>Ga0207873_1000031_pt1 | contig 128526 bp, 103 predicted proteins | sample BGWIniCompost_FD_187373 | JGI IMG/M metagenome (GOLD analysis project Ga0207873, IMG submission 187373) | Cellulose adapted compost microbial communities from Newby Island Compost Facility, Milpitas, CA, USA - BGW Initial Compost (SPAdes)... ... | reverse complement strand
CGTATCAGGCAGGGGAGCATGGCCTTCAAAATCCTGGTGGTAGACGACGAGCCCAACCTGCTGGAGACCGTCCGCGCCTATCTGGAGGACTCCGGCTACGAGGTCGTGACGGCCCGCAACGGTCGGGATGCGCTCTTTACGCACCGGCACGAACGCCCCGACCTCATCATCATGGACCTGATGATGCCCGTGATGGACGGCTGGGAGGCCACGCGGCTCATCCGCAAGGAGAGCGCCGTGCCCATCATCATGCTCACCGCGCGGGTGGAGGATGCTGACAAGATCGCCGGGCTGGAGATCGGCGCGGATGACTATGTGGTCAAGCCCTTTAACCCGCGGGAACTGGTGGCGCGGGCGCGGGCCGTGCTGCGCCGCACGCATGGCGAGCTGGCGGGTGAGAGCGACGTGCTGCGCGTGGGCGACCTCGTGCTGGAGCGTGAGTCGTACCGCGCCACGCTGCGCGGCAGCCCGCTCGACCTGACGCCCACCGAGTTCGACCTGCTCGCCGTGCTGATGAGCTACCCCGGGCGCGTCTTCACGCGGATGGAGCTGCTCGACCACATCCAGGGCGAAGCGTTCGCCGCCTACGAGCGCACGATCGACGTACACATCAAGAACCTGCGGGCGAAGATCGAGGACGACCCGCGCAACCCCGAGTACATCGAGACGGTGTACGGGGTCGGCTACCGGATGGCCCGGCATGAATAGGCTGTGGGTGCGGCTGACTGCCGCCTTCCTGCTGGTGGCGCTTGTTGCCGTGGCGCTCTTCGCGCTGGTGATGTCGCGCACCGTCGAGACGCAGTTTCGCGGCTATGTCGGCGTGCAGACCAGCCGCGCCGCGACCGAGCGGGCGGTGGAACTGCTCACGCAGTATTACGCCGAGAACGGCTCATGGGCGGGCGTAGAAACGCTGCTGCTCGGCGGCAATGGCCCCTCGCCTGGCGGGCGTGGGACGGGGCCGGGGCAGGGCCAGCGACATGGCATGGGCGGCATGATGGGCGCGGGTATGGGCGGCATCCGCTATGCGCTGTACGATGAGAACGGTAGCCTGATCGCCGGGACCGAGCCGGTGAGCATCGGCCCGACGCTGGCGCCTGCCGAGCGTGAGCGGGCGACGCCCGTGCAGGTCAACGGCCAAACGGTTGGCTGGCTGGTGGTGCAGCAGCCGGCACAGGTGCTGCTCGATACGGCGCAGGCGGGCTTTCTGCGGCAGGTGCGGCGCACGTTGGTGATCGCCGGGCTGATCGCCGCCGGGCTGGCGCTGATCGTCGGCGTGGCGATCAGCCAGGTGATCACACGGCCCCTCGCGCGGCTGACGGGGGCGGCGCGGGCGGTCGCCGCGGGGAAGCTCGGCGAGCAGGTGGCGCTGCCGGTCGGGCCTGCGGCGGAGATCAACACGCTGGCCCGCACCTTCAACGAGATGTCGGCGGCGCTGGAGAAGGCCGAGGCGCAGCGCGTCCGGCTCACGGCGGACATCGCGCACGAACTGCGCACGCCCATCAGCGTAATGCGTGCGCAGCTTCAGGCCATGCTCGACGGTGTGTACCCGACCGACACTGCGCACGTGGCGGCGGTCTACGAGCAGACGCTGCATCTCGCGCGGCTGGTGGACGACCTGCACACGCTCACCCGCGCCGAAACCGGGCACCTGCCGCTTGCCATGCAGCCGCTCGACCCTGCGAGCCTCGCCAGCCGCGCGGCGGCGCTGTTCGAGCCGCTGGTGCAGGATGCAGGGCTGGCGCTCGCCGTAGAGATCGAGCCGGGGCTGCCGACCGTCCGCGCGGACGCCGACCGGCTGCATCAGGTGCTCGCCAACCTGCTCGGCAATGCGCTGCGACACACGCCGCCCGGCGGCGAGATCCGGCTGGGTGTGGCGCAGGCCGGGGACCGCGTGCAGTTTTCCGTGCGCAACACCGGCCAGACGCTCACGGCAGAGGAGGCCGAGCACGTGTTCGACCGCTTCTGGCGGGCGGACGAGTCTCGCCAGCGCGACGGCGGCGGGGCGGGGCTGGGCCTCGCCATTGCGCGAGAACTGGTGCATCTGCACGGCGGGCGCATCCGGGTTGAGACGGGGCAGGGCGAGACGGCGTTTGTGTTCGACGTACCGGTGGGGAAGGGGTGAGGAGCAGTGCCGCCCCGGCAGGTGGATCATGACACTGCCTCGTGGGTAGGGGCGGGTCTCAGACCCGCCCCTACGGTTATCAGAATGAGACAGACAGCAGGGGCAGACCTAACGATGCAGTCGATGCGAAGCATCGCGCATCACACCCGCCCCTTACGGGTATTTGGACAAGATCTCAGATGTGGCTAGATTTCCCATCTCCCACCCGTTACACTCGATCAAGTGTTTATTGTGAGAGAAGTGACAAAGTAGATAACGATTGATGAGTAATCTGACAAATATCCGTGAAGCACAGCCTGCCCGGCAGGTTCCGCCGGGGCCGAAGGGCTACCCGCTCGTCGGGCTGATCCCGCGCCTGATGCGCGACATGATGGGCACCTACCGTGAGGCGGCACAGATCGGTGGCATCGTCGAGATGGACCTGGGGATGCAGAGGGCCTACCTGCTCACCGACCCGGAGCTGATCAAGCACGTCCTGCTGGACAACTACCGCAACTACGTCAAGGGCGAACAATTGGACAGCATCCGTCCGCTGCTCGGCAACGGGCTTTTTCTCAGCGAGGGCGACTTCTGGTTTACGCAGCGCCGGCTGATGCAGCCGGCCTTTTACCGTCCGAAGCTCTCCGGGCTGGCCGACGTGATGGTCGAAGCGGCGCAGATGGTGGTCGATCGCTGGGAGGCGCAGCCGCCGGACCAGCCGGTCAACATGATGTACGAGATGCGGCAGATCACGCAGTCGGTAATCGTGCAGGCGATGTTCAGCACGAGCATCAGCCGCGAGGAGACGATCCGCGCGGGCGAGGCGCTCGACTACGCGCTGCTCACGCTCGTCGAGCGGTCGATCACGCCGTTCTCCATGCCGGAATGGCTGCCGACGGCCCGCAACCGCCGTCTGCGCGAGGCCCTCGCCACACTGGACGAGGTCGTCTACCGTTTCATCGACGAGCGGCGCGCGCTGGTCAGCCGCACCGAGGACGGCTATGACCCGACCGGCGACCTGCTCTCGATGCTGATCAACGTGCGTTATGAGGACACCGGCGAGGGCATGAGCGACCAGCAGCTTCGCGACGAGGTCATGACGATGTTCCTCGCCGGGCACGAGACGACAGCCAACACGCTGACGTGGGTGTGGTATCTGCTGTCGCAGCACCCGGAGATCGAGGCGCGGCTGCACGCAGAGCTTGACGATGTGCTCGGCGGGCGCGCGCCCACCTTCGCGGACCTCGATACGCTTGCCTACACGCGGATGGTCATCGAGGAGACGCTGCGCATGTACCCCGCCGTGTGGATGACGGGGCGGCAGTCCATCGAAGAGGACGTGATCGGCGGCTACACCATCCCGGCGGACAGTATGCTGATGCTGTCCTTCTACTTCATGCACCATGACCCGACCTACTGGGACGAGCCGGAGGTCTTCCGGCCTGAGCGCTTCTCGGAGGGGGGCGCGCAGGATCGCCCGCGCTGGGCCTATCTGCCGTTCGGGGGCGGCCCGCGCGTGTGCATCGGGCAGCACTTCGCGCTGATGGAGGCGCAGCTTGTGCTCGCGCTGATCGCGCAGCGGTACGCGCCCCGGCTGGTGCCGGGCCAGCCGATCGACCTGCGGCTGATGGGCACGCTCCAGCCGAAGGAAGGCCCGTGGATGCTGCTGGAGCGGCGATAGAGGTGTGCGAAAGACCAGAGGTAGGGGCGGGTCTAATGATGCAGTCGATGCGAAGCATCGCGCACCACACCCGCCCCTACTGTCAAATCGGTTCGGCAAGCGGATTTTTGAAACGGACCCCCGCCTGGCGGGGTTTTTGCTGCCTTGAACCCGACAACACACCTGTGCGTAATAGAGTGTAGGGAGTCGCCTTATTAACGCACGCATCAGGAAGGCAACGCATGAAGTACGGCATCTCGATCATTAACTTTGGGTCGGGGTTGGATGCGCGGGGGTTGGCCGACCTCGCGCGGGAGGCGGAGCAGGCAGGCTGGGACGGCTTCTTCATCTGGGATCACATGTCGATGGGCTGGCCCATTCCGTTCGCCGATGTGACTGTCGCGCTCGCCGCGATTGCGCTGGCGACCGGGCGCATTCGCTTCGGTGCGCTGATGACGCCGCTGCCGCGCCGCCACCCCGCGAAGTTCGCGCGGGAGGCCATCGAGTTAGACCATCTTTCCGGCGGGCGGCTGACCGTCGGCGGGGTGATCGGTGTGGGCGAGGAACTGGCGTCACTCGGCGTGGAGGCGAGTGCCCGCGTGCGCGGCGAGATGCTCGACGAGGCGCTCGACATTATTACCGGGCTGTGGCGCGGCGAGCCGTTCAGCTACGAGGGCGAGTACTTCCGGGTGCGTGATCTGCACTTCCTGCCCGCGCCCTGCCAGCAGCCGCGCATCCCGGTATGGGTCGGCGGGACGTGGCCTAACAGGAAGCCGTTTGAGCGGGCGGCGCGCTGGGACGGCGTCTTCCCCATGGCGCCGGGCGGCGGGCCTGAAGACCTGCTCAGCCCGGAGGACATCGCCGAGATCGTCGCCTTCATCCGAGAGCGCCGGGAGCCGGACGCGCCGTTCGACGTGGTGGCGACAGGCCACACGCCGGGGGATGACCCGGCACGCGGCGCTGAACTCGTCGCTGAGTATGCCGACGCGGGCGCGACGTGGTGGATGGAGAGCATACACGGGCTGCCGCCTGTCGTGCAGCCGGGCGAGGACGCGCTCGAACGGATGCGCGCGCGAATCGTCGCCGGTCCGCCGCGGGGGTAGGTGGGTTCAACGAGCAGGGGCCGGTCTGAACCGGCCCCATAGCTGTGGGTTAAGGTAAACTCATCCGCGACTGAACGTCGCGGCTCCGGTCTGGTTGGTCAGGTGCCGTCTAGAACGCCGCCACGAATAAACTTCGCGGCTCCATCTCTAATGATCGCCTAGCGCCTGAGGCTATTGAACAGCGACGACAGGCCGATGGCGATCAGGATAACGGGCCACCAGTTGCCGAAGTTGAGGTCCACCCCAAGGGCCTTGCTCAACCCGAACATCAATAGCACCGCCCCGCCGATCATCCAGAACAGGGAGCCGCCGTCGCTCTCGCCCAGCAACCCGGCGATCAACTGCCCGCCCAGCAGGACCGCTCCCGCCGCCACCATCATCCAGTCCCAGGCATCCGCGCCGGGCGCGCCGGGCAGCACGCCGAGGTTCTGCATGAAGAAGATAAGCCCCGCAAAGATCAGCATCGTGGGCCAGAAGAAGCGGCCCAACCCCGTGCGGCGGCTGCTGACGTGGAAGCAGCCAGCGTCATACCCGCCATACTCAAAGCTGCGCGTGCCGAGCGGTTCACGTTCAACCCAGCCCGCATTGGCCGTCCGTGGTCGCTCGTTCGGGGGCAGTTCGCTGGTTGGATAGCTCGACATCGTTTTGTCTCCTCACATACCTGTCAATGCACGGGCGAAGTGTGCAGTCGTGTCAGTGATTACTACGCAAAAGAGGAAGTAAGGTTGCAGAGTTCCGGGGCAGGTTTTCGCCGCGCCTGCCCGGTCGGCGGTAAAATGGGGCGTGCCTCCTGTTTCAATCCGCATCCGCCAACCCAGGTGAAAGGACTCAACACATGCCGCAGAAAGTGGGCTACATCGGGCTGGGGCTGATCGGCGCGCCGATGGCGCGCAACCTGATGAAAGCCGGGTTTGAGGTCGTCGTGCATAACCGCAGCCGTGCCATCGTGAACGAGTTGGTGAGCGAGGGCGCAATCGAGGCGCATTCCCCGCGCGAGGTCGCCGAGCAGGTCGAGATTGTGTTCACCTGCCTGCCGGACTCGCCCGACGTGGAGCTTGTCGCGCTGGGGCCGGACGGCATCATCGAGGGCGCGCATGACGGGCTGATCTACGTGGACCACAGCACCATCAAGCCGGAGACAGCCCGCCGCGTTGCCGAGAAGCTGGCCGAGGTCGGGGTTGAGTGTCTGGACGCCCCGGTATCGGGTGGGGATATCGGAGCGCGGGCCGGCACGCTGGCGATCATGGTCGGCGGTCCGCGTGAGACGTTCGAGAAGGTTTTGCCGGCCTTCCAGGCGACGGGCAAGACCATTACCTACGTCGGCGAGAGCGGCGCGGGGCAGGTGGCGAAGGCCTGCAACCAGATTATGGTCGCCGCGCAGATGGTGGCGATGGGCGAGCTGCTGGTGCTCGCGCAGAAGTGCGGCGTGGACCCGGAGCGGGTTGTCGAGGCCATCCGGGGTGGGGCGGCGCAGTGCTGGACGCTCGATAACAAGCCGCCGCGCATCTTCGAGGGGAACCGCTCGCCGGGGTTCAAGGCTTATATGCAGCATAAAGACCTCGGTATTGTGCTGGACACAGCGCGGGCGTACGGTGTTAGCGTGCCACAGACGGCGGTCGCCGCGCAGCTTTATGAGGCGATGCTACACAACGGCATGGCGGAACTCGACAACAGCGCCGTGCTGGGGGTTCTGGAGATGTTGAGCGGGGCGCACGTCGGGCCGGAATAGGCCGGGGATAGCGGAGGCACCGCCACGAACCTTACGCGGCTTTCTATGCGATGGCCCGTAGGGGCGGGTCTCAGACCCGCCCCTACCGCAGTTTTCGTGAGGCCAACGGTCCGTAAGACGTGTGTCTCGACATAACACCCCCTCCCCGCGACGTGGGGAGAGGATGCAGGGGGTGGAGTAATGAAATAAGCATCATTCCGCCATGAATCGGCTAGAACAAATGTCTGAGTTCGCGTCGCAAATTCGAGGAGGGTGTGGTAGAATATAGTGGTGATGAACGCGAATAACGTTGACGCGCCGACGCCACCAGTCGGCGTTATTGAGTCGCTAACACTTGGTTTCGAGACGGTCGCCAGCCGCCTGGTGCTCGTCCTGCTGCCGATCCTGCTGGATCTTGTGCTGTGGGTCGGGCCGCGCATCTCGTTCGGCCCGGCGGTCAACACGGTGGTCGATGCCTACCATGACCGGCTGTGGAAGCCATTCGTGGTGAGCGTCGAGCCTGAAATGGACAAGATCTGGCCGGAGATCGCCGAGGTGATGCGGGAGGCGCTGGGCAGTACGGTCGAGCGGTATCTGCCGGTGCTGGACGTGCCGCTTCTGGGCATCCCCGTGTCGATGGCGGGGCGCGAGGCGGCCTCGCTGCCATTCCCGCTGAACCCGCCGGAGTGGGTGGTCGAGACGCCGCTCATGATGGTCGGGGTGTGGCTGCTGGCTATCGCTGCCGGGATGATCTTCGGCACGCTGTACCTCACGCTGATCGGCCAGCAGGTGCGCACGGGGCACATCAGCCTGGGCCGCGTGCTGAAGCGCTGGCCGGTGAACCTGCTCTGGCTGGCGGCGTTCATGGTGCTGCTGCCCATTCTGTTCGCCATCGTCTATGCGCCGTTCATGTTTGTCGCGGCGGGCTTCTCGATTCTGGGCGGGGTGATGACCGTCCTTGCCCTGATTATCGACTGGTTTGGCCGGTTGCTGGTGCTGTGGATCGGGCTGTTCATGGTGTTTGCCGTGCATGGCGTGGTCATGCACGAGCAGAACCTGTTCCAGGCGCTGTGGGACAGCATCCGCGTGGTGCAGTGGAACATGACGGCGACCATGCTGCTGGTGCTGCTGATCGTCGTGGTGGGCGTGGCGATGGGCTACGTGTGGGACCTCGCACCAGCCGGGTCGTGGCTGGCGTTGGCGAGCATCGGCGGCAACGCGTTCATCAGCACCGGGCTGGTTGCGGCGTCATTCATATTTTATAAGGACCGGTACCGCTACTGGCGCGAGATGCGCGAGCAGCTTCTCGCAGAGCTTGAGCGTCGCCGGGCGAGGGGATAGTACGTGGAGTTCTGCGGCCTGGTGAGGTGGTGCAGGCGGGGGCCGGGTGGCCCCAGCGTCCGTTAGGAGAGATAGTGACATTGGAGAAGGAATCTTAGCATGGCGAGCAAGACAAAGCCGAGAGTAGAAACCGAATATACCGAGCGCCAGATCCAGCACCTGAGCGGCCTTGAAGCCATCCGTATGCGGCCCGGCATGTATGTCGGCGGCACGGACCTGAAAGCGCTGCACCATCTCATCTTTGAGGTGGTTGACAACTCGATCGACGAGGCACTGGCAGGCTACGCCGACAACATTAAGGTTACGCTGCGCAAGGATGGGGGCGTCGAGGTCGTAGACAACGGGCGCGGTATCCCGGTCGGCATTCACCCCACCGAGGGCATCTCGACACTCCAGCTCGTCATGACTGAGCTTCACGCCGGTGGTAAGTTTGGTGACGGGGCTTACAAGGTGTCGGGCGGCCTGCACGGCGTCGGTGTGACGGCAGTTAACGCCCTCTCACGCGGGTGTGAGGTCACGGTCTATTCACGCGATGGCAAGATCTATCGCCAGCGCTACAAGCGCGGCGTGCCCGTCACTGAGGTCGAGGTGATCGGCGAGCATGACGGCGTCACCGGCACGCGTACGCTCTTCTGGCCCGACCCGGACATCTTCCCCGAGACCGAGTTTAGCTACGACCTGCTGCGCACGCGCTTCCGCGAGATGGCGTTCGTGACGCGCGGCGTGACCATCGAGCTTCGTGACGAGCGCGTCGAACCCTTTCCGCGGGAAACCTGCTTCTACTTCGAGGGCGGGATCGCCTCGTTCGTCCGCTACCTGAACCGCAACCGCAAGCCGCTGCACGACGTGGTGTACGCGAGCGGATCGTACGAGGTGGAGAACATCGGCACGATTGAGATCGAGTTCGCGGTGCAGTATGCGGACTACTACGCCGAGTCGGTGCTGGCCTTCGCTAACACCATCAACACGCCGGACGGCGGCACGCACCTGGAGGGCCTGCGCGCGGCGCTGACCCGCGCCATCAACTTCCATGCGCGTAAGGCTGGCGTGCTGAAGGACAACGACCCGAACTTCACCGGCGACGATACCCGCGAAGGTCTGACGGCTATCGTCAGCATCAAGCACCCGGACCCGCAGTTCGAGAGCCAGACGAAGGTCAAGCTCATGAACTCGGAGGTCAAGGGGCTGGTGCAGTCGCTCGTCAACGACAAGTTCGGCGAGTTCCTGCAGATGGACACCCGCAGCGCCAAGGCAATCTATGACAAGGCGCTGGTGTCGGCGCGGGCGCGGATCGCGTCCAAGCGTGCGCGCGACCTCATCCGCAGCAGCCCGCTTCAGAGCACGACGCTACCCGGCAAGCTGGCCGACTGCTCCTCGACCAACCCGGAGGAGACGGAGCTGTACATCGTCGAGGGCGACAGCGCAGGCGGCAGCGCCAAGCAGGGGCGCGACCGGCACTTCCAGGCCATCCTGCCGCTGCGCGGCAAGATCCTCAACACCGAGCGCGCCCGGCTGGACCGCGTGCTGGACAACAAGGAGATCCAGGCGCTGATCTCGGCGCTGGGCGTCGGCATCGGCGAGGAGTTCGACCTGACGAAGCTGCGCTACGGGCGCATCATCATCATGACGGACGCCGACGTGGACGGCGCGCACATCCGTACGCTGCTCCTGACGTTCTTCTTCCGCTACATGCCGGAGTTGATCGAGGAGGGGCACCTGTACATCGCGCAGCCGCCGCTGTACCTCATCAAAGCCGGGCGCGAGCGCTACTATGCCTACAGCGAGGCGGAGCGCACGGCGCTGGTCCAGCAACTCAACGGCAAGAAGCTGGAGATCCAGCGCTACAAGGGGCTGGGCGAGATGAACCCGGAGCAGCTCTGGGAGACGACCATGCAGCCGGAGAACCGCATCCTGCTGCAGGTGACGATCGAAGATGCCGCCGCTGCCGACCGCACGTTCGACATGCTGATGGGCAGCAGCGTGCCGCCGCGCAAGCGGTTCATCACGACGCACGCGAAGAACGTGCGCAACCTGGACGTGTAAGGTGGCGAGAAACGGGGACTAGTCTCTCAATCACTAAATTGATCGCTTAAGAAAACGACCGGCACAACGCCGGTCGTTTTGTTTGATTTCAGTATGGTTAAATTCTCTCGCATTCTTCTTCGATCGCTGCCCTCATTTCTTCCAGGTCCTCTTTGGGGAAGTTGAGCTGGCGAGCTAGCTCGATCATCTCCTTTCCTGAGAGGCCGCGAGGGCGGAGCAGGGACTGAGCGTAATCAAGCATCTGCTGCTGTTGCTCGCGATTCATGCGCCGGATCTGCTCAATAAGCTGGTCCTCCAGTGTCGAGTTGGTCATCATGCACCCCCGCATAACAATTCCTTCCACCCGGATTATACTCTTGCCGGTAGGAGCGGGATAGGCGTTATAGCTCAATAGCTCTTGTAACGTTTTTATTGTGACAAATTTCACTTGTTGGGGACTTTTAGGGCAATTATACTCGTATTTGTAAAGAATGGTCCGCTAACTGGACCACTAACCCGAGAATCAATGGTATCGGGTGTTTACTAGACAGGAGTTCAGCAGATGGCTTTACCCTCTATTCAGGAACTGTATGACCTTTCCGGCAAGACGGCGCTCGTTACCGGCGGCGCGATGGGCATTGGCGCGGGCATCGTCAAGCGGCTGGCGGAAGCTGGCGCGAATGTCGTCGTGGCCGACCTGGACCTCGCCAGCGCCGAGCGAACCGTGCAGGAAGTTAACAGTAATGGCGGCGGCAGGGCGCTGGCGGCACAGGCGGATGCCAGCAACCCTGATGATGTAGCACGTGTGACGCAGTTGGCGGTCGACACGTTTGGTAGCCTTGATATTCTCGTGAACAACGCCGGTATCTTCCCGCCGGCCCCCTTCCTTGAGGCCGACACCAATATGGTGCGGAAGGTGCTGGACGTCAACGTGATGGGCGTCTACCTGCACTCGCAGGCGGCGGCCCGGCAGATGGTCAAGCAGGGGAACGGCGGGCGCATCATCCACATCGCCTCCATCGACGGCTTCCGCCCGTCCGGCAACCTCGTCCACTACGACGCCTCCAAGGGCGCGGTGATCATGATGACGAAGGCCATGGCGCTGGAGCTGGCCGAGCACGGGATCACCGTTAACGCCGTGGCTCCCGGTGCAGTTGCGACGCCGGGCACGGGGATGGGCGGCGGCGAGACTGCCCCGGAGGAACTCAAGGCGCAGGTCCAGGGAATCCAGAACGCTATCCCGATGCGCCGCTGGGGGCATCCGGACGACATCGCCAACGCGGTGCTGTACCTCGCCAGCGCCGGGACGACGTACGTCACCGGGGAAGTGATCGTCGTGGACGGCGGCTGGCTGCTGAAGTAACACGCATCGATCAGACAGCAAAGGCGGGCGAAGGCTAATCCTTCACCCGCCTTTTTGATTCAGAAGGGGCCAAACTATGGCGTGGTGCAGCGCACGTACGCGTCATCGATGTAGCTGACATTGCGGGAGAACGGCCACAACCGCACGTCCTCAAAGAACACGGTCGTCCGGTTCCCCGTCGCGGTGAAGGTGAAGCGGATCAGCGCGAACTGGTCATAGATGCCGTCGTCGTAGCCGAAGGTCCGGCTCGACAGCATGTTGCTCCCCTGGGCAAAGGCGTTCGTCCCGCCGTTGAGGTCCACGATGATGCGCCAGGCCGAGTTCTCGCGGTCTGAGCCAAGCGCCAGGTCGGATCGCACGTCTGAGGTGTGTGAGCTGTGCGACTGCACGTATGCGCCCGCCTCACACTGGCTGCCCGGCTGCGTCTCGACCGTCTGGAAGACGCCCGCGCGGCAGGTGATATAGCGGCAGGCCCACGACTGCGCCGACGTGCCGCCGTGGACGCGGTTCGCTGCCGTCACCGGATCGAAGCGAGGGCGGCCCATCAGCAGGTCGGAGGGGTTGCCCTGGCCCCGGCGCAGCGCCGGGCAGGTCGCGTTGGTGTAAGGCTCGGCGCAGTAGAAGGGCTGCCACTCGCCGACCACGTTAACCCCCGTTGCGCCGACCTGCCGCGCATTGCCCTCAAAGCCCGGATTGGCAAACAGGTTCGGGCCGAGCGGGGCCGAGATGGTCGGGCGGACGATGGGCGTCGGTGTCGGGATGCCGCCCGGCAGCGCTGTCGGCGAGGCAGTCGGCGGCGCGTTGGGGTCCTGCGTGCTGGTCGGTGCGATGGTTGCCGTTGGCGGCACTGCCGTGGCGGTCGGCTGCGGGCCGGGCCGGATGACGAGTACCTGGCCGGGGTAGATCAGGTTGGGATTGGCGATGTTGTTAAGCTGCACCAGTTCCTGCACGGTGACGCCGTAGCGCAGCGCAATATGGGAGAGTGTCTCCCCGCGCTGGACGGTATGCGTCAGGCGCTGCGGAACCTGTGTCGCTGTCGGCGGGGGCGCGGTGTTGGTCGGGCCTTGCGTCGGCGGCACCGACGTGGCCGTCGGCTGCGGCGCAGGCCCCTGCCGGATGATAAGCACCTGACCCGGGTAGATCAGGTTGGGGTTAGCGATGTTGTTCAGCATCACCAGCTCCTGCACGGTGACGCCGTAGCGCAGCGCAATGCGGGAGAGCGTGTCCCCGCGCTGGACGGTGTACGTCACCCGCTCAGGGACGGGCGTCGGTTGCGCCGAGGTGGCGGTCGGCTGGGGCTGCTGCGGGCTTGTCGCCGTGGGCTGTGGCTGGGCCGGTGCGGGCACGACAAGCACCTGCCCCACAAAGATCAGGTTGGGGTTGGTCAGGCCGTTGAGCTGCACCAGCGTGGCGACGGTGGTGTTGTAGCGGCGTGCGATGCCCCCCAAGGTGTCTCCACGCTGGACGGTGTAGGTCGTCGTGTCGCCGGGAGGCGGCGGCTCGGGGCCGGGGATGATCAGCCGCTGGCCAACGAAGATCAGCGAGGGGTTGACAATGTTGTTGACTGCCGCGATCTGCTGGACAGTCACGCCGTAGCGCAGGGCAATGCCGGAGAGCGTTTCCCCCGGCTGTACGATGTGGATCCGCTGCTGGGCCTGTGCCGTTGAGATGGTTGCTAAGAACAGCGCGATGAGCAGCACGGCGCTAAGAATGACAGCACGACGAATGCGCATACCTGGCTCCCATGATGAATCGCGGACGCCGCCTAACAGAGAGTCTGGCGTATAGTGCCGGGCAGGGCGGCGGGCTGCCCGGCGGATTGCCCGGTTAAAATTTCGATAGAAGACTGCTTTCATCATACTCATGGCAATGTGCAGAGGCAAGCGGCACGGGCAGGGCTTTCTGCAAACGCCGCCCCTGCCCCTTCTGGCGCGCTTCCCGCCTGCCCGCTATCATTCTCACTATGTCACGCTGGACGACGCTCATTCTCATCGTGCTTGCCTGCCTGCTGGCCGCCTGCGGCGCGGAGCGCGTCAGCCTGCCCTCGACGCTCGCGCCCGGCCAGCTTCCGCCGATGCCGGACGGGGTCACGCCCACCGCCAACGGCGCAGACGACGCGCGCCTGGCGGCGATCAGCGGGCTGGACGCCACCCCCGACCCGGCAGACGACCGCTTCGACATCGGGCGGTCGGTGGAAGGGCGGCCCATCTGGGCGTGGCGCTTCGGTGAGGGTGAGCGGCGGCTGGTGCTCGTCGGCGCGATTCACGGCGGGTTCGAGGCCAACTCCGCGCTGCTGGCCGAACTGCTCATCGACCACTTCCGCGATCACCCGGAGGACGTGCTGCCCGGCGTGGAGATCGTGATCATCCCTGCCGCCAACCCCGACGGGCTTGTGCGCGGCTCAGGCGTCGAGGCCCGCTTTAATGCCAACGGCGTGGACCTTAACCGCAACTGGGGCTGTGAGTGGTCGGAGACGGCGGTCGTGCAGGATATGACGGTCAACCCCGGTACAGGGCCCTTCTCCGAGCCGGAGTCGCAGGCGCTACGCGATTTCTTCCTGACAGAACCCCCGGCTGCGGTCGTGTTCTATCACAGCGCGGCGGGCGGCGTTTTTATGGGCGAGTGCGGTGACGACCACCCTGCCGCTGACTGGATGGGCGAAATGCTGGAGGAAGCTACCGGCTACACCTACGGCCAGTTCGACTATTATGAGGTTTCCGGCGATGCGTCGAACTGGCTTGCCGCGCAGGGCATCCCGGCGGCGATCATCGAGTTGAACACGCAGACCGAGCCGGAGTTCGCCCAGAATCTGCGTGGCGTCTACGCACTCCAGTGCTACCTGACCAGCGCGGGCGCTGATCACCCCGCTGTCCAGCGAGTGTGCTCGTGATGGCGCAGCAAGCCACACCCCCGGAGGCTGCAATGGCAGCCCAGGCGCGCACGACGGAGATCGTGCTGTTCGTGATCATCCTGCTCATCGGCGCGGCGCTGAGGCTGGCTGCGCCGGGGTCGGCAGTGCCGACACTCGCCGAGCTGCGGCACGCCGAGGACGCGCGAGCGATGCTCGCCGGGGAGCCTGCGCTCGTGTTTCAGCACCCCAACCACCGGCACGAGCCGCTCTTCGCCGGGGCGGTCGCCGTAGCGATGCTGGTCATCGACGATGACCTTGTCGCCGGGCGGCTGACCTCGGGGCTGTTCGGGGTGCTGCTGACCGTGCTTGTGTACGTGTGGGTGCGCGTGTCAACGCAGAGTCGCTGGCTGGCGCTCGCCACGATGGCGGGGCTTGCGGTGAGCCAGTACGGGGTATCGACGAGCCGCGAGGCGACGCGCCTCGTCACCTTCCCGGTTGTGTACATGCTGGCGGCGCTGCTGATGCGGCGCGGTATCCGCGTGCAGGAGGACGTGGACGACGACTTCCTGCCGCTCAGGGATCGCCCGCGCGCCGACGTGGACGGCTGGCTGTGGTTCGTGCTGGCGGGCGTCGCGCTCGGCCTGACCTTCTACACGTACCCCGTCGCCTATGTGATGTGGCTGGTGTTCCCGGCCTTTTATGTGTTCCTCGGGCTGACGCAGTCCGGCGTGCTTCGCCGCGTGTGGCGCGGGCTGGCGCTGATGCTGGTCGTCGGTGCGGTGGTGGCCGCGCCGATCATCCTCGCCGAGGCCGAGGCGCTCAGCCGGATCGCCATGAACGAGGTCGCCGCCGTGCTGCGCTCGCTGCGGGCTGCAAGCCGCTCGCTGCTGGGCGTGATCGGCGTGTGGGGCAACCGCCTCGGCCTCGGGGAGGGAGCGCCAGGCGACCCGCTGCTGGGGCCTGTGCTGAGCGTGCTGTACTACTTCGGCGTGAGCATCGCTGTGCTGAGCCTGTTCTTCCCGTACCGGCCCACGCGCCGAGGCTACCGCACGGCAGAGGACGCCTTCCGCATTACGAGCACCAACATGTTCATGCTGCTGACGCTCGCCGCCGGGCTGGCCCCGGCGCTGCTCGGCGCGGTCAGCCCGGAGCGCCTGCCGGTGATCGGCGTGCAGCCCGCGCTGTACTACTTCCCGGCGCTCGCCGTGCTGTGGATGGCGGAGGGCGCGCGGCGTTACGTGGGGGAGGGGGGCATCACCGCGCTGACCGTCGCCTATGCGCTCGTGCTGATCGTTGTGCTGGGGCTGACTATCGGCGCAACGTTTGGTGGATAAGGGGCAGGGGCAGGGAGCCGCAACCCCCGGCGGGGCTCGCAAGCGAGCACCAGCGGAGGGGGTTCTGTAGGGAACCGGTCCTTTTGCGTTTTGACGCCTCCGACTTACAATACCGGGCAGATCACGGACGGAAAGGCAGGGCATGAAACGCAAACCGGGCATCATGGTGGCAGGGTGCGCGCTCCTCGTCGCGGGCGGCTGGCTGATCGCCGGCGGGCTTGGCGTCCCTCTGCTGCCCTTCTGGCGGGTCTGGCCGCTGGTGCCGGTGGCGATCGGGCTGGCGCTTGTGGCCCAGCACACCGGCGAGCCGGGTGGCGGGCGCGGTCTGCTGCTGCTGGGGCTGCCGGTGCTGCTCGTCGGGCTGTTTCTGCTGGCCTTCACGCTGGAGGTTGGTGGGCTGGCCTGGGCCGATATGCGCCGCTTCTGGCCCGTCTTTCCGCTGATCCTCGGCATCACTTTCATGATGGTGTACATCTCCGGCGATATGGTGGAGCCGCCCCTGCTCGTGCTGGCGTATCTCTTTGGCGGGGTAGGGCTGGCGGCGCTGCCCTTCACGCTCGGAACGATCCGCCTGCCGGTGGGCGAGCAGGTGGCACGGTTCTGGCCGGTCCTCGTGGGGCTGGTCGTGCTGCTTGCGGCGCTCGGCGTGTGGCGGCTGTCTCGCCGTGTGGATGGGCGGCAGGCTCGCCGGTGAGAAATGACACACTAGCACACGGGCGGCGTAATCCATGCTGATCGGCATCGACGCAAGCCGGGCGACTGTCCGGCTGCGGACTGGTACAGAAGGCTACAGCCTGCACATCATTCGCGGGCTGATCAACTGCACAAGCGAGCACCGCTTCCGGCTGTATCTGCGCGACGAGCCTGAGGAGGGCCTCGTGCCGCAGCAGCCGAACGTTGAGCAGGTCGTCATCCGCCGGGCGCGGCTGTGGACCCACACGGGCCTCGGCCCGACGGTCCGCCGCGAGCGCCCGGATGTGCTGTTCGTGCCTGCACACGTCATCCCCTGGCCGGGGACCGGGGCGGTGCCCTCCGTCTTTACGGCGCACGACCTCGGCTATCTGCATTATCCAGAGAAGCACCCGTTCTTTGAGCGGCTGTATCTGGACTGGTCCACGCGGCACAGCGCGAGTGTCGCCCGGCGGGTCATCGCGGTGAGCAACGCCACCGCGCACGACCTGCACACCCTGAACGGCGTGCCTCTGAGCAAGATTCGCGTGGTACACTCAGGCGTGGACGAGACGCTCGCGCCGGTGCGTGATAAGCAGCGCATCGAGGCGCTAAAGCAGCGGCTCGGCATTCATGGCCCGTATGTGCTGCACGTCGGGAGCCTCCAGCCGCGCAAGAACCTCGTACGGCTGATCGAGGCATTTGACCAGGTGAAGGACGCCGTCCCCGGCCTGCTGCTTGTGCTCGCCGGGCGGCCCGGCTGGAACGTCCAGCCGATCCACGACCGGATCAGCGCGTTGGGCCTTGAGGGTCGCGTGCTGCTGCCCGGCTACGTGCCGGATGATGATCTGGCGGCGCTTTACAGCGGGGCCGAAGTGTACGCCTTCCCCTCGCTGTATGAGGGCTTCGGCTTCCCGGCGCTGGAAACGATGAAGTGCGGCACGCCGCTGGTCTGCGCGGGGACATCCTCGCTGCCGGAGATCGTCGGCAACGCCGCGCTGACCTTCCCGCCGACGGATGTGAATGGCATGGCCGAGGCGCTGCGGCGCGTGCTGACCGACCCGGCGCTGCGCGCGGAGCTTGTCCGCCGGGGGTTCGAGCGGGTGGAGCAGTTCACCTGGGAGCAGGCTGCCCGGCAAACGCTCGATGTGCTCGTCGAAGCCGCCGAACTGTGATCTTGCTTTTAGCGCATGAAGGAGACTGAGTGACGATGGCGAGATTCATGTACCTCCCATTCTGGCGGGCCGGTGGTTGGGAAGATATTACCTACCGCACGCAGCTTTACCTGACACCGCTCAGCCGTGGCCCGGTTACACTGGGCGTGTTCTTCTTTGAAAACGGCGGGCTGCCCTGGGCTAATAAGACCTTCTCAATTGAGATCGATCAACATGTGGATCAAATCGTGACGGACCGTGACGGGATGATCCGCATTAACATGGGGCCCGGCCAGATGGTTCGCATCGAGATTAACGTGCTGGATCATGAGTACGGCACCGGCGAGGTCCACCTGCTCGCCGGGGAACCGCCGGTGATGATGCTGGCGCGGGGCGAACTCGAAGTGTTTGCGCGCGAGGCCGAGGGCTTCGAGATGAGCGTGGCGGAGATCACCATTACGGGCGCACAGCCGGCCATCCTCGATCCGAGATAAGCGGGCAGAGGCGCGGCGCTCAGGCAGGGGCGGTTGCAGCGCGAGGCAGCCGCCCCTGCTGCCACGTTGGAGGAAAAGCCGCGAGTTGCTTATAATCCTGACTCAGTACACGAGTACTAGTTGCGGCTGTGGTACCAACATGACAATTGAGACGACTGGCACCCGCCACGCAGAGCTCAGTGCGGAGCTGGACGCGATCCACCAGCTTGCGGTAGACCTCCGCACGGTGCTCGACAAGCAGCGGGAGCTTTTGCGTGCGCAGGGGATGCGGCTGCCCACCGGCTCAAGGGGGGCGCTTACCGCGCTGTCTCACCGCCTGCGCATTGTTCGCCAGCACGCCGAGGCGCTGCAGCAGGAGCGCGACGAGTACCGGGCGCTGGCGGATATTGCCGCGCTGATGAACTCCTCGCTGGACCTGACCGACGTGCTCAGCCAGGTGATGGACACCATCATCAAGCTGACCGGCGCGGAACGCGGCTACATGATGCTGCGCGACGAGGTCACCGGCGAGCTGGTGCCGCGCATCGCCCGGAATCTGGACCAGCAGACGCTCGACAGCTCCGAGTTCGAGGTGAGCCGCAGCGTCGTGAAGCGGGTCTCGGAAACCGGCAAACCTATCCTCACCACCAACGCGCAGGAGGACCGGCGCTTTCAGGATGCGGAGAGCGTCGTCGGCTACCACCTGCGCTCCATCCTGTGCGTGCCGCTCGTCGTGCGCGGCGACCTTATCGGGGTGATCTACGCCGACAACAAGATTCAGGAAGGGCTGTTCACCGAGCACACGCGCGACCTGCTGGTCGCCTTTGCCAACCAGGCGGCGGTCTCCATTGAGAACGCGCGGCTCTTCCAGCAGATCCGCGAGTCGCTGGAGGCCATCACCGAGATGAAGAGCCTGCAGGACAACATCTTCGCCTCGATTGCCTCCGGCGTGATCACGACCGACCTCTCCGGGCGGGTAACGTACATGAACCGCCGCGCGCAGCAGATCCTCGGCATCGAGGCGGAAGATCTGTTCGAGCACGGGCTGAGCTACCTCGTGTCGGCGCTGGGGCAGCGCTTCGAGGTGCTGCTCAACATGGTGCAGCGCTACGGGCAGCGGCTCACCGGGATCGAGTTCGAGCTTGAGTACGAGGGGCAGGAGTGCCGCCACCTCAGCATGAACTTCAGCCCGCTGAAAGATGCCTACAACCAGACGCAGGGTGTGGCTATCGTGCTCGATGACCTCACCGAGACGCGCCGCCGCGAGGCGCAGATCGCCGGGGTGCGGCGCTACCTGCCGCATGAGGTGGTGGACGGCATCCGCAGCCCCGACGAGTTGAAGCTGGGCGGCACCCGGCAGGTGATCACCATCCTGTTCGCCGATGTGCGCGGCTTCAGCCTGATCAGCGAGCGCATGGGGCCTGAGAAGCTGGTCGAAATCCTCAACCGGCACCTGACCATCGCCTCCGACGCTATCCACGAGCAGCAGGGTGTGATCGACAAGTTCATGGGCGACGCCGTGATGGCGCTGTACAACACGCCGCTGCGCCCGCAGGCCGACCATGCGTTGCGGGCCGTGCGCTCGGCGGCGACGCTGCTCGCGGACCTCTATAGCTATCACCGCATCGTCCCGCCGGATGAGCGGCTGCGGTTCGGCATCGGCATCCACACAGGCGAGGCGGTGGTCGGCAACGTCGGCAGCCCGGAGCGGCTGAACTACACCGCAGTGGGGGATGCCGTCAACCTGGCCAAGCGGCTGCAGGAGATCGCCAAGCCCAACCAGATCATCCTGAGCCATGAGACGTGTCAGGCGCTCGGCGGGCAGGCCGAGGTGCGCGAGCTTGCGCCGCTCCAACTGCCGGGTCGCTCACAGCCCATTCGCATCTACGAACTGCTCCGCGTGCGGTAGGGGGTGGGGCGAGTCCACAGATGGCTCAGATGGCTCGATCCACAAATGACACGAATGGCACGAATGGGTTGATTGTTCTACGCAGTTAGGCGACTAAAGGAGCCGCGAAGTTTATTCGCGGCGGTTCATTCGCGGCAGCCTGTACTGGCAGAATAAAAAAACAGCCGCCCATTGGGGCGGCTGTTTGCGTTCGATGGCCGATACGTGGCGGTTAGCCGCCGGTTCTCGCCCCGCGGTAGTCGATTGGCCCCTCGACGGTAATAAACTGCTTCGGGTCCTGCGGGATGTCACCGTGACGGATTTCAAAGTGCAGGTGCGTACCGGACGAGTTGCCCGTGTTGCCCATCAGCCCGATCATCTGCCCCTTTGACACCTGATCGCCACACTGGACGTAGCGCTGCGAGAGGTGGCCGTAGTAGGTCGTCCAGCCGTCGCCGTGGTCGATGATGATCAGCTCGCCGTAGCCCTCGCGGTGCCAGCCCGCGAACACCACCACGCCGGTTTCGGCAGCGTAGATGGGGGCGTCTGGCTCGTCGGACGCGAAGTCAAGCGCCGGGTGCCAGGGGACGAAGTCCTGCGTCCAGCGGTAGGGCGTCAGCCCCATCGGGTTGATGTAGGCCCCGCTGCCGCCCGTGCCAGTGTAGAACTGGCGGCATGAGCCGGGGTGGATGGTGCCCTCCGGGTTGGCGCGACCGCTCGTCGTGCCCGTCTGGATGGGCGAGCGCCAGGAGATGAACTCGCGGCGTCCGCCCGGTACGACGATCTTCAGCCCGGCAGGCGGCTTGTAGTTGCTGTCCTTGTCGGCGAGGTTGTTGTACTCCGAGTACAGGATGTCGCCGGGCGTGACGCCATACAGCGAGGCGATCTCCTCGATGGTCTGCTCGCCGTCGGAGGTGTGGTACACGCCGTTCTCCGGCAGGATGTAAAGCTCCGTGCCGACGTAGATCAGGTGTACGTTATCCTGAAGCGTCTCGGTGTTGGCCCAGAAAATGGTATTGGGGTGCAGCCCGAACTTCTCCGCAATGGTGAAGAGCGCATCGCCCGGCTGCACGGTGTATTTCAGTACGTGCTTGCGCGGCTCGCCGGGGAAGCCCAGCGACGCACCTTCGTCGCCGCTGCTGCCGACAGGCACGTCCTGCGGCGTGGCGTCAGAAGGCTCCGCACCGCCGATCGACGGTGCGGCGGGCAGAGTGGCCCGGCTGGCAGCGGCGGCGAGGTCCGCGGCGAGATCGTCGAGGATATCCTGCCCGGTGGCAAAGGCGATGATCTCTTCGCCCCACTGGTAGGCAACGCCGACGACCACCCCGAGCAGGATGACGATGATGAGCATGGTGGGCGTGCGGCGAGGTTGACGGTAGCTCATAAGCGTAAAAACAGGCGCGCCCATCGAGTGGGCGAAAGGGTCAGGTCGTTAGATTACGACGTATGATAGCGCCGGGGTAGGCTGCCGTCAAACGGAGGGGTTCTCGTAGCGGGTCAACCTGCCGCGACTGTGCAAAACACCGGAGGCGTTTTGCCTGGGAGGTTTCGTAACGCGAAACCTCCATAACCGTCTGCGGCTCCCGTTTCACAAATGGCACAAACAATACGAATGGTAGGGGCGGGTCGTGATGCGCGATGCTTCGCATCGACCGCATCAATAGACCCGCCCCTGCTCGTCTCGCGATAGCATGAGGCGCGAACGTGTCACTCCCTCCTGCGACGCAGGGGGCGGGGTTTACCGCCCCAAACAGTTGACGGCGACCGCGACTGCCTGTACAATGCTTCCTAAATCCACTGGACTTACAAAGTGCGGGTCGCTGGCGATTGGGCCGATGAAGAAAGCCACCAGGCAGCACACCAAGACTCATAACAGCCAGTTGATCCTCCAGACCATCTACGACCGGGGGCGTGTTAGCCGTGCCGATATTGCGCGGCTGACCGGCCTGACCCGCACCACTGTCTCGGACATTGTCGGCGAGCTGATGGAAGATGGGCTCGTCGCAGAGGTCGGCATTGGCCCGTCGGCGGGCGGCAAGCCGCCCATCCTCCTCAGCGTTGTCGCGGATTCCCGACACATCATTGCCATCGACCTTGCCAACAGCGAGTTCCGCGGCGCGGTGGTGAACCTGCGCGGAGAGTTCCGCCACCGCCTCGAACTCCCGGTTGGCGACCGGGACGGCGACGAGGCGCTGGAGTTGGTGTACCGGCTGGTCGACGAACTCATCGCGCTGACCGACAGCCCGATCCTCGGTATCGGCATCGGCTCGCCGGGCCTGATGGACGCCCGCCACGGCGTGGTGCGCAAGTCCGTCAACCTGGACTGGCAGGATCTTCCGCTTGGCAGCCTGCTTGAGGCGCGCTACCACCTGCCCGTATACATCGCAAACGACAGCCAGGTCGCGGCACTCGCCGAGATGCGCTTTGGCAGCGGCAAGGACGCGACGAACCTGATCGTGATCAAGATCGGGCGCGGCGTCGGCGCGGGGATCGTGCTCAACCGGCAGTTGTACTTCGGCGACAACTTCGGCGCAGGGGAGATCGGGCACGTCGTCATCGACCCCGGCGGGGAGCCATGTCGCTGCGGCAACTGCGGCTGTCTGGAGACGCTCGTCAGCAGCCGGGCGCTCGTCCGGCGCGTGCGGGAGATGGCGCGGCAAGACCCATCCGCGACGGTACACCGCTTCGCCGCCACGCTGGAGGAGATCAACACGGCGGTGCTGCTGGAGGCGTTCCACGCCGGGGACGAGAGCATCGCCCGGCTGATCGAGCAGACCGGGCAGCACCTCGGTACGAGCGTGGCGAGCATGACGGCCAGCCTGGGCATCCAGCGGGTTGTGATCGCGGGTAGCATGGCCCGCTTCGGGCGGGCGCTTACCGACCCGATCAAGCGACAGATCGCCGTGCGCTCGCTGCCGGTGCTGGCAACCGAGATCGAGATCGAGACGTCGAACCTCGGCAATGACATCGTAATCCTGGGGGCGGCGGCGCTGCTCCTGTCGGAGGAGCTTGGGATCGCGTAGACGACCGGCCCGCCGACCCTGACCCTTCATCCCGTTCTGAGTCGATTGCAGAGAGGGTGTATGCTCGAAAAAACACTGCTCAAGGAACCGGCCATTGCTCCCCCGCTCGACCCTGAATTCCGGCCTGCCGTGCTGGCGAACCGGCAGTTTCGCGCCGAGGTGGACGCCTCCGGCGAGGGCGTGCCGCTTGTGTTTGGGCTGGAACGCCCCGGCGGGGTGGTGTCGCGTTTTGAGACGCGTGTCTTCCCGGAAGGGCATCCGCGCGCGGGCCAGAACCTCGCCTATGCCGAGCGCCTGCTGAAGTTCCTGCTGTGGCAGCGCGGCGCGTATCACGTCTACGTCGGCGGGCCGCGCAGCATCGGCGAGTACCTGCGGCGGGTGTATGCACCGGGCGGCGAGCGCGCCTTTGACGCGCACTTCCTCGGCGAGGAGGTCTACCAGCGTCCCTTCACCGTGACGCCCTGCGCCCCGGAGGACGTGCCCGCCGAGCACGAGATCGAGCGCGCGCTGGGCCGCCACCTCGACGGCTGCCGCATCGGCTTCGACCTCGGTGCGTCCGACCTGAAGGTGTCGGCGGTGATCGACGGCGAAGCCGTGTTCAGCACCGAGATCGTGTGGGAGCCGCGCGAGCAGACCGACCCGGCCTACCACCGCGAAAAGATTATGTCGGCGCTGAAGCTGGCGGCGTCCAAGATGCCCCGTGTGGACGCGATCGGCGGCAGTTCGGCGGGCGTCTACATCGACAACCGCCCGATGATCGCCTCGCTGTTCCGGGGCATCCCCAGAGAACGGTTCGACGAGGTTCGCAACATGTTCCTCGATATCCGCCGCGAGATGGGCGTGCCGCTTGAGATCGTTAACGACGGCGAGGTCACGGCGCTTGCCGGGTCGATGTCGCTGGGCGTCAACCGCATTCTTGGCATTGCGCTTGGCTCCAGCGAGGCGGCGGGCTATGTGACGGGGACGGGCAGCATCACCGACTGGCTCAACGAGCTGGCCTTCGCGCCAATTGATTACAACCCCAACGCTCCCGCCGATGAGTGGTCTGGCGACCGGGGCGTTGGCTCGCAGTACTTCTCGCAGCAGTGTGTGTTCCGGCTCGCGCCGAAGGTGGGCATCGACGTGCCGCAGGGCGTGACCAACGCCGAGAAGCTGGAGTTCGTGCAGGCCAGGCTGGAGGCCGGCGACGAAGGCGCGCGGCAGATCTGGAAGAGCATCGGCGTGTACATGGGCTACGGTCTGGCGCACTACGCCGATTTCTACGACCTGGAGCACGTGTTGCTGCTGGGGCGTGTCACGTCGGGGCAGGGCGGCCCGCTGATACTTGACGGCGCGCGTGAAGTGCTGCGCGTTGAGTTCCCTGAGCTGGCCGAGCGCATCAGCCTGCAGCTTCCTGACGAAAAGAGCCGCCGGGTCGGCCAGTCTGTTGCCGCCGCCAGCCTGCCTGAAATCTCACGTGAGGACGCATCATGAACTTTCAGCTAGAAGCAGCTCAGGTCTTTGTGCCGGACGGACAGCCCGTCGAGGCGGCGCTCGCCCGCACCACACATCTCGGCATCAGCGCGCACCAGGACGACCTGGAGATCATGGCGATCGACGGCATCCTGAAGTGCTTCCAGCAGCCGGACCGCTGGTTTACGGGCGTCGTGGTGACGAACGGCAGCGGCTCGCCGCGTACCGGGCTGTATGCCAACACCACCGACGAGGAGATGCAGGCTATCCGCGTCCGGGAGCAGCAGAAGGCGGCGATTGTCGGTGATTACGCCGCGCAGGTGCTGCTCGGCTACCCCAGCAGCGTCGTGAAGGACAGCGCCAACAAAGGCCCGGTGCAGGACCTTATCACGGTGCTTGAGGCCACCCGGCCCGAGGTCGTCTACACGCACAACCTTGCCGACAAGCACGCGACGCACGTCGCTGTGGCGCTCCGCGTGATCGAGGCTATCCGCAGCCTGCCCGCAGACGCACGCCCGGCGCGGCTGTACGGCTGCGAGGTCTGGCGCGACCTCAACTGGTTGCTCGACTCGGACAAGGTCATCTTCGACACGTCGGCGATGGAGAACCTGCAGGAAGCGCTGCTCGGCGTTTTCGACTCGCAGATTTCCGGGGGCAAGCGTTACGATCTGGCGACGATGGGCCGCCGCCGCGCCAACGCCACCTTCTTCGAGTCGCATGGCGTGGACAACGCGACCGGGCTGGCGTTCGGCATGGACCTGACGCCGCTGATCACGGACCCGTCGATGGACGTGGGCGCGTACGTGCAGACGTTCATCGACAGGTTTGCGAACGACGTGCAGCAGCTTATCGCGAACGTCCGCTAGCGAGATTCCGGCAATCCGTTTAGGATCTCGCTCCGTAGACCCGCACAGTGAGCAAAGGAGAGAGTGAACGGGGAAACACACCGCACGCACGTACCACACCGTAACCTGTTTGACCTATGCTCCACCTGACCGAATGTTTATGGAGGAGAAAAGTCCATGACTAAGAAGCTGTTTCTGGCGTTTCTGCTCATCGCGGCGCTGATGCTCTCCGCCTGCCAGCCCGCGGCGCCCGCCGAGGAGCCGGCTGCGGAAGAGCCCGCCGTCGAGGAGCCTGCTGCCGAAGAGCCGGCTGCAGAGGAGCCTGCCGAGGAGCCTGCGGCTGAAGAGCCGGCTGAGGAAGAACCTGCTGAAGAGCCCGCCGCGGAAGGCGAGGTCGTCACGCTGACGATGGGCTCGTGGCGTGTTGACGATGTCGAGCAGATGAACCGCATCCTCGCGGCCTTCACCGCCGAGCATCCGAACATCGTCATCGAGTTCGACCCGACCAACCCGCCCGAGTACAACGCGGCGCTGCGCACGCAGCTTGAGGCTGGCACTGCGCCGGACCTCTTCTACCTGCGCTCGTTCTCGACCTCGCGCCAGCTCTTTGAAGAGGGCTTCCTCGTTCCGCTGGACGACCTGCCCGGCCTGCGCGAGAACTTCTCCGAGGCCAGCCTGTCGGCCTGGTCGACTGAGGATGGCACGCCCTACGGCGTCCCGATGATCGCCGTGTCGCACGGTATCTACTACAACGTGGACCTGTTCGATCAGCTTGACCTGGAGGTCCCGCAGACGTGGGAAGAACTGATCCAGGTGGCTCAGACGATCCAGAACGATGGCTACATCCCCTTCGCGAACGCGTCCGGTGAGGAATGGACCATCGCCGAGATCGTGTTCATGAACATCGCGCCGAACTTCATCGGCGGGCGTGAGGGCCGCCTGGCCTACCTCTCGGGCGAGCGCTGCTTCAACGACGAGAACGTGGTGGCGGCCTTCCAGGCTGTTGCCGACATCGCCCCGTACCTGCCTGATGGGCAGGAGGCGCTGACCTACTACGACAGCCAGCAGCTCTTCCTGCTGGGCGAGGCTGCTATGTGGTTCGGCGGCTCGTGGGACATCCCCTTCTTCGAGTCGGAGGAGCCCGACTTCGAGTGGAGCATCTTCCCGGTTCCGCCGCCTGAGGGCCAGGAGCAGGCGTATGTGACGTTCCACCTCGACGCCGGTATGGGCATCAACGCTGCTTCTCCGCATCAGGAAGAGGCCCGCGTCTTCCTCGAGTGGATGACGACGCCGGCGTTCGCCGAGCTGCTTGGCAACGAGCTGCCTGGCTTCTTCCCGATCCACAACGAGGCCCCGCCGCTCACCAACGAGCACGCGGCGACCTTCATGTCCTTCAACGAGGATCGTGAGACGGACGTCCGCTGGGCGTGGCCGGTGCTGCTGGACGGCTCGCCGGACGGCTACACGCTGATGCAGAACGGCGCGATCGCTGTGATCAACGGCCAGATGACCCCGCAGGAAGCTGCAGACGCCCTGCAGGAAGGTCTGGCCCAGTGGTTCGAGCCGGCCCAGACCTGCGGCCAGTAATCTGAACGACGCGATGGGGGCATGCCACGGCATGCCCCCATCCCTCTGAGCCAACGTGCATGCTCTGCTCGGGTGGCGAGGACGGGAGGCATTAGTACATGGATATAAGCATCAAGCAAGAGGAGAAGAGGGTTATCAGCCGCACCAGCTACCAGACGCGGCGCCGTCTGACGTGGGTCATCTTCATGCTGCCCGCTATCGCCGTCTACGTGGCATTTATGGCGTTCCCGCTCTTTAACTCAATGCGCCTGAGCCTGTACACCGGGCAGGGCCTGACGCCTGAGCGCTTCGTCGGCTTTGACAACTACGTCAGACTGTTCACCAACCCGCTCTGGCGTGATGCCTGGCTGAACGCATTCGGCAACACGTGGGTGTTCTTCGCGGTTCACATGCTCGTGCAGAACACGCTGGGGCTGCTCTTCGCGGTGCTGCTGACCCAGAACATCCGGGGGCGCAGCATCTACCAGGTCATCATCTTCGCCCCGGTGACGCTCTCCACGCTGGTCATCGGCTTCCTGTGGCGGCTGCTGCTCAACCCGCAGTGGGGCGCGGTGAACTACACGCTGGAGGCCATCGGTCTGGAGTCGCTGACGCGGCCCTGGCTGGGCGACCCCTCCATTGCGCTCATCGTCATTTCGCTCGTTTCGTGCTGGCAATGGGTCGGCCTGCCGACGATGATGTTTATGGCGGGGCTGCTCGGCATCCCCGACGAGGTCATCGAGGCGGCCTATGTGGACGGCGCGTCCTCCTGGCAGACGTTCTGGCGGATCAAGTTCCCGCTGCTGCTGCCCGTGATCGGCATCGTCGCGGTGCTGACGTTCGTCAACAACTTCAACGCCTTCGACATCATCTTCGCGATGGCAGGTTCTCGCGGCGAGCCGGGCTACTCGACGGACATCCTGGGGACGTTCTTCTACCGCACGGCAATTGCGGGCGAGCACCCGGTCGCCCGGCCCGACATGGGCATGGGCGCGGCGGTCGCGACGATCACCTTCCTCGTGCTGATGGTCGGCGTGTCGCTGTGGCTGTTCTTCTCGCGCCGGCGCGAAGTTGAACTGTAGAGGGGGCCGCATCATGAAACGGATCAAACTCTCCTCGATTGCGACGCACGTTGTCCTGCTGGCCTGGTCAGCCGTGGTGCTGTTCCCGCTGTACACGATGCTGATCAACTCGATCAAGCCGAAGCGCGAGATCTTCCGCGACCCGTACGGCTTCCCGAGCACAGTCACGTTTGAGGGCTACCAGAGCGCATGGACGGACGGGCGCTTCGACATCTACTTCCGCAACAGCATCACCGTAACGGTGATCTCGCTGGCGCTCATCCTGCTCTTGGGCTCGCTGGCGGCCTACGGCCTGGCGAGCTGGCGCTCGCGCGTGTCTAACCTCATCTACCTGGGGTTTGTGGCCGGGCTGATGGTTCCCATCCGCCTCGGCACGATCAACATCTTTCAGATCATTCTGGCGCTGGGGCTGAACGACTCCATCTGGAGTCTCGTCCCGGTTTATGTGGCGATGGGATTGCCAGTTGCGACCTTTGTGATGGTGCCGTTCATCCGGGCGCTGCCGGGCGATTTGATCGACGCGGCCCGGGTGGACGGCGCATCGGAACTGCGGATCTACGCCTCGGTCATCATGCCGATGGTCCGGCCCGCGCTGGCGACGGTCGCCATCTTCAACCTGATCCCTATCTGGAACGACCTGTGGTTCCCGCTGATCTTCATCCGTTCACAGCAGGCGCGCACCGTTATCTACGGCGTGTCGCTGCTGTTCGGCCAGTATCAGACGGACTGGACCCGCATCCTGAGCACGCTGTCGCTGTCCGCTGTGCCGCTGCTTATCCTGTACCTGCTGATGTCCAAGCAGTTCATTAAGGGCCTGACGGCGGGCGCGGTGAAAGGTTAATCGAGGCTTTGACGATGAATGGACGCGAGCGGATGGCGCTGGCCATGCAGCACAAGACACCGGACCGCGTGCCGGTGATGTGCCAGCTTGCCATCGGGCACTACTTCCTGAACACCGACCTGAAGCCGCACGAGATCTGGTTCACAAGCGAGGGCTTTGCCGAGGCGCTTGTCACGCTGCAGCGCCGCTACCGCTTCGACGGCATCCTGATCAACCTGCCGGGCCGCCCGGAGAACCTGCTCGACGACGTGGTGAGCATCGAGGAAACGCGCGACGGCGAACTGCTCACATGGGCCAATGGGGACAAAACCCTCATCCCCTGGGATGACAACGCGCAGCACTATATGGCCGACGGCTCCGACCTGCCGCGCTTTGACTTCATGTCGATGGGTGTGGAGGAGCTTGACCGGCTGGACGACTTCACCGGCTACCTGTGGAACACGTATCATATCCCGTGGCTGCCCGGCAAGAAGGACAAAGGCCCGCTCACCGAGGTGCCCGATTACTTCTTCCGCACCATCGACCTCGTTCGCGAAAAAACGGGGGGCGAGGTGTCGGTGCATGGTGAGGTGTTCTCGCCGTTCACGCACTTCATGGAGCTTATCGGCTACGAGAATGCGCTGATGAGCCTCATCATGGACCCCGACAAGGCGCACGCGCTGCTCGACAGGCTGACCGTCTCCTCGGTGACGTGGGCGGTGGCGCAGGCGGAGCGGGGCGTCGATGCGGTGCTGATGTCATCGGCGTTTGCGGGCGGGCCGCTGCTCTCGCCGGACATGTACCGCGAGTTTGTGCTGCCCTACGAACGCCGCGTGACCGAGGCGGTCCGAGCGACAGGCGTGCCGATCTACACGCATACCTGCGGCAGCATCGGAGACCGGCTTGAGTTGATGGTCGAGACCGGCACGATGGGTATCGATACGCTCGACCCGCCGCCGCTCGGCAACACTGAACTGGCGGATGCCAAAGCTCGCATTGGCGATAAGGTGTTCATCAAGGGCAACATGAACTCGGTGGCACTGCTTCAGTTCCAGAGCAAGGAGCAGGTGATCGAGCACGCGACCGAGCGCATCCGGCTGGGGATGCCGGACGGCGGGTATATCCTGAGCACGGCCTGCTCGGTCTCGCCGAAGGTCGAACCCTGGAAGCTGGAACTGCTCGTGCCGCTCGCCGAGGAGATTGGGCGGTACGAGGTCGGCTAATGACCCGCCGCGAATGAGCTTCGCGGCTCTGTAACCCCTCCCCGCTGGCGAAGCCAACTGCACGTAATTGTAGGGGCAGGTCTCAGACCCGCCCCTACCACAGGGTGGGTTAACCGCAGGGGCGCACATCTTGCGCCCTTGTTTATTGTGTGGATGAGGCGGTGTATAACCCGCCGCGAATAAACTTCGCGGCTCTGTAACCCTCCCCGCTGGCGAAGCCAACTGCACGTAATTGTAGGGGCAGGTCTCAGACCTGCCCCTACCACAGGTGGGTTAACCGCAGGGGCGCACATCTTGCGCCCTTGTTTATTGTGTGGATGAAGCGGTGTATAACCCGCCGCGAATAAACTTCGCGGCTCCGTAACCCCTCCCCGCTGGCGAAGCCAACTGCACGTAATTGTAGGGGCGGGCCTCAGACCTACCCCTACCATCGAGCCGGTATCAACGGTGATCATCCATGCAACTGATTCACACGTCGCAACAAAAAGCGGGGTCGCTTTAAGCGACCCCGCCTTGTATGTCTTGTCTGGCCGATCAGGTGGCCGGGATTTCGACTTCTTCCGGCTTCTGCACGAAGACAAGCTGCTCGCCGTCGTGGTCGATAAGCACCGTCATGCCTTCGGTGAACTCGCCAGCCAGGATCAGGTCGGAGAGTGCGTCCTCGACCTTGTTCTGGATTACCCGGCGCAGCGGGCGAGCCCCGTACTCCGGATCGTAACCCTCTTCAGCCAGGTACATTCTGGCCGCATCGGTTAGCTCGATACGGATACCGTACTCAAGCAGCCGCTCCCCAACCTGCTCGATCATCAGATCGACGATCTGGGTGATGTGCTCCTTGTTCAGCGCGCGGAAGACGATGATGCCGTCCACACGGTTCAGGAACTCGGGGCGGAACTGGCGGCGCAGGCTGTCCATCAGCTTCTTGCGCATCTCATCGTACTCGCTCTCCAGCGCGTCCTCGCCGTGGCGCGGGAGCTCGAAGCCGAGGTGCTGGTTGCGGCGGATGACGTCCGCGCCAACATTGCTCGTCATGACGATGATGGTGCTGCGGAAGTCAACCATGCGACCGCGAGCATCCGACAGATGGCCTTCCTCCATGATCTGCAGGAGCATGTTGAAGGCCTCCGGATGCGCCTTCTCGATCTCGTCAAAAACAATGATCGAGAACGGACGGCGGCGGACCGCCTCGGTGAGCTGGCCTGCGTCCTCGTAGCCGACGTAGCCCGGAGGCGCACCGACCAGTCGCGCCACCGAGTGGCGCTCCATGAACTCGCTCATGTCGAGCTGGATCAGCGCGTCCTCGCTGCCGAACAGATACTCGGCGAGCACCTTCGTCAACTCGGTTTTGCCGACACCCGTCGGGCCGAGGAAGATGAACGAGCCAACCGGGCGGCGAGGGTCCTTCAGACCCGCACGGGCGCGGCGCACGGCCTTGCTGATGGCCTCAATCGCCTCGTCCTGCCCGACGATGCGGCGGCGAAGCTCCTGCTCCATCTCCAGCAGGCGCTCGCCTTCCTCGCCGGCGATGCGCTTGACCGGGATGCCCGTCCACATGGCGACCATCTCGGCGATGTCATCCGCGGTGACCTGCGCCTCACCCGACTCCGTCCAGTGCGACCGGACTTCGTTGATGAAGCTCTCAAGCTCGCGCTGACGCTCAAGGTAACCGACGTACTCCTCATCGTCGAGCTTGCCCTCGAGCGCGGCGGCCTCAAGCAGCGCCTGTAGCTCTTCAAGCTCTTCCTGCGCCTGACGCACGCGCAGCGACTCGGGCGACTTGTACATCCGCACGCGAGCGGCGGACTCGTCGATCAGGTCGATGGCCTTGTCAGGCAGGAAGCGGTCGGACACGTAGCGCGCCGACAGGTGCGCCGCAGCGCTGATCGCTTCGTCGGTGATGCGCAGGGCATGGTGCTCCTCGTAGGGGGCGCGGATGCCCTTCAGGATGTCGATCGTCTCTTCAATCGACGGCTCTTCCACCAGGATCGGCTGGAAGCGGCGCTCAAGGGCCGCGTCCGACTCGATGTGGCGGCGGTACTCGTCCAGCGTGGTCGCGCCAATGCACTGGAGTTCGCCCCGCGCGAGGGCGGGCTTCAGGATGTTGGCCGCGTCCACCGAGCTGCCGGCAGAACCGGCGCCGACAAGCATGTGAACCTCGTCGATAAAGAGAATGCTGTCAGATGATTTCAGTTCCTCAATAACGCGCTTGAGCCGCTCTTCGAACTGGCCGCGGTACATGGTGCCTGCCACCAGCGAGCCGACGTCAAGCTGCAGCAGCCGCTTGTCGAGCAGCGGTGCGGGAGCTTCGCCGGCGACGATGCGCTGGGCCAGGCCCTCGATGATAGCCGTCTTGCCCACGCCGGGCTCACCAATGAGCGCCGGGTTGTTCTTGGTGCGGCGGCTGAGAATCTGAATCACACGCTCGATTTCCTTCTCGCGCCCGATGATCGGGTCGAGCTTGCCTTCCTCGGCAAGCTGCGTCAAGTCGGTCGCAAGCTGGTCGACGAGCGGCGTCTTCTGACTCGTGGAACGGGTGCGCTCCCGACGGGTCGTAGTCGTGCGCGGCTTCGGCGCAGGCGGTTGCGACACGGAGGAAGGGCTGTCCTGCAGTGCCCGACGAGTCTGCTTGCGGATCTCTTCGGGAGTCACGCCCATCTCGTTGAGGATGTCAATCGCCACGCCCTCATTATGGCGCACAAGCGCCAGCAGGAGATGCTCCGTTCCAATATAATGATGGCCCATACGGCGGGCCTCTTCGACTGCGAGTTCAAGTACGCGCTGGGTACCGGGCGAGAGGTCCAGCTTGGCGAACGGCGTCCGCTGGCCGGACCGGGTGTTCCGCTCGACCAGCATCTCGACGCGCTCCATCTCGAGGCCCAGCTCGCGCAGGACGCGACCGGCGACGCCGCCCTCCTCTCGCATAAGACCAAGAAGCAGGTGCTCCGTGCCGATGTAGCTATGCTGCATCCGCTCGGCTGCTTCTTGTGCCAGACTCAGTACCCGTCGGGCACGCTGCGTAAAACGTTGCATCTTGTCGGGCATGACTTAGCCCTCCATCCTCTCCAGTGCCAGGACTTCCTGCTTCAGATAAAACCGGAACCACTTGACTCCAATACGAACGTGAGTGTGACTTGATCGTACCGTATAGAAAAACCGAGCGCTAGTTTTTGGACTACCGCTATCCACGTTCAGAAGTGTTCGGATGACCTCTGTCGGGAACGCTACGGGACGATCAGCACATGCTGGTCCTGGCAGTTCCTTCGTTATATACATCTAACGCCAGAAGCACGGCAAACGTTGCTCTGGCGCGGTAAAATTCGTGAAATTTTCACGGCCTGCAGATTGGCGTAAGTTTAATCGAATTGATGTTCTATGTCAAGCGCTGACAGGCGAGCAGCGTAAGACTTTTGTTGGATTTTCCCAGGCGGCGCGGAAAGCTCTCTACGACGCGGCTTTTTGTTACCATCGCCCGAGCCTCACCACCGGATAAGTGCCGCCCGCGCCGGATCGCCCGACGGTTAACCCCCGCAGCTATTGAAAGGCAGACCCATGCGAGCCGATAACCTGTCCGCCCTTGACGGGAAGAGTCTGGAAGAAGTGGAAATCACGCTGGACCTGCACACCCGCGAGCAGGTGCCGGTGACGCGCTACACCGAGTTTAGCTGGTCGGCGACGCGGCACGCGACCTTCGAGCGCTGCCGCCGGGAGTACTATCTGCGTTACTACGGTTCGCGCCGGGTGCGCGAGGCCAATGATCCCATCGTCAGTGCGGTGTGGTGGCTCAAGCAGGTGACGACGCTGCGCACCTGGATCGGCAGCGTGATCCACGTTGCGGCGAGCCGGGCGGTGGAGGCGCTGCGCGACGAGGTCGAACTCACCCGGCAGGAGGTGATCGACATCGCGCTGGAGACGTACCGGCGCGGCGTGGAGGCCTCGCGGCGCGGCGCAAAAGTCGATGATAAGTGGGTGGTGCTCTTTGAGCACATCTACCCGGAGGCTCGGCCCTCGATCGACCCGGCGGAGGCAGAGGAGCGGGTCGCCGAACTGGCGAATGTGCTCTACGACAGCGAGGCGTACCAGTGGCTGCGGGGTGTTGAGCCGAACATGATCGTCGAGATTGACCCTGCGTTCCAGTCTTTCATGCTGAACGATGTCGAAGGGCTGGGCGAACTGCGCGTCTTTGCCATCCCCGATGTGCTGCTCCACGAACCCGGCTACGCCCTGGTGCGCATCATCGACTGGAAGACCGGCAGCGTCAAGAGCGAGAGCCATCGCGAGCAGGCGGGCGTCTATATCCTGTACGCGCATAGGGCTTACGGCGTGCCGGACGAGTCCATCGAGTTTGTGCTGGCGGACCTCGGCGGCGGGGGGCGGAACGTGCAGCTGCCCGGCGGGCCGGTGACGGTGGTGGAGGCGGAGGCGTTGACCCGCAAAAGCGTGTATAATATGCTCGCGGCATTAGAGAACATACGTTTCAATACGGCGCGCATCCGCGACTTCCCCATGACGGAAGACCGTTCGCTGTGCCGCTGGTGCGGCTTCCGGCGGGCGTGCGGGCGCGACGATTGACGCGAGTGGAAGCCGGGCGGAAAACGCCTTTGCGACCCTACTCTAGAGCGGAAAGCGACAGACCCCGGTGAGAAGCTTAACTGGTGGAAACTACAGCGGCATCCCGAACCCGCGCACGATGATGGTCGAAGGGCCGTTCGGCGCGGGCAAGACGACATTCGCCATTGAGACGCTCGAAGTGTGGCTGGAGTCCGGGATCCCGCCGGAGCAGATCCTTGTGCTGCTGCCGCAGCGCACCCTTGCCGAGCCTTATGAGGCGGCGCTACGCCGCGCCGAGCGCGGGCCGATGGCCAGCGTGAACATCCGCACGGTAGCCGGGCTGGCGCAGGAGATAGTCAGCCTGTACTGGCCGCTCGTTGCGGAGGAGGCGGGCTTCCGCGACCCGGAGCGCTCGCCGCGCTTCCTGAGCATCGAGACGGCGCAGTATGCCATGGCGGACTTTGTGGGCCGCGCCGTCTACGATGGTGAGTTCGACGCGGTGACGCTCACGCCGCCGGAGATTGCCCGCGAGACGCTTACCAACCTCAGCCAGGCGGCGCTGATGGGCCTCGATTACACCGCCGTGCCGGCCCGTCTCGAAGCGGCCTGGGGCAGCGAGCGTCCGCGCAAGCGGGTGCTGGCGTATCAGGCCGACGGGCGGCTGATGGAGAAGTTCCGCACCTACTGCCTGGAGCACTCGCTTGTGGACTTCTCGCTGCTGATCGAGCTGTTCAGCCGCCTGCTCGAACACGAGATGTTCCGCGAGGCGTTCTTCAGCCGGTACACCCACCTGATCGCCGAGCACGTCGAGGAGGGCGCGCCCTTCATGCATGGGCTGCTGCGCGACTGGATGCCTCACCTTGAGGGGATGCTGATAACCTTCGAGTGGTGGGGCGGCTACCGCATCTTCCTCGGGGCGGATCCAGAGAACGCGCGCGAACTGCGTGAGATGGTGGACGGCGTGCTGACGCTCGACCGGTCCTTCATTAACTCCGACGGCACCGCCACGCTGCTGCAGGCGTTCGGCGCGGCGCTGGGGCGGGGCGGGCACGAGCCCGCGCCGGAAGACGCCAGGCTGGGGCTGTATGGCCGCTACTGCCGCTTCTACCCTGAGATGCTGGAATGGGTGGCGGAGAGCATCTATGGGCTGGTGCGGGACGAGGGCATCCCGCCGGGGCAGATCGCGGTTGTCGCCCCGTACCTGAGCGACGCGCTGCGCTTCTCACTCGGCCAGAAGCTCGACCGGTACGGCATCCCGCACATCTCGCACCGGCCCTCGCGCGCGCTGATCGAGGAGCCTGCCACGCGCACCGTCCTGACGCTCGCGGCGCTGGCGCAGCCGGTCTGGGAGCAGACGCCGCCGCGCCCGGATGTCGCCACCGCGCTTCAGCACGCGATCGTCGGTCTGGACCCGGTTCGTGCCGGGCTGCTGGCGAAGGTCGTGTACCGCCCCAATGCTGACGGCGACCGTCTGCTGCCCTTCGAGAACATCAAGCCGGAGATGCAGGCGCGCATCACCTACGTCGCGGGGGAGCGCTATGACCGGCTGCGGGAGTGGCTGCTGGCAGCCGCCGCAGAAGCCGACACGCCGCTTGACCACCTGTTCAGCCGGCTGTTCGGCGAGGTGCTGTCACAGCCGGGCTACGGCTTCCACGACGACCCGGAGGCCGGGCGTGTGGTCCATGAGTTGATCCAGTCCGCCGCACGCTTCCGGCAGACGCTGTTCTCCGAGGCGTACGAGGCGGGTAGCCTCAGCGCGGCGGAGATCGGGCGGCGATACTTCGACACGGTGTCGCAGGGGCTGCTCGCGGGCCTGTACGTGGAAAGCTGGCGCGATCAGGATGTGGACGCGGTGTTCGTCGGCCCGGCGCACACCTTCCTGCTGCGCAACCGCCCGGTCGATGTGCAGTTCTGGCTGGACGTTGGCTCGCTGGGCTGGTGGGAGCGCATCGACCAGCCGCTCACGCACCCCTACGTGCTCTCTCCGCGCTGGCCGGAGGGCGCGCTGTGGACGGATGCCGACGAGTACGAGCACCAGCAGGATATGCTGTACCGCATTGTGAGCGGCCTGCTGCGCCGCTGCCGCGAGCGAGTCTATCTGGGCATCAGCGACCTGGGCGAGCAGGGCTTTGAGCAGCGCGGCCCGATGCTGCGGGTCTTCCAGCGCATCCTGCGCCGCCACCCGACGCGCATCGAGATGCCGGGGGAGGAGTAGGGGGTGAAACGGGCAACACGAGCACTGCTGGTGGAAGGAGAAACGCCGCGACTAAACGTCGCGACTCCGTATCCGCGCATTACACCCTGGGTGAGGGCGAGAAGAAAGAGCACACAGACCGGATGACAACGATCCAACTCCGTGAATCGCAGAAGGCCGTCGTCGCGTATGAGGGCGGCAAGATGGGTGTCTCGGCGGTGCCGGGCAGCGGCAAGACGTTTACGCTGTCGTACCTGGCAGCGAGCCTCGTCGAACGGCTGGCGGCGGACGGGCGCATCGACGAGCAGGAAGTGCTGATCGTCACCTTTACCAACCCGGCGGTCAATACCTTCCGCAAGCGCATTGCGCGGCTGGTCCAGCAGGAGCGTGGGCTGCTGCCATACGTCGGTTACCGGGTGCGAACCCTGCACGGGCTTGCCAACGACATCGTCCGCATGCGGCCCGGCCTGGTTGGTCTGGCAGACAACTTCGACATCCTCGACGAGCGAGTGACGCAGGGTATCATCCGCGACCTCGCCGAGCAGTGGGTGCGCGGCAACTACGAACTGCTGCTGCCTTACCTCGACCCGATGATTGTCGAGGACGAGAATCAACTGGGGAAGGTGCTGCGCAGCTATGCGGTGTCGCTCGTCGAGGAGGTGGCGTCGGAGATCATCCGGCTGGGGAAGGACAACCGCTGGGAGCCGGATGAGATGCTCGACCGGCTGGACGAGCTGGAATTCGACCTGCCACTCGCCCGCATCGGCGTGGACCTGTACGCGGCTTACCAGCGCGCGCTGAGCTATCGCGGCGCGGTGGACTTCGACGACCTGGTGCGGCTGGCGATGACCGCGCTGGAGACGGACAAGGACTTCCTCAAGCGGCTGCGGAAGCGCTGGCCCTACATCCTTGAGGACGAGGCGCAGGACTCCAGCCAGCTTCAGAACCGGATGCTCGAACTGCTCTCCGGTGGCAAGAACTGGGTGCGCGTCGGTGACCCGAACCAGGCGATCTACACGACGTTCACCACTGCCGACTCGAACCTGCTGCGGGCCTTCCTCAAGAAGCGCAGCGTCGCCGAGATGCCGCTCAAGACATCGGGCCGCTCCTCCGAGCCGGTGATCCGCCTGGCTAACTACCTCGTCGAGTGGACCTCGAAGGAAAAGACGCTCGACAAGGCGCTGCGCAAAGCCTTCTATTCCAAGAACGTGATCGAGCCGACCGAGCCGGGCGACCCGCAGCCGAACCCGCCCGACGGCTTCGTCTACATCGACTGGGAGGAGGGCAAGGATATCACGCCAGAGCAGGAGATCCGGCGGGTGGTCCAGTCGCTTGAGTCGTGGCTGCCGGATCACCAGGACTGGACGGTGGCAGTGCTCGTGCCGGAGAACAGCCGGGGCTTCAAGCTCGCCGAGGCGCTCAAAGAACGCGGCATCCCCTATGAAGAATTGCTGCGCAGTACCTCCGCCACCCGTGACGCGGCGTCGAAGCTCCAGCTTGTGTTCGAGGTGCTGGCCGAGCCGACGGACGCGCGTCTGCTGGCGCGGCTGTACCGCGAGGTGTGGTGGCCGCTCGTCGTCGATGAGGCGAGCGAGGAGATGGTCGCTGCCGCCGACGAAGCAACGCGCGCCCTGCGCAAGCTGCGCCAGACCGAGGACTTCTTATGGCCGGGCGACGAGGGCGACTGGCTGGACACACTCGAAGGCAGCCTGCCCCCCGATGAGATCGAGCGGTTAGGCGGCTTCCGCCAGCAGGTGCAGTTCTGGCTCCAGGCGGCGGCGCTGCCCGTCGACCAGTTGATGCTGACCATCTCGCAGGAACTGTTCGATGAGCAGGCCGACCTTGCGCTGGGGCACAAGCTCGCCGTGGTGCTGGGCACCATCGCCGACAACAACCCGGATTACCGCCTGCCCGAACTGGCGCAGGAGCTGCGCGTCATTGCGCAGAACGAGCGGCGCTTCCTCGGCTTTGACGATGTGGGCGAGGGCTACGAGCCGACGAAAGGCGTTGTGACCGTCGCCACGATGCACGCCGCCAAGGGGCTGGAGTGGGATCGCGTCTACCTGATGTCGGTCAACAACTACAGCTTCCCCGCCGCGCACGAGGCCGACAGGTTCATCGCGGAGAAGTGGTTCGTGCGCGACCGGCTCAACCTTCAGGCCGAAACCCGGCGGCAGGTTGAGTTGATGATGGCTGGCAAGCCGGAGGAATATAAAGAAGGCGAGGCGACCCGGCAGGCGCGGCTCGACTACGCCGCCGAGCGGCTGCGGCTGCTCTACGTGGGGATCACCCGCGCGCGGCGCGACCTGATCATCACGTGGAACGTGGGCCGCTTCGCGCATCGTGGCCAGAAGAACGGCCCCGCCGCCGCGCTCATCGGCCTCAAAAGCTACTGGGAGAGGGAGTTAAAGGCCCGTGAATGACCATACCGGCCCCTTCGCACATCTGGCGCGGGCGCTTGAGCCGCGCGACGAGCCGCCCCGGCAGGCCGAACTGCCCGGCGGACTTTTGCCGCACTGGTTCCAGTTCAGCGCGCACAGCCTGCAGGACTACTATGACTGCCCGCGCCGCTTCCAGCTTCGCTACGTGCTGGACCAGCGCTGGCCCGCCGCTCCCGCCGAGCCGGTGGACGAGTACGAGTGGCTGAGTGAGCAGGGGCGCGAGTTCCACTTGCTAGTGCAGCGGCACATTGCGGGCATCCCCGAGGACAGGCTACGCCCGCAGCGCCCGCCGCTTGTCGATTGGTGGGACGCCTACCTGCACGTCCCGCCGCCGGACCTGCCGACGGAGGTTCGCCGCGCTGAGGTCACGCTCTCGACGCCGCTTGGCGCGCGCCGCCTGATGGCGCGCTTTGACCTCGTGGCAATTACGCCGGGCAAGCGGGTGGTCATCGTGGACTGGAAGACCTCGCCCAGACGCCCGCAGCGTGAGACCCTCGCCCGCCGCCTCCAGACGCGCGTGTACCTCTACGTAATGGCCGAGGCGGGCGCGGCGCTGTTTGGCGGCCCGCTTGAGCCGGAGCAGATCGAGCTGGTGTACTGGTTCACGGCAGCGCCCATGCAGCCGGAGGTCTTCCGCTACAACGCGGCCATCCACGCGGAGAGCCACGCCATGCTGCACGACCTCGCGAATGAGATCCTTACGCGCGACGGGGAGGAGGACTGGCCGCTCACACCGGATACTCACCACTGCCGCTACTGCGTGTACCGCTCGCTGTGCGACCGGGGCACGCGCGCCGGATCGATCTATGACGAGGGCGCAGAGGCGCTTGACTTCGAGTCAGATGAGGTCGACTTCGACCTGGAGGATATTGAGGCGATTGCGTTTTAGGCTGACTAAGACCAGGAATGATAAACGCCGCGAATGAACTTCGCGGCTCCGTTTTATTGTTGGGATGAATGCTGCTCTTCTTCTCATTGCGTACCGGCAGAGGAGGGCCAGTTGGCGCAGCCAACTACCTCCGTACGTTTGCCGCCCCTGCGCGGAGTCGTTATTATCCCCGCCGGGGGATAGTTTATGGATGAGACTCGCTCTACAAACCTGCCGCACCGGGTCAGCCAGTTTGTGGCAGTCGGCGTGCTGTTCCTGGGGATGGCGGCGCTGGGCCTTGCGCTGAGTGCCGCCGGCCCGGCAGGCGATGGCCTGCTCGCCGAACTGCTGGCAACCGAAACGCCCACGCCAACCCTGACCCCGACACCGACAGCCACCTACCCGCCCTACACCGGCGATGACGACCCCGCGCCGACCGACGAGGCGCAACCCGCCATTGCGCGGGAGGTCATTGCCCCGCCGACCCGCACGCCCACCCCTACCGTCACCCCGACACCGACAATCACACCCACGCCGGAGCCTTCGCCTACCTTCGACGCGCCGGAGATCCACTGGTCACAGGCGGACAAGAACGCGCTGTCGTGGCTATGTTATGGCGAGGTCGGCGGGATGGGCTGGGCAAAGATCGATGCCTGCCTGTCTGTCATCTCGACGGTACGCGTCCGCTACGCGTACAACAACAGCTTTGCCTCCGACAGTGTCGTTGAGGCGCTGACGCGGCCCGGGCAGTTCCCGGTGCGCATCGAGACGGACCGCCCCAGTCCTGACCCGGAGCTTAACCAGGCGGTGGAGCAATACGAGCAGGGTCTGCGCGGCTCGTGTACCGGCTTCAAGTACTTCAACTCGGTGCCCGGCTACCCCGGCGAGTGCGTCATCTATGGCCCGGCGGGGCAGTTTATCCAGTTCCATAATAGCTGGTAGGGAGTTCGACGTTAGCCAATCGCAACCAGCTCGGCAAAAGTTCCGTATCCCCAGCTTGCAAGGGGGAGGTGGGCGACCCGGAGGGTCGCACGGAGGGGGTTCCGCCGTAGGAAATTCCCCAGTTGACAGAACCGCGAACTTAATCTAGGCTTCGGGTTATAGCTCTGGTGGAACCAGAAGGAGCGCGCGATGTTTGACGACTTCAATGACCTGCGACGGTCTCAGGACCAGGATGACGAGAGCATGGACGACCTGTTCGCAGGCTTCTCGGACGACGCTCTTGATAATGTGAGTGACCCCTTCGCCACGCTGGACGAGGCCGATGACGACGATATCTTCAGTCGTTTACAGGCCGACGACGAGCCGCTGGAGGAGGACGATTTGTGGGAGAGCGCCCCGGCACAGACCGCTACACAGGCCGCCGCGCAGCCCGCGATTGACGACGACCTGCTGCCGCCCCTGCCCGATGCTACCGCACCGTCATGGCTGTCCGAACTGGGCATTGACGAGCCGGATGTGATCGAAGAGGAAGAGGAGGTCGCGCCGGAGCCTGCCGCCAAGCCGGAGGACGAGCCGCTGGCAGCGATTGCGGGCCGTGGCCCGGAGGGGCGCGCCTTCGGCATGACCGCACAGCAGCGCATGATCCTCGCCATCTTCCTGTTCCTCGATGTGGTCGTGCTGGGCTTCCTGCTGTTGTACGTGCTGGGCGTAATCCAGCTTTAAGCGCAGGGCGTCGTTCCGCTCCCCATCCGCGTGCTAAGCGAAAAGGGCAGGCGTCGCCTGCCCTTGCTGCCTTTGCCTCTGTGCTGGCCCCTACCGCCGGACCCCCTTCGGCGGCCCGAAGGGCCGCCACTTCCCCCTAGAAGGGGGCAGTTCGCGTCCGATTTGATCGCCCCCTAGCAGGAGGAGATGGTAGGCTGCGAGCGACTACCCGCAGGGGGTGAGAAAATCGCGGTGCGATTTCTCATTGCCATTGGCACAGTTAACCCCCCGGTCGCAGCACCAGCCGCCGGGCTCCTGCCGCTTCTACCTCCTCCCGTGTGAAGAGCGTCGGATGGTACTCGATCTGCCGCCATGGCTCGATCATGTCGTCGTAGTGGCGGTGGCCCGGGTGCCCGCTCTGGCCTGTCGTGTGGATCATCAGCGAGTTCGACAGGTCGCCGAGATCCACGATTTGCCGCATCGACGGTAGGGAGCGCACGCCGAACGGCTCCGTCGTGCTCCAGCCCGTCGCGTTGACCTGCTCGCCGCCGCCGCTCGTCGCAACCGGGCCCCGGTTGAAGATCCGCTCGATCAGCGCGATACCCGACTCGCCGAGCGTGCCGTTGCGAAACTCCGCGGTATGGATGTCCCCCCAGCGCCACGCGTCAAGGTTGGGGCCAAGCTCCTCGACGCCCCTCTCGTACGCTTTCGCCAGCGCCCGCGCGAGGATGTCGTCACGCGTCTCGGTCACGTCGGGCGTTGAGCGGTGGTCCCACCAGGGATTGTCAGGCTCCTCCAGCAGGTTGGCTATGGCGACCTGCGTCATGTCGCTGCCGCTCGGCCAGAGGTCTTCGGGAAGCTGGTCGTTGAAGGTTTCTTCTACCAGCGCCACCCAGAAGTAGGCGTACAGCGCCGCCTCGGGGCTGTCCATGTCCATCACGCCATTCCAAGCGGTGAGCCGCCCGCGCGCGCCCGCCAGCGATGGCTCCAGATCGAGGTCTTCAAGGTAGGGCAGGATCTCCAGTGCGGAAAGGTTGAGGTTGTCGCCCTGCATGCGCTGCATGTCCTCGACGGTCAGCCCACCCCCGTTCTCGGTGAGCATGTCGACGATGCGCTGGGCGCGGTAGCCCCGGTCAAAGCTGGTGCTGATGAGGTAGGGGTAGGCGTCGGTCACGACCGGCTGGTTGGCGGTCACAATGTAGCCCTGCGCCGGGTTGTAGGCGCGCGGAAGCTCGTCGTAGGGGATGAAGCCCGTCCACTCGTAGTCATCCGTCCAGCCGGGGACCGGCATCGAGCCATCGCCCCGGGCGCGGATCGGGATCAGGCCGGGGATCTGGACGCCAATGTTGCCCTCGACGTCGGCGTAGATCATGTTCTGCGAGGGCACATCGAAGTGCTCCAGGGCCGCCCGGAACTCCTCGAAGTTCGTCGCGCGGTTCAGCTCCAGAATGGCCTGGAAGGTGGTGTTGGGCTGGAGGGCCGTCCAGCGCAGCGCGAGCGCGGTCAGTTCAAGGTTCTCGGGCAGCGTGTCGGCGGTGTCGTCGAGGCTGAAGCTGCTATAGCTCGCATTGCCGCCGGAGTCGGTGATGATCGGGCCGTGGCGCGTGATACGCACCTTTAGCACGACCGGCTCGTCGCGCCCCTGCACCTCAATCGTCTCGTAGACGATCTCCATGTCGCGCCACTCGCCGTTCACCTCGTACTGATCGGGGTTCTCCGGGTTGATGCGCTCGATGTACAGGTCCTGCACGTCAGGCCCGGTGTTGGTGAAGCCCCACGCGATGCGGTCGTTGTGGCCGATGACCACGCCGGGCACACCGGCGAAGGAGAAGCCACGCACATCGTACGGGCACTCGTCCGACTTTTCGACGCAGTGCAGCCCAATCTCGTACCAGATAGACGGCATCTGGATGCCCAGGTGCGGGTCGTTGGCGAGGAGCGGCATCCCCGACGCGGTGAGATCGCCGGAGATGACCCAGTTGTTGGAGCCGATGCCCGCGCCCCTGCCGAAGGCGAGCGCCTGTGCCGGGTCGAAGCCACCGGCCAGTTCCGTGCTCACCTCCTGCAGCGCGGCGATATACTCGCCCGCCACCTGCTCCGTGCTCGCGTCGGGCAGGTCGAGATGCTCAAGCTCCTCGTCGGGGACGATGACCGGCAGGTTGTCCACATAGCCTGCGCGGAAGTCCTGCGCCATGTCGACGCCGACCGCCCGCACGAGGTCCACGGCGGCCAGCTCGTCGTCCATGTTGCCGCCGAGGTCCTGCGCCATGATTTTGGCCCACGTCAGTGTGTTAACGGGCGTCCACGGCTCGACCTCAATCTCGATTCCCTGCAGGCTGAGCAGCGCGAACTCCAGCCCGAGTTGGCCGGGCCTGCGCCCGCTGATGTAGGCGTTCACGCCCTCCGCGTAGGCCTCGAGCACCGCGCGTATCTCAGGGGTGGCCTCCTCGTACTCCTGCTCGGCGATGCGCGCAAAGCCGACCGTCCGCAGGTAGATATCCGTGCCGAGGGTGGCCTCGCCAAAGTACTCGGACAGGCGGCCTGCGCCGATGCGCCGCCAGAACTCCATCTGCCAGAAGCGATCCTGGGCGTGGACGTAGCCCTGCGCGAAGAAGAGGTCGTGCGAGTTCTCCGCGTAGATGTGGGGCACGCCGTACGGGTCGCGGAGAATTTCAACCGGGGCGGTCAGGCCGGGCACGCTGACCGTGCCGCGCTCTCTGGGGTAGGCCTGCCGTGAAAACACCAGCCAGGCTCCGGTAAGCGCCAGTGCCAGCACTGCGATCACCCCCGCTATGATCGCAGCGACGCGCAATCCTTTACTCATTTCCCCCTCTCTCCCGTCCGTGGGTGGATAGATGATGATTGAATATAGATTATTGTAGTCCGAATTAAGAGAAAAATGAAAAGCGAGGCGACACTGGCGACCCTAAAAATTGTCTATCGGAGTTGAAGCAGACGAAAGCGACCTGATAGGCTGGAAGGTGAGGGTATGGGGGCAAACTCGCAGGTGGAACTCACGGTGGCGCGCGGGGGATGAAATCCCCGGTAAGCCATCGCTCGAGGACATGCCGACGGCTACCAGCCGGTCGGGTGATGTGAACGCTTGTAACGGTAGAGAGTGTGTCAGGGAGGTATGGAAGCATGGCGAAGACAGTGGTAGGAATGTTTGACAACGTGCAGGACGCCCGCAACGCAGTCCGGGACCTGATCGATAACGGGTTCAGTAGCCATGACGTCAGCCTTGTGGCGCGGGGCCAGGAGGACGAGATTCGCCGCTATGAGGCGGGCGAGAGCTTCGGCGAGGGCGAAGACCTGAGCGAAGGAATTGGTATTGGCGCGCTGATCGGCGGTCTGCTGGGCCTTGGCGCGATGTTCATCCCCGGCGTTGGGCCGGTGCTGGCGGCTGGCCCGCTGGTTTCGGCGCTGGCGGGGGCAGGTGTCGGCGCGGTCGCCGGCGGGCTGATCGGCGCGCTGGTGGATGCAGGCATCCCGGACGACGACGCCGAGGTCTACGCCGAGGGTCTGCGCCGGGGCGGCACGCTGGTGATGGTCAACACAACCGACGACATGGCGCCTCGGGCGGTCAACATCATGAACGCGTACAACCCGGTTGACATCGAGCGCCGGGCGATGGACTGGCGCTCGCAGGAGTGGACCGGCTTTGACCCGAACGCCGAGCCCTACACCGGACAGGACATCCCCGCACAGCATCCGACGGGCATGACGGATCGCGAAACAGACTTCGAGACGACACGCTCCATGGGCGAGTTCGACCGCGAAACCGACCTCGAAGCGCACCGCCCCATGAGCGAGCTGGCCCGTGAAACGGACCTGGGGACGCAGCCTCCGAAGGACGAATTTGACCGCGAAACCGACTTCGAGACGCCCGTGGACAAGTTCGACCGTGAGACGGACTTTGAGACTCAGCAGCCCCTGAGCGGGTTTGACCGTGAGACGGACTTCGGGACGCAGCGCTCCATGAGCGAGATGGAGCAGGGTACCGACATGCCTGAGCGCCACCCGGCGGATCGCCCGATGGGCAGCCCGGTGAGCGATGCGGAGGAAGCCTTCAGGGAAGGCACGACTGAGATGCACGGGAAGGCTGAAGAAGCCCTGACCGGCATGCAGTCCCACCTCACCGGAGAGGGTGAATTCGGGAAGGATGTCAGCGAGCACACGGAGACGATCCGTGACAGGCTGCAGCGCACCGAGATCAACATCCAGGAAATCGAGCCGGAGATCGAGCGCGGCTACGAGCGGCACTACGGCATGACGTATGGCGAGTCGGGCCGCGACTACGAGTACTATCAGCCCGCCTACCGCTACGGCTATGCACTGGCCTCCAGCGGTCACTATCGTGACTACCGCTGGGAAGACGTCGAGCCCGAGCTGCGCCGCGACTGGGAGCGCCGCAACCCGGGCAGGCTGTGGGACGAGATAAAGGAGGCGGTGCGCGAGGGGTGGAACAGCATCACCTGATCGCGCTCGCACGGCAGTACGGGCGAGAACCGGCGGGGTCTGCGCATACAGGCCCCGCCGTGCTGTGCGGGGGGCATGGCAAGAAGCCTGTTAGATACGCCTGCGTTCGTGCCAGGCCCACCACCGGCGTGGTATAATAACCCCCGATCGGAACGCCATAATGAGCAGGACGTCCGGTCGCGAAAGCAAAAGCATTCATTCACAGGTAGAACAATGGCACTACGAGAGATTGTTCTGATCGGCGACGACGTGCTGCGGAAGAAGGCGCGCCGCGTGCGGGTATTTGACGAGAAGCTCCACGAGCTTCTTGATGACATGCTGGAGACGCTGGAGCACGCCGCCGGGGTAGGGCTGGCAGCGCCGCAGGTCGGTGTTAGCGAGCGCGTGGTTGTTATTCGCCTGCCGGATGACGAGGAAGAGTACGGCCCGGATGCAGGCGTGCTGTACGAGCTTGTCAACCCGGAGATCATCAAGGCCTCGCGTGAGACGGTGATGGGCATTGAAGGCTGTCTGTCGATCCCCAATTATTATGGCGAGGTCGAGCGCTCGGTTGAGCTGGTCGTGCGGGCGCAGGACCGCTACGGCAACGAGTTCCGTGTGAAGCCGCGCGACTGGCTGGCGCGGGTCTTCCAGCATGAGATCGATCATCTGGACGGCATCCTGTACATCGACCGCACCGACAAGGTCTGGAAGGTGGGCGAGGAGCCGGACGCCGTCGAGGAGCCGGGGACCGCACCGGCGGCAGAATAAGCGGGTTTTGTGTGAGGCTGAGGGGCGCTGCATGCGCCCCTTTTTGTTCCCTCACCCCCTCTCCCAGCGACCGAAGGTCGCGACCGGGATGAGGGCGTGCTGCAAAGCAGCCAGGGGTGAGGCCCCCTAAAGCCTTTAACAATCGCACAGCGTTTGCGCCGGGTTAATGCTATAATGGCGGGTGGTGTCCGAGCAGGGAGATTTGACCGGTGTTCGACCAGATATTAGACCTCGTCGGCCAGCCGCCGGGCAGCCTCGTCTACCATGTCATTATCCTGTTTGCGCTGGAGGCCGCCGTCGCGATCAGCATGGGCCAGTGGATGCGCGAGCGCGCTTCCGGCACGCTGCGCCTCGCGATTGGCTCGTTTGCGCTGCTGCTCGCGCGGATGGCGCTGGTGGTCGCCTCGCTGGCCGCGTGGCAGGGCTATCTCCCGCATAACGTGCTGCTGCCGCCGGTCGAGCGCCTTGTTGATACCGTCACCGTGCTCGGGCTGGCGTGGGCCTTCGTCACGATGGACCAGCCGTCGCTGAAGCGGCGCAACTTCAGCGCGGATGTGACCGCCGGGCTGATGCTCGGCCTGACGCTCATCCTGTTCATCGGCACGTACTACTTCTGGACGACATCCTTCTCCAACAACATCCTGTTCAACGGGACGTGGCTTGACATCGCCTGGAGCGCCGCGCAGGTCGTGATCGGCGTCGTTGGGCTGGTGTGGATGCTCACACGCATCCGCTATGTGTACGACCCGCTGCTCAAGGGCGTCATGCTGATCCTGCTGGCAGCCGCCGCCGCTGTGCACATCCTGCAGCCGACGCTCGGTGATGTCGCGGCGGCACAGCGGGTGGCACAGGCGATTGTGATCCCGATGCTCGCCGCCGTTGCCTTCCGCCACGTTGTCGAGCAGCTTCTGCACTGGGACGAGTTCGAGCCGAGCCGGCTGGCCGCTCCGGCGGTGGGTGTCGCCGCGCCGGGCGCTGCACCGGCCTCTCCGCCCGCCCCGCCGCCCGGCATGGCCGACGAAACCGTGCGCCACCAGCCCAAGCCGGAGAAGGAAGAGGAGGCAGGCCCCGCCCCGAAAAAGAAGGAGGAGGCTCCCCAGCCCGCCATCACCCCGGCGCTGCTGGAAACGGTCGATGCGGTTGGCCTGCTGCTCAGTTCGCTGGAGCCGTCGAACATCGTGCGCGAAGCGCCGAAAGCCGTCGCAACCGCCCTCCGCGCCGATATCTGCGTGCTGGCTATCGTGGATGAGGACGTTCAGGAAGCCGCCATCCTCGGCGCGTATGACAACATCTCGCAGACCGGCCTGCGCCGTGACGTGCTGAACCTCGCCCGGCACCCGTCCATTGTGAGCGCGCTGGCCCGCCTGCGGCAGGTCCGGCTGACCCCGCAGCGCAACGCGGGCGAGCTGCGCGACATCTACGACCGGCTGGGTATTACGCGCGAAGGTCCGGCGTACATCCAGCCGCTCGTTAACAACGACGACCGGGTCGGCGTGCTGATCCTCGGCTCGCCATACTCCGGGCGGCATTTCAGCGAGGAGGAGCGCAACCTGCTCGACCGGCTAGCGCCGCTCGTCACGGCGGCCCTGCTCAACGCCGAGGCCTACCGGGCCATGCAGGATAAGGCCGAAAAAGCCGTCGCGCAGGAGGCGAGCCGAATCGTTGAGCTGGCCGACGACGTGACGGCCAAGACCGCCGAGCTCAACGCGGCCAAGCGGCAGATCGAGGAGATGAAGGCTTACATCCGTGACCTGCACCGGCAGGTTGAGGAGTTCCCCGTACAGCAGCAGGCCGCACAGCGGGAGATCGAGAAGCTGCTGCAGGAGATCGAAACGCTGCGCAACGAGGCAGCCCGCGCCGCGCGGCTTGAGGAGGAACTTGAGGCGGTGCGGGCGGCAGCCGCCGCGCCGCAGGCTCCCGCCGGGGAGGGCATGGCGAGCGAGATCGCCGCGCTGCGCGCCCAGCTAGCGGCGGCCCGCACGTTCGAGGAGGAGGTCGGGCTGCTGCAACAGCAGCTTGCCGAGCGCACCCGCGAGGTGGTGAAGCTGCGCTCGCGGCTGGTGGAGGCTGAGGCGGTCGTGGAGGCGCTGCGCGAGCAGGTCCGCATGATGCAAGACACCGGCGAGGTGCGCGGCCTCGACGCCCTGCAGGAGCGTATCGCCGGGCAGGCCCGGAAGATCGAGGCGCTGGAAGGCCAGCTTGCCCGGGCGCAGGCGTTGCTGGACGCCGAACCGTCCGCCGCTCCCCGGCTGGAGCCGGAACGGGTAGACGTGCTGTATGCGGTCGAGGAAACCATCACGCGGCTGGCCGGGCCGCTTGGCGAGCGGCGGATCACGCTGCGGCTGGCGGTGCCGCCTTCACTGCCCGCCATCATCGCCGACCGGCAGGCGGTGCTTGACATCCTGTACCACCTGCTGAACAACGCCGCGCTGGCCTCGCCCGATGGTAGCGAGGTGACGCTTGCGCTGTCCGCGCAGGAGGGCAAGCTGCCCGTGGGCGACGGGCGTGAAGTCGAGGCCCCGTGCCTGGAGATCGCCGTGGCGGACACCGGCGCGGGCGTCGACCCGGAGCATCATGAGCGGGTGTTCGAGCGCGCGGCTGAGATCAGCGGGCTGGGTGACCGGGGTGATGGCCTGCCGCGTGTGCGGGCGCTCGTCGAGGCGCACGGCGGCTGTATCTGGCTGGAGAGCGAGCGCGGCGCGGGCACGACGTTCCACGTGCGGATGCCGCTTGAGCCGGTCAGCGTGGAGGATCAGTCGTGAAGCCAAGCTGGGTGCAGCAGGCGCTCGCCGGGCTGGCGATCCTGTTCGTCGTCACAGCGGCGCTTGCGGGCGGCTTCCTGCTGATGATCGGCGACGACCCGCTGGGCGCAGGGTCACGCGGGTGGCCAACGCCGACGCCGTTCCGCCTGCCGACGTTGCCGCCGGGCGGTGTTGCCGGGGTAACGCCGCAGACGGGCGTACCCCCGACTGTGACGCTCAGCCCGACGGACGCGCCGAGCGATACGCCGGAGCCAACCCCGACCAACGTGCCGCCGCCAACCTCAACGCCTCCGCTTTCTGATACGCCTGTTCCGCCGCAGCCCACGACGACGGTCTGCACGGTGCGGGTCGGGTGGGTTCCCTACACCGTGCAGCGTGGCGAGACGCTGTTCCGTATTGCGCTGCGCTACGGGCTATCGACCGGCGAGCTTCAGCGGGGCAACTGCCTGCCGGACACCTCGCTCATAGCCGGTCAGACGCTCTATGTGCCGAACGTCCAGCCGCGCCCGCAGCCGACGAGCGCACCCCTGCCGACCGCTACGCTCCCGCCGGTTGCGTCGGGTGGGGGCGGGTCTATTGCCCGGCCCGAGCCGGGCACGACCGCCGGTGCGTGTACCGACCCTAACTCCACAATTACATCGCCGGGCGTCGGCGCGGTGATCAGCGGCAACGCGCCGTTCTACGGGACGGCCATGCATCCCGACTTGCAGTTTTACAAGCTGGAGGTCCGGCGGCACGGCACGAGCGGCGAGCAGGACTTCGTGACGGTGCATACCGGCACCGAGCCGGTGCAGAACGGCCTGCTCGGCACGGTCAACACGGTGGCGTTTGAAAACGGCGACTACTGGGTGCGGCTTGTTGTCGTGGACAGCACCGGCAACTACCCGGAGCGCTGCTCGATCCTGTATACGTTCCGGAATTGAGGTCTCTCTCACCCCACGAACCGCCGCAGGCGGCTCCCCGTTTCGTGTTGTTCATATACTGGACGGTGGCAGGGGCAGGTCTAATGATGCGGTCGATGCGGAGCATCGCGCATCACACCTGCCCCTACTTAACCTGAATGGTTGATCAAGGGTCAAAAATCCGCTCTACCTGATTTCTCAACCTCCCCCTTGCAAGGGGGAGGAAGCGACCCTCCGGGTCGCTGGTGGGGATTACCGGCGGCTGCTATACACCGACCTACTTTGATAGATTGGCCTGCCCACCCCCATTCTCACCGCCGCCGGATGGCGACCGCTGCCGCCCCGGCGATCACCGCCGCGCCGAGTGCGATCAGCGCCGGGCGCAGCCAGCCCGGCGGCTCTGCCACAACCGGCTCGCTGATGGCGGCAGCCTGCACCGCGACCGTTTCGGCAGGCGGCGTCTCGACGAGGGCCGCCGCCTCGGTCGGCACAGCGGTGACCGTTGGTGCCGGCTCCGTTGTTGGCATCAGGGTGGGGGGTGGCGGGGTGTGCGTCGGCCAGGCGATCGGGCCGAGCGGCAGCGGCTCGCCGCCCGGCTCGACGGTGGGGTCCGGCCCGCGACGCCGCCCCGGCTCGCGCGCGCCCTCCTCGACAAGCAGCCAAGGCATCCCGCCGATCAGGCAGCCAGCCTGCGGGTCGTCACAGGCGGCGCCCTCCAGCACGAGGGCATAGTAGCCATCCTCCGGTTGCACGGTGCGGCGGCTGCCGTCCAGCCCGACCAGCGTGGCCTGACGGCTCCGCGCGGGCACGAGCAGCGTGGAGGTCTGCGAGGTGCGCGCCCAGGCGACGGTCGTCAGCCGATCGGGGAAGGCCAGCCGCACCGCTTCGACGTGCGGGTGTGTGTCGTCGAGGCGGCGGGCGGACGTCAGGCCGGAGAACTCGTCGAGGACGAGGCGGTAGGCGCTGTGCGCCGGGCGAGGGCTGCCATCCGCACGTAGCAGCCCGAACCCCTCGCCGCTATCAGCCTCGAAGTCATCCACCAGCCGGTACACGCCGATCCGCACACCCCGGTCGGCGGCGAAGGCCAGCGCATGCGCCTGCACGATGTAGGCCGCCTGTTGCTCCGGCGTGATGTTCGGGTAGCGACTGAACGTTGTGTCCTCGGTGTAGGCGAGCGGATCGAGGGCAGGGCGCACACCCGCGATGCCCCACACCTCCTTGAGCGTGATGCCGTGCATGTGCATCTCCAGCAGCGCCCGCTCAAGCTGCGTGTGCAGGGCATAGGGCGAGAACGTCGAGCGGACCATCACCGCGTCGAAGTAATAACCGTTCGGTGCGGCGGATGAGTCTTCGACGACGATGTCGAGGAAGGCGTCGAGCCAGGCGGGGTCAGCGCCCTCCAGCGTGCCGAGGTGGATGATGGCATGGGGGTTGGCCTCCCGTGCGACCTCATGCGCGACCTTGACCAGCCGGTAGTAGTCCATGACGCTGCCGTCCCAGGTTGCGCCCGGTGCGGTGGGCGGCGCGTCCTGTCCCTGCCAGATGGCCCAGCGATTGACGCCGCGTACCGCGCCGTAGCTCACGGCCTGCCGCACGAAGGTGGCCCAGGTGTTTGTCAGGCTGTCGGGCGGGTCATACAGCCCGCGCGGGATGCCGCTGCCGGGTGCGCCGTCGGTGGCCCAGGCGGGTGTGCCCACCAGCACGCCGACGATCTCGCGGCCCGCGCCCGCTGCCTGTGCGAGGTAATCGCCCGTCGCCGGGCCGGTGTTCCAATCGCCCGGCCCGCCGGGCTGAAGCTCATCCCACCGGAACTCGATGATCTCCCATGCCGTGCCGAGCGCGGCGGCCTCCTCAGGGGCCTGCCACGCGCCCACCAGTCCAAAGCGCGGATCGGCACGTCGCTGGGCGCTCGCCGCAGCCGACAGCGCGGCGAGGACCGCGAGAAGGAGCGACAGCCGCAGCACCAGAGAGAGGATTTTCATCAAGAGCCCTTCGTTTGAGTGAATGCCAGACCGGGAGCGCAGGCCGAGCGGGAGCTATGCGCGCTCCGCCGGACGGATGTCCTCGACGCGCATCTGCAGCCGACGGCTCCCGTTCCACACGTTGGCCTCAAGCTGGTAGGCTACATCCACCACCTCGGGCAGCGTGTCGATCAGATGGCCGCACCGGAAGGCGATGGCCTCGACCGGCTGGCCGCTGCCGTTGTCGAACAGCAGCTTGAGATGCTGCCCTTCGGTCCCGACGCAGGTCCGCCCCTTGATGACCGCGCCCCGCGTGCAGAATATCGGCGCCTCGTTCGCCTCCCCGGTCGGCTCAAGCACTTCCAGCAGGTCGACAAGCTCGAGCGACACCTCGTTCAGAGGCAGCTCAGCGTCGATGGTGAGCCGGGGGGACAGTTCCTTGTCGGCCAGCTCCTCCGCCGCGATGTCCCACAGGGCGTCGCGGAGCGCCTCGATATTCTCGTTGCGCACGGTGAAGCCCGCCGCCGCCGCGTGCCCGCCGTACCGCTCCAGCAGGTCGGCGCACTGGTCCAGCGCCTCGGTGATGTTGAATTCCGGGATGCTGCGGCAGGAGCCGTGGCTCTCCTCCTCGCCGACCTGAACGACGACGGAGGGGCGGTAGTACTGCTCGGTGAGGCGGCTGGCGACCAGCCCCACGACGCCCTGCTCGAACTCGGGGTTCGCCGCGAACAGCAGCGGCTCGTCCGCCGGGTCGCCGGGGAAGGCGCTCTCGGCGATCTCCTGCATGGCGCGGGTTTTCTCCTGCCGGAGCCGGTTCAGGGCGTTGAGCCGCTCTGCATACTTCATTGCCCGCATGGGGTCGGGTGCGGTGAGCAGGTTGTAGGCCACCATCGCGGAGTCGAGCCGCCCCGCCGCATTGATGCGCGGTCCGATGCCGAAGCCGATGGTCATCGCATTGATCTGCCCCGGCCTGAGCTTCGCCTCCTGATAGAGCGCCAGCAGGCCGGGCCTCTGCGGACGGTTCAGCCGGGCCAGCCCGCGCTTCACCAGTACGCGGTTCTCGCCGACGAGCGGCGCGATGTCGGCCACCGTGCCGATGGCGACGAGGTCCAGCCAGTCGGCGGGGTGCCACTCGTCGAGGCCCTTCTGCTTGCGCCGGACGCCCTCCGCGTACAGCGCCTCGGCGATCTTGTAGGCGATGCCGACGCCCGCCAGCATCTTCTCCGGGTAGGGGCAGCCCGGCTGCTTGGGGTTGATCACCGCGTAGGCGTTCGGCAGCTCGCGCCCGACGCTGTGGTGGTCGCTGATGATCATGTCGAGGCCGTAGCTGTTGGCGTCCTCGACCTCTTTCAGCGAGCGGATGCCGCAGTCCACCGTGACGACGACCTTCACGCCCTCTTCCGCCAGCCGGGCGAGCGCCGGGCTGTTCAGCCCGTAGCCCTCATCGACGCGGTCGGGGATGTACGGGCGCACGTCCGCGCCGAGCTTCCGCAGCGCGTCGGTCAACAGGGCGGTGGCTGTCACGCCGTCGCAGTCGAAGTCGCCGTAGACGGCGATCTTCTCGCCGTAGCGGATGGCCATGCGCAGCCGGTAGACTGCTTCGAGCATGCCCTTCAGCAGAAAGGGGTTGTCGTCGCCATCGTAGTAGCGCAGAAAGGCGAGGGCGTCGTCGGGCGTCTCGTACCCGCGCCGGTAGAGAAGCTGGGCGAGAATGGGGTGGACGTCGAACTTCTGGAGCCGTTCAACGTAAGGCTGTGGCGCTTGAGGCGCGATGACCCACTTCTTCTGCTGGCTTTGGCGAGTAAACAAGGGTGTGCCTCGTGACCTAGAATAACTGTGCTAATGGAGATGGCTCATCCTACCACGAACGGCGTCCGGGTGGCAAGAGGAGGGGATGGGTTAACAGCCCTCACCCGCTAGCCCATAGCTGTCGAGTTGAGCAAGCGGGAAGATTGGCCAGAGTGTTCTAGCTGACCGACCACCCCCTTCGACGGCCCTTCGGGCCGCCACTTCCCCCTGCTAGGGGGCAGTGTGTATCGTTTCATCACCTGATCGCCCCCTCATAGGGGGAGATGGCGCTGCGCAGCCGCGTCAGAGGGGGGCCTAAGTAGGGGCAGGTCTCAGACCTGCCCCTACACAATCTCTCAAAACTGCCGCCCCAGAGTCCGCCGCAGGCGGACGGGAGTCCCGTAGGGACTTTGCGGGATTGCGAAGCAATCCCTTTTAGCCGGGGAATTTGATTCCCCGGCGGATTCTATTCGTGAAAATCGCGTAATTTTGTGGACAATAGGCGTATGCGAATCTTCATTGCGACAGGAATCTTCCATCCAGAGCCGGGTGGCCCGGCGACATACCTCTACCACCTGCTGCCGGAGCTTCAGGCGCGCGGGCATGATGTCACTGTGCTGACCTTCGGCGACGACCCGACCGACGACTACCCGTATCCGGTCGTGCGCATCTCGCGGCGGCAGAGCTACCCGGCACGGCAGCTTGCGTACTGGCGGGCGGCGCGGCGGCTGTGGCCTGGCCATGACGTGGCGTTTGTGCACAGTTTCAACATCCCGCTTCCGGCAAACATCCGCCCGGCGGTGGGCAAGGTGGTCGGCGACCCGGCCTGGGAGCGGGCGACCAACAAGGGCTGGGTCGAGCCGGGGCTGGACATTGACACGTTCCAGCGCCGCCGGTATGGTCCGCTTGTAGAGGCCAACAAGCTCCAGCGCGCGCGGGTCGCTCGCCGGTGGGATCACATCATCGTGCCGAGCGCGCACCGCAAGCGGATGGTGGTGGGCTGGGGCGTGCCGCCGGAGCGCATCACGGTTGTGTACAACGCTCTGCCCGGCGAACGGTCCGCGCCTACCGAGACTGCCGCAGAGGCGCGGCGGCGGCTTGGCCTGCCGGATGGCCCGCTGCTGTTCACTGCCGCCCGGCTGATGCCGCTCAAGGGCATCGACCACACGCTACGGGCGCTCGCAGACCTGCCGGACGTGCGGCTCGTCGTCGCCGGGGAGGGGCCGGCGCGGGCGGAGCTTGAGGCGCTCACTGCCGAGCTTGGCCTGAGCGACCGTGTCCGCTTTGAGGGGTTCGTTGAGCGCGACCGGCTGCCGCTGTACTTCCGTGCGGCGGATTACACGCTGCTGTACTCCGGCGGCGAGGGGCTGTCCCACACGCTGATCGAGTCGCTGGCGCTTGGCACGCCGGTCATCGCCAGCGACGCGGGCGGCAACCCCGAGGTCGTGCAGCACGGCATGAACGGGCTGCTCGTGCCTTACGTGGACCCCGCCGCGCTGGTGCGGACGCTGCACGAGGCGTTCGAGCCGGGCCGCCGGGCCGCGCTCGCCGCGAACACGTCCGCCGGGCTGGAGCGGTTCGACTGGGCGCACCTCGTCGAGCAGACGATTGACGTTCTGAGGGCGGCTGCAAGGAGATGAGATGTACACGCTGACGGTGAAACGCGACTTCGTCGCGCAGCACTACCTGATCGGCGGCGACTGGGGCGCGGAGAACGAGAAGCACTCGCACCATTACGCCGTCGAACTGACGCTGGAGGGCCGCGAGCTTGACGAGCACGGCTACCTCGTGGACATCGTCGCGGTGGAGGCGGCGCTCGACGAGCTTGCTGCGCGCTACCGCGACCGCACGCTGAACGACCTGCCTGAGTTCGAGGGGCTGAACCCCAGCATCGAGCACTTCGCCCGCATCCTCGCCCATGCCTTCAATGAGCGGCTTGACGGCGCGGCACTGGATGCGCTTGTCGTGACGGTATGGGAGAACGACATCGCCCGTGCCTCGTACCGGCTTGAGAGGCGCTAGCGGTGTATATCGGGCTGGTGATCTACGGGGCGCTGGAGACAGTCACGGGCGGCTACCTGTACGACCGCCGGCTTGTCGAGCACTTCGAGGCGCAGGGCAGCGAGGTCGAGGTGCTCTCAATGCGGCGGCGGCGCTACCTCCGCAACCTCACGGATAACTTCTCCCTCCTGCTCGGCGAGTGGCTGCGCGCGGTCGAGTTCGACGTGCTGCTGCAGGACGAACTGAACCACCCGTCGCTGTTCCGGCTCAACGAGAGGCTGCGCGGCAAGATTGAGTACCCGATTGTGTCCATCGTGCATCACCTGCGCAGCAGCGAGGCCCACCCGCCCTGGCAGTTGCGCCTTTACCGCGCTATCGAGCGGCGCTACCTGCGCTCGGTGGACGCCTTTATTTTTAACAGCGACGCGACCCGTGAGGCGGTCGAGCGGCTGGCGGGCGAGCGCAAGCCGTCCGTCGTAGCCTACCCTGCGGGCGACCGGCTCGGCGCGGGGCTGACGCCGGAGGCCATCGCCTCACGGGCGGAGGAGGGCGGCCCGCTGCGCGTGGTTTTTCTCGGCAGTGTGATCGAGCGCAAGGGGCTGCACCGGTTGCTCGATGCACTGGCGCGGCTTGGCGAGATGGATTGGCGGCTGACCGTCGCCGGGGCGCTCGACGCCGAACCGGGTTACGCCCGCCGCATCCAGCGGCAGGTGGAGCAGGCGGGCCTCGGCGGGCGGGTGACGCTCGCCGGGCAGCTCGAGGATGGCGAACTGGCCGACCTGCTGAGCCGGTCGGACGTGTTGGCCGTGCCCTCCACACATGAGGGCTTCGGCATCGCCTACCTGGAGGGGATGGCCTTCGGGCTGCCCGCCATCGCCTCGGCGGGCGGCGGCGCGGCGGAGATCGTGACGCACGGCGAGAACGGCTACCTCGTGCAGCCGGGCGATACAGATGCGCTGGCCGCCCATCTGCGAGAGCTGGCCGCCGATCGTGGGCGGCTGCGGGCGATGAGCCTCGCGGCGCGGCAACGGTACGAGCAGCATCCCACCTGGGCGGAGACGGGCGAGCGGGTCTACCGCTTCCTCACGGACCTCGTCGGGGAGTTCCGATCATCATCTTGACCGTGATCTGAAATTATGCTATATGCAAAGAGTTACAACGTATCGCGTGGCTCGCGGTTGAACGCTTAGGAGAGTGAGGTTGTGAGCCAAAACGCTGCACGAAGCCGGGTCAAGGCGCGGTGCCCGGAGTGCCTCGCCGCTATCTGGCTGAAGGAGGGCGTCGAACTGTGGGACCCGGTCACCTGCCCGGAGTGTCACACGGCGCTGGAGATCGTCAGCCTGCGCCCGCTGGAGCTTGACTACATGGCAGACTGGGCCGACGAGGCGGACGAGTTGGACGACGAGGAGGAGTGGGTATAGGTAGGTGAGCTGCCCCGGCAGGGGTTCGATGAGAATACACACAGGGCGCTAAACAGCGCCCTGTTTTTTGTTGTGCAGCCCTCATCCCGGACGCTCCCTGTGGTCGCTGGGAGAGGGGGCCACGTCCAACAGAATCGTGGTAGGGGCGGGTCTCAGACCCGCCCCTACGGTGGTGATATATCTCTAACGCCCTCATCCCGGCGTGACCTTTTGGCCGCCGGAGGGTGCCATGTCACGGGGTGAGGGCTCTCACCCCCCCGCTGAAAGGGCGGCCTGTTTTTTGATGCTCTCCACATAGTTGAGCAGTTCTTCGGCGCTCTGGCGGGCCGATTCGGCCTCCGCGCCGAGCATGGCCGTTAGCTCTTCGATCTGCTTCTCGCGCTCCAGCTCAAACACACGTGTCACCGTGCGGCTGCCCTTAAGCTGCTTCTCGACCTTGAAGTGCGCATCGGAGAAGCCTGCAAGCTGCGGCAGGTGCGTCACCACCAGCACCTGATGCGCAGATGACAGCGACCACAGCTTCTGCCCGACGACCGCGCCGATGCGCCCGCCGATCCCGGCGTCGATCTCGTCGAAGATCAGCGTGGGCGTCTCGTCCGCGCGGGAGAGCACCGTCTTGAGCGCCAGCATAATGCGCGATGTCTCGCCGCCGGAGGCGATCCGCGCGATGGGCTTGAACGGCTCCCCGATGTTGGGGGAGATCAGGAACTCGACCTGGTCGATGCCGGTGCGGGTGAACGCCAGCCGGTAATCCCCGACCGGGCAGCCCGCAGGATCATCCTCCTGCGTGATGGATACCTGGAAGTGCGCGTCCGCCATGCGCAGGTCGGCCAGTTCCGCCTCGACCGCGCGCGCGAGCCGCTCGGCGCAGGCCTGCCGCAGCTTCGATAGCTCGCTCGCTGCCTCGCCGATGCGCGCCAGCAGCACGGCCTCTTCGGCCTGAAGCTGCTCGATGCGCTCGCTGCTGTTCTCGATGTTCTCGACTTCGCGCGCCGCCTGCTCCGCGCCCTCCAGCAGTTCCTCGATAGTGTCGGCATGGTACTTGCGCTTGAGGCTGCGGATGAGGTCCAGACGCAGTTCGGCCTCCTGCAAACGAGCCGGGTCGAACTCGATATTGGCCTGATAATCGGCCAGGCTGCGGCTCAACTCCTCGGCCTGGATGGAAAGCTCCTCGGCGAGCGTGCTCATCTCCTCGGCTGCGGGGTCGAGCTTCACGAGGCGGGCTAGCGCGTTCGCCGCTTCGGTCAGCAGGTCGGCGGCAGAGCCGCGCCCCTCGCCGCCTACGTAGATCGCCTGGTATGCCTCGCTCACCAGCTCGGCGATCTGCTCGGCATTGGCGAGCCGCCGCGCCTCGTCGCGCAGGTCTTCCTCCTCGCCGGGCTTGAGGTTGGCGGCGCGGATCTCCTCGACCTTGTAGTTGAGCATCTCCGCGCGCATGGCAAGCTCGTCCCGGTTGGTGATGAGGTTATGCAGTTCGGCACGCACCGCCTCGACCTGCCGGACAAGCTGGCTGAACGCCCGCCGCTTTTCCATCAGCCCGCCGTAGCGGTCGAGCAGGTCGAGGTGATAAGCGGGCTTGAGCAGCGAGAGGTGCTCAGTCTGCCCGTGAATGTCTACCAGGCCCTCGCTGATCTCCTGGAGGATCGACAGCGTCACGACACGCCCGTTGACCCGGCAGATGTTGCGACCGCCGCGCCGCACCTCACGCGTCAGCACGAGCAGGTCCGGGGCGTCGCCCTCCAGGGCTTCGCGCTCCAGCAAGGCGTTGATCGCCTCGCGCGTGCTCTCGTTCCTCAGGATGAAGATGCCCTCGACGAGCGCGCTCTCCGCCCCGGCGCGTATGTCGTCATGGCTGGCCCGCCCGCCCAGCAGCAGCGACACGGCGTCGAGGATGATGGACTTGCCCGCGCCGGTCTCGCCCGTCAGCACGTTGAAGCCCGGCGAAAACCGGAGGGTGAGGTGATCAATGATCGCGAAGTCTCTAATCGTGATTTCGCTCAGCATGGCCCTGATATGGTCCCCGCTAGCTCACGTAGCCTACATTACAAGGATTTCGACGGTTTGCCGCGCGATCTGTCAGCGGCCCAGCCGCAGCCTGCCGATGGCGGTGCTCACTGCCATGGCGGTGAAGAGCACGCCCGTCAGCGAGAAGCCGGTGATCATCGTGCCCACCGTGCCGCCGATGGCGATGCATGCGGCGACGATCAGCCACGAGTACTCGCCGCGCCGCTTGCTGACCAGCCGGTAGGCGATATCCGCGATGAGCGCTCCCGCCGCCGAACCGGCCCAGAAGGCGATCAGCAGGCCGAAAAACCCGAAGCCCGGCACCAGGCCCATCAGCCCGGCGGCGATCGCCGCCAGCGGCAGCGAGACGGCGCCCTGGATGATCGGGTCCGCAGGCTGGGCGTTGAAAAACGCCTTGCGCTGCCCGCGCACGCACTCGCGGCAGCGATAGCCGACCGGCGTGCGCACAGCGCACCGGTTGCACATGAGCCGCCCGCACTTGTTGCAGCGCAGCGACGTTTCGATGTTAGGGTGGACAGCACAGGTCAGCACGTCGCTCTCGACTACCGTCTGCTGGCTGTCCAGGGTCTGGTTCGCCATCAAGTCGACTCCATCCAGGAGGTGGCTACTCATCTCTGACGTTCGGTTGTTTGGGCGTGAGCCGCTCCAGCAGCATGTGATAGAAGTATGTCCGTTTGCCGAGCCGGATAAAGCGGCTCACGTCGTTGCTCGCCTGCACCTCGACGTGATCCAGATTGTTCATCTCAAAGGCGAACTGCCCGTCCACCGTCAGGATCGCCTGGTGATCGGTGTGGACGTGCACCCGCACCTGCGCCCCCTGTGACAGCACAATCGCACGGTCGAGCGTCAGGTGGGGGGCAATCGGGATCACGAGGAAGTTGCGCAGTTCCGGCGGCAGGATCGGCCCGCCGACCGCGAGCGCATACGCTGTCGAGCCGGTTGCCGTGCTGATAATCAGGCCGTCCGCCACATAGGTTGTTAGCTCATCACCGTCGATGGCGGTGTGAAGCTGCACCACACGCGCCAGGTTCCCCCGGCTGATGACCACGTCGTTGAGCGCCGTGTACTCGCCGAGCAGTGTATCGCCGCGCCAGGCTTTCGCCGCCAGCATCAACCGCTCTTCGATCCAGTAATTGCCCGCGAGTACCTGCGGGAGCCGCTTCTGCCAGTCCTGCGGCGTGACCTCCGTCAAAAAGCCGACCCGGCCCATGTTCACGCCGAGGAGCGGCACACCGTGCGGGGCGGCCATCCGCGCGGCACGCAGCATCGAACCGTCGCCGCCGAGCACAATGGCGAGGTCCACCTCGGCCATCATCGGGCGCACCTCGGTTTCGTCCCACGTCAGCGCAAGCTGTGCCTCACACCCCTGCTCGATCAGCCAGCCGTGAATCTCTTTGGCGACAGGGTGGGTAGCCTCGATCTTCGGGTGATACAGAACGGCGACATGCTCAATAGGCGATGGGGGTGAGGGACTCATTGGGATCTCCCTGTCGACTGGCGCCGGATTCTTCAACCTTTCTCGCACGCGATTATATCTTATCTGCACCTGCCGGGCACTTTGAACTCAGCGCCGCCTGCTCCGTTCCGGATTAGCACGGATGTGCGATTATACCATTTTGCGGGCGTTTTTGATAGGAAGGATGCGGCGGATTCCCGCCCAACCGGGGGCAGACGGAGCGGGTTTTAGGCGCTGCGAAGCTGATTCGCGGCTTCCTGCTATCCGGTTTGAGGACGTTGATCGACCCCACAAAAACACTCTCTACTTGCCGCTGTGATATACTGACGGAAAATTCTACAACCAGACAAGGAGCGTGACCGATGCTGAGCATCACCCTGACCTACTGCGCCGTTTGACACTACCTGCCTCGTGCCGTCAGTTTGGCGGAACAGTTGTTGAAGCAGTTTGAGCCGGAGATCGCACAGCTCACCCTGATCCCCAGCGACGGGGGGCGGTTTGAGGTGGAGGTCAACGGCGAGTTGATCTACAGCAAGCTCAAGACGCGCCGCCACGCCGAGCCGGGCGAAGTCGAGAGCCTGATCCGCGAGATGTTAGCAGCCCGCTAGGGAACTCTGCGCGGGCGATGCGCGTCCTACTGCTGACATCATCGATACGGCAGGAGGCGCGAACATGGCCCGGCAGTTGACCCCACCACAAAAAGATCGGCTGGCCGCAGAAGGACGCTGGCCGCCCGCCCCGGTATCCAAGACAGCCCAGGCCACCGGCACATCGCAGGCGTGGCTGTGGGCGCTGGCCGGACTCATCGTGCTGATCGCCATTGCGGGCGGGGCGATCCTCGGCTTTTTCGCGGGGCGGCTCTACGAGCGCGCCCAGCATGACCCCACGCCGGTCGTGGTGGTGACGAGCCAACCCATCGAGCTGCCCCGCCCCGGCCCGTACCAGAGCGGCAGGCTTGGCATCTCCTACCGGATGCTCCAGCCCGGCGACCCGTTCCCGGTGGCGGAAGGCGCGCTGGTGATCCGCACGCTGGACGAGCGTGCACCGGCGGCGCTGGCCGGTTTGCGACCCGGCGACATTATCATCGAGGTAGACGGTGTGCCCGTCACAAGCTGGAACGCGCTGGAGGACACGCTCGCCGGGTTCGGCGCGGGCGAGCGCGTCCGCCTCGTGATCATCCGCGCGGGCGAGGAAATGAGCCTGACTGCCGAGCTGGGCTAGCTGACGGCCATCCACAGATAGCACACAGGCAAGAGTTGCCAACGGGCGCCGCAACGCGGCGCCCGTCTTTCATTCGTGCCATTCGTGGATCAGCAGACACGAGCTAAGATCTGCCGCAGAGAACGGTACAAAGCCGCCGCGACGTTTAGTCGTGGCTCCGGTTCATTCCCATCTGAGCCATCGGTGTCATCTGTGGACTCACCCCGCCCGCAGAAGTTCCGCGTCATCGGCCTGAGCCACCTGCCGACCCTTCTCCACGTCCACGCGGGACAGCAGGATGATGCCCACGATGAAGAACAGGATCAGGCTGAGGATCGCCGGGCGGCTGCTGCCGAACGTCGCAGCGGCGAACGCGAACAGAATCGGCCCGAAAATGGCCGAGAACTTCTCCATTACGCCGAACAGCCCGAAGAACTCGCCGCTCTTGGCCGCCGGCGACATGCTGGAGTACAGGCTGCGGCTCAGCGCCTGGCTGCCGCCCTGCACCGTCGCCACGAGCCACGCCAGCAGCCAGAACTCGATGGTCGAGCTGATGAAGAAGCCCCAGATGGCGATGATGGCATACACCACCAGCGCCAGGATGATGCTCCGCTTCGTGTCGAACAGGGCCGCCATCCCGGAGAACAGCCGCCGGCCCAGCAGCAGCGCGAACGCAATGCCGATGATCTCGACCGCGAACAGGATGCCCAGAATGATCAGCAGGTTGTTCTGGCGTACGGCGGGCAGGACTTCCACCCCGCTCAGCGTCATGACCGGCTGGCCGTCGCCGGTGTTGACGAGCGTCAGGGTGTGCTCGCCGGGTGCGCCTGCGTCGAAGGTACGCGAGACGCCGTAGCGCAGCGTTTCGCTCCGGGCGTCCACGACGACCGGCCTGCCGACATCGTCAAGCAGCGGCTCGCCGTCCATCAACACTTCCCATGTGCCGTGATCCGGCCCGACGCTGTGCGTCAGCGTGATGGACTGCCCGTTGAACGCGATGCTGAACTCCGCCCCCGGCTCCGTGGTGGAGGCGAGCAGCGTGTCCTCGACGGCCCCGCCGAACAGCCGGTTCACAAAGTCGAAGAAGCCGCCGCCGCTCAACTCCTCCGCCGGGATGATGGTCTGCGTCCACTCGCCGGTATAGACAATGGCGCTGTCGCCTGCCTGGTACGTCCCCTCGCCGATGGCGGTTTCCGTGGAGACAAACGCCGGGGGCGGCGCGCCCGTCACATCGGCGGGCAGCGCCCGCAGGCCGATAGCGCCCGTGAGCGGCAGCATCACGATGTTGTACAGGATGAAGGCCAGGAAGATCGGGCGGCGTGGCTCGGTGGGGCTGGGCAGCCGCCCAAACACCAGGCTGAAGGGGATGCCCACAAACTGCACGAGCAGCAGCGCGAGGATCAGTTCGGTCGTGCCGAAGCCCATCTCCGCGCCGAAGATCGCTGCCACGCCGATGATCGTCCCGATGCCGTCGTTGTAGATCAGGAAGGCGATCAGGTACTTGAACAGCTCCCGGTATTTCTGGATGTCGCCAAAGGTTTCGCGCAGCGATTGGAAGCTGGCCGAGACGACGTTCTGGCCCGGCGCAAGGGTGTGCTCGACGCCCGGCGGCTCGGGGACACGCAGGAAGAGCGGGATGCTGAACACCGCCCACCAGATCGCCACGCTGAACAGCGCCAGCCGTTCGCCCGCAAACTCGAACCAGTCCGGGATGAAGGCGATCATCAGCACGTTGATCGCGAGCAGCAGCCCGCCGCCGAGGTAGCCGATGGCGTAGCCGGTCGTGCTGACGCGGTCCGCGTCCTCCGGCTTTGCGACGTGCGGCAGCAGCGCGTCGTAGAAGACGTTAGCCGAGGTGAAGCCGATGCGCCCGAAGATGAACAGTATCGACGCCAGCACCCAGTCGCCCGTCGAGACGAGCACGAGCAGCCCGGTTGCGAGGATGCCCATCCCGGCAAACAGCGCAAGGAATCGCTTTTTGCCGCGCTTGATGTCCGAGATGGTGCCGAGGATCGGCGAGAGGATGGCGACGAGCAGCAGCGAGATGCTCAGGCCGAGGCTCCACAGGCCGGTAGCAGCGGCCTCGCTGGGGAGGGTGGCCCCGGCAACCTGGCTGTAGTAGACGGGCAGCACCGCTGCGAGGATCGTTGTGGCAAAGGCGGAGTTGGCCCAGTCGTAGAGCGTCCAGGCGCGGACGCGGCGCTTATACTCCCGCTCCGAGATCTGATCGGGGGCGGCGGCGGCGGATTCAATCGCAGTCATGGCGGCTCCTTCAAGAAAAGGTAGGTGATTTAGATAATGATAAGCGCATCGATGGCGGAAGCAAACAAACAGGCCGCATAACGGCGCACCGCTATTTGATGGTTCACCCCGCAGCCTGTATGATCTCGACGGGTGTGTCTCAGCAGGTAGCATGGGCGATGATGGAGTGGAAATGCAGAGTACAAAGCCCGACAGGCGGCTTGTGTTACGTGTGCTCGTGGTGGTCGTGGTCGTTCTGGTGGCTGCGGCCCTTCGCACCGTAGCGGCGATCCGGCTCCCTACCGATTACGACGAGCCGGTGTACTTCAACTCCGCCGAGGCGTACGCCTCGGTGATGCGGGCCGGGAACCTGGTGGCCATCCCCGATGCCGACCCCAACGTGGAGCATCCCCCGCTGTTCAAGCTGCTGTACGGCGTGCTGCTGGCGCAAAGCCCACCCGCGCCGGAAGCGCCCGTCGAGCCTGCGATGGTGACTGCCCCGGGGACGCTGGCCCGCCTGCGCGAGATGCGCCTGCTGTCGGCGGCTTTCGGCGTGCTGAACGTGCTGGTCGTCGGGGCGGTTAGCCCGCTTGCCGGGCTGTTCCTCGCGGCGCACACCTACCACATTAAGTACACCGCGCAGGCGTTCCTTGAGTCGCTACCCCTGCTCACGAGCACGATCAGCGTGCTGGCCTATATGAAGTCCGGGCGGCGAGCAAACGGCTGGCTGGCGCTCTCGGCGGCGGCGCTGGGCCTGACCGCTGCCTCGAAATACACCTTCGCGCTGGTGGGGGTGGCTGTCGTGCTTGACTGGCTGCGTGAGGCGCTGTTCGGCGAGCGGCGGGAGGGGGCGAGCGTCACACGCCAGATCGGGCTGCTTATGGCGTGGGGCGTGGCGTCGGTGCTGGTGTTCCTGGCGGCGAACCCGGCCCTGTGGCCTGCGCCGCTCGCGCGGCTGGGTGCGTCGCTCTCGATGCTCGTCGGGCGTGCCGAGTCCGCGCACGCGCAGTCGTTCGGCTACGGCGTACCGGAGTTGCTGTGGTGGCTGTTCACGCCGATCACGGTGCCCGGCGCGATCTTCACGCCGTTCGACACGATCCCGATGGTACTGAGCCTTGTGGGGCTGCCCCGCACGTGGAAGACTCGTCCGGTGATCGCCATCTGGTGGGCGGTCGGGCTGGCGCTGCTGCTGCTGTGGACCGTCCGGCTGCCGCATTACACGCTCGTCATGACTGTGCCGGTGACACTGTGCGCGGCGGCGGGCGTGGAACAGATCATCGCGTGGGTGCAGGGGCGGCAGGTGGAAGGTACGGCTCGCCCGGTGGGGGTCGAATAATGTCACGCCCCACGAACGTGGCAGCTATCGACCCCGATTAAGTCAGTGGAAGCCCTCGTTGCCAAAAACGCCGCGAATGAACTTCGCGGCTCTGTTCCTGTTGGGCTGCGCCGGGGTGGGGCGAGGCATCGAAATGCGCTACACTTGCGGGCATGGACGGTCTGACTACCCTCGAAGGCACAGTCGAGCGCATCACGTATTACAGCGAAGAGGACGGCTACAGCGTCATCCGGCTGCTGCCCACCTCGCCGCTGACGTTCTGGAGCGGCGTTGACGAGAACGGGCTGGTGACGGTCGTCGGCAACATGCCGGACATCACACCGGGTGAGAGCCTGGAGATCGAAGGCCGGTGGACGACGCACGCCAGCTATGGCCGCCAGTTCCGCGCCGAGAACATCCGCCGCGTGACGCCTGCCACTGTCGAGGGCATCCGTCGCTACCTCGGTTCCGGGCTGATCAAGGGCATCGGCCCCAAGCTCGCCGAGCGCATCGTCGCGCATTTTGGTACCGACACGCTCGACATCCTCGACCACGAGCCGGAGCGGCTGTACGAGGTGGATGGCATCGGCAGGCACCGGGTCCGGGCCATCACCCGCGCCTGGCGGGAGCAGCAGGAAATCAAGCAGGTGATGCTGTTCCTGCAGTCGCACGGCGTGAGCACATCGCTGGCGGTGAAGATCTACAAGACGTACGGCGACGACGCCATCCGGCAGGTTGAGGAAGACCCATACCGGCTGGCCCGCGATATTCACGGCATCGGCTTCATCACCGCCGACAAGATCGCGCAGGACCTGGGCCTCGCGCATGACCACCCTGCCCGGCTCGAAGCCGGGCTTGTCTACTCGCTGAACAACGCCGCCAACGATGGGCACGTCTACCTGCCGGAGCCGGAGCTTGTCGAGACGGCTGCCGGGCTGCTCGACGTGCCTGCCGAGGATGTCGAGGCGGCGGTAGAGCGTGCCGCGCAGAACGGCCTGGTCATTCTCGACCGGGTGCCGGTTCAGAACCCGGCGGAGGGTGAGGATCCGTTCGTGCGGGCCGTGTACCTGCCGCCCTTCTATCACGCCGAGGTCGGGGCGGCGCGCCGCCTGCGCCTGCTCATCGAGACGCCCGGCTCGTACCTCGACCGCTCCGGCCTGGTGGACTGGCCCGCGCTGATCGCCGATGCTGCCGCCGCTACTGGCGCGCCGCTCACCGCACAGCAGCAGCAGGCCATTCACACCGCGCTCACGCACAAGGTCAGCATCCTGACGGGCGGGCCGGGCACCGGCAAGACGACCACGCTGCGGGCGCTGATCCACGTGCTGCAGCGGGAGGGGCATACCTTCGCGCTGGCCTCGCCGACGGGCCGCGCGGCCAAGCGGCTCGCTGAGGCGACCGGCCACCCCGCCCGTACCATCCACCGGATGCTTGGCTACTCACCCGCCGAGGGCTTCGCGCACGACGAGGACGCGCCGCTTCCGGTCGATTTCGTCGTGGTGGACGAGGTGTCGATGCTGGACGGCTTCCTCGCGTACTCGCTCTTCCGCGCCATCGACCCGCGCTCGCACCTGCTGCTCGTCGGCGATGTGGACCAGCTTCCGAGCGTCGGCGCGGGCGACGTGCTGCGCGACATGATCGCCTCCGGCACGGTCCCCGTGACGCGGCTGGACACGATCTTCCGGCAGGCGGCAGGCAGCCTCATCATCTCGAACGCGCACCGCATCAACCAGGGGCAGATGCCGCTCTTCCTCGACGAGGCGAACGACTTCTTCCTGTTCAACCTGGGGGATGACCCCGACCGCGTGGCGGAGATGGTCGTAGATGTCGTGAAGAATCGCATCCCCTCGCGCTTCGGGCTGGACCCGCTCGATGACGTGCAGGTCATCGTGCCAATGTACCGGGGCAGAGCGGGCGTATCGTCGCTCAACCAGGAGTTGCAGGCGGCGCTCAACCCGAAGGGCCGCCCGGCGGAGCGCATTCTCGGCGGGCGGGTGTTCCGCGTGGGCGACAAGGTGCTGCAAACCAGCAACAACTACGACAAAGAGGTCTTCAACGGCGACGTAGGGCGGATCCGCGCGATGGACTTCACCAACCAGGAGATGACCGTCCAGTTTGATGACCGGCAGGTCGTCTACGACTTCACCGAAGCGCCGGACCTGATGCATGCCTACGCCATCAGCGTGCACCGCTCGCAGGGCAGCGAGTACCCGGCGGTGGTGATGCCGATCATCACGTCGCACTATATGCTGCTCCAGCGCAACCTGCTCTACACGGCGGTTACCCGCGCGAAGAAGCTCGTCGTGCTGGTCGGGTCGAAGAAGGCGATTGCTATCGCGGTGAAGAACGACGCCGTCTCCCGCCGCTACACGGCGCTCGCCACGCGGCTGAGCGAAATGCTCGACACGGCGGAGCGGTTGCTCTAACCGTACGCCCCCTTTATTGCGCTGGAATCTCCCCGCCGCCTTCGCTACAGTCGGGGCATCGTCGCTCGTCGCGTCACCTGATCGCCCCCTGGTAGGGGGAGATGGGGTTGCGAAGCAACCTCAGAGGGGGTGTAAGCCCGCCCCTACGAATCCCGGCAAAAATATGAGGACTCCCATGCACGCCTTCCGTGCCCTGACGCTGAACGTGTGGGGCCTGCCCACCGCGCGGGACCGCGCCGCCCGCATCCGGGCGGTGGCCGGGTACCTGGCCCGTGCCGACCTTGACGTGGTCGCTATACAGGAAGCATGGCTGCCTGCCGACCGGCGCACGCTGATCGCCGGGGCGGCGCAGGGCGGGTTGATCCACGCGCGCACCTACAACCCCGCGCTGGCCGGCTCTGGGCTGATGATCCTCTCGCGCTGGCCGGTGGTGGAGAGTGGCTTCACGCCCTACCTGCTCAATGGCGACCCGTTCACACCGGACTTCTACGCGCCGAAGGGCATCGCCCATGCACGGCTCGACGCGCCGTTTGGCCCGCTCGACGTGTACACGACGCACGCACTCGCGCAGCACAGCAACATCGGCGGGGTGGACCGCTACCAGCCGCACCGCATCGCGCAGATGGTGCAGTTTGCGCGGCTGGTCGTCAACCGCAGTGCCGGCGCGCCCGCCCTCGCCCTTGCCGACTTCAACGTGCTGCCCGGCTCGCCCGGCTACCGGGTCTTCCTGACGCTCGGCGGCTTCGGCGAGGCGTTCGCCAGCGTGCGGCCCGCCGTGCCCGCCATCACCTACGACTCGCGCAACCCCTACGCCCCGCAGACGCTCACCCGCCGCCTCGATTACATCTTCTACCGGGGCGGCCCGTCGCTCGCGCTGAGGCCCACCGCCGCCGAAATCACGCACCGGGACACGCCGCGCGGCTCCGGCCTGCCCGCCTACTCGGATCACTACGGCGTGCTGGCGACGTTCGAGGTAGAGCCTGCGCCGCCGCGTGTGGCGGGTTCCGCGCGTGATGATGTGCTCCGGCGCGAGATGGCACGGGAGGCGGCGGACATTCTACGGGGTGGCCTGGCGGATGCACGTGCCCGGCAGCGCCGGTGGGGGGCGCTGGCCGCGCTGGGGATCAGCGCGGCGGGGATACTGGCGCGTACCCGGCGCAGGCGATGGCTCGCTCTGCCCGGCGCGGGCGCAATGGCGGGCGCTGCGCTGACCGCGCTTACCATCGCCGAACTCCGCGCCCTGCACTCGCTGCTCGGCGAGCTAGAGGTGTTGATCCACGAATGACACGAATTAATGAGTCCACAGATGGCACAGAAGGCACAGATAAACAAAAAGCCGCGAAGTCTATTCGCGGCATCCATGATCTTATCCTGACTTACCCTGGCTAACCCTTAGCCGTGTGGACCTTGTCCTCAAGCAACTCGCGTAGAAGCTCCTGCTCCACGCGCGAGGTCATATCGAGGCTGAGCGGCGTCACGGACACCACTCCCTCGACAATGGCGTGCGCATCCGTGCCCTCTTCGAGGTTGTCCATCGAGGCTAGCTCGTAGCCGATCGGCCCGGCCTCGCTGAACTCGGTGCGCTCCGGTGCGAGCGGGCGGAAGTACGGCTGGCGCTCCAGCCGGGTGATGCGCCATGGTGTGTCCGGCGTCGCACCGGCGGGCACGTCGATCTTCAGCACGTCCACATCCTCTGGCATATCCAGCGCGAGCATGCGCTCCGCGAAGTAGCGCAGCCAGTACTGCGCGCCGCTGAAGTCCACCGTGTCGTCGAGGGTATGGTGCTGATGAAAGTCGACCTGCAGCGAGACCGCGATCGCCGGGATGCCGTGCGCTGCCGCTTCCAGCGCCGCGCCGACCGTGCCGGAGATCGTGACCGCCGTGCCGACGTTCTCGCCGTAATTAATGCCGGACACGCACAGCGCGGGCCGGCGTGTTGCCAACTCCAGCAGGCCGTGCTGCACGGCCTGCGCTGGAGACGCCACCGCGCCGTACGCCTGCCAGCGGTGGCTGTTCAGACTGATGTAGGTTTCAAACAGCCGCCCGTCGTTGGTGCCGGGCATAGCCCGCCCCATGCCGGACTGCTGCACGTGCGGCGCTACGATCAGCAGTTCGCCGAGCGGGGCAAGCGCAGCGGCGGCTGCCGCCAGCCCCGGCGATTTAATGCCGTCGTCGTTGGATATCAGGATGAGGGGTTTGTGGTCTGTCAATCTAGAACGCCTCCTACGCCCATACAGTTTACCGTTCGCCTCAGGATGTTTCAATCGAAAGAAAACGCCCCTCGGCGTGAGGGGCGTGGGGGTTCTTGCTTTGTCTGCGGAGCTAGGCTTCCTGTCTTGCGCCTGCCAGCCGCTGTGCTTTTGATACCTCCAACATGCCGATCCATGTCGAGGCCAGCACCAGCGCGGTGACGATGACACCGAGCGTCGTCGGTTCGGTCACCACGAAGATGAGCCACTCGTAGGCGATCTGTGCGCCTGTCTGCACGGTTGCGAAGCCATCCATAAAGGCGACGAGCGCCCGCTGCACGATGGGCCACTCAAGGACCGCCTCGTTAAGCCCCAGCGAGAAGAAGATCACCGGGGCGGCGATGTTCAGTGCGGCGATGAGCGACGCCACAACCAGCACGCCGATGATCCAGGGCTGCCAGCGTCGCCGCGTCTCATATGCCTCAACGCGCTGCATCACGCTCGCCGTGAAGTTGATCGATGGAGCGACCAGCGCGGGCTTCGAGAAAAGCGTGTCGACCAGGCACATGCGATCGCGCAGGTCAAGACAGTCCGGGCAGACCTGCAGGTGCTTTTCCAGCTCGGCTTCTTCTTCCTGACTGAGCAGCCCGTCCAGCGACAGGCTGATCATCATTTCATACGGATTGTGCGCCATCACGCGCCCTCCAGTGCCACGTTCAACTCCGGTGCCCGACCGGAGCGTAATTGCTCGGCGAGCATCTGCCGGGCGCGATACAGCCGGGATTTAATCGCGCTCTCGGTTGTATCCAGCGCTTCGGCGATCTCTGCATAGGATAAATCATACCAGTATTTTAACACAACCGCCGCCCGATAATCAGGGGCAAGATCGTTGAGCAGCGCCTGCATAGCGGCTTCGCGCTCGCTGCGCATGGTCGCCTGCTCAGGCCCCGGCTCGTCACTGTTGAGCGCCGGGTGAGGCGGCAGCGGCTCATCGATGGAGAGCCACGTCAGCCGCCGCTTGCGAATACGGTCGATGCAATAGTTCGAGGCGATCGACAGCAGCCACGTCTTGAACGGGCGCTCCGCATCGTAGCGATCCAGGTGCTGGTAGGCCCGCAGAAACGCTTCCTGAGCGGCGTCCTCTGCCTCATCCCGGTTGCCGAGCATGCGGTACGTTAGGTTGAAGACTGAAGTCTGGTAGGCCTCGACGAGTTCTGCGAAGGCCTGCTGCTCACCGTTTAGAACGCGAGCAACCAGTTCCTGATCTGTACTCACGCTGTCACCGTCCACTACCCAATGGCATCACCGTCATTGGTCCTGCGGGTGATTCCATAATTCTATACGTACAGTTTGCAGGGAGGTTGCACAAGTTCCAAAAATAATCCAATTAAGAGAGTGGTTTTTTCAGGCCGGTTACCATGAGCTAACGTGGCAGCCTCATTATAGGCAACAGAAAACCGGCCCACATGACACATGGAGTGGGTTTTCAACCGGGTGTACAAACTTACAGGCAAGAGATTGCACGAAATATCAGCGTAGGGTTTGCGTAGGGTAAGCGGATAGGGTGCGGCTAGGTTGGTTAAACGACATAGACTATGATCAATGTCGAAGGGCGAAAAAAATCTCTTCTTCTCCTCCTTTTTAAACGAGAGCCGGGGTCGGCGTACCCGGCTCTCTGGGATTCTAGGGGACGGATCGCATCGATCCTCACCCGGCGAGCCACGTAACGAGGCGCTCCAGCGCCAGCTTCGGTTCTATCTGGCCGGTCTTTATTTCCAGGTCGAAATCCAGCAGGCTGCGGTAGATCCGCTCCAGTTGCTCCATCGAGTAGTAGCGGGCCTGCTCGCTGATCTTTTCCGCAACGTACGGGTGCATGCCGATGGCGCGGGCGGCGGACTGGCTCGTCTGGCCCCGGCCAAGCTGCTCCTTCATCTGGATGAGCAGCCGGTACTGCCGGATGATCATGCCAAAAATGCCAAGTGGCTCCTGCCCTTCCTCCAGCAGGCGTTCCAGCAGCGAAAGTGCCCTCTGCCCCTGCCGCTTGCCGAGCGCGTCCACCATGTCGAAGATGCCCGCCTCAGGCGAGTATGGAGTCAACTCGGCGACGTCTTCCACGGTGATGGCGCGATCGCCTGCATAGGTGGCGAGCTTCAGCAGTTCGGTGTCGGCCAGCGTCAGGTCTTCGCCGATGCGCTGGGCCAGTTCGTGCGCCGCCCGCGAGTCGATCTCCGCCCCATAGCGCTTTGCCCGGCGCTGAATCCACTGCGGGCGCTCCTTCTCCACCGGCAGGTCAAACGACAGCACCGCGCCGCGAGGGTAGTTCTCGACGGCGTTAATTAGCTTTTTAAGCGCGCGCCCACGAGCGGCAGCCTGGCTGCCGCCGCTCTGCAGCCCGGTTTCGACAAAGGCGATGCGCGTCGTGTCCGGCAGCGAGGCGAGCACGTCCGGCAGCCTGTCGATGACCTCCCGCCCGGTAGCGGATGCAGTCAGGTTCTCAACGACGATCACGCGGTAGTCGGCCAGGAAGGGCAGCGCGCCCGCCGCCATCTCGATGTCGCCGCTCTGGATGGTCTCGCCGTCGATGCGCGTGATGTTCAGGTCAGCGGTCGCGGGGCTGCTGAACTTCTCGTAGAACTTCGCCAGCCGGTCACGCAGGGAAGGCTCGTCCTGCCCGTGAAACACAAACGCGATGGACTCAGGGCTTCTCATGCGCGGGATTTCTCCAAAGCTGCGAGCGCCGGGGGCAGGTCGGGCAACTCGTCGATGATAATGTCGGGGGTGACATCTGCCGGGGCGCTGCCCTGCGGCTGGTAGGGGGAGCGGATCAGCACGCCGACCATGCCAGCGCTCTGCGCGCCTGCCACATCCACATCAAGCCGGTCGCCGACGTAGGCCGCTTCCTCCGGCTGGACGCCGAGCGCATCGAGCGCCGTGCGGAAGATCGCCGGGTGCGGCTTGCGGTAGGGCGTGTCGCAGGAGTACACGCGCAGCGGCAGCAGGTCGAGCAGGCCATGCTCCTCCAGATGCCGGTCGTGGAGGTCCGCCGCCCAGTAGGTGTTGGAGATCAGCCCGAGCTTGTAGCCGCGCTCGCGCAGCGCGGCCAGCGTTTCGACCATGCCCACGCGCGGGCTGACGATCTCGTCGATGCGGCGGTAAAAGTGACGCCGCACCTCCGCCCACGTCGCCTCGTCAAGCGTCACGCCGACCCCGGCGAGTGCCGCGCGCATCGGCGCCTCGACGCTGCCGCCGCGCAGCCCGTCGAGGCCGGCCAGATAGGACTGCCGGATCTGCTCGTCGAGGCGCGCGTGCATCTCGGCGCGCGGAGGCAGAGCCGTGCCTGTGACCTCCAGCGCGTCGAGCAGATCGTCAAAGCCCGCCAGCGTCACGCGGCGGAAGGGACGCGCGTTGTCGGTCGACTCCGGGTCGTGATAGTGCAGCAGCGTCCCGCCGAGATCGAAGAGGATAGCTTTCAGCATCATGATGACCGCCAGCCGGGGAACCACTCATCAAGGCAGGGTAAAAGCTCGCTCAACTGCCGGATCGTCGCGTCCGGCTTGACACCGTCAGACTCGCGGTACTGATCGCCCTCGTAGCGCTGGATCCACACGCCGCGCATACCGACGCGCTGCGCGCCGCCTATGTCGTCATGCAGTTGGTCGCCCACCATCACCGCCTCCTCGGGCCTGATGCCGAGTTCGCCGAGCACCCACTGGAAGGCGCGCGGGTGCGGCTTCAGGTGGCCTGCATCCCCGGCGGTGATGCGCACGTCGAGGTATTCGAGCAGGCCGTAATGCTCCAGTTCGCGGTCGCGCATCCACATGGGTGAGGAGGCGTTGGTCACCAGCCCGGTCCTGACGCCGTGCGCGCGCAGGGTCTCCAGCACGCTGATGGCATCGGGGTAGGGCTCCACGCCGGGGATCACACTCCAGGCATACAGGCGTTGCAGGTCGAGCAGTTCTGCCTCGTCGATCTCGATGCCGACGAGCCGCAGCGTCTGCCCCAGGACGGCAAGCTGCCGCGGGGCGACCCAGTCCGGCTCGCAGGAGGCGGCCCACGCTTCCTCATTGCAGGTCACGTAGATCTCGGCGACCTCCTCCACGGGCGGCACCTTGTGCCCGGCTTCTGCCAGCCGGTCAAGCACCGGGCGCAGGTGCGAGCAGCGTAGCTCGTGCCAGTCTACCGAGTGGTTGCTCCAGTCGATGAGGGTGTTGTCGAGGTCAAACAGTACGGCGCGTAGTTGGGTCATTGCTCTTTGATCCGGTCAAAAATACCATCGGGGCATGCGAATAAATGTCCATCGCGTGGATTGTAACAACCGGCCTGCGCCCCTGCCACCGGGGTCCCCATCCCGGTCGGTCCTGTCGGGCCTGAGAGAGGGGGAAGGGGGCGGGGTTTAAAAGGCGAGCCTGCCTAAAAACAAAACCACCCCTCCCCGCGAAGCAGCAAACGGAGAGGGGCCAGTTGGCGAAGCCAACTGCACGGGCCGGCAGCGGGAGCTGCCGGGGGTTGCCTAGATGCGGGCGGCGGCGATATACGGGCCGCAGAAGAAGGGCATCGATGCTGGCGAAGGCGCTCCGGGCCATGCGAACAGCCCGCCCAGCGGCTTCTTTTGATGGGCCGCCTTCGGCTTCTCTCGCTTGTTCCGGTGCTTCAGATGAAGATGCCACTCATAGATCACGGTGTTGCTCTCCCTTCTGTGTTACAATGTCGGGCATGCAAACTCTCACCGACAACTGGGGCCTGATCGGCCACGAATGGGCTGTTGATCTGCTGGCGAGCCGCCTAGCAACCGGGCGTACCGGGCACGCTTACCTCATCACCGGCGTCCCCGGTACGGGGCGCTTCACGCTGGCGCTGCGCTTCACGCAGGCCATGAACTGTCAGTCGGCAGACTGGCCCTTCGGTGTGCCGTGCGGACACTGCCGTGCCTGCACGCTCATCGCGCGCGGTGTCCATCCCGATGTGCAGGTCATCCGGGCGGATGGCCGCTCGATCAAGATCGAGGCCATCCGTGATCTGCAGCGAGACCTGACTGTGAGCCCCATCGAGGGGCGGTACCGGGTGGCGATTATCGAAGAGATGCAGACCGCCACGGATCAGGCGGCGGATGCCCTGCTGAAGACGCTTGAGGAGCCACCGGCCAGCACGCGGCTGATCCTCACTGCCGACGCGGCGGAGAACGTCCGCCCGACCATCGTCTCGCGCTGCCAGGTCGTGCCGCTGCGCCCCGTCCGCCCGCAGGCTATCGCCGCGGCGCTGATGCAGCGTTATGACCTGCCCGCCGACGAAGCGAACACGCTGGCCCGGCTGGCTGCGGGGCGACCGGGCTGGGCTATCACCGCCGTTGATGACGAGAACCAACTGGCGCGGCGTCGTGAGATGATCGACATGTTGCTGGACGTTCTGCGGGCGGGCCGCACCGAGCGCTTCAACCTGAGCGAGCGCATCGCCCGCGACGACTCGCTGCCGCTCCTGCTGGAGACGTGGCAGAGCTGGTGGCGCGACCTGCTGCTCACCGTCGAGGGCAGCAGCGTGGCCCCCGTCAACGCCGACCGCTGGGAGGAACTGCGCGCGCTGACGTATGACGTCACGTCGGAGGAGGTCCGGCGGGCGCTGCTCGCGATCCGCCGCACCATGGACGCGCTCAGCAAGAACGCGAATGCCCGGCTCGCGCTCGACGTGATGTTCCTGGATATGCCGTATCTCTAGTCTCACCTTTGCTGCTTCCCCGGGCGGACGGGCTATGCAGCCCGCCCGCCACACTGTCGTGTCCTGCCGCGCAGCCGCTCAACCTCGCCCCTGAGTTCGGCAAGCTGCGCCTGGCAGGCGTCGCGCTCCTCAATGGCCTGCTCGCGCCCCTGCTCGGCCAGCGCCAGCCGCAGCTTCAGGCTGGAGACCTCCGCGTGCAGGTGCTCGACGCGCGTGCGCTCCTCCCACAGCTTCACCTGAAGGTCGTCATACGCCTGGCGAAGCTCGCTCATCGCCTGGTTCAGTGCGCTCCGCGTCTTCTCGCCCGCCTCGTTCATCGCGTCGATGATAGCCCTCGGTGCGCGCAGCAGTGCGGTGAGCACGCGGGCAATCGCCCACGCTAGCACCAGCACGGCGGCGGCAAGGGCGACCGCGACAGGCGCTTCGGCCAGCAGAGGCAGCGCCTCAGCAATATCCACCCATCCTCACCCCCCTCACATTAGGATGGACAGAGAGCAGGGCCGCTCCCGGCGGCGCCTGCCCCGGCTCAATCCCGGTATTCGAACATCTGTTCTAATCATAGAATCAAGACGCTGTTTTGTCAAGCCCCGGGCCGGCTTTTCTAACGGACTCTGAACGTGCCCTCACCCTTGTGTGGCAAGGTCGGGGACAGAGTACCCGCCGCGAATGGCCAGCGGCCAAAGATCGCGACCGGGATGAGGGCGTGCTGCAAAGCAGCTTGGGGTGAGGGTTTTGTTCGGCAAACACAGATCGCGTTTAGCTATAATCGAATCGGCGGTTCTGCCTGCGTGGCGGGCCGCACCGACCTGAAACCAGTTATTGACCCTGACAACAACCAGGAGAGAAGCGCAAGCATGGAGTACCGACATCTGGGTGACAGCGGTCTGAAGGTCAGCACCATCGCTCTCGGCGGCTGGATCAACTTCGAGAGCAAGATACCGGAAGATGAGGCCCGGCAGATCATCCGCACCGCGTACGAGGGCGGTGTGAACTTCTACGATCTGGCCGACGTGTACGGCTACGGCCAGGCCGAGCGCTGGATGGGCGCGATGCTGGCGGAGTATCCGCGCCACACGCTCGTCATCTCGTCGAAGGTGTTTCACCCGATGAGCGACGACCCGAACGACCGGGGGCTGTCGCGCAAGCACATCATGGAGAGCATCCACCGCTCGCTCAAGAACCTGGGCACGGACTACCTCGACATCTACTTCTGCCACCGCGCCGACCCCGACACGCCGCTCTACGAGACGATCCGCGCGATGGACGACCTCATCCATCAGGGGAAGGTGCTGTACTGGGGTACGTCCAACTGGGACCCGGCGCTGCTTGAGGAGACGGTGCGCCTCTGCGAGGCCAACGGCTACCACCCGCCCCGCGTCGAGCAGCCGCAGTACTCGCTGCTGTACCGTGAGTACGTCGAGCAGAAGCTTCTGCCCGTCTCGCGGGCGCTCGGTATCGGCCTGGTGACGTACTCGCCGCTTGCCATGGGGATGCTCACCGGCAAGTACGACGACGGCATCCCGGAGGACTCGCGCTTCTCAACCGAGCCCTGGTCGAAGGAGCGTTTCTTCAGCGAGGAGAACGTCGCACGGGTGCGGAAGATGGCGATCGTCGCCGGTGAGCTGGGCGTGACGCGGGCGCAGCTTGCGCTCGCCTGGGTGCTTCGGCAGGAGGGCGTCAGCAGCGTGATCACCGGGGCGACAAAGGTCCGGCAGATGGAGGACAATCTCGGCGCGGCAGAACTCAAGCTCACGGAGGATGTGCTCGCAGAGCTTGACCGCATCTTCAGTTGATGATCGGGCCCGGCCCGATGCCGTCGCCTTCGTAACGGGAAGTGAACAGGAGAGGTATTGGTATGGCAGAGAGCATGGTAGAACAACGCACAGACCCCAAGCTGTTCGGGTTGAGCGTCATCTCGGCGATGCGCGGTGCTGCCGGTCCGGCGCTGCTCGCACAGGACTTCAACCGCCGCAAGCCGCCCACGCTCGCCGGGACGCAGTTCGACTTTCTGGCATCGGAGACGACGGCAGGGCTGCTGTCGATGATGGCGGTTGGCGAGATGGTCCTTGACAAGATGCCGTTCGCCCCGGCGCGGATCTCGCCGCTGCCGCTCGCCGGGCGGATGGCGTCAGGGGCGCTGGTGGGGGCGGCACTCAGCGCGGAGCAGGGGGAGGACGTCACCCGCGGTGCTATCCGCGCGGCGCTGATCACAGCCGTGGCGACGTTCGTCCTGTACTTTGTCAGAATCGTGCTTGGGAAGAGTTTTTCGACATTGCTTTCTGGTATGCTCGAAGATGCAGTGGTCCTAGCCTACGGCTGGAGCCTGATCGAGCGGCCCTAAGCCGGGCTGCCACTACTACCACTACTGCACGCGGGGGGATGGGTTATAGGGGGCCCACCCCCCGCGTCGCATGGGAGATGAGAAAGAGTCCCCCGAGGCCCGCGGGCTGCGGGTACTGCAACTCACGAACGAGGACGCGCTGGAAAATACCGAGCGCGTCCTCGATGCGATTCTTGGGGAAATCCACGCCGCCCCTGCGACGAGCGCGGTTGATTGCTTAGCTCAGATAGTCCCTGAGCTGGCGGCTGCGGGTCGGATGGCGCAACTTGCGCAGCGCCTTCGCCTCGATCTGGCGGATGCGCTCGCGCGTCACGCCGAAGTGCTTGCCGACCTCCTCCAGCGTGTGGTCCTGCCCGTCCTTCAGCCCGAAGCGCATCTCCAGCACCTCGCGCTCGCGGTCACTCAGCCCGTTCAGCAGGTCCTTCACCTGCTCCTTCAGAAGCTGCTTATCGGCCTTCTCGACCGGGCCCGGCACCTTGTCGTCCTCGATGAAGTCGCCCAGCAGGCTGGAATCCTCCTGCCCGACGGGCATATCCAGCGACATCGGGTCCTGCGAGATGCGCATCACCCGGCGGACTTTGGCCGTGGCCCGGCGCAGCTTGCGCTGGAGGGTCGGGTCGAGCCGCTCGCCGTTGGCCTGCGCTTCGGTGATGGCCCGCACCTCTGCCGGGTCGAGCAGGTCCATCTCCAGCGCGATTTCCTCGACGGTCGGTTCACGCCCGAGTTCCTGCATCATGCGGCGCTGCACGCGCATCAGCTTGTTGATCGTCTCGACCATGTGCACGGGGATGCGGATCGTGCGGGACTGGTCGGCGATGGCCCGGCTGATGGCCTGACGGATCCACCACGTCGCGTAGGTGCTGAACTTGTAGCCCTTCGTGTGGTCGAACTTCTCGACGGCGCGCAACAGCCCGATGTTCCCCTCCTGGATGAGGTCGAGGAAGCTAATGCCGCGCCCCATGTACTTCTTCGCCACACTGACGACGAGACGCAGGTTGGCCCGCGTGAGCGACGCCCCCGCCTCGATGGCCCTCGCGCGCACCGAGTCGAACTCCACCTCGATGCTGGCCTCGTCCACCTCGCCCAGCCACTCCGCGAAGGTTTCGGCAGGGGGCAGGGCGTGATGCTCGGCTGTATAAGCTGTCAGCTTCATCTGGAGCGGGTGCGGCATCAGGTAGAGCGTCTCAAACACCGTAAACAGCCGCCGTGCGACCTGCGTCCACTCCTCGTCGCGTCCCCAGTCGCGCAGCCCGAGGTAGCTGTGCAGGTAGGACGGCTCGCCCCACCACCAGCTACTGCGCAGCCGGCGGGCCTCTTCGAGCAGCGGCGGCAGCTCCGGCGAGTCCACGTTGAACGTGGGCGCAAGCACGCACACGTCATCCCATGCCTGCAGCATCTCGACGTACAGCGCCTGCAGCACGGTCCTGGCGTCGGACGGCTGACCGGCGTCGGCCAATTTCTGCCGCATCTTGCCGACGCGCTCATGTGCGGTCATCTGCGCCGAAAGCCAGCTCTCCTGGTCGGAGTCGAGAAGCTGAACCTGCCCGATCTCCTTCAGGTACATGCGCACCGGGTCGTTCGCCAGTTCGGGGTCGGACAGGCTTATCAACTGGGGGTGCTGGTTTTCGTCGTAGTCGGCCTCGTCCACCGCGAAATCGACCTCATCGAGGTCGTCCTCCGGCTCGACGTCTTCGTCGTCCATCATCAGTTCGTTCTCATCGTCGATCTCGTCGATCGGCACGATTTCCACCCCCAATTCTTGCAGACGCGCATAGAACTCCCGGGCTGCCGGGCTGTCCGGCTCGGAAAACACCGCCAGGATATCTGCCTCGTCCACCTGCCGGTCGGCAAGGGCCTTGTCAAACAGTGCCTGCGTCTCTGCTGTCCACCCGGTTGTACGATCAGTACTCATAGATTGCGACACCGCCTAAACTTCTCAACCTGACCCACAACACCTGCCCTATGGCAGGCAAAGGAGCGAGCGGGCGCGCAGAATCGGAGCGGCGGAGTGCCGACTCCTGTACTGCGCTCAGGCTGTCTGTACTTTTAGCCGGTTGCCATGCGAATCGCTGTTTCTGGCCTCCGCCCGGCCCTTCGGAGTGCCATACCGTTTGAACGCCTCCCACAAACGCTGGTGGCCCATCAGCAGGCTCTTGATGATGGCGCCATACTTGTCTGCTGTCTGGGCGTCCCCGCCGCCCTCAGCTTCCTGTATGAGGAACTGCAACTCCTGTATCTGGTCGTTAAGCTGCTTCATCCTCAGCATCAGAACCGCGCGCAGCACCTCCTCAAAAATCGCCTCGTCGGAAAGCTCGGCGGATGGCGGCGTGACCTTCCTGAGCAGCGCATCGAGCGACAGGCGCTCCCACTGCTGTACGATTTCACGGGTCACCGGGTCGCGCAGGTTCTCGCGGAACCATACCACCGGGTCGGCTTCGTCCTGGTTGAGCGCCGCCTGCCACATGGCGAAGATCTGCCGGTGCTCCGGCTGCCCGAAGTCATTCTCTGTGATGTACCAGGCCAGCCCGGCCTGAGCGGGCTGGTTCTCACCTGACGGCACCACTTCGGGCGCCACGTTCGCCAGCTTCTCCGGCGCAAGGTACTCCGCCAGGACGCGATTCACCCGGTAGATCAGCCTGGGGCGCTGGATCAGTGCCGCCAGACAGAACGCCTCCCGGGCCCGCGTAGGAGATTCTAGCGCACTGTCCGCCGGTTTGCTTGCTTCTACCGGCGGGGGCAGCGGCGAGCGCTCGCGGCGCTCGGCGTGTCGGGGCGCCGGCCCGGCGGCTCGCTGCGGGAAGAGCGTCGTCTCCGGGATGCGCAGCAGGCGGGCGAGCCGCTGCCGGTAGTGGCTGCGCTCCACTGGGTCGGCAACGTCCTCGATAAGCGGGATGATCTGCGCGGCGACCTGCGACTTGACCTTCGCGTCGTCGAGGTTCTTGCCCTCGATGGTGCGCTGGATCACGTGCTCGACGACCGGCACCGCCCCCTCGACGAGCTTCTGCCAGCGCGCCGGGTCCTCGCGGATCAGGTCGTCGGGGTCTTTGCCCTGCGGCAGCACGATCACGCGGATGTCAAAGCCCATCCGGCTCTCGTAGCGCAGCATGCCCCGCGCGTCGAACTCGGTTGTGAGCTTGGCCCGGTACTCACGCTCCGCCGCGTCGAAGTCCCACACGCCCTCCTCGCTGACCTGCTCGGCGGCAGCCTTCGAGACACGCTCGATGACCTCGCGCCCGCGCTCGGTCGCCATCTGCCCGGCGGCGTCCGGGTCGAGGGCGAGGATCAGCCGGCTGGCGTAGCGGGAGAGCAGCCGGAGCTGCGCCTCGGTCAGCGCCGTGCCCATCTCGGCGACCACGTTTGTGAAGCCGGCCTGATGCGCCTGCATCACATCCATATAACCCTCGACAATGACGGCGGTTTCACTCTCGCGGATGGACCGCCGCGCGTGTGACAGCCCGAACAGGAGCTGGCTCTTGTCGAAGATCTCGCTCTGCGGTGAGTTGAGATACTTGGGTACAGCGTCTTTGGAGAGACCGCGCGCGCCGAAGCCGACGATATTGCCACGCCCGTCGCGGATGGGGATGACGAGCCGGTCGCGGAAGCGGTCGTAAACGCTGCCGGTCTCCCGCACGACGAGCATCCCCGCCTTGACAAGCTCATCCTTCGTGAAGCCACGCTCCAGCAACATGTTCATCGTGGCGTCCCAACTGTTTGGAGCGTAGCCCAGCAGGAAGCTCTCGACGGTCTCCGGCGTAAGCCCGCGCCCGGCGACGTAGTCACGCGCGTGGCGGGCGTTGGGCGCTTCGAGAAGCTGCCGGTGGAAGAACGAAGCGGCCTCCTGCAGCAGTTCGTGCAGGCGCTCGCGTTCTTCCTGGGCTTTGGCCTGATCAGGGCTTTGTGGCCTGAGTTCGACACCGGCACGCTCGGCGAGCACGCGCAGCGCCTCGGGGAAGTCCCAGCCCTGCAACTTCATCACAAAGCTGAAGATGTCGCCGCCCTCGCCGCACGCGCCGAAGCAGCGCCATTGCTGAGAGTCGGGGAAAACGACGAAGGAGGGAGTTTTTTCGTTATGGAAGGGACACAGCGCTTTATAATTGCGGCCTGACCGCTTCAGCGAGACATGCTCGCCGATGACATCGACGATATCGAGTCGTTGTTTGATTTCGTCGGTTACGCTCATATTACGGCGTGCGCTCAACTTGGCGGTCTGCGTGACGCGAATCCGTAGATTGCCCCGCTGCTTACTGGGTATGAGGCCCCAGCGATCATCAGCCCTACGGAGCGATTATACTCGTGGGTCGCGCAGGGGCGCAAACGGGGGCGGGCAGGGCCAGGTGGCGGCCAACGATGTCTCCGGCTTGCTCCTTCCCCTTATAAGGGGGAGGAGGACGACCCAAAGGGTCGGACGGAGGGGGTTGCTGTGCTAGCCCTACTTGCGCGGCGTATACTGACGCTTCAGCCAGCGGCTCAGCCCGTCCAAGCCGGGGAACAGCATGCGCTCGTTGATGTTGGCCTGGTCGAGCTTGTCCCGCACCTCCCACTTGAGTTCGGCGGGGATGACGATGCCCCGGCATAGCTCCGGGTGAGTGGCCAGCCACTCGTCCATGTGGGCCGTCGCCGACGACATGAACGAGAACAGCGCATACTGGTTGACGATGCGCGGGTTGAGCGACGGCGGCTCGAAGAACACGACAAACGGCTCATCCGCCAGCGCATCGAAGGCATCGAGCGTTGTTGCCACCTGCATCAGCATGTCCGCCGTGAACACGTCCGCGCCCTCGGCGTCGAGCACGCGGCGCAGCGTGTCAGGCAGGTAGTGCTGCGCCTCGTGGTAGTTCACCGCCCACACGATGCTGTCTCCGTTGAAGACATCGACATCGTTCGTAGCGAAGTGCAGCGCAACATATGGTGAGTAGGTCCAGTCGAGGAGGCGCGTGGGCAGCCCGTGGTGCTTGGCCAGCGCCAGCCAGTCCCAGGGCGTTTGCTGGTCGACGCCGTCGTGCATGGCGTACTTCCTGAAGTTGCGCAGCAGATGCGGCTCCATGCTGGCGAAGTCTCCGCCGAGCCGCGCCAGTGAGGTGCGCAGCCCGCTGCGCAGGTTGCTCGTCCCCCGGAAGGCGAACGGCGAGCGGAAGCGCTTCAGGCCGGGCTGCCACGAGTCGCTGAACAGCCACTCCTGCAGCTCCAGCCAGCTTTCTGCTCGGCGGTGAGGTTTCGGCTGCCGGTTGTACCGGGCCATCGCTCCCGCTACCCGCGCGATCTGGTGCGCCGTGGTCGGCGCCCCGTCATGACAGCGACCTGTCCCATCCCGTTCTCAGACATCTGTCTCCCTGTCCATTTCATCCCCGGTGTGCTGGCCCGGCGGTATGCCGCCCGACCCCTCACCTTCCAGCTTAGCGCCCGCCGCCGCGAATGTCTAAGCTGCCGGTATGGGCGCGCGGCGGGCTGCTCATTTCGCAGAGCGCTACCCACGTCATGTGAGGTTCGGCACGAAACAGGTGAAGATCGTCATAATTGTGGTAAAATATGACCTGCACGTACAAATAGTTCCCACCGCGCAGTTTTGGTGAGGATTGGCTGGGAAGTAATCAAAACAATGCCCGGTACACCATTTGGACAGCTCTCTCCGGGAACGCTTGACGCGATCCACGAGGCGGCTCTGACCATCACATCCGAGCTGTCACTGCCGGTTGTCCTCAATCGCATCGTCACGCTGGCGCGCGAGCTGGTGAACGCTCGCTACGCGGCGCTTGGCATCCCCGACCCAACTGGCACGCATCTGGTACAGTTCATTACCTCCGGCATGAGCCCGGAGGAACAGCGCCGCCTGGGTAGCCTGCCCATGGGGAAAGGGCTGCTTGGTGCGCTGTTGAAGCCGGACGCGGAGCCGATCCGCCTCAAGGACCTGAATGCAGACCCGCGCTCCGTCGGCTTCGTCAAGCACCATCCGCGCATGAGGAGCTTTCTCGGCGTGCCGATCCGGCTGCGGACGAAGCTGCTTGGCAACCTGTACCTGACGGAGAAAATCGGCGCGGACGAGTTCAGCGAGGAGGACGAGAAGGTTATTGTGGCGCTGGCGGGATATGCCGCCGTCGCCATCGAGAATGCCCGGCTCTACAGGCAGGTGCAGCGCCTCGCCATTCTGGAGGAGCGCGACCGCATCGGCATGGACCTGCACGATGGTATTATCCAGTCGATCTACGCCGTGGGGCTAACGCTGGAGCATACCGATTACCTGCTGGCGGAAGGCCAGCAGGCCGCCGCTCGTGAGCGTCTCGGCGAGGCAATCAAGGGTCTGAATACGATCATCCGGGACATTCGCAACTACATTCTCGACCTGCGACCCGAGCGCTTCAACGGTACAGATCTGCACGCCGCGCTCGGCAGGCTGGCCCGCGAGTTCCAGGCGAACACGCTTGCCAGCATCGATGTGAGCTATGACCAGAACATCGATGGCCTCCTGAACGAGAAGACCGCGACAGCCGCCTTCCATATCGTGCAGGAGGCGCTGGCTAACGCCGCCAAGCACGCTGCCGCAACGCACCTCGATGTGGTCGTTGCGCTGGAGGGCAATGAGATCGTCGTCGGCGTGCGGGACAACGGTCGTGGCTTTGACCGGGAAAAGACGGTTGACCGGCTGGGGCACGGGCTTTCCAATATGGAGCTGCGCGCCCGCGCCATCGGTGGGCGGTTGAAGGTGGACTCGCAGTTGGGCGAGGGCACTGTCGTGACGGCGTACCTGCCGCTTACCCCCAGCCAGAAGTCCGAGCCGCCGAAGGTGGAGTTCCTCAACGTGTCGGAGGTGCCGGAGTAGAGCACACCGGCTCAAGTTTCCACAGAAATATGCAAACAGCCCCACTCTCAACAGAGTGGGGCTGCTCTTATTGACAGAGCAGAGCGTTAGTCGTAGCGAGTCTCGCCTGAAACCAGCCCGACGATGAACAGCAGCACCAGCGCACCAATAACGCCCATCAGGATGGTTCCCAGAATGCCGCCGCTGCTGATGCCGAGCGCCCCGAACAGCAGACTGCCGACCACAGCGCCGAGAGCGCCGACGATAATGTTGCCGATCGTGCCGAAACCGAAGCCCCGCCACAGTTCACCGGCCACCCAGCCGATGACCAGACCGATCAAAATTGCGATTACCAGCCCAGTAAAATCCATTTCTTTCTTTCCTCCAACCTGCGATAAGTAACGATACAACTCTCACAGTTTTAACTATAGCACAGGCGGCATAAACACCGGCTAAACGCTTGCTATAAAATAGCTAAATTTTGCCCTGAGGATCTGGTCTGAGGGGCATATAAAAGGCAGCCGTCCGCTTACGGACGGCTGCCGTACCAAGCCAGTGGCAGAAGCGTGGTTAGCGCGGGTAGTAGGGGTTCTGCCCGGCAGCGTGATGGGTCACATCGACGATCTCGCGGATTTCCGGCACTGCGGCCTTAATCGCCTGCTCGACGCCCTCTGTCAGCGTGACCGAGGCCATGCCGCAGCCCTGGCAACCGCCCAGCATCCGCACATATACGACGCCGTCACGCACGTTGACCGGCAGGATCGCGCCGCCATGCCCGGCGATCCCGGGGTTGATCTGCTCCATGATGATCTTCGCGACCTTCACCCCGATCTCATCCTCCCAGACCGGGTTGGGGTTGTCGATGAGGAAGCCGCCGCGATCCAGATCAAAATCGATGGTGGCGCCGTCAAGCTCGGCCACGCTGTCGGCATCCACCCGCACAACGAGATCACCCTCTTTCACAATGAGGTCGTCGCCTGTGTTGCCGTTGTTGACGATGAGCTTCATGTCGTAGGCGAAGTCGTCGATGGCGCGCCCCATGATGCGCAGGTACACAGCCAGATCGTCACGGCCCTGGGCCTCGATGACCTCGAGGAATTTCGCCTGTGCCTGTTCGGTAATTGTCAGCATCAGAATAGCTCTACCTTCTGGTTCGTTCTAACGGATTGGCAAGATTATAGATCGCCCCGGGGTGCTCAACTGATGACGTTCGTCACGAATCTGGCTGTGCCCTTTCCCGGTTGAGCCCGATTCGGGCCCCGATCGGGGCACTCAGCGAGCGACGGGTGACGCGCCCGCCTGGCCGCGCTGGTAGAAGGGCCGCTCGCCCTCCTCGTGCCGCGTGACATCGATGACGGCCTCGATCTCAGGTACCTGCCCGCGTATCTGCCGCTCGACGCCCTGCGTGAGGGTGACCCCGGCCAGCCCGCAGCCCTGACAACCGCCCTGCATGCGGATGTAGGCCTTGTTGTCGCGCACGTCCACGAGCGTGATGCGCCCGCTGTGTGCCGCCACTGCTGGGTTGATCTGCGTGCTGATGACCTCTGCCACCCGGCGAGCCAGGTCATCCGTCCAGACCGGGTTGGGGTTATCGATCTTGAAGCCAGTGCGCGACAGGTCGATCACCGAGCCTTGCAGGTGCTCGGCGCTCTCCGGGTCGACGAGCAGGTTAAACCCGCCCATATCCAGCACCAGATCGTCCTCGCGCCTGGTTGCCATCTCGACCGAGCGAAACTCGTAGATGAACTCGTCCGTATCGCGCCCGGTGATGCGGATGCGAACGGCGAACCCGTCCTGCCCTTTAGCTCGCAGGGTTTCGAGAATCTTGTCGCGTGCCGCGTCCGTAAAGGTAATCATGGGAGAAGCCTCCGCTGGTTCGCTTCGCACGCCGACTGGTCGCAGTCAGTCATGCGGCCCGGCGCACGATGGTTGTTCTAGCTTCGCACTGATCGTGCTCGCCGTGATTGTACTTTGTTTCACAGCAGTTGTCGCGTGTTGAGGGATATTTTAACAGATATTCTTGGTTAATATTAATCATGGTGGGCGGTGGAGCAGGGCGTGCTCCGAGGAACAGACAGGCGAAAACTGCCGCGTAGGCAGGTGCGGCAGGGCGGAGGCGACTCCGGTGGGAGGGCACGCGTCAGGTTCGCGTGCCCTGAATATAGCTGTGCAGGTAGCGGATCTCGGTCTCGGTCTGGTTGATGTGTGCCTTGACGAGGTCGCCGATCGACACCAGCCCGGCAAGCGTGTCGCCGTCCATGACCGGCAGGTGGCGGATGCGCTGCTGCGTCATGACCTGCATGGCGTAATCGACCGTATCGTCGGGCACGCCGATGACCAGCTCGCGAGTCATGGCGTCGCTTACTCGGAGCCCGGCAAGCGAGCCGTCGGTGCGTGCAAGCTGCTGTACAATGTCGCGTTCGGATATGATTCCCATGGGCCGGTCGGTGTCATCCATGACCAGCAGCACACCGATGTTGTTTGCCGCGAGCGACTCGACTGCGTCCTGAAGCGATGCGTTGTGACGGATCGTCAGGACGTTGGTCCCCTTCCTGCGCAGGATGTCCCGTAGCTTCATCGGTTTGTCCCCCGTCAGCCTGACGTTACTCTCATAGTACAGGCTGTCCAGGGGAAATGTCCAGACTGTGAAAGCCATCACACGGGGCAGGGGGTGGGGCCGGTCTGACTATCCCTCCTCGCCCTGGCCGTGCGAGATCGGCAGCGTGAAGGCCATCGTGGTGCCCTGCTCGCCCGTGTCTTCAACCCAGATGCGCCCGCCGTGCGCCATGATCAGCCCGCGTGCAATCGCCAGCCCCAGCCCCGCGCCCTTGTCTTCGTTGCCGGGACGGTTCGTTGCCTGCCGGAAGGCCTCGAACACCGCCTCACGCTCCTCCGCCGGGATGCCCGGCCCCTGGTCGCGCACGGTCACGCGGATGCTGCTGCCCTCCTGCACGGCCCTAACCTCGATGCACGTGCCCTTCGGCGAGTAGCGGGCGGCATTTGTCACGAGGTTGTTCAGCACCTGCATGATGCGCTTGCCGTCCACATACACTTCGGGCAGGTCGGCGGGAATGTCCAGGACGAGGTCGTGCTCGGCGGTGATCACCTGGAGCGAGGCGGACGAGGAGGAGACAAGCTCGTCGAGTTTGACCCGCTCCGGCTCGATGCGGAGCATCCCGGCCTCCAGCCGCGACAGGTCGAGAAGCTGCTCGACGAGATCCGTCAGCCGCTCGGATTCCTGGTTGATGATCTGGATGAACTCGCGCTGCTCGGACGGGTCCCACGTGACATCGTCAGCAAGCAGCGTGCTGGCAAAGCCCTGGATCGAGGTGAGCGGCGTGCGCAGTTCGTGCGAGATCATCGCCAGAAATTGCATCTTCAGCTCGTTGGCCCGCTCGGCCTCCCGGCGCGCTGCTGCTTCCGAGCGCAGCAGGCCGATGTTATAAATGGCGCTCGCCGCCTGATCGACAAGCCCCTGCATGTGCCGGACGTCCTCCTCACCGAGCGGCTGCGGCCTGTCGAAGAAAATGCCGAAAATGCCAAACCACTGGCCGCTGGCTGTGAGCGGGAAGAACACGCCGCTGCGGAAGCCGAGGCGACCGGCCTGCGCCTCAAGCTCCGCCGCACGCGGGTCAACCTGGATGTCTGGCAGGACGAGCGGCTTGTCCGGCGACCATAGTGTCGCCAACTCGCTCCCCTCGACCCGGTAGTACTTGCCGGTGTCGTCGGGCGCGGACGGGTCGCGCCGCCAGTCGGCGACGATCTGCAGCATCTTCGGCGGCTGATCGCCCCAGGGTTCGCTGAACACACCGATCGTTGCCCGGTTGGCGTCGCCAAGCGCCCGGCTGGAAACCAGGGCTTCGAGCACGGCGCTGGCACTCTTCACCGTGCCGATCTGCCGGCTGACCCGGTAGAGGTCCGTCATGCGGGCCAGCGCCTCACCAAGCTGCTGCTCGGAGCGGCGGCGCTCGGACACGTCACGGACGAGCGCGAAGAAGCCGCGCACCTTGCCGTCCGGCCCCACATCCGGGATGTACTGCCCGTGAATGTAGCGCATACCCGTGTGCTGAAAATCGACCAGCGTCTCGTGGTCGATGGTTTCCCCGGCGAGCACGCGCTCAAAATATTCCTTCAGCGTTTCGTACGCCTTCTCGCCGATGACCTCCCGCACATGCTTGCCGGGCATCTCGCTGCTGGGCAGGCCGAACCACTCCTCGTACTCCTTGTTGGTGAAGCGGTAGCGGCAGTCCTTGGTGATGTACGAGATGAGCGCGGGCATCGCGTCGGTGATGAGCCGGAGTTGCTGTTCGGCGTCTCGCCGCCGCTCGATCTCAACCTGGGCTTCCTGGTAGAGGCGCACGTTTTCAAGTGCCAGCCCGGCTCGACGCGCCAGCGACTCGGCGACGAGCACGTCGTCCTGCGTGAAGACCCGCCCCGAGTCGGACATGGCGAGGGACAGAGAGCCGATGGGCTGCTGCCGGGCGATGAGCGGCACGACGATCAGCGAAGTCACCCCCGCCGAGCGTATAAGCTCAAAGTGCTCGTCGTCGACCGCGACGCTTCGCAGGAAGTCATCCGTCATTTCGCTCACGAAGAGCGTCGCACGGGCTTCGATGGCGTGCCTGGAGGCCAGCCCCTTGGGGTCGGGTGGGTAGCGCTCGACAAGCTGCCGCAGCGCGGCCTCGTGTTCGGGGGAGGTGGCGGCGACCGCGACGCGCTCGACCCTGTCCTCATTCAGGAGATCAACAATACACTGGTCGGCGAAGCGCGGTACGAGCAGCCGCGTCAGGTTCTGGACGCTGGTTTCGTAGTCCAGCGAGTGGGAGAGAGCCAGCCCCACACCGGCGAGGAGTTCCAGCCGCGCGCGGATGGCCTCGGCACGCTGCCGGGCGGCCTGCTCCTCGCGCAGCAGGCGCTCGCGCTCCTGCTCGATCTGCTTCAGGTGTGTGATGTCCCGGGCAATGGCGGATGCGCCGACAACGCGCCCGGTTTCGTCGCGGATGGGCGAGACGCGCAGCGAGACGACAAAGCGCTCGCCGTTCTTGCGCATACGGGTTGTCTCGTAAAGCTCGATGCGCTCGCCCTTGCGAAGCCGGGCCATGATGCTGGGGATCTCGTCGGGGAGTTCAGGCGGAACCAGCATCGATACATGCTTCCCGACGACCTCCTCGGCGGTATACCCGTACATCTGCTCGGCGCCAGCATTCCAACTGGTTATGATGCCATCGAGCGTTTTGCTGAGAATGGCATCCTCTGATGATTCAACGATGGCGGCCAACTCACGGGCAAGGAATTCCGGCGAACTGTGCATCGAGAAGTCGTCCGAACTGCTGCTATGCGTTTGTACCATTACCAATCCTGTATTAATACAACCACAACTCGTTAAGCGTATGGGGATACCCGAACAACAAGACCACGCAGTTTAAGTATTCACCATATCAAGGCTGTGCGCTACCCGTCAAGCACCGTTAAGTTCGCAAAGCTGACCATCAGCCGCTTCAGACCGGCCTCGTCAAACATCACGCTGACTTCCTGATCGTCGCCGCTCATGCGGCTCGCAACGACGATGCCCTCACCGAACTTGGGGTGAAGGACCCGCATGCCGGTGCGGATCGCACTCTCGCCCAGGTCAATCTCCATCTGCGCGGACGAGCGTACACGCGGAGGGCCACCCATGCGGCGCGGCGGCCCGCCGATGTCCGGCATGCCGGGGAAGGCAGCGTGCGGCGGCACGAGAAGCTCCGGCGGGATGTCGTCGATGAAGCGCGAGCGCATGTTGACCGAACTCTCGCCCCAGACGGTGCGGCGGAAGCAGTACACAAGGTACAGGTACTTGCGGGCACGCGTCATGCCGACGTACATAAGGCGGCGCTCCTCCGCCATCTGCTCGGCGTCTGGGTCTTCAATCGAGCGCTGGTGCGGCAGTACACCCTCCTCCAGCCCGACGAGGAACACCACGTCGAACTCCAGCCCCTTGGCGGCGTGCAGCGTCATCAGGCTGGGGGCGTTCACGTCCTCGGTGAGCGTGTCCACATCGGAGACGAGCGCGACTTCCTCCAGAAACTCCTGCAGGGGCAGGTCCTCCGCCTCCGCCGCGACGTTCACCAGCTCCATCACGTTCTCGACCCGCTCGCGGCCCTGCTCGCTGCCGTCGTCCAGCCAGCCGAGGTAGCCCGTCTCGTCAAGCACCAGCTTGAGCAGATCGCCGACAGCCATGTTGCGGCTGATCGCCCGCCAGCCGTTGAGCATCTCCGCGAACGAGCCGAGCGCGCGCCGCGCCCGCCCGTCAAGCGGCCCGGCGGATGGGTCGCTTGAGAGTTGCGTGAGCGCCTCGAACAGGCTGATGCCGTTGCTTTCTGCCCACGCCTGGAGCGAGGCGATTGTCTTATCGCCGATGCCGCGCGGCGGCGTGTTGATCACCCGCATCAGGCTGAGCGAGTCGTCCGGGTTATGGATGATCCGCAGGTAGGCCAGCACGTCCTTGATCTCGCGCCGCCCGTAGAAGCGGGTTGCACCGACAAGCCGGTAGGGCAGGTTGTGCCGGATGAAGGCGTCCTCCAGCGCGCGCGATTGGGCGTTGGTGCGGTACATCACCGCACACTGGCCCGGCTCGGCTTCCCCGGCCTTGACCAGCAGCGCGATCTGCTCGACGACGAACTCCGCCTCGTACTGTTCGTTGTGGGCCTCGTACAGCACGATCTTCGGGCCGCCTTCCCGGTCGGTGAACAGCCGCTTCGGGGTGCGATGCGTGTTGCGGTCGATGACGGCCTGCGCCGCGTCGAGAATGACCTGCGTGGAGCGATAGTTTTGCTCCAGCAGGACGGTCTGCAATTCGGGGAAGTCCCGCCGCAGCCGGTTGATGTTGCGGTAGTCTGCGCCGCGCCAGCGATAGATCGACTGGTCCTCGTCGCCCACGCAGAAGATGTTTTTGCTCCTGGCGGTGAGGAGGCGGAGCAGTTCATACTGCGCGGCGTTCGTGTCCTGAAACTCGTCCACGAGCACATGGTCCACGCTGTTCTGGTAGCGGGCGAGCACGTCGTGATGCTCGCGGAACAGCAGCGCGGTGTGCATGAGCAGGTCGTCAAAATCGACGGCGTTATTGGCGATGAGCCGCGCCTCGTAGTACTGGTACGCCCGCTTCACGATCTCGTCGAAGTAGTCGGAGGGGCGGTAGCCGTCCGGGCGGATCAACTCGTTCTTGGCGTTGGAGATGCGCCCCAGCACGCGCTCCGGCGGGTAGCGCTTGTCGTCGAGGTTCAAGTCCTCGGTGATGACCACCTTCATCAGCGCGCGCTGGTCCGCCGTATCGAAGATCACATAATCCCGCGTGAGGCCCACCCGCTCGGCCTCGCGCCGCAGGATGCGGGCGCAGATCGAGTGGAAGGTGCCCATCGTCAGCCCCTTGACGCGTCCGCCGAGCAGTCCTTCGACGCGGTGCATCATCTCACGGGCGGCCTTGTTGGTGAAGGTCATCGCCATGATGCGCCAGGGCGGGACGTGCAGCTCGTTCACCAGGTACGCGATCCGGTGGGTGAGCACGCGCGTCTTACCGCTACCCGGCCCGGCCAGCACCAGCACCGGGCCCGGCGGCGCGGTCACGGCGGCACGCTGGCCCTCGTTCAACCCGTCTACAATAGCTGAAGTCAAAGCCCTGCTCCTGACGATTTCGATGTGGCGGTAACGTGCCCATTTTAGCACGGCGCAGGACTTTCTTCGAACGGGGCGGGGTGAGAAAAGAAGCACAAAAACGAACCTCGCCGCGTATGGCGGGTTGAAACCGCCGCGACGTTCAGTCGCGGATCCTGAACCTCACCGCGCCCCTTCGGGCCACACCTCTCCCCTTGCAGGGGGAGGTTGGGTGGGGTTCCAGCGCAGCACTCCCGTGCCTTTAGTACCACTTGCCATCTCGCCCAACCCTCACTATAATGAAAATCGTAGGATGCAGGACCAAGACTTTCGTGAGAGAAACAAAAGCCTGGCATCGCAGCCGGGCTTTTTTGTTCGAGATCGTGCGTTTGCGCGAACCACTGAGAGGCCTTCCTGCTCTACGTTAATGACCTGTGTAGGGTAAGGAGAACGTACCCACAATGTCTGATCGTATTCGTGGAACGGTGCAATGGTTCAACAACACCAAGGGCTATGGCTTTATCGCCCCGGAGGATGGCTCGAAGGATGTCTTCGTGCACTACTCCGAGATTCAGGGCGCAGCGGGCTACAAGTCCTTGGAAGAGGGGGAAAAGGTCGAGTTTAGCATTGAGCAGACGCCCAAAGGTCCTCAGGCGGTTCGGGTTCAAAAGCTCTAACACCGCTTGAAACCGGAAGAGGCCCCGCCAGCTGGCGGGGCCTCTTTTCGATTCTATGCATCGATCATCCCAATTTGATAGAAAAAATTAAGTTCTTATTGGGGACTTTTTTAGGTGCTGGCGGATATGCTCTTAATATAACGTTATCAGCAGGGCAGTACCCAAGGGGGAGTTAACAGTAATGAACGCAATGTCGATTTTAGTGTGGTTGGTCGTTGGTCTGATAGCCGGCTGGCTGGCTGGCGAAGTAACACGAGGCACAGGCTTCGGGTTGGTGGGGAACATCATCGTGGGTATTGTGGGTGCCGTGCTTGGCGGGATTCTACTTTCCGCCCTCGGGGTTTCGGTCAGTGGCGGCATCCTGATCCAGATCCTCGTCGCGTTTCTAGGGGCGTTGATCCTGCTGGCCATCGTGAATCTGGTGCGCCGGGCGACCTAACGGCGCTGCCGCGTCGTGTTCTTCTTGGAGAGCAGGGCCGGGCTTTACAGCCCGGCCCTGCTCGTTTATCTACTCAGGGGCAGGCGCCCCGCCGGGCGCTAGGCCCAGTACTGCCGGATCGTCTCCTTGAACTGGCGCGCCGCTTCTACCGGGTCGCTCGCCCCGTGGATGGCGCGGCCCACCACAAAGACCGAGATCGGGATGTTGACGAACATGTCAATCGAGTCGAGGTCAATCGCGCCCGCCACCGACACCTTGAAGCCCTGTTCGGCCAGGGTCTGCACGGCGGCGAGGTCTGCAGCCGTCCAGCGGCGGCCACCCACATTGCCCTCATCCCAGCCCTTGTGATAGACGACTCGCTCCACACCGATTTCGCGCCAGAGCGAGGCCTGCCGGTCGATGTCCTCCAGCCCGGTCATCTCAACGAGCACTTCATGCCCCGGACGGCGCTGTGCCTCTGCGAGCGCCTCCTCAATGGTGACACGCGGCGCTGCCCAGATGACCGTCATCCAGTCCGCGCCCGCGTCGAAGGCCATCTGCGCCTCCAGCGCGCCGACATCCGGCGTTTTCATATCGGCCAGGAGCAGGTTGTCGGGGCAGGCTTCGCGGATGGCGCGCACGCCCCGCATCCCCTCCGCCTTGACGAGCGGCGTGCCCACCTCAACGATATCCACCTCGGGGCTTACTATCCGGGCGATCTCCAGCGCAGGCCCCACCTCAATGAAATCCAGGGCTAGCTGCAGTAGTGGTGCCATGGTCGTGTGTTCCTTTCTCATTACGTGACATCGCCTCATTATACTGTGGAACGGGCGGCGGCTGAGCGCTACGCGGCCTCACCTTTGTGAGAGGTTAGGGCGGAAAGATAGGACATTTCCTACCTGATACATGACAAAAATAACTTGTGCCTATCGCCCCACAGGGGTATTATTGCGACCAACCCCGGCCCTGATGCCGGGGTTCGCGTACATCATATACCTGGGGCCACACCAACCCACTCCAGAATCCATTAGGAGGTCTCATGGCCGAGGTCCAACAGCCCTACATCGACATGTTCACCGTGTGCGAAAAGGTCGAGTGCAGCCCGGACACGCGGGATGTCACCAACATTATCGGCATCCGCCACCGGCTCACGTTTGAAGAGTTCCCCGTAGTGCATCCGCTGACGCTTTACGCTCGCTTCAACGGCTGTGATGGCACTTACCACGGCGTCTTCGAGGCGTGGTGGATGGGCCCGCCGTCCGAGCGCATGGGCCAGTATCCGTTTACCTTTGTCATCCCGCGTGACAACTGGATCACGGATAAGACGTTCAAGGTCGACATGCCCTTTGAGGAGCCCGGCTTCTACGAGTTCCGCATCATGCTGGAGGATGGCGACTACATCGCCCACCAGTTGTATGTTGACTACCCGGAATAGGGGGCTGGTTGAGCATGCCGCCCATCCGTGACGGATAAAAAGCCTCGCTTCCCGGCGAGGCTTTTTTGTTACGGGGCAGGTATCTCGTCGTCTGCCAGCGTTACCAGGGTGAACCGCCGGTAGACCTCGCAATCCCCCTCGGAGGTCATGTCGCCTGTCAGATCGCGCGAACCGTCCTCGCGGATGATGTGCAGCAGCGTGTACAGGTTGCGTATACCGGCGATCTCTTGCACGCCGAAGTACCGGGTGCCGTGCGTGCCTGCATCGACGAGCGCAAACGAGATAGCAGGCCCGTCCGGCTCGCCCCATCCCTGCACAGTGAGCGTTTCGCCTTCGCCGATGACCTCCAGCGAGACGTAATCCGGTGGGGCGTAGTCCAGTTCTTCAGGCGTGGTCTGCCCGGCGCAGCGCATCTCGCCTGTGTCGTAGTCCACGCGATAGTTACCGGGGGCGGGCACACTTTCGGGGTTCGTGGGGGACAGGAGCGGCGCGTCGATGATGACGTCCTCGCCGGACGTCCTGGCTTCAGGCAGGCAGGCGGTTAATACCAGCATACAAACGAGCACGGCGGGACTGGCGCAGCGGAATACACGCAGCATCGGACGTCGACTCCTCGGCTCTCCCAACACTACGCGTATGGTAGTCGATCTTGGAAATTTAGGGAAGACCCGCCGGATCAGCCCCGGCGCTCCCAGCGGATCGAGCTGGACTTCTCCCAATCGGCAAGGTAGGCTGCGACGATCTTTTCCGCCTCCTGCTGGGCGCGGGCGACGGCATCGGCGCTGGGGAGGGGCACGCCGCCTGCCGGAGGCTCCGGCTCGGCGGGGGGCGCTTCCGCAGGCGGCCCGGCATCGGGCAGGTCGGGGCTGGGCGCGGCAACTTCCGGCGCACCGAGCGCGCGCAGCCCCTTGATGGCCGTCTCGTTGGCCGGGTTGATGCGCAGGATCTGCTGGAGGCAGTGGATTCGCTCGGCGCGAGTCTCGACGGCGGCGCTCATCCACAGCCAGGCCGTCTCGCTCTGCGGGTCGGCCTGGAGCACCTGCACGAGCAGATGGCGGGCCGTTTCCTTCTGGCCGCTCCGCGCGGCGGCAATGGCCTGGTTCAGAAGGTCGTCGGGGTGGTCAGTCATGGTGCTACCCTCATCCCAGATCATAGTCGGCACCATTGTAATGGACGCGCCGGGCGCGTTCAAGTGGGGGAAGTGCGCAGGCTCAAAAATACGGAATTTCAACAGCCGACTTGATGACGGAGGGAGATCAACCCGCCGCCCTCGCCGTGCTATACTGAGCGCAGGAATCACAGCAGTAGCGAGAAAGGTACGACATGATCGATAGCTGGCGACTGTTCATCGCGGTGGAGGTCCCGCCCGACGCGCGGCGGGCGCTGGAGCGCGTGCAGGCCGAGTTGCAGCGGGAAGTGCCTGATCACGTGGTGCGCTGGGTGCGGCCCGAGGGCATCCACGTGACGCTCAAGTTCCTGGGCGACGTGCCACGCGGTAGCATCGCCGAGATTCAACTGGCGCTTGAAGAGGCGGTGCGGGGGCACGGCCCGTTCAGCCTGACGGCGTTTGGCCTGGGCGCCTTCCCGAACACGCGCCGCCCCCGTGTCGTGTGGATCGGGGTGGAGGGGGAGATCCGGCGGCTGAAAGCCCTCAGGCGCAGCGTGGAGGAAACCGTCTCGCCGCTGGGCTATCCAAGTGAGGATCGCCCGTTCGAGCCGCACCTGACGCTTGGGCGAGTGGAGCGGGGGGCGTCGCGCAGCGAACTTGACCTGATCGGCGATCTGGTTGAGCGCAGCGAGATTGGCGAACTGGCAAGCTGGCGGGTCGAGGCCGTCAGCCTGATGCGCAGCGAGTTGAAGCCCGGCGGGGCGGTCTATACCGAGGTTTACCGGGCCCCGCTGCTGGGGGCGGGGTGACCGGCGAGAACCGCATCGCGCCGCCGCTCGTGCTTGATGCGATGCTGGGGCGGCTGGCCCGCTGGCTGCGGCTGATGGGCTACGACGCGGCGTACCTCGTCGATACGCCAGATATCGTCGTGGTGCGGGTCGCCCGCGCCGAAGGGCGGCTGGTTCTCACCCGGGACCGGGGGCTGGCGGCGCGGCGGGCCATCAACGCGGTGCTGATCCGCAGCCAGGCGCTCGACGAGCAGATCGAGCAGGTGGTGGCGGAGGTGGGCCTGCCGCCGGAGCCGGTCACGCCGCGCTGTGCGGTGTGCAACGTGCCGCTCGTCCCGGTCGAGCCGTCAGCCGTGCGCGACCGGGTGCCGCCCTACGTGGCCCGCACGCAGAACGAGTTTTCCGTGTGCGGGCAGTGCCGCCGCGTATACTGGCCCGGCTCCCACTGGCGGCACATCCGTGAGAAGCTGGACGGGGTGGAGGGGTAGGAGGCCAAACCCCCTCCGGTGCCTCGTCCTCGCCCCGCATCTCCACGGGCTGGACCTGAGCGAGCCGCCGTGCTAGAATGACCGTAACTTGATCCGAGTAGAATGAGGGACAATGACGGAGCAGACAAAGCAGACCACTATTGAGACTGGCGAACTGGCTCGCGAGATTGTCGACCTGATTGCCGATAAGAAGGGCGAGAACATCGTTTTGCTCGATCTGCGCGGGCGGACGATCATTGCCGACTACTTTGTCATCTGCAGTGGCGGGAGTGAGCGCCAGCTCAAGGCCATCGTGGATGGCGTGACCGAGGAACTGCGAAAGGACTACGACATCAAGCCGCGGTCGGTGGAAGGTAACGCCGAAACCGGCTGGGTCCTGATCGACTACGTGGACATCGTGGTTCACGCCTTCGCTCCCGAGGTCCGGGCCTACTATAATCTGGAAGAGTTCTGGACGGCGCAGGATGCGAATGTTCTGCTAAAGATGCAGTAACTGCGTCCGGCTGGTCCACATTTGAGACGCCCGCCAGGCAGGGCAAGCACCTGCCCGGTTCCGGCTGTGTCTGCAGGCAAGAGAAAACACAAGGGGCGGCCCATCTGGGGTCGCCCCTTTTCGTTGGCGCGGTTTGGCCTACTCCAGAACCCAGCGATCCACGTCGCGAGTCCAGTCGATGATTTCGCCCGGCTCGAAGAACAGGTCCACCTCGCGGGCGGCGTCCTCGGCGTTGGCAGAGCCATGCACGATGTTCCGCCCGGTTTCCAGCGCAAAGTCGGCGCGGATGGTGCCGGGGGCAGCCTCGAAGGGCCTGGTTGCGCCCATCGTCGCGCGGACGACCGAGATCGCGTTGGGGCCTTCCCATACCATGGCGACGACCGGGCCGGAGGTGATGTAGTCGAGCAGGCCGGGGTAGAAGGGCTTGCCCTCGTGCTCGGCGTAGTGGCGCTCGGCCAGCTCGCGCGAAATCTGCATGAACTTCATGGCGACGAGGCGCAGGCCGCGCCGCTCAAAGCGGGAGATGATCTCGCCGATGAGACCGCGCTGCACGCCGTCGGGCTTGATAAGAACCAGGGTGCGTTCCAAGTCTGTGCCTCCTGAAATGCTGAGGAGTGTTGTCGAAAAGGCTGTGATTCAGCATGACGCGGCGCGTCGACGCCGCATCGCTAAGAGTATAACGCAGCCTGTGAGGCAGGCCACAGGGAGAATCAAACGGGCGGGCCAGTAACGGCCCGCCCGGCGTTGAGTCTCGCAACGGTTAGAGCTCGTCGAGCGCGGCGCGGTATGCCTCAAGGGCCTTATCGAGCTGGCCCTGCTCGCGGTAGGCGTCGCCCAGAATGCGGCGAGCGCGCGGGTCGGGCCGGTTGGTGCTGCGCAGGTAGTAGGTGATGTCGCTGATCGTTTGTTCCAGCATCTCACCGCTGGCGACGAGGCTCTCGTAGTACGGCACAGCCTCCTCGAAGCGGCCCTGCAGCTTCTCGCGGGCCAGACGCAGCCGTTCGTAGGCGTCGCCCTCGATGACGGGTGTGGCAGGCTCCGGCTCTTCGGCAGGCTTGGCTTCCGGCTCCTCCTTCTTCTCAGGAGCGGTGAGCCAGTCCGGCATTCCGGCTGCCGGGGCGATGGCGGGCTCGGGCTCCGGCGTTTCTTCTTCTTCTTCTTCTTCTTCTTCTTCTTCAGCCTTTTCGACCGGTTCAGGGGCCGGTGGAGCGGCCAGCGCAGGGGCCTCCACCTCTTCCTCGTCTGCTTCGCCGAACACGGACTCGAAGTCCTCGTCGGTGAAGAGGATCTCCTCGGCCTCCAGCGCCGAGTCCAGCCAGGCGAGGTCGTCGTCGGCTGCCTCAATACCGGCGGCCTCAAGCAGTTCGTCCTCAGCCGCCCTGGCGGTGAGCGCCACTTCCTCGCGGGCCTCGGCCTGCTTCAGCCACTCGGGCATCTCGTCCTCGGAGACCGGCTCGGCCTCCTTATCCTCGCTCTCTGCGAGCGGGGCACGCGTAGGCGGCACGTCCTCGGTGAGCGCCTCTTCGAGCGGTTCATCCGGGCTGACGCCCTGCGCCTCTATCTGCTTGTCCATCCACTCGAAGGCTTCCTCGGTCTTGTCCTCGCCGGGCGCGGTGGGGAGCTTGGCACGCGGCGGCAGGGGGAACTCTTCCTTTTCCTCCGCCTCATCCGCACTGGCCAGCCAGTCGGGGAAGGACTTGGCGACAGGAGCGGCCATAGCGGGCGCTGCCTCTTCCTCTTCCTTCTCTTCCTTCTCTTCCTTCTCTTCTTCCTCTTCGTCCTTCGCACCCGTGGCTTCATACAGCCAGTCGAGGTCGTCTTCTTCCTCGGCCTCGGAACGGCGCATGTTCTTCAGCCAGTCCGGCAGCTCGACTTCCTCGGCTTTCTCGGCCTCCGGTTTGGAGGCGGGTTCAGGGGCAGCCGGGGCAGGCGTCGCGGCGGCTGCAGCGGCTGGCTCCTCGCGGAGCCAGTCGGGCAGCGCGTCTTCGCCCTTCTCGTCAGCCGGGCGCTCGGCCTCAGTCTGGCGCGACGTCTCGCCCATCAGCCAGTCGAGCGGCTCATCCGCGCGGGCGGCGGGCTTCGCCTCGGCCTCCGGCTTGTCGTCGCGCAACCAGTCGGGCAGATCATCATCGTCGTCCCCGGCTGACGCCTCTGCGGCGCGGGCCGCGGGGGCGGGCGCGCCGGTCAGCCAGTCGGGGAAGTCCTCGGCGGCCTTCGGCGCTTCGGCGGCGGGCTGCTTGTCTTCTTCCTTTTCGTCGCGCAGCCAGTCGGGCAGGTCGCCCTCCGCCTTATCGCCACCCTCAGACTCGCCGGGCTTGTCTTCTGCGTCGCTCTGGAAGTCCGGGTCGTACTTGGCGGCAAGCTCCTCCAGCCAGGCGATCGCGTCGTCGCTGTTGTCCAGATCGCCCTCGACCAGCCAATCGGGCAGTTCCTGAGAAGACTCGTCGCCTGTGGGTTCTTCAGTTGGTGGGGTCACTTGCTGTTCCTCCCGTACTGCAGCCGGGCCACTGGCGGCTGCATCCTCTGCTGGCTGCAGGTCGCCGGACGGCGCTGCTTGCTTAGTGTCGTCAGTGTCAGGCTTCAGGTCGCCTGTTTTCAGAGCGGGCGACGCCAGCCAGTCGGGCAGTTCGTCTGCCTCTGCCGGCGCGTCGCCGCCTGCTGAACTCGGGGAAGCGGTCGCGGCCACACCCAGACGGCGGGTGTAGAGCGGGCCTTTCTCGGCGGCGTCGTCCGCCGCTTCCCCGAGGAGTTCGCTTACGGGCATGTCTGCATCGGGCAGATCGGGTAGATCAAGCTCGGGCAGGTCGTCATCCGGTTCGTCGTCGGGCAGCCCATCGATGGCGTCCCACGGCTCAAGCTCACCGAAGTCGACCAGCTCGCCGGTTTCGTCGCCCTCGTCCTCCAGCTTCCCGAGCCAATCGGGCGGGGCGTCGCTCTCATCCACGGCGAAGAAGCCCGCGGCTGCCGCCTCATCCGGCGTGCCGCTCTTGGCGGCACCCCCGGTGATAATCTCGTCCAGCCAGTCGGTTGAGACAACCGGCACGGTCTCGGGAGCTTTCTTGCCCGGCGGTGCAGGCTCGTCCCCGGCGAGGATCTCGCTGAGCCAGTCCGGCGTGGCGCGCTCCTCATCGGGCGCGGGCGCAGGCTCGCCGAGTGGTTCCGCCAGCCAGTCGGGCGTCTCATCTTCATCCTCATCCTCGTCGGGCGGCGAATCCTTCGCCTCGGGCGTCTCGGGTTTGGCGGCCTCAGCGCGGGCCTCCGGCGCAGGCGACTGTGCCGGCTCCTCGTCCTCCCCAAGAATCTCCTTGAGCCAGTCGGGGGCGTCGGCCTCGGGCTTGTCGGGTTTCTCGGCAGAAGGCTCAGCCGGAGCGGGCGAGGCGGGCGTCGCGGGCGTCGTGCCGAGAATGTCCTCAAGCCAATCCGGCGTGCCGCTGCCCGTGCTCGACTTCGCTTCCCCCGGCGAGCCCAGCACTTCGGCGAGCCAGTCCGGTTCGCCGCTCTCGCTCTTTGAGGCGGGCGCGGCAGGCTCGGCGGGCCTGGCTCCGAGCAGCCGGTCAAGGTCCGACGCTGGCTCCGGGGCTGCGGGCGGCTCGGAACCGGCCTCACGGTCGGGCCTGTCGGCTTTCAGACTGGAGGAGTATGCCCCGCTGAGCCAGTCCGGTATGCTGGACTCGCGACCGGCGACCGGGCCGGTATCGGGTTTTTCGGCATCGTCTTTACTCGGAACGTCCGTCACGGCAGCAGATGCTCCCTTTAATGTGCCGGTCACACGATCAGACTTTTCCACTGCGCGGATCTGCGATACCCACTCGGCGGCGCCGACCTCCGAGGCATGGCGCTCGGCGGTGTATTCGAGCATCGGTAGCTCGAAGGCATCGGCAGGCGCGCTCTCGCCGTCATGACGGATGCTGTAGGCGAGGTACGGGTCCAGTTCGGCGAGACGGTCGAGAAAAGGCTCGGCCTCAGCGGGCTGACCGGCGTGCAGCCACAACTGGGCCAGAATACGGTTCGCGTCGATGCTGTTGGGCAGGCGCTTGAGCACGCTGGCGGCAAGCTCCCCCGCTTCGACCTGCTGATGATTATGCCACAGCGCGTCGGCGAGGAGAAGCTGGAGGTCGGGGCGGTCCGGGTCGCGAGAGAGGGCTTTGCGAAGCTCAAGGATGGCCTGCGGGTACAGCTTGCCGTTCATGTACAGCCGGGCGAGCGCCCCGGCGGTAAGCTGTACCTTGCGCGGGGCGCTCCCATCGCGCTCCGCGTACAGCCGCTTGATCTCCTCCTGCAGGTCGACGTTGCTGGGAACCTGCTCGAAGGCGCGCTCCAGATGCCAGATGGCCTGGTCAATCGCGCCGCTCTCGTGATAGCACTCGCTGATGCCGATGTGGGCGATGAAGTCGTTGGGGTCGGCGCTCAGCACGCGCTGGAAGATGTCGGTCGCGTCCTGGTAGTTCTCCTGCTCAAGCAGCGCACGGGCGAGCAGCTTGTAGACCTCGATGTATTTGGGATAGATCTCCAGGACATGGCGGCACTGGGCGACGACTTCCGAGAAGGCGTCACGTTCGAGGCGGTCCTGAATGTAGTCGACGTAAGCGCGAAGGCTGATCTCCGGCATGGAATGGCCCTGGCGTTTCCACACTGTTAGTTTGGCTGATTATGGAATGATTTACCCCAATCCGCAAGTCGGGTGAGAAAAGGGTAGGAGAAAGGTTAAGTTACGACCATGGGGAATAGTACTAGGAACGGAGGGGAAACCCCACCCCGCTGCCGGGGAGGGGTGGAACTGCGCCGCGGATGAACTTCGCGGCTGTCGTTCATACAGGCGACACGTGGCATCTTCCCCCTCTCTCAGCGACCAACGTGAGCGACCGGGAGAGGGGGCAGGGGGTGAGGGTTTCGCCACCCGCCGGTTGACACTATAATCGGGTGGTGATGTGCCATCGACGACTGCTCAGGACCGGGCTTGCCGCCGCCATCCTCACCCTGCTGCTCGCCGGGTGCGTACGTGGGGATCGTGCCGCCGGGGTGACGCTGCCGCCGCCGAGTATCACGCCGGATGCCGGGCCGGATGTGGCCGCCGCTTCTCCGACCGTCACGCCGCCCCCCACCGCCACGGCGACCCCCACGAGCACGCCGACGCCCACGCCCACCATCACGCCTACACCCACCCCCACGCCGACCCCGCCCGCGTGGCGACCGCTCGCGCCGGGCATCAGCGAGGTGGAGGTCGCTGCGCCCATTCCGGGCCGGGACGACGGCGCGGTGTTCTGGGTGTATGCCGTCCGGCTTGATCCGGATGTCGTCACTTTCCGTGTTTTCCACGACGTAGAGGCGCACAGCATCGAGGAGTGGCACGCCATCACCGGGGCGGATGTCACCGTGAACGGCGGGTTCTTCTTCGGCACGCACCAGCCGCAGGGCCGGCTAGTCATCGATGGGGAGATGATCGGGACCCCGCTCGACCCTGAGCAGCGCATCGGCGTGCCGGGGCTGTTCGCGGTGCTCGACGGCAAGGTGAGCATCACGTCGCTGGGGCGCTCGCGCTACACGCCGCGCGGGCTGCGCTTCGATCAGGCAGTCGAGGCCTACCCCATGCTGCTGCTGCCGGGGCGGCAGCCTGCCTACCCGCCCGTCGATGGCGACCGCGCGCGGCGGACGGTGATCGGGATTGATGCCGACGGCAACGTGATCCTGCTGCTGATCGATGGGCCGATCTTCTCGCTGGTTGAGCTGGCGAACTGGCTGGCGGAATCTAACCTTAACCTCGACGTTGCGCTCAACCTCGACGGGGGCCGGTCGAGCGCGATGATGGTCACCGCCGGGGGCACGCGGACGGTCATCCCGTCCTACGTGCCGTTGCCCATCGTGATCGGCGTGTACGGGCGGTGAGCGGGCGGCCCCCGGTTTTATCCACACCAGAAGGACAATCACCGGAGCTGCATGTGTTCGATCTGCTGCCGCCTATCAGTCGTGCGGGTCTTATCGGGCTGGTCGGGGTGTGGGTGCTGGCCTACATCGTGGGGATGGTTTTCGGCAGGCCCAACGAGGATCGGTCACGACGGCTGGCCGTGCCCGCCAGATTGGTCATGATCGGCGTTGTGCTGCTGGCCGCCCTGCTGTGGCTGGGCGTGACGGGCGGACGCCCAGCGGGCTATGGCTGGCTGATCTTCCTGGGGCTTGCCGCCGGGGCGGTAGGCGACCTGATCCTTGCGGACGTGTTCAACCTGCGGCGGCCTGTCATCGCCGGGATGGCGGTTTTTGGCGCCGGGCACGTGCTGTACCTCAGCGCCGTGCTGCGGCTGCGCGCGCAGCTTGGGGCAGGGGGCGTGCTGCCGGTTGTGCTGGCCGCCGGGGCGGGCGCAGCCGTGGTGATTGTCGTGTGGGCGCTCGTGCTGCGCAGCCCGGCAGCCGGGCGGGCGCTCGATGTGGGGAGCCTGCTGTATGGGGCCCTGCTCGGCATGACGACGGCGCTGGCCGCCCTGCTGTGGCTGGAGACAGGCCGCATGGCGACGCTGGCGGTCGGGATGGCGCTGTTTCTGCTGAGCGATCTGCTGCTGGCGTCCTACCTGCTGAGGCGGCGGGGCTTCGTGTCGATCCGCGATGTGGTGTGGCTGATCTACAGTGCGGGGCAGGCGCTGATCGCGTTTTCCATCGGCGCGGCGGGGGTGGGATAACGGCCCTCCGCCCCCTCTCCCGGTCGGCACACAGGCGTGCCTGGGAGAGGGGGAGAAGGGAGAACGTAATCGTGAGGCAGCCGAGCATCACGCGGGCGCGATGAGGGCCTTACCGCACCGCCGCGCGGATCGCGTCCACCAGCATATACTCCGGGACCGCGCCCTCGACAAACTCCCTGTCGTTGATCACCGTGCGCGGAACGCCCATGACGTTGTACTTCATCGATAGATGGGGGAACTCCGTCGCCTCGACCATGTCCGCCCGGACGCGGTCGCTGGCAATCGCCATTGCGTGAGCGAGCACCACGGCTCGCGGGCAGTACGGGCAGGTGGGGGTGACGAACACCTGGAGATGGACATCTTCCTTCAGACTGTCGAGGAAGGCCCGCGTCTCGTCGCTCAGTTCGACCGCTTCTGGTCCGGCGGCGACGGCCTTAATGTCGTGCAGCAGCGAACTGAACTCATAGCCGGACGGGATGCCGTAGTAGCGCACGCCGTAATCCTTGCCGTCCGCGCCGAGCAGCACAATCGCCGGGATTTTGTCCACATTGTACTTCCGGGCGACCTCGGCGTCGTCCTGAAAGTCGTAAACCTCAACGCTGATCTGGTCGGAGAGTTCCGCGATCTCCTCAACGATCTCGCGTGTCTCCTTGCAGTAGTCGCACTCAAATGGCTGGGTGAAGACGACGAGACGGGCAGGTCCGGCAATGTCGGCCAGCATCTCCTGCACGTCGCGCCGTGTCTTTTCGTCCAAAAGGGGCATGGGTCGTTTCCTCCTATTAACAGAGCGCACCGGGCGTACCGGTCGCTCGCTTACGGCCAGTTTCAACACCCCTTTAGATGCAGCCGGCTTCGGCTGGTTGCAGCGCTTGTCGCAACCTAGCCTTTGCGGGAGAGCATCTGCGCGGCGAGCAGCGCATAGACCTGCGCGGCCCGTGCCACGTCGTCGAGCCGCACCTGCTCGTCAACCGTGTGGACGTAACGGGGTTCACCCGGCCCGAAGCCCACTGTGGGGATGTTCATCTCACCCATACTGTACACGCCATCGGTCGAGAAAGTCCAGTGGCCGACGGTGGGTGTGCGCTCGCCGACGTGACGCATGGCGGCCACGAGCGCCCGCAGTAGCTCGTGCTCCTCGTCGAGCGCCCAGGCGTGGAAGGCCTCACGGGCGTCAAACGGGTAGCCGGTGTAGGAGGGAACGGTGTAGTTGACAATCTCGACGTCCGCCTTGATGCCCTCGCGCTCGATGATCGCCTCGATCTGTGTCTGGGCGCGGATCGCTGTTTCGCCGAGGGTCAGGCGGCGGTCAACGTAGAATATGCAGCGGTCGGGGATGGCGTTGAGGCCCGGCGAGTCGCTCTCAATGCCTGTCACGGCAATGTCGCCAGGCCCAAGGAAGGGATCGCCCGGCAGGTCGGCGGCGAGCAGGTCGATGCCGAAGATCAGCCGAGCGGCGGCGGTGATCGCGTTTCTGCCGAGGGCCGGGTTCGAGGCGTGGGCGCTCTTGCCGTGCACCGTGACCTTGAACAGCACGCGCCCGCGCTGCCCGCGCATGATCTGGAGGTCGCTCGGGTCGCCGAGAACCACCCAGTCCGGCTTGATGCCCTCCTCCTCGACAAGCACCTTCAGCGCGCAGCCCTCGCAGGGCTCCTGCTGGACAACAAAGGCCAGCAGGAGGCTGCCGTCCAGGTCGATGCGGCTCTCGACGAGGCGCTTGGCCGCATAGACCATCGCGGCAATGCTACCTTTGGCGTCCGCCGCGCCAAGCCCATACAGCACACCATCCTCGATGACTGCCTCATAGGGCGGGTGGGGCCAGGGACCTGAGGCCGGTTCGACGGTGTCCATGTGGGCGTCATACAGCAGGGTCGGGCCGGTGGGGTCGCCGATGCGGGCGATGACGTTGCCAGCCCGGTCGATGCGCACATCCTCCATGCCGATGCGGCGCAGTTCCTGCTCGATGAGCTGTGCGACCGCGCTCTCCTGCGTGGACGGGCTGGGCGTCCGCACGAGCCGCTGCAAAAAGTCGACCATCTGCGCGCGTTCGTCGGCGTCAAGCGAGAGGCTTTCGCGGGCGAAAGACGAGGAGGAGAAGAAGGGGAAGACGGGCATGGTCAGTACGCTCCGCTGCCGAACAGGATACGGGGAATCGTCTGGAGGATGATGCGGGCGTCAAGGCCCAGCGACCAGTTCTCGATGTAGAAGATGTCAAGCAGGCACATCTCGTCAAACGGCACGTCGCTGCGTCCGCTGACCTGCCACAGTCCCGTGATGCCGGGCAGCACGTTCAGACGCTTGCGCTGCCATACCTCGTACTTTACAACCTCGTCGGGCGTGTTGGGGCGCGGGCCGACCCAGCTCATCTCGCCGCGCAGCACGTTGATCACCTGCGGCAGTTCGTCCAGGCTGGTACGCCGCAGGAAGCGCCCGACCTTCGTCACGCGCGGGTCGTTGACGACCTTGAGCAGCGTATCGCCCTTGAAGCGGTTAAGGTGCGCCACTTTGGACTTCATCATGTCGGCGCCGTCCACCATCGTGCGGAACTTGTAGACGGTGAAGGCCCGCCCGTCCTTGCCGATGCGCTCCTGCTTGAAGAACACCGGGCCCGGCGAGTCGAGCTTGATCAGCACGGCGATGATCGGCAGCAGGACGAGGAAGAACGGCAGCGCGATGATGCTCAGCAGGATGTCACCTGCGCGCTTGGCGAAATACGCCTCCGACGGCAGCCGGTCCGGGCCGGGGCTGATGAGCGGGATGCCGTTCAGGTTCTCGATGTCCACGTTGTACATCCGCCGCTGGAAGACGTCGGGCACCAGCCGGCAACGCACCCTCGCCTTATCACACACGTCCATGATGTGCATGATCTTGCGGTAGTACTGCCAGGGCAGCGTGACGATGACCTCGTCGATCTTGAACTCGGTCAGCACGCCCTCAAGCTGGCTAAGCTCGCCGAGGTGCTTGATGCGGCCCAGGCCGTTCTTCTTGTTCGGGTCGTCGTCAAGGTAGCCCGCGATCCGGTAGCCGAGGCCGGGGCTGGCGAGTATCGTCTGCATGACGGCGCGGCCTGCCTCCCCCGCGCCGATCACCAGCACCTGCTCGACGCCAATGCCCTTGCGTCGCCGGGCGGCGAGGACGAGGTGCTCAATCAGCCGGGTCAGCGTGAGGGACGCGACGATGAGGACACCCGCGACGATGAGCATACCACGGGAGTAGACCTCAGGCTGCACAAAGAAGGTGATGGCGAGCATCGCCACGATGCTCGTCGCCGTGCCGCTGCCGATGCGGTAGATCTCCTCAAGCGGACGGCGGCGGCGATGGCGATCATACAGACCGTCGATGCGGTACATCAGCAGGCAGAGAACCGTCAGCAGCGCGGCGAACGGCACGTAGTACGGCACAAAAGGCGCATCAAACTGGGGTGGAACCGGGTACGGCACGTCCAGGTCGTAGCGGATGATATATGAGAGAACAAATGCCACGTTGATAAGGATCACGTCGATGGCGACTGTCAGCCCCAACGTTGCCTTGCTACGCGTCATGTACAACTAACCTCTCACTGACAGCGCCCGGTGATAGGCATCTGCCGTCTGCCGGGCGGTTGCTGTCCACCTGAATTTGCGGGCGTGCTGCTGCCCCCGCCGGGCCAGATTCTGTCGCACCGCTTCGTCGTCCAGCAGGCGTGCAAGCTCTCCCACCCACGCCTCGACATCGGTGGGAGGGAGGAGCACACCCGCCGGGCCGGCAGCTTCCGGCAGGGAACTGGTATTCGACGTAATGACCGGTACCCCGCAGGCCATCGCCTCGACAAGCGGCATACCGAACCCCTCGTAGACAGAAGGGTAAGCAAATATCTCCGCCGCATTGTACCACATCGGAAGCTCGTTGCCCGCTATATAGCCGGGCCGGATGATATCACCCTCCAGCCCCAGCTTCTCAATCAGCGCGAAGATCGCATCAGTCCCCCAGCCGCGCCCGCCCGCGAGCACCAACTTTACATCCCTGCGCTGTGGGAGCCGGGCATACGCGCGGATCAGCGTGTCGAGGTTCTTGCGCGGCTCCAGCGTGCCCAGGTACAGGATGTAACGCTCCGGCAGGCCCTTCTCGCGGCGGAAGGCCTCGACCTCGGCGGGTGGGAGCGGCGCGAAGCTCTCATCGACGCCGGGGTAAGCCACATCGATCTGCTCCAGCGGCACGCCCAGCAGTTCGTGAATCTCGTCGCGCCCGCTGCGCGAGATGGCGATTACACGGCGGGCGCGACGCGCCGAGGCGCGGGTGAAGGTGCGCAGGTACAGCCGCCGGGCGGCGGAGAGGCGCTCCGGATGGCGGATGAAGCTCAGGTCGTAGATGGTCACGACGGACGGGCCGCGCCAGCGCAAAGGCAGCGCAAAGGCCATGCCGTGCAGCAGGTCGGGCTGGAGGTGGGCGAGCGTGCGCGGCGCAGCGATCTGCTCCCAGATGATCCGCGCGACCGGGTTCTGTGTGTGCAGGCGGCTGCGGTGTACGGTGAGATCGGCCCGCGCAGGCGGGTTCCCCTGCCCGACCAGCACGGTATAGCTGAACTCCGGAGCGACTTCCGGCAGGTGCGCGAGTGTGTTGTACAGGTAGCCGTGAATCCCGGCGCTGCGGTAGGACGCATCACCGGAGAGCAGGTGGGCATTGAGGACGATGTGGGGGCGTGCGCTCATATGGGCCATTATAGCGGGTCCGGCGCAGGGCTGCATGACGGGATGGTGACGGAATCGCGGAGGGGTGGAAGACACGGAGGGGTTGTCCCGCGCCCCCCGCGATTCAGAACCCGCCGCGAATGTGCAGAACGCTCTGCGTTCTGCCTGGCAGGTTTCGCCAAGCGAGACCTGCACAAACTTACGCGGCTCCCGTTTTTTCGGCCCTCCGGCTTTCCGCGCTTCCGCGATTCGGGTTGCAAACATCTGTTCCAGGGATACACTAGCGGCATGGATCTGCAACAACTGCTGGACGAACTGCGGTTCAGCCCGAGCTTTATGGATAATGTCGCCGCGTGGGTGCGCATCCCGGCGCGGGCGGCGCGCTACGCTGAGTTCCCGGCGGCGCTCGATGCGCGGCTGGTGGACCTCGTGCGCCGGTGCGGCATGTCGCCGCTGTACGTGCATCAGGCGCAGGCCATCGAGGCGGTGCTCGCCGGGCAGAACGTCGTGCTGGTAACCGGCACGGCGTCCGGCAAGTCGCTGGCCTATCACCTGCCCGCCATCCAGAACGTACTGCACGACCCGCGCGCGGCGGCGCTGTACCTCTTCCCGACGAAGGCGCTCGCGCAGGATCAGGCGGCGGCGCTCGGCGAACTCGTAAGCGCGCTCGACGCCGGGGTGAAGATCCCGTTCAACGTCTATGACGGCGACACACCCTCCAGCCAGCGCGCGAAGATCCGGCGCGAGGGCGGCATCATCATCTCCAACCCCGACATGCTGCACATGGGCATCCTGCCGTACCATGCGCGCTGGGCGCACTTCTTCGGCAACCTCAAGCTCGTCGTGCTGGACGAGCTGCACACGTACCGGGGCGTGTTCGGTAGCCACATGGCGAACGTACTGCGGCGGCTGCGGCGCGTGTGCCGGTTCCACGGCAGCGACCCGGTGTTCATCTGCACCAGCGCGACGATTGCCAACCCGCAGGAGCTTGCCGAACGGCTCATCGAGGCGCCGGTCGTGCTGGTGGATGACGACGGCGCGCCGCAGGGCGAGAAGCACATCATCCTGTACAACCCGCCCACCATCGACGAGAAGCTGGGCATCCGGCGCAGCTACACGCTGGAGACGCGCCGCATCGCGGGGCGATTTTTGCAGGCAGGCACGCAGACCATCGTGTTTGCCCGGTCGCGGCTGACGACCGAGGTGCTGCTCGGCTACCTGCGCGACGAGGTCGAGATGATGGGCATCCCCCCGGCGCGGGTGCGCGGCTACCGGGGCGGCTACCTGCCGCTGGAGCGGCGGGAGATCGAGAGCGGGCTGCGCGAGGGGGCCGTGCAGGGCGTCGTGGCGACGAACGCGCTGGAGCTTGGCGTGGACATCGGCGCGCTGGGGGCGGCGATCCTTGCGGGCTACCCCGGCACGATTGCGAGCACGTGGCAGCAGTTCGGGCGGGCGGGCCGCCGGGCGGATGTCTCGGTGGGCGTGCTGGTTGCAAGCGGCGCGCCTCTCGACCAGTACGTGATCACGCATCCCCGCTTCGTGTTCGAGCAGCCGCCGGAGCACGCGCTCATCAACCCCGATAACCTCATGATCCTCGTCAACCACCTGCGCTGTGCGGCCTATGAACTGCCCTTCGAGCGGGGCGAGCCGTTCGGCGAGTTTGAGGACGCGAGCGCGGTGCTCGACCTGCTGGCGGAGCAGGGCGAGGTCTACGCGAGCGGCAACGCCTATCGCTGGGTGTCGGACACGTACCCGGCGGCGGAGTTCGGGCTGCGGACGAGCAGCCTCGACACGATCATCATCCAGGACCACACCGGCGAGACGCCGCAGGTCATCGGCGAGGTAGACCGGCAGACCGCGCCGATCCTCGTACACGAGGGCGCGATCTACCTGCACGAAGGCGCGGAATACGTGATCGAGCGGCTCGACTGGGAGCAGGGGCTGGCCGTCGCCAGGCAGACGGCGGTGGACTACTACACCGACGCCTCCTCAACGACGAACGTGAAGGTCGAGGAGCAGCACGAGTCGGCGGTGGTGGGCGATAGCGTCAAGGCGACCGGGCGGCTGCTCGTGACCTCGCAGGTGACGGGCTACCGGGTGATCAAGCGTTACACGCACGAGACACTCGGCTACGGGCAGGTGAACCTGCCGCCCCAGTCCTTCGAAACGCAGGGGATGTGGTTTTACCTCACGCCGGACCTCACCGCGCGGCTGGAGGCGGCGAACATCCTGCTCCGCCCCAACGATTACGGCCCGAACTGGGCGCAGGCCCGCGATGCCGCTCGCGCTCGTGACGGCTACCGGTGCACGCAGTGCGGCGCGCCGGAGCGCCCCGACCGACAGCACGACGTGCATCACCTGCGGCCCTTCCGCGACTTCGGCTATGTGCCCGGCGAGAATGAGAACTACCGCGAGGCGAACCGGCTGGAGAACCTCGTTACGCTGTGTCGCGCCTGCCACCGGGCGGCGGAGGCCGCGCAGCGCCAGCGCAGCGCGCTCGGCGGGCTGGCGAACGTGCTGCGCAACGTCGCCACGCTGCTGTTGATGTGCGCGCCGACGGACATCGGCGTGCTGGCGGAGCAGCGCTCGACGGAGACGAAGGCCCCGACGATCACCATCTACGACCACGCGCCCGGCGGGCTGGGGCTGGCCGTGCGGCTGTACGATCTGTACGACGAGATGCTGTACAGCGCGCTGGAACTGGTGCGCGACTGTCGCTGTGAGGCGGGCTGCCCGGCGTGCGTCGGGCCGGTCGGTGAAATCGAGGCGGATACCAAGCAGGCGACGCTGGTGCTGCTTGAGGCGCTCGCGGGGCAGGGTGAGCGTCAGGGCGGCGATGGCTGGTGGGAGGGGGAGTAAACGGCTTGCCCCTCACCCTCGGCGCGGGGATGAGGGGGCAAACGATCCACCAGGCATCCGCATCGTAGATGTGCCGCTCCTTTCAAAACCACGCCGAGTCGTGCGATAATAGGTGGCAGGCCAGCAGGGGGAGGATGGCGATGGTCGATTCATTGAGCGTTGTGGGGCTGATCGCAATTGAGGCCGGTGGGGCGGTACTCACCGCGCTTGCGGTGGTGCTGGCCGTGCGCTGGCTGGGCGCGGGCTGGCGTGAGGCCCGCGAGCGGCATCAGGCGCGTGACGTAGCTGCGCTGCGTGCGGAGCTCTTCGAGCTGCGGCAGGCCATCGACCGGCTGGCGGCGGCACAGGCGGCCAGCACAGCGGACGGCAGCGGCGGGGGGAGCCACGCGGAGCACACATCCCCGGTTGGCGTTGCGCCTGAAACATCGGCGGGGCGCAGCTCGCGCAGGCCGGGCGGCTTTACGATCTCGATCTAGCCTGCCTGACCTCTTCACCCAGCCCCAGGTCGCCCAGCGAGGGTGTTGCGCTGGCGGCAGGGCCGGGCGACTCAATCCACAGCTCGTGCCACAGCACAAAGTTCAGCAGATACCACGTCAGATAATCGTGTGAGGCCAGCATCGAGCGCAGCGCCGCCGGGTCGAAATAGCCCGTGCGGGCGGCAAAGTCCGTCAGCTTGCGCTCGATCAGGCTGCCGAGTCGCGTTCGCAGCCATTCATCCACCGGCACGGCGAAGCCCTGCTTGGGCCGGTCGATAATCTCATCCGGGATGAGCCCCCGCACCGTCTCCTTGAACAGGTACTTGGTCGTGCCCGTCCCGTTGAGCTTGACCCGTTCCGGGATGCTCATCACCAACCCGACAAACTTATGGTCGAGGTAGGGCACGCGCGCCTCGACGCTGGTCGCCATCGACATCTTATCGACGCGCATGAGCAGCAGTTCGGGCAGGCGCAGGCGCAGGTCGAGGTAGGCCATCCAGTTGACGTAATCGCCCGCGCCGGGCAGGTGCGCGGTGCGCCGCTCGAACATCTCGCGGTACGGGCGGATCACGTCCCACGAGGACAGGTCGCCAAGCCGGGCGCGCAGGTCGGGGTGCAGCAGGCGCGCCTTGCGTGCCTCGCCGAACGCCTCCGCGCCGCCCCAGAACAGTTCTTCCCCCGCCGCCGCCCGCCGGATGTACTCGTAGCGGATCGAGTCCCGCCCGACCGGCGCGGCGGCAAGCGCCAGCCGCCTCAGCGCGGCGGGCAGCCGGTTGAAGGCCTGCCAGCCGCCGTGATACAGCCGCAGGATGTCCAGCCAGTGGGTGTACCCGGCGAACAGCTCGTCCGCGCCCTCGCCGACCTGGATGACGACCGTTCCGGTGTCGCGGGCCAGCTTCGAGACGTAGTACAGCGGCACGCAGACCGGGTCGGCGATCGGCTCGTCCTGGTGGTACACCAGCCCCGGCAGGAAGCTCAGCAGGTCTTCCTCGCCGATGCGTGTCTCGTGGTGCTCCGCGCCGAAGCAGGCGGCAGCCTGCCGCGCGTACTCGAACTCGTTGTAGCGCTCGACGCCCTTGTAGCCGATGCTGAAGGACTGGACCGGATGGTCGAGCGCCTCGGCCATCAGCGCGAGGTTGGTCGTGGAGTCGATGCCGCCGCTCAGGAACACGCCGAACGGCACGTCGCTGACCATGCGGTAGCGGATGGACTCACGCAGTTCGGAGAGGATCGCCGCCTGATAGTCCGCCGCCGACCACTCCGGGTGCGGCTGCGCCTCGTCGAACACATCCCAGTACTCGGTCAGGTGCAGATCGCCCTCGGCGTTGAGCACGGCGTAATGGCCCGGCTGGAGCTTGTAGATGCCCTTGAACAGCGTGCGCGGCGCGGGCGAGGTCAGGAACGACAGGAAGTGGTAAAACGCCTCCTCGTCCACCGCGCGCTCGACGGCGGGGTGCTGGAGGATGGCCTTAATCTCCGAGGCGAAGATGAACTGCCCCCCGGCGAAGGTGTAGTACAGCGGCTTGACGCCGATGCGGTCACGGGCGAGGAAAAGCTGGCGCGTCTGCTCGTCCCAGATGGCGAGCGCGAACATGCCGCGCAGGTCGTTCAGCATCTCTGGGCCGCGCTGCTGGTACAGCCGCAGGATCGCCTCGGTGTCGCTGCGGCTGCGGAAGTGGTGACCCTGCGCCTCCAGCCGCGCGCGGAACTCGGTGTAATTGTAGACCTCGCCATTGTAGACGATCCACAGCGAGCCATCCGGCGTGGACATCGGCTGGTGGCCCGCCTCGGATACGTCGATGATGGCGAGGCGGCGGTTGGCGAGCGCGGCGCGGCCATCCGGCGAGACGTACACCCCGGCATCGTCCGGCCCGCGATGCGCGATCGCGTCCGCCATGCGCCACACGAGCGCCTCCTCGACGGGCGGGGCGTTATTCAGGCTGACGATGCCGGCAATTCCGCACATGGGTCACAGTCCAGAAATAAATTAAAGAGAGTCCACAGATGGCACAGATGGCGCAGAGTTAGAACCCCCTCTGCTGGTGGTCGCCCCGCGACCTACCATCTCCCCCTATGAGGGGGCAATTGGTTGCATGAGAAAATAAACTGCCCCCTCACGGGGGAAGTGGCGGCCTGAAGGGCCGCCGAAGGGGGTCATGCTACGCCCCTGCCTCAGGGTTATTCTAGCGTTTCTCCCGGGGTGCGTCGAGGCAGGTCTGGTAGGCCTCCAGCCACTGCGCCGTCACGACCTCCCACGAGAAGCGCTCGCGTACGTATTCCTGGCCCCGGCGGGCCTGCTCGCGGGCGCGCTCCGGCTCGGCGAGTGCGGCGACGATCCGCGCGGCGAGGGCGGGCGCATCGCCGAAGCGCACCACCTCGGCGATACCGGCGGCTTGAAGCTCACCGGCCAGCCCGCAGCGGTCGGTGACGATGCTCGGCGTAGCATTGAGCAGGGCTTCGAGCGCGGTAATGGCCAGGATTTCGTAGCGGGAGGGCAGCACGTAGACGTTGGTGGCGCGGTAGGCGGCGGCTTTGTCCACGTCGGCGGTGAGCATCCCCGTGAAGCGCACGGCCCGGCGCAGGCCAAGCCGTTCCACCTGCGCTTCGAGCGCGGGGCGAGCGCCATCGTCCGGTCCGGCGAGCAGCAGCACGGCGTCAGGGCGACGGGCCAGCACCAGCGCGAACGCATCGACGAGGAAGTCGAGGCCCTTGATCGCGTTGAGCCGCCCCAGGAACCCGACGACGGGCTGCCCCGGCGGAATGTCAAAGCGGCGCTTGAACGCATCTACGTCGGCGGGCAGGTCGGCGGTGGTCACGTCGATGCCATTCGGGATGCGGAGCGTGCGGTCGGCGGGCAGGCCCAGCGCAAGGAACTGCCTCTCCTCCATCTCGGTGAGCGCGTGCAGGCGGCACGCCCGCTCCAGAAAGGCCCGCCCCCACAGCGCATCGTATACCCGCTTGTACGCGGTGCGGCCCAGATCGTCGGGCAGGCTGCCGTGCGGCGAGATGATGGTCGGCGTACCGGCACGGCGCAGGGCGGGCAGCGCGGCGGCGTTGAGCAGGCTCCGCGCCTCGTGGACGTGGACCACATCGGCGGCGGGCACGAACCGCGCGGCGGCCCGGCGAAACCCGCGCGGCAGGAACACACGCCGCCAGGCGAGCGCGTTACTGAGGTTCGGCAGCCGGTGGACCGTCACGCCGTCGATGGTATGCGTGCCCGGCGCGGCGCGGTGTGTCGCATCGAGCGCGTCGGTGGTGAGGACCGTCACCGTGTGGCCGTGCGTGGCTGTCCGTGTGGCCAGTTCGTACGCGACGCGCACCGAGCCGCCATAGGCCCATGCGGGTGCGTAATAGGGGGTGATGTGCAGGATGTGCATTAGCCCTCACCCCCGGCCCTCTCTCCTTGCCACGGAGAGGGGGAGGATGTTTTTTCAACATGTCGGAGCAGGATCGCCTCGAACTCGTCTGTAATGGTGGCCCAGTTGCAGTGTGCCTCGACGAAGGCGCGGGCGCGGCGGGCCAGTTCGGCGGCCTGCGGCTGGATGCGCAGCGCTGCAGCGACCTGCTCGGCGGCAGGCGCGTACGTCACCCCGGCATCCTCGCCGATGTCCCGTATGACGCCGGGCAGCGGAGAGGCGATGGTCGGGCGGCCTGAGGCCATATACTCGTACAGCTTGATCGGCACGATGTGCTCGGTGATGGGCACGGTATGGAAGGGCAGCAGGCACACGTCGGCAGCGGCCAGCAGCGCCGGGATGCGGTCGTAGCCGACGCGCCCGGTCAGGATCAGGCGGTCACCGAGGCCCGCATCCCGCAGGGCGACGAGCGCGTCGTAATCGTCCCCATCCCCCGCGACGAGCAGCCGGACGTGCGGCGGCGCGTCGCGCAGGCTGGCGGCAACCTCCCTCAGCCCGGAGAAGTCGTACAGCCAGCCCATGAAGAACAGCACGAGGTCGTCCGGCTCCAGACCGAGTTCGGCGCGGGTGGCGGAACCGTCCGCCGCCGGGTCGAAGCGGTCGAGGTCTACGCCGGTGCGGAGCACGCGCGAGCGGCGCGGGTGTGCGCCCATGCGGATGGCATAGTCTCGCAGGTGCTGGTTGATCAGGATCACCTCGTCGGCCTGCTCGAACAGCCGCCGCTCGACCGCGTAGGCGATGGGCCGCAGCGCCGGGCTGGGGACAATGGCGTGCAGGGCGTCGATTACGTGGAAGATGTACGGGATGCCATGCCGCCGCGCGAGGCGCAGGGCGGGCAGGCCGGTGCTGAGCGCGTACGAGACGATCACGTCGGGCCGGGCCTCGCGGATGAGGCGGCTCAGCACGGCGTAATGGCTCAGCACCGAGGTCGGGCGGGCCAGCAGACGCAGGCTGAGCGTGCCCGGCGTGATCAGACGGATGCGCGCGCCGTCGTAGATGCGGGCGGCGTTGGCCTGCTCTCGGCGCGGCACGGCGAAGGGCTCGCGCGGCCAGTGCGGGCGCAGGATCGGGTAGTCGAGCACGGTGATCTCGTGCCCGCGCAGCGACAGCCGCTCGAACAGGTGGTGCTGCTGGTGCGGCCCGCGTTTCAGCCAGTCGGTCTCCTGCACGACGACGATGCGCACGGCGTTACCGCTCCTCGGCTAAAGAGGGTAGGTGGGTACGCAGGATGCGCATGACGTACACTCCGCTTCTCTCGTACACCGGGCGATCTGAAGCGGGGAGGCGTTGGCCTCCCCGCCGGGGTGCGGATGGCGCAGGGTGCGATCGACCAGCGGCCACAGAAACAGGTAGCCGGGTGGCAGCAGGATCAGCGCCCGGAGCGTCTCCATCAGGTGCCTGGGCCCATCCGTTACTGGTAGCGCTCAATGACGGGGCGGCGCATGGCCGCCTCGACCTCGGCGCGGCAGCGCGCCAGCTCTTCCAGAATGACGCGGTGCGGCACGAGGATCGCCAGCAGGTCGGCGCCGCGCGCCGCCTCGACGAGCGAGGGGTACTCCATGCCCTCGATCAGCGGGTCGTAGTGCGCGACGTCGTAGCCGTCTTCCCGCAGCAGTTCGACGATCTTGATAGCCGGGCTCTCACGCGGGTCGTCCACGTTGGGCTTGTACGCCGCGCCGAGCGCCACGATGCGCGGGACGGGAACCTCGCGCACGGCGCGGCGGATGCGCGCGGCGACGCGCGAGGGCATCTCGTCGTTGATCAGCCGCGACATGAAGATCAGCCGCGAGTTGGCCGGGTCGACCTCCTTGATAAACCAGGGGTCAATCGGGATGCAGTGCCCGCCGACACCGATGCCGGGCGAGAGGATGTCCACACGCGGGTGCTTGTTCGCCAGTTCGATGGCCTGCCGCGCGTCGATGCCGAGCGTTTCGGCAACGGCAGCGAACTCGTTCGCCAGCGCGATGTTGACGTCGCGGTAGGTGTTCTCCATCAGCTTGACCAGCTCGGCGGTGATGTCGTCCGTCTTATACAGGTTGCCCTTGACGAAGCTGGCGTAGACGTTCGCGGCGAGGTCGCGCGTTTTCTCGTTAATGCCGCCGATGATGCGGTCGTTGTAGACGATCTCATGGAAGATGTCCCCGGGCAGGATGCGCTCAGGGCAGTGGGCAAGGAACACGTCCTCGCCGACGGTCAGCCCGGTCCTGGCTTCGATGACCGGCGTGATCCGCTCGCGGCAGGTCAGCGGCGGGACGGTCGACTCGATGATGATCAGGTTTCCGGGGCGCAGGTAGGGCAGCAGGCTCTCGACGGCCTCGTCCACGTAGCGCATATCGGCGACCTTCTTGCGCGGGTCAACCGGGGTGGGCACGGCGATAATGAACACGTCGCCTTCGCACGGCGTGCTCTGCGCGCGCAGGTTGGCCTTCACCGCCGGGTCGTCAAGCAGGGCCTGCAGCTCTTCCTCTTTGATCAGCAGCACACCCTCGTTGATGGCGCGCACGATGTTCTCGTTGATGTCCACACCGACGACATCATGCCCGGCCTTTGCCAGCATCAGGGCCGCCGGCAGGCCGACGTAGCCGGTGCCGATGACGACGATGGTTTGTCTGTCAGTCACGTTTGTAAACCTCTTTCTGCCACTCGATGGTGCGCGGTATGCCCTCCGCAAGGGACACGGTGCACTCGTGGCCCAGGTCGCGCTTGGCCTTCTCGACGTTGGCGAGCTTGTTGCGCGTGTTGTGTTTTTCGAATTCTACGTACTCCACGAGGCTGTCGTCCTTGCCGAGGTAGCTCAAGATCATGTCGGACAGCGTTTTGATGTCGTGGTATTCCTCACCGGCAATGTTGTAGACTTCGCCGGGCTTGAAGTTCTCGCTGATGTTCGCCAGCGTGCGCACCGTATCGTCGATGTAGGTGGACGAGCGGTGGTGGTCCAGGTAAACGGTGTATGGCAGATCGTGCAGGGCGTGGTAGATGAACCGGCAGATCACGCTGCGGTACTCGGAGTAGTACTCGCCGGGGCCGTAGGTGTTGAACAGCCGCACGCGCACCGTCTCGGTGCCGAAGCGCTCGGCGGAGTTCATGATCTGCATCTCGTTGACCCACTTGGTGATGGCGTAGTCGTTAAGCTGGCGGATGGGCACGCGGTCCATCACGTCCTCGACCATCTCGCCTTCGTAGTCCCCGTAGACCTCCGAGCTGGAGGTGAACACCATGCGGAAGCCATACTTCTCCTGCATGCGGAGGATGTTCTTGGTGCCGATGGCGTTCGACTGCCACAACGTCTCGTAGAAGTCCTCGCCGTTCCAGCGCCCGAACTCCGCGGCGAGGTGGTAGACGAGGTCAAAGGTGCGGTCCTCAAAGAGGCGCTCGACCTGCCGGTACATGCCGACATCACAGCGCAGGTAATTCGGGCCTTCAGCGTGAACGCGATCGGCGACCCACACCTCATGGCCGCGACGGCGCAGTTCGCGTGTGAGAGGCGCGCCGACCGCGCCCAGCCCGCCAGTGACGAGAATTCGCATGGTGGTCCTAACTCTCCTTTATTCAGCGCGCATGCGCTTGCCGCTCCCCGGTGCACGCCGGGCCAACCACTCCAGCACCACCCCGGCGGTGAACACCCCCGCCACCAGCAGTGCCGGCAGTCCCGGCATCGAGAAGCGGATCACATCATCGCGGAAATTACTGGTCGTGAGCATCGGCAGCAGGTAGGCAAGCGGCACGCCGAGCAGCACATAGACCGCTCGCCAGCCGCACCGCCGCTTCAGGCTGAGGAAGGCGAACGCACCCCCGGCCAGCGCGATTGCCAGCGGGGCGATTAGCCAGGTTCGCTCGCTGAGAAAGTATGCCAGCGTACCGAACACGTTTGCGGGCGATATGTCTGCAGGCAGAGACTGGAGCATGTCGCTGAGCGGGCGGCGCAGCGTGCCGCCCCAGTTCCGCATGTCCCCGTAAGACAGGTAGCCCGTCGTGAAGGGCAGGTTGAAAACGGCCATATTGTACCAGGCCTGCGGCAGGTAGACGATGAGCAGCATGCCGAGGGCCGCAAGCAGCGCCCGCCAGCCGTTGAACAGCAGCAAACCGAACAGCACGGTAGCGGCGAACGGCGCCATGTGAAAGCGAAACAGGAGCGCCGCGCCGAGCGCCGCGCCAATGCCCGCCGCTGCCCAGAACCCGACCTGCTCGCGCCGCATGACGTTTGCCAGCCCGGCCATACCAAGCAGCACAAAGAACGTCGCCGGGCCGTCGGACAGCCCGTTCAGCCAGCCGACCTTGGGCACGGTGACGCTGCGCAGCAGCACGCTCTCCGGGTGCCAGAAAAAGGCGAAATACGCGAAAAGCGGCAGCGCCGCCCAGATGGCGGCAGCGATCAGCCCGACCCTGCGGCTGCCGGTGGCGGCATGCCCCAGCCGGTCGACGAGCACGACAGACAGCCCGCCCAGCAGGAAGCCGTTGATGAACACCAGCGGCGCGGTGATCTCAATGTATTGCGCCGGTTTCAGCAGGTAGATCCAGGGCAGCATGATGAGGGATTGGCCGATGCCGACGACGGTTTCCACGAGCGGGCCGTCGAGGATGGAACGCGCCAGCTCGAACATGTACTCCTGATCGCCGCCGTGTTGGAGGTACCAGCGGAAGACGGGGTCGCGGCGCTCCAGCGGCAGGATATTAAGCAGGAACACCGTGTTGAGCAGCAGACGCATCGAAACCAGACCAAACAGGGCGAGCCGGGCACGGCGCTCCGGTGTGTGCTGGGCTGCACGCAGAGGGCGGCGTACCGCCGGGAGCAGCGCGGAACCGCTGTCCGCGTCGTTAAGGGGTTGGGTATCTGACATGAGGCGCCTTTGCTCGCTCCGTTCGCTGGCTTAACCTGTTGTCAAGCCGACAATATTGCCGTATTCCACAGGTTTTCGCAACGGGCGAGCGGCGCCGCTAAGCCTCCGCGGGCTGCGAGATAACCTCCAGGTTGGGGCGGAGAGAAGCGGCGAGCGCGTCGATGGAGATGTCTTTTGTGAGCACCGCGTCGGCGCCGGCCTCTGTCACCTCGCGTATCAGGCCCTGGCTGGCCGAGTTGGCGAGGACGACAATCCGGACGTCGGGGGCAGCGGTACGAATCAGCCGCACGGCGTGGGCTGCGTCCACTTCGGGGCGTTTGAGATCCACCACGACAACGTCCAGATGCTGGGTGGTGACGTACTCGATGGCAGCGTGAATGTCGCTCACCTTGCCGGTAAAGGTGAAATCAGGGAAAGCGCGGAAGAAGAGCGGCAGCCCACTGTTGACAAGTTCGCGGTCGTCAACGAGAAGAACGCGTAGGATGGGAGTGGTTGGGCTCACGGAGACCTCGCAGATGTTGGCGTGATAGGCGAACAGGTCGCAGGCTTGATCAGGTTTTTCAGGTTAAGGAGATGTGTTAGTTTCTCCTGCAACAGTATAAATCATCTGTCGTCCATCTGGCGACCAACAACCGGGCAGACTTGCCCTGGTCATCATGCCTGGTCATTCGACCAGGCCATACTGCATTGCCAGTGCGACCGCCTCGGTGCGGCTCGCCACGCCGAGCTTGGCGAGGATGCTGCTCACGTGGAACTTCACCGTCGAGCGGCTGATGGAGAGGGCATCCGCGATCTGACGGTTGGTAAGTCCGTCGACCATGAGGGCGAGCACCTCAAGCTCGCGCTCGCTCAGGTTGAAGTGGCTGGCCGTGGGGCGGCGCGCCTGATTGATGAGCACCTGCGTCGCCTCGGGGGAAAGCGTGGGCTTGCCCGCGCGGGCGGCCCTGATGGCGGCGGCGAGGTCGTCAACCGAGGCGTTCTTGAGCAGGTAGCCGATCGCGCCTGCGCTGAGCGCATCGTGGACGAGCCGCTCGTCTTTGAAGCTCGTCAGCGCAATGACCTGAGTCTCCGGGAACTGGGCACGGATGACCTTTGTCGCCTCGACGCCGTCCATGACGGGCATCCGCAGGTCCATCAGCACGACGTCGGGTCGGAGCTCCTCCACGATGCGCACCGCTTCCTCGCCGTCTGCCGCCTCACCGACCAGCTTGAGGTCATCAAAGGTTCGCAGAAAGACAGCCAGACCGCGTCGCACCATGTCGTGATCGTCGACGACAACAACACGAATGGTCGTGTTCGTACCCGTCATACCTGCTCCTTCCCGGTTGAGCCGGGCCACGTTACGGTAATCGTGGTTCCCCGGCCCTTGCCGGTGTCTATTTCAAGTGTAGCGCCGATCAAGGCCGCCCGCTCATGCATGATGCCGAGCCCCAGATGGTTGGGCTTCAGGGCGGATGGGTCAAAGCCGCGCCCATCGTCCGTGATGCGCAGTTCGGTGCCCTCCGGGGTGGGGCGCAGCGTGATAGAGGCGTGGCGCGCGCGGGCGTGCTTCATGATGTTGTTCAGCGCCTCCTGCGTGATGCGGTAGAGCGCAATGCGCACCTCCGGCGTCAGTTCGGGCTGCCCCTCGATGTTCAGCTCGATTTCAGTGCTTGACTTGCTGGAGAACGCGTCGACAAGCTGGCTGAGCAAGTCCGCCAGCTTCACGTCGATAAGGTCCTGCGGGCGAAGCTCCAGCAGCAGCGTGCGCATCTCGGCCAGTGCGCCGCGTGTCAGCCGGTTCAACTCCTCCAGCGCGTCGCCGATCTCCTCGGCGCCAAGCTGCCACAGGCGCGGCAGCGACTGCGCGATGACGCTTGCGGAGAAAAGCGACTGGCTGACGGCGTCGTGAAGCTCCCGCGAGATGCGCTGGCGCTCCTCCATAGCGGCTTCCATCGCCGCTAGCTGCTGGGCCTGGTCGTGGTAGCGCGCGTTGCGGATGGCGATGGCGGCCTGGTCGGCGAAAGCCTTGAGGCGCTCGGTATCCTCCAGTGTGAAGGCGTGGGGCTTGCTGCTGTCCAGGTTGAGGAAGCCCAGCAGTTCGCCCTCGATGGTGATCGGCGCGCCCGCATACGAGCGCACCCAGCCCGTGCCCTGAATATCGACCCAGTTGGGGTCGGTGCGGGTGTCCAGCACAAGGAGCGGTTGCCGCGTTTCTGCCATGAGGCGGAAGGCGTCGACGTCGTCGAGGTAGAAGTCGACGTTCAGCAGGTACTCCTCCAGGGCGTACTTCCCGTAGCCGCGCGTCCGTGCGACGGTGGTGTGGCCCTGCGCGTCGGTCAGCATCAGGTTGGCTGCGTCATGCGGCACGACCCGGCCCACGTTGGCGAGGATGCGCTCCAGCACTTCGTCCAGATCGAGCGTGCTGTTGATCACGGCGGCAGTATCGCGCAGCGCTTCGGCAAGGGCCCGCTGCTCGCGCTCCTTCTGCTCAACCTCAACGCGGTGGGTGATGTCGCGCCCGACGCCCTGGATCTCGACCACGTTCCCCTCGTCGTCGCGGATGGCGTAGTCCTCCCATGCGATCCAGCGCCAGCCGTCTACGGTGAGTGCGCGCTGCTCCACCGTGATGCGATAGGGCGGCTCGTAGAGGCGCTTCATCGCCTCAAGCGTCTTGGGGAGGTCATCAGGGTGAACAAGGGGGTGGTAAAATGACCCGAGCAGATCCTCTCGCGACCTGCCGAACATACGGCAGTAAGCGTCGTTCACAAACGTAAAAAGGCCCTCTGTATCGGTCCGCACGACCAGATCCTGCTGGGATTCGACAATGCCGCGATAGCGGGCCTCACTGCGCCGCAGTTCGGCCTCGGTGCGCTTGCGCTCCTCGATCTCCTGCTTGAGGCGTTCGTTTGTCTCGCCCAGCACGGCGGCACGCTCACGGGTGAGGGCTTCAAGCTGCTGCTGCACGTGGCGCAGCGCCTGCTCGACCTGCCGCTGCCCGGTCACGTCCACAGCGACGGCAACGCAGCCGATGATCTCGCCGCTGTCGTCGCGCAGCGGCTCGACTCGTGCGTCGAACTCGCGGCCCTGCTGCCTGTAAGTGTAAAGCTCCGAATGCCCGGCGAGCGCGCGCAGGTGAGCGCGGAGCGGCGGCTCGTCCGGGTCATCCAGTTCGAAGATATCCTGTAGCGTCCTGCCGATGGTGTCGGCGGGGTCATAGCGCAGCCAGCGGAGGTCGGCCCCGACGATGGCGGTGATGCGCAGGTCACGGTCGGTGGTCCAGATGACGGACGGAAGCTGCGCGGCGACCATCGAGATCCAGTCTATGCTTGCCTGCGGGAGCTTACCGGCTCTGAAGTTTTGGGGCTCGCGCGCCTGGTCGGTCGAGCGGCTGCTTCCGGCGGCCAGCAGGATCGCGCCCATGAGCGAGCCGGCCAGCACGCCGAAGTGGGCGCTTATCGCGGCGATCCCCGCGAGCGCCCCGGCTGTCACGATCGTCGGGTAGCGGCGAAGTACACGCCGGACCCCGGCACCTGCGGCCTTCGCGGCTGTGCCTACCTGGATCATCAATGGCTGTTTCATCTGTCTTAACATCCACTTACCGGCCTCGAGCCTCTACTATATACCAGCACCGTGATTCTCACGAATGTCACATAAGCAAACAGATGATAACAAATGTGAAAAATAGAGCATACTGGTATCCGTGTAAATATACCGCGTGTGGCGAGCTTAGCCCCACCGGTCTCACGCAGTCAATTGCAATTCCTGTTACAATAATGGCGGATAGACCCTCTGCCAGGTTGGCGGCAGGGATGGTGCCGGATTAAGGAGAGATATTTATTGTGGATGATGATCGGCAGAACGGATTGGAGCGGAGGCGGAGTAGCGGCGCAGAGCATGAGATCGTGACCGAATGGGCGCCAGAGATCGCGGCGTTTGCCGCCGGAGCAGAGGCGCTGGCGCTGGGACTGTTCGATACGAGCGGGGCGGTTCGGTATGCGAACGACGCACTGCGTGCTCTCTTTGATGCAGATGGCGAGGCAGTGCTCTCGCTGGAACGCCTCGCCGAGCCGCGCCTGTCGGCGCTGACTGCCACCACCGACGGGCTCGCCTACCGGGGACGGCTGATCATCGCCGGGGCGGAAGGTGCGCCCCGTGAGGTACCGGGCGAGATATGGCGACGCCAGGATCGTCTGCTGGTGCTGGCCTTGCCCGACGGTGAGGTTGCCCGGCTGAGGCGTGAGCTTGAGCAGGCGCGCGAGGCGCTCGACGCGAGCCAGCGCGATCTGCGGGTGCTCGAAAAGGAGATGAGCCGCTTCATCGGCATCGCCGCACACGATCTGCGCAGCCCGCTTGCCAACATCCTCACGGCGGGCCAGTACCTGCGCGAAACGCTCACCGACGTTGGCGAAGACAACGAAATTCTACTGTCGTTCATCCCGCAGCAGGCGCACTATATGCTCTCGCTGATCAACGACCTGCTCGACATGTCACAGCTTGAGTCGGGCACGTTCGTGCTTGAGCGGGAGATCATCGAGATCGAACCGTTTGTCGAAACGATCGTCAGGCCGCACCGGAGCATGGCCGAGACGAAGGGCATCCGCATCTTGCTGAACGTAACCGCGAGTGGCTGGGTGGATGTCGACCCGAAGCGGCTGCGGCAGGTGCTGGATAACCTGATCTCGAACGCGATCAAGTTCTCTCCGCACGCCAGCACCATCACCATCACCGTCGAGCGTGAGGATAGTAAGGTGCGCTTCAGCGTGCAGGACGAAGGTCCCGGCATCAGCGAGCAGGAGCAGGCGCGGCTGTTCCAGTATTTCAGCCGGACGTCGGCGCGCCCGACGGGCAACGAGACGAGCACCGGCCTGGGGCTGGCGATCGCGCGGCGCGTGGTCGAGGCGCACGGCGGCGAGATCGGCGTGGTGTCGGCGCCGGGCCAGGGCGCGACGTTCTGGTTTACGCTGCCGTGTGAGGAGTAGGGCGGCAAGATTATTAAAAGTCGCCGCGAATAAACTTCGCGGCTCCCTGCTTAATAGAAATCGTTGTAGTAGAGGCGCAGCATGCTGCACCTCTATGGTTGTCAAATCGAAACGTAGGAGAATTGTGACCAACCCCGCACCTCCCGGCGGCCCGCAGGACCGCCGATCGCCCCCTCACAGGGAGAGATGTCGCTGCGAAGCAGCGACAGAGGGGGGCTTTTACCCTTCCGCGCCTTCCGCGATTGATTATTGCGGCGAGGCAAACAGGCCCCGCGCGCTGCCGAACAGCGCGATCAGCCCGCCGAGTAGCCCCGTGCCGATCTTCAGCACATTGAAGGCCAGGCCCATCGTGACGGCTTGCCCCGCGGTCACGCCGATCGGCTCGAAGAGAAGCTGGTACATGTACTCACGCACGCCCAGCCCGTTGAACGAGAGCGGCAGCAGCTCAACGATGCTCACCACCGGCGTGAAGATCGCGTAGTAGTGCGGCGGGACGGGCACGTACAGCGCCAGCCCGATCAGCCAATTGGTGGCGATGAACACGAGCGTGAACGGCACCGACGCCAGCAGACCGGCGCTCAGCGCCCGCAGATCGTAGGCGCGGATGGCGGCGTGCACGGCGACGACCTTCTCATTCCGGGTGATGCGCCGCGTGAAGGGCAGGGCCCGCGCGAGCCACTCCAGCAGGTCGAGGTGGATGAGCCAGCCCCCGGCCAGGATCGCCAGGCAAATCAGCGCGACGACGGCGAACATCTGCGGGGTGACAAGGCGGGGCCACAGTAGCAGGACCAGCAGGCCGATCATCGCCGTGCCGAGCAGACCGATGGCGCGCTCGGCCACAACGCTGACCGTCGCGTCCACCCCCTCGCCGGTGCGGCGGCGCAACGCGATGATCTTGGCTACATCGCCGCCGAAGCCGGTCGGCAGAAAGCTGTTCCAGAAGAAGCCGAGCAGGTACAGGCGAAACAGCGTCGGCAGGCCGGCCTGCACGCCGAGCGGTTTGAGCATCACCTGCCAGCGGTAGGCACGGATGACGACCGTCAGCAGGAAGCCGAGCGCAGCGGCAGCGTACAGCCCCGGGTGCATCCCGCCAAGCTGTGCGAGCAGGTCCCGCACGCCGATGCGGCTCACCAGCCAGGCCAGCAGACCCAGGCTGATGGCGAGCTGCAGCAGGAACGTCCAGCGGCGCGCGCCGGAGCGACCCTCAGGCACGAGCGCCTCTGCTCCCGGCGCGTATGCCGCGCCCGGGCCGTTCTGTCGGCGGGCGATACGCCCACATGTTGCGCACTCCCAGGCCCCCTTCGCCACGTGAACCCACCCCGGATGATACCCGGCGCTCCGGGCCGCTATCAAGGTATGGGCGTCTTTGTACTGCGTGGAACTTTCCAGATGCCAATTACGCCGATCAGATTATAATGGTGGGAGCTTTTATTCTTTGAGGGGTAATCCCTTACCTGATGGCGCGCATCCCAGGAGGAGTTTTAATGGCGCTCATTCAATTTACGCGCAACTTTAACGACGAAAGCACGGAGCGAGGCTTCCAGTTCGTGTTTATGTGCGACCGGTGCGGCAACGGCTACCGTACACGCTTCCAGCCCTCGGCAACCGGCGCGATCAGCGGCGCGCTCGACGCAGCGGGCAGCCTGCTGGGCGGGCTTTTCTACCGGGCAGCAGACGCGGGCCGTGCGGTTCACTCTGCCGCGTGGGAGAAGGCCCACGACGCCGCCTTTGAGAAGGCGGTGCAGGAGGCTATGCCGCACTTCCACAAGTGCAAGCGCTGCGGTCAGTGGGTAGACGACGACTGCTGGAACGCTCCGCGCAACCTGTGCAAAGGATGCGCGCCCGATCTGCAGGAGGAATTCTCCGCCGCGCAGGTTGAGGCGGCAGTGCTGGATGCGCGGGAGAAGGCCAGGGAGGTCAGCTACGTCACTGAGGACACGTTCAAGGAAACCATCGTCGCAAGCTGCCCGCACTGCGGCGCGGCGGTTTCCGGCGGCAAGTTCTGCATCGAGTGCGGCCAGCCGCTCGCGGCCAAGAAGTTCTGCGTCGAGTGCGGCGCGGAGCTGGCGGCGAGCGCAAAGTTCTGCGCCCAGTGCGGGACGAAGCAGGAGTAAACAGCGCCGCACAACGGCTATACTTCCCCGATAGCAGCCAGGCGCCCTTCCTCAGTACAGGAGTGGGCGCCGGTTTTTTGTCTCTCCGGCTGGCGCATCACGGGGTATGATTAAGCTGCCTATATTAATTCATAGAACGAGGGGACAACGCGATGAACGTGAGGGGTAAGGTTATTGTAGTGACGGGCGCGGGCAGCGGGATCGGGCGTGCGCTGACCCACAAACTGCTGGAGAAGGGTGCACAGGTTGCGGCGGTCGATCTGAACGAAGCGGCGCTCCGTGAAACCGTCGAGCTAGCCGGAAGGCGGCGCGACCGTGTAAGCATCCACGTTGTGAACGTGAGCGACCGCGACGCCGTGGATGCG
>Ga0207873_1000030_pt1 | contig 128527 bp, 126 predicted proteins | sample BGWIniCompost_FD_187373 | JGI IMG/M metagenome (GOLD analysis project Ga0207873, IMG submission 187373) | Cellulose adapted compost microbial communities from Newby Island Compost Facility, Milpitas, CA, USA - BGW Initial Compost (SPAdes)... ... | reverse complement strand
CCGTCGGCCGGGTTTCGGCGACACGGATGTCGCCGAAAAGCCCCCATGGACGGGTTCACGGCGTCCCGGACGAGGGCCCCCCACACCGCCTCCACCGAGACAGTAGCCCGCAACGGCCGAGGGCCCGGCACTCCACCGACACCGACGATCCCGCCCGCAGCGCCGACACCACACCGCCAACCCGCAAGCGCCCGCGAAACGCCCCGCGCAGCGCCCGCGAAAAGCCCCGCGCAGTCACCCGCGCAGTCACCCGCGGCGGAGGCGGGAAGCGGGGTCAGTTCGCGCCGGGCGCGTAGGGGTCCGGGTAGCCGAGAGTGGCGAGGATCTCGCGTTCGATCTGCTCCATGGCCTCGGCCTCCCGCTCGTCCTCGTGATCGAGACCGAGCAGATGCAGAACCCCGTGCACGGTGAGATGCGCGTAGTGCGCCACCAGCGGCTTGCCCTGCTCGGCGGCCTCGCGCGCGACCACCGGCGCACAGATGACCAGATCGCCGAGCAGCGGAAGATCGACGCCCGGCGGCAACTCCGCCGGGAAACTGAGCACATTGGTCGCGTAATCCTTGCCCCGGTAGTGGCGATTGAGCGCGCGCCCCTCCCTGGCATCCACCAGCCGGATGGCCAGATCCGCCTTCAGGATCCGCCCCATTGCCGCCGCCGCCGCCCACTTGCGGAAACTGCTGGCGGCAGGCAGCCCCTTGCGCGGCAGCCCGTAGCTGACCGAGACGTCGAGCTTGACCGGACCGCGGGTCATGGCTGCGGATCCCGGCCGTCGCGGGCGTCGTAGGCGCGGACGATGCGCGCCACCAGCGGATGCCGCACCACGTCGTGCGACTCGAAGAAGGTGAAACTGATGCCCTCGACCCCGCGCAGCACCTCGATGGCGTCGCGCAGGCCCGACTTCTGGTGCTTGGGCAGGTCGACCTGGCTGAGGTCGCCGGTAATGACCGCCGTCGAACCGAAGCCGATGCGGGTCAGGAACATCTTCATCTGCTCGATGCTGGTGTTCTGCGCCTCGTCGAGGATGACGAAGGCGTCGTTGAGCGTGCGGCCGCGCATGAAGGCCAGCGGCGCGATCTCGATGACGTTGCGCTCCAGCAGCTTGGCCACCTTCTCCACGCCCAGCATCTCGTACAGCGCGTCGTAAAGCGGGCGCAGGTAGGGGTCCACCTTCTGGGTCAGGTCGCCGGGCAGGAAGCCCAGCTTCTCGCCCGCCTCGACCGCGGGGCGCACCAGCAGCAGGCGCTGCACCCGGCCCTCGTTGAGCGCGTCCACCGCCATGGCCACCGCCAGGTAGGTCTTGCCGGTGCCGGCCGGGCCGATGCCGAAGTTGATGTCGTGGGTGGCGATGGAGTGCAGGTATTTCTGCTGGTTGGCGCCGCGGCCGCGGATGTTGCCGCGCTTGACGCGGATGCTGACCTCCTGCGGCGAGTAGCTGTCCTCGGCGGCCTGGGCCACGGAGGACTCGCCCAGGCGCAGGTGGATCTTGTGCGCGTCCAGGGTTTCGTTGGCGGCGTCCTCGTAGAGCCGGCGCAGCAGCTTCTCGGCGGCGGCGGCAGCCCTTTCCTCGCCGGTGACCCGGAAGACGTGGCCGCGGTTGGCGATCTCGACACCGAGGCGCAGCTCGAGCTGGCGCAGGTGTTCGTCGAAGGGACCGGCCAGGTTGGCCAGGCGCTCGCTGTCTTCGGGTTCCAGGGTGAAGTCGCGCTGGGCGCGCTGGCTCGGACTGCTCATGGGCGATGGCGGCACGGCCGGAAGGGCCACGCGTCTGGGGGCGCACAGGGTAACGCCGCGGCCCGGAAGCGGCCAGCCGCGGGCCCTTGGCTGAACGGCAGGCAGCCGGGAACAGGGGAGGGTGCTTGACTTAATTAATCGATGAATTAATTATTCGCGGCATGAAGCCGACCCCGCCCGACAAGCCCTCCCGCCCCGGTCCCAGGCCGGGCGCCCGTGCCGGCGCCCGCCCGGTCCGGACCGCCCCCCGCGGCCCCGCCCGCCGCGCCCCCGGCCGGCCCGGCGCCGACGCGCCCGAGTTGCGGCCGCGACTGCTGGATGCGGCCCTGGCCTGCTACGTGGAGAAGGGCATCGCCGCCACCTCGCTGCGCGACATCGCCAGCCGCGCCGCGGTGACGCCGGCGATGCTGCATTACTACTTCGGCGACAAGGACCGGCTGCGCGAGGCGGTGATCGCCGAGCGGCTGCTGCCGGCCATCGGCGGCCTGCGCGAATCCGTGCTGGCGGCCGGCGAGGACCCGGCCGACCTGGTCGGCGCCTTCGTCAACGGCATTGCCCGGCTGGTGGCGGCGCATCCCTGGCTGCCGCCGCTGTGGGTGCGCGAGGTGCTGAGCGAGGGCGGGGCGCTGCGCGGCATCCTGCTCGACCAGATCGGGCCGGTGATGGCGAAGGCGATGGTGGGGCGTTTCGCCGCGGCGCAGGCCCGGGGCCGGCTCAATCCCGATCTCGATCCGCGCCTGCTGATGGTGTCCCTGGTCGGCCTGACCCTGTTCCCCGCCGCCGGCGCGCCGATCTGGCGCCGCCTGTTCGATGCCGACGACCTGCCTTTCGATGCCGTCCGCCGCCACGCCCTGGCGCTGCTGGACCGCGGACTGGAGCTTTCCGATGAAAAGAATGCCGGGTAGGCGAGGACTGATCGCGCTGGCCGCGCTGGTGCTGGCGGCCTGCCAGCCGGCGCCACCGCAGGCGCTGGGCACGCTGGAGTGGGAACGCATCACCCTGCCGGCGCCGGTGGCCGAACCGGTGCTGGCACTGGAGGTGCACGAAGGCCAGCGGGTCGAGGCCGGGCAGGTGTTGCTCCGCCTGGACCCGACCCGCCAGCAGGCGCAGCTGGACGCCGCCCGCGGCCAGGCGCAGCGCGCCCGTGAGCAGCTGGCGGAACTGCAGGCCGGCCCGCGATCGGAAGCCATTGCCCAGGCACGCGCCGGCCGCGATGCCGCCCGCGCCCAGCTGGCGGAGGCGCAGTCGCAATACGAGCGGGTGAAGTCGCTGGCCGACCGCCAGTTGCTGCCGCGCTCGGACCTCGATCGCGCCCGCGCCGCCCTGGACAGCGCCCGCGCGCGCCTGGAGCAGGCCACGCAGGCGCTGGCGGAACTCGAGCACGGCACCCGCTCCGAACAGCTGGCCCAGGCCGAAGCGGCGCTGGCCGCCGCCGAGGCCGAGGTCGCGGACCGTGAGGCGCTGCTGGCCAAGCTGAGGCCGGTGGCGCCGCGCGCCGGCGTCGTCGACAGCCTGCCCTACAAGGTCGGCGACCAGGCGCCGACCGGCGCACCGCTGGCGGTGCTGCTGGTCGGCGAGGCGCCGCACGCGCGTGTCTACCTGCCGGTGGAACTGCGCGCCCGGGTGAAGGTCGGCGACCGTGCCCTGGTGCGCATCGAGGGACACGATGGCGCCTGGGAGGGGCGGGTGCGGATGATCCGCTCGCAGCCCAGCTTCACCCCCTACTACGCCCTGGCCGGCGACGACGCGCAGCGGCTGAGCTACCTGGCCGAGGTCCAGCTCGGCGCCGACGCGGCGACGCTGCCGGCCGGCCTGCCGGCGCAGGCGGAGTTCCCGCAGTGAATTCCGCCCGGCCGGCCATCCGCGCCCGCGGCCTCAGCCGGCGCTTCGGCAATCTGCTGGCGGTGGACCGCGTCGACCTGACGGTGCCGCGGGCGCACGTCTACGGATTCCTGGGCCCGAACGGCTCGGGCAAGTCCACCACCATCCGCATGCTCTGCGGCCTGCTCACGCCCAGCGAGGGCGAGATCGAGGTGCTGGGCATGCGCGTGCCGGAGCAGGCCGAGCAGCTGCGCCAGCGCATCGGCTACATGACGCAGAAGTTCTCGCTGTTCGAGGACCTCACCGTGCGCGAGAACCTGGAGTTCCTGGCGGCGGTGCAGGGCATCCCGGCGCGGGAGGCGAAGAAGCGGGTGGACGAGCTGATCGGCCAGTACCACTTCGCCGACCGCCAGCGGCAGCTGGCCGGCACGCTCAGCGGCGGCCAGAAGCAGCGCCTGGCCCTGGCCGGGGCGGTGATCCACCGGCCGGAGCTGCTGTTCCTGGACGAGCCGACCAGTGCCGTGGATCCGGAATCGCGCCGCGATTTCTGGGAGAAGCTCTTCGACCTGGCCGACGCCGGCACGACCCTGCTGGTGTCCACGCATTACATGGACGAGGCCGAGCGCTGCCATCGCCTGGCCATCCTCGACCGCGGCGTGCTGGTCGCCGACGGCACTCCGGCCGAGCTGCTGGAGCGGCTGCACGGGCGCAGCGTCGAGGTCGCCGCCGCATCGCCGCGGCGCGCCCTGCAGGTGCTGGCCGACGAGCCCGGCGTGGTCAGCGCCGCCCAGATCGGCAACCACCTGCGCCTCCTGCTGGCCACGCCCGGGGACGCCACCGGCCGCCTGCGCGAGGCGCTGCGCCGTGCCGACATCGAGGCCGAGGTGTCGCTGTCGGCGCCCAGCCTGGAAGACGTGTTCGTGGCCGCCACCCGCGGCCGCAAGGGAGAAGCCGCGTGAACTGGCGCCGCCTGGGAGCCATCGTGATGAAGGAGGCGCGGCAGATGCGCCGCGACCGCCTCAGCCTGGCCATGATCGTCGGCATTCCGGTGATGCAGCTGCTGCTGTTCGGCTATGCCATCAACCTCAACCTGCGCGGCCTGGACGCCGGCATCGTCGACCAGGCCGGCACCGCCGCCTCGCGCGCCGCGGTCATGGACATGCTGGCGACCGGGGTGATCAGCGCCCGTGCCGGGGCGTCCTCGCCGCGGGAGCTGACCGACATGCTGCGCCGGGGCGAGATCAGCGTCGGCGTGGTGGTGCCACCGGACTACGACCGCCGCCTGGCCGACGGCCGCGAGGCGATCCAGGTGCTGGTCGACGGCAGCGACATTCCCGTGCAGAGCGCCGCGGCGCAGCTGGCGCAGATGCCACTTGCGCCGCCGGCACCGGCCGCCACGGGCGAGGCCGCCGCCAGCGTGCCCGCGGCGGGGCAGATCCGCGTGCTGCCCTTCTACAACCCGGAACGCCGCTCGGCGGTGAACATCGTGCCGGGCCTGATCGGCGTGATCCTGACCATGACCATGGTGATGTTCACCGGCATGGCCATCGTCCGCGAGCGCGAGCGCGGCAACATGGAGCTGCTGATCACCACGCCGGTCTCGCGCAGCGAGCTGATGCTGGGAAAGGTGCTGCCCTATGCGCTGATCGGCCTGGTGCAGACCACGGTGGTGCTGATCCTGGGCCTGTGGCTGTTCGACGTACCGATCCGCGGCAGCCTGCCCGATGTCTACCTGGCGGCGGTGCTGCTGATCCTGGCCAACCTCAGCCTGGGCCTGCTGATCTCCACCCTGGCGCGCTCGCAGTTCCAGGCCATGCAGATGACCTTCTTCATCTTCCTGCCCTCGGTGCTGCTGTCGGGCTTCATGTTCCCCTATGCCGGCATGCCGGCGCCGGCGCAGTGGCTGGCCGAGCTGCTGCCGCTGACGCACTTCCTGCGCCTGATCCGCGGCGTGATGCTGCGCGGCGCCGGGCTGTGGGAACTGTGGCCGGACCTGCTGGCGCTGACGGTCTTCGCCCTGCTGATGATGACCGCCTCGATCCTGCGCTTCAGCAAGCGCCTGGACTGAGGGCCGGCCCCGCCGGCGCGGCAGGGCAGGGGGCCGCGGCTCAGGCCGCGGCCTCGTCCACCGTGACGACTTCGCCGCGCAGGGAGTTGGACAGGGCGGCGGTGATGCGCACGTCCACGAACTGGCCGATCAGGCGCTTGCCGCCCGGGAAGTTCACGTTGCGCATGTTCTCGGTCTTGCCGGTCAGCTCGTCCGGGTTGCGGGCGCTGGGGCCCTCCACCAGCACGCGCTGGATGCTGCCGACCATGGCCTCGGAATAGCGGCGGGCGTTCTCGTTGATTGCCGCCTGCAGGCGCTGAAGGCGCTCGTGCGCGACCTCGGCCGGCACCTCGCCGGGCAGGTTGGCCGCCGGCGTGCCGGGCCGGCGCGAGTAGATGAAGGAGAAGCTCTGGTCGAAACCGACGTCCTCGATCAGCTTCATCGTCGCCTCGAAGTCACGGTCGGTTTCGCCCGGGAAGCCGACGATGAAGTCGGAGCTGATGGCGATGTCGGGTTTCGCCTCGCGCAGGCGGCGGATCTTGGCCTTGTATTCCAGCGCGGTGTGGCCGCGCTTCATCGCCGCCAGGATGCGGTCGGAGCCCGACTGCACCGGCAGGTGCAGGTAGGCGGCCAGCTGCGGAACCTCGCGGTGGGCCTCGATCAGGCTGTCGCTGAACTCGACCGGGTGCGAGGTGGTGTAGCGGATGCGGTCGATGCCCTCGATCTGGGCGACGGCACGGATCAGCAGGGCCAGGTCGGCCTCGTCGCCGTCGCCGGTGCGGCCGCGGTAGGCGTTGACGTTCTGGCCCAGCAGGTTGATCTCGCGCACACCCTGGGCGGCGAGCTGGGCGCATTCCAGCAGCACGTCGTCGAAGGGACGGCTGACTTCCTCGCCGCGGGTGTAGGGCACCACGCAGAAGGTGCAGTACTTGCTGCAGCCCTCCATCACCGAGACGAAGGCGGTCGGGCCCTCGGCGCGCGGCTCGGGCAGGCGGTCGAACTTCTCGACCTCGGGGAAGCTGATGTCCACCTGCGGCCGGCCCTCGGCGCGGCGGGCCTCGATCATGGCCGGCAGGCGGTGCAGGGTCTGCGGCCCGAACACCAGGTCGACGAAGGGCGCGCGCTTGAGGATGGCCTCGCCCTCCTGGCTGGCGACGCAGCCGCCGACGCCGATCAGCACCGGCCTGTCCTTCTTCAGGTGCTTCCAGCGGCCGAGCTGGGAGAACACCTTCTCCTGGGCCTTTTCGCGGATCGAGCAGGTATTGACCAGGATGACGTCGGCCTCGGCCTCGTCCTGGGTCAGTTCCAGGCCGTGCTCGGCCAGCAGTACGTCGGCCATGCGGGCCGAGTCGTACTCGTTCATCTGGCAACCGTGGGTCTTGATGTAGAGCTTGCCCTTGCGGGGCGGGGTTCCGGGCATGGCGGCGGTTATTCCGTTCCGGGGGGCGGCATTGTAGCGCCGGGACCCGGCCGGGGCCGCCCCGGACCGCCGTTTGAGCGGAGGAAACCTTGGCAAGTGGCCGTTCCGGGAGTAAATCTCGCCCCCATGTCCCTGCGCCTGCCCCTGCTGGCCTGCCTGCTGCTCGCCGCCGCCCCGGCCGGCGCGGGCACCCTGTACCGCTGCACCGGCGCCGACGGCATCCCCAACTACACCGGCAAGAAGGTCCCCGGGGCCCATTGCGAGGTGGTGGCCAACTACACCGCCGCCGATTCCCGTCCGCGCGGCCCGGCGCCCCGGCCGGCGGCTCCAGTGGCCACGGGGGGCGGGGGCAGCGGCAGCGGCAGCGGCAGCGGCAATCCGGCAGCCCGGGTGGACTTCCGTACGGCCGCGCCCGGCCAGGAACTGGCGGCCGCCGCCCCGACCGGTGGCGGCGCCCGGGTCACCCGCGGCGCGGTCTACAAATATGAGCGTGACGGCGTGGTGCACTACACCAACGTCCGGCCGCCGGGTGGCGGCGCCAAGCTGCTCTTCAGCTATGTGGAGACCTGCTACGCCTGCGGCCTGCTGCCGGGCGTGGACTTCCACAACGTCAGGCTGGACACCGAGTCCTATGCCGCCGAGGTGAGGGCGGCCGCCGAGGAGTTCGGCGTGGACGAGGCGGTGGTGCGGGCGATCATCCATGCCGAGTCCGCCTACCGGCCCAATGCCGTCTCGCACGCCGGGGCCCAGGGCCTGATGCAGCTGATCCCGGCCACGGCCGACCGTTTCGGCGTCCAGGACGTGTTCGATCCCGCCCAGAACATCCGCGGCGGCGTCCAGTACCTGGCCTGGCTGCTCAAGCGCTACAACGGCGACCTGAGCCTGGCCGCGGCCGGCTACAACGCCGGCGAGGGCGCGGTGGACCGCTACGGCGGCATCCCGCCCTATGCCGAAACCCAGCGCTACGTCGAGCGCGTGGGCATCCTGGCCGAGCGCTACCGCGGGGCGCTGGCCGCCCGCTGAGCCCTGGAGGCGGCGTTGCCGCCCTCGCGTGGGGTCCGTTAGAATCGCGCATCTTTGCGGGCCCCCTGCGGGTTCCGCAGCGGTAATTTCAGCCAAATCGCCAAATCGTGGAGAGCCGGATGGCTAACCAAGGGGTCAACTCAGGCCGCCGCCGCTTCCTGACCGCCAGCACCGTCGTGGTCGGTGCGGTCGGCGCGGGTTTCGCGGCCGTGCCGTTCATCAGTTCCTGGAAGCCCAGCGCCCGTGCCCAGACCGCCGGCGCGCCGGTCACCGTGGACATCAGCAAGATCGACCTGGAGCCGGGCATGCGCATGATCGTGCAGTGGCGCGGCAAGCCGGTGTGGATCTTCAAGCGCACGTCGGAGCAGGTGGCCGCGCTGCCGGGCCTGGACGAGCGCCTGCGTGATCCGGCCTCGGAGAACGCCGACCAGACTCCGGAGTTCGCCAGGAACGCCACCCGTTCGATCAAGCCCGAGATCGCGGTGCTGGTCGGCATCTGCACCCACCTGGGCTGCTCGCCCAGCTACGTGCCGGAGATGCTGCCGCAGCCCTTCGACAGCCAGTGGCAGGGTGGCTTCTACTGCCCCTGCCACAACTCGCGCTTCGACCTGGCCGGCCGCGTCTTCCAGGGCGTGCCGGCGCCGTCGAACCTCGAGGTGCCGCCCTATCACTTCCAGGACGACAACCACATCGTGGTGGGCGTCCCGCCTGAAGGAGCCGCGTGATGTCGAACCTGATCACCCGCGCCATCGAAGGCGTGACCGGCTGGGTCAACGACCGTGCCCCGGCCCTGGTGCCCATGTACCGGAAGCACATGTCGGAGTACTACGCTCCGAAGAACTTCAACCTCTGGTACTACTTCGGCTCCCTGGCCCTGCTGGTGCTGGTCAACCAGATCGTCACGGGCATCTTCCTGACGATGCACTACAAGCCCTCGGCGGCCGAGGCCTTCGCCTCGGTCGAGTACATCATGCGCGATGTGGAGTGGGGCTGGCTGATCCGCTACATGCACTCCACCGGCGCCTCGATGTTCTTCATCGTGGTGTACCTGCACATGTTCCGCGGCCTGATCTACGGCTCCTACCAGAAGCCGCGCGAGCTGGTCTGGATCCTGGGCATGCTGATCTTCCTGGTCCTGATGGCCGAGGCCTTCATGGGCTACGTGCTGCCCTGGGGCCAGATGTCCTACTGGGGCGCGCAGGTGATCATCAACCTGTTCGGCGCCATCCCGGTGGTCGGCAACGGCCTGACCGAGTGGATCCGCGGTGACTACCTGGTCTCCGACGCCACCCTCAACCGCTTCTTCGCCCTGCACGTGATCGCCCTGCCGCTGGTGCTGCTGCTGCTGGTGGTGCTGCACCTGGGCGCGCTGCACGAGGTCGGTTCCAACAACCCCGACGGCGTCGACATCAAGAAGGGCCCGAAGGGCAACCGCTGGGATCCGAACAAGCCGGCCGACGGCATCCCCTTCCACCCGTACTACACGGTGAAGGACCTGTTCGGCGCCGGCTTCTTCCTGATCCTGTTCGCCTTCGTGGTGTTCTTCGCGCCGACCATGGGCGGCTGGTTCCTGGAGTGGGACAACTTCGTCCAGGCCGACCCGCTGGTCACGCCGGAGCACATCAAGCCGGTGTGGTACTTCACCCCGTTCTACGCGATGCTGCGCGCCATTCCGGACAAGCTGTTCGGCGTGATCGTGATGGGCGGCGCGGTGATGATCCTGTTTGCGCTGCCCTGGCTGGACCGCAGCCCGGTGAAGTCCATCCGCTACCGGCCGATGCTGCACAAGCTGCTGATCGCCATCTTCGCGGTGGGCTTCGTGGTGCTGGGCTGGCTGGGTTCGCAGTCGGGCTCCGACCTGCAGAAGCTGACCGCGCAGATCCTGACCGGCTACTACTTCCTGTTCTTCATCCTGATGCCGTTCTGGTCCCGCATGGGCCAGTTCAAGGCCGTTCCCGAGCGGGTGACCACGCATGACTAAGCTGCGCATCTTCGCCCTCCTGCTGGCCCTGCTGCCGGCCATCGGCCTGGCCGCCGGTGGCGCCAAGCTCGAGCACTCGGGTGCCGACCTGAGCGACCGTGCCTCCCTGCAGCGTGGCGCCGGCCTGTTCATGAACTACTGCTCCGGCTGCCACTCGCTGTCCCTGCAGCGTTATTCCCGCCTCGGCGAGGACCTGGGCCTGACCGAGGAGCAGGTCGAGCGGTTCCTGATCCGCGGTGACGCCAAGGTTGGCGAGCCGATCAACACCGGCATCGCCGCCGGTGACGGCGAGGCCTGGTTCGGCAAGGCCGCGCCCGACCTGAGCCTGGTGGCCCGCGCCAAGCTGGGCGGCCCGGACTGGGTCTACGGCTACCTCAAGGGCTTCTACGTCGACGAGTCCCGCCCGCTGGGCTGGAACAACACCGTCTTCCCGGGCGCCTCGATGCCGCACGTGCTCTGGGAGCTGCAGGGCATCCAGCGCCCGGTCTATGACGTGGACGCCGAGGGCCAGTCGCACCTGGTCCGCCTGGAGCTGGTCAAGCCCGGCCGCCTGAGCCCGGCCGAGTACGACCAGGTGGCCCGCGACATCAGCGCCTTCCTGATGTACGTGGCCGAGCCGGCGGCGCTCAAGCGCGAGTCCATCGGTGTCTGGGTCATCCTGTTCCTGGCCCTGTTCACCCTGGTGGCCTACCTGCTCAAGGCCGAGTACTGGCGCGACGTGCACTGACCGGCACCGTCCCCGCCTGCATGAGGGCCGCCTTCGGGCGGCCCTTTTGTTTTCAATGACTTGCGACGTGGCCCGGCCCCGGGGCAGGGACCGACAGGCGGCGGCTCCCCGGCCGGGCCATGTCTTGCGGGTTGGCGGCCATTTCGGGCAGGGTTGGGCTTGGTCGCGACCGCCGGCAGGGGCCGGCGGCGCCCTGTCCATGGGGGAGTTCGATGGCAGCCAGCCCGCGCATCCGCAATGCCCTGACCCTGTTTTCCGCCCGCGACTGCGTCGTCTGCCACCGGGTCCGCCTGGTACTGGCGGCGAAGGGCGTCAGCTACGAGCTGGTTCCGGTGGACCCCACCGACCCGCCCGAGGACCTGGTGGACCTGAACCCCTATCACTCCGTGCCCACCCTGGTGGACCGGGACCTGGTGCTCTACGCCGCCTCGGTGGTTTCCGAGTACCTGGACGAGCGTTATCCGCACCCGCCGCTGATGCCGGTGGATCCGCTGTCGCGGGCCCGCCTGCGCCTGGCCATGCTGCGCCTGGAGCACGACTGGGTGCCGCATGTGCAGGCCATCCAGCATGGCAACAAGGCCCAGGCCGACGCCGGCCGCAAGCGGCTCAAGGAACTGCTGCTGTCCTCGCTGCCGCTGTTCCGGGCCTCCAAGTTCTTCCTCAATCCGGAGATGAGCCTGGCCGACTGCGCCGTCGCGCCGATCATCTGGCGCCTGCCGGCCCTGGGCATCCAGCTGCCCAAGGAAGCCAAGGTGATCGAGGACTACGGCATGCGCATCTTCCGTAATCCGGCCTACCTGCGTAGCCTGACGCCCGAAGAGAAAAACCTTCGCGAGCTGCCGCAATGACCGGAACGGTGCCCCGCATGGGCTCCAATCGTCCTTACCTGCTGAGGGCGCTGAACGAGTGGATCAACGACAACGGCATGACCCCGCACCTGCTGGTGGATGCCGAGCGCGAGGGCGTGCGCGTGCCGGCCTCGGCGGTGAAGGACGGCAAGATCGTGCTGAACATCGCTCCGCGGGCGGTCGCGCAGCTGGTGATGGACAACCACAGCGTGCGCTTCCTGGCCCGCTTCGGCGGCGTCAGCCACGCGGTGGAGGTGCCGGTGTCGGCGGTGCTGGCGATCTACGCCCAGGAAACCGGCCAGGGGATGATGCTGCCGGACGATGGCGAGCCGGACCTGCCCGGCCCGGATGGCCCGGACGAACCGCCTTCCGGTCCGGACGAGGGCGGTGGCCAGGGCTCCCGGCGCGCCCATTTGCGTGTGGTGAAGTGAGGCCGGCGCGTCGCCCGTGACGGTCGTATCTGCCCATGGATAAACTGCTGCGGTCGCGGCCCCGGGGAGGGCCTGGCCGCGGATTCGCAGGAGAGCGGACATGAAACTGGTGTTTCCCAACGGCGAGCACTCGCAGGTGCTGCTGAACCACGGCGTGAACAGGATCGGTTCCGCCGGTGACGTGACTGTCCTTCTGAAGGATCCGGAGATCGCCCCGCTGCACTGCGAAATCCACGTCACCCATACCGGTGCCAACCTGCAGGTGCCGGCCGGCGGTGGCCCGGTCTCCGTCAATGGCAAGCCGGTTTCGGACATCATGGCGCTGCGGCCGGGCGACCAGATCGGCTTCGCGCACGTGGTCGCGCGCTTCGCTGTGGTCGAGCCGGTCAAGGCGGAGGCCGGTGGCCCCGCCGATCCGGTTCACCCGGACGAGGACACCGGCGCCACCCGCGTGCGCGTGGCGGTGCCCAAGTACGTGCTGCGTGGCGTTTCCGGCGCGGTCTTCGGCAAGGTGTTCCCGGTGACCGGCCCGCTGGTGATCGGCCGGGCGGTGGAGGCCGACATCTCGGTGCCGGCCGAGGAGATCTCGCGCCGGCATGCCCTGGTCAAGCCGACGCCCGATGGCCTGTCGGTCGAGGACCTGGGTTCCAGCAACGGCACCTTCATCAACAACAAGCGGGTGCAGCAGGGCTTCCTGGGCCCGGGCGACGAGCTGCGCCTGGACGCGGTGCGCTTCATCCTGGTGGCGCCGGGCATGGAAATGGCGCAGCGCACGGCCCGGCTGGTGACGCCCAGCTCCTCGGCCGATCCGGCGCCGGCCCCGGCCTCGTCGATGAGCAAGTGGGTGCCGATCATGCTGACCCTGGCCGCGATCGCCGTGATCGTCGCCCTCTTCCTCAGCCGCGGCTGACCCCCGGCCTGATCTGACCCTTTGTTCTGACCCCACCCCGGGGTCAGACCCTTTACTCCGACCCCTGACTCTGACCCCTGACTCTGACCCCGGGGTCAGAACAAAGGGTCAGATCAGGGGGTCGAAACGGAGGGAGAGGTCGAGGGCGCGGACGTGCTTGGTCAGGGCGCCGATGGAGACGTAGTCGACGCCGATGGCCGCCAGCGTCGCCAGCCGTTCCGGCGTGACGCCGCCGGAGACTTCCAGCGGAACTTTCCCGGCGGCGCGGCGCAGGGCCTCGCGCAGGTCCCCGTCGCTGAACTCGTCGACCAGGATGCGATCGCAGCCGGTGGCCAGGGCCTGGTCGAGTTCGTCCAGGTTCTCGACCTCGATGATCAGCGGCAGCTCCGGATGGTGGGCGCGGGCGGCCGCAGCCGCGGCGGCGATCGAGCCGGCGGCGAGGATGTGGTTCTCCTTGAGCATCACCGCGTCGTACAGGCCCATGCGGTGATTCATGCCGCCGCCGCAGCGCACCGCGTACTTCTGCGCCTGGCGCAGGCCGGGCAGCGTCTTGCGGGTGTCGAGGATGCGGGTGCGGCTGCCGGCCACCCGCGCCACGCAGTCGGCGGTGGCGGTGGCGGTGCCGCTGAGGGTCTGCAGGAAGTTCAGGGCCGGCCGTTCGGCGCTGACCAGGGCGCGGGCGCGGCCCTCAAGCTCGACCAGAACGGTGCCGGCGGCGACCGCCTGGCCTTCCTCCACCCGCCAGCGGATGCGCACGTCCGGATCCAGGCGGGCGAAGCAGGCGTCGAACCAGGGCCGGCCGGCGATCACCCCCGCTTCCTTGGCGATCACATGGGCCCGGGCGGGGCCGTCGGGCAACAGGTCGGCGGTGGCATCGCCCGGGCCGAGGTCCTCGGCCAGGGCGCGGTCGACATCGGCCGCCACCACCTCGGCCGGGGGCGGCAGGGGTGCGGCCATCAGCGCGGGAAGCCTTCGACCTGGGTGGTGTCCAGGGCCTCGTCGGCCAGCAGCACCGGGATGCCGTCCTCGACCCGGTAGACGGTCTTGCGGTCGCGGGTGATCAGGCCTTCGGCCAGCGGGCTGGACTGGGGGCTGCCGTCGGCGCGCCGGACCTGGCCGGCGGCGATGGCGGCGTTGATGGCGGCGCGCTCGTCTTCGCCAAGCAGGGCCAGGGGCTGGCGGCTGGCCGGGCAGCACAGGATGTCGAGCAGCTTGCGGTCCATGGGGCGTTGTGTCCGGAGGCGGGAATGCCGTCTAGAATAGCGTTTTGCCGAAGGCGACCGCCATGAACCAAGCCGCCTCCGCCCCGCTGGTCGGGGTAGTCATGGGTTCCCGTTCCGACTGGGAGACGATGCAGCACGCCGTCTCCCGGCTGAGCCAGCTCGGCGTGCCGCACGAGGTGCGGGTGGTATCGGCGCACCGCACGCCCGACCTGCTGGTGGAGTACGCGAAGACCGCCCGCGAGCGCGGCCTGCGCGCCATCATCGCCGGCGCCGGCGGCGCCGCCCACCTGCCGGGCATGCTGGCGGCCATGACGCCGGTGCCGGTGCTCGGCGTGCCGGTGCAGAGCAAGGCGCTCAACGGCCTGGATTCGCTGCTTTCGATCGTGCAGATGCCGGCCGGCGTGCCGGTGGCCACCTTCGCCATCGGTGCTGCAGGCGCGGCCAATGCCGGCCTGTTTGCCGCCGCCCTGCTGGCGGCCGAGTTCGCCGACATCCGCAAGGCCCTGGACGATTTCCGCGCCCGGCAGACCGCCGAGGTGCTGGACAAGCCGGACCCGCGGCAGCCGTGACCACCGTCGGCATCCTGGGGGGCGGGCAGCTGGCCCGCATGCTGGCGCTTTCCGGCGCGCCGCTGGGGCTGCGCTTCCTGGTCCTCGATTCGGTCGCCGATGCCTGCGCGGCGCAGTTCGCGCCGCTGCTGCAGGCCGATTACCGCGACCAGGCAGCGCTGGCCGAATTCGCCGGCCGGGTGGACGTGGTCACTTTCGACTTCGAGAACGTGCCGGCCGAGAGCGCTGTCTGGCTGGCCGAGCGCGTACCCGTCTTCCCCAGCCCGCGCGCCCTGGCCGTGGCCCAGGACCGGATGGCGGAGAAGACGCTGTTCCGCGAGCTGGGCATCCCGGTGCCACCGTTCGCGGCAGTGGATTCGCGCGAATCGCTGCAGGCAGCGCTGGACGAGATCGGCACGCCCTGCATCCTCAAGACCCGGCGCCTGGGCTATGACGGCAAGGGCCAGTTCCGCCTGCGCAGCGCCGCCGACGCCGATGCCGCCTGGGAAGCGCTGGGCGCGCAGGCCGGGACGGTCGGGCTGATCCTCGAGGCCTTCGTCAGCTTCCAGCGTGAACTGTCGGTGGTGGCCGTGCGCGGCCGCGACGGTGAGCTGCGCGCCTGGCCGCTGACCGAGAACTGGCATGTCGACGGCATCCTGGCCGCCAGCCTGGCGCCGGCCGACGCCGACGCCGGCCTGCAGGCGCAGGCCCTGGCGGCGGCACGCAAGCTGGCCGAGGCGCTGGACTACGTCGGCGTGTTCGCCCTGGAGCTGTTCCTCAAGGACGGCGTGCTGATGGCCAACGAGCTGGCGCCGCGCGTGCACAACTCCGGCCACTGGACCATCGAGGGCGCCGAGACCTCGCAGTTCCAGAACCACCTGCGTGCCGTGCTCGGCCTGCCCCTGGGTGAGGTGCGGCCGCTTGGATACAGCTGCATGCTCAACTGGATCGGCGAACTGCCGCCGGCGGCGCCGGTGCTGGCCGAGCCGGGCGGGCACTGGCACGACTACGGCAAGTCGGCGCGCGAAGGCCGCAAGGTCGGCCACGCGACGCTGCGGGCGGACAGTCGGGAAGAACTGGCTGCCGCCCTGGAGCGGACAGGCGTGGCGCTGGGCCGCCAGGCCCAGGTCGCGCCGGTGATCGCGCGGCTGCGCGAGGGCTGAACGGACGCTGCCTGTTCCGGAAGGCCCGGGCGTGGCCCGGGCCCATGGCTCGCCAGGCGGCGATCAGGCCATCTGGCTTTCGACGAAGTCCCAGTTGACCAGGTTCCAGAAGGCCTCGACGTACTTCGGCCGCGCGTTGCGGTAGTCGATGTAGTAGGCGTGCTCCCAGACGTCGCAGGTCAGCAGCGGCTTGTCGTTGCCGGTGATCGGGGTGGCGGCGTTGGGCGTGCTGACCAGGGCCAGCGAACCGTCCGGGCGCTGCACCAGCCAGGCCCAGCCGGAGCCGAAGGTGGTGATGGCGGTCTGGGTGAACTGCTCCTTGAAGGCCGCGAAGGAGCCGAAGGCCTTGTTGATGGCATCGGCCAGCTTGCCGGTCGGCTCGCCGCCGCCGTTCGGCTTCAGGCAGTTCCAGTAGAAGGTGTGGTTCCAGACCTGGGCCGCGTTGTTGAACATGCCGCCCTGGGCCTTGCGGATGATGGCCTCCAGGTCGAGGTTCTCGAACTCGGTGCCCTTGATCTGGTTGTTGAGGTTGGTGACGTAGGTCTGGTGGTGCTTGCCGTAGTGGTAATCGATGGTCTCGGCCGAGATGTGCGGCTCGAGGGCGGTACGGTCGTAGGGCAGGGGGGGCAGTTCGATGGCCATGGCTGTCTCCGGTTCGTTCCGTGGATGGCGCCTTGGGGCGGCGCCCAAGCCGTATAATTCTAGCCCCATCGCGCCCCGACCCGGCGGGCGCCCACGCAACGGAGTTTTCGCATGAGCGTCATGGACCGCATCAAGTCGGTGGTCGAGTCGCACCCGATCGTCCTGTTCATGAAGGGTACGCCGCAGTTCCCGATGTGCGGCTTCTCCAGCCGCGCCGTGCAGGCGCTGAAGGCGGCCGGCGCCACCGGCTTCCACAGCGTCAACGTACTGGAGGATCCGGAGATCCGCGCCAACCTGCCGCGCTATTCCGACTGGCCGACCTTCCCGCAGCTGTTCATCAACGGCGAGCTGATCGGCGGCTGCGACATCACCGTCGAGCTTCACGAGAGCGGCGAGCTGGCGCGCATGGTCGCCGAGGCGCAGAAGGGCGCATGAGCGCCACCGCGCCATTGCCCGAGGTCGCCGCCGATGCCCTGGCCGGGCGCGTGGTGGTCGTCACCGGCGCCCACGGTGGCCTGGGCGCGGAGGCGGCCAAGGCCTGCGCGCGCGCCGGCGCCACGGTGGTGCTGGTCGGTCGCCGCGTGCCCAAGCTCAACCGTGTCTATGACGCGGTGAAGGCGCTGGGGCCGGAGCCGGCCATCTATCCCATGGACCTGGCCGGCGCCGACCCCGCCGATTACGCCGAGCTGGCCGCCAGAGTCGCCGGCGAGCTGGGCGGGCTGCACGGCCTGCTGCACTGCGCGGCGGAATTCTCCGGCCTGGCGCCGCTGGCCACGGTCGAACCGGAAGCCTTCGTGCGCTGCCTGCACGTCAACCTGAGCGCGCCCTGGCTGCTGACCCAGGCCTGCCTGCCGCACCTGGAGAAGCAGGCCGACAGCGCCGTGGTTTTCGTCACCGATGATCCGGCCCGGGTGGGCAAGGCCTACTGGGGCGCTTACGGCCTGGCCAAGCAGGGTCTGGCCGCCCTGGTCCGCCAGCTCAGCGCCGAGACCGACACCAGCAGCGTCCGGGTCAGCGGCCTGGAGCCGGGCCCGATGCGCACCGACCTGCGCGCCCGCGCCTATGCCGACGAGGCCCAGCTGCGGGTGCCGGGGCCGGCGGCCTATGCCGCGGCCTGCGTGCACCTGCTGTCCCCGGCCGGCATTGGCCACCGTGGCCAGGTCTGGGCCCCGAGGGTTCCGGCATGACCACGCTTTCGGCGGCCCTGCTGCTGTTCCTGATCCTCGACCCGCTGGGCAACATCCCGGTCTTCCTGGGCCTGCTCAAGCCGCTGCCCGGGCATCGCCGGCGCCGGGTGCTGGCCCGCGAGATGCTGATCGCCCTGGGCGTGCTGTTCGCCTTCCTCTGGGCCGGCAAGTACGTGCTGGACCTGATGCACCTGCGCCAGGAGTCGGTGGCCATCGCCGGCGGCATCGTCCTGTTCCTGATCGGCCTGAGGATGATCTTCCCCAGCCCCGAGGGCCTGTTCGGCGACACCCCGGCCGGCGAGCCCTTCATCGTCCCCATGGCCATCCCGCTGGTGGCCGGCCCCTCGGGCATGGCGGCGGTGATGCTGCTGGGCAGCCAGTACCCGGGCCGGATGCTGGACTGGAGCCTGGCCCTGGTCCTGGCCTGGGCGGCCACGGCGGCCATCCTGTTCTCGGCCACCTACCTGTACAAGGTCCTGGGCAGCCGGGTCCTGGTGGCCGTGGAACGGCTCATGGGCATGCTGTTGGTGGCCATTTCGGTGCAGATGCTGCTCGATGGCCTCAAGGCCTACCTGAGCGCCTGAGCCGGGGCAGGGGGCCGGGCCGCCCGGCGGGCCGGTCCGAAACCGTGACCGGCACCCGCCCCCGCGGCCGTCAAATGAATGACATGTAACCGCTGTACCGTGTTAAACTCTTGTTAGCTCCGGAGGCAGCGGGGAGCCCCTCTCCGGCACCACTTCAGGAACTTCGACATCCGCTGCGGCGGATGCGGCGGCTGGAAGCCGCGTCACGCATTTCTCGTCCCACCTAAAACCAGGGTTCACACCATGACCAATCGCAACCGGGTACGGCTCTCGAAGCTTTCCCTCGGCCTGGCTCTTGCGCTGGCGACCGTCACGCCGGCCTTTGCCCAGCAGACCTCCGCCGCCCTCGGCGGTGTGGTGACCACCGAACAGGGTCAGCCGATTGCCGGCGCCGAGGTGATCATCGTCCACACTCCCTCGGGCACCACCTCGCGTGCCACCACCGATGCCAGCGGCCGTTACAACGCCCGCGGCCTGCGCGTCGGCGGCCCGTACACCGTCACCGTGATCCGTGACGGATTCCAGAGCGAAGTGCAGGAGAACGTGTACCTGGTCCTGGGCGAGGCGTCGGCCGTCAACGTCGACCTGGCCACGGTCCAGGCGACCGAACTGGAGGCCGTCCAGGTCATCGGTACCGCCACCTCGGACATCTTCGGGCCGGACAAGATGGGCACGGGCACCAATGTCAGCCGTGAGCAGATCGACGCCCTGCCGTCGATCCAGCGCAACATCCAGGACTACATGCGCCTGGATCCGCGCGTCTCCCAGACCGACAAGCAGCGCGGCGAGATCTCCGCCGGCGGCCAGAACACCCGCTTCAACGCCATCCGCATCGACGGCGTGAGCACCAACGACCCGTTCGGCCTCGAGGCCAACAACCTGCCGACCCTGCGCCAGCCGGTGTCCATGGACGCCATCGAGGCGATCAGCATCGACCTGGCCAAGTACGACGTCACCATCACCGGCGCCACCGGCGCGGTGGTCGACGCCGTCACCAAGTCCGGCACCAACGAGTTCAACGGTTCGGTTTACTACGTCTACCGTGACAACGACTGGGTCCGCGACAACGAGAATGGCGACGCCTTCAACGGCTTCCTCGACGAGGAGACCTACGGCGCCACCTTCGGCGGCCCGATCGTCAAGGACCGCCTGTTCTTCTTCGCCAACTACGAGAAGTTCACCCGCAACGCCCCCGGCCCGTCCTTCGGCCCGGTCGGTTCCGGCGCCTCCAATGAGGTGGACATCACCCAGGCCCAGATCAACGAGGCGATCGACATCGCCCGCAACGTCTGGGGCTTCGACCCGGGTTCGTTCAGCGTGCCGGCCGGCCTCAAGACCGAGGTCGAGGAGCAGGCGATCAAGCTGGACTGGAACATCAACGACTTCCACCGCGCCTCGCTGCGCTATTCCAAGACCGAGCAGGTGGACGCCAACCTGCCGGGCCTGGGCACCAACAGCCTGTCCCTGAACAGCTACTGGTACAACCACGAGAAGGAATTCGAGAACGTGGTCGCCCAGGTGTTCAGCGACTGGAGCGACAACCTCTCCACCGAGTTCAAGCTGTCGCAGCGCGACTACAGCGCCATCCGCGTGCCGCTGAGCGTGTCCAACGCGCCGCAGATCGGCATCAACCTGGGCCCGGTCAACGTCAGCGACCCGGACCGCCCGGGCAATGGCCCCTTCCTCAACATGGGCACCGAGCAGTTCACCCACATGAACATCGTGGAGACCGAGCAGGTCAGCGCCTTCGGCGCCGCCACCATGTGGTTTGGCGACCATGAGCTGAAGTTCGGCTTCGACTGGGAGAAGAACGACATCTTCAACCTGTTTGGCCGCGATCTGTTCGGCACCTACCAGTTCGCCAGCCTCGACCACTTCCGTCGTGGCGAGTACTGGACCTACTCGTCGCGCCGGCCGCTGCCGGGCGAGGCCTTCGAGAGCATCGCCGCCGACTACAGCCACGAGAACCTCGGCCTGTTCATCCAGGACACCTGGAACGTCAACTACAACCTGTCGCTGCAGTTCGGTGTGCGCGTCGACACGCCGAATATCGATGACCGGCCGCGTCGCAACGCCCTGATCGAGGAAATCTTCGGCCTCGACAACACCACCACCATCGACGGCAACGAGCTGTTCCAGCCGCGCTTCGGCTTCAACTACACCTTCGACAGCGAGCGTCCGACCCAGCTGCGCGGTGGTGTCGGCCTGTTCCAGGGCGCGGCCGCCAACGTCTGGATCGGCAACTCGTTCCAGAACGCCGGCTTCACCCCGCAGATCTACGGCATCCGCATCGAGGGCGTCGACCCCGCCAACCGTCCGGACGTGTGGGCCGACTTCCCGTTCACCGCGGACCCGAACAACCAGCCGATCGTCGAGTCCGGTCAGCAGATGACCGTGAACATCATGGATCCGGACCTGGAGCAGCCGTCGGTCTGGAAGGCCAACCTCGCCTTCGAGCACGAACTGCCGTGGCACGGCATCGTGTTCGGCGCCGAGGCGCTGTTCACCAAGGTCAACACCGGCCTGCACTACCAGATCCTGGGCCTGGGCGAGCCGACCGCCATCGGCCAGGACGGCCGGCAGATCTTCTACTGCGACCCGGCCACCGCCGGCGGCGGCACCCGCTGCAACGGCAATGCCCTGATCGACGCGGTGCGCACGGCCGGCAACATGCCGCCCGAGTTCGCCAACATCACCGGCTGGGCCAACGACAACGTCATCCTGGTCAGCCCGACCAACAAGGGTCGTGGCGAGCAGCTGACCGTCAGCCTGACCAAGCCCATGACCGACCAGTGGTCCTGGATGCTGGCCTACACCTACACCGACGCCACCGAAGTCAACCCGCTGACGTCCTCCCAGGCGCACTCGAACTGGGACGGCCGGATGATCTTCAATCCGAACGATGAAGTTGCCGAGACCTCGAACTACGAGATCAAGGACCGCTTCATCGGCGTCCTCAGCTGGCAGCGCGCCTTCTTCGGCGACTACAAGACCAGCGTCTCGCTGTTCTACGAGGGCCGCTCGGGTCGTCCGTACAGCTGGACCTACCTGAACGACGCCAACGGCGACATGGAGATCAACGACCTGTTCTATGTGCCGAACGGCCCGGGTGACGTCCTGTTCACCGGCGGTGACGCCATGGAAGCGGCCTTCTTCGACTGGCTGGCGCAGCATCCGGAGCTGGCCGGTTACGCCGGCCAGGTGGCTCCGCGCAACATGTCGCGTTCGTCTTGGGTGAACCAGTTCGACGTGCGCATCAGCCAGGAGCTGCCGGGCTTCTTCGAGGGCCACAAGTCGATGATCTGGCTCGACATCATGAATATCGGCAACCTGATCGACAAGGATTGGGGCCAGATCAACGAGATCGGCTTCCCGTTCGGTCGTCGCGTCGCCGAGATGGCGGGCATCGACCCGGCCACCGGCAAGTACATCTACGACTTCGACCCGGGCCGCGTCTTCACCGAGCGCCTGTACGACGGCGTCGGCCAGTCCCGCTGGGCGGTGCAGGTCGGCTTCAGGTACGAGTTCTGACCGCATTGCGGCGTCCTGATCGGACGGAACGGCCGGCGGCAACGCCGGCCGTTTTCTTTTCCGCTAGAGTGGGCCGCCCGAATACGAAAATAACCAGAACAGGAACCGCAACATGGACAATCCTTCCGTCGTCGCCACCGTCAGCGCACGCATCTCCCCGCGCGGCGGCCTGGACATCCTTTCGCGGGCCGAGGTGGCCCGCCTGCGCGACGCCAGCCAGAACGGCCTGCATGAGCTGCTGCGCCGCTGCGCCCTGGCGGTACTGACCAGCGGCAGCGAGTCCGACGACCCGCGCGAGGCCTCGCAGCGCTTCGCCGATTTCGAGATCGAGGTGCAGCAGCAGGACCGCGGCATCAAGATCGAACTGCGCAACGCCCCCGCCATGGCCTTCGTCGACGGCGAAATCATCCGCGGCGTGGCCGAGAACCTGTTCGCGGTGGTCCGCGACATCGTCTACAACGCCAACGAAGTCTCGGCCAGCCCGCGCTTCGACCTCGGCACCGGCGCCGGCATCACCGAGGCGGTGTTCGAGATCCTGCGCAATGCCCGGGTGCTGAAGTCCTTCCAGGAGCCGAACCTGGTGGTCTGCTGGGGCGGCCATTCGATCAACCGCACCGAGTACCTGTACACCAAGCGGGTGGGCTACGAGCTGGGCCTGCGCGGCCTCGACATCTGCACCGGCTGCGGCCCGGGCGCGATGAAGGGCCCGATGAAGGGCGCCGCCATCGCCCATGCCAAGCAGCGGCACTGGAAGCCGCGTTACATCGGCATCACCGAGCCGGGCATCATCGCCGCCGAGTCACCCAACCCGATCGTCAACCAGCTGGTGATCATGCCGGACATCGAGAAGCGCCTGGAGGCCTTCGTCCGGCTGGGCCACGGCATCATCGTGTTCCCGGGCGGTGTCGGCACCGCCGAGGAGATTCTCTACCTGCTGGGGCTGCTGCTGCACCCGGAGAACGCGGACCTGCCGTTCCCGCTGATCCTGACCGGCCCGGCCGAGTCGGCGGCCTACTTCGAGCAGATCGACCAGTTCCTGCGCCTGGCCCTGGGCGAGGCGGCGACCAGCCGCTACCAGATCGTCGTGGACGACCCTGCCAGGGTGGCCCGGCTGATGAAGGAAGGCCTGCGCAAGGTGCGCGAGCACCGGCTGGACGGCAAGGACGCCTTCTTCTTCAACTGGTCGCTGCACGTGCCCTTCGAGTTCCAGCAGCCGTTCGAGCCGACCCATGCCGCCATGGGCGCGCTGAACCTGCACCGCGACCAGCCGCTGCACCTGCTGGCGGCCGACCTGCGCCGGGCCTTCTCCGGCATCGTCGCCGGCAACGTCAAGGAAATCGGCATGCGGCAGATCGAGAAGCACGGCCCGTTCCAGATCGATGGCGACAAGGACATCATGCGCGCCCTCGACCAGCTGCTGGCCGCCTTCGTGGAGCAGCGGCGCATGAAGATCTCCGGCCGCTACGAACCCTGCTACCGGGTGGTCGGCTAGGCGGCCGTCCGCGGCAGGCGGATGACGGCGACGTAGCGCCCGTCCTCCACCCGCGTCTCCAGCCGGCCCTGGCCGCCGCTCAGGGCCTCGACGCGCTCGCGCGCCGAGGCCAGGCCGACCTGGTGGCCGGGCGCCGGCCGCGTGCCGGGGGCGGGCAGGTCGTTGCGCACCATGATCCGGACCTCGGCCGCGTCCTGCTCGACCTCGATGTCCAGGCGCCCGCCCTGCGGCGAGGGCTCGATGCCGTGGCGGATGGCGTTCTCGACCAGCGGCTGGATGGACAGCGTCGGCACCCGCACCGGTGGCAGCGGCTCGGGCAGCTGCCAGGCCACCTGCAGGCGCGGGCCGAAGCGCAGGGTCTCGATTTCCAGGTAGCGCCGGGCCAGGCCCAGCTCGTCCTCCAGCGGCAGCTCGCCCGGGCCGGCCAGGGCGGCCCGGAACAGGTCGGAGAGGTCCAGCAGCAGGCGCTCGGCCTCCTCCGGCCGGGCATGCACCAGGGCGGCACCCGTATTGAGGGTGTTGAAGAGGAAATGCGGGCGGATGCGCGCCTGCAGGGCCTCCAGCTCGGCCTGCTTGGCCCGCACGGCGGCCAGGCGCCCGCGCCAGTGGTTGTCGAAGGCGGCCAGGCCGAGCAGGCCCACGGTCAGGGTGATGCCGGTCGCCAGCTGGCCCAGGTCCCACCAGTCGATGGGCCGGATCGGGTCGCCGGGGCCCAGCAGCAGGGCGATCACCGTCGTCAGCAGCCAGCAGACCGCCACTGCGACGGCCAGGGCCGCTGCCGCCACCTGCTGCGGGCGCAGCCGGTTCAGCCAGCGCCGGCCCAGGTAGAGCAGGCCCAGGGTGAGCAGGCTGGTCCACTGGATCCACAGCGAGGCCAGGCCGAAATAGACCCAGCGGCTCCCGTCCAGGCCCGGCGCCATCGCCAGGACCGCCGCCAGCCCCTCGCCACCCAGCATCACCCAGAGCACCGCCCGGGCCTGCCAGAGCACGTCCAGGGGGCGGGCGGGCGGGGCGGCGGGCGAGGGCGGCATGGGCAGGGATCCGGATTTGCGGCTCGGAATGTCATGATGCCCGCAAATGCCCGGGACGGAAGGGGTTTCCGACCGCCTGCCCCGGCCGGCCGGCCGCTCGTCGGCCGGACGTGGCGCCGGCGGCCCGGTCGTCCTAATTTGCCCGCAATGCCTGATGGGAGGGGTCCATGGCATCTGTCTTCGAGCCCGGTCGTCCGGGTCTTCACGCTTCCAGGGGTTTCACCCTGCTCGAGCTGCTGGTCACGCTGGCCGTGCTGGCCATCGTGCTGGGGCTGGCCGTGCCCAGTTTCCAGGGGATCATCCAGCGCAATCGCCTGACCGCCGCTACCAACGAGCTGGTAGCCGCCATCCAGCTGGCCCGCGCCGAGGCCATCCGCCGCAACCGGCAGGTGGTGCTGTGCCCGACCACGAACGGCACCTCCTGCAATGGCAGCGACTGGATGCGGACCATCGTCCGGGTGCCGTCCAGCAACGAGGTGGTGCGCGAGTTCCGGCTGTTCGGCGCCGGCATCAGCGTCACCGGCAGCTCCAACGTCGCCAGCAACAGCCAGATCGCCTTCAGCCCCAACGGACTGGTTCGTGTCGGCAGCGGCAGCGACACCACCGGCGTGCTGTCGGTCTGTTCGGACCGGGTCGATGAGGCAGAGAACACCCGCGACGTGCAGATCGCCGTCAGCCGTGTCAGCGTCGAGACGCGCAACGGCGGCGAAGGCTGCGCGTCCGCCCAGGTTACGGAATGAGGTAGCCCATGAAGCGTTCCGACCTTCACCGCGGATTCCATCGCCAGCGCGGCACCAGCCTGATCGAGGTGCTGGTGGCGGTACTGGTGCTGGCCATTGGCCTGCTCGGTGTCGCCGCCCTGCAATCGCTCACGCTGAAGAACACCCAGAGCGCCTCGGAGCGAACGGCCGCCATCATCCAGAGCTACGCCATCCTGGACATGATGCGTGCCAATCGCGATGACGCCCTCGCCGGCCGCTACAACGAGGGTTATCGCTGCACCCCGCCCGATGAGCTCGATTCCCGGGTCAATGCCGACCGTGCGCTCTGGATCGCCCAGCTCAAGGAGAGCGTGGGCGAGAGTGCCTGCGCGCGCGTGACCTGCAGCGCCAACACCTGCGAAGTCGGGGTCCGCTGGAACGACGAGCGGGCCACCGGCGGCGAAACCGAACAGGAAATCGAGACCAGGACCAGGCTCTGACCATGCGTACCTACCGGAAGCAACCGATGATCAAGCGGGCCACCCAGGCCGGCTTCTCCCTGATCGAGCTGATGATCGCGCTGCTGATCGGCCTGGTCGTGGTAGCGGCCGCCGGTGGCGTGTTCATCTCCAACAAGCAGGTCTACAACGCCTCCGAGACGGTCAACCGAATCCAGGAAGGCGTCCGCGTGGGCTTCGAGCTGATGTCGCGCGACATCCGCGAGGCCGGCGGCAACCCCTGCTCGGCAGCGGCGCCGGTGGTCAACCAGATGTCCACCGGCGGCAACGACTGGTGGGCCGACTGGGGCGACGGCATCCATGGCTATGACGGTAGCGACGTGATGCCCGGCACCGTGGCCGGCATGGGCGTGTTCGGTTCCGGCGTTGGCCAGCGGGTGATCGGTACGGACGCCATCGAGATCAACTCGGCCCTGGGCGGCGGCATCCGCGTGACGGACCATGCCACGCCCTCCGCCGTGCTCGACGTGAGCAGCCAGGGCGACATCCAGGTCAACGACATCCTGGTGGTCTGCAACATGGACTACGCCTTCATCTTCCAGGCCACGGCCCTGCCCAGCGCGACCAAGATCCAGCACAACAGCGGCACCAGCCTCAACTGTGCCCAGGAGTTCCAGTACGAAAGCCCGTGCACGGCCACTGGCGCCAGCGGCAACTTCGGCTATTGCTTCGTGCCGGGCGCCACCCCCAGCGCGCAGTGCGACGGTTTCGGTCGTGGCCCTGCCTATGTCGCTCGGGTCGGCTCGATCCGCTGGTACGTGGGCAACAACGCCCGCGGCGGCCGCTCGCTGTACAGGGCCACCATCTCCAACCGCTCCAGCACCAACACCCCCGACACCCTGCTCGATGCCTTCGAGGTGGTCGAGGGCGTGGAGGACATGCAGGTGACCTACCTGGAGGCCGGCGAGGACACCTACACGCCTCCGAGCGGCGTGGATGACTGGGGCAGGGTGGTGGCGGTCCGCATCACCCTGAACATGGTCGGCACCCAGGGCGCCCTGACCGGCAACGAGATCCAGGGCACCGATGGCGCGGCCCTGCGCAGGACCCTGACCCATGTCGTGCAGCTTCGCAACCGGGAGGCCGTGCTGTGAGCAAGACCATGCGAACCTCCGCTGCCCGCCAGTCGGGCGCCGCCCTGATCGTGGTGCTGTTGCTGCTGCTGGTCATCACCGTGCTCGGCCTGGCGGCCATGCGCGGCACGGTGATGCAGGAGCGGATGAGCGGTAACACCAATGCCCGCGCCAAGGCCTTCCAGTTCGCCGAAGCGGTACTGCGCGAGGCCGAGACGGTGGCGGCGTCCCCGTCCAGGCCGCCGATCCCGGCCACGGGCTGTGCCAACGGCATGTGCGCGATGGTGCCGGTCAACGAGACGCCGGCCTGGGAATCGCCGACGTTCTGGACGAGCGCCAGCAATGGCTTCCGCGTTTCCGGCGTGGAGCTGCAGGACGCCGACTTCGACCTGATTGCCCGCTACGTGATCGAGGACATGGGTGAGGGCAACTCGCCCTCCGCCGGCTGCACCAGCGACATCGACATGTCGGCGCCGACCTGCGCCGGCACCAACGGCAACGCACAGAACTTCCGCATTACCGCCTATGCGCGCCTGGGAGATGGCGCCGAGGTCACTCTCCAATCCGGATACCAGGTGCCGTAAGGCAGGTGGGTACTGATATGAACCGCAACCGCAACCATCCCGTCCGCAAGCCGGCCCTGACGGCCGCGTTGGCCTTCGCTGCCACGCTGCTCGCCCTGCCGGTCAGCTCGGCCCTGGCCCAGAGCTTCCCGGACTTCCCGCTGCAGACCGGCGCCGGCGACGTCGAGCCGAACATCCTGTTCATCCTCGACGACTCGGGTTCGATGGCCTTCGAGGACATGCCCAATCCGGACGTCACGACCATCTGCCGGCGCTCGGGCAGCCGCTGCGCGAGCAGCGGCAGCCACAACATCACAGGCCAGACCTACGTCGGCAATACGATCTACTTCAATCCGGCCATCGACTACGACCCGTGGATCCTGTCCAGCGGCTCGCCGATGACCGGCGGCACCAGCATGACGGCGGTGTACGGCTCCTTCAACTTCGCCGGCAGCGGCCATGGCGGCGAAAGCGACATGATCGACCTGACCGATCCCGGCAGCTGCGAGGTCTATGACCGCAACGGCTCAAACAGGACGGTCTGTGGCGGCCCGCAGATCTTCCATGTGCCGAAGGATCCGACCCGGACCGATACGTCCTACCTGCAGAACAGCACCAACTACTACCGCTACGAGATCCACCATGTGAACGGCACGCCCTACATCGTGCGCAGCGAACTGGTGAACGGCGGCGGCCCCAGCCTGGCCGTGGGTTCGCCGGTGGATTACGACATCACCATCGACAACATCGATGATGACGACCAGGAGAACTACTACTACGACGTCGTGGCTGGCTCGACCTTCCGGGCCGACACCAGCGGCGGTTCGGGCAACGTGCGCCTGCGGGTGTACGACCCGAACGGCAACCGCGTGTGCAACTCCGAAACTGGTGGGTGGAACAGCGGCAACGTCGAGTCCTGCACCATCAACAATACGGTTGCCGGCACCTACCGGGTCCGTCTCACCGATAGCTTCGACAACGTGGACCTGCGTGTTCGCTACCGCAACCAGGCCTACATCGGTTGCGGCGGCAGCGGCTGGAACTGGGGCAACTGCACCCTGGTCGACACCATCGCCGGCCGCAGCCTGAGCGAGGAGCTGGAGAACTACGCAACCTGGTTCTCCTACCACCGCACCCGCATGAAGGTGGCCAAGTCCGGCGCCAGCGCCGCCTTCGCCCGCCTGGGCAACAACGTCCGCGTGGGCTTCCGGACGATCTGGAACCGCAATACCTTCGACATCCCCGTCAACGACGGCAACGAGGGCATCTTCGAAGGCACCTCGCGCGAAACCTGGTTCTCGCGCCTGTTCGGCGCCCGCGGTCGCGACGGCACGCCCCTGCGCGCGGCCCTCTACGACGCCGGCGAGTACTTCAGCGACTCCAGCTCCAGCGGCCCCTACGGCCCGGCCGCCGGCGCGGACCAGCTCGCCTGCCGGCAGAACTTCGCCATCCTGACCACGGACGGTTACTGGAACGGCAGCATCGACTCGCGTTCCATCGGCGACCAGGACGGCACCAGCGGTGAATCCATCTACAACCCGAAGGATGAGACCACGGCGGTCCGGTATACGCGTGTCCACCCGTACCGCGATACCAACAGCGGCACAAACTACTCGAACACGCTGGCCGACGTGGCCATGAAGTACTGGAAGACCGACCTGCGGCCCGACCTGGTCAACATCGTCCCGACCAGCACGCAGAATCCGGCGTTCTGGCAGCACATGGTCACCTTCGGCATCTCGATCGGCCTGAAGGGCACCCTGGACCAGGGTTCCGTTGCGCAGGTGGTGCAGGACGGCCGCCCGCGAAAGAACGGTGATCCCGTGGACTGGCCCGACCCGACCAACCGCGAGGACGCCGAGCGCATCGATGACCTCCTGCATGCCGCGGTCAACGGCCATGGCGAGTTCATCGCCGCCACCAGCGCCGACCAGTTCCGCGACTCGCTGACCTCGGTCCTGGGCCAGATCCAGGCGCGCCTGGCGTCGGGCTCCAATGTGGCGACCAACAGCACCACGTTCCAGTCCGACACCCGCGCCTTCCAGGCCACCTACACCTCCGGCTCCTGGACGGGCGAGCTGACGGCCTACAGCGTCACCCGCGCGGGCGGCATTTCCAGTACACCCGACTGGCGGGTGACCGAGCGCATCGCCGCCACCTATGCCGACAACCAGTCCGGCAACGACTTCCACAACCGGGTCGTGCGCACCTGGGACACCTCCGGTGCCGGCGGTGGTGCCACCTTCCCGACCACGGCGCAGGCGGAGGCGCTGGCCCGGCCGACCGGTGCGGCAGCGGTCACCGGTGCCAACAACGCCGCCTACATCAAGGGTAACCGCTCGCTCGAGATGTCCAATCCGAACGGTGTGCTGCGCAACCGCTCGACGGTACTGGGCGACATCATCAATTCCTCGCCCTTCTACATCCGTGACACCGAGACGATCTACGTCGGCGCCAACGATGGCATGCTGCACGGCATCGATGCGCTCACCGGCGATGTGCTGTTCTCCTACGTCCCGGCCGGCCTGAACTTCACCAAGCTGGCTTCGATCAGTGACCCGGCCTACACCCACGGCTTCTTCGTGGACGGCCCGGTGACGGTGTCCAGCTACCGGGTGCAGTCCGGCAAGAACTACCTGGTCGGCACCCTGGGTCGCGGTGGCAAGGGCGCCTTCGGCCTCGACGTCAGCGACGTCCGTGCCAACAACGCCAACGCCCGCTTCACAAACAACCATGTGCTCTGGGACCACACCGCCACGGTCGATGGCGACATGGGCTACGTGCTTGGCCTGCCGCTGATCGTGCGTGGCAACAGCGACGACATCCTGGCGATCGTCCCGAACGGCATCGACAGCACCAACGGCAGTGCCACCCTGTTCGTCTATGACGTCACCGATGGCGACCTGCTGGCCAAGATCGTCGCCGACAACTCCGGCAGCAATGGCATGTCCTCGCCGCGCGCCGCCGACCTCGATGGCGATGGAAAGGTGGACTACGTCTATGCCGGCGACCTGAAGGGCAACGTCTGGAAGTTCGACTTCACCTCCAACAATCCCAACAGTTGGGGTGTGGATGCCGACGTCGGTGGCCCCCTGTTCGTCGCAACCGACGCCAACGGCGACCGGCAGCCGATCACCGGCGGTATCGCCCTGGCGCGGGAACCGGGGACGAACAAGATCTGGCTCACCTTCGGTACCGGCAAGCTGATCACCATCAGCGACCTTTCTTCGACCGACATCCAGACCTGGTACGGCATCATTGACGATGACGCGGCCATTGGCCGTGACGACCTGACCGCCCGCGAGATCGCCATCGTCGGCAAGAATGCCGACGGCCGTCCGGTGCGGGCCTTCGAGGAGTTCTCCGAGTTGCCGGATGGCTCGATGGGCTGGTACGTGGATCTGGACGAACCGACACCGGGCGAGCGCGTGGTCAGCGGCGCCCGGGTCAGCGGCCGGGCAGCCTTCGTGTCCAGCGTCATACCCTCGGCCGGCGACGGCTGCGAAGCCGGCGGCGGCGGCTACCTGAATGCCATAGACATGTTCACCGGCACCAGCGCAGAGGGTTCGGAGGGTGGTGGCTCCGCTTCCTTCTTCGACGTGGACGGTTCCGGCACCGGCGCGGACGACACCATTACCGATGGCGACGGCAACACCCTGCCGATCGGTTCCATCGACCTGGGCGTCGGCATGCCGACCGAGTCGAGCCAGATCGAGGACCTGGTGGTGGTCTGCGGTTCCGACGGCACCTGCGAAGAGGTGCCGGCCGCTCCGGGTTCGGGCAGCATGGGCAGCCCGCGGCGTACTTCCTGGCGTGAGATTTTTGGAGACTGATCCATGAGCAGCAGCAAGCACAGCCGCGGCTTCACCCTGATCGAGCTGATGATCGTGGTGGCCATCCTGGCCATCCTGGCCGCCCTCGCATACCCGGCCTACATCAGGCACACGATCAGTTCTCGCCGGGCCGCAGCGACGGCCTGCCTGACCGAGCTCAGCCAGTTCATGGAGCGGTACTACACGACCAACCTCACCTACACGGGTGCGGCCCTGCCCACCAATACGGCCTGCCAGCGGGACCTGGAGGCGTTCTACACCTTCGCTGTCTCCGCCGTTACCGGCAGCACCTACACGCTGCAGGCGACGCCGCAGGGGCCGCAGACCCGGGATACCGAGTGCGGCACGCTGAGCCTGGACCATCGAGGCGAGCGGACGGTGTCAGGTGGCGCCGACGTGGCCCAGTGCTGGTAATCCTGCCCGGCACGCCGGCACAAGCGGCAAAAGAAAAGGGCTCGCATCGCTGCGAGCCCTTTTCACTTGATATGGCGCCCGAAGTTGGACTCGAACCAACGACCCCCTGATTAACAGTCAAGTGCTCTAACCGGCTGAGCTATTCGGGCGGGGACGCGCATTTTAAACCACCACCCCCCGGGGTCAAGCCCTGACGGCAGCGGGGTTTGCCGGGGCTTCAGGGCTGGAAAGGGCAGGGCAGCTCCCGCTCCAGGCTGTTCTCGCTGCGGATCCGGCCGGCCAGGTTGACCACCACCTGGCCGACCAGGCGCCCGTCGCTGCGCCGGCACAGGCTGAGGCTGATGTTGCTGCCCCCGGCCATGCCGTCGGGCTGGTAGCGGACCCGGTGCCGCCCGGCGGTGGCGCGGACCGGCAGGTCGGTGGCCGCGCGCTGCACATGGTGGAGGATGGCCCCGGGGCCCGCCGGCTGCCCGCTCCGGTCCGCGTCGACGAACACCAGCCAGCCCTCGTCCCAGATGAGATCGGTGCGGCAATGCAGGCCGTCCGCGCTCGGGCAGACGCTGACCGGCCGCCCGCGCGCCACCGCCGCCATCCGCGCCGCGGCCAGCGAGGTCGTCAGGCCATGCAGGGCGTCCAGCGCATGCGCCCGTTCCCGCAGCAGGCGCAGCGAAGGCAGGGCCAGGGCGAGGGTGATGCCGAGCACGGCCACGGTGACGACCAGCTCGGCCAGGGTGAATCCGCGGTGGTGGCGTCGCATCGGGCGGCTCCATGGCCTGGGTGGCCAAAGCCTGGCGCGTGCCGCCCGCTGCCGCCGTCGGCCACCGCGGCGCGGTCGGGTAGGGGACCGATGCTGTCCTCCGTGCGTGGCTATACTGCCTGCTTGCCCGGAATTCGCGAGACGCCGTGTCCGACGACCGCTTCGAACTCAGCGCCCCCTACCAGCCGGCGGGTGACCAGCCGCAGGCCATCGAGCGCCTGGTGCAGGGCTTCGAGGCCGGCCTGGCGCACCAGGTGCTGCTGGGCGTCACCGGCTCGGGCAAGACCTTCACGATTGCCAACGTCATCCAGCGGGTGCAGAAGCCCACCCTGGTGCTGGCCCACAACAAGACGCTGGCCGCCCAGCTCTACGGCGAGTTCAAGTCCTTCTTCCCGAAGAACGCGGTCGAGTACTTCGTCAGTTACTACGACTACTACCAGCCCGAGGCCTACATTCCCTCGACCGACACCTTCATCGAGAAGGACAGCAACGTCAACGAACACATCGAGCAGATGCGCCTGTCGGCCACCAAGGCCCTGCTCGAGCGCCGCGACGCCATCGTCGTTGCCAGCGTCTCGGCCATCTACGGCCTGGGCGACCCGAACGAGTACTTCCGGATGGTGCTGCACCTGGTCAAGGGCGACCGCATCGACCAGCGCGAGCTGATCCGCCGCCTCACCGAGATGCAGTACAGCCGCAACGATACCGATCTGGTGCGTGGCGCCTTCCGCGTCCGCGGCGAGGTGGTGGACGTGCACCCGGCCGAATCGGAGATCGAGGCCCTGCGCATCGAACTTTTCGACGGCGAGGTCGAGGCCCTGTCCCTGTTCGACCCGCTGACCGGCCACGTCATCCGCAAGCTGCAGCGCTACACGCTCTACCCCAAGTCGCACTACGTCACCACCCGGCGCACCGTGCTGGACGCGATCGAGACCATCAAGGCCGAGCTGCGCGAGCGCCTGGAGGTGCTGCACAGGGAAAACCGCCTGGTCGAGGCGCAGCGCCTGCAGCAGCGCACCATGTACGACCTGGAGATGATGGCCGAGGTCGGTTTCTGCTCCGGCATCGAGAACTACAGCCGGCACCTGACCGGGCAGATGCCCGGTGAGCCGCCGCCCTGCCTGTTCGACTACCTGCCGCCGGACGCGCTGCTGGTGGTGGACGAGTCGCACGTCACCGTCCCGCAGATCGGTGCCATGTACAAGGGCGACCGCTCGCGCAAGGAAACCCTGGTCGAGTTCGGCTTCCGCCTGCCCTCGGCCCTGGACAACCGGCCGCTGAAGTTCGAGGAATGGGAACGGCGCTCGCCGCGCACCATCTTCGTTTCGGCAACGCCCGGCGCCTACGAGATGGAGAAGGCCGGCGGCCAGGTGGTGGAGCTGGTGGTGCGCCCGACCGGCCTGATCGATCCCGAGGTCGAAGTTCGGCCGGTCGCCACCCAGGTGGACGACCTGCTCTCGGAAATCAACGCCCGCGTCGCCATGGGCGACCGCGTGCTGGTCACCACCCTGACCAAGCGCATGGCCGAGAACCTGACCGACTACCTGGCCGAACACGACGTCCGCGTCCGCTACCTGCACTCGGACGTGGATACGGTCGAGCGCGTGGAGATCATCCGCGACCTGCGCCTGGGCAAGTTCGACGTGCTGGTCGGCATCAACCTGCTGCGCGAGGGCCTGGACATGCCCGAGGTTTCGCTGGTGGCGGTGCTGGACGCCGACAAGGAAGGCTTCCTGCGTTCCACCACCTCGCTGATCCAGACCATCGGCCGCGCCGCGCGCAACGTCCGCGGCAAGGCCATCCTCTACGCCGACCGCATCACCGATTCGATGAAGGCGGCCATGGACGAGACCGCCCGCCGCCGGCAGAAGCAGGCCGAGTACAACCAGGCGCATGGCATCACCCCGACCTCGATCCAGCGGGCGGTGATGGACGTGATGGAAGGCGCCCGGGCCGAGCCCGAGCAGGCCCGCGGCCGCGGTCGGGGTCGCAAGGTGGCCGAGCCGGCCGTCGACTACGCCACCCTGGACCCGGCCGAGCTGGCCGCCCGCCTGCGCGAGCTGGAGGAGCGCATGCACCGGCATGCCCGCGACCTGGAGTTCGAGGAGGCGGCCAAGTGCCGCGACGAGATCCACCGCCTGCGCGCCCAGGGCCTGATGGCCTGAGGCCGGGACCTGGCGGACCGGGGCCGTTCCGGAACGGGGTGGGCTGGCGGAGTCCGGCGCCGGAGCTCCGCCGTTGTCGGCCGTTGATCGGCGCTGCTATACTTCGCGCCCCTTCGGGCGGTTAGCTCAGCGGTAGAGCACTACCTTGACATGGTAGGGGTCACAGGTTCGAACCCTGTACCGCCCACCACCCCAGGCCAGGATGGCCGGGTGGACGAAGGCAAAGAGGCCGCCCCTGGGCGGCTTTTTCCTTTTTGGGCCCCCGCTTCGTCGCCAGCGCCGCGCCCCGCCCGCCAGCTCCCGCCGCGCCCCGCGCAGGCGCAGGCCCGGCCCCATGCGTCCTCCGCCCCTCAGACCCGCAGCCGCCGCGCCCGCAGCTTCTCGTAGGCGGGCCGGCAGGTCTCGGCCACGGCCCGGGCCTGGCCGTCCAGCACCGGCGCCGGCCGCGCCGAGGGCGGCTCAAAGCCCGTCGAGCGCCAGACGGTGGCGTACCAGTGCGGCGCCCAGACCCCGTCGCTGGCCCGCGGCCCCGGCGGCCAGCGCAGCATCCGCTCCGTGAACTCCAGGCCCAGCTCGGCGCAGAGCGCCCGCAGATGGGATTCGGGATCGGCGAGGAAGTCGCCGGCGTCGATCACGGTCGGCTCCCGGCCCTGGGCCGCGGCCAGCTCGTCGAACAGCTCGGCCTGCTGCAGCAGGCCGATGTCGGCCGGCTCGACCCGGTCGCGCGAGCGCAGGTAGGAGGCCACCACCTCGGCCGGGTCGCGGATCAGGAAGATGTTGTGCAGCTGCCGGATCCAGGCCCGGTCCATGCCGGGCAGCAGGTGGTGGCTCATGTGCTTCTGGTACCAGACCGGCCTGCCCGCCGGCGCCGGCCCCAGCAGGGCCTCGGCGACGCGGCGCCAGTCGGTCTCGCCGGCGGCGATGACCTCGTCACGGCCGGGATGGTCGGCGCCGCTCATGGCCAGGTAGGCGGCGTACAGCGGCTCGTCGCTGACGGCGCAGTCGGGCCGGTTCTCCCAGGCCCGCATCATGGCCGTGGAGATGTTGCGCGGCCCGCTCCACATGGCGATGCGCAGGGTCACGCCAGCCGCTCCCCGGCGCGCACGGCCACGTCGCGCAGCACCAGTTCCCGGTACAGCGCCTGCAGCCTGGCCACCATCGGCCCGGGCCGGCCGTCGCCGATGACCCGGCCGTCCACCTCCCGCACTGCCACCACGCCGGCGAAGGTGCCGGTGCAGAAGGCTTCCTCGGCCGAATAGACGTCGGTCAGGCTGAAGTTCTTCTCCCGGCAGGGGATGCCGGCCTCGCGGCAGGCCTGCAATACCTTGGCGCGGGTGATGCCGTGCAGGCAGTAGTCGCCGGTCGAGGTCCAGACCTCGCCGCGGCGGACGATGAAGAAGTGGGTGGAATTGCAGGTGGCGACGAAGCCGTGCGGGTCCAGCATCAGCGCCTCGTCGGCGCCGGCATTGATGGCCTGGATGCAGGCGGTGATGCAGTTGAGCTTGCTGTGGCTGTTCAGGCGCGGATCCTGCACGTCCGGGTAGCCGCGGCGCACGTGCACGGTGAACAGCTTCAGGCCGCGCGCCAGCAGCTCCGGCTTGGGCAGCTTGAACTCGGGGATGATGACGATGGTGGCCGGGCCGATGCTGGCGCGCGGGTCCTGGTAGGGGGTGCGCTTGATGCCGCGGGTCACCATCAGGCGCAGGTGCACGTCGTCTTCCATGCCGTTGGCGGCCAGGGTCTCGCGGATGGCGTCCTCCAGCCCGCGCCGGTCCAGGCCGATGTCCAGGGCGATGGCGCGGGCGCCCTCGAACAGGCGGTCCAGGTGCTCGTCCAGGAACACCGGCTGGCCCTGGACCACCCGCAGGCCCTCCCAGACGCCGTCGCCAAGCACGAAGCCGCTGTCGAAGACCGACACCGTGGCCTCGGCCCGGGGCAGCAGCCGGCCGTTGATCCAGATGCGGATGTCGGCATTGCGCGGATCGTCGTGGAAGTCGTGGATGCTCTGGGCCATGCGCCTGTCCTCCCGGAAGGGCTCCGAGTCTAGCCCGAGGGCGGCTCCGGAGAGGGCGAAAACCCCCGTATTCATTGACTTCCGGCCGCCGGGAGCCTACCTTCTCCGGGCAAGCAACCAGCGACAGGGTGGCTCCGGGAAACCGGCGTCGAGCGTGCGACATGAGCACTACCATGCCCAACTAGGACACCTGCCAGGCTTCGCATCCGCGAGGGCGCCTGGCGCCCTTTTTTGTTGCCTGCGGCCAGCGCCGCCCCAGCCACACCCCCGCCAGACCCATGATCAACATCACCCTTCCCGACGGCAGCCAGCGCTCCTTCGACCATCCCGTTTCCGTCGCCGACGTCGCCGCGTCGATCGGCCCCGGCCTGGCCAAGGCCACCCTGGCCGGCAAGGTCGACGGCAAGCTGGTGGACGCCAGCTACCGCATCGAGCGCGACGCCAGCCTGGAAATCGTCACCGACAAGAGCCCCGAGGCCCTGGACCTGCTGCGCCACTCCACCGCCCACCTGCTGGCGCAGGCGGTGCAGCGCCTGTACCCGGGCGCGCAGGTGACCATCGGTCCGGTGATCGAGGACGGCTTCTACTACGACTTCGCCTACGAACGCCCCTTCACGCCCGAGGACCTGCCGGCTATCGAGGCCGAGATGCACAAGATCGTGAAGGAGGCCCTGCCGGTCAGCCGCAGCGTCAAGTCGCGCGACGAGGCCGTGGCCTTCTTCCGCGGCCTGGGCGAGCACTACAAGGCCGAGATCATCGAATCCATCCCGGCCAACGAGGAGCTGTCGCTCTACACCCAGGGCGAGTTCACCGACCTCTGCCGCGGCCCGCACGTGCCGGGCACCGACAGGCTGCGCGCCTTCAAGCTGATGAAGGTGGCCGGCGCCTACTGGCGCGGCGACCACAACAACCAGATGCTCAGCCGCATCTACGGCACCGCCTGGACCAACGAGAAGGACCTGAAGGCCTACCTGACCCGCATCGAGGAAGCCGAGAAGCGCGACCACCGCCGCATCGCCAGGCAGCTGGACCTGTTCCACCTGCAGGAGGAGGGCCCGGGCCTGGTGTTCTGGCATCCCAAGGGCTGGTCGATCTGGCAGGTGGTCGAGCAGTACATGCGCAAGGTCTATCGCGACAGCGGCTACCAGGAAGTGCGCTGCCCGCAGATCCTCGACGTTTCGCTGTGGAAGGCCTCGGGCCACTGGGACAACTACAAGGACAACATGTTCTTCACCGAGTCCGAGAAGCGGACCTACGCGGTGAAGCCGATGAACTGCCCGGGCCACGTCCAGGTCTACAACGCCGGCCTGCACAGCTACCGTGACCTGCCGATCCGCTACGGCGAATTCGGCGCCTGCCACCGCAACGAGCCCTCGGGCGCCCTGCACGGCATCCTGCGCGTGCGCGGCTTCACCCAGGACGATGGCCACATCTTCTGCACGCCCGATCAGGTCGAGGCCGAGGTCACCGCCTTCCACCTGCAGGCCCTGAAGGTCTACCGGGACTTCGGCTTCGGCGAGCCGATGATCAAGATCGCCCTGCGCCCGGATTCCCGCCTCGGCGACGACGCCACTTGGGACCGGGCCGAGGAGGCCCTGCGCTCGGCCCTGCGCGCCGCCGGGGTGGAATGGGAGGAGCTGCCGGGCGAGGGCGCCTTCTACGGCCCCAAGATCGAGTACCACCTGAAGGACGCCATCGGCCGCACCTGGCAGCTGGGCACCATGCAGGTCGACTTCATGATGCCGGCCCGCCTGGGCGCCGAGTACGTGGACGAGCACAGCCAGCGCCAGCACCCGGTCATGCTGCACCGCGCCATCGTGGGCTCGCTCGAGCGCTTCATCGGCATCCTGATCGAGAACTACGCCGGCGCCTTCCCGGCCTGGCTGGCCCCCGTTCAGGCTGTGGTCCTGAACATCACCGATGCCCAGGCCGAGTACGTCGAGTCGGTCCGGAAAACCCTTGCGAATCAAGGCTTCCGGGTCACGGCCGATTTGCGGAACGAGAAGATCGGCTATAAAATCCGCGAGCACACGCTGCAGAAGGTGCCGTACCTGCTCGTGGCCGGTGACCGCGAACGGGACAACGGCCACATCTCGGTGCGCACCCGGTCGGGCGAGGACCTGGGATCCATGCCGGTACAGGACTTCATCGACCGCCTGCGGGCGGAGAATGGCCCGGCCGCCTGAGCGCGGCCGGAACAACGCAACCACCAGGAATCACGCGAATCAACACCACAGCCACTGAAAAGCGTAACCGCAGGAACCACGAGATCCGCGTGCCCCGCGTGCGGGTCATCGGTTCCGACGGCGAGATGGTCGGCATCCTGTCACGCGACGAGGCCCTGGCCCTGGCCGAGGACGCCGGGCTGGACCTGGTCGAGATACAACCCAATGCCGACCCGCCGGTCTGCCGCGTCATGGACTTCGGCAAGTTCATGTTCGAGCAGCAGAAGAAGGCCAGCGCGGCCAAGAAGAAGCAGAAGGTGGTCGAGATCAAGGAACTGAAGTTCCGCCCGACCACCGACGATGGCGACTACAACATCAAGATGCGCAACCTCCGCCGTTTCCTGGAGGAGGGCGACAAGGTGAAGGTCAACATCCGCTTCCGCGGCCGTGAGATGGCCCACCAGGAGCTCGGCCTGGAGATGGCCAAGCGCATCGAGGCCGACCTCGGCGAGGACGTGGTCATCGAACAGCGGCCGCGCCTGGAAGGCCGGCAGATGATCATGATGATCGCGCCGAAGAAGAAGTGACCGGCCCCCGGGTCCCGCACGGGGCCCGGCCCGCTACCCAAGTGGCGGATTTTGTTGCATAATTCGCGGCCCACCGGGTTTCCGGTGGGCTCCCGGTACGGTTTCCGGGCCCGGATTTCCGGGCGAAACCGCTATGGACCAGCCACGAAAATCCATTGGATTCAGTGGCTTACAAGCCGGCAAGGGCAGGATGGAAAGTGTGGCGACCCGCCACCGCCCGGGCCAGTAACGAAAATCCCAAAGGGACGACCATGGCCAAGATCAAGATCAAGACCAATCGGGCGGCCGCCAAGCGCTTCCGGAAGACCGCTTCCGGCAAGTACAAGGCCGGCCACGCCAACCGTAGCCACATCCTCACCAAGAAGGCGACCAAGCGGAAGCGCAACCTGCGGCAGACGAACCATGTTCGTGCCGAGGACGCGGGCCGCCTGGACCGCATGCTGCCCTATCTCTGAGGAGGACTGAGCCATGGCACGAGTGAAGCGTGGTGTGGTGGCCCGTCGCCGCCACAAGAAGATCATCAAGCTGGCGAAGGGCTACTACAACGCCCGTCGCAAGGTTTTCCGAGTCGCCAAGCAGGCGGTCACCAAGGCGCAGCAGTACGCCTACATCGGCCGCAAGCAGAAGAAGCGCCAGTTCCGCAGCCTGTGGATCGTGCGCATCAACGCGGCGGCCCGTCAGTACGGCCTGAGCTACAGCCGTCTGATGAACGGCCTGAAGAAGGCCAACATCGAGCTCGACCGCAAGGCCCTGGCCGACCTCGCGGTGCACGACATCGCCGCCTTCGGCCAGGTCGCCGAGCAGGCCAAGCGCGCCCTCGCGGCCTGAGGCCGAAAGCACGCGGCAACCGCCGCGGCAAGGCAAAGCCGGAACGGGGAAGGGCGCAAGTCCTTCCCCGTTTCGTTTTCGCAGCACCCGTCACGAGGCGAGAATGTCCGAGATCGAAGCCCTGACCCGCTCGGCCCTGGCCGAGGTCGAAGCCGCCGCCAGCCTGGATGCGCTGGAAAGCCTGCGCGTATCGCTGCTGGGCAAGCAGGGGCGGATCACCGGCCAGCTCAAGCAGCTGGGCCAGCTGCCGCCGGAGCAGCGCAAGGCCGCCGGGGAGGCGGTCAACCGCGCCCGTGATGCGCTGACCGAGGCCATCGCCGCCCGCAGGCAGGTGCTGGAGCAGGCCGCGCTGGCCGCCCGCCTGGCCAGCGAGCGCATCGACGTCACCCTGCCGGGCCGCGGCCCGGGCCTGGGCAACCTGCACCCGGTCAGCCGCGCCCTGGAGCGCATCACCGACATCTTCGCCCGCATGGGTTACCAGCTGGCCGAAGGCCCGGAGATCGAGGACGACTGGCACAACTTCGAGGCCCTGAACTTCCCGCCGCACCATCCGGCGCGGGCCATGCACGACACCTTCTACATGCGCCCCGACCAGTGCGGCGAGGGCCGGCTGCTGCGCACCCACACCTCGGGCGTGCAGGTGCGCTTCATGAAGGAGAACCCGCCGCCGCTGCGCATGATCGCCGCCGGCAAGGTCTACCGCAGCGACAGCGACCAGACCCACACGCCGATGTTCCACCAGGTCGAGGGCCTGCTGGTGGACGAGAGCTCCAGCTTCGCCGACCTCAAGGGCACGCTGGCGGAGTTCATCCGCGCCTTCTTCGAGCGCGATTTCCAGATGCGCTTCCGCCCCAGCTACTTCCCCTTCACCGAGCCCTCGGCCGAGGTGGACATCGCCTGGCAGCAACCCGACGGCAGCACCCGCTGGCTGGAGGTGCTGGGCTGCGGCATGGTGCATCCGAACGTGCTGCGCAACGTCGGCATCGACCCCGAGCGCTACACCGGCTTCGCCTTCGGCCTGGGCGTGGAACGCCTGGCCATGCTGCGCTACGGCGTCGACGACCTTCGCAGCTTCTTCGAAAACGACAGCCGCTTCCTGCGGCAGTTCGCCTGAGCCAGGGAGGGCAGCGATGAAATTCCCCGAGAGTTGGCTGCGCGAGCACGTCACCGTCGAGGCCTCCCGCGAGGAGCTGGCCGCGCGCCTGACCGGCATCGGCCTGGAGGTCGAGGAACTGACCGTGCTGGGCGAGGGCCTGGGCGGCGTGGTCGTGGCCGAAATCCTCTCCTGCGAGAAGCACCCCGAGGCCGACCGCCTGCAGGTCTGCCAGGTCGCCACCGGCGCCGGCACCGTGCAGATCGTCTGCGGCGCGCCCAATGCCCGCGCCGGCCTGAAGGCGCCGCTGGCCACCGTCGGCGCCAGGCTGCCGGGCGGCATCGCCATCAAGGCCGCCAGGCTGCGCGGCGTCGAGTCGCAGGGCATGCTCTGCTCGGCCAAGGAGCTGGGCGTGGACGCCGATGCCTCCGGCCTGATGGAACTGCCGGCCGATGCGCCGGTGGGCAAGCCGCTGGCCGACTACCTGGGCCTGCCCGACGCCAGCATCGAGCTCAAGCTCACCCCGAACCGTGCCGACTGCTTCGGCGTGCGCGGCATCGCCTTCGACGTCGCCGCCGCCTTCGGCGTGCAGGTCAACCCGCTGCAGATCCCGGAAACGGCGGTCAGCAGCGACAGCCGTTTCGAAGTGCGCCTGGAAGCCGGCGCCGACTGCCCGCGCTTCTGCGGCCGCGTCATCGAGGGCCTGGACACGTCCGCGCGCACGCCGCTGTGGATGGCCGAGCGCCTGCGCCGTGCCGGCCTGCGCCCGATCAGCCCGCTGGTGGACATCACCAACTACGTGATGCTGGAGCTGGGCCAGCCCCTGCATGCCTTTGACGCCGACACCCTCAGCGGTGGCCCGGTCATCGTCCGCCACGCCCGCGCCGGCGAGCGCCTGAAGCTGCTGGACGAGCGCGAGGTCGAGCTGGATCCGTCCTTCCTGCTGGTCACCGACAACGATCGCCCGGCGGCCCTGGGCGGCGTGATGGGCGGCTGGGACACCCGCGTCACCGAGAACACCCGCCGCGTCTTCTTCGAGGCCGCGCACTGGGCGCCCAGCGCCATCATCGGCCGCGCCCGCCGCCTGGGCATGCATACCGATGCCGGCCACCGCTTCGAGCGCGGTGTCGACCCGGAGCTGCCGCGGCACGCCATCGAGCGCGCCACCGCCCTGGCCCTGCAGATCATGGGCGGCAAGGCCGGCCCGCTGACCGAGGCCGTGCTGCCGGAACACCTGCCCAAGCCGGCGGCCGTACCGCTGCGCCGCCAGCGCCTGCGCCGCGTGCTCGGGCTGGCGGTGGCCGATGCCGAGGTCGAACGCATCCTGCGCTCGCTGGGCATGCAGGTCAGCGCCACCGAGGAGGGCTGGTCGGTGCTGCCGCCGAGCCGCCGCTTCGACATCGCCATCGAGGAAGACCTGATCGAGGAGATCGCCCGCATCCACGGTTACGAGGCGATCCCGACCACGCTGCCGGCCGGCGCCAGCCGCCTGGCCTCGCCGACCGAGACGCGCGTGCCCGATGCCGCCCTGCGCCGGCAGCTGGTCGCCCGCGATTTCCTCGAGGCGGTCAACTACGCCTTCATCGAGCCCGGCCTGCTCGAGACCTGGGGCCTGCACGGTGACGCCGTCGCCCTGGCCAACCCGCTCAGCGCCGACCTGGCGGTGATGCGCACGGCCCTGTTGCCGGGCCTGGTCTCGGCCCTGGCCCGCAACCAGGCGCGGCAGCAGCGCCGCGTGCGCCTGTTCGAGCTGGGCCGGGTGTTCCGCCGCGGCGGGGACGGCCCGGTCGAGACCGCCCGCATCGCCGCCGTCGCCTGCGGCCCGGACGCCCCCGAGCAGTGGGGTCAGCCGGAGCGGGCGGTGGATTTCCACGACCTCAAGGGTGTGGTCGAGTCCCTGCTGGCCCTGGCCGGCGCCCGCGCCGAGTTCCACCCGGACGGCAGCCGCGGCTTCGGCCACCCCGGCCGCAGCGCCTCCATCGTCCGTGATGGCCGGGACATCGGCTGGGTCGGCCACCTGCACCCGGCCCTGGCCAAGGCCCTGGACCTGGACGGCGAGGTGGTCGGCTTCGAGCTGGACCTGGAACCCCTGGCGGCCCGGGCGCTGCCACGGGCCGGGACCCTGTCCCGCTTCCCGTCCGTCCGCCGGGACATCGCGCTCGTCGTCCCGGATTCCACCCCTTGGGCGGCCCTGGAAAGCAGCCTGAAGGCCGCCCTGGGCCCGCTCCTGCGCGAGGTGGTGCTGTTCGACCGCTACGTCGGCCCGGGGCTAGAGCCCGGATCAAAGAGTCTGGCTATGGGCTTGATTCTCCAAGACGTTTCCCGCACCCTGACGGACCGCGACGCCGATCAGGCCGTCGCCGGTGCCCTCGAGGCGCTGGCCAGGGACTGCGGAGCGCGCTTGAGGTCATGATTTGCGCTGGACACAGCGGTTTACAGGGGCGGATATGGCACTGACCAAGGCCGAAATGGCCGAGCGTCTGTTCGAAGAGGTCGGTTTGAACAAGCGCGAGGCCAAGGAATTCGTGGACTCCTTCTTCGATGCGTTGAGGGAGGCGCTGGAGCGTGGGCAGCAGGTCAAGCTGTCGGGCTTCGGCAATTTCGACCTGCGCCGCAAGAACCAGCGGCCGGGGCGCAACCCCAAGACCGGCGAGGAGATTCCGATCTCCGCCCGCACGGTGGTGACCTTCCGTCCAGGCCAGAAGCTGAAGGAGCGGGTGGAAGCCTATGCTGGATCCAGGCAGTAACCGCGAACTCCCGCCGATCCCGGCCAAGCGCTACTTCACCATCGGTGAAGTCAGCGAGCTGTGCGACGTCAAGCCGCACGTGCTGCGCTACTGGGAGACGGAATTCTCCAGCCTCAAGCCGGTCAAGCGGCGCGGCAACCGGCGCTACTACCAGCGCCATGACGTGCTGATGATCCGGCAGATTCGCGCGCTCCTGTACGAACAGGGCTACACCATTTCCGGCGCCCGCCAGCGCCTGGAGGGCGAGGCCGGCAAGGTCGAGTCCAGCCTGACCGCGCAGGTGGTCAAGCAGGTGCGCATGGAACTCGAGGACCTGCTTCAGTTGCTGAAGCGCTGAGGCGCAACGGCCGCGCAAAGGCGGCCGTCCGCGTATATAATGCCGGGCCCGGCGCACGCCGCCGGGCCATTCCGATCGGGGCGTAGCGCAGCCTGGTAGCGCACTAGCATGGGGTGCTAGGGGTCGTGAGTTCGAATCTCACCGTCCCGACCAATTCGGAGCGGATGGCCCTCAGTCGGGCGCCATCGCCATCGAACCCGCCGCCAGGCGGGTTTCGTTTTTCCGGCGCCACCACCAGGCCAGGGCGATCAGGACCAGGGTGCCGCCGAGCAGCCACACCGAGGGCGGCAGGCCCTGCGGCTGGAACAGCAGGGTCGGGGCATTACCCAGTGCGTGGATGCCCACCGCGATGAACAGGTTGCCGGTGGCGGCATAGACCGTCAGCAAGACCAGGCCGCTGAGGAACAGGCCCAGCAGCGGGCCGGCCAGCTCGCCGGGCGCGACGCCGTTGTGGAGCAGGATCGGCACGTGCAGCGCCGCGAACGCCGCCTGCGACAGCAGCGCCCCCAGCCAGGCGCCGCGCCGGCCGCCTCCCAGGCGCGCGCTCAGCTGCGGCCAGAGGAAGCCGCGGAACACCGTCTCCTCGAACAGGGCCGTGCCCAGCAACTGCGCCAGCAGCGGTCCCAGGGCGATGCCCAGGCCCCGCTCCCAGGACGGATGCCAGGGCAGCCAGGGCCCCGGTTCCCCGGCGCCGCCCAGCAGGCTGCCGGCCTGCATCAGCAGCCAGAGCAGCAGGGCGACCTGCAGGGCAGGACCGAGGTGCGTCGGTTGCCAGCCCAGGCCCGCCAACGACTGCCGGCCCGGGCCCAGCAGGATGGCCAGTTCGACCAGGCCGATCGTGGCCGAGGCCAGCAGCGTCACCGACAGCCAGCCGCCCGTGGCCTGCTCCAGCCCGGCCAGGGTCTGCATCGGGAACCAGGGGGAAACGAACCAGAGGGCGCTGGCCACCGCCCAGGCGCCCAGCAGCGCCAGGACGAGGGCGGGGGAGACGGGGACTTGCCTGGACTGCACGCATGGACTCCGGCTGACGGACGGCCGGCAGCCTCGCACGGACCCCGTGCGGGCTGCCTGTCCCTTCCGTCATGGCCGGAGTGACGCGTTCCTCAGCTGTCGAACTGCTCGGCGTCCAGGCCTATCAGGTTGCCGGCGCCGCTGCGGATGGCGGCGGCATGCGCCTGGGTGCGCGGCAGGATGCGGCCGAAGTAGAAGCGGGCCGTCTCGCGCTTGGCCGCCTTGAAGCCGGCCGGATGGTTGCCGGCTTCCGCCGCCGCCACTGCCCGCGCCCACCAGTAGGCGAGGGCGACGTAGCCGGAATAGAACAGGTAGTCGGTGGCCGCCGCGCCCAGCTCCTCGCCGGAGGCCGAGGCCTTCTGCCCCAGTTCCACGGTCAGCTCGCCCCACTGCCTGGCGGCTTCCGCCAGCGGCAGCACGAACTCGGCCAGGGCCGGGTTCTGCGCGTTCGCCTGGCAGAACTCCTGCACCATGCCGAGGAAGATCTGCAGGCCCGCGCCCTGCAGCTGCAGGGTCTTGCGGCCCAGCAGGTCCAGGGCCTGGATGCCGGTGGTGCCTTCGTAGATGGTGGTGATGCGGGCGTCGCGGGCCAGCTGCTCCATGCCGTGTTCGCGGATGTAGCCGTGGCCGCCGAAGCACTGCAGGGCGTGGTAGGCGCACTCGTTGCCCCACTCGGTCAGCATGCCCTTGGTGATCGGGGTCAGGAAGCCGAGCAGGGTGTCGGCGCGCTTGCGCTCCTCCTCGTCCTTCGAGCGCTCGGCGACGTCCACCAGGGTGGTGGCGTGCAGGGCCAGCATGCGGCCGCCTTCCACCAGCGCCTTGCAGGTGAGCAGCATGCGGCGGATGTCGGGATGCACGATCAGCGGGTCGGCCGGCTTGTCCGGGAACTTCGCCCCGCCGGCGGCGCGGCCCTGCAGGCGCTCGCGGCTGTAGGCCAGGGCGTTCTGCCAGGCGCGGTCGGCCAGGGCCAGGCCCTGGATGCCCACCGCCAGGCGCGCCGTGTTCATCATGGTGAACATGGCGTTGAGGCCCTTGTTCGGCTGGCCGATCAGCCAGCCCTGGGCGCCGTCGAAGTTCATCACGCAGGTGACGGAGCCGTGGATGCCCATCTTGTGCTCGATGGAGCCGCAGCGGACGCCGTTGCGCTCGCCGGCCTGGCCGTCCTTGCCGACCCTGAACTTGGGCACGATGAACAGCGAGATGCCCTTGGTGCCGGCCGGCGCGTCCGGCAGGCGGGCCAGCACCAGGTGGACGATGTTGTCGGCCAGGTCGTGCTCGCCGCCGGTGATGAAGATCTTGGTACCGGTGATGGCGTAGCTGCCGTCGGCCTGCGGCTCGGCCTTCGTCTTCAGCAGGCCCAGGTCGGAACCGCAGTGCGGTTCGGTCAGGCACATGGTGCCGGTCCAGCGGCCTTCCACGATCGGGCGCAGGAAGGCTTCCTTCTGCCAGTCCTCGCCGTACTGCTTGAGCAGCTCGGTGGCGCCGTGCGAGAGCAGGGGATAGTTGCCCCAGCTCAGGCAGGCGGCGTCGATCATTTCCTTGACCGCGGCGCCGAGGCTCTCGGGCAGTTCCTGGCCGCCCATGGCCTCGGGCGCGGTCAGGCCGGCCCAGCCGCCTTCGACGTACTGCGCATAGGCTTCGCGGAAGCCGCGCGGGGTGCGCACCTCGCCGGTGGCAGGGTCGAACTCGCAGCCGTGCTCGTCGCTGCCGGCGTTCAGCGGCGCCAGCACGGTCTCGGTGAAGCGGGCGGCCTCGTCCAGCACCGCATCGACCAGGTCGCGGCTGGCGTTCTCGATGCCCAGGCGGGCGTAGAGCTGCTCGGCGCCGATGACGTCGAACAGGGCGAAGCGAATGTCCCGCAGCGGGGCCTTGTAGGTGCTCATGCGTTCTTCCTTGGGATCAGCGCAGGACGCCGGTCAGCCCGGGAACCGGGTCCAGCGCGCTCTGGTATTCGTGGGGATCATCGGTGCCGGGATCGCTGCTGGCGATCCGGCCTTCCAGCCGGTAGCGAATGCCGCGCCGCTGGGCCAGGGCCTGGTCCACCGCCGCGCGGGCGGCGTCGGAGGGCGTGAAGCGGTGGCCGATCAGCTCGGAGGACCCCGGACCGACGCTGAGGCCGGGATCGATCTCGAAACGGGCGGCCTCGCTGCCGCCGATGCTCATCGTCAGGCTGAGCCGGTTGAAGTGCATCGGCACGGTGCTGAAGTTGCGGACGCGCACCTGCGCCGTCCACTGGCCATCGGCCTCGACCTTCAGCTCATGCAGGCTGACCTGGGGCGGAAAGATCCGCTTCGGCGGCCCCCCGGCGCAGGCGGCCAGGACCAGGACGGAAAGCAGCAGCAGGAGCGTACGGAATCGGCGCATGGCGGCTTTGGATACGGCGGCGAATGGAGCCAACCGAGCATAGCAGTCCGCGTGACGCGCAACAAAGCGCAAGAGCAAACAAAAAAACCCGCGATCACTCGCGGGTTCCTTCATTCCATGGTGGCCGGGGAGGGAATCGAACCCCCGACACGGGGATTTTCAATCCCCTGCTCTACCAACTGAGCTACCCGGCCGGAAATCCGCCCGGGCGGTGCCGGGCAAGGCCGCGAATCATACCGGAGGGCGGGAGCGAGGGGCAAGCCGGGGCAGTGCCGGCGGCTGGTAAATCGCCCTTAAACGTCCTGCCGCGGCCATGCGCCGGGCTGACGCTGGCCGCGCTAGGGTGGGCACGGTGCAACCGCAAGCAGGAACTGGAGGCCGTCATGATCGTCCGTACCTTCGCCGTCACCGCGCTTCTCGCCCTCGCGGCGGGCTGCGCCAGCGCCCCCGCCGACCGCGCCGCCACGTCGGCCAAGGCCGAGCAGGAACTGGAGCTGGCCCGCCTGCACGCCGCCGAGCCTGTCAGCCGGGTCCGCTTCCTGCGGCCCATGGACAGCTTCGAGGTCATCAGCGACCGCGCCATCGTTGTCTGGGAGACCCCGTTCAAGGCCTGGCTGGTGGAGCTTCGGGAATCGCCCGCCTGCACCCGCCTGGACAATGAGCTGGGCCTGGGCTTCGACATCATGAGCGGCGACTCGCTCAGCACCACCGCCGGCTGGGTGGTGGGCCGCAATGGCCTGCGCTGCAAGATGGACTCGATCCGCGAGATCGACGTTCCGGCCTGGCGCGACGCCAAGCGCACCGCCGGCCTCTGAGGCCAGGTCGCAGGCCCCTGGGCCCGGCGCCCTCGCGGCGCCCGGGCCCGCGTCTTCATTCCTCCGGCGGCACGTAGCCGGCCGGCTTGTCGGCGCCGCCGCCGAACAGGAACTTCTCCATCTCGCCCTCCAGGAAGGCCCGGTGCTGCGGGTCCAGGGGCGAGAGCCGGTTCTCGTTGATCAGCATGGTCTGGTGCGCCAGCCACTCCTGCCAGGCGCTGCGGCCGATCTGCTCGAACACGCGCTTGCCCAGCGGCCCGGGCCAGGGTACGAAGGGCAGGCCCTCGTCCTCGCGCTGCAGCTTCACGCAGAACACCTTGCGGCTCATGTCAGGCTCCCGAGCAGTTTGCGGACCGGCGCCGGCAGGCCCAGCTCGTCCATGCGGTCGATCGGGTGCCAGCGCAGCTCGGCATTATCCCCCGCCGCGTCCGCCACCGCAGTACGCGGGCAGGTGCCGCGCCAGCCCAGCGGTTCGATGTGCAGGCGGTAGTGGCTGAAGACGTGCTCGAACAGCGGCAGCGGCTGGCCGGCGTCGAAGTCGGCATCGCTGTGGCGGCCGACGAAGGCGCGGGCCTCGTCGTGGTCGCTCGCCTCCGGCAATGACCACAGGCCCTGCCAGACGCCGCCGGGCGGGCGCCGCTGCAGCAGCACGCGGCCCTCGCCGTCGCGCAGCACCAGCATGATCGTGCGCCGCTCCGGCAGCGGCTTGCCGGGCCTGGGTTCCGGCAGTTGCTCCACCCGGCCCTCGCGCAGGGCCACGCAATCGGCCTGCAGCGGGCAGAGCACGCAGGCCGGGTTGGCGCGGGTGCACAGCGTGGCGCCGAAATCCATCACTGCCTGGGTGTAGTCGGCCAGGCGTTCGTCCGGCAGGTGCGATTCCGCCAGCTGCCAGAGCTGCTTCTCCACCGCCGGGCTGCCCGGCCAGCCGCCGATGCCGTGGTAGCGGCAGAGCGTGCGCTTGACGTTGCCGTCGAGGATGGCGAAGCGGTCGCCATGCGCCTGCGCCAGGATGGCGCCAGCGGTGCTGCGGCCGATGCCGGGCAATGCCGCCAGCGCATCGAAATCGCGCGGCAGCTCGCCGCCGTGCTGCTCCACGCAGATCTGCGCGGCGCGGTGCAGGTTGCGGGCGCGGGCGTAGTAGCCCAGGCCCGACCACAGCGCCAGCACACGGTCGAGGTCGGCGGCGGCGAGGTCGGGCAGGGTGGGCAGGGCTTCGAGGAAACGGCCGTAGTAAGGAATGACTGTCTGCACCTGGGTCTGCTGCAGCATGATTTCCGCCACCCAGACGCGATAGGGCGTGCGCGGATGCTGCCAGGGCAGGTCATGGCGTCCGTCGCGGTCGAACCAGTCGAGCAGGCGCCGGGCGAACTCGCTCACTCCCCGTCCTCCGGCGCTGCGTCGGTGACCTCGTCTTCGATGATCTCGATCACCACGCCTTCCAGCTGCACGCCCTCGACCTCCAGCGCCGGCGCTTCCAGCCGGCCCAGCAGCGGCGGCAGCGGCGAGGCGGTGGGCGTGTCCAGCCAGGCCAGCAGTTCCGGCAGCGCGGTTTCGCCTTCGAAGCGGGTCCCGCCCTGGCGCAGGTCCAGCTGCAGCGGCGCGGAAAAATCGTTGGGGCCGGCGTAGGCGAATTCGAAGGGCAGGGCGGTGGCCGGATCCAGCGGCGCCGGCAGCGCTGGCCAGTCGGCAGGCCATTCCTGCAGTTCGCCGCGGACCTGCAGTTCCAGTTCCTCGCCGAAGCCGGCCTTGGCGCTGCCGTCGACCACCGGCAGCGGCGATTCGCCATTGAAGTGCAGCTCCTCGGCCAGCAGGCGCAGCGGCCTGTCGCGGGCGTCGACACTGCCCTGCAGGTACAGCGCCCAGGCCAGGTCGAGCGAGGCGCCGGAACGCAGGCGGCCGCCGGCATCCACTTGCAGCGGCGAGGCCAGGCCGGCCTGTTCCAGCACCAGCTTGCCTTCCAGCGGCACTTCCAGCGCATCGCGGCGCCAGGTGGCGGACAGCGACAGCGTTGCCGGCTCGCCGGGACGCAGCGCCGGCAGCGCCAGCGAAACCGCCTCGGCCCGCCAGCCATCCGCGACCACGAGGCCTTCGGTCACCACCAGCCCGTCGGTCAGCGTCGGCAGTTCGAAAGGCGCGTCCGACGGCGGCCGGCTGTCCAGCCAGGCCAGCAGCGCGTCCAGGTCCAGCTGCGGCCGCTCCAGCTCGATGCGGGTGATCACCACGTCATCGCCGCCCCAGATCGTGTCCCAGGGCAGGGAGACCTCCACGCGTGCTGCCTTGAACATCGGCGCTGCCGCGCCAGGCACGCGGGCCTGGAAACCCGGCAGCAGCAGGCGCGGCTCCGGCCGCAGCGCGTAGTCGGGTTCACCCTCGAAACTCAGCTCCAGGCCGGTGGCGGCGCCCAGCCGCGAGAGCACGGTATTGGCCAGCCGCGCCGGTTCCAGTTGCCGGTCCAGCCACCAGCCTGCCAGCAGGGCGAGTCCGGCAAGGACGCCCAGGATCCACGGCCAGCGTCGCTTGCGCGGCCGCTCCGTCATTCAGCCCCCGAGCGATTCCGGCAGCAGGGCGTCGACGAAGCCCTCGGGATCGAACACGCGCAGGTCCTCGGGCTTCTCGCCCAGGCCGATGAAGCGGATCGGCAGCCCGAACTCGCGCGCCAGGGCGAACACCACGCCGCCCTTGGCGGTGCCGTCGAGCTTGGTCACCACCAGGCCGGTCACCCGCACCGCGGCGTGGAACTGGCGCAGCTGGTTGAGCGCGTTCTGGCCGGTGGTGCCGTCGATCACCATCAGCACCTCATGCGGGGCGCGCTCGTCGAGCTTGGCCAGGACGCGGCGGATCTTGCCCAGCTCGGCCATCAGGCCCTGCTGGGTGTGCAGGCGGCCGGCGGTGTCGGCGATCAGCACGTCGACGCCGCGGGCCTTGGCCTGCTGCAGGCCATCGAAGGCCACCGAGGCCGGGTCGGCGTCCTGGCCCTGGGCGACCACGTGCACGTTGTTGCGCTCGCCCCAGATCTTCAGCTGTTCGACCGCGGCGGCGCGGAAGGTGTCGCCGGCGGCGAGCATCAGCGTGTGGCCGTCCTGCTGGAAACGCCGCGCCAGCTTGCCGATGGTGGTGGTCTTGCCGACGCCGTTGACGCCGACGGTGAGGATGACGAAGGGCCTGGCTTCGGGGTCGATCTCCAGCGGCTTGGCCACCGGCTTGAGCATGGCCAGCAGATCGTTGCGCAGGGCGCGCAGCAGGGCGGCGGCGTCGGCGAAGTCGCGGTCCTTCATCCGCTTGCGCAGGCGCTCGATCACCTCGGTGGTGGCCGGCACGCCCATGTCGGCGGTGATCAGCGCGGTCTCGATCTCGTCCAGCAGGTCCTCATCCAGCTTCGGGTGGCGCGAGAACAGGCCACCCAGGCTGCGGGCGAACAGGCTGCCGCCAAGCACGCCCTTCATGGCCTCGCGGCCTTCGGCGCGCTCGGCTTCCAGGCGGGCGGCCTTCTCCTCCTGGTGCACGGTGTAGGCGCGGGCCAGGTCCTCCGGGCTGAAGCCGGAGCGGGCCGGCTCCGGCGTCGGCCTGGTGGGGGTCGCGGGGGCGGCCGGCGCGGGTTTTTTCTTCAGGAAATCGAACATCGCAACGGTTTCGCGGACAATGCGCGCATGGTAGCACCCGGCCCCCGCACCGCCCGATGAACCGCAAGCCGCCCGGCACCGTCCGCATCATCGCCGGCCGCCTGCGCGGCTCGAAGTTGCCCGTGCCCGAGCGGCCGGGCCTGCGCCCGACCTCGGACCGGGTGCGCGAGACCCTGTTCAACTGGTTGCAGCCGGTGCTGCCGGGGGCGAGGGTGCTGGACCTGTTCGCCGGTACCGGCGCCCTCGGTTTCGAGGCGGCCTCGCGCGGCGCCGCCGAGGTGGTGCTGGTCGAGCGGGATCCGGACCTGGCCCGCAGCCTGCGCGCCCAGGCCGAACGGCTCAAGGTGGCCAACCTGCGGGTGGACACCGCCGATGCCCTGGCCTGGCTGTCCCGGCCCGACGGCCGCCGTTTCGATGTGGTCTTCCTGGACCCGCCCTTCGCCGCCGGCCTCTGGCAGCCGGCCCTGGCTGCGCTGCCGCCCTGGCTGGCCCCGGGCGCGCGCGTCTATATGGAAGGGCCGGTGACGTCGCCGCCGGCCTGGCCGGCCGGGTGGCAACTGCTGCGGGAAGGACGCACCCGGGAAGTGGCCTACATGTTGTTGCAGGCGGGCAACACTCGGGCCGGGGGTGGCGCTGCTACACTTGCCGGCGATTCCAATCCACAGGGTGCCGCAGAGGCATGAGCAAGGCCCGGAACCGTGTCGCGGTCTACCCCGGCACCTTCGACCCCATCACCAACGGCCATGTCGACCTGGTCGCCCGGGCCGCCCCGCTGTTCGACCGGATCATCGTCGGCGTCGCCGAGAGTCCGGCAAAGGGTCCGGCCATGCCGCTGGAGGAGCGCGTGGCCCTGGCCCGCGAGGCCCTGACCGAGTTCGACAATGTCGAGGTGCTCGGCTTCGATTCGCTGCTGGCGCACTTCGTCCGCGAGGTGGGCGCGGCGGTGCTGCTGCGTGGCCTGCGCGCGGTGTCCGACTTCGAATACGAATTCCAGCTGGCGAGCATGAACCGGCACCTCATCCCCGAGGTGGAGACCCTGTTCCTGACCCCGGCCGAGCAGCACAGCTTCATTTCCTCCAGCCTGGTGCGCGAGGTGGCGAGGCTGGGCGGCGATGTTTCCGGTTTTGTCCCCCCGGCGGTCGCGCGGGCCCTGTCGGCCCGATGGAAGCGTCCCTGAAGTACCGATCACAACTAGACGAGGTAACGCCATGAACCGTGCTCTTGTTTCCGTCGCCCTGGTGCTCTCCCTGGGCCTGGCGGCCGGCTGCGGCCAGAAGGCCGAGGAAGCCGACACCGCGCCGACGGTCCTGACCGCGCCGGCCAACGGTGACGATGCCGCCTGGAAGCAGTACCTGGGCCAGGTCATCGGCCAGCATCAGGCCGGCGTCACCGGCCGCATCTTCTCCTACTACCTGCCACGTGATTCCCGCGAGATCACCGAGAAGGACGAGGACGGCCGCAGCCAGTACGACCGCCAGCTGGAGAACGTCACCGCCGCCGTGCAGCGCACCGTGCTGCCGGGCAACATGCTGGCCTTCGGCTCGCCGGACAGCACCGCCATGGCCGACCTGATCGTCGCCGCCTTCGACGGTGCCGCTTCCGACGCGCTGTCGGGCTCGCAGGTGCTGTTCATCGGCGCTGCCGCCGACGAGGCGCGGGTGCGCACCGCGGTCGAGGCGGCCGGTGCCCGCTTCATCTTCGTCGAGGCCAAGTAAGCCTCGCCGGACGGGCCCGTCAGGGCCCCGCGGGGCCCGCCACCTGGCGTCGCCCCGCGCCACCGGGGCGACGCCGTCATGGCCCTGCTGATCAACTCGCTCTGCGTCAACTGCGACGTCTGCGCGCCGGCCTGTCCCAACACGGCCATCTCGCAGGGCGAGGTCATTTACGAGATCGATCCGGCCCGCTGCACCGAGTGCGTGGGCCACTTCGACGAACCGCAGTGCGTGGCGGTCTGTCCGGTCGAGTGCATCGAGCCCGACCCGGACCGGCCGGAGACGCAGGAACAGTTGCTCGCCAAGTTCCACGTACTGCAGCTCGGGGAGAACGCCGCGTGAAGCGACTGTTGCTGCTGACCCTGCTGTTGCTGGTTCCCGCCGCCTGGGCCGATGTACCGCCGCGGGGGGCGGCGCCGGAGGGCGCGGCCATCGCCAGCGCCAATGCCTACGCCACCGATGCCGGCATGGAAGTGCTGGCCAAGGGTGGCAATGCCTTCGACGCGGCGATCGCGGTCAGCGCCACCCTGGGCCTGGTCGAGCCGGAGAGTTCGGGCCTGGGCGGTGGCGGCTTCCTGCTGCTGCATGTGGCCGCCGACGGCCGCGATGTGTTCGTGGACGCGCGTGAGCGGGCGCCGCTGGCCGCCAGCCGCGACATGTTCCTGGATGAGAACGGCGAGGCCGACCGCCGCCGTTCGGTGGACGGCGCCCTGGCGGCGGCCATTCCCGGCATGCCGGCGGCGCTGGACCATCTCGCCCGCGAATATGGTCGGCTGCCGCTGTCGGAATCGCTGGCGCCGGCCATCCGCCTGGCCCGCGAGGGCTGGCGCTTCGGTCCCAAGAATGCCGCCATGCTCGGCTGGCGCCGCGAGGTGCTGGCCGGCAATCCGGAAGCGGCGAAGCTGTTCCTGCGCGATGGCCAGGTGCCGGAAGTCGGCACGCTGATGCGCAACGAGGATTACGCCCGCACCCTGGAGCTGCTGGCCCGCGAGGGTTCTGCAGGCTTCTACCGCGGGCCTTACGCCCGCCGCCTGGTGAGCGGCGTGCGCAAGGCCGGCGGCATCTGGAGCGAGCGCGACCTGGCCGAATACCGGGTCATCGAGCGCGAACCGCTGCGCCTGCAGCACCGCGGCTGGGAGATCGTCACCGCGCCGCCGCCGTCCTCGGGCGGCGTCGCCCTGGCCACCATCCTCAACATCCTTTCCGGCTACGACTACGCGGCGCTGCCCCAGGCCGAGCGCGTGCACCTGCTCACCGAGGCCATGCGCCGCGCCTACCACGACCGTGCGCTCTACCTGGGTGACCCGGATTTCGTGCAGGCGCCGGTGGCCATGCTCACCAGCGCCGACTACGCCGCCGGCCTGCGTGCCGGCATCCACCCGCGCCGCGCCACGCCCAGCGAGATGCTGCCGGGCGTGGGCAGCACGCCGGCGCGGCCGGACACCACGCATTTCTCGATCATGGATGCCGAGGGCAATCTGGTTGCCGTCACCCAGACGGTGAACCTGCCCTATGGCAATGCGGTCGTCGTGCCCGGCACCGGCTTCCTGCTCAACAACGAGATGGACGACTTCTCGGTCAAGCCGGGCGTGCCCAATGCCTTCGGCCTGGTCGGCGACGATGCCAATGCCATCGAGCCGGGCAAGCGGCCGCTGTCCTCGATGACGCCGACCTTCCTGCGCGGCGGGGAGCGGGTTGCCGTGCTCGGTTCGCCCGGCGGCAGCCGCATCATCACCACCGTGCTGCTGGCCGTGCTGAACCTGATGGACGGCCAGGACGCGCAGGCGGTGGCGGCGGCGCCGCGTTTCCACCACCAGTACCTGCCGGACCGCATCGATGCCGAAACCGGCGCCCTGCCGGAAGAGGTGGTGGCCGCGCTGCAGGCCATGGGCCACGAGGTCCGTGTCACCGACAATACCTGGGGCAACCTGCAGGTGGTGGTCTGGGATCGCCGCAGCGGTGAACTGCAGGCCGGCACCGACCCGCGCTGGGAAGGCGTGGGCAAGGGCGCCGCCACCGCCGACGAGGCTTCGATCTACCGCTGAGCCCGGCTCGCGAGGAGAAGGCGATGAAACTCTGGTCCATCATGGGCAATTCCCAGCGCCTCGACGGCGGCGCCATGTTCGGCAACGCGCCGCGGGCGATGTGGGAGAAGTGGTCGCCGCCGGACGAACACAACCGCATCGCCCTGGCCTGCCGGGCGCTGCTGGCCAGGCCCGTCAACGGCAAGACCGTGCTGTTCGAGACCGGCATCGGCGCCTTCTTCGAGCCGAAGCTGCGCGAGCGCTACGGCGTGGTCGAGGACCGGCACGTGCTGCTGGATTCGCTGGCCGAGGCCGGCGTCTCGCACGAGGACGTGGACGTGGTGGTGCTCAGCCACCTGCACTTCGATCATGCCGGCGGCCTGCTGGCGCCCTGGCAGGAAGGCAGGGCGCCGGAACTGCTGTTCCCGAACGCCACCTTCGTCGTCGGCGCCGAGCACTGGCGCCGGGCGAAGAACCCGCATCCGCGCGATCGCGCCAGCTTCATCCCGGAGCTGGCGCCGCTGCTGGAAGCCAGCGGCCGGCTGGAGCTGGTCGAGGGCGAACACTGCCAGGCGCTCGGCGATGCCGTGCGCTTCCACTACAGCCAGGGCCACACCCCCGGGCTGATGCTGGCGGAGATCTGTGGCGCGCCGGGTCCGGACGGGCGTCCGCACGGCGGCCTGGTCTTCTGCGCCGACCTGATCCCGGGCCGGCCCTGGGTGCACGTGCCCATCACCATGGGTTACGACCGCTACCCGGAATTGCTGATCGACGAAAAGCGCGCCTTCCTGGAAGACAAGCTGGCCCGCGACGTGCACCTGTACTTCACCCACGACCCGGGCTGCGCCCTGGCCAAGCTGGTGCGCGACGAAAAGGGCCGCTTCGGCACCACCCACGAGGTCGAGGCGCTGAAGGCGCGGCCGCTGGCGGCCTGAGCCGGGGCCGGCGGTAGCATTTTCCGAAGACGAGGACGGCAACGGGGCCCGGCCCCGATGGATGGAGTCATGCCCGGACATCCGGAAATTCCCCTGATGGCGCGCCGCCGCCTGCTGCAGGCCGGCGGCGCCGGCCTGGCCCTGGCGGGTCTGGGCTGCGCCGGACGCAGGCCCGTGGCGGCTGCGGTACCAGCGGCGCTGTCGGGCTACGGCCCGCTGCGGCCGGTGGCCGACATGAATACGGGACTGCCGCTGCTGCAGTTGCCCGAGGGCTTCAGCTACGTGAGCTTTGCCTGGGCCGGCGAGGAGCTGGCGCCCGGCCAGGCCTGCCCGGCCCAGCACGACGGCATGGGCGTGGTGGCGGCACGGGGCGATGTGCTCACCCTGGTCCGCAACCATGAGGTCAGTTCCGACCCGGGCGGCAGCTTCGCGCCGGCGGCAGCGACCTACGATCCCGGCTGCCGTGGCGGCACTGTCACCCTGCGCTTCGACGCCCGCGCCGGACGCCTGCTGGAGATGCGGCCCTCGCTCTCCGGCACCCTGGTGAACTGCGCTGGCGGCGTCACGCCCTGGGGCAGCTGGCTGAGCTGCGAGGAGATCGTGCTGGACGCCGACCAGCTGGTGCCGGTCAAGGGCGAGGGCATGCACCGGGTGAAGCGGGCGCACGGTTATGTCTTCGAGGTGCCGGCCGACGGTCTGGCCCGGCCCGAGCCCCTGGTGGCCCTGGGCCGCATGAAGCACGAAGCAGCCACCGTGGACCCCGCCACCGGCATCGTCTACCTGACCGAGGACCAGAAGCCGGCCGGCTTCTACCGCTTCATCCCGGACGTGCCCGGCCAGCTGGCCCGTGGCGGCCGGCTGCAGATGCTGCAGGCGGTGGGCGTGCCCGACCTGCGCACCGGCCGGCGCCAGGGCGAGGTGTTCAAGGTGCGCTGGGTGGAGATCGAGGAGCCCGACCGCGGCATCGACGACGGCGGCGGCATGGCCGGCCTGGTGCGCCAGGGACAGGCCAATGGCGGCTCGCTGTTCACCCGCCTGGAAGGCGTGATCATGGGCGAGGGCCGGGTCTACTTCACCTCGACCAACGGCGGCGATGCCGGCTGCGGCCAGCTCTGGGCCTATCGTCCGGGCGAGGAGACCCTGGAGCTGGTGTTCGAGTCGCCGTCGCCGGAAGTGCTGGACTACCCGGACAACATCGTCCTCAGCCCGCGTGGCGGCCTGGTCATCTGCGAGGATTCCGAGCAGCCGGTGCAGCGCCTGTACGGCATGGCGGCCGACGGCAGCCTGTTCGAGTTCGCCCGCAACGACATCGTGCTGGACGGCTTCCGCGGCATCGAGGGCGACTTCCGTGGCGAGGAATGGGCCGGCGCCTGCTTCTCGCCGGATGGCCGCTGGCTGTTCGCCAACAACTACCGCCCCGGCATCACCTTCGCCATCACCGGCCCCTGGCGTTCCGGCCTGATCTGACTTCGCCCGGGGTTGTGGGGATGGGTTTTTGACGCGGATTTACGCGGATGAATATGAACAGGCTTTATCCGCGTTCATCCGCGTGAATCCGCGTCAGAAGATCTCACCGGAAGGCGGCGGTGTAGCCGGAGGCGGTGAGGGCGCGCTGGAGTTGGTCGCAGAGCTTGAGGTTGCCGGCGATGATCTGGCCGGCGTCCAGGATCTTCTCGCCGCGGCCCTGGAAATCGCAGACGCGGCCGCCGGCCTCGCGCACCAGCAGCATGCCGGCGGCGATGTCCCAGGACTTCACCCCGGCCTCGAAGTAACCGTCGGCGCGGCCGCAGGCCACGTAGGCCAGGTCCAGCGCCGCCGAACCGGTGCGGCGGATGTCCTCGGCCGTCTCCAGCAACTTGCCGACCGCGTCCAGCTGCGGCGCCAGGCGCTTGCGCTCGCGCGGCGGGAAACCGGTGACCAGCAGGGCGCCATTGAGGTCCTTGCGCTCGGCGACGCGGATCTTGCGGTCGTTGAGCAGGGCGCCGGCGCCCTTGCTGGCGGTGAAGAGTTCGTTGCGCAGCGGATCGAAGACGACGCCATGCACCGGCTCGCCGTTCTCGACGACGGCGATGGAGACGCAGAAATGCGGCAGGCCGCGCAGGTAGTTGGAGGTGCCATCCAGCGGATCGATCACGAAGGTGCTGCGGCCCTGGCCCATGGCGCCCGACTCCTCGCCGAGGATGCCGTAGTCCGGGAAGGCCCGGCGCAGCTCGCGTATGATCTCGGCCTCGGCGGAGGCGTCCACCTCGCTGGCATAGTCCTGCCTGGCCTTCTCGACGACATTGAGCGAGTCGAGTTTGCCCATGTGGCGCAGGATCACGTTGCCGGCGGCGCGGGCCGCCTTGACCATGACGTTGACGACAGGTTTCTGCATGGAGCCCGTCCGTTGACCGCTGGATTGTGAACAGAACGAAGACGCCGGTCCGGCCGGCGCCGCGCAAGGATATCAGGTCGGGCTCGTTCCGGCCCGCACCCGACATGAACGGACCCGTCGCCAACATCCGCATCGTGCTGGTCGGCACCCAGCATCCCGGCAACATCGGCTCGGCCGCCCGGGCCATGAAGACCATGGGCCTGCGCGACCTGCACCTGGTCGCGCCCGAGCGCTTCCCGGACCCCGAGGCCACGGCCCTGGCCGCCGGCGCCGACGACGTGCTGGCCGGCGCGGCCATCCATGCCGACCTGGTCGGGGCCCTGGCCGGCTGCCACCGGGTGGTGGGCACCAGTGCCCGCCGCCGCTCGGTACCCCTGCCGGAGCTGAGCCCGCGCGAGGCCGCCGGGGAGCTGGTCCGGGCCGCCGCCGCCGGCCCGGTCGCCCTGGTCTTCGGCCGCGAGCGCACTGGCCTGGAGAACGCCGAGCTGCAGCGCTGTCATGCCACCGTCACCATCCCGACCGACCCGGACTTCAGCTCGCTCAACCTGGCCGCCGCCGTCCAGGTGCTGGCCTACGAGCTGCGCCTGGCCCTGCTGGAGGCCGGGGCGGTGGCCGCCCCGGAGCCCGGGCCCGAGGGCGGGGCGCCGGAGCCGCCGGCCACGGCCGAGGAGCTGGAGCGCTACTTCGAGCACCTGGCCCAGGCCCTGGACGACTTCGACTTCCACAAGGGCCGCGCCCCGGAGATGGTGATGGCCCGGCTGCGCCGGCTCTACCTGCGGGCCGGCCTGGACCAGCGGGAGATCCGCATCCTGCGCGGCATCCTCTCGGACGCCCAGCGCCTGGCCCGGCTGGCGCGGGACCGGGGTGCCTAGCATCCCCGGGCGGGGCCGCATACAGTACGCCGGTCCCCCCAGCCACCCCGAGAACGCCCGGTCCGTGACGTCCCCGCATCCCAGCACCGTTACCGGCGGACTCCGTTGGCTCCTGCTCCTGCTGCTCGCCCTGCTTCCCGGCTTTGCCACGGCCGAGGACGGAGTGCTGGTGCTGGGGCGGATCAGCGATGACCCGCGCCGGCACTACGAACAGCTGCAACCGCTGCTGGACTACGTCGTGCCGCGCATGCGCACGGTCGGCATCCGCGAGGGGCGGGTGCTGATGGCCAGCGACCCGCAGCAGATGATCAGCTACCTGCGCCGCGGCAAGGTCGACTGGGTCACCGAGACCCCGGGCACCGGCCTGCTGCTGGCCGACCGCGCCGGCGCCCGGCCGCTGCTGCTGACCGAGCGCAGCGGCTCGCGCGAGTACCGCACCGTCTTCTTCGTGCGCCGCGACAGCGGCATCACCGAGCTGTCGCAGCTGCTGGGCAAGACCATCGCCTTCCAGTCGCCGGAGTCCACCAGTGCCTACCTGGTGCCGGCCATGGTCCTGCGCGAGCGCGGGCTGCCCATGAACCTGATGGTCTCGCCCATGGAGGGCGGCGATGTCGGCAGCGTCGGCTACGTCTTCGCCAACACCGGCTCCAACCTGGCCACCTGGGTGCACAAGCGGCTGGTGGACGCCGGCAGCTTCAGCGACCAGGACTGGGAATCGCTGCAGCGCATGTCCGACACCTTCCGCCGCGACCTGGTGGTCATCCACACCACCGATCCGGTGCCGCGGGCCATGGAACTGGTCAGCCCGCACCTGGAGCCCGAGGTCGCGGCCCGGCTCAAGGAAGTGCTGCTGGGCGCCGCCGAGGACCCGCAGGCGCGCGATGCCCTGCGACAGTTCTTCCGCACCACCGGTTTCTACGAGCCCGGGCCCGAGGACCGCGCCGCCCTCGAGGCGCTGCGCCGCGGCGCCCGTGACGTGCGCGAGGCCCTGGAATGAAGTCGCCGGTGCGCCTGGGCCTGCGCGGCGAACTGCTCCTGCTGCTGGCGGCGGTGCTGCTGGTGCTGGTCGGCCTGTTCGCGGCGCTGTGGTGGCACGGCAAGCAGGGCAGCGAGGAAGCGCGCCGGCTCAGCGCCAACGCCATGCGCGAGCTGGCCCGTGAAGGCCTGCTCAGCCGCGGCCACGCCCTCTCCAGCCACCTGGCAGACGCCGCCACCAACCCGCTGTACTACCTCGACCTGGCCAAGCTGGGCGAGCTGGCCCAGACCACCCTGCGCCAGCCGGACGTGGTGTACGTGATCATCTACGACGCCGAGGGCCGCGTCGTGCACGACGGCTCCGGCGACATCCCGGCCTTCGGCCAGCCCATGTCCGACCCCATGGCCTACGAGGCACTCAATGCCCAGGGCGTGCACGGGCAGTGGAGCGACAAGCTGCTGGACGTCTCCAGCCCGATCCGCATCGGCGGTCAGCGCATCGGTGGCGTGCGCGTCGGCCTGTCGCGCGAGAACGCCAACCGTCGCGAGGCCGAGGTGCTGGCGCCGCTGGACCGCACCCTCGACGAGAATGCCCGCGCCCACCTGGCCTGGCTGGTGGCCCTGCTGGCGGCGCTGGTGGTGGTGGCCATCGGCACCCTGGTGCTTCTGCAGCGGCGCATCGTCTCGCCGATCCGGGAGCTGGCCGAAGCGGCCGCCCGCATCGAGCAGGGCCGCTACCACGAAGTGGACGTGCGCTCGGAACGCCAGGACGAGATCGGCGAGCTGGTGCGCGCCTTCGCCAGAATGAGCGAGGCGGTGGCCCGGCACGACCGCGACATCCGCCGCATGGCCTACACCGACTCGCTGACCGGCCTGAGCAACCGCCTGGCCTTCCGCGAGGCGCTCGACGAGCGCCTGCTCACCCTGCAGGCCAGCAGCGGCGAGCTGGCCCTGCTGTTCGTCGACCTGGACGACTTCAAGCGCGTCAACGACACCCTCGGCCACGAGGCCGGCGACGAGGTGCTGAGCCAGCTGTCGGTGCGCATCCGCCTGGCGGTCGAGCGCCTCGGCGGGCCGGGCGCCGAGATCGCCCGCTTCGGCGGCGACGAATTCATCGTGCTGTTCATGGCCGAGGACATCCGCGCCTCCTCCGGCCGCCTGGCCGAGGCGCTGATCGACGAGGTGCAGCGGCCGCTGGTGCTGCAGGGGCGGCAGGTCTTCCTCGGCGCCTCGGTCGGCATCACCCTGTTCCCCTTCGACGCCACCAGTGCCGGCCAGCTGCTCAAGAACGCCGACATCGCCATGTACCAGGCGAAGGTGGCCGGCAAGGGCTGCTACCGCTTCTACAGCAAGGCCATGGACCAGGCGGTGGAGCGGCGCGTGCAGCTGGAAGAGGAGCTGCGCGGCGCCTGGGACCGCGGCGAGATGAGCCTGCTCTACCAGCCGATCTACCGCCTGGCCGACAACCGCCTGATGGGCGCCGAGGCCCTGTGCCGCTGGAACCATCCGCGCCTGGGCGTGGTGCCGCCCTCGGTCTTCATCGAGGTGGCCGAGCAGAGCGGCCTGATCGAATCCCTGGGCCGGCACGTGCTGGTACGCGCCTGCCAGGACGCCGCCCGCTGGCGCCAGCCCGGCGACGAGGCGCCGTTCGTGTCGGTGAACATCTCGCCGCGGCAGCTGCGCAGCGGCGACCTGCCGGACGTGGTCGCCAGCGCCCTGCGCGGCAGCGGCCTGGAGCCGGCACAGCTGCACCTGGAACTGACCGAGACGGCGGTGCTGGGCGACGAGGTCCAGGCCAGCGCGCTGCTCTCGCGCCTGCGCGCCACCGGCGTGAAGGTCTGGCTGGACGACTTCGGCACCGGCTTCTCCGGCCTCAGCCACCTGCGCCGGGTGCCGGTGGACGGCGTGAAGATCGACCGCAGCTTCGTCGCCGACGTGCTGCGCGATCCCGACGACCTGGCCCTGACCTCGGCCATCATCGCCATGGCCCACTCGCTGGGCATCACCGTGGTCGCCGAGGGCATCGAGGCCGAGGGCCAGTTCGCCGTGCTGCGCGAGCGCGGCTGCGACCAGGGTCAGGGTTTCTGGCTGGGTCGGCCGATGGCGGCCGAGGACATCGCCGCCGCCTTCGCCGGCGAGCGCTGAGCGGCGCTCAGTCGAACAGGCCGGCCACCCAGCCGGCCAGCTGCCCCGAGAACGCCGCCACCAGGGCGATCTCGACGATGCCCAGGGCCCAGGCCACCAGCATCAGCCGGCCGTCGCGCTCGACCAGGGCGATGGAGAAGGCCAGCAGGATCAGTCCGAAGGGATAGTTGGTGCCGGGCACCGGAAGCGCCAGCAGGATGCCCAGCGCCAGCAGCAGCAGGCCGGTGAAGGCCTTGGCCAGCGGATGGTCGATGACGCCCTCGGTGCGCGGCCGGCTCAGCCGCTCCAGCCAGCGCAGCAGGCGCGAGGCGCGGTCACGGAAGCGGGCCAGGCCCTCGCGCGAGATCGGCCGGCGGGCGATGAAGCCGGGCACCCAGGGATGGCTCATGCGCGCCAGCAATTGCAGGCCGATGAGCGCCACCAGCGGGCCGCTGATGCCGCCGGCGCCGACCGGCAGCGGCACGAAGGCCGGCAGCAGGGCGATGAGCATGAACACGCCGTAGGCGCGGGTGCGGAACTGGTCCAGCAGCCCGCCCAGGGTCAGTACCTCGCCATTGCCCGTGTCGGCCAGGGTGTCGAGCAGGGCACGGGTACTGATTTCGCGGTCCATGGCCGGCAAGTCTCCGGGCTGCCGCCTTTATCCGTGCTAAACCCGCCGGCCCGCGTTCAAACCCGTTCCGGGTCCGCTTCCTCGGGCAGGCGGGCGATCAGCAGCTTGTCGATGCGGGCGCCGTCCAGGTCGACCACCTCGAAGCGCCAGCCGCCGTGATCGAAGTGCTCGCCGGCGTGCGGGATGCGGCCGAAGTGGGCGATCAGCATGCCGGCGGCGGTGTGGAACTCGTTCTCGTCCTCGCCCGGCAGCACCGACATGGCCAGCAGCTCGCGCAGCTCCTCGCAGGAGAGGCGGCCGTCCACCAGGTAGGAGCCGTCGGCGCGGGTCACCACCAGGGCTTCCTCCTCGCCTTCCTCGGCCGCCTGGACGCGGCCGAGCACGGCGTCGAGCAGGTCGTTGGCGGTCACCAGGCCCTGGATGTCGCCGTATTCGTCCACCACCAGGGCGAGGGTCTGCTGTTCCTCGCGGAAGATCTCCAGCAGCTTCATGGCGTGGGTGGACTCGGACACGAACAGGGCCGGGCGCATCTCCGCGAACAGGTCGGCGGGCGCCTCCTGGCGGCCGATGTGCGGGGTGAGGCGCTTGACCTCGAGGATGCCCAGCACCTCGCTGTCGTTGTCGCGGTAGACCGGGTAGCGGGAGTAGGGCGTCTGCCGCATCACCGCCAGGTTCTCCTCGATGCTGGCGGCCGCATCCAGCCAGACGATGCGCGTGCGCGGGGTCATCAGGCCCTCGGCGCTGCGGTCGCCGAGGCGCAGCACGCGGTTGATCATGTTGCGCTCGTCGACGTCGATCACGCCCTGCTCGTGGCTCTCGGCCACCAGCATGCGGATCTCCTCTTCGGTGACCTGCTGGGCCTGGCCGCGGTCCAGGCGCAGCAGCCGCAGGATCAGGCGGGTGCTCAGCGACAGCAGCCAGACGAAGGGCTTGGCGATCCGCGCCAGCCAGCTCATCGGCAGGGCCACGCCGCCGGCGATCTTCTCCGGCGCCAGCAGGGCGATGCGCTTGGGCACCAGCTCGCCGAGGATGATCGAGAAGTAGGTGATGATGGCCACCGCGGCGATGGTGCCGATGGCCTGGTTGATGTCGAAGTTCACCTCGACCCAGCGCGAGAGCAGGGCGTCGACGTAGCCGTCCAGGCCCAGCGGCGCCACCCATTCGGCAATGCGGTTGCCGACGCTCTGGCCGCCGAAGATGCCGGTGAGGATGCCGATCGAGGTGATGCCCACCTGCACCGTGGACAGGAAGCGCTCGGGGTGCTCGGCCAGCTCCAGGGCCGTGCGCGCCCGCCGGCTTTGCTTGGCCTGCTGCTTGAGGCGGGCCTTGCGGGAGGTGACCACCGACATCTCCGACAGCGCGAAGAAGCCGTTGATCAGGATCAGCAGCAGGACGATGGCGATTTCCAGGGTCATGGGCGCCGGACCGGGCCGGCCGGGGGTCCTCTGGAGAGGGAGAACGGAGCCGGCACTATGCCACAGGGCCCCGCCGGGCCCGAAGACGCCACGGGCCGGGCCCCCGCGTTGTAACATACGCGCCATTTTCCGCCGCCGGGCCCCGGGCCCGGACCAGCGAGGACCCGACCATGTTTTCCCTGCAGACCATCTTCGGAAAGGGCGACAAGTTCTACGGACTGCTCGAGGACAGCGCCGCCGCTGCCCGCGAGAGCGCCCGCGCCCTCGGCGAGCTCCTGGGCACGCCGCCGGCCCAGCGTTCCCTGGAGCGCTTCAAGGAGGCCCGGCAGCGGGAGAAGGACCTGTTCGCCCAGATCAACGAGGAGCTGGTCAACACCTTCGTGACCGCGCTGGAGCGCGAGGACATCGAGGCGCTGTCCAACGCCCTGTACAAGATCCCGAAGGTGATCGAGAAGTTCGCCGAGCGCTACACCCTGGCCTCGGCCCGGGTCGCCGACGTGGACTTCATCTCCCGCGCCGCCATGCTCGAGCGCGCCTGCGTGGTGCTGGAGGAGATGGTTGCGCTGCTGCGCAAGGGCATGGACCTGGACACCACCCGCAAGCTCAACGACAAGCTGCAGGCCATCGAGACCGAGGCCGACCGGCTGATCCTGGAGCTGTACCGGGACACCTACACCCAGGAACAGGACCCGATGCGCTACCTGATCCTCAAGGACCTGTTCGAGATCCTCGAGAAGGCCATCGACCGCTGCCGCGATGCCGGCAACGTGATCTACCACGTCGTCCTCAAGAACGCCTGAGCCCATGAGCACAGCCCTGCTGCTGGTGCTGGTGGTCGTGCTGGTGGCCCTGGTGTTCGAGTACATCAACGGCTTCCACGACACCGCCAACTCCATCGCCACGGTGGTGGCCACCAAGGTGCTGACGCCGATGCAGGCGGTGGCCCTGGCGGCCTTCATGAACCTGGTCGGCGCCCTCTGGGGCACTGCCGTGGCCAAGACCATCTCCTCGGGCCTGATCGACGCCGACGTGCTGGTGGTCAGCTCGCAGGTGATCATCTGCGCGCTGTCCGGCGGCGTCATCTGGAACCTGATCACCTGGTGGTTCGGCCTGCCGTCCTCGTCCAGCCACGCCCTGATCGGCGGCCTGATCGGCGCGGCGCTGTCGGCCGCCGACAACAACTTCGACGTGCTGATCTGGTCGCGCGCGGCCGAGGACTGGACCAGGAGCCAGGGCATCTTCTGGAAGGTGGTCCTGCCCATGGTCACCTCACCCCTGGCCGGCTTCACCCTCGGCCTGATCGTCATGGGCATCCTGATGGCGGTGATCAGCGGCATGAACGGCGCCGGCGGCTGGCTGGCGCGGATTTCCCGGCCGAAGTGGGTCAATGCCCTGTTCGGCAAGGCGCAGATCTTCTCCGCCGCCTACATGGGCTTCGCCCACGGCACCAACGATGCGCAGAAGACCATGGGCATCATCGCCTTGGCCCTGATCGGCGCCGAGGCCGCCGGCACGCTCACCGACCTGCCGTCCTGGCTGGCCTTCATGCACCCCAGCGGCGATGGCATCGATACCTGGATCAAGGTCTCCTGCGCCGTGGTCATGGCCGCCGGCACCGCCGCCGGCGGCTGGCGCATCATCAAGACCCTGGGTCACAAGATGGTGAAGCTGCACCCCATCCACGGCTTCGCCGCCGAGACCAGCTCGGCCACCATCCTGTCGCTGGCGGCGCATTTCGGCATGCCGGTCTCGACCACGCACAGCATCTCCACCGCCATCATGGGCGTGGGCATGGCCAAGAACCCGCGGGCGCTGAAGTGGGGCGTGGTCGAGAAGATCGTCTGGGCCTGGATCCTGACCATCCCGGCATCGGGTGGCCTGGCCTGGCTGCTGTTCTGGCTGCTCGAGCACCTCGGCTGGGCCTGAGTGCCCGGCCTGGGGCCCTGACGGCGTCAGGGCAGGACGATCAGAGCAGGTCGCCGCCGGCGGAGAGCAGCCGCTCCATCTGGTCGCCGAGGCCACCGATCTCCAGCACCAGCCGGTCCACCTCGGCGGCGGTCAGGGTGTCGTAGGGGCGGTTCTCGCACAGCTGCAGGTAGGGCACCGAATCCAGCTCGCCGATGGCCAGGTAGCCGACCGGGCTCTGCCAGTTGAAGGCCAGCATCCTGCGGGCGTCGATGCCGGTCATCGGCGCGATCACCGTGCTGACCCGCAGGTAGGGGCGCTCGTCCTCGCCCATCATCTCGGACAGGAAGATGCTCTGGTGCCGGCGGCCCTGGTCCAGCGAGAGCTGGACGCAGGCCAGGTAGGGGTCGCTCACCGTGAGCCGGTACTTGCCCTGGAGATGACCGCGGATCTGTTCGAAGTTCTGCATGGGGGCCAACGCCGCTGCGGGAGGCCGGTATGCTAGCGCCCATGCCCGCAAAGCCCAAGGCCGGCGCCAAGGCCGGCAGCGATCCCGCCCGCAACCGCGCCCGCATCCTGGCGGCCGTACGGGCCATTCCCGCCGGCCAGGTGGCCGGTTATGGCGAGGTGGCCCGGCGCGCCGGCCTGCCCGGCCGGGCCAGGCTGGTGGCGCGCATCCTCGCCGCCGGCGACGAGCCCGGACTGCCCTGGCACCGGGTGCTGCGTTCGGACGGCCGCATCGCCTTTCCGCCCGGCAGCGAGGGCTACGACGAGCAGGTGCAGCGACTGCGCGCCGAGGGCGTGCGGGTGGAAGCGGGCAGGGTGCTCGGCCAGCGCGCCGCCGCCAGCCTGGACGAACTGCTCTGGGCGCCGCCCGAATAGGGTGAGCGGGCCCGGTATGATACGGGCCGGTCCGACCACGAGTACCCGCGCATGCGACTTCCTCCGGCCACCACCGCCCTGCTCTGGGCGCTGGGCATCGGCTTCCTCCTGCAGTTCGTCGCCGGCGACATCCTGATCCAGTATTTCGCCCTGTGGCCGCTGGGCGAATATCCGGTCGGCGTGACCACCGAGGGTGACCTGATCAGCGTCGGCTTCATGCCCTGGCAGGTCCTCAGCTACGGCTTCCTGCACGGCAATTTCGCCCACCTGTTCTTCAACGCCTTCGCCCTGTTCATGTTCGGCGCGCCGCTGGAGATGACCTGGGGCCGGCAGCGCTTCCTGAGCTACTACCTGACCTGCGTGGCCGGCGCCGGCGTGGTGCAGCTGATCGTGGTGTCCACCGGTGTCTTCGGTGGCGGCCTGTACCCGACGGTTGGCGCCTCTGGCGGCATCTACGGCCTGCTGCTGGCCTACGGCATGCTGTTCCCGAACCGGCAGATCATGCTGATGATCCCGCCGATCCCGATGCGGGCGCGCACCTTCGTCATCGTCTTCGGCCTGATCGAGCTGTTCATGGGCGTGTTCGGCACGGCCTCGGGCATCGCCCACTTCGCCCATCTGGGCGGCATGCTGTTCGGCTGGCTGATGATCCGCTACTGGCGCGGCCAGCCGCCGTTCAGGCCGCGCGGCCCGCGGCTGGTGCGCTGATCATCTCCGCGGGTCGCTGACCGGCTCGCCGGTCAGCGACGCAGCTGCAGGAAATCCGGACTGGCCACCAGCCGCAGGCTGTCCAGGCGCGGCCGCGCCGTGGGCAGGGCGGCGAGGATGGCCTCGCGTTCCTGTTCCAGCGCCTGGATCTCGGCCGGGCGCACCGCCGGATTGACCTGGGCCAGGGCGCGCAGGCGGGCGATCTCCGCGGACAGGGCGGCATCGGCGCGGCCAGCCGCCTCGCGGGCGCGCTGACGGGCTTCCTCGGCGGCCAGCTCGCCGGCGCGTCCCAGCATCGGCGGCACCAGCGCCGCCAGCACCTTGCGCTGCGGCGCCAGGTCGAGCAGGCGGTCGCCGGCGCGCAGCCGGCAACGCTCGCTGGGGGCGAAGCCGGGCCGCGCCTGCAGGCGGGTGTCGGTGGCCACCGACAGCGGCGCCGGCGGCAGCCAGCGCTCGATGTCCAGGCCGCGCGGCGCCACGCATTCCAGCAGGTAGACCGCCTCCAGCACCACGGTGCGCGGCGGCAGGGCGTCGTCGATCAGCACGGCGGCGTTGCCGGTCTCGCCGGACAGCAGCAGGTCGGCGGCCGAGAGCAGCAGCGGGTGGTCGCCGCGCAGGTAGAGCAGGTCGTCGCGGGCCAGGGCGGTGGCGCGGTCGAAGGTGGCCTGGCGCGGGCCGGACTTCAGTTCCTCGAAACCGTCGACGGTGATGTGCTCGGGATCCAGCAGCCAGAGATTGGCCGCCAGCGGCTCGTGGTGCACGCCGAAGGCCTCGAGCAGGCGCAGCGGGAAATCATCCAGCGGTGCGTTGGCATCGTCCTCGCGCAGGGCGCGCAGCAGTTCGTCGTCACCCTGGCCGCGGCGGCTGCCCAGTTCCAGCAGGCGGTCGCGGCCCTCGGCGATGATCTGGCAGAGCTCGGCGTGGCGGGCGCGGCTGCGCTGCAGCAGTTCCGGGAGCGCCGGCTCGCGCGCCTCCGGATCGGCGGCGGCCAGCTGCAGCAGTTCGGCACCGAAGCCGCGCAGCAGCTCGCGGCCGTCCGGCAGCACCTGGGCGAAGGCGTCCAGGCCCTCGTGCAGCCAGCGCTGCAGCACTTCCTGGGCGCTGCCGGCGACGGCGGCGGCATGCAGGTGCACGTCGCCGCGCTGGCCGATGCGGTCGAGGCGGCCGATGCGCTGCTCCAGCATGTCCGGATGCAGCGGCAGGTCCCAGAACACCAGGTGCTGGGCGAACTGGAAGTTGCGGCCCTCGGCGCCGATCTCGCTGGCCACCAGCAGGCGTGCGCCCTCGGGGTCGGCGAAGAAGGCGGCATTGCGGTCGCGCTGCAGCAGGTTCATGTCCTCGTGGAAGCGCGCCACCTGCAGGCCGCTGCGCAGGCGCAGGGCCTCGTCGATCGCCTGCACCTTGGCGCGCGAACGGCAGAGCAGCAGCACCTTGGCCGGCGCGGTTTCCTCCAGCACGCGCAGCAGCCAGTCCATGCGCGGGTCGCGGGTGAAGTCGTGCGCGGGCTCGTCCTCGGTCTCGCCGACGTCGTGGGCGAATTCGGCGCGCAGCCGGCCCAGCAGCAGCGGGTCTTCCGGCGCCGGCAGCGTCTCGACATGCGGGATGCGGCGCGGGAAGCCGCCGACGGCGGCGCGGCGGTTGCGCACCATCACCCGGCCGGTGCCGTGCCGGTCCACCAGGTCGGCCAGCAGCGATTCGCGTTCGGCGGAATCGCCGGCGGCGATGCGGCCCAGGCGGCTGGCCAGCTGCTCGCCCTCGTCGGGGAAGAGCCGGGCCAGGGTTTCCATGTCCGCCGTGGTCAGCGCCTCGCCTTCAGCCAGGCGGCCGGCCAGCGGCGACAGCGCCAGGTAGCCGCGCATCTCGGCGCGGAAATGTTCCAGGTCGGTGTAGCGGGCCGGGTCGAGCAGGCGCAGGCGGGCGAAGTGGCCGCCCAGGCCCAGCTGTTCCGGCGTCGCCGTCAGCAGCAGCAGGCCGGGCGTGCGCAGCGACAGGTCCTCGACCAGGGCGTAGGCGGGACTGACGTAGTCCGGGCCCCAGCTCAGGTGATGCGCCTCGTCCACCAGCAGCAGGTCCCAGCCGGCCTCGCGGGCCTGGCGGGCGCGACGCTCGTGGCTGGCCAGCCAGTCCACCGAGGCGATCACGCACTGCTCGTCCTCGAAGGGATTGGCCCGGGGTTCGGTCAGCTCCAGCGATTCGCAGCGTTCCTCGTCGTAGATGGCGAAGGGCAGGTTGAAGCGGCGCAGCAGTTCGACGAACCACTGGTTGACCAGGCTCTCCGGCGCCAGCACCAGCACCCGCCGGGCGCGGCCGCTGGCCAGCTGCTGCGCCACCACCATGCAGGCTTCGATGGTCTTGCCCAGGCCGACCTCGTCGGCCAGCAGCAGCCGCGGCGGCCGGCGCGAGGCGGCCATGGCCGCCACCCGCAACTGGTGCGGGATCAGGTCGATGCGGGCGCCGAGGATGCCCCAGCCCGGATGCGCGCGCGCCTCGGCGCGGCGGCGCAGGCATTCGAGGCGGAATTCGAACTGGTCATTGCGGTCCACCCGGCCCGAGAGCAGGCGGGCGTCGGCTTGGGATACCGGCTGCTCGGCGTCGAGCTCGCCCTCGGGATGGCAGTCGTTGCCGCAGTGGTAGTGCAGCAGGCCGGCGCGGCGCTCGACCCGTTCGACCAGCTTGTCCTCGCCGCTGACGCGGATGCGCTCGCCGGGGCGGAACTCCGCCCGCAGCAGCGGCGCCGAACCCAGCGCGTACATGCGCACCACGCCGCTGCCGGTGAAGACGATCTGCACCTGGCGGCCGGCGAGGCGAAGCACCGTACCCAGGCCCAGTTCGGGCTCGGCGCTGGAGAACCAGCGCTGGCCCGGAGCGAACGTTTCATTCATCGCCAGAGCGCCACCTGGTCCTTGGCCGGACGCAGCATGGCGACGCGGCCCTTGCAGCCGTAGGCCTGGGCGAAGGCGGGCAGGTTGGCCAGCGGCCCGTTCACCCGCCAGCGCGCCGGCGCGTGGGTGGCGGAGGCCTGGGCATTGGCCAGGGCCTGGGCCTCGTCCTGGCGCGGCCACAGCGCGGCCCAGCCGGTGAAGAAGGCCCGGGCCGCGGCCTGGTCCACCGCGCCATTGGCATTCAGCGCCTCCCAGGCCAGCTCGAGGCCGGCCAGGTCGGCCTGGTTCTGCGCATGGCTGCCGACGCCGTTGACGCGGGTGGCGCCGCCGGTGGCCGAGTAGGCGTTGTACTGGGCGATCAGCGGCTGCGCGCGCTTGGCCCAGGCCTGGGCGTCGGCCCCCTCGAACTGCTGCAGGGCGATGCCGATCTGCTGCGCCAGCAGGGCGCCGAAGGCGCCGTAGTCGCCCGGGCTGGCGGCTTCACCCAGCACCGGCGGCTGCATCACCGCGGTGGTGACGACCAGGCGGTTCTCGGCCGGCATCCAGGCCAGCAGCGGATGCCACTGTTCGGCCGGCCAGGCGGCGCGGGCGCGCTGCAACAGGGCCTGGTGCAGGCCGCGGCGCAGGGCCAGGTAGTTGCCGGCGAAATCATTGCGCGAGAACTGCACGCCGGCGAAGGCGTCGGCCGGCACCTGCCGGCCCAGCTGGATCTGCATGCCCTCCAGCCGCTGCCGTGCCCGGGCCTTGCCCTCGGCGCTCAGCCAGGTGGCGCGGTCGACGGCCGCCAGGGCGGCGGTGCGCACCGCCGTGGCGATGGCCTCGGCACGCTGTTGCCGCTCGGCCGGCAGCCAGCGCTCGTCATAGGCCAGGTCCAGCAGCTCCGGCGCCTCGGCCTCGAGCATGCGGCGGAACCAGAGTGAACGCGGCTCGCCCTCCGACTGTCCACCCAGGCGCACCTGGTAGAGCTCGGCCCAGGGCTGGCGCCAGGCCTGCGGCAGGGCGGGCGCCAGCTCGCGCACGACCTGGGCGCGCAGATAGGCCTTCCACTGCGCCGGCTTGGCCTTGGCCAGATGCCGGTCGACGAGCTGGAAGAAGGCCGGGGTGGACAGCTCGACGTGGCTGGCCTTCAGGCCCTGGGCGGCCAGGAAGGCCTGCAGGTCCAGGGCGCCGGTGGCCTTCTGCGCCTCGTCCAGCGGCAGCAGGGTGGCCGGGGTCGCCTGGGCGCCGGCGCGGGCCAGCTCCAGCTCCATGGCCAGGGCGCTTTCCACGGTGGCGTTCAGCTCGCGGGCGGAGACGCCGGACAGGCGCAGCCACTCGCTGACGGCGCCGCGGTACTGGCGGCCGACGGCCTGCACCTCCGGCTCGGCCGAGAGGTGGAAGCTGGGATCGGGCAGGCCCAGGCCGCCGGGGCCGATCCAGGCGTAGGGGCGGCCCTGGGCGTCGCGGCGCACCTGGAAGGTGAACAGCACCGGCACGCCGGCGGCATGCAGCTCGGCCACCACGGCCGGCACGTCGCGGCTGCGGCGGATGCCGTCGATCTTCCGCAGCAGCGGCTGCAGGGCGCGGGTGCCGGCGGCCTCGATGGCCTCCTCGTCCTGGCTGGAGGCGATCAGGTCGGCCAGCAGGGTCGAGGCCGGCTTGCCCTCGGGGGCGGTGGTGGCGGCCAGCAGTTCGTTGCGCCGGGTCTGGCCCAGGGCGATCAGCTGGTCCCAGCGGCTGTAGTGGGTGGTGCCGGCCGGCAGCGGGTGCTGGGCCAGCCAGGCGGCGTTGACGTGGCCGTAGAAGTCGGCGCAGGCGGCGGGCACCGCCGGCGCCCGCTGGGCGGCGGCGCTGCCGGCGGCCAGCGAAAGGATCAGCGTGGCGAACAGGGGGAGGGGGGTTCGCATGGTTCCAGGGACTCTCGACGGGGGACGCGATTCTAACGCCGGACAAAAGGAAACGGCCCGGCAAGGGCCGGGCCGTTCCTGTGCGTGAAGCCGTGCCGGTGCTTACCAGATGTGCACCTGCTCCGCTTCCGGCCGCACCATGGCATCGCCTTCCGTGCAACCGAAGGCCTGGGCAAAGGCCGGCAGGTTGGACGGGGCGCCGATGGCACGGAAATTGGCCGGCGCATGCGGGTCGGTCTGCAGGCGCACCTTCAGCTCCTCGGGCTTGAAGTTGCGGCGCCAGACCGTGGCCCAGTTCATGAAGAAGCGCTGGTCCTGGCTGAAGCCGTCGATCATCGGGTCGGTGAAGTCCTCGCCCTGGGCGCGCTTCATCGCGTCGTAGGCCACCGCCAGGCCGCCCAGGTCGGCGATGTTCTCGCCCAGGGTCAGCTTGCCGTTGACGTGCAGGCCGTCGATGGACTCGTAGGCGTCGAACTGGGCGATCAGCTTGGCCGTGCGGGCCTGGAAGCCCTCGCTGTCCTTGTCGGTCCACCAGTTGGAGAAGGCGCCCTTGGCATCGAAGCGGCTGCCCTGGTCGTCGTAGCCGTGGATCATCTCGTGGCCGATCACCGCGCCGATGCCGCCGTAGTTGAGGGCGTCGTCGGCGTTCGGATCGAAGAACGGCGGCTGCAGGATGGCGGCCGGGAAGACGATCTCGTTCTGCAGCGGGTTGTAGTAGGCGTTGACCGTCTGCGGGCTCATCTGCCACTCGGTGCGGTCAACCGGCTGGCCGATCTTCGACAGGTTCCACTTGTAGTTGAACTCGATGGTCGCCATCAGGTTGCCGACGTAGCTGTCGCGCGAGGTGTTCAGGCCGCTCCAGTCACGCCACTTGTCCGGGTAGCCGATCTTCGGGGTGAAGCCGGCCCACTTCTCCAGCGCCTTGGCCTTGGTCTCCTCGCTCATCCACTCGAGGTTCTCCAGGCGGGCCTTGAGCGCCTCGCTGAGGTTGCCCACCAGCTCCTGCATGCGCTGCTTGGACTCCGGCGGGAAGGCGACCTTGACGTACTCCTGGCCCAGGGCCTCGCCCATCTGCGCGTTGATGGTGTTCAGCACGCGCTTCCAGCGCGGCTGCATCTCTTCCTGGCCGCGCAGGGTCTTGCCGTAGAAGTTGAAGTTCTCCTGGGCGAACTCGTCGGACAGGTAGGGGGCGGCGCCGTCCACGGTCTGGTAGCGCAGGTAGGCCTGCCAGGTGGCGACCGGCACGTCGGCGATCATCCTGCTCAGCTCGGCGTGGAAGTCCGGCATGGCCAGCGAGAACATTTCCGGCGCCTCGATGCCCTGGGCCTCGAAGAAGGCAGTCCAGGAGAAGTTCGGGGTGACCTCGTTGGCCTGATCGACGGTGACCGGGTTGTAGTACTTGCTGATGTCGCGCGAGAGTTCCTCGCTCGACAGCGAGACCTTGGCCAGGCGGGTCTCGAAGTCCATCACCGCCTGGGCCATCTCGCGCGCCTGCGCGTCCTCGATGCCGCTCAGCACCAGCACGTTGCCGATATGCTCGACGTAGGCCGCGCGGATCTCGGCGTACTTGTCGTCGAAGTAGTAGTCGCGGTCGGGCAGGCCCAGGCCGGCCTGGACGGCGTAGGCGATGTTCATGCCCGGGTTCTGGAAGTCGGCCTCGGGGCCGAAGCCGAACAGCATCGTCTGGCCGCGGGCCGCGCTCTCGCGCAGGTAGGCGGCGATGTCCTCGGGGCCGGACAGGGCGGCGATCTGGTCGAGGATCGGCTGGATCGGGCTCAGGCCGGCGGCGTTGACGGCGGCCTCGTCCATGCCGGTGGCCCAGACGTTGCCGATGAGGGCGGCGGTGCCGGTGGCGCCGGTGTCAGCGGCCATGTTCTCGACCAGCTGGCGCTGGATCTCCAGCGAGCGCTCGGCCAGCAACTCGAAGCTGCCCCAGGTGGTGCGGTCGGCCGGCACCGGGTTGGCGGCCAGCCACTTGCCGTTGACGTGGGCGTTGAGGTCGGTGCAGACCGGCACCGACGGATCCAGGTCGGCGGCGGAGAAGGACGACACCGGGGTCTTGAGCTGGCTCAGGTCGACGGCGGGCTTGTTGGCCTGCCGGGCGGAATCGGCGGGCGCGTCCGCCTGCTGGCAGGCGGCGAGGGCGACCGTGACGGCAAGCGCCAGGGTCAGGGGTTTGAAGACGGAAAGACTCACTTTGGGACTCCAGGCCCGGGACGGGCGGCAGGTGGAAGGAAGGCCGGCTGCGCGGCGCGCCGGCCATTCTGGACCCCGCCCGGGGGCGGGGCATAGTCCGAAGGTCACGCCTGGCGGATCACCAGATCTGCACGCGCTCGTCGCCGGCGCGAACCATGGGGTCGCCGTCCTTGCAGCCGAAGGCCTCGGCGAAGGCCGGCAGGTTGGACGGCGCCGCGATGGCACGGAACATGCCCGGCGAGTGCGGGCCGACCTGCAGCTGCTGGCGCAGCTGCGCCTCGGTGAAGGCGATGCGCCAGACCGTGGTCCAGTTCATGAAAAAGCGCTGGTCCTGGCTGTAGCCGTCGATCATCGGATCCTGGAAGCCCTCGCCCTGGGCCGCCTTCATCGCCGCGTAGGCGACGGTGACGCCGCCGAGGTCGGCGATGTTCTCGCCCAGGCCGAGGCGGCCGTTGACGTACAGGCCGGGCAGGGCCTCGTAGCCGTTGAACTGCTCGGCCAGCTTGTCGGCGCGCGCCTCGAACTGGCGGCGGTCCTCGTCGGTCCACCAGTTGGCCATGTTGCCGGTGGCGTCGAACTTGCTGCCCTGGTCGTCGTAGCCGTGCAGCATCTCGTGGCCGATCACCGCGCCGATGCCGCCGTAGTTGAGGGCGTCGTCGGCGTTGGGATCGAAGAACGGCGGCTGCAGGATGGCGGCCGGGAAGACGATCTCGTTGGCGGTGGCGCGATAGTAGGCGTTCACCGTCTGCGGGCTCATGCCCCATTCGCTGCGGTCGACCGGCTTGCCGATCTTGTCGAGGTTGAAGCGGTAGTTGAAGGCGGCCGCGGCGGCGACATTGCCGGCGTAGCTGTCACGGCTGATGCCCAGGCCGTTCCAGTCGCGCCACTTGTCCGGGTAGCCGATCTTGGGCGTGAAGGTGGACCACTTCTCCAGGGCCTTGGCCCTGGTCTCCTCGCTCATCCACTCGAGGTTCTCCAGGCGGGTCTTGAGCGCCTGGCGCAGGTTGCCGACCAGCTGCTCCATCTTGGCCTTGGACTCCGGCGGGAAGGCCTGCTCGACGTAGAGCTGGCCGAAGCCCTCGCCCATGGCCATGTTCAGCGCGGTCAGCACCCGCTTCCAGCGCGGCTGCATCTCCTGCTGGCCGGCCAGGGTCTTGCGGTAGAAGTCGTAGTTGGCCTGCTCGAAATCGCTGGAGAGGAAGGGCGAGGCGGCGTCGATGGCGCGGAAGCGCAACCAGGCCTGCCACTGTTCCAGCGGCACCTCGGCCAGCATCCGGTCGAACTCGGCGAAGAAGCCCGGCGTCGCCAGCGAGAACTTCTCCGGCGCCGGCACGTTCAGGGCGGCGAAGAAACCGCTCCAGCTGAAGTTGGGCGTGCTGGCGTCGGCCTCGTCCAGGCTGACCGGGCGGTAGCGGCTGGCCGGGTCACGCAGTTCGACGCGGCTCAGCGAGGCCTGCGCCAGCCGCGTCTCGAAGGCCAGTACCTGCTCGGCCTGGGCCTTGGCAGTTTCCTCGTCGGCGCCGGCCAGGCCGAGCACGCGGGCGACATGCGCCTTGAAGGCTTCGCGGATGGCGGCAAAGTCCTCGCGGTCCTCGACGTAGTAGCCGCGCTCGGGCAGCGACAGGCCGCCCTGGATGGCGTAGGCGATGTTCGTGCCCGAATCGTTGTAGTCGGCCATCGCGAAGAAGCCGAACAGCATGCCCTGGCCGCGGGCATAGGCCTCGCCCAGGTAGGCCGGGATGTCGGCGTTGGAAGCGATCGCGGCGATGCGGTCGAGCTCGGGCTGGACCGGCGACAGGCCGGCGGCCTCGATCGCCGCCTCGTCCATGCCGGAGGCGAAGAAGTCGCCGACCTTCTGCTCCATGCTGCCCACCGGCCACTGGCCGGCGGCGGCCGCCTTGGCGATCTCGTGCTGCACTTCCAGCGAACGCTCGCCGAGCAGGGCGAAGGCGCCCCAGGTGGTGCGGTCGCCCGGCACCGGGTTGGCGGCCAGCCACTTGCTGTTGACGAAGCCGTTGAAGTCCTGGCAGGCCTCGATCGAGGTGTCGAGGTCTTCGGCGCGCAGCGAGATCGGCTGCAGCTTCACCGCCGACAGGTCCACTTCCAGCTTCGGCCTGGCCGATGACTCGGGTGCCTCGGAGGCGGGCTGGCAGGCGGCGAGGCCCAGGCTGACGGCGACGGCGAGGGCAAGGGGCTTGAACGTGGACGGGGACATGGCGGGCTCACGGCTGCGGGACAGGGCGTCGAGGGTAGGAGCTTCGCGACCTGTGCGGGTAGGCCATTGGTCATGGTCGGGCGAACGCCGTCCGCAGGGCGCGCATACGGTGGCGCATTGCCAGATCCCCGGCGGAACGGCTATCGTCCGTCCGTCGGTCCTGGACTCCCATGCTCATGAAGCCCCGTTTCCAGACCCGCAGCCACGCCGGCGGCCTGTTCCCGCGCCGGTGTCCTGAAGGTCTACGCGCATCCGCGCGATTCGCACGCCCGCAGGCGTCGTCTCTTCCCGCCCGCGCTCCGGCGCCGGGGCGGACGGTGGAATTCCCGAGCTTCGTTGCCGCCATTCCGGCGGTTTCCGGGTTGCCCCGGTCCTGACGCCTGCCCGGCTTCCGCGCCCCCGGGCGTGGCGGCCGGCCCACCGTTGTTTTGCGCGAATCGCGAGGAGTAGCAAATGCGTGTGTTGGCCTGTGACGGCATCCATCCCGAGGGTCTGGCCCTGTTCCGCCAGGCCGGCTGGGAGGTCGAGGAGAGCGAGGCGATCAAGGACCCCAAGGTCCTGGCGGCCCGGCTGGAGAACGTGGACGCGGTGCTGGTGCGTTCGGCCACCCCGGTGCCGGCCGAGGCCCTGGCGCGGGCGACGGCCCTGAAGGTGATCGGCCGCGCCGGCGCCGGCGTGGACACGATCGACGTCGATGCCGCCACCGCCCGCGGCATCGCCGTGATGAATGCGCCGGACGGCAACACCCTGGCCGCCGCCGAGCATGCGCTGGCGCTGCTGTTCGCCCTGGCCCGGCACGTGCCGCGCGCCGATGCCGGCATGAAGCAGGGTGAGTGGCCCAAGGCCGGTCTCACCGGTTTCGAGCTCGAGGGCAAGCGCCTGGGCGTGATCGGCCTGGGCCGCATCGGCTCGACGGTGGCGCGCAAGGCCCAGGGCATCGGCATGGACGTGGCCGCCTACGATCCCTTCCTGCCGCCCGCTGCCGCCGGCAAGGGCAGCGTGCCGCTGATGGCCCTGGACGAGCTGCTGGCCTGGGCCGACGTGGTGACCCTGCACATCCCGCGCACCAGGGAAACCACCCACCTGCTCAACGAGGAGCGGCTGCGCCGCATGAAGCCGGGCGCCTTCCTGGTCAATGCCGCCCGCGGCGGCCTGGTCGACGAGGCGGCGCTGCTGCAATTGCTCGACGAGGGCCATATCGGCGGCGCCGCGCTCGACACCTTCGCCACCGAGCCGCTGCCCAAGGATTCGCCGCTGCGCAACCATCCGCGCCTGATCCTGACCCCGCACCTGGGCGCCAGCACCGGCGAGGCGCAGCAGGCGGTCAGCACCATCCTGGCGCGGCAGATCATCGACTACGTGACCACCGGCGCCGTCGCCGGCTGCGTCAACCTGCCGCCGCTGACGCCGGAAGTAGCGCGCGAGATCGGCCCCTGGATGCCGCTGATGACGGCCCTGGGCAAGCTGGCCGCGCGCCTGGTGCCGGCACCGGTGAAGCTGCACGTGAGCTATGCCGGCCGCACCGAGGGCCTGGATACGCGGCCGCTGACCCGACTGCTGGTCGCCGCGCTGCTGGGCCCGGCCTCGGGCCGGGTGACGCCGGTGAACGCGCTGCAGGAAGCCGCCGCCCGTGGCCTGGAAGTGGCCGAGACCGTCGGTGGCGACGGCGACGGCTTCGACCGCCTGCTGCGCCTGCGCGTGGAAGGCGAGGGCCGCGTCCGCGAGATCGAGGCGACCCTGCACCGCGGCCCGCGCGTGGTGCGCCTGGACGGCGTCGAACTGGACTTCGATCCGCAGTCGCACCTGCTGCTGATGCGCAACGAGGACCGCCCCGGCGTGATCGGCCTGGTCGGTTCGCACCTGGGCGCGGCCGGCATCAACATCGTCAACTTCTCGCTGGGCGCCACCGGCGACGGCGGCGCGGTCGCCGCCATCACCGTCGACCGGCCGGTGCCGGAGCCGCAGCTGGTCGCGCTGCGTTCCATCCCCGGCATCCTTTCGATGGAGCAGCCCTGATGCGCATCCTGCTGGCACGACACGGAGAGACGCCCTGGAACGCCGAAGGCCGCTACCAGGGCCAGCGCGACATCGCCCTCTCGCCGGTGGGCGAAGGGCAGGCGCAGGCCCTGGGCCGGCGACTGGCGGAAGTGCCGATCACCCGCGCGGTGGCCTCGCCGCTGGCGCGGGCGCGCCGCACCGCCGAGCTGGCCCTGGGCGAAGCGCGGCGCGGGCTGCTGCGCCTGGACGAGGGCCTGGCCGAGATCAACCACGGCGAATGGGAAGGCCTGCTGGCCTCGGAAATCCGCGAACGCGACCCTGAACGCCTGCGCCAGTGGCGCGAACAACCCGATGCGGTGCTCATGCCCGGCGGCGAATCGCTGCCGCAGGTGGCCGAGCGCGCCTGGGCGGCCTTCGCCCGCGCCTGCGAGGGCCTCGATGGCGAGGACCTGCTGCTGGTCGTCGCCCACGATGCCGTCAACCGGGTGATCCTGTGCCGGGTGCTGGGCCTGCCGCTGAACCGGCTGTGGAGCTTCCGCCAGGCGCCGACCACACTGAACCTGCTGGAGGGCGCCGGCGTGGACGCGCTCGAGGTGGTCCGCCTCAACGACTGCCAGCACCACACCCCGCTGTTCGGCGAGGCCGTGCACCGGGCGCTGTGAGGGCCGGCTACCGCCGGGCTTCGGCCCGGCGGCGCTTGCTCAGAACAGGCGGCAGAGGATCTGGAAGTTGGCGGCCACCAGGCCGCCGAACCAGGCGCCGGCGCTCAGGCCACCGCAGCCGGCCGCGAGCAGCAGGCGGCGGAGCAGCGGCCTTTCCGCCTCGGTGACGAAGGGCAGGGCCAGCTCGACCAGCACCACCGCCACGCCCGCCCAGAAGTAGCTGCGCAGGCCCCATTCGCAGGAGTGTGGCGCGGCGACGAAGGCGAAGCCGAACAGCGCGGCCGGCAGCAGCAGCGCGAAGATCCAGGTGGCGGGATTCAGGCCCATGACTGCGGACACGCAGTCCGGCGCCAAGACCAGACACACACCGGCGCGCCCGGCCAAGGGGCCATCGCCGCGGACGGCCGCCGCCCGGATAATGCCGGGATGGAACGCACCCTCGAGCAGTGGCTGGACTACCAGCAGCAGGTCCACCCCAGGACCATCGACCTGGGACTGGAACGGGTGGGCGAAGTCGCCCGCCGCCTTGGCCTGGGCCGGCCGGCCCGGCATGTGGTCACGGTGGCCGGCACCAATGGCAAGGGCTCGACGGTGGCCTACCTGGAGGCGATCGGCCGCGCCGCCGGCTGGAGGGTCGGCGCCTACACCTCGCCGCACCTGCTGCGCTACAACGAACGCGTGCGCATCGATGGCACCGAGGCCACGGACGCGGCCCTGGTATCCGCCTTCGAACGCATCGAGGCCGCCCGCGGCGAGCTGCCGCTGACCTATTTCGAGTTTGGCACCCTGGCGGCGCTGCTGCTGTTTTCCGACGCCGGCCTGGACCTGGCCATCCTCGAGGTCGGCCTGGGCGGCCGCCTGGATGCCACCAACATCGTCGACCCGGACGTGGCCGTGATCACCACCGTGGACCTGGACCACCAGGACTGGCTGGGCGGCGACCGCGAAGCCATCGGTGGCGAAAAGGCCGGCATCCTGCGCGCCGGCAAGCCCTGCGTGCTGGCCGAGCGCGACCCGCCGTCCTCGGTGCTGCGCCGCGCCTATGTGCTGGGCGCCTACGCCATCCGCGGCCATTCCGACTACCTGATCGACGAACTGGACGACGGCCGCTGGCGCTGGCGCGAGCCGGGCTGGGAAATCGAGCTGCCGCCGCCGGCCATGGAGGCGCCGGTCCAGCGCGAGAACGCCGCCGCCGCCATCGCCGCCCTGCGCGCCCTGGACCTGCCGCTGCCGGACCGGGCCATCGTCGCCGGCGTCGCCTCCGCCCGTGTTCCGGGCCGGCTGCAGCGCCTGCCGGGTCGGCCCGAACGCGTGCTCGACGTCGCCCACAACCCGCAGGGCGCGCGCCAGCTGGCCGCCTGGCTGCAGGCGCATCCGAAGGAACCGACGGTGGCGGTGTTCTCCGCCCTGGCCGACAAGGACATCGCCGCCCTGGCCGAACCCATGGCCGGGCTGGTGCAGGCCTGGCACCTGGGCCCGATCACCGACGCCGGCCCACGCGGCCTGGACGCCGGGGCCCTGGCCGAACGCCTGGCGAAGGTGGTGCCCGCCGACCGGCTGCGCCTGCATGCCAGTCTGGACGAGGCCCTGGCCGCCGCCGGTGCCGAGGCCGGAGGGGAAGGGCGTGTGCTGGTATTCGGTTCTTTCCACACCGTGGCTGAAGCCCTGGGCAAGGAATGACCGGGCCGGGGTCGCGGGCCGGCTATAATTCGCCCGTCTCTCCGGCCGGGACCCCGCATCGATGGATCAAGCCCTGAAACAGCGCCTGATCGGCGCCGCCGTGCTGGTCGCGCTCGCGATGATCTTCCTGCCGATGCTGCTGCAGGAGCGCGAGGAAGCCCTGGACGATGCCGCCCGCGTGCCGCTGGAAATGCCGGCCGCGCCGGAGCAGGACTTCGAGACCCGCGAGCTGCCGCTGCTGCAGCCGATGCCGCCGGCCGAAGGCGAGGCGGTGCTGGGCCTGGATCCCGATGCCGCCGCCGACCCCGATGCCGTGGTCACCGTCGAACCGGAAACGCCGGCGCCGCGCCAGGAGGACCCGGTGATCGACGAGACGCCGGTGCAGGCGGTGGACGCCGCCACCGGTCAGCCGCTGGCCGCGCCCGGCCAGCCGGCAGCCGCCGCGCCGGCCCCGGCCCCGACGCCTGCTCCCGCGCCCGCCGCCGAACCGGCCCTGCCGCCGACCGCCGCCGGCGGCAACTGGGCGGTGAACGTCGGCAGCTTCTCCAATCTCGACAATGCCCGCGCCCTGGCCCAGCGCCTGCGCGCACAGGGCCTGCAGGTCAGCAGCGAAACCGTGGACGTCAACGGCAAACCGGCGATGCGCCTGCGCGTCGGCCCCTATGCCGAGCGCGCCCTTGCCGAGGCCGCGCGCCTGCGGGTGGAATCGGTCTCGGGCAGCAAGGCGGCAGTGGTCGCGCTGTCCGCCGACGCCACGCCGGCGCCGGCCAAGCCTGCCGCCGCGCCCACGGTCGGTTTCGCCGTGCAGCTGGGCGCGCTCAGCAACGAGGCGGACGCCACCGCCCTGCGTGATCGTGCCCGCGCCGCCGGCTTCGTCGCCTTCCACCAGCGGGTGAACACCGAGCGCGGCCCGGTCTGGCGCGTGCGCGTGGGCCCCGAGGCCGACCGCGCCGCCGCCGAACGGCTGAAGGAGCGCGTGGCCGAAACCCTGGGTCTGCGCGAGGCCATCGTCGTGCCGCATCCGTGACCCGGCGCCCGGACCCGCGATGCTGACCGTCGCCGATTACGTCCTGCTGGTGATCCTGCTGGTCTCCATGGCCGTCGGGCTGTGGCGCGGTTTCCTGGTGGAAGTGCTGTCGCTGACGGTGTGGGTGGCCGCCTTCTGGCTGTCGATCGGTTTCGGTGGCGATGTCGCCAACTGGTTCAGCGGCGTCGGGCAGCCGGCGGCGCGGCTCTTCCTCGGCCATGCCAGTGTCTTCCTCGGCGTGCTGCTGCTCGGCGGCCTGGCGACCTGGCTGCTGGGCAAGTTCATCGCCAATACCGGCCTGTCGGCCACCGACCGGGTGCTGGGCCTGGGTTTCGGCCTGGCGCGCGGCCTGGTGCTGGGCTGCGCCGGCGTGCTGCTGCTGGGCTTCACGCCGATGCCGAACGATCCCTGGTGGCAGGAATCGCGCCTGCTGCCCGGTTTCCAGCGCGGCGCCGAATGGATGGCCGGCTTCCTGCCACCGTCAGCCGCCGCCGAACTGAATTTCCCCGCCCTTGCCCGGGTCGTCGGCCAGGCCGGCGATGCCATGGCATTGCCCGAAACACCCCCCGCCGGGAGCGAAGCGCCCGGCACGCCCGAAGTACCGGAGAACTGAACCATGTGCGGCATCATCGGAATCGCCGGCGTCAGCGACGTCGCCGCGGCCCTCTACGACGGTCTGACCGTGCTGCAGCACCGTGGCCAGGACGCCGCCGGCATCGCCACCCTCGACGGCCGCCGCCTCTGCCTGCACAAGGGCAACGGCATGGTGAAGGAGGTGTTCGACGAGCGCGCCATGGCCGGCCTGACCGGTCGCGTCGGCATCGGCCATTGCCGCTACCCGACCGCCGGCTCCGAGGGCAGTGACGAGGCCCAGCCCTTCTACGTCAACTCGCCCTATGGCATCGCCCTGGCGCACAACGGCAACCTGATCAACACCGACGAGCTGCGCCGGCTGGTGTTCGAGCAGGACCGCCGCAACGTCAACACCGAATCCGACTCCGAGGTGCTGCTGAACGTGTTCGCGCACGAGCTGCAGAACCAGGGCGAGCTCAGCCCGCGGGCGGCGGTGCGGGCGGTGGCCGGCGTGCACCGGCGCTGCACCGGCGGCTATGCCGTGGTCAGCATGGTGATCGGCCTGGGCCTGGTGGCCTTCCGCGATCCGCATGGCATCCGGCCGCTGGTGCTGGGCAAGCGCGAGACCGCCAATGGCGTCGAATACGCCGTCGCTTCCGAAAGCGTGGCCCTGGACATCCTCGGCTTCGTGCGCGAGCGCGACCTGCTGCCGGGCGAGTGCGTGGTCGCCAGCGCCGATGGCCGCCTGCATGCCGAGGTCTGCGCCGAGCCGGCCGAGCACCGGCCCTGCATCTTCGAGTACGTGTACTTCGCCCGCCCGGACTCGATGATCGAGAACATTTCCGTGCACAAGGCGCGCATGCGCATGGGCGTCACCCTCGGCCAGAAGATCCTGCGCCTGCGCCCGGACCACGACATCGACACGGTGATCCCGATCCCCGACACCTCGCGCGACGCCGCCCTGGAGATCGCCAACCTGCTCGGGGTGAAGTACCGCGAGGGCTTCGTCAAGAACCGCTACGTCGGCCGCACCTTCATCATGCCCGGCCAGGGCCAGCGGCAGCGTTCGGTGCGGCGCAAGCTCAATCCGATCCCGCTGGAGTTCCGTGACCGGGTGGTGCTGCTGGTGGACGATTCCATCGTCCGTGGCACCACCAGCCAGCAGATCGTGCAGATGGCCCGCGATGCCGGCGCGCGCAAGGTCTACCTGGCCTCGGCGGCGCCGCCGGTGCGGCATCCGAACGTCTACGGCATCGACATGCCCTCGGCCGAGGAGCTGGTGGCGCACAACCGCAGCGAGGCCGAGATCGAGAAGCTGCTGGGCTGCGACTGGCTGGTTTACCAGGATTTGGCCGACCTCGAGGCGGCGGTGGCCGGGCCCAAGTTCCCGGGCCGCAAGTTCGACAGCAGCTGCTTCAGCGGCGAATACGTCACCGGCATTCCCGACGGCTACTTCGACCGCCTCCGCCAGCTCCGCTCCGACGAGGCAAAGCGCAAGCGGCGGGCGGGGTGAGTTTTGTGCCGCGGATGGAGCAGTTCCAGGCATTCCCCGGTGAACCTCCGCACTCCAGCGATCCAGTCCGGCCAGCCTTGTCCGCGTCCACCCGCGTAAATCCGCGTCAAGGAAAATGAATCCCTCACTGTTCGACGCAGCCCACGAATGTCTGGCGATCCGGGAGCCGGCGGAGAAGGTGCGGCGGACGCACGAGCTGGCGGCGGCTTTCCGCGCAGGCGATCTGGTGATCCCGGAAGAAGCGCCGGCGCCGGAGCCGATCGGTGTGCCGGGGCGGCCGGAGCGGCCGCGGCTGGTGATGCCGCGCGAGGTGCCGCAGCGCGGCCTCGGCAGTGTCGAGGGCAGGGCGGCCTTCCTGCATGCCATCGCCCACATCGAGTTCAACGCCATCAACCTGGCCTGGGACGCGGTCTACCGCTTCCGCGGCATGCCGGCGCCGTACTACGCCGACTGGGTCGGCGTGGCCGACGACGAGGCCCGGCATTTCATGCTGGTCAGCGATCGCCTGGGCGAGCTCGGCTATGCCTACGGCGATTTCGACGCCCACAACGGCCTGTGGGAAATGGCGATGAAGACCGCCGACAGCGGTCTCAGGCGCATGGCCCTGGTGCCGCGGGTGCTGGAGGCGCGCGGGCTGGATGTCACGCCCGGTATGATCGCCCGCCTGCGCGCCAACGGGGACGAGGCTTCGGCGGCCATCCTGGAGATCATCCTGCGCGAGGAAGTCGCGCACGTCGCCGCCGGCAGTCGCTGGTTCCACTGGCACTGCGAGCGCGAAGGCCTGTCGCCGATGCGCGAATTCATCCGGCTGGTGCGCGAGGCCGTGCGCGGCGGCGTGCGCGGGCCCTTCAACCGGCCGGCCCGCCTGGCCGCCGGATTCGGCGAGCCGGAACTGGCCGCCCTGGAAGCCATGGAGGACTGAGCATGCGTCGAATCCCCGCCCTGTCGCTGGCCCTCGTGCTGTGCCTGGCCGCCTGCGCCGCGCCCGAGCCGCCGGATCCGGCCATGGACGAGCAGGCCGGTGCCGCCCTGCTGGCGAAGTACGAGCAGGCCCGCGCCGACGGCAATCCCGAGCTGGCCGAGCAGCTGGGCAACGAACTCGACGACCTGCATGGCAAGACCAGCGCCGCCGCGACCATGCGCGAAAGCATCGATGAGGTGCGCCGGCAGGCCGAGGAACTGCGCGAGAAGCGCCGCCTGCTGGAACTGTGGGACTACCAGTCGATCCCGGTACCCGGCGGCACCCAGCACACTGCCGCCCTCTACAGCCGCGTGCCGGAGTGGAACGAGGACAGCGGTGCGCCGCCGCCGCAGCCGGACGCGCGCCTGATCCTGCGCCGGCATCCGGAATGGGGCGACAGCGCCTACCTGGTGCTGCAGATGAGCGACCTGCGCTGCGGCCCGCCCTGCAACCTCTCCATCCGTTTCGACGGCGGCGAGGATCAGCGTTTTGCCGGCGAACCGGCCGATACCGGCACCGGCCCGGCCCTGTTCATCAAGGACCGCAAGCGTTTCCTCGACGCCATGGACGCTGCCGGCGAGGTGCGCATCCAGCTGCCGCAGTCGGGCGCGCTGTCGCCGGTGTTCACCTTCGAAGTCGCCGGCTTCGACCGCGCTCGCCACGAAGCCGGTCCGGTGAAGGACTAGAGCCCGCCCAGGGCGCAGCCGTCGGCGTCCACGCGCAGCACCGAGGCCTGCTCGTACCAGTCGCCCAGGACGATGCGGGTGGCCGGCTGGCCGTCCAGCAGCAGGTGGTGGATGGCCGGGCGGTGGGTGTGGCCGTGGATCAGGCGGTGCACGCCGTAGCGGCGCATCGTTGCCTCGACCGTCGCCGGCGTGACGTCGGTGATGGCCTCGGACACGCCCTGCTGGTGCGCCTGGCTGGCGGCGCGCGCCTGCGCCGCGAAGGCCTTGCGCGCCTCCAGCGGCTGGGCCAGGAACTGCGCCTGCCAGGCTGGATCGCGCACCTGCCGGCGGAAGGCCTGGTAGGCGCTGTCGTCGCTGCACAGCAGGTCGCCGTGCATCAGCAGGGTGGGCTGGCCGTAGAGCTCGAGCACGCAGGGATCGGGCAGCAGGGTGGCGCGGCAATGTTCGGCCATGCGCGGGCCGAACAGGAAGTCGCGATTGCCGCGCATCAGGAACACCGGCACGCCGCTGTCGGCCACGTCGGCGAGGGCGGCGCAGACGCTGGCGCCGGGTTCGCCCGGATCGTCGTCGCCGACCCAGGCCTCGAACAGGTCGCCGAGGATGTACAGGGCCTCGGTCCGGCGCGCCTCGCCGGCCAGCAGGCCGAGGAAGGCGGCGGTGGCCTCGGGTCGGCCGGAATCCAGGTGCAGGTCGGAGACGAACAGCGTGCTCACGGCCGGCGCTCCTTGCCCGCGGCCTGCGCCTCGTCGGCAGGGCTCGCGGCCGGCCCGCCCTCGATCAGCTGCACGCGCTCGATCACCACCGGCGTGCGCGGCACCCAGGCATCGAAGGGCCCCTGCGCCCCGGTCGGCACCGCGGCGATCCGGTCCAGCACCTCCATGCCCTGGACCACGCGTCCGAACACCGTGTAGCCGGCGGTGTAGGGATCCTGGCTGCCCGGCTGGCCGTCGAACTGCGGGTTGTCGGCCAGGTTGATGAAGAACTGGGTGGTGGCCGAGTCCAGCACGCCGCGGTCACGGGCGGCGGCGATGCTGCCGCGCCGGTGCGTGAGGCCGTTGCCGCCCTCGTGCGGCACCGGATGCCGCACCGGCTTCTGCTGCAGGTCGGGGGTGAAGCCGCCGCCCTGGATCAGCAGGCCCGGCACCACCCGGTGGAAGGTGGTGCCGTTGTAATGCCCTTCGCGGGCATAGGCCAGGAAATTGGTGACGGTGAGCGGCGCCGCGACCGGATCCAGCTCCAGCACCATTTCGCCCAGCGAGGTCACCATCAGCACGCGCGGCGGCACCGGCGCGGCGCCGGTGGCGGGCGCCGAAGGCGGCGCGGCGGGCAGGGGCATGGCCAGCGCCAGCCAGGCGGCCAGCATCAGCAGGGGGCGGAGGGACATCCGCGGCTCCGGTCAATCGGGAATGCGCCCATGGTAGCGCAGGCACCGGTGGTGACGGCCGGGCTATGCTGTCAGTCCCCACATCCGAGGAGACCGCCATGCGCATGCTGATGTCCGCCCTGACCGTCGCCTTCGCCCTCCTGGCCTCGCCGCTGGCCGCCAGCGAGCTGCCGCGTTCGCCCTCGCCGGAAGGGGCGGAGCTCTATTTCATCTCGCCGGCCGATGGCGAGGTGGTGAAGGGGCCGGTGACGGTGCGTTTCGGCCTGCGCGGCATGGGCGTGGCCCCGGCCGGCACGGTTGCCGAGGGCACGGGCCACCATCACCTGATCGTCGATGCGCCGCTGCCGCCGGCCGGCCTGCCCATTCCCAACGACGCCAACCATCTGCATTTCGGCAAGGGCCAGACCGAGACCACGCTGGAGCTGCCGCCGGGCCAGCACACGCTGCAGCTGCTGCTGGGCGACCACTCGCACATCCCGCACGACCCGGTGGTGGCGTCGGAGGTCATCACCATCACCGTGGAGTAACCCGCGACCGGCCCCGTGACCGGGGGCTGACGGGACGCCTGCTGGCGGGCACCGTCGGCCCCGGGGCTGGAGGCTTGGCGGGTGGCGGCGCCGCGATGCGAGGGGGGCGTCCCGTCAGCCCCCGGTCACGGGTCCGGACGCCGGGTTGGCGTAAAATGCCGGGCTTCCCGTGATCCCCTGAGCCCGGCCCGATGACCTGCCGTACCCGTTTTGCTCCCAGCCCCACCGGATTCCTGCACATCGGCGGCGCCCGCACGGCGCTGTACTGCTGGCTGGAAGCACGCCGTCGCGGCGGCAAGTTCATCCTGCGCATCGAGGACACCGACCGCGAGCGCAGCACCCAGGCGGCCATCGACGCCATCCTCGAGGCCATGGACTGGCTGGGCCTGGATTACGACGAGGGCCCGTTCTACCAGACGCAGCGGCTGGAGCGTTACCGCGAGGTGGCGCAGCAGCTGCTGGACGCCGGCAAGGCCTATTACGCCTACGAGACCCGGGAAGAGCTGGAGGCCATGCGCGAGGAGGCGATGGCCAAGGGCCTCAAGCCCCGCTACAACGGTGCCTACCGCGACGCCAACGCGCCCTACCGCGACGACCCGAACCGGGTGATCCGCTTCAAGAACCCGCTGCACGGCGAGGTGGTCTTCCACGACAAGATCAAGGGCCGCATCGCCTGGAGCAACGAGGAGCTGGACGACCTGGTGATCTTCCGCTCCGACGGCTACCCCACCTACAACTTCGCGGTGGTGGTGGACGACATGGACATGGGCATCACCGACGTGATCCGCGGTGACGACCACGTCAACAACACGCCGCGGCAGATCAACATCTACGAGGCCCTGGGCGTGCCGGTGCCGCATTTCTCGCACATGCCGATGATCCTCGACCCGGAGGGCGCCAAGCTGAGCAAGCGGCATGGCGCCGCCAATGTCATGCAGTACCGCGAGGACGGCTACCTGCCGCATGCGCTGGTGAACTACCTGGTGCGCCTGGGCTGGTCGCATGGCGACCAGGAGATCTTCAGCCGCGAGGAGATGATCTCGCTGTTCAGGATCGAGGACGTCAACCAGAAGGCCTCGCGCCTGGACCCGGTCAAGCTGGGCTGGCTCAACCAGCACTACATGAAGACGGACGATCCGGCCGCCGTGGCCGCGCACCTGGAGCCGCAGTTGCGCGCCTTCGGCTACGACCTGGCCTCGGGCCCGAAGCCGGTGGACGTCGTGGTCGCCCTGCGCGACCGCGTGCACACGCTGAAGGAAATGGCCGAGCGCGCCGCCGTCTGGTACCGGCCGCTGCACCAGTACGACGAGAAGGCCGTGGCCAAGCACCTGGTCGCCGCCGCCCGGGCGCCGCTGTCGGCGGTGCGGGCCCGCCTGGCGGCGCTGAAGGAGTGGAGCCCGGAGGCGGTGCACGGCGTGATCGAGGCCGCCGCCGGCGAGCTCGGCCTGGGCATGGGCAAGGTGGCGCAGCCGCTGCGCGTGGCCATCACCGGCACCCAGGTCAGCCCGTCCATCGACCACACGGTCTACCTGGCCGGCCGGGACCAGGCCCTGGCCCGCATCGACGCCGCGCTGGAGCGCATCGTCGACTGAACGGCCGCCGGCGCGATTTGATTTCGGGCCTGTCCGGGCCCACCCTAGAGCCATGTCCAAGCCGCGCAACAAGCCGCATGCCTGCACCGACCCCGAGCATCACGTGCACGGGGCGCACGATTACGTGCGCGCGGTCGAGCAGGCCTGCGAGCAGCGCGGCCTGCGGCTCACGCCCTTGCGGGCCCAGGTGCTGGGCCTGATCGCCGAGGCCGGACGCCCGGTCAAGGCCTACGAATTGCTGGACGCAATGAAGCAGGAGCACCGGGCCAGTGCGCCGCCGACGGTGTACCGCGCCCTGGATTTCCTGCTCGAACAGGGATTCATCCACCGCCTGGCTTCGGTGAACGCCTTCGTTGGCTGTCACCATCCGCAGGTGCGGCATTCGGTGCCCTTCCTGATCTGCGACCGCTGCCATTCCGCGACCGAGCTCGAGGACTCCCGGGTCACCGCCCTGCTGGATGATCAGGCGCGTGCCCTGGGTTTCAGTCCGCGGGCCCAGACCCTCGAGGTGCACGGACTGTGCGCACACTGTTCCGAGGCCTGAGGCCGATCCTTGCCTTTGGCGCTGCGCTGCTGACGGCGTCGGCGGCGGCCGCCGCCGTGCAGGATTTCCCCATCGACCCGCCGGGTGGCGGTGCCGACGACGACGCGCGTCTGCCGCCGATCGGCATCATCTCGCCGGAGCTGCTGGCCGAGGAGGCGCCGCCGCTGGTGACGCCGCTGTCCATCCTCGATCGGCTGGTGGTGCCGGGCACGCGCATGCAGCTGGAATGGCGGCCGGCCGGCGGCATCAGCAATGCCGAGATCCCCAGTCCGGTGGTGGTGGCGCGTGGCGCCCTGCCGGGCCCGGTGCTGTGCCTGACCGCCGGCGTGCACGGCGACGAGATCAATGGCGTGGAGACCGTGCGCCGGCTGGCGCACTCGGTCGATCCGACCCGGCTCTCGGGCACGGTGATCGGCGTGCCCATCGTCAACGTCTTCGGCTATTCGCGCGGTACCCGCTACCTGCCGGACCGGCGTGACCTGAACCGGCATTTCCCCGGCAGCGCCCGCGGTTCGATCGCCTCGCGCATCGCCTATTCCTTCTTCCGCGACATCGTCCGCCACTGCGACATGCTGGTGGACTTCCACACCGGCAGCTTCGAGCGCAGCAACCTGCCGCAGGTGCGCGCCGACCTGACCCAGCCGGAGGTGCTGGAGTTCACCCGTGGCTTCGGCAATACGGTGGTGCTGCACAGCCCGGGCAACCGCGGCATGTTGCGGGTGGCGGCGACGGCTGCCGGCATTCCCGCCGTCACCTTCGAGGCCGGCGCGCCGCAGCGGCTGGAGCCGACCGAGATCGCCGAGTCGGTGGCGGCGATCGAGCGGCTGATGATCAAGCTGGGCATGCTCGAGGCGCCGGAAGTGCCGGAGAATGTCGGCATCGGTGTGGTCGGGCCGGAAGTGCTGGCGGCCGAACCGGAGCCGGCGCCGATCTTCCTGGATTCGCGCTGGGTGCGCGCCAACTCCGGCGGCATGCTGATCAGCGAGGTCAGCCTGGGCCAGCGCGTGCTGGCCGGGCAGCGCCTGGGCCGGGTCATCGACCCGGTGGAGAACACCGAGCGCTACATCCTGGCACCGGTGGCCGGCCGGGTGATCGGCATGGCGCTCAACCAGGTGGTGCTGCCGGGTTACGCCGCCTTCCACCTCGGCACCGAGACCAGCGAGCAGCAGGCGGTGCAGGAGGCGGCCATGCCGTCCACGGTCGAGCCGCCGGAAGAAGATCCGGAGGACCGGCCGGAGAACCAGGATCCGGAAACCGGCGAGGACTTCGAGTAAGTCCCCGCCGGCGACGGTCCGCTCCGCCGGCGATCGCTCAGAAGCTGATGCGCAGGCCCGCCTGCAGGTTGCGGCCGGGCAGGGGCGCCAGCGACTTCAGGAAGGACGTGTGCGAGCGCGCCTCGCGGTCGGTGAGGTTGCGGCCCTCGAGGAACAGCTCCCAGCCGGCGCGCTCGCTGTCCCAGTGGTAGGCCAGGCCGGCGTCGACCAGGGTGTAGCCGGCGGTCGGCGTCTCGTTCGGCGCCACCTCGTCCTGTTTCGCCACCCGCACCGCGCCGAGGCGGGCGCGCCAGCCGTCCCGGCTCCATTCCAGGTCCACACCGGCACGCGCCGGGGCGATGCGCGGCAGCCGCTCGCCGCTGTCCAGGCGCGCGTCCACCGCGTCGGCGAAGGCACGCAGACGCCAGAGGCCGGACGGGCCGTCGTGCAGCTCCAGCCGCGCCTCGGCCTCCCAGCCGCGGAAGCGGGCATCGGCCTGGGTCCAGGTGCGCAATGGCAGTTCGTCGACCGCCAGCATCGTGTCAGCCAGGTAGATGAAGCCGTCGTAGCGGGTGCGGAAGATGGCGGCCTTGGCCTCGAGGCGGCCGTGGTGCAGGTGCAGGCCCAGTTCGGCGTTGAAGGCGCGCTCGGTGTCGAGGCCGGCGTTGCCGACCTCGTGGCTGGCGGTGGCGATGTGCGGGCCGTCGGAGAACAGTTCCTCGGCCGTGGGCGCGCGTTCGGCGCGGTCGAGGTTCAGGCTCAGGTGCAGGCTCTCGTTGATTTCCCACAGGCCGCCGAGGGCGAGGTTGGTGGTGGAGAAGCGCGCGGCCGGGCCGTCCTCGGGGCGGACGCGGATGCGGTCGTGGCGCAGGCCGAATTCCAGTTCCAGCGGACCGAAGCTGCGCTCCTGCACCGTGAACAGGCCCAGGTCACGGCTGACCGAGGGGGGTACGAAGGCCTCGGCGCCCTCGGCAGTGAAGTCGCGGTGGCCGTACTGCAGGCCGAAGGCGCCGTTCCAGCCGTTCCAGGGGTTCTGCACCGCTTCCAGGCGGACTTCGGTGCCGATGTTGCCGTAGACGGTGGCGATGCTGTCTTCCTCGAGCTCGGCATGCTCGTAGCGGCTGCGCGCGGCCCGCCAGGTGAGTTCGCGCAGGCCGGCCAGGCCCTGGATGCCGCCGCGGAAATCGAAGCGGTCCTGGCGCAGGTCGATGCGCACGTCGTGTTCGCCGTGCTCATCGTGATCGTGGTCGTCGCCGTCCTCGTGCTCGTGCTCGTCCTCGTGGTGCAGGTGCGCGCCGGGCGGGATGCCGTAGTCGCTGCGGTAGGTGCTGGCGGCGGCGCCGAACCAGGCACGTTCGCCGAACCAGCTGGCACCGACCGCGCCGCCCTGGCTGCGCAGGCTGGTGTTCGGCACGCGGCCGTAGGCCAGTTCGTCGCTGTGCTCGCCCTCGGCCAGCATCCCGGCGACCAGGGCCGGCGACCAGGCATGACCGGGCACGCGGTAGTCGCCGGCCTCGCGGTGGAAACCGTCGAAGTGCAGGGTCAGCGCGCCGGCGTCGCCGTCGAACCGGGCCATCGCCACGTTCTCGTCGGCGCCGCTGCCGTGGCGGACTTCGGCGCGGCCACTGGCGGCGGCGCCGGCGGGCAGGGTCGGCACGCGGCCGTCCACCACATTCACCGCGCCGCCGATGGCGCCGCTGCCATAGAGCAGGGCGGCCGGCCCCTTGAGCACCTCGATCTGGTCGGCCAGGAAAGGCTCGATGGCGACGGCGTGATCGGCGCTGACGGTGGAGACGTCCATCGAGGACATGCCGCCGGCCAGCACCTGCACGCGGGCGCCGTCCTGGCCGCGGATCACCGGTCGGCCGACGCCGGGGCCGAAGCTGGCCGAATGCACGCCGGGCAGGCGCTCCAGGGTTTCACCCAGGGTGCCGGCGCGGCGGGCGTCCAGGTCCTCGCCGGCCAGCACCTCGATCGGTCGGGCCAGCTCGTCGACGCCCTGGTGCAGGGGCGTGGCGGTGACCTGGACGGCGTCCAGGGTGCGCGCCGGCTGGTGCGCGTGTTCCTGCCCGGCGTCCTGTTCCGGTACCCGGTCGGTGGCGGTCGCGGCGGCGGGGAGAGCCAGCAGCAGGGCGGCGGCGAGGGGGCGGAGACGGGGGGAACGGCTGGGCATTGCTCTCTTCCATGAAGATTGCCGGAGGCTGCGGAATGTTATATTGTTTCATTCCCAAGGCAAGCCCCCTTCGTCATGTCCACCACCGTCAAGCCGCAGCGCTTCCGCCTGCCGCCCTGGGCCGACCGCCTGGGGGCCTTCGGTGCCTTCCTCTGCGCCGCACACTGCGCGCTGATTCCCCTGGCCCTGGCGCTGCTGCCGGCGGTGGGCCTGGGCGTGCTGGCCTGGCATGGCTTCGAGATCGCCTTCGCCGGCGTGGCGACGGTGCTGGCCGTCACCAGCCTGTACCTGGGCTACCGCAGCCACCGGGCCTACCACGCCTGGCTGCTGGTGGCGCCGGGCCTGGCCCTGGTGTGGGTGGCGACCCTGTATCCGCCACTGCACGATGCCGCCATCGCGCACGCGGCGATGATGACCGTCGGCGGCGTCCTGATCGGCCTGGCCCACCTGGTCAACCTGCGCCTGTCCTGGGGCCACAGCCACTGAGCGGCCGCCGGCCCGTTGGCCGTGGTCGGGGCCGGTGGTAGGCTACGCGCCCCACGAATCACCACTTTCAAGGAACCGACATGGGCAGGGGCGACAAGAAGACCGCCAAGGGCAAGCGTTACGCCAGCAGCTACGGCAATGCCAGGCCGAAGGCCGCGGCCAGGAAGGCCACCGGTGGCAAGACCGCGGCGACCGTGAAGGCGCCGGCTGCCAAGGCGCCGGCCCGCAAGACCGCCGCCAAGAAGGCTGCCGCCAAGTAATCACGTCCTGCCATCGCCGCCGCCCGCGCGGCGGCGACGGCAAGGCGATCGCGAAGCCCCGCTCCGGCGGGGCTTCGTCGTTTCCGGAGGCGGGGAGGCGGGCCTCAGTGGTGCGCGACGCCGCCGACGTGCACGGCGTGCGCGGTCGCGCCGCCCAGCCAGTAGGCCAGTTCGGCCGGATGCTGGATGTCCCACTGCACGAAGTCGGCGCGCTGGCCCGGCACCAGCCGGCCGCGGTCGTGCAGGCCCAGGGCGCGGGCGGCGTTCACCGTGGCGCCGCGCAGGGCTTCCTCCGGCGTGAGGCGGAAATGCGTGCAGGCCAGCGACATCGCCAGGCGCAGCGACTGCAGCGGCGAGGTGCCGGGATTGAGGTCGGTGGCCACCGCCATCGGCACTGCCTGTTCGCGCAGGGCGGCGATCGGCGGCAGCCGCGTTTCCCGCAGCACGTGGAAGGCGCCGGGCAGCAGCACCGCGACGGTGCCGGCGGCGGCCATCGCCTTCACCGCGTCCTCGCCGGTGTATTCGATGTGGTCGGCGGAAAGGCCGCCGAACTCGGCCGCCAGCGCCGCGCCGCCCAGGTCGCTGAGCTGGTCGGCATGCAGCTTCACCGGCAGGCCCAGGCCGCGCGCCGTCTCGAACAGCCGCCGCACCTGCGCCGGCGAGAAACCGATGCCCTCGCAGAAGGCATCCACCGCGTCCACCAGGCCTTCGGCATGCAGTTTCGGCAGCCATTCGCAGGCGGCGGCGATGTAGTCGTCGGCGCGGCCGGCGAACTCCGGCGGCAGCGCGTGCGCGGCCAGGTAGGTGGTGCGCACCTCGATGCCCAGCTCCTCGCCGATGCGCCGGGCCACGCGCAGCATGGCGCGTTCGCTGTCGAAATCCAGGCCGTAGCCGGACTTGATCTCGAGGGTGGTGACGCCATCGGCCAGCAGCGCCCGCGCCCGCGGCAGCGAGGCGAGCAGCAGGCCGGCCTCGCCGGCGGCGCGGGTGGCGCGCACGGTGGAAAGGATGCCGCCGCCTTCGCGGGCGATCTGCTCGTAGCTGGCGCCCTGCAGCCGGCGCTCGAACTCGACGGCGCGGTCGCCGGCGAAGACCAGGTGGGTGTGGCAATCGATCAGGCCCGGCGTGATCCAGCGCCGCTGCGCCGATTCGACGCGGCGCGCCAGCGCTTCGGGTTCACCGGGAAGCTCGGCGCGCGGGCCGGCCCAGGCGATCAGGCCTTCCTTCCAGGCCAGCACGCCGTCGTCGATGGCGCCGTAGGCGCCGAGGTCGTCGCGCAGCGTCGCCAGGCGCGCGTCCAGCAGCAGCCCGTCCCAGGGCGGGGCCAGCCGGCCGATCACCGGATCGCCCCCGCGGACCGCAGCGACTGCGGCGAGAAACCGTAGGCCAGGGCGATTTCGTCGCTGTGCTGGCCCAGGTGCGGCGGCGGCCGCTCCAGCCGCGGCGGCGAGCCGGACAGCTTCATCGGGCTGCCGACCATCGGGATGCCGCCGATCTCCACCCGCATGCCGCGCGCATGCGCGATCGGATGTTCCAGCGCCTGGCGCACCGAGTTGATCGGTGCCGCCGGCACGCCGGCCTTGGCGAACAGCTGCAGCCAGTGGCTGGCACGCTCCCTGGCGAACAGCGCCGCCATCTGGCCGCAGAGATCCTCGCGGTTCTCGACGCGGGCGGCGTTGTTGCGGAAGCGCGGGTCGCGCAGCCAGTCGTCGCGGCCCAGCGCCTCGCACAGTTGCACCCAGAGCTTCTCGCTGGCCACCGCCAGCACGAAGGGCCGGTCGGCGGCCTGGAAGGACTGGTAGGGCACGATGCTGGGATGGGCATTGCCGAAGCGCGAGGCATCGGCGCCGGTGAACAGCACATTGCCGGCGACGTTGGCCAGCATCGACAGCTGGCTGTCGAACAGCGAGACGTCGATGCGCTGGCCCTTGCCGGTCTGCTGCCTTTCGATCAGCGCCGCCAGCACGGCGGTGGCGGCGTACTGGCCGGTGGCCAGGTCGGCCACGGCCACGCCGACCTTGCTGGGTTCACCGTCGGCCGGGCCGGTGATGGACATCAGTCCGGCTTCCGCCTGCACGACATAGTCGTAGCCGGGCAGGGCGGCACCCGGGCCATCGCGGCCGTAGCCGGAGATCGAGCAATAGACCAGGCGCGGGTTGATCTTCGACAGCGTTTCCCAGCCCACGCCCAGGGCTTCGGCGCCGCCGGTGCGGTAGTTCTCCACCAGCACGTCGGCCTCGCGCACCAGGGCCTCGACCAGCGGCCGCGCCGCCGGCGCGCGCAGGTCGATGGCCAGCGAACGCTTGTTGCGGTTGCAGCAGGCGAAGTAGGCCGACATGCCCATGTAGAAGGGCGGGCCGAGACCGCGGGTGTCATCGCCCTCGAAGGGCTCGAGCTTGATCACGTCGGCACCGAGGTCGGCCAGCATCATGCCGCACCACGGGCCTGCCAGGACCCGGGACAGCTCCAGAACCACGATTCCTGAAAGTGCGCCCATGGCTGCGGATTGTATGCGGCCCGGCGGTCGCCGTGCGAAACTGCCGGCATGTCGCAGGCCATCGAAACCACGCTGTTCGGTCCCGGGGGCTGGCAGGCCGGACGCGCCGGTCGCTGGCAACTGGCGGCCATGCCCAACCTGCATTCGCACGCCTTCCAGCGGGCGATGGCGGGACTGGCCGAACGCCAGAGCAATCCCGAGGACAGTTTCTGGACCTGGCGCGAACTGATGTATCGCTTCGCCGGCCGTCTCGACCCGGACAGCCAGTACGCCATCGCCTGCCAGCTGTATGCCGAGATGCTGGAAGCCGGCTACGGCACGGTCTGCGAGTTCCACTACCTGCACCACGCACCCGACGGCCGGCCCTATGCCGATCCGGCGGCGATGTCGAAGGCGCTCGTCGCGGCCGCCCGCGACACCGGCATCCGCCTGACCCTGCTGCCGGTGCTGTACATGAGCGGCGGCTTCGACGGCCGGCCGCTGGGCGAACGCCAGCGCCGCTTCGGTCATTCGCTGGAGGCCTACCTGTCGCTGCTGCAGTCGCTGCGCGCGCTGGAGGACGGCCAGCTGAAGCTCGGCGTCGCCCTGCACAGCCTGCGCGCCGTGCCCGAGGCGCCGATGCGCGAACTGCTGGACGCGCTTTCCGGCCAGGAGCTGCCCATCCACATCCACATCGCCGAGCAGATCGGCGAAGTGCAGGACTGCCTTGCCGTGCGCGGCGCCCGTCCGGTCGAATGGCTGCTGGCGAACGCGCCGGTGGATGCGCGCTGGACCCTGGTGCACGCCACCCACCTGACGCCGGAAGAAGTGCAGGGCATCGCCGCCAGCGGCGCCACCGTGGCGATCTGCCCGACCACCGAGGCCAATCTCGGCGACGGCCTGTTCCCGCTGCGCGCCTTCCTGGAGGCGGGCGGTCATTTCGGCATCGGCACCGATTCGCATGTCTCGGTGTCCGTGGTCGAGGAACTGCGCTGGCTGGAGTACGGCCAGCGCCTTGCGAGCCAGCGCCGCAACATCGCCGTCCTGCCCGGGCAGCCCAGCACCGGCGAGCTGCTCTACGCCCGCTGCCTGGAAGGCGGCCTGCGCGCCTGCGGCCAGCCGGCCGCGGCCGAAGACCGCGTGACCCTGCTGGCCGAGGCACCGGCCCTGGCCGGCGCCCGCCAGGGCGACCTGCTGGACCGCTACGTCTTCTGCGGCAACCGCGCCCTGGTGGACGAGGTGGACGTGGCGGGCGTGCGGCGGGTGGCCGGCGGCCGGCATCTTCAGGCCGAGGCCATCGCCGCCCGCTACGCCGACACCCTGCGCCGTCTGCTGGCCGACTGAGCCGGCCCCGGAGGAATTCGCGCCCCGGAACGCCGTTTCATCCGGCCTGGCCGCGGCTTCGTCGCAGGCTTCCCCGGCGCATGCGGGAATGCGCCAGCCTGTCCGGGTCGTCAAACCGTCCCTGGAGATACCCATGGTTCCCGTCCGCAGCGCGCTCGCCCTTGCCCTGGGCCTGGCCGCCAGTTCCTCCGCCCTGGCCTGGGATCAGGCCAGCCTCGATGCCGCCCTGCGCGAGCGCCTGGACGGCGACCGCACCGGCGCCTGCGTCGCCGTCGCCGTGATCGGGAAGGAACAGGTGCTGCGCAGCCGCGCCTGCGCCGACCCGGCGCAGATCGATCGCATCGCCGATGACCCGGCCTTCGAGATCGGATCCGTCAGCAAGACCATGACCGCAACCCTGCTGGCGCGCATGATCGCCGCCGGCGAGGCGAGCCTGGACGATCCGCTGGCCGATTGGCTGCCCGAGGGCAGCCGCGTGCCGGCCTTCCAGGGCCAGCCGATCCTGCTGCGGCACCTGGTGACCCACACCTCCGGCCTGCCGGTGCTGCCGCCGGGCACGGCCCTGGGTGCCCAGGATCCCTATGCCGCCATCGATGCCGGCGAGCTGCTGGCGGCCCTTGCCCGCACCGAGCTGACGCGGGCGCCGGGCGCCGCCTTCGAATACTCCAACTTCGCCTCGATGCTGCTGTCGATGGTGGTGGCGCGTCGCGCCGGCATCGGGTTCGAGACCCTGCTGCAGCGCGACCTGCTGCAGCCGCTGGGCATGGAGAATTCCTACGTGAACCGCCGCCCGGAAGGCCTGCGCGCCGCCGCCGGCCACGACGGCAACGGCCAGGAGGTTCCGGCCTGGACCTTCCGCGACGAGGCCGCCGGTGTCGGCGGCGTGCGCGCCACGCTCGACGACATGGTCCGCTACGCCCGCGCCCAGCTCGGCGAGGCGCCGGCGCCGCTGGCCGCCGCCATCGGGCTCACCCAGCAGCCGGTGACCGGCGTCCAGGGTCGGCCCATGGGCATGAACTGGATGATGGCGCCGCTCAACGGCCGGCAGTGGCATGTACATGAAGGCGCCACCGCCGGTTTCTCTTCCTTCGTGGCCTTCGACCGCGAGGCCGGCCGTGCCGTGGTGGCGCTGTCGGATACCTCGTTTTCCAGCGTCGGTGGCCTCGGCAGCCTGGCCCTGCACCTGATGGACCCGCAGGTGCCGCTCGGCCAGCCGCGGCGCAGCGTCCCCGCGCCGGCCGACCTGCTCGATGGCCTGGCCGGCGAATACCAGCTGCAGAACGGCATGCGCATGCAGCTCAGCCGCCAGGGCGATCGCCTGGTGGTGCAACCGGAGGGGCAGCCGGCCTTCGAGATGGGCTACGACAGCGCCGGTGATTTCCACCCGCTGGCCTTCGACGCCCTGCTGCGTCCGCAGCGGCGTGCCGGCGGCGGCTATGGCTTCCAGTGGCACCAGCTCGGCGGCGTGCTGGAAGCGACGCCGCTGGCGCCGGCGAAGGCCGAGGCTTACCGGCCGGATCCGGCCACGCTGCAGGACTACGTCGGCGAGTACCCGCTGGTGCCGGGTTTCGCCCTGAGCATCAGCGTGGTGAACGGGGTGCTGCACGTGCAGGGCACCGGCCAGTCGCCGCTGGCAGCCACCGCGGTGGCGCCGGACGTGTTCGCGGTCGAGGCCGTCGGCGCCGAAGTCCGCTTCGAGCGTGACGGCGAGGGCAGGGTGTCGGCGGTGAGCCTGCACCAGGGCGGCCAGGTGCTGCGCGGTCCGCGCAACTGAGGCCAGGGGAGGCTATGCTGCACGCGCCCATGGACCCCACTCCGCGCGATTATTCCCTGTCGCGGCCGCTGCCCGCCGAAGTGCTGGTGGGCGGCGACGCGGTCTGGGCGCGCTATCGCCGCTATCCGGTCTTCAGCCTGCGCTGGTTGCGCGGGCGCTCGCTGGTATTCGCCATCGTCATCGGCCTGATCTCGGTGATCACCGGCTTCGGTACCGGCGCCGCGGTCCGCGACTGGGAACTGGGGCTGCTGTCGGGCGGCGCCATGTTCCTCTGCTTCATGTTCATGGCCACCGCCGGCCCGGCCCTGGCCACCCTGGTGCGACACCGGCGCTGGCCGGCGCGACGCGAACGCATCGGCGTGGTGCTGGCGGTGCTGCTGGGCATCACCGGCAGCTATCCGGTGGACCGCTGGGCTTCGCACTTCATCGAACGGGAAGTGCGCGCGGCCATGATCGAGCAGGGCCTGGTCACCGACAAGCGCCCGGAGTACGAGCCGGGCATGAAGCCGGTGGTGCAGGCGGTCAACTTCATCCTGCTGGGCACGGTCTACGCCCTGTTCAGTGGCGGCCTGGCCCTGATCGCCTACTTCGGCGAGGGCCGGCGCTGGGCGGCCAACCAGCGCGCCCAGGAACTGCGCAGCCTGCGCGCCGCCAAGCAGCAGTCGGACCTGCGCCTGGGCGTGCTGCAGGCGCAGGTGGAGCCGCATTTCCTGTTCAACACCCTGGCTTCGGTGCGCGCCCTGGTGCGCCAGGACCCGGCCCAGGCCGAGGCGACCCTGGACGCGCTGGTCGAACACCTGCGCGCCACCATTCCCAAGCTGCGCGCCGACGGCGAATCGCTGCTGCATTCCACTCTCGGCCAGCAGCTGGACATCTGCTCGAGTTACCTGGCGCTGATGAAGCTGCGCATGGGCGGGCGGCTGAGCTATGCCGTCGAGGCCGATCCAGGCCTGCGCGAGCGGCCCTTCCCGCCGCTGCTGCTGCTGACCCTGGTCGAGAACGCCATCAAGCACGGCATCGAGCCGCAGCCGGGTCCCGGTCGCGTCGAGGTGCGCGCCGTGGCAAGGGGCAACCGCCTGAGCGTCAGCGTGGTGGATGACGGCGCCGGCCTGAAGCCCGGCCTGGGCGGCGGCGTCGGCCTGGCCAACGTGCGCGAACAGCTGGCGACGCGCTACGGTGCTGCCGCCGGCTTCAGCCTGCGCGGATTGGCCGGCGGTCGCGGTGCCGTGGCCGAGATCCATGTTCCGCTGGAGGAAACCAGATGAGCGGCGTGCGTGGAATGCTGGCGGAGGACGAAGCGCCGCAGCGCGAAGCCCTGCGGGCGATGCTGGCCCTGGCCTGGCCGGAGCTGGAACTGGTGGCGATGTGCGAGGACGGCCCGTCGGCGCTGGAAGCAGCGGAAGAGCACCGTCCGGCGGTGGCCTTCCTCGACATCCGCATGCCCGGCGTCTCCGGCCTGGACGTGGCGCGCACGGTGGCGGAGCAGGGCGGCCTGGTGGTGTTCACCACCGCCTACGACGACTACGCCATCCGCGCCTTCGAGGCCGGGGCGGTGGATTACCTGCTCAAGCCGGTGACGCCCGAGCGACTGGGCGCGGCGGTGCAGCGCCTGAAGGAACGCCTCGAGCAGCGCGGCGATGCCGGCCTGGCCGAACGCCTGCAAGCGCTGGAGCAGCGCCTGCGTCCGGAGGGCGAGCGGCGCATCCGCTGGATCAGCGCCAGCGTCGGCGACACCGTGCGCATGCTCGGCGTCGACGAGGTGCTGTATTTCCAGGCCCAGGACAAGTACGTGCGGGTGGTGACGGCGCAGGACGAAGCCATCATCCGCACGCCGCTCAAGGAACTGCTCGCCGGCCTGGATCCCGAAGAGTTCTGGCAGGTGCACCGCGGCGTGGTGGTGCGCGTTTCCGCCATCGACCGCGTCCGCCGTGACGAACTCGGCAAGGCCCGGCTCAGCCTGCGCGGCCGCAGCGAGCAACTGCCGGTCAGCGCCGCCTTCCTGCACCGCTTCCGCGGCATGTAGTCCGTCTGGCCGGGGTCGGCGCCGGGCGCTAGAGTGGCGCCGGTGACCGCTTCCCGAGGCATCCGCATGCGGCTTTGCATCCGCTCCGTCCTGCTGGCGGGGCTGTGCCTGTTCGCGCTGGCCATGCCGGGCCGGGCGGACGCTGCAGAGGAACGCCTGCTGGTCTTCGCCGCCGCCAGCCTGCAGGAAAGCCTGGACCGGGTGCTGCGCGCCTGGCACGAGGACGGCGGCGTGCCGGTGGAGGTCTCCTACGCCGGCAGTTCGGCGCTGGCGCGGCAGATCGAGCAGGGCGCCCCGGCCGATCTCTTCATCTCCGCCGACCAGGCCTGGATGGACTACCTGCAGGCCCGCGGCCGGCTGCGGGTGGAAAGCCGGCGCGACCTGGTCGGCAACCGGCTGGTGCTGGTGGCGCCCGCCGACAGCCGGCTGCAGTCGCTGCCGCTGGACCGCCAGGCCCTGCTCGCCGCGCTCGGCCGCGGCGACCGCCTGGCCGTGGCCGAGACCGATTCGGTGCCCGCCGGCCGCTACGCGCGCCAGGCGCTGCAGTCGCTGGGTGTGTGGGACGCGCTTTCCGACCGCCTGGCCCAGGGCGACAACGTGCGCAGCGTGCTGTCCTTCGTCGCCCGCGGCGAGGCGCCGCTGGGCATCGTCTACGCCACCGACGCCCGGGTCGAAGCGCGGGTGCGGGTGGTGGCGGAGATGCCCGCCGGCAGCCACGCGCCCATCGTCTATCCGGCGGCCCTGCTGGCGGAGGCGAAGCCGGGCGCCATCGCGCTCATGATGTTCCTCGATGGCGAACATGCCGGCCGGATCTTCGCTGACGCCGGCTTCACCAGGCCCTGAATGTTCAGCCAGGAAGAAATCGCCATCCTCTGGCTCAGCCTGCGCGTGGCGGCCGTGGCCGTGCTCGGCTCGCTGCCGCTGGCGGTGCTGGCGGCCTGGCTGCTGGCGCGCGGCCGCTTCCGTGGCCATCTGGTCCTGAACGTGCTGGTGCACCTGCCCTTGCTGCTGCCGCCGGTGCTGACCGGTTACCTGCTGCTGCGGGTGTTCGGGCGGCAGGGGATGGTTGGCGCCTGGCTGCACGACACTTTCGGTGTGGGCTTTTCCTTCCACTGGACAGGCGCGGCGCTGGCGGCGTCGGTGATGGCCTTTCCGCTGTTCGTGCGGGCGATCCGCCTGTCCATCGAGGCCATCCCGCGCGAGATCGAGGATGCCGCCGCCGGCCTCGGCGCACGGCCCTGGGCGCGCTTCACCCGGATCATCCTGCCGCTGAGCCGGCCGGGCATCGCTGCCGGCATGGCCCTGGCCTTCGCCAAGGCCCTGGGCGAGTTCGGCGCCACCATCACCTTCGTCTCCAATATTCCCGGTCAGACCAGAACCTTGTCCCTGGCCATGCATTCCTTCCTGCAGGTGCCGGGCGGAGAGGCGGCGGTGGGCCGGCTGGCCATCCTTTCAGTGCTGCTGGCGGTGGGTGCGTTGCTGGTATCTGAATGGATGGTGCGGCGGGCGGCGTTCCGGCCGCCCAGCGAGTGAGCCGGTCAGCTTCCGTCCATCCAGGGCGCGAAACCCGGTCGCATACTCCGGTCACCCCCACCCGCCGGAGGATCACCGCGATGAAGAACTACAGTCTCGCCCTGCTGCTTGCCGCAGCCGCCTTCGCCGCCCACGCGGAGGAGCCGGCCGAGGCCACCACGCCGGCCGAGCCAGGCCAGGACGCGGTGGTGATCGAAGGCGAGCCCGCCGCCAAGGCCGATGAAGACAGCCGCTGCCTGACCCAGACCGGCACCCGCCTGCGCCATCGCGACAGCAAGGGCTGCGTCAGCGCCCCCGGCCAGGCGTTCACCCGTGAGGACATCGACCGCACCGGTGCCGTCGATACCGCCGATGCCGTCCGCCGCCTGACCGTGCAGGGCACCGTCCGCCGCGGCAACGCCGGCCCGCGCGGCGGCAACTGAGCCGCTTCCCCGGCTGTCCCGACCGACGAGGGCCGCCCGCCTGCGCGGGCGGCCCTTTCATTTCCGGAACCGGGCTTCCGCCCGGCGGGCCGGGGCGGCCCGGCGGCGACCGGAGCGGCGGCCTATAATCCGGAGCCTGTTTTCCCGGAGCCCGACCGCCGATGTCCCGCCCGTCCCGCAAGGATCCTTCCCGCCTCATCCGTGCCCCGCGCGGCACCCAGCTCAACTGCCGCTCCTGGCTGACCGAGGCGGCCTACCGGATGATCCAGAACAACCTGGATCCGGACGTGGCGGAGAACCCGACCGAGCTGGTGGTCTACGGCGGCATCGGCCGCGCCGCCCGCGACTGGGAGTGCTACGACCGCATCCTCGAGACCCTGCGCACGCTCGGTGACGACGAAACCCTGCTGGTCCAGAGCGGCAAGCCGGTCGGTGTCTTCCCGACCCATCCGGATGCGCCGCGGGTGCTGATCGCCAATTCCAACCTGGTGCCGCACTGGGCCACCTGGGAGCACTTCAACGAGCTCGATGCCAAGGGCCTGATGATGTACGGGCAGATGACCGCCGGCTCGTGGATCTACATCGGCTCGCAGGGCATCGTCCAGGGCACCTACGAGACCTTCGCCGAGATGGGCCGCCAGCATTACGGCGGCGACCTCACCGGCCGCTGGATCCTGACCGCCGGCCTCGGCGGCATGGGTGGCGCCCAGCCGCTGGCCGCGACCATGGCCGGTGCCAGCATGCTGGCCATCGAATGCCAGCAGAGCCGCATCGACATGCGCCTGCGCACCCGTTACCTGGACGAGCAGGCCAGGGACCTCGACGACGCCCTGGCGCGCATCGAGAAGTACACCGCCGAAGGCAAGGCGGTGTCGGTGGGCCTGCTGGGCAATGCCGCCGAGATCCTGCCGGAGCTGGTCCGCCGTGGCGTGCGCCCGGACGCGGTCACCGACCAGACCAGCGCCCACGATCCGCTGCACGGCTACCTGCCGGCCGGCTGGACCGTCGAGGAGTGGCTGAGCGCGCAGAAGAACGATCCGCAGCGGGTGATCGACGCCGCCAAGCACTCGATGCGCACGCACGTGGAGGCGATGCTGAACTTCGAGGACATGGGCGTGCCCACCTTCGACTATGGCAACAACATCCGGCAGATGGCCCATGACGCCGGCTGCAAGGACGCCTTCGACTTCCCCGGTTTCGTGCCGGCCTACGTGCGGCCGCTGTTCTGCCGCGGCATCGGCCCCTTCCGCTGGGTGGCGCTGAGCGGCGATCCCGAGGACATCGCGAAGACGGATGCCAAGGTCAAGGAGCTGATCCCCAACGATCCGCACCTGCACCGCTGGCTGGACATGGCGGCGCAGCGCATTTCCTTCCAGGGCCTGCCGGCGCGCATCTGCTGGGTCGGCCTGGGCGATCGCCACCGCCTCGGCCTGGCCTTCAACGAGATGGTGCGCAAGGGCGAGCTGAAGGCGCCAATCGTGATCGGTCGCGACCACCTCGATTCCGGCTCGGTGGCCAGCCCCAACCGCGAGACCGAGTCCATGATGGACGGCAGCGACGCCGTCTCCGACTGGCCGCTGCTCAATGCCATGCTCAACGTCGCCGGCGGCGCCACCTGGGTCAGCCTGCACCACGGCGGCGGTGTCGGCATGGGCTTCAGCCAGCATGCCGGTGTGGTCATCGTCTGCGATGGCAGCGAGGCGGCCGACAAGCGCATCGCCCGTGTGCTCTGGAACGACCCCGGCACCGGCGTCATGCGCCATGCCGATGCCGGCTACGAGATCGCCAGGGCCTGCGCGAAGGAGCAGGGGCTGAAGCTGCCCATGCTCTGAGCGCCCACGGCCGCTCCGTCGGCCTGAGGAGACCGGGCGAAACCCGACAGCGGCGGCGGGAATCACGCTGCCGCGTCCTGGCACGATCAGCGAACATCGCGGTACCCAAACCGGAGACCCGCGATGATCGGCTACGTCACCCTCGGTACCAACGACTTCCCGCGCGCCACCGCCTTCTACGACGCACTGATGGCCGGACTCGGCAAGGTCCGGGTCATGGAAGGCGAAGGTTTCGTCGCCTGGGGCACGGACCTGCGCCATCCCGGCCTGTGCGTGACCATTCCCTACGACCGCCAGGCCGCTACGGCCGGCAACGGCACCATGGTGGCGCTGGCGCTGAGGTCGCAGGAGGAAGTCGACGCCTTCCACACCCGGGCGCTGGCGCTTGGCGGCAGCGACGAGGGTGCCCCGGGCGAGCGCCGGGGCGGCTTCTACGCCGCCTATGTCCGCGACCTCGACGGCAACAAGCTCTGCGCCTTCTGCATGCTGCAGTGATCCTGCCGCGGCGGCCCGGCTGCAGGTATATTCCGGCGCATCGTCACCGGCCGAAGGGGGGAGGCCGTCATGCGTGTCGTCCTGCTGTTCCTGCTCAGCCTGTTGTCCTGGCCGGCGCTGGCCACGCCGCCGGCCGCCGCGCCGTCCGCCGGCACGGAAGTGCGGATCGTGGAAACCTGGCCAGCGGCCGATGACGGCTACCTGCCGCGCAACCAGAGCTTCTACGTGCGCATTGCTTACCGCAGCGACACGCCGGTGGGCATCTGGCTGCATCCGATGTACCAGGGCCAGCCGGCCCGGGCCGGCAGCAATCCTTCCGCCCGCTACGTCGGCGAGGGCGAGACCCTCGGCTGGTTCTTCCTGATGCAGCCGGGCGACCGGGTGGACGAGATCCGCGTGGTCGTCGGCAATGGCAGCGGCCTGGGCCGCGGTGACGTCGTGGCGGCAAGCCTGCCGGTGAACCTGACCGGCAGCAGCACGCCCGCCGAGGCGACGCCGCCGGAATGGGTGACACGCCTGAAGGCGGCGGCCGATGCCGCGGCGGCGGAAGCCCGGCGCCAGGCGGCGCAGCAGCCCATGTCCGCCACCGAAACCGGCCTGGCCATCGGCGTCGTCACGCTCGGCCTGCTGCTCTGCCTGGCCAGCGTGCTGTTCCCGTTCTGGGGCCTGTGGCGCTGGCGTGGACCCTGGCGACTGGCCGCGGCCGTGCCGGCACTGGTGATGACGCTGGTGGTGCTGAACATCCTGGTGGGCGTCATGATCGACCCGACCTCGCACAACCTCTGGCCCTTCGAGGTGGCGATGTGGGGCGCGGGCTGCACGGCGGTGATGCTGGTGCTGTTCCTGCTGCGCTGGATCACCGGAGCGAGCCGCAGGCAGACCGCCTGATCGCAGCCGGCAGGCGCCAGGCACCCGGTCGCGGGCACGGAGGATTCCGCGACCGGCCGGTGTCGCGCTCAGCCCGGCCCGTGCACGTGGATTTCCACATCATCCACGCCGACCACCTGGCCGGCGCGGATCTTGGCGGTCTTGCGCGACTCGGCGACGCCGTCGACGCGGACGGCGCCGCTGGCCACCAGCAGCTTGCCCTGGCCGCCGCTGCCGGCCAGGCCGACCAGCTTCAGCAACTGGTTGAGCTCGATGAAGTCGCGGCCGGGTTCGAGTTCGAAATCGATCTGGGACATGGTTGAAGCCTGAGCTCAGGGGCCGTGTTCGGCAACATCGGCCAGCAGCCACTGCGCGAAGGCCTGGGCCGGCGGCCGCAGGCGGCGGTGGGCGGGGTAGACGATGTAGTAGCGGTAGCGGCCGGGCATTTCCGGGCCGGGCAGGCGGCGCAGGCGGCCGTCGGCCAGGAAGGGAATGACGATGCGCTCGCGCGCCAGCGCCGCGCCCAGGCCCTGGGCGGCGGCCTGCAGGGCGCCGGTGCTGTCGGTGAAGCGGAAGCGTTCCTCCGGCGCCTGCCCGTGCAGGCCGGCGAGGCGGAACCAGTCCGGCCAGCCCTGGCGGGCGAGGTCGCCGACCAGGGGTAGCCGGGCGAGGTCGGCGGCGGTCCGCACCTGCTCCACGCCGGGCAGGCGCGGCGAGGCCACCGGGAACAGATTCTCCTCCATCAGCAGGTGCGCGCTCAGGCCCGGCCAGTGGCCGGGACCGTGGCGGATGGCGAGGTCCGGACCGGAATCGTCGAAGCGCGCCAGGCTGGCTTCGGTCTCGAAGTTGATGCCGATCTCCGGGTGCTGCGCGGCGAAGCGCGGGAGCCGCGGCATCAGCCAGCTGTAGCTGAGCGAGTGCAGGGTGCTGATGCGCACCTGCGGCATCTGCTGCCGGCCGGTGCGCAACTGCCGCAGCGTGCCTTCCAGGTCGGCCAGGGCATTGCCGGCGGCATCCGCCAGTTGTCGCCCTTCGGCAGTCAGGGAGACACCGCGGGCATGGCGCTGGAACAGGGCCACGCCGAGCCGCGCCTCCAGCTTGCGCACGTGGTGGCTGACCGCGCTGGCGGTCAGGTGCAGCTCCTCGGCGGCATGGGCGAAGTTCTGGTGCCGCGCCGCCGATTCGAAGGCCGCCAGGGTGGGCAGCCAGTCCGAACGCAGGGCCATGGGATCAGCCTCAAAAGCAATTTGTGTCTGCCGGCGAAAGTATGCGCTTGTGGGCGTCCTGGCGCCATGGAGAATGGCCTTCCGTCACCAATCCCGCTTGCCGCCATGCGCAATCCGCCTGCCGCCGCCCTTGCCGCCACCTCCACCATCCCGGCCTGGCGCAATGCGCTGGACCTGGCCCTGCTGGGGGCCATCTGGGGCATTTCCTTCATGTTCCAGCGGGTGGCCGCGCCGGAGTTCGGCCCCGCCGCCCTGGTCGAGATGCGCCTGGGCCTGGGCGCCCTGGTCCTGCTGCCCTTCCTGCTGCGCGCGCTGTCCTCCTTCCCGGCCAGCCTGTGGCCGAGGCTGGCAGCGGTGGGCGCGATCAATTCCGCCATCCCCTTCGCCCTGTTCGCCTGGGCGGCCGAGCGCGCGCCCGCCGGCGTCGGTGCCATCACCAATGCCATGGCGGTGCTGTTCACGGCGCTGGTGGCCTTCCTGTTCTTCCGCGAGAGGATCGGCCTGCGCAAGTCGGTGGCGCTGCTGATCGGTTTCGTCGGCGTGGTGGTGCTGGCCGGCGACAAGGCCCTCGGCCCGAACGCCGGCATCGCCGCCGCGGCCGGCGCTTTCGCCGCCTTCCTCTACGGCGTCGGCGCCAATCTGGTGCCGCGCCTGTTCGGTGGCTTGCCGCCGGCGGCGGTGGCCTGCGCCACGCTCGGTTCCGCGGCGCTGCTCACCCTGCCGTTCGCCATCGCCCGCTGGCCGGAGGCCACGGTGTCGGCGGCGTCCTGGGGTTCGGCGATCGCCCTGGGCGTGGTCTGCACCGGCCTGGCCTACGCGATGTACTACCGGCTGATCCAGCGGATCGGCGCGGCGCGTGCGGTCACGGTCACCTATCTGGTGCCGGTGGCGGGCGTGGCCTGGGCCTGGAGCCTGCTCGGCGAGCCGGTCACCTGGCGCATGGGCATCGCCTGCGCGCTCATCCTGGGGTCGGTCGCGCTCAGCCAGAAGAAGGGGTGAGGGCCCGGCACTCCGCCGACCCCGGGGATCTCGCCCGCAGCGCAGGCAAAAAAGAGGGCAGGGGGCCGTCCCGAAACGGCGTGCCCTGCCCAAGTCTCGTCAACGCCAGGGGGCGATTGACCGGAATGGTCACCACGACATCCGCGACGAGGAGCGGCATCGGATGCGGGTTCAGGGGACCACGCAGGGGGCGGTCGAGGCAAGCGCCGGCGTCCGGGAATGGGCAGCGATCCTGTACAGAATCGCTAACAAATGCCCCGCAAATCCCCGTTCCTGATAGCCATGCTCAGCGGACCCGGACGAAATGTGCTCAATTTTGCTTGCTGGCTAAGTATCGCTATCAGGCTGCATCCGCCGCTGTGCCCGCGCCAGCGACCAGCCGGTGAAGGCCCAGACCAGGGCCGTGACCGCGCCGACCACGGCCACCAGGGCCGGATGGCTGGACAGCGCGTCCACCGCGGTGCGCACCCAGGCGCTGACGGCATCGGCGCCGCGGTAGACGGCGGTGTCGATGACGTTCTTGGCCTTGTACTTGGCCTCGGGCGGCACGACGGTGAACAGCATTTCCCGGCCCGGGCGGGCCAGGGCGTATTCGCCGGCGCGGCGGGTGACCATGACGATGGCGAAGACGGCGAAGGTCGGCGCCAGCGCCAGCCAGAGGAAGCCGAACACCATCACCACCGGCACCAGGGTCAGCAGCACCGCCAGGCCGAGCCGGCGGACGATGCGGCCGGTGAGGAAGAGCTGGGTGAGGATGGCCAGGGTCTGCACGATGCTGTCGAGCAGGCCGAACACCCGCGTCTGGTCCTCCCGTACCGGGAAGTACAGCTCGACCATGCGCGCCTGTTCGAAGTAGAGGAAGGTGGTGACGCTGGCCAGCAGCACCACGAAGGCGGCGATGCCCAGCAGGTAGCGCGAGCGCAGCACCGTGGTGATGCCGGCGAAGGGATTGCCGCCCAGCGGCAGCCGCCGCTGTGAGGTCTCTTCCGGCGAGAGCGGATGCCGGTCGCGCCAGTGCAGCAGCCACAGCGCCGCGCCGGCCGAGGCGAGCAGGAAGACGGTGCCCAGCAGCATCAGGCCGCCGATGCCCAGCGGACCGACCAGCAGCACGCTCAGCATCGGGCCGGCCAGGCCGCCGGCGCTGGCGCCGGCCGCCATCAGCGCGAACAGGCGCTTGGCCTGGGACAGGGCGAACAGGTCGGCCAGCACGCTCCAGGCCACCGAGATCGTCAGCAGGTTGAATACCGACAGCCAGATGTAGAAGGCGCGGGCAACCCAGGGATCGTCCGGCTGGACGGTGATGGCCACCGCGAAGGCCAGCAGGTTGCTGGCGAAGAAGCCGTAGGTCCAGGGCAGGATGCGCCGCCGCGGCACCTTCGAGGCCAGCCAGCCGAACAGCGGGATCGTCACCAGCATGGCGACGAAGGTGCCGGTGAACAGCCATTGCAGCTTGTCGACGCCGCCGGCGATGCCCATGGTCTCGCGCACCGGTCGCAGCAGGAAGTAGCCGGCGAACAGCAGGAAGAACATCGCCAGGCCGCCGATGGCAGCCGGCAGCTCGGCGCTCTCGACGCCCAGCAGGCCGGAGAGGAAGCGCCGCGCCGGCCCCGGCGCGGCGGCGTCGGTGTCAGCGGAACGAGGCGACGAGTTCGGCACGCTGGTCCTCGCTCAGCAGCGGTCCGTGGCCGGCCAGCAGGTTGTCACGCTGGCGGTGCGGCTTGCCGGTGGCCGGGATCACCACCGTCACGGCCGGGTGGCTGATGACGAACTTCAGGAACATCTGCGCCCAGGAGGTGACGCCGACCTCGCCGGCCCAGGCCGGCAGCGGCCGGTCGGCGACGCGGGCGAACAGGCGGCCGTCGTCGAAGGCGCGGTTGATCATCACCGCCACGCCATTGTCGGCGGCGGCGGGGAGAACGCGCTTCTCGGCATTGGTGGCGATCACCGAGTAGTTGATCTGGACGAAGTCGGGCTTCTCGGCGGCAATGATGTCGGCCAGCTGGTCGTGCGCCTCGTCGCGGTAGTGGGTCAGGCCGACGTACTTCACCTTGCCCTGCGCCTTGAGCTCGCGCGCCAGGGCCAGCTGGGTGCGCCAGTCGCGCAGGTTGTGCACGGCCAGCAGCTCGACCTTGCCGGTGCGCAGTCGGCGCAGCGAGTCGGCGAACTGGGCCTCGCCGGCGGCACGGTCGTCGGCGGCCAGCTTGGTGGCCAGGAAGATGCGCTCGCGCAGGCCCAGCTCGGCCAGCAGGTCGCCAAGCACGTCCTCGGCGTTCGAATAGTTGGGCGAGGTGTCGATGACGGTGGCGCCACCGTCGACGAAGATCCGCAGTACCTCACGCAGCGGTTCGCGGCCGGCCATGTCCACTTCGAAGCTGCCGGAAGTGCCGGCGCCGATCACCGGGATCAGTTCGCCGCTGGAGGGGATGGCGCGCTTGAGCATGGTGCCCGTGCCCGGCTCCGCCAGGGCGGGCAGGGGTCGCAGCACGGCGGCGCCGGCGACGGCGAGGGCGGCGGCAAGGAATTCACGACGATCGGTCATGGCGGTGTCCTCGTTGCACAGTGACAGGCGGATGCTGGAGCAATCCGCGTGAACATTCCGTTTTTTGCCCGGCGCCCCGTGGCCCGGCGCCGGCCGGATCAGGCCTTGCGCCGGTGCCGTCGCCAGCCGATCCAGGCGACGGCGAGCACCGCGCCCAGCATGGCCATGGCCATGTCCTTCTGCGCATCCCATTCGTCACCCTGGGTGCCCAGGTAGGCCGTGCCCAGGTCACCGGCGACCACCTCTGCCGCGGCCCACTCCACCAGCTCGAACAGGGCCGAGTGCGACATCACGAACAGCACCGGCAGCAGCCAGCGCCAGAACGAGCGCGAGGGCGCCACCCGCTCCAGCAGCTCCTGGCAGGCCGGCGTCACCAGCAGGCCGTAGGAGAAATGCACCAGCCGGTCGAAATGGTTGCGCTCCAGGCCCAGCAGCCCGTTCAGCGGCGTGCCGAAGATCGCTGCCGTCCAGGCGTCGTAGGGCACCTCGGCATAGGTGAAGTGCGCGCCCAGCTCGTGCAGCAGGCCGAAGGCGAACAGCGCCAGGTAGGCGCCGTTGGAGAAGGGATGCCGGCGGTGGTTCCAGACCAGCACCGGCACCGCCGCCACGACCAGCAGGTTTTCCAGCAGCCAGTCCTGCCGGTAGGCAGGCGCGATCGCCAGCCAGGTCCACCAGATGAGGAACAGGCCCAGCAGGACGCCGGGCAGGCGCTCACGGGACCATGCCACCGGGGGGATCCTTGCGGAAGTCGCGGGCCGCCAGGCTGCGGGTCAGGCGGAACACGCCCTCGCGGACGATGCGGCGCATGCGGATGTCGACGATGGTGGTCTGGTTGGGGCGGATCACGTCCAGCAGGCTCTCCAGTCCGGCGCCGAGCTCGGCGGCCCAGTGTCCCACCCAGCCGTCCTCGCTGCGCGGCTGCAGGCGCAGGCCGTAGGGCGGGCGCGGGATGCGTTCGCTGCGCAGCACCTTGCCCTTGTCGTTGCGGATCTCCGGGCAGCCGGCCAGGGCGGCATGGTTGAGGAAGAAGGTCAGGTGGCCGGCCGCCCGGCGGTTGCCCTGGCGGTCGGTGAGGAAGCCGGCCGGCAGCTGGTTGGGGTCGCCGGAGGGGCCGGCGGTCAGCAGCAGGTTGAGGTCCGGCAGGCGCGCGCCGCTGTCGTCCATCAGCCGGACGATCAGCATGGCATGCGGGTCGTGGATGTAGACGCGGTCGGGCAGCACCGGAATGCGCTCGATCTCCACCCGCCGCTGCGGCTCCTGGTGCACGGCGTTCTCCGCCTCGAACTGCTTGCACAGGGCGGCGTAGTCGTCGTGGTTGCGCACCTTCAGGCAGCGCAGGATGGCGTCCACGGTCGGGTGCGGCCGGCCGTCGTCGCGGACGCCGGCCATGATGCCCATGTCGGTGCCGCTGTGGGATGTGCCGGGGATGATGCGGAAGGCCGTGGTTTCGGCGGCGTCGTTGGCGGCCAGGCGCAGCTCGCGCAGGCGCTTGCGCGCCGAGGGCAGGGCTTCGCCGGGTTGCAGCTCCGGCTGCTCCAGCACCACGTGCCGGGCATTGAGGTTGGCCGCCGCCAGTCGCACCACGCCGTCGCTGCCGGTCTCGCCGGTGTAGGCGTTGACGTGGTCGTAGAGCTTGCGGTCGATGGCATCGCCCGAGAGCACGAACTGGAACACCGGCCTGGCGGCGCGGGTGAGTTTCAGCTTCGGGTAGTCGTGGATCCAGCGCAGGTTGAGCGCCAGCGATTCCGGGCTGGCCAGTTCCAGCCAGTCGAGCACGCCGGTGCCGGGCTCGACGCCGTCGAACCAGGCCTTGATCGCCCCCAGCCGGCCCTTGCCCAGCTGCGCCAGGGCCGAGCCGAAATTGGCCGGCGCCAGCATGATCAGGTGGCTCATCGGGCAGTCGTCGGCGCGCCCGGCCCTGACGATGTAGCGGTCCAGCCATTCGCGCACCACCGGCCCGCCGGTGCTGTGGGTGATGCAGACGAAGCGGCGGCCGCGGCCGACTTCGGCCAGCACCTCGTTGATGGCGTGGTCGAAGGCGCGGGCGATGTCCGGCACCGTCACCTCGTCGCGGAAGCTGACGTACTGGCCCAGGTGCACGTGGGCGATGTCGATGCCGGGGCCGCCGGAACGTGCGGCCTCGGATTTCAGGCGGGCCGGCAGCTCACCGTAGGTGGCCGTGCTGGTGACGCTCCAGCCGTGGACGAAGACGAGCAGGGACTTGGCCATGTCGATCGGCCTCCGGGGGGTGTGCCCATGCTAACGCAGGGGCGGTGGCGGCCCGGCCGGTTCAGCCGGGTGCCTGCTCCTCGTTCTCCTCGCTGGCCGGTGCCGCCGGCCGCGCCGGCATCGGCGGCAGGCGCTTGGGCACCCGGTTGGCGTCGAGCAGGCGCTCGATGCGGGCGAACACCTCGGCGCGCGAGAACGGCTTCTTCATGAAGTCGTCGGCGCCGATGCGCTGCACGTAGAACTGCTCGGTGGCCTGTTCGTTGCCGCTGATCATGATCACCGGGATGTCGCGGGTGTAGGGATCTCGGCGCAGCTGGCGCAGGCAGGCGAAGCCGTCCATGCCCGGCAACACGATGTCCAGGAAGATCAGCTCGGGCATCTGCGTGCGGGCGATCTCCAGCGCTTCCTCGGCGCTGCCGGCCTCCAGCACGTGGTAGTCGTTCTGCCGGAGCATGCGCGCCAGCAGGGTGACGATGGTGGGCGAGTCGTCCACCACCAGCATGCGCGTGCCCGGGCGGGCATTGACCCGCGGCTTGAGCCGGCGGTCGGGGCCGCCGTCAGGCGCCGGGCCCGGTTCCTGCGTCGGCGCGGCGGCCGGTTTCGGGTCGGGGCGCCGGCTGCCCCAGCCGAACAGGCGCTTGATCTTCTCGTAGATGTCCAAAGGCGTGCTCCCCCACGCGTCCGGTGCCGCCAGTGTCCACGGGTCCGGCCGTCGGGGCAACAAGCCGCGCTTCAGTCCAGGCCCTTGGCCTCGGCCGTGCCCAGGGTGGCCGGTTCCGGCTTGTGCGGCGGTTGCCGCGACAGCAGCGGGTGCGCGAACACGCCGCCGAGGATGACCGCCACCCCGAGGTAGAACATCCAGCCCAGCTCGCGCTGCTCGCCCAGCAGCAGGATGGCCAGGATGATGGCGTAGATCGGTTCCAGGTTCACCGCCAGCTGGGCGGAGAAGGCACTGATCTGGCGCAGCGCCACCAGCGACAGCGCGAAGGGCAGCAGGGTGCAGGCCAGGGACAGCACCAGCAGCAGGCTGGCATCGCGCAGGCCGGGCATTTCGAAGACAGGGCCGAACCAGGGAACCAACGGCGCCAGCAGCACCAGGGCCAGGCCGCCGGCGCCGAGTTCGACGAAGGTGACGGTCAGGGCGTCACCGCGTTCGACGTGGCGCTTGTTCAGCGCGCCGAAGACCGCCACCAGCACCGCCGAGAGACAGCCGACGACGATGCCGGTGCGCATGTCCAGCGGCACGCCGCCGACCACCAGGGCGACGCCGGGCACCACCGCCACGCCAATCAGCAGCTCGCGGGCGGAGAAGGGGCGGCCGGTGATCCAGGGTTCGATCACCGGCACGAACACCGTCGCCACGGCGATGCAGGTCACCGCCACCGAGGCATTGGCCAGCTTGATGGCGCCGTAGAAGGTCAGCCAGTGCAGGGCCACCAGCACGCCGATGCCGACGTAGATGGCCAGTTGCCGGCCGGGCAGGGCGCGCAGGCCGCGCCAGACCCGCGGCATCAGCAGCAGGGCGGCGGCGACCAGCAGCATGCGCCAGACCACCAGGGACATGGCGCCCAGACTGATGGCCTTGCCGAGGATGGCGGTGAAACCCCAGAGCAGGACACAGAAGTGGATCTGCCACTGGGCCCGCGCGGCCGGACTCATTCCTTCGGCGCCTCCCGCACGGGAAGCGGCACGCTGCAGACATCGATGTGCCCGGCCGGATGCACGTACCAGTCGTCGCGGCGGTTGCGCCGCGCCTCGACCAGGGCCTCGAAGGTGGCGGTATCGGTACGCAGCAACTGCAGGCGCTCGCGCTCGGCCGCCGGCACCTCGCTGGCCAGGCGGATGGCGCGGATCGGCACCGTCTGTTCACGCTGCTCGTAGAAGCCCAGCGGGCCGGTGCCGCGCGGCAGGGTGCTCAGCAGCTCCATGCCCTTGATCACCCGGCCGACGCTGGTGATGTTGCGGTCGAGCTGGCGCGGCGCGTGGCCGATCACCACGTACAGCTCGTTGCCCAGGCTGGAATCGGGGGCCATGTCGCGACCGGCGCCGACGGTGCCGTAGCAGTGCGTCAGCCAGGCCAGGCCGGCCTGCGGGTCGCGGGCGGCGGGGAACCCTTCGGCGAAACCGGCCTGCGGCGCCCAGCCGTCATGGTCGGGCAGTACGGTGAAGTCCAGGCTTTCGGCGGAGCGGGCGAACTCGGCCGGCAGCTTGTTGGCGGCGGCGTCGGGCAGCGGCCTGGCCTTGGCCGGGTCGCCGCCGTCGGCATCGCCCCACTGCACCACGAAGTTGTCGTGCGAGCGGTTGATGCTCAGGCCGTCGTACCAGCCCGCCTTCGCCAGTGCGCGGATGTTGGCGACGTGCTGCGGCGCGAAGCCCGGCGCCAGTTCGATCACCACGCGGCCGCTGGCCAGCTCCAGGTAGAGCGTGTTCTCGGGATCCGGCTCGCGCCAGTCGGCGGACGTCGAGGCCTCGAGGATGTCCTGCATGGTCTGCGGCCGCTTCGCCGGTTCGGCGGCGGTGCAGGCGGCGCTCAGGGCGAAGGCGAGCAGGGCGATGCGGAAGCGGGGCGCGGCGGGCATGGCGGTGGGCTCCGTGGCGTCGGGCTGGCAAGCCTAACCCGAGCGCTCACGCCGGCACAGGTGGCGGTTCCTGCAGCGCCGCCAATTGCTCCTGCATGCACACCAGCACCTCTTCCCAGTGCCGCGGCTCGGCGAACCAGGGAAAGGCGGCGGGGAAGGCGGGGTCGCGCCAGCGACGGGCGATCCAGGCGTTGTGGTGAAGAAGGCGCAGGCTGCGCAGCGGCTCCACCAGGTGCAGTTCCGCCAGGTTGAACTGGCGGAACTCGCCATAGCCTTCCAGCAGCCAGCCCCAGGCGCGGCCGGCGCCGTCGCCCTGGCCGGCCAGCATCCACAGGTCCTGTACGGCCGGGCCCATCAGGCAGTCGTCCAGGTCGACGAAATGCGCCTGCTCCTCGCGCCAGAGGATGTTGCCGAGGTGGCAGTCGCCGTGCAGGCGCAGTGTCTGCACCGGGCCGGCGCGCTCGATGCAGGCGTCGATGGCGTCGAGCAGGGCGTCGGCGAGGATGGCGAAGTTGTCCTCCAGTTCCGGCGGCAGCCAGCCGTGTTCGAGCAGCCAGGCCACCGGCTGTTCGCCATGGCTTTCCGGGCCGATGTCGCCACGGTGGCGGAAGGCGGCACGTGCGCCGACGTTGTGCAGCCGCGCCAGCAGGCGGCCGAGCTGGCGCAGGGTGTCGCGGTCGCCGACCTCGGGGGCGCGACCGCCGTGCAGCGGGAACAGGGCGAAGCGGTGGCCGTCGTGGTGGTGCAGGGTCCGGCCGGTGAAGGCCAGCGGCGCCACCACCGGCAGTTCCGCCTCCGCCAGTTCGCGGGCGAAGTCGTGTTCCTCGGCGATGGCCTCGTCGCTCCAGCGGCCCGGGCGGTAGAACTTGGCCACCAGCGGCGGGCCCTCTTCCATGCCGATCCGGTAGACACGGTTCTCGTAGCTGTTCAGCGCCAGCACGCGGCCGTCGCAGCGCAGGCCCAGCGATTCCACCGCGTCCAGGACCAGGGCGGGCTCGAGGTCGGCGAAGGGCAGCTCGTCCAGGGCCGGCCGCTCGCGGCCGGAGGCGTTCACGGCAACTCCATGGCCGTGGCCCGGGCGACCAGGCCGGCGGAGAGATAGCAGTGCGGGCCGCCCCAGCGGAATCCGTGCCGGGCGAACAGCGAGCGGTACCAGCCCGCCGGCCGCCAGTGCAGGCCCTCGGTGTCGCCGATGATGTCGTCGCCCTCGGCGAACAGCTCGAGGAAGGCGACGCCGTCGCACAGGCGCGGGAACTCGCGCAGGCCGCGCTTGAGTTCCTCATCGCCGAGGTAGTGCATCACGTCCGAGCAGACCAGCAGGTCCACCGGCTCGGGCAGGGTCAGCGCGGCCAGGTCGCCGAAGGGCAGCCAGTGCAGGTTGCGGCGGCTGCCATGGCGGGCGATGGCGTATTCGCTGGAATCGACGCCGAGGTAGCGCACCTTCGGCCGCAGCCGGCGCAGCGGCGCCAGCCAGGCGCCTTCGCCGCAGCCTACGTCCAGCACCGACTGGATGGGCCGGCCCAGGTGGTATTCGGCCATGGCCACGGCCAGGGCGACCTTGCGCGAGAGCGCGGCGCTGCTGCCGAGGCCGCGCTGGCGGTACCAGGTGTCGAAATAGGCCTGGTCGTAGACCTTGCCCCGGCCGCCGGCAGGGCCCTTGCCGCTTGTGGCCATGGCGTTCAGGCCTTGCCGATCAGGACCGAGCGCATCGAGATCGAGCCCGAGACCTGGTCGTTGAAGAACTCCACCGGTTCGTCCTCGCGCTGCAGGGCCAGCACGTAGACCAGGGGCAGGTAGTGCTCGGGCGAGGGGATGGCGAGCAGGGCGTCCGGGCCCAGGGTCTCGTAGCCGAGCATGCCCTCGTGGTGGCCCTCGGCGATGCGCTCGGCGATGTCCTCGTCGAAGCGGGCGGCCCAGTCGTAGGGCTCGCGCATGTCCGGGCGCCAGTAGCGCAGGTTGTGCACGATGTTGCCGCTGCCCATCACCAGCACGCCCTCGTCGCGCAGGGGCTGCAGTTGCCGGGCCAGGTCGTAGTGCCAGGCGCCGGGCTGCAGGGTGTGCAGGCTCAGCTGCACCACCGGGATGTCGGCCTCGGGGTACATGGCGGTCAGCACGCTCCAGGCGCCGTGGTCCAGGCCGCGCTGCGGGTCCAGGTGCACGCGCGGGCCCTCGATCAGTTCCGCCACCCGGTGCGCCAGCTCCGGGCTGCCGGGCGCGGGGTACTTCACCTCGAACAGGGCCTTGGGGAAGCCGCGGAAGTCGTGGATGGTGTCGGGCTGGGCGGCCGAGCTGACGTAGACGCCCTCCGTCTCCCAATGCGCCGAGACGCAGAGGATGGCCTTCGGCCGGGGCAGGCGCTTGCCCATGGCCTGCCAGCCGCGGCGGAAGGGGGAGTCCTCGATCGCGTTCATCGGCGAACCGTGCCCCACGAACAGGGCGGGCATCGGACCGGAGCTGGACGCGGCACTCATCGAGGGATCTCCCGGGGGGTCTTGGGGCCTCCCAAGTTACCGAAGGCAGGCCGGGATGCAAGCCGGCCCCCTTCCGCAAGTCCTTGCCGGCCCATGACTTGCGGCACTGGGGCCGGTTTTGGCGGCGGCTATTATTCAGTTCACAGTATGTGCATGGGCGGGATATCCCGCGGGCGAGGCTAGCGCATGGCGGACGTCGAACCGCACCTGAAGAAATTCCAGAAGGAGCTGAGCGCCGGCACCGTGTCCCTGGTGCTGCTGGCGGTGCTGGAGCAGTCGGGCGAGCCGGTCTACGGCTACCAGATCGCCAAGCGCCTGGAACGCACCGGCGATCCGCTGCTGGGCGGCAAGCAGAGCGCCCTCTACCCGGTGCTGCGCAATCTCAGCGCCGCCGGCCTGGCCGAGAGCCACGTCGAGCCCTCGGTCAGCGGACCACCGCGGCGCTACTACCGCATCACGCCACTCGGCAGCGAGGTGCTGGCCGAGTGGACCCGTACCTGGCGGACGACCCGCCAATCCGTCGATTCCGTGCTGGAAGGACAGCTGCCATGACCACCACCCCGCGAACCATCCCCGAATACCTCGAGCAGCTGCGGGCGGCCCTGCGCGGCGCCGATCCGGCCCTGATCCAGGACGCGCTCTACGACGCCGAGGAATACCTGCGCTCGGAGCTGGCGGCCAATCCCGGCACCGACGAGGCCACCCTGCTGGCCGGCATCGCCGGCAGCTACGGCGCGCCGGAGGAAGTGGCGGACATCTACCGCGACACCGAAGTGCAGGTGACCCGGGCCCTGCGCGCGCCGCCGCCGGCTGCCGCCGACAAGCGCGGGGCGCTGGCGCGCTTCTTCGGTGTCATCGCCGACCCGTATGCCTGGACCGGCTTCTTCTACATGCTGCTGTCGCTGGCGACGGGCATCGTCTACTTCACCACGGTCGTCACCGGCTTCAGCGTCTCGGCCGGCACGATCGTGCTGATCATCGGCATCCCGATCGTGATCCTGTTCGTCGGCGTGATCCGCATCCTCTCGCTGGTGGAGGGGCGCATCGTCGAGGTGATGCTGGGCGAGCGCATGCCGCGCCGGCCGCTGTACCAGGGCCGCGGCCAGCCCTGGCTGCAGCGCATCGTCGACATGTTCACCGACCTGCGCACCTGGTCGACCATGCTGTACATGCTGCTGATGCTGCCGCTGGGCACGCTCTACTTCACGGTGGCGGTGACCGGCATGAGCACCTCGCTTGGCCTTGTGCTGGGTTCGGTGCTGGCCCTGCTGCAGGGCATGGGGCTGGATGTGGGCCACTTCGACATCGACCTGGGCGTGCCGCTGCCGCTGTGGCTGGCCATCCCGGTCTGCTTCGCCGGCGGCCTGCTGGGCTTCTTCCTGACCCTGCACATCGCCCGCCTGGTGGCGCGGGTGCACGGCGTGCTGGCCAAGCACCTGCTGGTGAAGACCGCCCAGTACTGAGCTGAACGAGCTTGCCCGGCGCCGCCGCCGGCGGCGCCGGGTTGCGGTAAGGTGGGCGCCCCGGCAGGCCCCGGCAGGAGGCGCCCATGAGCCAGCCCAGCAGCCCGCCCGACCCGCTGCACGGCGTCGAGCCGCTTTCCGACGAGGCCATCGTGGCCGCTACCCGCGACTGGGTGGTCAAGGCGGTCATCGGCCTGAACCTTTGTCCCTTCGCCAAGGCGGTGCACGCCAAGCGGCAGATCCGCTATGTGGTCAGCCACGCGCGTGCGGCGGAGGAATTGCTGGAGGACCTGCTGCACGAACTGCAGCTGCTGGCCGCCGCCGATCCTGCCGATGTGGACACCACCCTGCTGGTGCATCCGTGGGTGCTGGAGGACTTCCTGGACTACAACGACTTCCTCGACGTGGCCGATGCCGCGGTGGCCGAGCTTGGCCTGGAAGGCGTGCTGCAGGTGGCCAGCTTCCACCCCGACTACCGCTTCGCCGACAGCGAAGGGGACGACATGGGCAACTACTCCAACCGTTCGCCCTTCCCGACCCTGCACCTGCTGCGCGAGGAGAGCGTGGACCGGGCGGTGGCCGCCTTCCCGGAGGCGGACCGGATCTGGGAAGCCAACATCGAGACGCTGCGCCGGCTCGGGCCCGAGGGCTGGAGCCGGCTCGGCCTCACTCGTCGCTCACGGTGATCGGCCGGGTGACCAGCACGGCGCGATTGTCGGCGTTCCAGTAGCGCAGCTGGAAACTGCCGGCCTGCCCGGGCAGGGGCAGGGTGAGCGTGCGCTTCGCAAACCCCGGGTCGGCCTGCAACTGCTTGTGGGCCAGCACCTTGCCGGCGCCGCCATCGGCAGCGGGATCGAACAGCTGGATGCTGTCGCCCGAGCTGCCCGGGCCCTGCCAGCGCAGGCTGAGGCTGCTGCCGGTGGTGGCGCGGTCGGGCGCTTCCAGGGCGAAGGTGCCGCTTTCGACGTCGATTTCGCGCTCGGCCAGCACGGTGCGGTTCTGGCCATCCCAGTAGCGCAGCAGGTAGCGGCCGGGCGTGACCGGCATGGGCACGCTGACCTGCTTCTCGTTGTACTTCGGGTCGGCGCGCAGGCGGCGGGTGTGGATGGGCTTGCCGTCGCCGCCGGCCGCGAGCAGCTGTACTTCGTCGGCGATGCCGCCGGGGCCGTTCCAGCCGATGCTGACGCGCTCGGCGGCCGCTGCGCGCTCCGGCGCTTCCAGGGTGTACTGCGCCGCCTCGACCAGCAGCGGGCGGAAGGCGGAGACGCTGCGGGCGCCACCATTCCAGTATTCCAGCCGGTATTCGCCGGGTTCGGCCGGGGCGGTCACCGTGGCCAGGTTCTCGCTGAACTTCGGATCGGCGTGCAGGGGCTTGCGATCGATGACCTGCGTGCCACCGGCGTCGGCCAGGCGGATCTCGTCACCGCTGGCGCCGGGGCCGGTCCAGCGGACGGTGACGGGCGAGGAGATCGCCACCCGTTCCGGCGCTTCCAGGCCGACCTCGGCATCGACGATGGTGATGGGGCGGGTGGCCAGGATGCGGCGGTGCGGGCCTTCGTAGTAGCGCAGCTGGTAGTCGCCGGGCGCGGGTGGCGCCGTCAGCGTGACCTGACGCTGCGCATGGCCCTCGTCGTCGCGCAGGCGGCGGCGGACCAGCAGGCGGCCGTCGTGGCCGTTGGCGGCCGGGTCGAAGACCTGCACTTCGTCGGCCTGGGTGTCGGGGCCGTCCCAGGTGACGGTGAAGCGCGAGGAGATGACGGCCTGCTCCGGCGCCTCCAGGCTGGCCGGCGGCGGCGGGGGCACGGCCGGCACCTCGATGACGGTTTCGGACAGCGCCCTGGCCAGGCCTTCGGCATCGTCGGCGGCGAAGTAGCGGCCGCCGGTGTTCTCGGCCAGGCAGGCGACCTGCTTGCCTTCCTCGTCGCTGAGGCCGAAGCCGACCACGTGCGCGGTGAAGTCGACGCCGGATTCCTCCAGCGCGCTGGCGACGGCGCAGGGGTCGGCCTTGCAGGTCTCCAGGCCGTCGGTGATCAGGATGACGGTGGCCTTCTGCTCGGTGAAGCGCAGCTCGCGGGCGGCGCGGCTGACCGATTCGCCCAGCGGGGTCATGCCGAGGAACTTCATCCGGGCGGCGGCGGCGGAAATCGCGCCGGCATTGCCGGGGCCGGGCGGCACCACCAGTTCGATGTCGTTGCAGTTGCCCTTCTCGCGGTGGCCATAGGCCATCAGGCCGAGCTCGGTGTCGGCGGGCAGGTCGGCCAGCACCCTGGCCAGGGTTTCGCGGGCGATCTCCAGCTTGGGCTTGCCGTCGATCTGGCCCCACATCGAACCGGAACCGTCCAGCACGATGATCGCCTGCTCACCGGCATTGGCATGGGCAGCGGCGAAGCAGCACAGCGCCAGCAGGGCGGGGCGGAACAGGGGCAGGGACATGGGCTTTCCTCCGATGGCCATCCCCACACCATACGAAGAATCGCCCTCCCACTCGACACCCCACCACCGGGGTCAGAGTAAAGGGTCAGAGTCCGGGGTCTGACCCCGGGGTCGGAGTAAAGGGTCTGACCCCGGGGTTGCTCAGAAGGGGCGGGGGCCCTTGCGGTGGGGCTTCCTGGGGCCGAACTTCTTCGGGGCGAAGGGCTTGCGCTCGCCGCCGTCGTGGCGCGGGCCGCCGGGCTTGCGGGCGTAGGGCTTGCGGCCGGGGGCGCGCGGCTGGGCGTCCGGCGGCTCGCCGTCGCGGGTGATGCGCAGCTGGCGGCCGGCGCACCAGGTGCCCTTCAGGTGCGCCAGCACGTCCTGCGGCAGGTCGGCCGGCAGGTCCAGCAGGCTGTGGTCGGGATAGATCTCGATGCGGCCGATCCGGCGTGCGTCCAGGCCGGCCTCGTTGGCGACGGCGCCGACGATGTTGCCCGGCTTCACCCCATCCTCGTAGCCGACCTCGATGCGGTAGGTGGCCATGCCCGGATCCGGCGTGTGCGGCACCCGCTCCTTGCGCGGCGCCGGGCGGGCGGGGCGGTCGCCACGCTCGCCATGCTCCTCGCGCTCGCGACGCTGGCGCGGACCGCGTTCGGCGGCGAACTCGCGCGCCGGCACCGGCTCGCGCCTGGGCGGCTCCAGCAGCAGCGGCGCGTCGCCATGCGCCAGCTTGGCCAGGGCGGCAGCGATCTCGATCGCCGGCACGTTGTGCTCGCGTTCGTATTCCTCGACCAGGGCCTGGAACATGCCCAGCCCGTTTGCCGCCAGGGTGTCGCTTATGCGCTGCTTGAACCTGCCGATGCGGGCGTCGTTGATGACCTCGACGCTGGGCAGGTCCATGGGTTCGATCGGCTGCCGGGTGGCGCGCTCGATCGCCCGCAACAGGCCACGCTCGCGCGGGGCGATGAACAGGATGGCCTCGCCGCTGCGCCCGGCCCGGCCGGTGCGGCCGATCCGGTGCACGTAGCTCTCGGTGTCGTAGGGCACGTCGTAGTTCAGCACGTGGCTGATGCGGTCCACGTCCAGGCCGCGGGCGGCGACGTCGGTAGCCACCAGGATGTCGATCTTGCCGTCCTTGAGCTGGGCGATGGTGCGCTCGCGCTGGGCCTGGGCCACGTCGCCGTTGATGGCGGCGGCGGCGAAACCGCGCGCCTGCAGCTTCTCGGCCAGTTCCTCGGTGGCCTGCTTGGTGCGCGTGAAGACGATCATCGCGTCAAAGGGCTCGGCTTCGAGGATGCGGGTCAGCGCGTCCAGCTTGTGCAGGCCGCTGACCTGCCAGTAGCGCTGGCGGATGTTCTCGGCCGTGCGCGTCTTCGCCGCGATGGTGACTTCGGCCGGCTCCTGCAGGTAGGTCTGGGCGATGCGCCGCACCGGCGGCGGCATGGTGGCGGAGAACAGCGCCGTCTGCCGCTGCTCCGGCATGCTGCGCAGGATCTGCTCGACGTCGTCGATGAAGCCCATGCGCAGCATCTCGTCGGCCTCGTCCAGCACCAGGCAGGACAGGCCGGACAGGTCCAGGGAGCCGCGCTCGAGGTGATCGATCACCCGGCCCGGCGTACCCACGACCACGTGCACGCCGCGGCGCAGCGCCGCCAGCTGCGGGCCGTAGGCCTGGCCGCCGTAGATCGGCAGCACGCGGAAGCCGGGCAGGTGCGCGGCGTACTTCTGGAAGGCTTCGGCGACCTGGATGCCCAGCTCGCGGGTCGGGCACAGCACCAGCACCTGCGGCGTCTTCTGGCCCAGGTCCAGGCGCGAGAGCAGGGGCAGGGCGAAGGCGGCGGTCTTGCCGGTGCCGGTCTGGGCCAGGCCGAGCACGTCGCGGCCGGCCAGCAGCAGCGGGATGGTGGCGGCCTGGATCGGCGAGGGCGTCTCGTAGCCGACTTCGGTCAGGGCCGTCAGCAGGGGCGCGGCCAGGCCAAGGTCGCGGAAAGACGTCGGCGCGCCGGGCGCCTCGGCGGAGGTAGCAGTCATGGGGATTCCGTGGGATTCGCAGGGCTTCGCATGCCGCCACTCCACGGACACGAAGAAGCCGCGATTGTACTCCCGGGCCGGCGCCGGCGCCTGAACCGCGCCCCCTGCTTGCGGCGGGACGCCCGGCCCGGAATGATGGGCCCCCGTCCGTGCATCCGGGCCCACCCCGAGGAGTACGAGCATGCGCAAGCTCCGCTGGATTCCCGCTTTCCTCGCTCCGGCCGTCTTCCTGGCCGCCTGTGCCACCGCCCCCAGCGGTCGCACCCAGCTGATCCTGGTCAGCGATGCCGACATGAACCGCATGGGCGTCACCGCCTTCGACCAGATCAAGTCGCAGGGCAAGCTGGCCACGAACAAGTCCCAGCAGGCCTACGTGAGCTGCGTGGCCAATGCCCTGATCGCCCAGCTGCCCGCGCAGTGGCGGCAGCAGCCCTGGGAGGTGGTGGTCATCCAGGACGACACCGCCAATGCCTTCGCCCTGCCGGGCGGCAAGGTCGGCGTACACACCGGCCTGCTGAAGGTCGCCGCCAACCAGGACCAGCTGGCCTCGGTGATCGGCCACGAGCTCGGCCACGTCGTGTCCCGCCACGCGGCCGAGCGCGTCTCCCAGCAATACGCCACCGAGACGGCGCTGCAGGTGCTGGATGCCGGCACCGGTGGCGAGAAGCGCACCCTGCTGGGCCTGCTCGGCCTCGGCGCCCAGGCCGGCGTGCTGCTGCCGTTCTCGCGCAAGCACGAAAGCGAGGCCGACATCCTCGGCCAGCGTTACATGGCGGCGGCCGGTTTCGATCCCGACGCCGCGCCGGCCCTGTGGCGCAACATGATCGCCCAGGGCGGCGGCCAGCGGACGCCGGCCTGGCTGTCCACCCATCCGGACCCGCAGCAGCGCATCCGCGAGCTCGAGGCGGCGGCGCCGTCGCTGAAGCCGGTCTACGAGCAGGCCCGCGCCGCCGGCCGTCGTCCCAACTGCAAGTGATTCCCCGGCAAGCAAGGAAGCCCGCTCCATGGCCTATCTGGTGACCAAAGCCTTCCACGTCCTGTTCGTGATCTCCTGGATGGCGACCGTGTTCTATCTGCCGCGCATCCTGGTGAACCTGGCCGAGGCCGCCGGCGAACCGGCCGTGCGCGACCGGCTGCTGCTGATGGGACGGCGCCTGTACCGCTTCGGTCACATCATGTTCGGCCTGGCCTTCCTGGTCGGCCTGACGCTGTGGCTGTACTTCGGCATGTCCGGCGGCTGGCTGCACGCCAAGCTGGCGCTGGTGGCGCTGCTGCTGGCCTACTTCATCGTCACCGGCCGCTGGCTCAAGGGCGTGGAAGCGGGCCGGGCGCTGCCCGGCGCCAGGGCGCTGCGCTGGTTCAACGAGATCCCGCTGCTGCTGACCATCGGCGTGCTGCTGCTGGTCTACACCAAGCCGTTCTGAGGCTCAGGACCCGCCGGCCGCGCGCCGGCGGGCCTGCCATTCCCGCCAGCTCACCACCACCAGCGTGGCCACGGTCAGCGGGATCACCGCCACCACCATCACCAGGCCGAACTCGTCCAGGGCGGCGTGCTCCTTCGTGTAGAGCACCAGCCAGGTGGTGTAGGCGACGTAGTAGCCGAAGAACAGCGCGCCCTCGCGACGGCCGATGCGATGGCCGGTGAACAGCACCGGCAGGCAGGCCAGGGCCACCGCCAGCATCACCGGCAGGTCGAAGGACAGGATCGAACGCGCCACCGGCAGGCCGCCGCTGCCGGCGAACAGCGCGCCCAGGCCCAGCACCGAGCCGAGGTTGAAGATGTTGCTGCCCAGGGCGTTGCCCACGGCGATCTCGCGTTGCCCGCGCAGGGCCGCCACCACCGACGTTGCCACTTCCGGCAGCGAGGTGCCGGCGGCGACGATGGTCAGGCCCACCACCGCCTCGCTGATGCCCAGGCGCAGGGCGATGTGGGTGGCGGCGTCCACCAGCCAGCGCGCGCCCAGCACCAGCATGGCCAGGCCGATGATGATGGCGGCGAGATCCGGCAGCGGCCCGCGTTTCGGTTGCGGTGGCGGCAGCAGCGGATCGGCCACTTCCTTCGCCGGCGCGCGCCTGCCCTGCCGGTACAGCAGCACGATGTAGGCCAGCAGGCAGCCCAGCAGCAGGGCGCCGTCCACGGCCGAGATGCGCCGGTCCAGGGCGAGCACGAGGGTCAGCGCCGACATCGCGATCATGATCGGCACTTCCTGCCGAACCAGCTGCCGGTCCACCACCAGCGGCGCCAGCAGCGCCGACAGGCCGAGGATGAACAGCACGTTGAAGATGCTGCTGCCGACCACGTTGCCCAGGGCCAGGTCGGTCTTGCCTGCGATGGCGCCGCTGAGGGTGATGGCCAGCTCCGGCGCGCTGGTGCCGAAGGCGACCACGGTCAGGCCCACCACCAGTGGCGGCATGCCCAGGGACAGGGACAGCCGCGAGGCGCCGCGCACCAGCACCTCGGCGCCGAGGATCAGGATCGCCAGACCGGCCAGGAACTGCAGCACGCTCATCGGATCGGGCCTCGTGACCTTTGCCTGCGCCGGATTATCCACGGCCGGGAAGATGGTACCGGCGGCTGATGACGCCGCCCGCCGGCGCGGCTATCTTGCGCGCCTTTCCCGGACCGATTCCATGACCGCACGCCAGGCCACCTTCGCCGGCTTCGCCGCCATCCTGCTCTGGTCCTCGCTGGCGGTGCTGACCGCGGCGACCGGCGACATCCCGCCTTTCCAGCTGCTGGCCATGGGCTTCGGCATCGCCGGCCTGGCCGGGCTGCTGATGCTGCTGCGGCCGGGCGGGGCGGGGCTGGCGG
>Ga0207873_1000029_pt1 | contig 128702 bp, 112 predicted proteins | sample BGWIniCompost_FD_187373 | JGI IMG/M metagenome (GOLD analysis project Ga0207873, IMG submission 187373) | Cellulose adapted compost microbial communities from Newby Island Compost Facility, Milpitas, CA, USA - BGW Initial Compost (SPAdes)... ... | reverse complement strand
ACCGCCGGTGGCGATGAGGGTGCGGCCGTCCGGGTGGGGGATGGCCGCGACCGCGGTCACCGTGTCTGTGTGTCCGGTGAGGGTGCGGTGTGGGGTGCCGGTCCAGGCGGCGGCTTGAACAACCCAGGGCCAGTGGGGGTGGGTGGTGGTGATGGCCTCGGCGAGGGGGTGGTTGCGGGTTTTGCGTGCCCACACATGCAGCCACCACTGCCGGTCCTCAACAGAGCGGGTTTCCCAGTCGCTGTCGGCGGCCAACTCCAACGCAGCAGTGTTAGCGCGGGCTTGGTCGGTGGTGAGGGTGGTGCGGTTGCGTAGCACGGTCCAGGCGGGGACCGCGGTGAGGAAACCAGGGTCAGTGGCGAGGTGGTCTAGCAGTGTGGCGTGGGCGGCGTGGTCGGCTAGGTGAGTGCGGGTGTAGTCGTCAATGTTGGTCCAGTTCCGCTTGTCGTCGACGGCGGGTGGGGTCAGGTGGTGGGTGATAGCAGCATGAGCGGTGCGCCAGGCGCGGTGTAGCTGGTCGGTGAGTGCTGGTTCGGTTTCGTCGACGTCGGGGGTGGTGAACAGGTCGCGGAGGCTTTGGTGCCGCACCGCATACACCATCCCAGCAGGGGTGCGGGTGGTGTTCAGAAAGGGGCGCAGCCCGCGGGTCAGCCAGTCGGTGACCTCGCCGTAAACCTTGTTGTCCGTCTCGTCGTGGTTTTGCTTCAGGCCGGTGATGGCGATCAGTTCGTCGGCGGTGGCGGGGCGGCGCAGCGCGGCGAGGGTGGCCAGGAGTGGTAGTCGGATCTGCTGCCATCGTTTGGGGTCAGCATCTGCCCAGCGGTGGATTTGTTGTAGGTAGTAGCCGCGCAGCCCAGCCGGCAGGGACGCCACATCGTGAGGGGCACGGTTGCCGGTGCGGATCTCATCGAGTACGTACCGCAGGTAGATCCACACCCCATGACAACGCTGCATCAGGGTGCGGATAAACCAGTCCGGGTCGACCTGGTACCGCGTTAAAACCTCGGTAAGGGCAGGGTCGGGGTTAGGGCCGGCAAGAGCGCAGGTGAGGTAGGCGTGCATGTCGGCGAGGTTTTCCCTGCTTTCCACCTCGATCTCCGTCCGGTAGGAGCGGGAGGTGGTAAAGGGAGTCATGCCGATGCCGAACCGGCCGGTAGCGATCACATACACCCCGGCTGGCAGCGCCTCTGGGCGTGGCAGCCCCAGGGGGATGCCGGTGCCCATGCCGGGTGGGTCCGCCTCAGCCTCATCCAACCCGTCGACCACCAGCACAATCGGCTTACCGCGCCGTTGCGGGTCACGGTCGCGGGTTTCGGCGGCGGCGCGGATGACTTTCAACAACCAGTCCGGGCGATCCGCCCCGGTCGGGAAGATGCCACCGGGGGCAAACTGCTCAGCCAGCTCCCAGGCGAGGATCAGCTGCGCCGCCAGGTTACGCCGCGCCTCCGCCGGCACCCGGGCCCCGCCTTCCAGACGGGTGAAGTGATACACACACGGGCGGGTCCACACCAGGTGGGCGGCCAGGGCGGATTTGCCGACACCAGCTTCGCCGCGGATGACCACATACCCGCGGTCCATACCGGCGATCGCCGCATCGATCCGCCTGATCAGCTCCTTGCGGCCCTGGAAGCGGGCCAGGTCCAGCTCTTCATACAGCTCACTTGGGTCGAAGATGGCGTCCTGAAGCCGAGAAAACGACCCAGCAACATAGGTGACCGGGCCGGTGATCACCGCGCCGGTGATATCCCCGCCGGCAACGACCGCTCCGGAACCAATCTTCGCTCCGGGACCAATCCCCCAGTGTCGGGCCTTCACACTTACTCCCCGTCTTCAGCTGGTCTGCTCCCACAGGCCCGATAGCGACGTTAGTTGATCAACCACGTTGACAGCCCAATCAGGACCTCAGCGCGATTCCGGCCATCGCGACATGTCTGTCACCCACTCCTGGTGTCCTTACATGACTGGATGAGTGCAGTGTAGAAACCGCTACCCATAGCGACTATCACGTGGCGATTCGATGGGTGCCGCTGGCATCGGTGTCCTAATAGGACACTAGTGATGATCTTCCTGCTGGTGGGTGGTTGACGGCTGAAGCGTCGACGACTCGAGGTGCGCTGATCGGGTGTGCCCAGACAGGCGCGTGGAGGCTAACGAGTCGCGTCGGGGCGCCTTTCCGAAGTGGCGTGGTGATCATTTCGGTGCGTTGTGTCGGAGAGGTGCGAGGCTGGATCGAATGATTTGATTAGCTTAGCTAATCAATTACGGTGAGTGACTGAGTCTGTATCTTAAGTTAAAAGGTGTAATCGTGTGATCGCCGATTGCGTGATTCGTGGTCTGCTTCCGTGCTCGTGCTGGCTCTTCGCGCATTGATGAAAAGAATGGAATGAATCCAAAGGGGCGGTTGGTGTGACGGGCGTAGCGTGTCCCCCAATTGGGTGACACGTCGTTATCGGCGTGTCGGTATTACCGGAACGGTAAAAATTAGCGTCACCCTGGGCTGAACGTCTCGTTACGGGAGTGTAGGGCCACCATCAGGACAACAGGACAACCATGCTTTAGACGGTTACGCGTCGCACAGAGTGTGCGATCTAATCCCCATGCAGGTGGCGACGATGAAGATACACCCGTCTCGGTAACTGGGGGGCGAGATATGGACGATCTCCCTATCGGGCGTCGAGTTGCCTACTGGCGTCAGCGCCGCAAGATGTCGCAGCAGGTGTTTGCCGACCGAATTGGGAAGTCCAAGAGCTGGGTGGACAAGGTCGAGCGTGGGGCTCGACGACTCGATAAGTTCTCGGTGCTGTACGAGATCGCGGATGTGCTCCAGGTCGATGTGCAACTTCTACTCGGACGCTGGCCACACCGTCGACCTGAGAGTCTTAACTGCATTGACCAGGTCGAGGTGGAGGAGATCCGGTCGGCCCTGGAGTGCTACGACCGGATCGGGACCTTCTTCGATCCGTCCCCGGTGCAGCCGGCCCCGCTGGAGGAGTTGAGTAAGGCGGTCAAGCACGCCTGGATGACCTTCCACTACGCCAAGTACGGGGTGCTGGCGCGTACCCTGCCTCGCCTTATCCGGGAAGCCCAGGCGGCTGACGCGGCCTACCGCAACAGTAAGGAAAACAAGGACACCAAGCGGGCGGCCTCCCTGCTGGCGCAGGTGTATCAGATCTCGGCCTCGGTGCTGCGCAAGGTAGGGGAGTTCGAACTTGGCTGGCTGGCCGCCGACCGCGCGATCGCGGTGTCGCAACGGGCTGAAGACCAGCTGCTCGCCGGAGTCGCCACCTACCGGGTAGCCAACGCGCTGCTGTCACTGGGACGGTCCCGGCCGGCGCTGGAGTTGAACGTGACGGTAGCCGGCAAGTTGGGGATGGGAGACACCACCGATCCCGCCAAGATCAGCGTCTACGGCATTCTGCTGCTGCAGGGCACCATGGCGGCTGCCCGGGCCGGTGACGCAGCCACGGTTCGGGAACTGCTCCAACAGGCCGAGGAGGCAGCCACCCTTTTGGGGCGTGACGCCAACTACTACTGGACCTCATTCGGACCCACCAACGTGTTGATCCACCGGGCCGCCGCGATGGTGGAGCTGGGGGAGGGGCACCGCGCTGTCGAGGCACACCAAAGCATCGACCCGTCAGCCCTGGCTGGTCTAACCCCAGAACGGCGCGCCAACCACTTCCTGGATGTGGCCCGCGGGTACGCGCAGATCGGGGAGATGACCTCCGCCAGCGAGATGCTGCTGGAGGCCGACCGGTTGGCGCCGTCGGAGATCCGGTGTCGCCCTATAGCTCAAGAGGTCATCACCGAAGTACTCAGACGATCCCGGGGTACCCCACCGTCACCGTTGCTGGAGTTGGCTGACCACATGGGGGTGGCGGTGTGACCAAGACCGAATGTCCCGTGCTGTATGTGATCGCCTGTGGGTCGCTGGCCGCACGGAACGTTGGGACATTAGTGGATCTTGCGAAGCGGGACGGGTGGGACGTATGCGTTATCGCGTCCCCTGACGGTATGAAATTCATTGACGCCCCTGATCTGGAGCAGCGGACGGGGCATCCGGTCCGGAGCCGGTATAAACACCCCTTGGAACCAGACATTCTTCCCCCACCAGACGCGATCATCGTCGCGCCAGCCACCACCAACACGATCAACAAGTGGGCGGCGGGGATCAGTGACACTCTGCCGCTAGGGCTCCTGGTGGAAGGGCTCGGTAAAGGACTGCCGATCGTGGCCATGCCATTCACCAACCGGGCACAGGCGGCGCATCCGGCCTTCGGTGAAAGTGTGCGGCGGCTCCGGGAGTGGGGTGTGACCGTGCTGCTAGGAGACGACGTTTACCCCTTGCATGAGCCAGGTGCCGGTGAGGCGGCGATGAGTAAATTTCCGTGGGAGTTGGCGCTGCGTGAATTGACCAATAAACGCGCTACATGGCGGGGTCGCTCATTCAAGGCGCCGTGACGCGCGATAACCTGCGGCCTGTGACCACACAGGCCACTCAAGCCGCCACCGTGGCGGATGTTTGTGCCCTCCTGGACAGCTGGTACCCGCCTGCCTGGGCGGAGTCCTGGGACCGGGTGGGCCTGGTGTTAGGGGACCCGGACGCGCCCGTCCGGCGCATCCTGTGCGTCGTTGACTGTGTCCCCGAGACCGCCGCGGAGGCTCTGGATCGCGGGGCCGACCTGATCGTCGCCCACCACCCGTTGCTGCTGCGTGGCGTGTCAAGCGTCGCCCCTACGACCTACAAGGGGCGGATCGTGCACCAGCTGATCCGGGCCGGTGTGGCGCTGTTCGTGGCGCACACCAACGCCGACGTCGCCAATCCAGGGGTCTCCGACGCGCTCGCCGCCCGGTTAGGGCTGCGGGATCTGCGTCCGCTGCGTCCCGCTGAGGGGGCCGCTGCGGGTGAGGGGCGTGGGCACGGCCGCATCGGCCGGCTTGCTGAACCGACCCGGCTCGGTGATCTGGTTCGGTACGCGGCCGAAGCGCTCCCCACCGCCCGCTGGGGGATCCGCGCCACCGGCGATCCATCCCAGACGGTGACCACAGTCGCGGTGTGCGGGGGCGCCGGTGATTCCTTCCTGGCTGACGCCCGGGACGCCGACGTGTACCTCACCGCTGACCTGCGGCACCACCCGGCCAGTGAACATGCGTCTGCCGGTGACGGCCCCGCACTGATCGACGTGGGTCACTGGACCAGTGAGCGGCCCTGGCTGGACGGGGTGGCGGAGCGGTTGCGTAACGCCACCGGTCTTGAGGTACTGGTGTCAGACATCATCACCGATCCGTGGACCCTGCACGAGCCTGGTCGGGCGAGCGCGGGCACGACAATATGAGTCTCGACATTAAAGAGACGACACCCCCTGGTACCAACCCCACAGTCATACGGAGGGAACCGCGCTCGTGAAGGCCGATCCGGACGCCCAGCTCCGCCTGCTTGACCTGCAGGCCACCGATACCGCGCTCACCCAGTTGGCTCACCGCCGGCGTAACCTACCTGAACACGCCGAACTGGAGGAGCTGGAGAAACGGATCCGCTCCGCCAGCGACGACCTGGCCCGGGCCCAAGTCGAGGTCGACGACCTTGACCGGGATATCGCTCGGGTGGAGCGCGACATCGAGCAGGTCCGGGCCCGTGCTGAGCGGGACCGCAAGCTCCTGGAAGCCGGCACCGCGCCACCTCGGGAGCTGGAGAGCCTTCAACACGAGCTGGAGACCCTGCAGCGCCGCCAGAGCGAACTGGAGGACTCCGAGCTGGAGCTGATGGAGCGGCGGGAGACCGCCCAGGCGGAGTTGGATGCCGTCCAGGAACGCTTGGAGAAGCTGCGCGAACAGCGGGAAGAGGTCCAGCGGCGTCGAGACGCGGCGCTAGCGGAGATCGCTAAGTCCGAGGAGTACCGCAAGGCGGAGCGTGACGCGCTCGCGGCCGAGCTGCCAGCCGACCTGCTGGCCCTGTACGACCGTATCCGCGAGCAGTACGGAGGCATCGGGGCGGCGCAGCTGCGCGCCCGGCGGTGCGAAGGGTGCCGTCTGGAGCTCGCCGGTGGTGACCTGGCACGGGTGAAAGCCGCGCCGCCCGATGAGGTGGTGCGCTGCGAGGAGTGCCGGCGGATTCTGGTCCGTACCAAGGAGTCGGGTCTGTAAGTGGGCGTCGACAGCATTGAGCGTGTGATCGTCGAAGCCGACGGCGGCTCCCGCGGCAATCCGGGACCAGCGGGCTACGGCGCGGTGATCATCGACTCGCACAGCGGCATGGTGCTTGCCGAACGCTCGGCGGCCATCGGGGTGAGCACCAACAACGTGGCTGAGTACTCCGGTCTGATCGCTGGTTTGGAGGCGGCGGCCGAGCTTGGGGCCCGTCAGGTCGATGTGCGGATGGACTCCAAGCTGGTCATTGAGCAGATGTCAAACCGCTGGAAGATCAAAAACCCCGGTTTGCGTCCGCTCGCCACCCGCGCCCGGGACCTGGTACGCGGATTCGACGAGGTCACGTTCACCTGGGTGCCGCGGGAGCGCAACGCCCGCGCCGACGCCCTCGCCAACGCCGCCATGGACGCCGCCGCTGAGAAGAGCACAGCCACGCAGCCACCCCCCTCCCCGCCGCCGGCGCAGGAGCCCAGCGGGGAACCAGCCCAGGAGACCGGCCAGGGCACGCTGTTCGACGCGATCCCCGGACCAGAAGCAGCCCTGTCTGACACGGCGCCGTCCGACGCATCCCCGGCCGACGCGGCCCGCACCGAGGCGGACTCCTCCGGCGCGTCGGCCGCCGACTGGGAGCCCCGCCTGACCGCACCGACCCGGCTGATTCTGCTGCGGCACGGCGAAACCGAGTATTCGGCGGCGCGGCGCTACTGCGGCCACGGCGACATCCCCCTGATTCCCCACGGTGAGGAGCAGGTACGCGCGGCCGCCCGGGAAATCCAGCGTCTGGCGCCTGAAGTGGCGGCGATCATCTCCTCTCCGCTGTCGCGGGCGCGTCAGAGTGCGGAGTTGGTCGCCGCCGCGTACCCCGGGGTCCCGGTCGAGATCGATCCGGGCTGGATCGAATGCGATTTTGGAGCCTGGGAGGGGTTGACCTTCGCCGAGGTCCGTCAGCAGTGGCCCCGGGAACTGGACGCCTGGCTGGCTGACCCGCGTACCCCCGCCCCCGCCGGGGAGTCGTTTGAGATGGTGCGGACACGAACCCGGGCCGCCGCGCGGGCGCTCCGGGAGCGCTACCAGGGGCGCACCGTGGTCGTGGTCAGCCACGTGACGCCGATCAAGCTGCTGCTGTGTGACGCTTTGGACGCCGGTCGGCTCTTTTTGAGTCGGTTGCACCTGGATCCGGCGGGAATATCCATCGTGGACAGTTGGCCGGACGGCGGGATCTCGGTGCGTTTGATTAACGCGGTTCCAGCGCGCTAACGAACCATATAACGACCGTTCACCGCACCACGGGAACCGTTGGGCGCAAGATCCGACATCTTCTGCTCGCTCTTTTCATGGCGATCCGCATAACCTGCGCGCGCTTCGCCGTGGCTTGTGACCGGGGGCACATCTCTGAATATGTCGCACCCATGATCAAGTCCGCGGTACGGATTGCCATCAGCGTGCATATAGCAAGGAGACCGCGTTGACCGTTCCAGAATCAGCTCCAGATACAGAGCCGCCGCAGCGGCCGCCGGCATCCCGGCGCACCGATGCCAGTCCATGGAACTGGTTCCTACTGCCCGCCATCGTGCTCCCGATTATGACCTTTATTTACAACAACGATGAGCCGCGGCTACTGGGATTCCCAATGTTCTATTGGTTCCAGTTTGCCCTTATTTTGGTTGGTGTCGGGTGCACCACGCTCGTGTACCAAAAGACGAAGCGGCGGGGGTGAGAAGAGATGTGGCGTGATCACCTCACAGAACTGATCATCTTCGCCGCGTTGTTCGCGCTGGTCAGCGTGATGGGATTCATCGCGGCTCGATGGCGGCGCCCCACCACCATGGAGCATCTGGACGAATGGGGACTCGGTGGCCGCAACTTCGGTAGCTGGATCACCTGGTTCCTGATCGGTGGAGACATCTACACCGCGTACACCTTCGTGGCGGTGCCGGCGCTGGTGTTCGGCGCAGGCGCGGCCGGATTCTTCGCGGTGCCGTACACGATCATCGTCTACCCGCTGGTCTTCCTGTTCCTGATCCGCCTGTGGTCGGTGTCGCACGTCCACGGCTTCGTCACCCCCGCGGACTTTGTCCGCGCGCGGTTCGGATCCCCCACCCTCGCCCTGCTGATCGCGATCACCGGCATCGTCGCCACGATGCCCTACATCGCGCTGCAGCTGGTCGGCATCGAAGCCGTGCTGCGCACCATGGGCCTTAACGGCGAATGGCCACTCATCATCGCCTTCACGGTGCTGGCCGCGTACACCTACCAGTCCGGGCTGCGTGCCCCAGCCCTGATCGCCTTCGTCAAGGACAGCCTGATCTACGTGGTGATCCTGGTCGCGGTGCTGTATATCCCCAGCCGGCTCGGCGGGTGGGGCGCGATCTTCGACGCGGCCCAGGAGCACTTCGATCAAACCCCAGCACCCACCGACGGCATCGTGCTGCCGGCCTCCGGCCAGATCGGGTACGCCACCCTGGCGCTGGGATCGGCGTTGGCGCTGTTCCTATACCCGCACAGCACCACCGGCGTGTTGGCCAGCCGCAGCCGCGACGTGATCAAGCGCAACATGTCGGCGCTGCCCGCCTACAGCTTCCTGCTGGGCCTGATCGCACTGCTGGGATTCATGGCCATCGCGGCCGGCGTGACCTCCAGTGACGGCGACACCAACACGATCGTGCCGAACCTGTTCGATGAGATGTTCCCCGACTGGTTCGCCGGCCTCGCCTTCGCCGCCATCGGGATCGGCGCCCTGGTACCGGCCGCGATCATGTCGATCGCGGCGGCGAACCTGTTCACCCGCAACATCTACCGGGAGTACCTGCGCCCCAACGCCTCCGACGCTGAGGAAGCACGGGTGAGCAAGCTGGTCTCGCTGATCGTGAAGTTCGGGGCGTTGCTGTGCATCCTGGTGCTCAACCCGTCGTTCTCCATCGACCTGCAGCTGATCGGCGGCGTCATCATCATCCAGACCCTGCCGGCGGTCGGCTTGGGCGTATTCACCCGTTGGTTCCACCGCGTGGGTCTGATCGCCGGTTGGGTCGTCGGGATGGTGCTGAGCATCTGGATGCTCTACTCCATCTCCTCCCCGACCCGGGCACACTTCGCTGGCTCCTCCTACCCGCTGGCGAACCTGCCGCTCGTCCCCGACGACACCGCCGGTGGCATCTGGACCGGCCTGGTGGCGCTGGTGGTCAACCTGGTGGTCTCCGCCGTCGTCACGGTCCTGTGCCGGCGCGCCGGCCTGGCCGACGGCCAGGACCGCACCCGGTCCGACGACTACGTCGCCGACCAGGGGGACCCCAAGGTCAAGGACGTGCCGGAGCTGGTCAACCACTGACAGGTCACCCACTGACACCAGAGCGGCTGTGACCCTGTGGGCTCGACCGGACAGGTCCAGGTCTGGTCTATGTCTGGTCGAGCCCACCACACGCTTTGGGTCTGGTGGGTGGGGTTACGCGAAAGCGCGTACCGCCAACAGCACACCGATCCCGACGCCGTAACAGACGATCCCCCACCGCAGCACCGCCGACGGAAGCTTGCGGGCAACAACCGCACCCGAGTAGCCGCCCGCGATCGTCGCAGGAACCAGCACCGCGACCGACACCCAGTGCACCGGCCCCACCAGCCCGAACACGAGCACGGTGACCAGCCCCAGTGTCGCGGACAGCACGTTCTTCAACGCGTTGATCCGGGCCATGGACTCATCGATCACCAACGCCAGCACCGCGACCAGCACCACACCCAACGCCGCACCGAAGTAGCCCCCATACACCGCGCCGATCCCCGCCAGCAGATGCAGACTGAGCCGGCGCCGCCACTCCGGCATCGCGTGCGGATGCCCCACCAGCCGGCGTAACCGCTCCTGAAACGCCAAGACCCCCGCGGCACCCAGGACCAAAAACGGCACCACCACGTCGAACACCTCGGCCGGGGTGGTGAGCAGAAGGACGCATCCCGCCGTGGCGCCAACGACCGCGGTGGGAAGCAGCTCCGCAGCACGACGCCGCTGCCCCCGCAGATCAGGCCAGCTACCGGCGACCGAAGCCAGATAACCCGGACACACCGAGACGGAGTTCGTGACATTCGCCGGAACCGGCGGCAGCCCGGTCGCGATTAAAGCCGGGAACGTCACCAGGGAGCCGCCCCCCGCCACGGAATTGACGATGCCCGCTGTCAGGCCCGCGGCCAGCAGCAGGACGACATCAGTAGCGCCCATGATCCGTCGAGCCTAGAGGCTGCCCCTTGGGCGCTCGGTGTGGCGTGCGGCCGGATACGCCCAGCGCGTACCCCGCCGCGCCGATCACCATCCTGTGACGGGCAGGGCGGTCCGGCCCGCTGATGGGGCCCACCGGTGTGTGGTGCCGGCCAGGTGCACCGGTGTCTGGACAGGCACGACGTACCATGGATCTGGCGGACGAGCCGGCCGGACGGTCGCGTCAGCGCTGTGCTCACACGCGTGAGCATGGCCGCTGCCGAGGAACGTCCGGGCTCCACAGGGCAGGGTGGTTGCTAACAGCAACCCGGGGTGACCCGCGGGAAAGTGCCACAGAAAACAGACCGCCCGTCCGCGTCAGCGGGCGGGTAAGGGTGAAACGGTGGTGTAAGAGACCACCAGCGCCTCGGGTGACCGGGGCGGCTCGGTAAACCCCACCCGGAGCAAGGTCAAGAGGGCCTCGCCTCACGCGGGGCCTGCGCGGACGCTTGAGGGCGGCCCGTCCGATGTCCGCGGGTAGACCGCTAGAGCCTGTCGGCAACGGCAGGCCGAGATGGATGACCGTCGGCCGGGACGCCGTAAGGCATCCCGGTTACAGAACCCGGCGTACAGGCCGACTCGTCCGCCACCTCTCAGGCTCAAAGCCTCACACACGGTCATAAGTGGGGCGCATGCTCCGTCTGGGGATGCGGCGCCGCCGTCAACGCTTCAGCGATCCAGCGCATGCTGGTGACGGTGGTGTCTGCACCGGCCTGACGGAACATGTCGACTTTGTCCGGCTGGTTCGCAAACCCGATGACCCGTACACCAGCCGCCTGCGCACCATAGACGTCCGCGAGCGAGTCACCGACCAGGACACACCGGTCTGGAGGCGCACCCACCGCGTACCCGGCTTTCCGGATCGGGGCGGGATTAGGCTTCATCAGCCCAGGAGCGGCGTACGCGCGGCCCACCACGTGGGTGATAAGTGAGTCCAGACGGTGCATCGTCAGGTAAGCCATCACCGCCCCAGCGGAGTTATTACTGACGATCGCCACCGGCAGGCCGGCCTGGCGGGCCGCGACGATGACGTCACGTGCGTACGGCGTCGGTTCAGCGGTCGTAACGGCCCGCCGTTCGGCGGCACAGAGCGCATCCTCGACAACCCGTGTGACCTCCTGGTCACCACGAGCGTCAATGCGACGGAGGATCTCAAGCGGATCCGGTTCCTCGGCAAGACTCGGCGGTAGCGTCACGCCGCGTCGGCGCAGCATGTCAACCAGGGAAGCGGCAACCCGCGGCGCGGGGTAGTGCGCGAAAACACGGCACACCGGCCCGTCGAAATCAAGCAGCAGGGCACCGACCGCAGCCCGACCCGCTCGGAAGAGCGCCGCCACCTCGACCCCGGGGTCACGCATCTAATCTCCACCCACCTGACGCTCGCCACACCCGAACACCCTCGTTCCTGCCGCATCAGACCACGACACGGGCGATCACCGCGGTCGCATCGTCGTGCCGCTTGCCGCACCAACGGGCAGGATCAGGATCAGTGGACTCCGCGCGCCGCACCGCCTCAATAAGGTGACGCGGACCGTGCGTGTTCGCCTGATCGAAAACATCACGCCAAGACCAGCCATAACGCTGAACCAGCCGCGTCACGCCATCGGACAGCAGACCAACCTGCGACACCTGTGTGCGGGGGACAGACCCGGTCAGCGACTCGTACGCCGCGTCACGATCCGCGGCAGCGACCCAGAAACCACCAGGCCGATTGCGCACCGTGGCGACGAAGACAGGATCGTACCGGGGGACGTCCGCAACGACCACCGGTGCATCACCAAGCTGGTCAGCCCGGTCATCGGTGACCGCCTCCACCGTCCCATCCGTCCACAGCCAGGCCACCGCAGCATCGCCAAGCACCAGCCACTCGATGCGGTCATCGGCGAGGCGAACGATCGCCACAGTGGAGGCTGGGGTGAGCGGATTGCTGAGATCGCAGCCTGGGCCATGCTCACCAGCGGTGCGGCCGATCGCGTCAGCGAGAAGATCCGGAAGCGTCTTATGCGGCGCGGTCGCCAGGCCGTAGCCGAGATGAAGACCAAGACGTTGAACAAACCACGGCACCGTGTGCTGACAACCGTCATCCGGATACCGGGTCACCCCGTCGAGCACGAGAGCCCACCGATCAGACACGAGGTAAAAGTCATCGTTCGCGCCTCCGGGAGCGGCCTCCGAGACGGTCACCGCATCGAGCACTCAGCACACCTCACTCAGGTCGATCACTGTCGAGTTCTTCTCTTTTGTTTGGATTTAAAGGAGTCATGTTGGTGCGGTAGGGCACCACACCGACCACCGGGTCAGGCGGGAGGCGGGTGTGGGGTCTTGTGGCCTTCGAGAAGTCAGTCTGTGTCATCTGATGTGTGCGGCTGCGACCGGCAGCGTTGCACGGTCATGACCGTATTAAGGCAGTAGCGGACCGCTGAGTCTCCTCCGTATTGCTTGATAAGTGGGATGGCCACGACGAGGAGCTTTAAAAGGGAAAACCAAGAGATGTCCGCGGTGAGGGCACGAGCGACGCTCATCAGGCTATGAAGGTCATAAGGAGCGGCCTTGACGCAGCGGGCGAGTAGGTCTATGCCGCTAGCCGAAGGTGGTAGTGCGGGCCGCCTGCTGTATGCGCGTGCCTAATTCCTCTTCAGGGAAACACGTCAGAACGTTCTCCAGGACGTGGGCGCGTTCGTGCTCCCTCCTGATCGTGAGAGCGGCGTGGTAGGCGTGAGGGAGCAGGGGAGCGGGCAGATGGGGAGCGAGGAAAGTAAGCAGACGATTGCGGCTGAAGGCGTCGGCGTCGGTGATGGCACGGAGGGCCTGGGGAAGAAGGTCGGGGAGAAGGTAAGCCAGCTGGGTCAATATTTCGGCACGGCTGCTGGCGCCGAGGTTGCCGGCGGCCTGGAGAACGTGGGGGTAACGATACGGCGCTGTCAGGCGGCAGGTATAAGGCCAGCCGGACCAGCACTTTGGCGCGGGTGTGGGCCTCGGTGATGGTGGCGGCGGTGTGGAGAACGTGGGGCAACAACTCGGGCGGGAGATGAGGAGCAAGAGCGACTAACACGTCGACACGGTCAGGTTCAGCAAGGCGACGGATATAGCTGAGCGCATGCCGCGCGGTCCAGATATCGGCTTCCACCAGATGGGGAATGAGATCGGCGGGCAGCTGGTCAGCCTTGCTGGTAAGGGAAGCGGTGATGAGGGCGTACCGCAGCTCCAACCCCAGGTGGGGAGTGGTCTGGCCGGTGGCGAGGTACCGGTCGGTGTCGGCGCGGGCGTACGCCTGGGCGCGGGCGATATCAGTCAGGTAGTGGGAGAGGGTGCCGGCGTGTTGGTGGGCCTGGTGCCGTATGGCGCGGGCCTGCCCGATGTCGGTTTCCGGGTGTTCACAGGTCAGGAGCGTGTGCAGGTCAGGGATTCCACCGGCACTGGAGTGTCAGGGCGGCAGGTGGTGATGATGAACACTCCATCCGGGAGTGACCGAGGGAGCCCTAACGGCAGCCCATCCTCTGCAGGCTCGGCCTCATCTAGCCCATCGACGACCAGCACCACCTGCCCACTGGAGACAGTGGCCTTCTCAGCGGCCAGCTGCAGCAACCAGCTGAATCCCTCGGTGGTGTGCGCCCACGACGGCACCGCGTTCTTAGAACGCAGGTATTTCTCCAAGGCGAAGCGGGCAATCAGCTGGGCGGACAGGTTGCGTAACGCTGCCGGGGCGGACCGGTTTCCCAAGCAGGTGAAGTGCGACAGGTACCCCCGCTGCTGTACCAGCCGGGCCGCCACCGTGGTCTTCCCCAGGCCAGGATCGGCTTGGATGACGACGAAACCGCAGGCCTGTTCGGTCCGGAACCGGTCTACCTGGTCGATCAGCCACTGGCGGCCGGTGAACTCCGTAAGCCGTACCTCATCGAACACCGGCTGCGGATCCTGCACCACCAGCGACAGCGGCGCCGCGCTGTTGCTTTTTGCCTTCTCTTTGCCTTTCCTGAGCAGGATTTTCTTGGCTGGTAAAGCGAACTGAGTCAAGTGAGTAAGGTGAGCTGTCAAGATCAGTCTCCCTCTGCTTATTCAGATCGCTTCCCCTCCTTCTACAAAAGACCTGCGACATTGCTGGTTCTGTCATTGAGGCTGTTTTGAAGAAGGCCATATCGCCCGCGCAGTTTTCTCATATGTGGTCATCTCGTCACTGACCGTGACCGTGACCTCAACGGGGGCGTCGTAAACCAGCGACATGCGGTCATGACCGCATCGAGGCAGTAGCGGACCGCTGAGGTGCCTCCGTACTGGTTGATGAGTGGGGCGGCGGTGGCAAGGAATTTTAAGACGGTGGCTCGGGAGGCGCCTGTGGTAAGGGAACGGGCGATGGTAACCAGCCCGTGAAGATCGTGGGGAATGCTTTTTACGCAGTGAGCGAAGAGTTCTACGCCTTCAGAGTCGAATGTGGTGGTGCGGGCTGCCTGTTGTATACGCGTGACTAATTCTTCCTGATGAAAACGCGTCAGGATGCGACTTAACGCTTGAGCGCGTACGGTCTGCTGCCCAATCGCGGTGGCGACGTGGAGTGCTTGGGGCAGGAGGGTGGGCGGGAGGTGGTCCGCTAGCTCAGTCAACGCCTCGGCGCGGGCGTAGTCACTGGTGAGGGCGGTGATGGCCTGGAGGGCGTGGTGGAGGGTGGTGAGGCGTTCCTCCGAAGGAAGATGCGGGATGAGAGCGATGAGCGCCCAGGCACGGACGGGGTTGTCAACGGCGGTGGCGGTTTTGCGGGCTTGGTGAAAGAGGACATGGCGTTGGTCGGGCGGGAGGTGCGGGGCAAGGCTGGCTAGTGCTCTGACCCGTGGATAGCCCTCGGTGATGTGGGTGGCGGTCTGGAGTGCTTGAGGGATGAGGACGGGCGGAAGAAGCGGCGCGATGGCGGTCAACACCTCAGCACGATCGGTGTCGTCAGTGAGGGCGGTGATGGCCTGGAGGGCGTGGTGGAGGGTGGTGTGGCGTTCCTCCAGCGGAAGGTATTCAGCCAGATCAGCGAGTGCCTGGGCGCGGGCGTACTCGTCGGTGATGTGGGTGGCGGTCTGGAGGGCGTGGTGGAGCAGGTCGGGTGGGAGGTGCCTGGCTAGGCCGCTTAGTGCTTTGGCGCGGGCGTAGTCATCAGTGGCGGCGGTGGCGACCTGGAGGGCGTGGTGGAGGGTGGTGTGGCGTTCCTCCAGCGGAAGGTATTCAGCCAGATCAGCGAGTGCCTGGGCGCGGGCGTACTCGTCGGTGATAGCGGTGACGGCCTGAAGAGCTTGGAGGAGATCGAACGGGAGGTGTTCTGCCGAATCAGCCGATGCCTCTGCGTGGGCAGCATCGTCAGCGGTGACGCCGTGGGCGTGGTGGAAGGCAGTGTGGCGTTGGTCAGGCGGCAGGGGGTGCGCCAGTGCAGTCAACACATCGGCGCGGTCGAATTCGTCGGTGATGTAGGTGGCGGTCTGGAGAGCTTGACGAAGAGCATCACGGCGTTCAGCCGGGGGAAGGTGTTCGGCCAGACCGCTCAATGCCTTGGCGCGAGCGTAGTCATTGGTGATGGCGGCGGCAGCACGGTAGGCGTGGTGGAGGGCGGTGTGGCGTTGGTCGGGTGGGAGGTGAAGGGCAAGGGCCGTGAGTGCTTTAGCACGGGCGTAATCGCTGGTGATGGCGGTGGCGGCGTGGAGTGCGTGGGGGACGAGATCGGGTGGAAGGTGGGGTGCGAGGGCGGTCAGTACCTCTGCACGGTCGGATTCGCTGGTGAGGCGGAGGGCGTAGTGAAGGGCCCGTTGTGGGGTCCAGATGCCGGCTTCTACTAGGCGGAGGACGAGGTCGGTGGGGATTTGGTTGGTGAGGCTGGTGAGGGAGGCGGTGATGAGGGTGTACAGCAGCTCCAGCCCTAGGTGGGGGATGGTCTGGCCGGTGGCGAGGTACCGGTCGGTGGCGGCGCGGGCGTACGCCTGGGCGCGGGTGATGTCAGCCAGGTAGTTGTGCAGGGTGCCGGCGTGGTCGTGCGCCTGGTGCCACACGTTGTAGGCCTGTCCGGTGCCGGTGGGGTGTTCGCAGGTCAGTAGGGCGTGCAGGTCGTCGATGCGGCCGGCGTGCGCAAGGTGGGTAGCTAAATGCCGTAGCGGGTAGCCGTCATCCTGCCGGGCTAGGGCAGGGTCGGCGGCCAGGCTGTTCAAATGGTTCTCCAGGCCGCCAAAGGCGCTCAGGTAATAGGCGGCGATCCGGGAGTGGGCGTGCTTGACGGCGTCGGCGAGTTGGTCGGTGAGGGCATGGATGGTGTTTGGGGGTGTGCCGTGGCGGGGGGTGGGGAGGGTGCCGGTGAGGTATTCGCGCAGGCTGGTGTGGTAGATGGCGTAGCGGCGGGGGTGGGTGTTGGTGACGGTCAGAAACGGCTGGTATCGGGACTCACACAGTCGGCGTACCGCCCCCGGGTCGAGGGAACCTGACAGGCAAGCGATTGTCTCCAAAGTGAGGGGTTCTTGAGCGGCAGCCAGGGCGGCCCATACCGGAAGGCCGACGTGTTCCCATTGCTGGTCGTCCTGACCGACACGTAACGCCTGGGTGTAGTACTCGACGAGGGCCTGTGGCAGGTCGTCAAGGTCGGTGATCGTACGGTAGCCGAAGCGGATCTCGTCCAGGATGTATCGCAGGTACACCCACAATCCGCCACACCGCTGCAGCAGCGTGGCCACGAACTTCTCAGCCGGCACTCCTGCCTCAACAAGCCGTATGGCGATGACCGGCTCCTGAGCAGTACGGCTCAAGAAGTGGTGCACATCGGTGGTGTTCTCGGCCTGTCCGGGAGTGATGGACAGCCACAGGTTGGGGGATTCCACCGGTAGTGCTGTTCCGGGCCGGCAGGTGGCGATCACAAACGCCCCTTCGGGTAGCACCGCAGGTAGCCCCAACGGCAGCCCAGTCTCTACCGGCTCGGCCGCATCCAACCCGTCGACCACCAGCACGATCCGTTCACCGGTGGCGGTGACCTTCTGCGCAGCATGGTTTAGCAATGTGGCGAACCTGTCGGTGGTGTGCGCCCACTCCGGCACGACGTTTCCAGGCGCCAGATCGTGCAGATCAAATCGGGTGATCAGCTGCGCGGCCAGGTTCCGCAACGCTGCCGTCGCGGACTTACCCCCTAGGCAGGTGAAGTGCGATAGGAAACCCTGCTGTTGGACTAGTCGGGCTGCCAGGGTTGTTTTGCCGAGTCCGGCGTCGGCTTGGATGATCACGAACCCGCAGGCCTGTTCGGTTAGGAACCGATCCACTTGGTCGAACAGCCACTCCCGGCCAACGAACTCCGACAGTCGCACATCAGTAAACACCGGCTGCGGGTCTTGTACCGCCAGCTGCAGCGGCACCAGCCCAGCGGCTGCGGTGCGGCCTACACGCACGTTGATCGGTCTCCCTCCTTCGACCACTACCGCATCTATGCCTGAAGAGCGCACTTCACGCTGCCACACCACGCCCAGACTCGCCCGCTAGCTTCCCTCGGGCTGTCTCATCACCCGAACTTACGCCGATTTCCTTCAACCCGGGCTTCCAAAGACAGAGACGTGGCCTCGGCGGCTGGCATGTGCCTAGCCCACACCGCACCACTGCTCTCATTCACATCCGACACATCCGATGCCCGCGTACCCATTGCGGAGGCCAATCCTTCACCTGGTACGGGCTGCACAAGCCGTTACCCAACAGGCAGCTGCGTACAGCATGGCGCTCACTCGGGCATCGATCAGTGCCTACGTCTGCAACAGCCACTTTCCGTTTGATGGGTACTCAATGTGCCACTGACATCCGACTCGGTGCTCTCGGTAGATATGGCGGATGCTGTGAGTATGAGGATGCGGGATGAGTCTGATCCGGTGGTGGCGTTCGCACCTCGGGTTGAGAAGACCCCGAAGGCGGTCCGGGAAGCCCTTGATCCTGACCTGAGAGTCGAGTTCGAACGTGAGTTTCAGGAAGCGTTGGCGCGGGCGGCGGAGACGTACGACCTGGAGCCGGTGCTGGAAGTAGTTGAGGAGTGGTGGCCGCAGGCGCAGGTGTGTGCCCAGCCTGGCGGGCGGGCCCGGATCGAGAACTACCTCAAGCGTCGTCAGGCTGGGTTGCCAGTAGAAACGGTCAGGCTTGACCTAAACCCGGGTGACCCGGATGAGGATATGGGTAAGTGAGGGACGTCCGGGTGTGTAAAAAGTGGACTGTGGAGTGAATCCAGGAGGCGCTACAGATCCGGAACACGTTGCCATGGAGCGCCCGGCGCACCCTGGACGTGGTGGTAGCGAAGAGCGCGAAAGACCCTTGGAGCGTCGGGCGAACATACAGCAGGGCGACGCTTAACGTGCGATGTGCCCCATTCGGGAATGGCTATGGTCCTGTGGTATCCGAAGTGCAGGAGCGTAAGGGGAAGCTTTAGGGATGGTGGGCCGGTGCGTCGTCACGCAGTGATATCGCCAACACCGGCGCGTACCGGACCTGGGGTTTGAGTGGTGGTACGCCGGGTCTGAAGGCTTTGCCCGAATCTGATCATGAATGCGCATTGTGTTCATACGGATACATGGCGTAAAACAACAGGGTGATTCGTGTCTACCTGCTCGACGACCATGAAGTGGTACGTCGCGGTCTCCGGGAGCTGTTACAGAGTGAAGGGGACATCAAGGTCATCGGGGAGTCTGACTCCGCTGAACAGGCGCGGCGGAGCGTACCGATCCTGAAGCCGGACGTCGCCATTCTGGACACACGGTTACCCGACGGATACGGCGTGGACGTCTGCCGGGACATCCGAGCGGTGGATCCGACGATCAAGGTGCTCATCCTCGCGTCCCGGGAAGACCAGCAGGTCCGAGCCGTCGCCCGGCGGGCGGGTGCCGCCGGGTGTCTGCTGAAGGAGAGCCGTGGTGCGGATCTGCTGAATATGGTTCGGCGGGTAGCGTCAGGCGCGGTGCCACCGGCTGCCGCCGCTGCCGCGGACGCGGTGTCGGAGGCGGAGCCGGCCGACTCGCCTCAAGAGCTGCAGGGCCTCACCAGTCAGGAAAGACGGATCCTGGCTCTGATCGCCGAGGGGTTGACCAACCGACAGATCGCCGAGCAGATGTTTCTGGCGGAGAAGACCGTTAAGAACTACGTCTCCAACTTGTTGGCGAAGTTGGGTCTGGAGCGACGCACTCAGGCGGCTGTGCTTGTCACCCGGGTTCTCAGTCGTGGTCGGTCTTAGGTGGGCCCACCCGGGCCCGGGGCGGGGGCGCGGACTCGCCGCCCCGGGCCTTGTGCCCGTTTCCGTGCCACAGTTGAGAAATGGAGCGCTATGAGAACCCGGAGTACTACTGGTGCCTACGCCACCACCGGGTGGAAAGCGGTGATGACGTGTGCGCCGCGCGCTACCGGCTCGGACCGTATCCGACACCGACCGACGCTGAGCACGCCTTGGAGCGGGTCGCTGAGCGTAACGCGACCTGGGAAGCGGCCGACGAGCAGTGGAATGGGTGAGGCGACCCTGGTCCTGGGGCTGACAGGGGGTACGCCGGAGCCTGCGAGGATGATGCCATGGTGGATGATTTGAGTGCCGGTCTATCGATAGGCATCCTGGGCGGGACCGGTGATCAGGGACGGGGTCTGGCGTACCGTTTCGCACGGGCCGGGCGTCGCGTCCTGATCGGCTCCCGGGACAGCGCCCGCGGCGCTGATGTGGCTGCGGAGCTGGCCACGTTGCCGGGGGCGACGGGAGAGATCGCCGGGGGTGCCAACCAGGAGATAGCTGAGCAAGCCGACGTGGTGATCGCGGCGGTGCCGTACGCCGGACACGCCGACTTGCTGGTTGATCTCCGGGAGCAGTTGACCGGCAAGATCGTGGTGGACTGCGTCAATCCCCTCGGTTTCGATCGGCAGGGGCCCTATCCGCTGCGCGTTCCTGAGGGCAGCGCCGCTGAGCAGGCCCAATCCCTCTTGCCGGACTCGCGGGTGGTGGCGGCGTTTCATCACGTCAGCGCGGTGCTGCTGATCGACCCCGCCATCGAACGGATCGAGACTGACGTGTTGGTCCTCGGTGATGATCGGGACGCCACCGCCGTTGTGATCGATCTGGCCAACACCATTCCTGGGATGCGCGGCATCTACGCCGGGCGGCTGCGGAACACCGCCCAGGTGGAGGCGCTCACGGCCAATCTCATCGCTATCAACCGGCGGTACAAGGCGCACGCTGGTATCCGGGTCACCGACGTGGAGCTCGCTGACAACTAGGTCAGGAATATTCGACGAGGGGTACGCGGCCGAGACGGGTCACCACCGCCGCGGCGTGGGTGACGGTCGATGCCGCGTACCCCATTTTTATCAGTGACTGCTAAGGGCGCAGGTCAGTGTGTAAGGGGCAGCCGTCTGGCGCCGACGGGATGGTCCGCCGGGCGTTTTAAGGCGGCTGGCCAATGGTGGGTTGATGGGTCAGGTGTAAGTGTGCTCCTCGGTGGGGAAGGCGCCGGAGCGGACTTCCTCGGCGAAGCGGCGGGCGGCGTCGGTGAGTACGGTGTTCAGGTCGGCGTACCGCTTGACGAAACGCGGCAGCGGTCCAGAACGTAGGCCCGCCATGTCCTGCCAGACCAAAACCTGGGCATCGCAGTTCGGGCCGGCGCCGATGCCGATGGTGGGGATGGGCAGCTCAGCGGTGATGCGTTTGGCGACGTCCCCGGGCACCATCTCCAGTACGACCGCGAATGCGCCGGCGTCGGCGACCGCGTGGGCGTCGGCCACGACCTCCTCGGCCTGTTGGCCGCGTCCTTGCACCCGGTAGCCGCTGAGCAGGTGTTCGCTTTGGGGTGTGAAACCGATGTGGCCCATCACCGGGATTCCGGCGTTGGTGAGGGCCGTGATTTGGGGGGCCATGCGGCGTCCGCCTTCGAGTTTCACCGCGTGGGCCCCGGCTTTCATGAACCGCACGGCGGTGCTAAGCGCCTGGCTGGGGTCGGCCTCGTATGAGCCGAACGGCAGGTCGGCCACCACCATGGCGCGGCGGGTGGCCCGGGCGACGCCGCCGACCAGCGGCAGTAGTTCTTCCACGGTGACCGGTAACGTCGTGGGGTAGCCGAAGACGTTGTTCCCTGCGGAGTCCCCCACGAGAAGGACCGGGATACCGGCCTCTTCGAAGATCGAAGCGGTGTACTGGTCGTAGCTGGTGAGCATGGCCCACCGTTCGCCACGTTCTTTGGCTGCGGCGAGATCCTTGACGCGGACCCGCCGGTGGGCGGGCCCGCCGTACAGAGCGGGCTGGGTCATCATGGCTCCTCTCCCTCGAGGCCCTGACGGGTCCCCGGGTGTACATACCTCGATCGTGGCACCAATAGCCCAGCCCGGAACCGTTCCAGGTCAGTGGAAGATGTCACACGGTTTCACGGAACCGATTTGTGATTGGCAGCCGGCGGTCGCGACCAAAGGCTTTGAAGCTGATCTTGGGGCCGGGTGCGGCTTGGCGGCGTTTGTACTCGGCGGCGTCCACCATGCGCGCCACGCGGCTGACCTCCTGCGGGTCGTGACCGGCGGCGATCAGCTCCTCAAGTCCGGCGTCGGAGTCGACGTACTCGGCCAGGACCGCGTCGAGCTGGTGGTAGTCGGGCAGGGAGTCGGTGTCCAACTGCCCGGGGCGCAGCTCGGCGCTGGGGGGTTTGGTGATGCAGTTTTCCGGGATGGGCGGGGTCTCGCCGCGCTCTAAGGCGTAGGCGTTACGCCACCGGGCCAGCCGCCACACCATGGTCTTGGGGACGTCCTTGATGGGGTTGAACCCACCGACTGAGTCGCCGTAGAGGGTGGAGTAGCCGACCGCCAGTTCGCTTTTGTTGCCGGTGGTCAGGACTAGGTGTCCTTCCTGGTTCGACAGCGCCATCAGGATCACTCCCCGCACCCGGGCTTGCAGGTTCTCCACCGCGACCCCGGACAGGGAGAGGTTGGCCAGGAAGGCGTCCACCATGGGGGCGATCGGTTCTACCCGGAAGTCCAGGCCGGTGCGTTTGGCGAGTTCGGCGGCGTCATCCTTGGAGTGCTGGGAGGAGATCTTGCTGGGCATGGAGACCCCGGTGACCGCCTGCGGACCCAACGCGTCGCAGGCGATCGCCGCGACCACGCTGGAGTCGATGCCGCCTGACAGGCCCAGCACCACCGAGCGGAACCCGTTTTTGCGGACGTAGTCGGCCAGGCCGGTGACCAGGGCGTTCCACACTTCGGCCTCGTCGCTGAGGGGTTCGGCGATGCCGGGGGCGGCGCGTGGGCCGGGGGGTGGGGGTAGCTCCTCGGACAGGTGGAGCCGCTCGACCCGCATCTCACCCAGGTCCCCTTCGGGGCCGGGGGTGCCGGCCGGCAGGTCCACGTCGACGGTGAACAGCAGCTCACGGAAGCGTGGGGCCCGGGCCAGCAGGGTGCCGTCGGGGGCGACCACCATCGAGTCACCGTCGAAGACCAACTCGTCCTGGCCGCCCACGGTGTTGACGTAGGCGATGGTGGCGCCGGCTTCTGCGGCGCGGCGGCGGACCAGGGCCAGCCGGGTGTCGTCTTTGTTGAGCTCGTACGGGGAGGCGTTGATGCTCACCACCAAACCGACGCCCGCCTGTCCGGCGACCGCTAACGGGCCCCCGGACTGCCACATGTCTTCGCAGATGGTCATGGCGACGTCCACGCCGCCGATGCGGACCACCCGCAGCACGTCGCCGGGGACGAAGTAACGGGCCTCGTCGAACACCCCGTAGTTGGGCAGGTGATGTTTGAAGTAGGTGGTGACGATGTCGCCCTGGTGCAGCAGCGCGAGGGCGTTGCGGGGGCCACGGTCCGGGGCGGCGTCGGCGCCTATCCGGGCTGGGCCGTCGGCGTCCAGGTAGCCGACGATCACCGGCAGGTCGCCGAGCCCGTCACGCTGAAGCGTCTCGGCCAGCTGGCGCAGGGTGCGGCGGCTGGCCGCCACGAATGACTCCCGGAAAACCAGGTCCTCCGGGGGGTACCCGGTCAGGGCCATCTCAGGGAAGAGCACCAAGCTGGCGCCGGCCTCGGCCGCCTGGGCGGTCCAGCGGCGGATCAGGGCGGCGTTGCCGGGAAGGTCCCCGACGGTGGGGTCGACCTGGGCGAGTGCGAGACGCAGAGTCGGCATGCCTTCATCTTCCCGCAGATCGCTTCAGGCAACCGCGGGAAGAGCAGTGCGGCGGCCGTCACCGTCGCCGCGTGGTCGCCGGTGGGGATGGGACTGAAAGGCCTGTCAGATCGCCAACCGGTACAGGGTGAGGGGACGGCCGCTGGCGCCAGAGGGACGGGACCCGGTGCGTTCGGCCAGGCCGGCCCGTTCCAGCCGGTGGAGCATACGGCGGGCGGTGCGTTGCTGGACGCCCAGGCGCTCTGCGACATCCCGGGTGGTCAGGGGAGCGCCGCCGTCGTCGATGCACACCTGCTGGAGGCGTTCCAGGGTAGGGACGGCCAGCCCGACGCGCTGGGCGAGCACCGTCAGGTTGGAGGGGTTGTCGCGGGGGACCGGGGGCGCGTCAGCCTCCAACACGATGTCGATGTCGCCGCGTTGACACAGCACCGCCGCGACATCACCGAGGCGCCGTGCCCGCCCCAGGGCCCGCCGCGCCAGGCTTTCGGCGTCGGCGGCGCTGCGCCCTAGCCCGAGGCCGACCCGTACCACGCTGTGGTAGTCGGCCAGACGCCGCAGCATCGGCAACGAGGTGAAGTCGGAGGTGGCGTCGGCCAGCGGACCGCGGGTGGTGACCAGCAGATGCAGGCCGCCCTTGGCGCGTGCGAGGCTGCCCCCCAGCGCCGCGGCCTCCCGCAGCAGGCCTTCGTCGTCGCCAGACACCTCCACCAGGCCGAGCGCGATCTGGGCGTCCTCCTGCAGTTGGCTGGTGGCCGACAACAGGACCTGACGCAGCGCGACCCGGACCGAGTAGCTCGAGGGGACCAGACGCAGCGTCGGCATCTCGTGCCGTAGCGCCTCGTAGGCCGATGACACGCAGGTGATGGCCGCGACAGTGCCTTGCGGCCGCCGCCGGCTGCGGCGGTGGAACGCCACGACGTCATCGGAGGTCAGGCCGGAGCGGTAGGGCAGGACCCGAACCAGGTCGCTGGGGGTGTCCGCACCGCTGTAGGTGCTCTCCACATCCGCGGTGGAGAGGGTGTCGATCGATAAACGGGTGATGTCGTGACCGGCCCGAAGTAGCCGGATCATGGCCTGGAGCAGGGTCGCGCCGGTGTACTCCACGAAGGCCGCCGGCCGGTTGAGGATCCGGTTGTCCCGCGACAGGGCGTAGGGAATCACCCCGGTGAACAGCCATCCATCCACGTGGCGGCTGTGCGCTTCTACGATGCCGGGCGCCTCCGACTCGTGGTCGTAGTCAAAGCGGCGCGCCGTTACGCCGGGCTGTTCCTCGCAGATGGCGGCGACATCGTCTACCAAGTCGTGTGGCCCGACTACCCCGATTACGGTACCCACGTCTCGACTTCCTCTCTGTCCGCCCAGCGACGGTGTGACCGATGATGACAGGTCCGCGCCCTAGGCGCTGTCAGCCTTCTGGTCATTAAGACGACTGGAAGACGACATTCAGATGCCACGGACACACGGACACCCTTAAAGGTAAGCGGTCATGCGAGCTTTCAGAGCCGTTTATCCACTGTGGACAGTCGGACTACTGTCAGGTCCACGTTGGACGACAGACGCCGCACTGAACCGCTCTACACAGGACAATCGTGCGAACACGCGGCGTACCGAGATCAGTAGACGGCCAATATATGAGTCCAAATTTCGCGGGATAAACGCGTGGCATGTCCGGTTAACGACAGTTAATGAAAATCCGCTGCATCTTGTGTCGGGAGTAAGTTGCAGCGCGGTAACTGGCGGCTCGGGTCGGCATTTAACGCGCGGATCCGGCCTTTCATCCCTTGGATCACGCCGAAGAACCGCCCTCGTCATGTGCGCGAAATCCCGGCGAGGCAGACTGGGGGCATGGATCGTCAGCAGGAGTTCGTGCTCCGTACGCTGGAGGAGCGGGACATCCGCTTTGTCCGGTTGTGGTTCACCGACGTGCTCGGGACCCTCAAGAGCGTCTCGGTGGCTCCGGCCGAGCTGGAGGCTGCCTTCGAGGAAGGGATCGGCTTTGACGGCTCCGCCATCGAGGGCTTTGCCCGGGTCTATGAGTCGGACATGATCGCCATGCCGGACCCCACCACGTTCCAGGTGTTCCCCTTCGAGGGCGGGAGCAGTGGTGAGAGCGCCCGGATGTTCTGCGACATCTTGTTGCCGGACGGGTCACCCTGCTGGGCAGATCCTCGGCACGTGCTGCGTCGACAGCTGGCCCGCGCTGCCGAACGCGGCTTCACCTTCTACACCCACCCGGAGATCGAGTTCTTCCTTCTGACCGATCTCCCCACCGACGGGAGTGAGCCCACGCCCGTTGACACCGGTGGGTACTTCGACCACACCACCCACGCGATCGCCCGCGACTTCCGTCGCCAAGCGGTGCTGGCTCTGGAGCGGGTGGGCATCTCCGTGGAATTCAGCCACCACGAGGTCGCGCCTGGGCAGCAGGAGATCGACCTGCGGTACGCGGACGCCCTCACCATGGCCGACAACATCATGACGTTCCGTCACGTGGTCAAGGAGGTGGCGCTCTCCCAGGGGGTGTACGCCTCCTTCATGCCCAAGCCGTTCACCGACCAGCCCGGCAGCGGCATGCACACCCACCTGTCGCTGTTTGAGGGGGAGCGCAACGCGTTCCACGACCCCGACGACCCGATGAAGCTGTCGAAGGTGGCGCGGGCGTTCATCGCGGGGTTGCTGGTCCACGCCCGCGAGTACACCGCGGTCACCAACCAGTGGGTCAACTCCTACAAGCGGCTCTTCCCGCGCGCGCTCCCGGACCGGGTGACCGAGGCGCCCGCGTACGTGTGCTGGGGTCACCTCAACCGCTCCGCGCTGGTGCGGGTCCCGGCGTACGGGAAGCCGAACTCCGCCCGCGTTGAAATCCGCTCCCTGGACTCGGCGTGCAACCCCTACCTGGCCTTCGCGTTACTGCTCGCCGCCGGCCTGAAAGGCATCGAGGAGGGGTATGAGCTGCCGCCCGGCGCTGAGGACAACGTGTGGGCGCTGTCCGACGCGGAGCGGCGCGCGATGGGGTACGAGCCGCTGCCGCAGAACCTGGCGGCTGCCCTGGACGTGATGGAGCAGAGCGAGTTCGTCGCCGAAACCCTCGGTGAGGCTGTCTTCGACTTCTTCCTGAAGAACAAGCGCGCGGAGTGGGAGGCGTTCCGGCGTCAAGTCACCCCCTACGAGCGGCAGCGGTACCTCACGCTCTGAGACGCTCTGAGCCGCCGGCGACGCTTCTCCGCAGTCAACGGCCACAATCGGGCGGGCGGGACCTCCGCCCGCCCGATATTTTTAGGTACGCGTACCACTGCGGGGAATCTCACAGTGGGCGACAGCAGGTGTCGCACCCCGAGCAAGTGGGTAGAGTTCGCCGGACACGAGGCGCGAAACGCCGGCCACGCCGATTCGATTTGACGTAGCCGTCAGAAAACGGAAGTCTGGGCCTTGGGCGTACCCGCGAACTGAGGAGCGGTGAGTGGGGCGTCGGTGACAGCTAGGCCGTGACAACTCGACAGTCCCCGCATTCGATCCACGCAAGCCACGTAATCCACGACCAAGCCACGACGTACTAACCGTCTTCACGACATATCTGTCCGACTCATCCTGATCACGTGCCTCATTTGAGGAAAGAACCAATCTGACGACAAGAGGAGTTTTGTCGTGCTCACCTTGACCGAGAACGCTGCAGCTGTGATCCGCACTCTGACCACCCAGCCGGAGGTACCCGCCGGCTCCGGGCTGCGTATCGCCGTGGACCGCACCGTCGGTGCGCTGACCCTGGAGATCGCGGCCACCCCCGCGGCTGGGGACGCGGTTCTGGAGACCGGAGGCGCCCGGCTGTTCCTTGACGCCGAGGCCGTCCTGGTCCTCGAAGACAAGGAACTCGACGCCGCCGTGGACGAGCAGGGAAGCGTGGAGTTCGCCGTCTCCGACCAGGAATGAGCGGCCCAGAAGTAAGCGGACCTGCCACGGTCACCGATCACGGGCCCGGCACCCGATCCAGATTCGGGATGCTGCGGTCCGTGATCTGTGCCGTATGGCCACCGGAGTGACCACCAACGTAAACACCGACATGACCACCAGCGTGATCACCAGAGTGATGACGAGGAAATGGCACGCGGACGTCGACGGCCGCCACCATCAGTGAGCGACGCGGCGCGGAACCGGGCTCACCCCGGGCTCGGCGATTAGGCTTGCGTGCGTGACCGGTACCCGCGTGCTTGTGGTGGAGAACGATCCTTCCAACGACCTGGGGCGACTTGGGATTTGGCTGAGCGAGGCTGGGGTGCAGCCGCACCTGCTGCGTCCGCACGCCGGTGACCCGTTACCAGACACCCTGGAGGGGTACGCGGGACTGGTGGTGCTCGGAGGCGCCCAACGCGCCTACGCGGACTTAAAAGGGCCGACGCCTGAAGCACCGCTGGCGGGGTCCAATCCAGCCCCCGACACAGTATGGTTCGCGGCGCTGCGGAAATTGTTCCGTCGGGCCGGGGCCGACCGGATCCCCACGTTGGCGATCGGGTTGGGCGCCCAGTTACTGGCCCAGGCCTACGGCGGTGAGGTCGCACCCGCCCAGAACGGCCCAGAGATCGGCCCTCGACTGGTGGCCAAACGAGACGCCGCCGCCTCCGACCCGCTGTTCGCGGAGCTGCCTCTGACCCCGGACGTGCTGCAATGGCACCACGACGAGATCATCCGGCTCCCCGCCGGGGCGACGCTGCTGGCGGCTTCCCCACGCTGCACCCACCAGGCGTTTCGGGTGGGGACACGCTGCTGGGGTCTGCAGTTCCACATCGAATGCGACGCGGCCATGATCGAGCAGTGGGTCGCCGCTGAGGATACGTGGTCGGCCGACCTGGATATCGACCCGGAGCGGGCGGTGGAGGCCTGTCAGGCCATCCTGTCTGACCTTGAAGAGGCGTGGCGGCCGTTCACGGAACGGTTCGCCGGGGTGGTGACCGGTCATCTGGCGGCGGACAGCGATCCGTCCCGTCAGCTACCTCTGCTCGGATCATGAGTTCATCGGCCAAACTCGCGCGCTACGGCTTCACCGACACCGGTCGGGCCGCGGCGGCTTTAGGGCCCGACCAGCTGGGCCTGTGGGACGAGACCGTTGAGGCGCCGGTCGACGCCGCCGCCGGGGCCCTGTTAACCGAACTCAGTGAGGCCGCCGACCCTGATCTTGCGCTGCATCAGTTGGGCCGTCTGGTCGAGACGATCAACCGGCGCGCCACCGGCGCTAACGGTGCGACCAATGCGGCGGCGGGCGCGGGCGTACCGGTGAAGGATCCCCGGCCGGCGCTGGCCGAGGATCCCGGTCTGCGGCACCGGCTGGTGACCGTCCTGGGCGCTTCGGCGGCGCTCGGCGACCACTTGGTGGCCCAGCCTCAGGAGTGGGAGCAGCTGTCCAGCGTCGTCTTCGACGACCGGATGGCGGAGGCGGAGGCCGGCAACCCCGGCTACCTGCGTCGCATGCGGGCGGCGGTGGGGGAGCAGACCGGGCCCGCGGCGGTTACCGCGTTGCGTCTGGCGTACCGGCGGGAACTGTTGGTGCTGGCCGCCGCTGACCTGACCGGGGTCCGGGATCTGGAGCAGATCATTCGCGGCCTGTCTGACCTGGCCGACGCCACATTGACGGTCGCCTTGGAAACGGCCCAGCGGGAGCTACCCAAGGAAGCCGAGACCGCCCGGCTGGCCGTGATCGCGATGGGCAAGTGCGGCGGTCGGGAGCTGAACTACGTCAGCGACGTCGACGTGATCTTCGTCGGGGAGCCGGTGGAACCGGCGACGCGGCTCGCGCTCCGGCTGATGGACATCTGCCGGAACGTCGCCTGGCCGGTGGACGCCGCGCTGCGGCCGGAAGGCAAGGACGGGCCGCTGGTACGCACGCTCGCCAGCCACGAGGCGTACTACCGCACCTGGGCGCGTACCTGGGAGTTCCAGGCCCTGCTGAAGGCGCGGTACGCCGCCGGGGATGCTGACTTGGCCAAGCAGTGGCTGGACATGGTCAGCCCGCTGGTGTGGGTCGCCGCCGACCGTCCGGACATCGTGGAGGATGTCCGCGCGATGCGGCGTCGGGTGGAAGCGCATCTGCCGCCGAAGGACGCCGACCGGGAGATCAAGCTCGGGCGGGGTGGGCTGCGGGACATCGAGTTCGCTGTCCAGCTGCTGCAGCTGGTGCACGGCCGCGCCGACGAGCGGATCCGCAGCGGCTCCACCCTCACCGCGCTGCGGGAACTCACCGGACGCGGATACGTGGGGCGGGTCGACGGGGATGAGTTGGACTACTCATACCGCTTCCTGCGGACCGTGGAGCATCGGCTGCAGCTACAGCGGCTGCAGCGGACCCACCGGATACCGACCAACCCTGCCGCGCTGCGCTGGCTGGCCCAGGCGTTGGGGTACCGCTCAGACCCGCGACGGGACGCGGTGGAGAAGTTCCTGTCGGCCTGGTCCCGGCATGCGCGGGAGGTACGCCGGCTGCACGAGAAGCTGCTGTACCGCCCGCTGCTGGAGGCGGTGGCCCGGGTGCCCTCCGACGGGCTGCGACTGACCCCGCAGGCGGCCCGGCGGCGTCTGGAGGTGCTGGGATTCGCCAACCCCACCAGCGCGTTGCGGCACATCGAGGCGCTCACCGGTGGGGTGTCGCGGACCGCAGCCATCCAACGCACTCTGCTGCCGGTGCTGCTGGGAGAGTTCGCCGACGTCCCCGATCCTGATCGTGGGCTGCTCAGCTACCGCCAAGTCTCGGAGCGGCTCGGCAGCACCCCCTGGTATCTGCGGTTGCTGCGGGACGAAGGGCCGGTCGCGCTGCGCCTGGCCCGGCTGCTGGGGTTGTCCAACTACGCCTCTGAGCTGCTGGCCAGCCATCCGGAGACGCTACGGCTGCTGGCCGACGACGCTGAACTGGTCCCCCGCCGGCTTGAGGTGCTGATCGACGGGCTGCGGGCGGTGGTCGACCGGCATGAGGAGGCGGCCAGGGCGGTCCGCGCGGCGCGGGCGCTGCGGCGGCGGGAGCTGTTCCGGGTGGCGGCGGCCGACCTGTTGGGGATGGCCGACCCGGTCACGGTGGGGGGCGCGTTGGCGGATCTGACCGACGCGGTCCTGACCGCCACGTTGAACGTGGCGATGCGGGACGTGCTGCGGGGAGAGGTGTCCCCGATTCGGTTCGCGGTGATCGGCATGGGGCGGCTCGGCGGCCAGGAGATGGGGTACGCCTCGGACGCCGACGTGCTGTTCGTGTACCAACCGGTCGCGGGGGCGTCGGAGGAGACGGCGGGGCGGACCGCACATGAGGTGGCTGAGCGGCTGCGTCAGCTGCTGGCGGCGCCGGCGCCAGACCCGCCGCTGGTCGTTGACGCCGGCCTGCGCCCAGAAGGGCGGCAGGGGCCACTAGTGCGCAGCCTAGGCGCCTACCAGCAGTACTACCAGCGTTGGGCGCAGGTGTGGGAGGCGCAGGCGCTGCTACGGGCCCGCCCGATCTGCGGCGACCCTGACCTGATAGCGGCGTTCGTGGACCTGATCGACCGGCACCGCTACCCGGCCGAGGGCCTGACTCCGGCGCAGATCACCGAGATTCGACGGATCAAGGCGCGGGTGGACAATGAGCGGCTGCCCCGGGGCGCTGACCCGGCCACCCACACCAAACTCGGGCGGGGCGGACTGTCCGATGTGGAGTGGACGGTGCAGTTGCTGCAGCTGCGGTACGCGCACCAGGTTCCCACGCTGCGGACTCCGCGTACCTTGGAGGCGCTGAAGGCGGCCGCCGACGCGAAGCTGCTCACCGTCGCCGAGGCCCAGGCGATGCGGGAAGCCTGGTTATTGGCTACCCGGGTCCGCAACGCCCTGATGCTGGTGCGGGGACGCCCGTCTGACCAGCTGCCCCGTCAGGGCAGGGAGCTGGCCGCGGTCGCCAGGATTCTGGGGCGCCCGCCAGGGAGCGATCCTGGGGAGTTCGTCGACAGCTACCTGCGGACCGCCCGCCGGGCCCGCCAGGCCGTCGAGCGGGCCTTCTACGACCGCTAACCCGCCCCGGAGCCGCCGGTCGGCGGATCCGACTGGCAATGCCGGCTGCTCCGGTTAGCGGTGGCGGTCAGCTACGTCGGTCAGCGGTGCAGCGCTGTAAGGTGCGTCACGTTCCAGGGCGGGCCTGGTTGTTGAATGCCTGGTACGCGCGGGAAAGCGAAGAAGTCCGGGCCGCCCCTTTCACCCGGGTGCCCCGCCGAGGTATCCCCGCTCCGGCCGAGCATGGTTAAACTGAGCCCCGTGGTGCGTCGGTATTGGTGGTTTATGTCGCCGGCCCTGGGTGGTCGGCGGGACACCGCCGCGTACTGATCGCCACCCAGTGAGCCGGCTGAAAGCAGGGGCAAGCGCCTCTGCTTTTTTCGTACCCAACGAGGGCGGGCCGGCTCGACTGGCGAGGCGGCCCGCGGAGAGGACAACCCGTGCCGCGAAGTACCGATCAAGTTCGTGACCGTCGGATCCGCAGCGTTCGGCCACTCCTCCCCCCAGCGTTGTTGCTTGACGAGTTGCCCCTCACCGATGAGGCCGCTGACTTCGTTCTGCGCACCCGGGAGGAGGTCAGCGCGATCCTTGACCGTCGTGACGACCGTCTGCTAGCGATCGTCGGCCCTTGCTCGGTGCACGACCCCGTCGCTGCGTTGGACTACGCCCGACGGCTGGCCGATGTGGCACACGAACTCGCCGACGACCTGCGCGTGGTGATGCGCGTCTACTTTGAAAAACCGCGTTCCGTGCTGGGTTGGAAAGGCTTGATCAACGACCCCCACCTGGATGGCAGCTACCGGGTCAACGATGGGCTGCGTACGGCACGTCGTCTGCTGCTGGACATCCTCGACCTCAAACTGCCGGTGGGGTGCGAGTTCCTCGACCCGATCACCCCTCAGTACATCGCCGACACCGTCAGCTGGGGCTCTATCGGGGCGCGTACCGCGCAAAGCCAGGTTCACCGGCAGCTGGTCTCTGGGTTGAGCATGCCCATCGGCATTAAAAACGGCACCGACGGCGACACCCAGTCAGCGGTGGACGCGGTCCGTGCGGCGGCCTCCCCCCACGTGTTCGTCGGCATGACCAACGATGGCGTCCCGGCCATTTTGGGCACCACCGGCAACCCTGACGGCCATGTGGTGCTGCGGGGTGGCACCCGCACCGGCCCCAACTACGACGCGGACAGCGTGGCGGCGACCCTGAAGCGGCTGCGTGACAGCGGCCTGGCCGAGCGGTTGATCATCGACGCGAGCCACGGCAACAGCGGCAAGGACCACCGCCGCCAGCCGGGGGTGGTCGCGAACGTGGCGGAGCAGATCGCCTCCGGGCAGCAGGGAATCGTTGGCGTGATGATGGAGAGCTTCCTGGTCGAAGGACGCCAGAACCTGCCGCTGGAAGGGGGACGCGAGCCTTTGGTGTACGGGCAGAGCGTCACCGACGCCTGCATCTCCTGGGAGACCACCGTGCCGCTGCTGCGGACCCTGGCGGCGGCGGTTCGAGACCGACGCGCCGTCCTCTCAGGGGAAGCGCCCGCGCCCCAGGACAGCGGTACGCCCGAGGCGGACGCCGTGCCCGCCGGGGCGACCGCCCACTGAAAACCGCCCACTGAACACGGCCAACCGTGGTGGGGCGCGGGGTGGTGGGCGCCCCACCACACCACCTGCGGGGGCCTGATCGGGCAACTGCCTTATCGGGTTCGGGTTATCGGGCGAGGCCGGCCCAGGCGCCCCACGGCTCGCGTCACCTTTCCCGGGGACCCCGCGTCCCGGCGGCTGACCGTGGCGGGGAAGCTGGCGGTGTGCAGGAGCGTCAGCGAGAGCAGCCCTCTCTCACCCTCCAGCTGCCGTCTCCGCTGGTGGAGGTGCGTGATGAGCGGCTGGAGCGGCACGGGGTCCGGCTGTGGGTGAAGCGGGACGACCTGATCCACCCAGAGCTGCCCGGCAATAAGTGGCGGAAGCTGAAGTACAACCTGGCCGCGGCGGCCGAGCAGGGCCACACCACGCTGTTGACCTTCGGCGGCGCGTACTCCAACCACATCCGGGCGACCGCCGCCGCCGGCTGGTACTTCGGGTTCGCCACCATCGGGGTGATACGCGGCGAGGAGCATTTGCCGCTCAACCCGTCGCTGCGGTACGCGGTGAGCCGGGGTATGCGACTGACCTATCTGGATCGCACCACCTACCGGGCCAAACACACCCCGGAGGTGATCGAGCGGCTGCGGCGGGAGTGGGGTGATTTCTACCTGCTTCCCGAAGGCGGCAGCAATGAACTGGCGGTACGCGGCTGCGCGGAACTACCTGCCGAAATTAAGACAGATTTCGATGTCATCTGCTGCCCGGTCGGGACGGGAGGAACCCTGGCCGGAATCTCCGGCGGATTAAAGGCCGGGCAACGGGCCTGGGGATTCTCCGTCCTTAAAGGCGGAGAGTTTCTGGCCGATGAGGTGCGGCGGCTGCAGCGGCGTGCGTTCGGAGCGGACATAGGGAACTGGAGCATCGCGTACGACTTCCACTTTGGGGGGTACGCCAAGCGAAAACCTGAACTGGAGGCCTTCATCGCCGATTTCGCCCACCGGCACGGTGTCACCCTGGATTGGATCTACACGGCGAAGATGATGTTCGGGATTTTCGCGTGCGTTGAACAGGGTCGCATCGCACCGGGTACCCGGATCGTCGCGGTGATCACCGGCTGACCGCTGGCCACGCCAAACGGTAGGGCCGCTGACCGCGCCCACACGGGGCATCGATCAGCGGCCCTGAGAGCACTCGTCTGCGTCGAATGCCAAGTTGAGCAGGTTGCCCGATCAGACGTCGTAGTACAGCGCGAACTCGTGCGGCGTGGGACGCAGCCGGATCGGGTCGATCTCCTTGGTGCGCTTGTACTCGATCCAGGTCTCGATCAGGTCGGTGGTGAACACCCCGCCCTCCAGCAGGTAGGCGTGGTCGTTCTCCAGCGCGTCGAGCACCTCCGGCAGCGAACCCGGCACCTGCTTGAGGTTGGCGTACTCCTCCGGCGGCAGCTCGTACAGGTCCTTGTCCACCGGCTCCGGCGGCTCGATCTTGTTGCGGATACCGTCCAGACCCGCCAGCAGCATGGCGGAGAAGGCCAGGTAGGGGTTGGCGGACGGGTCCGGCACCCGGAACTCCACCCGCTTGGCCTTCGGGTTCGGGCCGGTCACCGGGATCCGGGTGCAGGCGGACCGGTTGCGCTGGGAGTAGACCAGGTTCACCGGCGCCTCGAAGCCCGGCACCAGGCGGCGGTAGGAGTTGACGGTGGGGTTGGTGAAGGCCAGCAGCGACGGCGCGTGGTACAGCAGACCACCGATGTACCAGCGGGCGATGTCGGACAGACCCGCGTACCCGTTCTCGTCGTAGAACAGCGGCTCACCGCCCAGCCACAGGCTCTGGTGGGTGTGCATACCGGAGCCGTTGTCGCCGAACAGCGGCTTGGGCATGAAGGTGACGGTCTTGCCGTGAGCCCACGCGACGTTCTTGACGATGTACTTGAACAGCTGCACGTTGTCCGCGGAGTGCAGCAGGGTGGAGAACCGGAAGTTGATCTCCGCCTGACCCGCGGTGCCCACCTCGTGGTGCGCCCGCTCGACCTGCAGGCCGGCCTCGATCAGGGCGCGGGTGATCGCGTCCCGCAGGTCGGCGTAGTGGTCGATCGGAGGCACAGGGAAGTAACCGCCCTTGTACGCCGGCTTGTAACCCTTGTTACCGCCCGGCTCGTCCGCCCCGGTGTTCCACGCACCCTCAATGGAGTCGATGTAGTAGAAGCCCTGGTTGGGAGCGGTGTCGTAACGGATGGAGTCGAAGATGTAGAACTCCGCCTCCGGGCCGAAGTAGGCGGTGTCGGCGATGCCGCTGGCCGCCAGGTACTCCTCGGCCTTACGCGCGATGTTGCGCGGGTCGCGGCTGTAGGGCTCGCGGGTGAACGGGTCGTAGATGAAGAAGTTGATCGCGACGGTCTTCTCGGCCCGGAAGGGGTCTACGAACGCCGTGGTCACGTCCGGCAGCAGCAGCATGTCCGACTCGTGGATCTGCTGGAAGCCGCGGATCGAGGACCCGTCGAACGCCAGCCCGTTGTCGAACACCTTCTCGTCGAAGGCCTCGACCGGGACGTTGAAGTGCTGCATGACGCCCGGGAGGTCACAGAAACGGACGTCGACGAACTTGACTCCCTCGTCCTTGAGATATCGCAGGAGCTCCTCGGAATTGGCGAACACGCGTACTCCTTGGGTGTGCCGGCGTGGTTAGGACGGAAACTGATGTCGACACGCGCGGACGGTGAGCGGTCGTACAGTGTGTGACTGTCGGCGAAGCTACGGAGCGCTCATTGCCCGCGAATGTCCCGGGTGTTTCGTACGCGTTACGTCGAGGGTCGCTCCGATGTCGCCGATCTCATTGTGACTCAGTACCCACGATAGGATCCCCCGATGTCCGACAATCTGGTAACCCAAGAGTCGACCACCACCCCGCAGGGGGGAGAGACCGCCGGTTATGGGCAGCGTTTTCTCGCGCTTCTTATCGACTGGGTGCTGTGTGTAATGCTCTCCGGCTTTGTCGCCGATTTTCCACACACCGGGTTGTGGGTCTATCCGATCCTGATCGCCGAATACGCGTTCTTCGTAGGGTTGGGCACCCAGACACCGGGAATGCGGGTGGCTGGGATTCGGTGTGTTTCGGTCGTCAACGGTGGCCCGATCGGGGTATTCAGGGCCGCGGTACGCGCAGTGCTGCTGTGTCTGCTGGTGCCGGTGCTTCTCGTCGACTCCTACGGCCGCGGCTGGCATGACCGCGTAGCGCAGAGCATCATGTTGCGGGCCTGAGCCGCCCGGTGGCGTACCGCAATCCACTCGCGATCCACCCATCGTGTGACGGGCGGGTCACCCCGGTCACCGGCCCGCCCAGGCGATGACAGCAGCGGTACGCGTGTGCCCGCCCAGCCCGCGCGTAAGCCCGAGGCGCCACGCCTGAGCGTGCCAGGGCGGCAAGACCAGGGTGATTAAGACCCGGGTGTGATCAAGCCAGGGCGATACGGGCGATACGCAAGGGCGATAAGCAATGGGTCAGTAGGAGCAATAAGCAAGCAGCAAGCGGGTCAGCGGCCGCGAAGCGCCTTATAGGCACCCTTGGGAGGCCGCAGGTTCCGCAGGTTCTTCGGAATCGGCCCCTTAGGCATCTGAGGCCGGGAGTGCAGCGCCGTGAGCCGGGTGTCCAGCGCGTTGACCTGCTTGGCGGTGATGTTGGGAGGCAGCCGAAGCAGGGTGGAGCGCAGCTTGCGGATCGGCACCTGCCCCTCGCCGTTCCCGATCGTGAAGTCGTAGATGGGGGTGTCACCCACCACGCGGGCCAACCGCTTCTTCTCCTGAGCCAGCAGGCTACGCACCCGGTTGGGGTGACCCTCGGCCAGCAGGATGACACCGGGGCGAGCCACGACACGGTGCACGAAGTCGTTCTGGGTGGTGACCTGGACACCCGGGGTCACCCGCCAGTCACCCCGCATGGTTTGCACAATCACCGCTGCGGCGCCGGGCTGCCCTTCGGCCTCCCGCATCATCGCGCGGGTGATACGCAGGTTGAGCACGATCATCGTGCCCATGAAGGCGAGCAGCACACCCAGCGGTATCCACCACCAGCCCCACCGCCACACCAGGAAGGCGGTCACCGCGATGACGCCCAGCAGAACGAGGGCGAGGATCGGCACGAAAGCCTTGTCTCGTTTCGCGGTGTACACGAACGCCAGGCGGATCTGGGCGACCCGGGCGCGGAAACCGGTGTTCTCGGGCTGTGCGGCGGTCATGCGAGCGAGTCTAATCAAACCCGCCGATGCCACAGCGTCGCCTACCGGTGGGGTACGGCGGGGCACCCCACCGGATGAGCGATCGTGATCGGCGATAGAACAGAACGGTCAGGAGGTGGCCTGCGAGGCGCGCTGCCGGGCGGCGACGGCCTGCTGGTAGAGCCGGCCAGCTCGGTAGCTGGAGCGCACCAGGGGCCCGGACATCACGCCGATGAAGCCGATCTGCTCGGCCTCCTCGCGCAGCTCCACGAACTCCTCTGGCTTCACCCACCGCTCCACGGGGTGGTGACGGGGCGTCGGCCGCAGGTACTGGGTGATGGTCAGCAGCTCGCAGCCGGCCTCGTACAGGTCCCGCATCGTCTGGGAGATCTCGGAGCGCTCCTCACCCAGGCCGAGGATGAGGTTGGACTTGGTGTGCAGGCCAGCCGCACGGGCCTGCCGCAGCACGTCCAGGGAACGCTCGTACCGGAATCCCGGCCGGATCCGCCTGAAGATCCGTGGCACGGTCTCGATGTTGTGGGCCAGCACCTCAGGGCGGGATTCGAAGACCACGCCCAGCAGGTCGGGCCTGCCGTTGAAGTCCGGGATCAGCAGCTCAACCCCGCAGTCGGGTAGCGCAGCGTGGATCTGACGCACCGTCTCCGCGTACAGCCAGGCGCCGCCGTCGGGCAGGTCATCGCGCGCCACCCCGGTGACCGTCGCGTACCGCAGCCCCATCGCCGCGACCGACTCGGCGACCCGCCGGGGTTCGTCGCGGTCCAGCGGGGCCGGTCGACCGGTGTCGATCTGGCAGAAATCACAGCGCCGGGTGCATTGATCGCCACCGATGAGGAAGGTGGCCTCCCGGTCCTCCCAACATTCGTAGATGTTGGGACAACCGGCCTCCTCGCACACCGTGTGCAGGCCTTCGCGCCGGACCAGACCCTTCAGCTCTGTGTACTCCGGCCCCATGCGGGCCCGCACCTTGATCCACGAGGGCTTGCGTTCGATCGGGGTCGCCGCGTTCCGCGCCTCGATGCGCAGCAGGCGGCGTCCCTCAGGGCTTACCACGGTCACGTCGCCAGCCTACGCCGCTGACCGTGGAGCGTCCGTGAGGGCGATCACCGGGGCGTTACCCCGCGCCGAATCACACAGACCATCCAGGACACCCAGGTGATCCAGCCGCGGTCGGGTGTCACCGGCCCGGGCGGCGGGGTACGCCGGGCGGGTCAGGCGGCGAGGATGCGCGGCAGCCGCTCCTCCACGATCGGGAGCACCTCCGCGACGGTGACGTCCCGGCCCAGCTCGACCGACAGGGAGGTCACCCCCGCGTCGGAGATACCGCAGGGCACGATGCGGTCGAAGCAGCTCAGGTCACAGTTGCAGTTGAGCTGGAAGCCGTGCATCGTCACACCGCGACTGACACGGATACCCAGCGCCGCGATCTTGCGGTCGGGGCCTCGGTCATCGGCGGCCACCCATACGCCGCTGCGCCCTTGGACCCGGATGGTGGGGAGCCCCAAGGCGCCACAGACATCCATGAGCATGAATTCAAGTCGGCGGACATAGGCCACCACATCCATCGGTTGAGGTAGCCGCACGATCGGGTACCCCACCAGCTGACCAGGCCCGTGCCAGGTGATCTTGCCGCCGCGGTCGGTGTCAATCACCGGGGTGCCGTCCACCGGACGTTCAGCGGGTTCGGTGCGTTTGCCCGCGGTGTAGACGCTGGGATGCTCCAGCAGCAGGACGGTGTCGGGTTCGTCACCGCTCACCACGGCGGCGTGGATTCGTTTTTGCTGCTCCCAGGCTTGCAGGTAGTCCACGGTGCCGGCGCGGATGATCCGCAGGGTGCTCGTGGTCTGGGTCACATCTGGCAGCGTAATACCGGATTAGCGGCATACCGGTCAGGTTGGGCGTGTCTTCTGCCGCGTCGCGCCGCCGTCGCCCGTTTCCTGCTGCTTCTTGATCGATTTGGTGGTTTGGGTGCGAAAGGGGGTATCCCGACTCCGTTTCCCGTGCCGAGCGACATGTCGGGACGGCCGGCTTGACAGCTCAACTGAAAATGACTATCAATTCAGTGTCTGACTTGCGAAGTCGCCTGGAGTACGCCGTGAAAGTGGCTTTTGTTGGCAAAGGCGGGAGCGGGAAGACGACGCTCGCCGCGCTCTTTGCCCGATATTTGGCTGATCAAGGCCAGCCTGTCCTGGCCATTGACGCCGACATCAACCAGCACCTCGCCGTCGCCTTGGGGATGCCCGAGGAGGAGGCGGTGCTGCTGCCGGCGATGGGTGACCACCTCAGGGAGATCAAGGAGTACCTGCGCGGGAACAACCCACGGATCAGCTCCGTCGACGCCATGGTCAAGACCACGCCGCCGGGGCGGGGGTCGCGTCTGCTTCGCGGGTTGGAGGACAACCCGCTCTTCGATCTCCTGGTCAGGCGGGTCGGTGACGTGCGGTTGGCGGTGACCGGTCCGTTCGCCGACCAGGACCTGGGGGTGGCCTGCTACCACTCCAAGGTCGGCGCCGTGGAGCTGCTGCTCAACCACATGGTCGACGGTCCCGGCGAGTATGTGGTGGTCGACATGACCGCCGGCGCGGACTCCTTCGCCTCCGGGCTGTTCACCCGCTTCGACCTGACGTTCCTGGTCTGCGAACCCACCATCCGCAGCGTCGGTGTCTACCGGCAGTACGTGGGGTACGCGCGGGACTTCAACGTCCGCGTCGTGGTGGTGGGCAACAAGGTCGAGGACCCCGACGATGAGGCGTTCCTGCGGGAGCACGTGGGCTCTGACCTGCTGGTATGCCTGAACCGCTCTGGTTTTGTGCGGGCGGCCGAACGGGGACGCGTGGAGCCGATCACCGCGTTGGAGCCGGAGAACCGCGCCGCCCTGGAGCACATGCGCCAGACCGTCGACGGGGTTCAAAAAGACTGGGTCACCTACACCCGGCAGGCCGTGGAATTCCACCTGCGCAACGCCGCCGCCTGGGGCAATCAACGGACCGGGCAGGACCTGTCGAGTCAGGTGGATCCCGATTTTGTGCTCGGCCCCGACACGCTGAGCACTGGTCCAGTTACAGCGGTGGATGTCACCATTTCCTGAACATCCCCTTTCTGTCGATCAACGGCCATTGGTCGTTGACTGTCCCCTCTGGAGGGAGTTGATCCATGTCCCTGGATGTGCCCCCCGCGCTGTTGGAGCGGGCCGAACGCGGTGAGGTCACCGACGCCGAGTTCGTCGACTGCGTACGTGCGTCCCTGCCCTACGCCTGGAAAGTCATCAGTGGGGTGGTGGACGAACTACGTGGCAGCACCGCCGAGTTCGCTGACAACACCATTCCGCCACCGAGTGAGGCCGAGCGGGGTCAGCTGCTGCGGGCGCTGGCCAGCGACGCCATCCGCGGTGGTCTAGAGCGCCACTTCGGGGTGAAATTGGCGTTCCAGAACTGCCACCGGGTAGCGGCGTTCCGGCCCTCGGCGGTGGGGGGCGAGGCGTACCAGGAATTCGTGTCTCCTCGCGGCCAGCTACTGAACCAGTCGCCCGCCCTGCGTGACTGCTGACCTAGCCACGTAGCACTTTCACGCCGTCCCAAGCGGACACGATCCGGTACGGGCGGCCGGAAACGGGTTGCAATGAGCGGCGGGGGCCGGCCCACCGACGTGCCGGCCCCCGCTGATACCACGGTGACGTCGGGCTGGACCTGCATGAGCGTCTCGATGAGCGGTGAGGTGGCGGGTGGACGTTGATGTGTTCCTGCTAGCAGGCCAGTTCCCCGGGATGAGCCACGCCGAGGCGCTCGAGGCCGCCCTTGAGTTCGGGGTCGCCGCCGAGGTGGCCGGCTTCACCGGCGCCTGGATGGCCGAGCATCACTTCATCTCCTACGGGGTCTGCCCATCCGCTGTGGCGTTCGCCAGCCATCTGCTGGGGCGTACCACCCGCCTGGAGGTCGGCACCGCGGCCACCATCTTGTCCAACCGGCACCCGGTCGCGCTCGCCGAAGAAGCCGTGGTGCTGGACATCCTGTCCGGTGGTCGGTTCCGGCTCGGGGTCGCCCGTGGCGGCCCATGGGTGGACCTGGAGGTCTTCGGCACCGGGCTGCAACGGTACGAACGCGGTTTCCCCGAAGCCCTGGACCTGCTCCTGCAGTGGTTGTCGGGCGCTCCCCGGGTCGCGGCACAGGGAGAGTTCTTCGATTTCCGCCAGGTCGCGGTGGTGCCGCGTCCGGTACGCCCGCCGCAGGTTTGGGTCGCCGCCACCTCCGAGTCCACGGTGAACACCGCGGCCGCGCGGGGCCTGCCGCTGCTGCTGGGCATGCACGTGTCGGACGCCGACAAACGACGCACCCTCGATCAGTACGCCGAGGTCGCCGCGGCGCACGGGCACGACGCCTCCGGTGTACCTCATGCGTCTGCACACCTGGCCTATGTGGCCGACAGCCGCCAGGAAGCCGAACGCGTGCTGCGGGCGGCGATACCGATATGGCTGGAACGTGGGGTGGGGGAGTACGTGCGGCTCGACGGCGGCCCAGGGCAGCGTCGTGATCCTCAGGAGTATGTGAATCAACTGCTGCGGGTCCACCCGGTCGGCACCGCGGAGGAGTGCGCAGAACGCCTAGCCGCCAGCGCCGCGACCACCGGGGTACGGCGCGCGCTGCTGATGGTGGAAGGCGCCGGAGACCGGCGCCGGACCCTGGAGAACATCGCACGGCTGGGGGCGGAAGTGCTGCCCCGACTGAGGACGTCGATTCACGACGTCAACGCCCACTGCAGCGCTGCAGGAAGCTCCGAGTGGGTGAACCGGTAGCCGGCCCGAGTCAACACATCGGGCAGGACCCGTTGGCTGGCCAGCGACTCGGTGCCGAACTCCCCCATGACGATCCGCAACGCGAAACCGGGAACCCAGAAGAGGACCGGGCGGTGCAGCTGCTGGGCCAACGCCTTGGTGAACTCCGCGTTGGTCACCGGATACGGCGCGGTGAGATTCACCGGCCCGGCGACATCGTGGGACATCAGGAACCGCACCGCGCCCAGCCAGTCATGCAGCGAGATCCAAGACATGTACTGCCGGCCCGATCCCAACCGTCCCCCCAACCCCCATCGGAACAGCGGCAGCAGCGGACCGAGCAGGCCACCTTGGCGCGTCAAAACCAGACCGGTCCGCAGGAAGACAACCCGCAGCCCGGCGCGGTCGGCAGGTTCGGCGGCGGCCTCCCACTCCCGACACAGCTCGGCTAGGAACCCTGAGCCGGGGCCCGCCTCCTCAGTGACGGCGTGCTCCCCAGTGTCGCCGTACCAGCCGATGGCCGACGCGTTGAGCAGGACCCGGGGCTTGGGGTCAGCCTCGGCGACGGCCTGGGTGATCGTGCGGGTGGAGTCGACCCGGCTTGCGCGAAGCACCCGCCGGTAGTGGTCGGTCCACCGGTGATCCGCCAGCCCGGCGCCGGACAGGTTGACCACCACATCCACGCCCTCCAGCGCGCTGGGGTCCAGCTGCCCCGCGGCGGGGTCCCAGGTGAACTCGTCCGGAGCTTGGGACGCTCGCCGTACCAGGCGCCGGACATCACAGCCGTCGGCGCGTAGATGGGACACCAACGCACGCCCGAGCAGGCCCGACGCTCCACTGATCAGGACTCGCATATCCCCATGATCGGTCCTGCGGGGCAACCCCGCGCACACTTAGCGACCGAGCCGGACCGACGAGCGGCTTACACCGCCGCACGCGTGACAGATGACGAAAAAGGGGCCGCGGTGTGAACCGCGGCCCCTCACATCGGGATCGATCAAGCAGGCCAGCTCAGAGCCCGAGGTCGGCTTCGAAGTTGCCGGCCTCCAGCCGCTCCTTGATGGTGGTCAGGAAGCGAGCGGCGTCGGCGCCGTCGATCAGTCGGTGGTCGTAGGACAGCGCCAGGTAGACCATCGACCGAGGAACGATCAGCTCGCCCAGGTTGGGGTCATCGATCACCACAGCCCGCTTGACGACCGCGCCGGTCCCCAGGATCGCCGACTGCGGCTGGACGATGATCGGGGTGTCGAACAGCGCGCCCCGGCTACCGGTGTTGGTCAGCGTGAACGTACCGCCGGTCACATCGTCCGGGGTCAGCTTGGAGGCCCGGCTGCGCTCGGCCAGGTCGGCGATCCGGCGGGCCATGCCGGCGAGGTTGAGATCCCCGGCGTTGTGGATGACCGGGACCAGCAGGCCGCGCTCGGTGTCCACCGCGATACCGAGGTTCTCGGTGTCGTGGTAGGTGATGGTGCCGGCCTCCAGGTCCATCGACGCGTTGATCTTGGGGTGGACCCGCAGCGCCTCCACCGCGGCGATCGCGAAGAACGGCATGAAGCTCAGCTTGACCCCGTGCCGGGCCTGGAAGTCGGCCTTGGCGGCTTCCCGCAGCTGGGCGATCTTGGTGACGTCGACCTCGACCACCGTGGTCAGCTGGGCGGCCACCTGCAGCGACTCGACCATGCGCTCGGCGGTGATCCGCCGCACCCGGCTGATCTTCTCGGTGCGGCCCCGCAGCGGGCTGGGCGCGACAGTCTGAGCCGGCGTCGCGGCGGCCGGAGCAGGGGTACGCCGCGTCTCCTCCTCGGCCTTGCGGCGCGCCTCTTCCTCCGCCTGACGACGAGCGACAGCGTCCAGAACGTCCTGCTTACGGATGCGACCACCCACACCGGTGCCGGTCAGCGTGGCCAGGTCGATACCGTGCTCCTCGGCCAGGCGACGTACCAGGGGGGTGACGTAAACCTTGGAACCGTTGGGCGACTCCGACGCAGGTGCCGAAGGCGCGGCCGCCGGGGCGGGCTGGGGAGCCGCCGTAGCGGTCTGAGCCGGCGCGGGCGCGGGGGCCGGAGCCGGCTGGGGAGCCGGAGCCGGGGCCTCAGCCTTGGGGGCCTCCTGCACCGGTGCCGGTTGGGCCGGGGCAGGAGCGGGCGCCGGGGCGGGCGCGGCCGCCGCGGATCCGATGATCGCCAGTTCAGCGCCGACAGCGGCGGTCTCATCCTCCTGGACCTTGATCTCCAGCAGGGTGCCTGAGACCGGCGACGGGATCTCGGTGTCCACCTTGTCGGTGGAGACCTCCAGCAGAGGCTCGTCAGCCTCCACGGTGTCGCCTACCTGCTTGAGCCACCGTGTGATCGTGCCCTCGGTGACCGATTCGCCCAGCGCCGGCATGACCACCGGCGTACCCGCGGCGCCAGAAGCAGCGGCGGGAGCGCTCGGCGCCGCGGCGGGCTGGGCCGCAGCGGGAGCGGGCGCGGGCTGGGCGGGCGCCGGGGCGGGCTCAGCCGGGGCCGCCGCTGACTCAGCGGGGGCCGGCGCGCTGGGGCTGGGCGACGAGCCGGCCTCGTCCTCACTGACGATGACCGCCAGTTCGGCGCCGACGCCGGCGGTCTCGTCCACCTGCACCACGATCCGGGACAGGATGCCTGAGGCAGGGGACGGGATCTCGGTGTCCACCTTGTCGGTGGACACCTCAAGTAGAGGCTCGTCAGCCTCTACTCGGTCGCCTTCGTTCTTCAGCCAGCGAGTAATGGTGCCCTCTGTGACGCTCTCGCCAAGCTGGGGCATCGTGACCGAGACCGGCATGTCGTACGACTCCTCGTAAGGTCGGCGGTGCGGCGGTCAGCCGTGAACGTGCAAGGGCTTTCCGGCGAGCGCGAGATGTGCCTCGCCGAGCGCCTCGTTCTGGGTGGGATGCATATGGATGAGCTGGGCGACCTCGGATGGATAAGCCTCCCAGTTGTAAATCAACTGTGCCTCACCGATGAGCTCTCCGACTCGGGCGCCCACCATGTGAACACCCACCACGGGGCCATCAGCCACCCGTACTACTTTGACACAACCTGAGGTACGCAGAATTTGGCTCCTGGGATTGCCAGCCAGGTCGTAGACCACAGCCTCGACCTTGTCCTCCCCGTACCGCTCCCGGGCGGCGGCCTCCGTGAGGCCTACCGAGGCGACCTCCGGATCGCTGTAGGTGACCCGCGGGATCCCGGTGTCCTCGATCACAGTCGGGTTCAGGCCCGCGATGTCCTCAGCAATGAAGATGCCGTGCGCGAAGCCGCGGTGCGCCAGTTGCGGCCCAGGCACGATGTCGCCGGCCGCGTACACCCCCGGCAGGTTGGTGCGCAACCGTTCATCGGTCAGCACCCATCCCCGCTCCATCCGCAGTCCTTGCTCCTGGAAGCCCAGGCCTGCGGTGTTGGGGCCGCGTCCGACGGCCACCAGAAGCACCTCCGCCTCGAAGGACTCACCCGACTCCACGGTCACCTGCACCCCGGTGTCGGTGTGCTTCAAGGATCGGAAGGGGGTTCCCGTCTTCAGGGTGATCCCTCGGCGTCGGAAGGCGCGCTCCAGCCGCCGTGAGCTTTCCTCGTCCTCGGTCGCCAGCAGGCGTGGCAGCGCCTCGATGATGGTCACCTTCGTCCCCAGCGACGTCCATGCGCTGGCGAACTCCACACCGATGACACCGCCCCCGAGCACGATCGCTGAGCTGGGGATCCGGTCCAGGTGCAACGCGTGCTCACTGGTGAGCACCCGCTCGCCGTCGATCTCCAAGCCCGGAAGCGTGCGAGGGTGAGAACCGGTGGCCAGGACCAGATGCCGACCGGTGTAGCGGACACCGGCGACATCGACGGTCGTGGGCCCGACCAGTCGGCCTTCGCCCTCGACCACCGTGATTCCCCGGCCGCGGATCAGACCGGTCAGTCCACGGAAGGTCCGGGTAACGATGGCGTCCTTGTAGGCATTGATACCCGCCATGTCGATCGAATCGACAGCGGCCCGGATGCCCACATGCCCGGCCTCCCGGACCGTGTCGGCCACCTCGGCGGCGTGGAGAAGCGCCTTGGTTGGGATGCAACCGCGGTGCAGACAAGTGCCACCGAGCTTGTCCTTTTCGATAAGGGCGACGGACAGACCCAGTTGCGCCGCGCGGAGCGCGCACGCGTATCCTCCGCTGCCGCCGCCGAGGACCACGACATCGTAGCCGTCCGGCTGACCCACGAGATCTCCCAGGTGATGAACAGTGCCGTGGTCATCTTGGCACTCGAAGGCGGGGATTCGCGACGCGACCCGCGTCACGGGTGGACGCGCGGATGAGCCGGAGCCGTACGCTTGCCTCTACGTTCTCCGCTCCAACGTCCTGTTTTGTGACCGTCCCCCGTGGAGAGCGGCGAGTGTCCTAGGAGGTAGCAGTGGGCTGGTTCCGCCGGAGACGGGGCCCTAAAGCCGCACGTGGTGCCGCACGCGCCGAGCATAAGGCGGCGCTGGAACATCTCGAACAGTTCGTCCACAGCCGCTACGGAGTCGAGGGCTACATCGAACCCCGCACGATGGTGACGGAGACCACGCTGCTGCTCATCGCCCACGACGGGGAGTGGACGCGTCGTCGGATACCGGATCCGCAGACGGCTTACGCGTTAGGGAACCGGCTCGGTATCCCGATCTACGACGTGAACCTGGTTGGGTATCCCCAACGGATGCGCGAATACAACGCCCGTCGCAAACAACAGGGCAGCTAACCGGCGTGGTGTCGACTCACGCCTGCGGCGTCAGGCCGTCGCCACGAGCGATCTCATCACGAGCGATGTCGCCCTGACCGTCCACGGCGCGACTTGCTCTTCTGCCGCATCCACCTTCACCAAGCCGCACGCAGGGCCACGTCGGGCGGTCGGATCCCGCAACGAACTCCGGCGGTGTGACGGGAACACCGGCGGCGAGCCGGGATCGCCGGGTGGACGCTCCTGCAGCTCAGCCGCCGGTGTTCAGGCAGGCTCAGCCGTTGGCGGCGATGTCCTCCAGCAGGCGGACCAAGGTACGCACCGGCACCCCGGTGCCGCCCTTGGCGATGTACCCGTAGGGCTCACCGGCGTGGTACGCCGGACCCGCGATGTCCAGGTGCGCCCACGGCAGATCTTCGGTGACGAAGTGGGACAGGAAAATCCCGCCCTGCAGCATGTGCCCTGAGCGGTCCATGCCGCTGCTGATCTGCAGCAGGTCAGCGACGTCGGACTCCATGTTCTTGCGGATCTCCTCCGGCAGCGGCATCGGCCACATGGGCTCACCGCTCGCCTCGCCGGCCTGGCGTACCCGCTCACACAGTTCAGGGGTGCCCATCACCCCGGTGACCCGCTTGCCCAAGGCGATGACCTGGCCACCGGTCAGGGTGGAGGTCTCCAGCAGGTAGTCCGGTTTATCCTCGCAGGCCCGAGCGATCGCGTCGCCCAGAATGATGCGTCCCTCGGCGTCGGTGTTGAGGATCTCCACCCGTTTCCCGTTGTACATGGTCACCACGTCGCCGGGACGGTAGCTGGTGCCGCTGGGCATGTTCTCGGCCATCGGCAGGTACGCGGTGACCGCGACCTTCAGCTTCAGGGCCGCCACCGCCAGCATCACGCCCGCGACCGCAGCCGCGCCCGACATGTCGCTTTTCATCTCCCACATGTTCTGGGCGGGCTTGATGGACAGGCCTCCACTGTCGAAGGTGATGCCTTTACCCACCAGCGCGACGTGCCGCTCGGCGTTGTTGGGGCGGTAGGCCAGGCGTACCAGGCGCGGCGGTGCGGAGGAGCCGCCGCCGACGGCGAGGATGCCGCCGTAGCCGCCCTTGCGGAGGGCCTTCTCATCGAGCACCTCAACGTCGAGCTTGGCTTTCCGGGCGGCCTCAGCCACCTGCTCGGCGAACTGTGGCGGGCGCAGCTCGTTGGGCGCGGTGTTGACCCAGTCCCGTGTCTGACTGACCGCGTCGGCCAGCACGCTGGCGCGGGACAGCACTGCCTTGGCGGCCTTGTCCTTCGCGTTGGTCACCACCAGGGTGAGCTTCTTGACCGGCTCTTTACCGTTGGGCTCACTCTTGTATCCGACGAAACGGTAACCACCGAGTGCGGCGCCTTCCGCCATCGCCGCCAAGGCGCCCTCGGGGCCGTCGGTGACGTCGATGGCCACGCCGACGTGGCGTACGCCGGCCAGGGCGCGGACCGCGGCTCCAACCGCCCGGCGGAGGGTTTCGCTTGTGACCGCGTCGGCGCGTCCCAGCCCGACTCCGACCACTAGCGGGGCAGTGATCGTGCCCAGCGACGCGAGTTTGGTCACTTCACCGGGGGTCCCGGTGGCGCCCAACAGCGAGAAGTGGGCCGCCAACTGGCCGTTGAAAGCCGTCTGGAGAGACTGCGCGCCCGGCGCGAGTTCAAGGTCATCACCGTTGTCTGCGGATTGATACACGCCGACGACGACAGCGTCGACCGCCAGCGTGGCGGGGTCGGTGTCGGCGAGCGCGAGCGAGGTCACAGGTATCGCTGCCTTCCCAATCTCTCGAGGTCTCTGCCTTGCGAATCCAGAACTGGTGCGGGTATCCCGCGAGAAGCCAAAAGACGCGTGGACGTTCTCGAATCATGCATGCGACGCACCAACCACGGCATTACGGATGTGGTGCCTGATACGTCACATGTGCTGAGCACGCTACTTCCCGTCGGTCCGAAGCGCCACGCAGATTGAGGCGAAGCGACTTGGATATCACGTGGTTATCGCGCCGATGCTACGTGGCCGCCCCAGGGCGGTAAGTTGCCACCCATGACTGACACGTTGCTGCGGTCCCCGTTACATGACCGCCACGCGGCCAAGGGAGCGAAGTTCGGCGCGTTCGGCGGCTGGGAGATGCCTCTGGAGTACGCCGGTGGCGGAGTGCTGGCCGAGCACACGGCCGTGCGGCAAACGGTTGGGCTGTTCGACGTGTCACACCTGGGGAAGGTGTCGGTCACCGGGCCGGGAGCGGCGGACTTCGTCAACCGGTGCCTGACCAACGATCTGGGGCGCATCGCACCTGGTAAGGCGCAGTACACGCTGTGCTGCGACGAGTCCGGGGGTGTAATCGACGATCTCATCGTCTATCTGCGGGGAGCGTCGGATGTCTTTTTGGTCCCCAATGCGGCGAACACCGCCGAGGTGGTGCGTCGCCTCCAGGCAGCCTGCCCGTCGGGGATCAGTGTGACCAACCTGCACCAGCAGTACGCGATCCTGGCGCTGCAGGGACGCGCCTCCACTCAGGTGCTCGCAGCGCTGACGCTGCCTGCTGACCATGAGTACATGTCCTTCGCCGATGCCGAGTTCGACGGTGTGCCGATCACTATCTGCCGGACCGGGTACACCGGTGAGCACGGCTATGAGCTGATCTGTGACCGGGAGGCCGCCGGGGCGTTGTGGGATGCGCTGACCGCGCAGGTTGAGCGGGTCGATGGACGGCTGTGCGGGTTGGGGGCGCGAGACACGCTCCGCACCGAGATGGGGTACCCGCTGCACGGTCAGGACCTGTCCCCGGAGATCACCCCGGTGCAGGCCAGGGTCGGCTGGGCCGTTGGGTGGCGTAAGCCGGAGTTCTGGGGCCGGCAGGCGTTACTGGCCGAGCGGGAGGCCGGACCGCGCCGTACGCTGTGGGGGCTGCGGGCGATGGATAGAGGCATCCCGCGTCCCGGAATGACGGTCCTCCGCGGCGATGAGCAGGTGGGGACGGTGACCAGCGGGACGTTCTCCCCGACGCTGCGGGTAGGGATCGCGTTGGCGCTGTTGGACACCTCAGCCGGTCTGGAGGAAGGCGCTGAGGTGGAGGTCGATGTGCGGGGCCGGCGGTGCCGGATGACGGTCGTCAAGCCTCCGTTTGTCACCCCGTCGGTTCGCTGATCCAGGTCACCGCTACGGCTACGGGCTGAGAGCGAAGCCCACCAGGGTGATGGTGGTGGCCACCTCCACTGCCGCGCCCAGCAGATCCCCGGTGACTCCGCCGAGACGGCGACGGGCGTGACGAAGCAGCAGCGCCACGACACCCAACGCCACCACCACGGCCACCGGTCCCAGCCAGGGGCGCTCCGGTACCGCCAGGAGCGCCCCTGCGGCGAGCACGACGGTCGCGGTCAGCGCCGCGAGCGGGGGCACGGTCCCGGCCACCAGGGCTCCCAGCCCGCCGGGGCGGGCGGCCGGTACCCCGCGTCGGCAGGCCCAGGTGGCCGCCGCCCGGCCGGTGCCGGCGGCCACCGCCAGACCGGCCAGCACCGCGACCGGTGAGCGTTCCAGAACGCGGGTGATCGCGGTGACCTGTGCCAGCAGCACCAGGACGAGCGCGGCCACCCCGAACGGGCCCACATCCGGCCTTTTCATGATCTCCAGCGCGCGTTCTTTGCCGGCGTACGAGCCCAGGGCGTCCACGGTGTCGGCGAGACCGTCCAGGTGGAGCCCACGGGTCAGCAGCGCCCATGCCGCCACCACGGCCACCGCGGCGAGCGGGAGCGGCGCGTCCGCGTACCTCATGAGCAGCCCGAGCCCGCCCGTGGCCACGCCGAGCGCCACGCCGACACCGGCGGCGAGGCTCATCGCGACCGTCGCCGCTGCCCGGTCGATCCGCCCGGTCCGCGCCGGCACCACTGTGAAGGTGGTAATCGCCAGCCGCAGGCCGTCCGCCAGCGCGTGAGGCCTCACTGGGGTGTCGGGTCCCCGTCCTTGACGTCCGGCTCCGAGGCGGCGGCCGGCTCGGCGGTGCGATCCGACTCACCGTCTGGCACGGGATCGGAGGCCGATTCCGGCTCTAAGGCGGTACCCGCCTCGGACTCGGCCGGTGCGGGCTGTGAATCAGACCCCGACTCTGACGCTGAGTCCTCGGAGTCGGACTCCGCCTCATCCTCTGAATCAGCGGCGGGCTGCGGCGGCTCAGGGTCGGTGGTGAAGCCCGCCGCCAAGGCGATCGCGGAGTTGAGCAGCGGCAACGCGGTGAGGGCGAGCGCGCCCGCGCCGATGTCCAGCGTGAAGTCCAGCAGCGGCGTCAGTCCGGTGACGTCGGCGACTTTGCCGGTGGTGGGGTGTCCTCCGGTGCCGGCTATCAGGCACCACTGCGGTACCTGACGGGCCTCAGCACGGGCCAACAGTAAGGCGGCGGCCGCCCCCGGGTCATCGATGAGGACAGGGGTACGCCGGCGCGCAGCCTGCAGCAGGATCCCGGCCAGGACAGCGAAGTCGACTCCGGCCAGCGCGGTCAACAGGGTACGCATGTCACGGCGCCGGCCGTGGATCCGGCGGATGGCGTCCCGTGCCGCGGCGCACCGATCCATCCAGGCCTCGTCATCGACCCGGCCGGCGCTGGTGACGACCCGTGCCAGCAGGGCGGGCAGCTCGGTCCCGGTCAGCACCGACACCACCGTGGCGGCGATCGTGTCGGCCCCCGCCCCGAAGCTCGCCGGCACGATCAGGTCGGCCCCGGAGTCCACCGCCTCGTCGACCAGGCGTTCGCCTAGAGTGAGGCCTTCGGTCATCTGCTCCGGGGTGATGGCGTCCTCCAGGTGGAACGGCGCACTTCCGGAACGGATCCGGTGTTCCGACAGCTCCGGGCCGGTCAGAGCGGCGTCCACCACCTGCAGTGACGCGCCCGAGGCGGCCGTCAGCAGCGTCAACGGGCCGTCGCCGGTCAACTCTCGCTGTATCAGCCGAGGCCAGTCGGGGGCGCCGGCTGACGCGCCACCGGCGTGGTCACCTCCCACCAGGATCACGCGTACGGAGGAGAAGGGGCGTGCCGGGACACGTCCTTGGACCCCCGCCGCCCAGGTGACCGCCGCTTCGAGCGTGCCCAACCCCGCGCCGGGCACGTCCAGGGTGGTAAGACGAGCGCGTGCCGCGGTGCGCGATGCGTCGTCAGGGAGCGGGAGGACGGGGCGGTCGGTGGTACGGGTCGTGGGCTCACTCACGCGGGTGAGGTTAATCCACGGCGCACACGTCACCGCGACCCCGGTCAGACCGTCCCTTTGACCGTCAGGGCCTGACCGGCGACCACCAGGAGTACGCGGTCGCAGGCGTCAGCGACAGCGCGGTTGACGCCGCCGAGCGCATCGGCGAACACCCGGGCGACCCGGTTGTCCGGGACCACCGACAGCCCTACCTCGGGGCTAACCAGCACCAGGCGGCCCGGGCAGCTGCGGATCGCCTCGGCTAAGGGCTGGGCGGCGCGCAGGGCCGGCTCAGGGCCGCTCCACCCCGCGGCGTCTAGCAAGGCGGTCACCCAGGCGCCCAGATCGTCGATGAGCAGAGCATGATCAGGATCGGTACGCCTCAGCAGGGTGGGTAACACGGTGGGGTCGTGCCCGATCTCCACGGTGGCCCAGGCGGGTGGGCGTCGCTCCTGGTGCGCTTTGATGCGCTGCCGCCACTGTGGGTCATCGGGATACTCGACGGCGGTGGCCACATAGGTCACCGCCGCGGCGTCGGCCACCAGACGCTCGGCGTACTCGGATTTGCCGGATCGGATGCCCCCGAGCACCAGGATGTGTCGCACGTCGTGATTCTGCCCACCGACAACGGGAGCCGCGGCACCGCGAGGCGAGACACTAGGCTTGCCGCACGGTGACGCGACGACAGAATCCGGGTACGTGTGCCCGGAGGGAGGGAAACGACCCAAATGGCGTGGACATGGCGCTACTTCGGCCCGAATGGCGAGCCGACCACCGGGCCCGTCGAGGTGTTCGGAAGTCAGTCCGACGCCGAATCCTGGATCGGTCAGACCTGGCGGGAACTGGCGAAGGCCGGCGTGGCTGTGGTGGCGCTGATGGAGGACGACCGGATGGAGTACCAGATGAGCCTGAAGCCCGCTGACAGGCCCGACACCGCCGACTCCGGGACCTCCTGAGCCCTGGGCTGCAGCCCTGGGGCCGCCGATGAGGCGATGCCGATAAGGCGATACGGCACGTGACAGATCACGGGCCGGGATCCCAGCCGGGACCCCGACCCGTGATGTGTCAGGTCAGACGGTGTCAGGGCCGCTTGGCTGGGCTGACGGTACGCGCAGGGTCACGCTCCACGACCGGGTCGAGCACCTCATCGATGGCCTTGAGAAGGGCCGGTTCGAGCTTGACGCCCGCCGCCTTCACGTTCTCCCGCACCTGCTCCGGACGGGAAGCACCGATGATCGCGCTGGAGACGTTCGGGTTCTGCAGCACCCACGCCACCGCCAGCGTGGCCATGGACAACCCGGCCTGCTCAGCGATCGGCCGCAGCCGCTGCACCCGAGTGAGGGTCTCGTCGTTCAGGAAACGCTGAATGAAGTTCCGGCCCTCCTCGGAGGTGGCCCGTGACCCCGGAGGCGGCGGCTGACCGGGCTGGTACTTACCCGTCAGCACCCCCTGACCGAGGGGAGAGAACACGATCTGCCCGATCCCCAGCTCCTCGCACGTCGGGACCACCTCAGCCTCAATCACTCGCCAGAGCATGGAGTACTGGGGCTGGTTGGAGACCAAGGGGATCCGCAGCTCACGAGCCAGCTCGGCGGCGGCCCGGATCTGCTCGGCGCGCCACTCGGACACACCGATGTAGAGCGCCTTGCCGGACCGGACGATGTCGGCGAAGGCCTCCATCGTCTCCTCCAGCGGCGTCTCATAGTCGTATCGGTGCGCCTGGTACAGATCGACGTAGTCGGTCCGCAGCCGGCGCAGAGAGCCGTTGATGGACTCCATGATGTGCTTACGGGACAGTCCGCGATCGTTGGGCCCCGGACCGGTCGGCCAATAGACCTTGGTACAGATCTCCAGCCCTTCCCGCCGTTGTCCAGCCAGCGCTCGTCCCAGCACTGACTCCGCCACGGTCCCCGCGTACACGTCGGCGGTGTCGAACGTCGTTATCCCCTCGTCGAGGGCGGCATGGACGCAGGCGATCGCGGTTTCTTCGTCGATCTGTGCACCGTGGGTGAGCCAGTTACCGTACGAGATCTCGCTGACCATCAGGCCGGATCGGCCAAGGTGACGGAACTCCATGAAGTTGACCCTAGTACGGCTGGCCTCTGAGGTAGGTGAAACATAAAGGTCGCCCTGGGACCGAATAAAGGATTATTCGGAATTTATCGGGTCGATGGGATCTGGGTCACAGCACGGGATGCGCCTCGGCGAGCAACTTGTCCAGCTCCTCCAGCACCGCGGCCCGGTTCAGGTGGATTGGAGGGACGATGGTCTCCCCGGACCGATCCAGGGCGCCCCACCCGTCGTTGAGGTCGACGGTGTGGACGAACGGGTCGCTGTAGTCAGGATCTTCCGGTTCGACCAACACCAGGAAGGCCAGCGGGTGAAGCTGGACTTCCCGGTAGATCAACGGCAGCACCTCCTGACCGGTACGGTCGACGACGCCCCGCAGGCCGTCCCGCTCCACCACCGCCAGGCCTTCCTCGGTGAACCCCGTGATGTAGCTACCGTCGGCCCGTGCGGTGCAGATGGCGTCGTACTCGAACGGCACGACAACCTGCCCCCGCAGATCCAACGCTCCCCAGCCGCCTTGACCGGGGCGTACCGCGGCTAGACCACCGTGGAACGGTCGGACATCCACGTAGTGTCCCGGGGGGATCACCACCTGGTCAGCCGCGTTGATACCGAACCATCCTGTTGAGCGGTCCGCGCGTACCCACGCGACTCCCTGTGAGAACGGCGAGACGTGGTGGTAGCCGGCGTCGGTGCCGATGACGACCGTGCCGGACTCATCGATCAGTTCCCAGTACTCTCCGTTCTCTGGCAGGACCCAGGCGTACCCCTCGGTGAAGGGGTACACGTCCCGGTAGGTCGCCGGTACCAGAGGGTCACCGTCGGGGGTCTCGAAGCCGTACCGGCGGAACATTTCGTGGTAGTACGGTTGCGGCGGCGGGACGGTCCCCAGGATCTCGTTCCGGCTCCGCGGATACGGGCCGAACCCGGTTCCGCTGACCGCCTGGATGATGGTGTCGAACACCCGCTCCGCCGCTTCGAACAGGCCCTGGTCGCTGCCGCGGTTAGCCAGGGAGGCCTCGGTGTGGTTGAGGGCCTCCAGCAACCGGTCCTGCTCCAGGCAGCAAACGGCGGCGTGGTGATGGATCAAGGCGCGCAGCCGTCGGGGGATATCGGCGTCTAAGGCCAGGGTGTACAGTCGGTCAGCTTCCTCGTACTCTCCGCGCCACTGGTGGACGCGCGCCAGCCGGGTCTGGGCTAGCGCGATGCGGCGCGGCACCCGGGTGGTCTGGGCGTGCGTCAGCGCGAGTTTGGCGTCCCGCAGCGCGTCGTCGAGGTCGCCCAGGACACGATGTACCACGGCGCGCAACCCGAGCAGTCGTGCACGTCGCGCATGGTCCTCGGCGGTCCGTAGTCGCGCTGTCAGCCCATCCCGTATGGCGATCAGTTCCGTTGGATCATCGGTATATTCACGGAACGTCACAGGGTCGATCTGCCAGCGGTACCGGGATAGCGCTACCTCCGGATCAGCGGTCTTTTCTCTGATCTCGGCCGCTGTGCGGTTCACTCCGGTCACCCTGCCACGTGAAATTCGCGGGAACGTCTTACTGGTCCACGGTAGATTCACCAGCCCCTAGCTGGCGAAAGGAGAGAACGTGGGGCTCGATGTTCGAGCCTTCCTCGCCCTCACAAGCGCCGGATTCCGGCGCTGGTCAACATACCGCCAGGCCACCGCCGCAGCGGTGTTCACCAATAGCGTGTTCGGTTTCCTCAAGACATACGTCCTCCTCGCGGTGGCGTTGGGTGCCGGTGGAGCGGCGGTGGGTTACGACGGGCCGATGCTGGTCAGTTTTGTCTGGCTAGGCCAAGGACTGATCGGGGTGGTGATGCTGTGGGGGTGGACCGATCTGGCTGATCGGGTCCGCACCGGAGATGTGGTGGCTGACCTGCTGCGTCCCGTTAATCCATTGTGGACCTACCTAGCGGCGGATCTAGGAAGGGCCGGGTACGCGACCCTAACGCGGTTTCTGATACCGGTCGCCGTGGGGTTGGTGTATTTCGATTTCTTTCTGCCTACCCGGCCAGCAAGTTACGCACTGTTTACGGTGAGTGTGGCGCTGGCGGTACTGGTGAGCTTCACTTTCCGATACCTGGTGAATCTGACGGCGTTCTGGCTGTTGGATGTCCGCGGCGTCATGCTGCTGGCACAACTGATGATGGGAGCGCTGTCAGGGCTGTACCTTCCAATCCGATTTCTGCCGGATTGGTGTGAAAACGTGTTGTGGTACTTGACTCCCTTCCCATCGATGCTTCAAGCACCACTGGACATCTATGTGGAATACGGTGGGATCGGTACGCAATTGGCGATAGTGTCCGGCCAGCTGGCCTGGGTGGTCGTCGGTTTCACCGCGTGCGGGTGGCTACAGCGGCGCGCGGCGTGGAAGCTGGTGATCCAGGGTGGCTGACGCCTCAAGGGGAGCGGACATCCCAGCGGGAGCGGACTCCGGCGGTGTGCTTTCGGCGTACACCCGTCTGCTGGTGGCCCAGATCCGCAGCCAGACCCAGTACCGGCTTTCGTTTCTGGCGGATGTGGTCAGCACCTGCCTGATGTCGCTCCTGGACATTGTCGCGGTCCTGGTGCTGTTCCGCGTGACGCCTGCGTTGGGTGGGTTCTCCGGGCGGCAGGTACTGGTGATGGCGGCGATGGCGCTGCTGGCCTTCAGCCTCAGTGACCTGCTGGTCGGCAACGTTGAACGGCTGCGGTTTTACATCCGGACCGGCCTGTTCGATGTGGTCCTGCTGCGACCCCTCAGCGCTTTGGGGCAATTGCTGGTGATCGACTTCGCGCCCCGGCGGACCGGGCGGGTCGTCCAGGCGCTGGTGATCCTGGCGGTAGCGCTGTTCCTTGTGGACATCGATTGGTCCGTGGCGCGGGTGGCGATCCTGGTGGTGACCCCGTTGGCGGGAAGCCTCATCTTCGCCAGCATCTTTGTGGCCGGAGCCACGGTGGCGTTCTGGTGGGTGGAGTCCGGGGAGTTGGCCAACGCCTTCACCTATGGCGGGCGGGACTTCACGACCTATCCGGTGAGTGTCTACTCAGGATGGTTCCGGAGGTTGTTCGCGTACGGACTCGGTTTTGCTTTCGTGGCCTACTACCCGGCGCTGTTCCTCCTGGACGTTCCCGATCCCTTGGGGGCGCCCATCTGGCTGGGCTGGGGCACTCCTGTGGTGGCGCTCCTGGCGATGACGGTAGCCGCGTGCGTATGGCGTACCGGGGTCCGGCATTACCGCAGTACGGGTTCCTAAAGGTTCCTGAAGGACAGTCAAGGAGAGCCGTGGCGATCATCGAGGCGGAGGAGCTGCGCAAGGAGTTCGTGGTCTGGCGCAAGGTCGGACGGCTACGGCGCCAGCGGCAGGTGGTGTCCGCCGTTGACGGAGTGAGTCTGCGGGTGGAGCAGGGGGAGACCCTCGGTTACCTGGGCCCCAACGGTGCGGGGAAGTCGACCACGTTGAAGATGTTCACCGGTGTCCTCGCGCCCTCCAGCGGCCGGTTGCGGGTGTGCGGTCTGGAGCCGGTGTCGCGTCGCGTCCAGCTCACCCGCCAGATCGGTGTCGTATTTGGACAGCGCTCTCAGCTGTGGTGGGATCTGCCGTTGCGGGACTCATTTGCTCTGCTGCGTCACGTCTTCCGCATACCGCAGGCCGAGCACGCCGCGCGGCTGGCCCAGTGCCGCGAACTGTTGGGATTGGACGAGTTTTTAGACACCCCAGTCCGGCAGTTGTCCCTTGGCCAGCGGATGCGGGGCGAGTTGACGGCCGCGCTGCTGCATGGCCCTCGGGTGCTTTTCCTGGACGAGCCCACCATCGGCCTGGATGTGGTCAGCAAGCAGGCGGTCCGCGCGTTTCTGACGCAGCTGCGTGATCAGGGCGAGGTCACGGTGGTGCTGACCACCCATGACCTGGCGGACATCGAACGGTTGTGTCGACGACTGGTGATCATCGATCACGGTCGGGTGGTGCACGACGGCAGCCTGGAAGCCCTGCACGCCCGGTACGGCTCCCGACGGCGAGTGGTGGTGGACCTGGATGCGCCGTGGGAGCAGGTTCCCGGGCTGTCTGGAGCGGTCGTCGAGGCGGTCGAGGCGGAGGGACACCGGGTGACCTTCAGCCTGGCAGAAGGCGTAACCGCTGGACACGTGATTACGCAGTTGGCGGGGTACGCGGCGCTACGTGACATCTCCATCGTGGAGCCCGACATCGAGGAGGTCATCGCCCGCCTGTACGCGGCATCGGACGACGCCCGGTCAGTGGCGTCAGGGTGATGCGAGGGCACCGCAGATCACGGCAATTCCACGTAGCTGAACTCTGATAGGTGGCACAGATAGGGGAGCTCAGGACGCAAAGCGACTTTTAGCGTATGAGGCGCCGCGGTCAACGAAACAGACAGCGACAACCGGAGAGCCACGGGAGAGACGACGATGAGCGAAGGCTACGTGGGGGACCTGGAGAGCGAGAGCTACAGCGAGGAGCTCGTTACCGACGACGAAGTCGTCATCGAGGGCGGCACCGAGGTGATGGACCTCGACGGCGACGGATACGTCGACACGATCGGTGTCGATGCTGATGGTGACGGCAACTACGAGATGATGGGCGTCGACACCGACGGTGACGGGTTCTTCGACACGGTAAGCGCCGACACTGACGGCGACGGGTACCACGACACGGTGGCTTTTGACGCTGACGGCGACGGTTACTTCGAGACGGTGGGCTTCGACACCGACGGCGACGGTGAGCTCGACCACTACAGCGAGGGGTTCGCTGACGACGCGCTCCTCGACGAGGGGTACACCGACTCCTACGAGCCCGAGAGCGACACCAACCTCGAACTGAGCGAGATCGTTACGTTCTGACGGATAAAGACGCTGAGCTGCTACCAGCCGCAGCAGTGGCGATAACAACGTGGGGGCGACCGGTTCTGGTCGCCCCCATCGTCATATCGAGATGCGTCGCAGTGTTACGCGAAATCTCCAATGTGGACATCTCCAGTGTGGAGCCTGACCTCGAGGAGGTCATCACCCGCCTGGACACGGCATCGGAGGACACGTGTCGGTGTCGCCGCGTTGATGCCAAACCCCAGATCAACAGACCCCGGAGCAATCCGGGTAGGTGGCATAGATAGGGGAGCCCGGAGCGTAAAGCAGCCTTTAGCGTATGGGTGTCACGGTCAAGGAGACAGACATCGACAACTAAAGGGCCACGGGAGAGACGATGACTGAGATTTACGTGGGAGACCTGGACGGCGACGGCTTCGACGAGGAGATCATCACCGACGGAACCACCTACGTCGCGGACACCGACGGCGACGGCTACTACGACACGGTGGGCGTCGATGTCGACGGCGACGGTGACTTCGAGTACTACGGCGAGGACAACACCGGCGACGGATACATCGACTACGAAGAGCACGACATCGACAACGACAACTGGATCGAAGAGGGCGAGATCAACACCTACTGATGGGGCGAGGAGGCGGGCCATCCGGCCCGTACCAGCGACAACAGGCTCGATGGAGGGGCGACCAGACCTGGTCGCCCCTCCATCGTCATATCGACGTATCGGCGCCGGTCAGAGCGGCTGAACCGTTGTCCGGTGGTGGGACGGGTGGGGTCAGAAACTCTCGAACAGGTGAGGGGTCGCCGGCGGGAAGAGGGTGCGCAGCGCCTGCTGAGCCTCAGCGTCGAAGACACCCCAGCCGTGGTGCACTACCTCCTCGGGGTCGAGGACGCCGTACACCAGGGCCGCGAATCCGGAAGGCGTCAGGGCCACGGTGCCCTCCCCACCTCGGGTCACCTCCAACCGACCATCCTGACTGGACAGCCGGAACCGACCACCCGCGGCGGGCAGCGTCTCGTCCTGGATCGCCACATCGACCGACCCGGCCCCCACCACCAGGCCGTTGAGTCCTTCGGGGCGAAGGACCCGGACCATGGGCGCGTTCTGCAACGGAGTGCTGATGACCCGCTCCACCGTGACGTCCAGGTCGATGTGCCATAGCTCCGGCCGCGCATCGGCGGGTACCTGTAGTGCGACCTCCGTGACTTGATCGGTGTGGTGGGCCAGCCAACGCAACAGCGACTCTCGCGCCCGCAGATCGATGCTGAATAGCCCGTCGGCGACGAGTTGACCACCGAAGTGCGTGATCTCGTACGGGAGGGCGCCGACCACGGTCCCATCCCGGTGCGCCAGGGCCAGCCACCGTTCCCGCTCGAGCAATGAGCCGGTCGCGGCTGGATCCCGCAACGCCATGCCGTGCTGGTCGCGTTGCAGCACCGTCAGGAGCGTCCAGAAATCCTTAAAGCCGTCCGCCAACGACGACAGGGTGACGTCATCGAACGCCTGATCCGGCTGGCGTATCCAACGGGCGAGCTGTCGAGGGTTGAAACGGGCCTGAGCGGGTTTGGGTAGTCCGGCGTACCCGAAGCGTTGGTAGAAAGAGGGGCGGAAGGGGTACAGGGCCGAAACCACCTGTCCCTGCTCATACATGTCCTCCAGCACCCGGAGCAGCAGGGTGCGCGCGTACCCCTTACGGCGCGCCGTGGGGTGTGTGGCGACGTGCGCCACCCCACCCATCGGCAGGAGCGCCCCACGAACGTTCTGGGTCATCGGGATGACCGATGCGGTCGCCAACGGCTGTCCCGCGTCGAACGCCACATGGATACGCCAAGCCTCACGGTCTTTGACCAGACGCTGCCAGTGCTCCATGTCGGTCGGGCGTGGACTGGCGTAGAAGGCGTACGCGCTCAGCGGCAACGCACTGGTCAGCAACTCATCGCCTTGGACCAGCCGGATCTCAGTCATCGTCGGGTCTCGGTGGGTTGGTGGATCGGGATCAGAGAGTCGGCATCAGATCGCATCACCCACCTTCACCCGGGGCCGAGGCACCCGCAGCCGTCGGAAGGTGATGGAACGCGTGATCGCGTAGAAGTACAGGCTGCCGCGTCGCTGGGTGGTCTTCGGGAAGCGCTGCCAGACCAGCTGCCTGACTCGCCGACAGATCAGGACGCAGTCGATCACAAAGGAGATCATCAGGACGATCCAGAACAGCTGGGCGGCCAGCTGGATCTGCAGCGGCATCGCCGGCGAGGTGCCGACCAGGATGATGAACGCGCCGACGAAGAACCAGGTGCCGACGTTGCGTCGGGCGTCCACTAGGTCCCGGACCAAGGCCCGCTCGGGCCCCTGGTCACGGGGCAGTAGAGCACTGGGATCGCCCCGCATCATCGCTTCCCGCGCGGCGGCGCGCTCGGCACGCTGCCGTTCTCGCCAGCGTCGGTAGGCCTCCTTGCGGTCCTTGGGAGGCGGCTCGACACGCCGGCGGTTGGGCTGCCGTTTGGGGGTGGGCCGCCCCTTGCCCGGCGTGTACGCGCGGGATTTCACACCCGCGCGTACCGGTGTCGCGTTAGCCCCGGAGGCAGACGCGTCGTTGTTTGACGCGGCGTCCGACGTCTCGGGGGTGGATGTCTGGGTGTCGCTGTCAGTGGTTTTACGACGGAACAGGGAGGGCACGTGCCGAGGGTATCTGAGAGCTTCGGAAACGTCTGGTGCGGCTTGCTCCGGCCAGCTTTGATGACACCCATGGGGCATGTGGTGACCGACGGCCGGCTGGTGATCAGGCCAGACTCGGCCTGGCGGCGGCCGATCGTACCGCTGGCGGGATTGCTGTTGCTGGCGGCGGTGGCGGTCCCGGCGTACATGGTGCTGTTCACCGACCGAGGGGCGAGCGCCTCTTTGGTCTTCTGGCTGCTGGCACCGATGGCCGTGGGGGCGTGCGCGTTGTGGCTCATCTTCGCGGTCTTCGACAAGAGTCGACGGGCCGTGATCATCGGGGGCGATGGGCTGCGTCTGCGCTACGGCTTCACCGAACACTGGTACGCCTGGCCTGATGTGCGGGAGATCGAGGTGCGGCCCCGCCCAGGCAAGGGGGGATCTCTGGCGCTGTGGCTGCGTCTGGCCACGGGGAGCGGCCAGATCGTGCTCCGCCCGCTGGACGCGCGGGTGGGGCAACGGGCGGCCCAGACGATCGCCGAGTTCGGCGCTCCCCACGGAGTGAAGGTGTTCCTGGCCTGACGCCTCGAGTTCCCCGCGCGAGATAGCTGGTTCATGAATATCTGGTTCATGAGTTGTATCGCGAGGGGGATTTATGAAGGAAACACCCGATCAGCAGATAGTGAACATCCAGTCGATCTTGTGCAAATAGCGAATATTAGGCGTGAGTGGTAGCGTTCTCCCAGGCCTTCCTCATAGGGTGCGGTAGCGCTTCGTGAGGAGGTCGCATGCGCGCGGTGACGATACGCGGGCACGGAGGGCCGGAGGTGCTCACCCTGGAAGAGGTGGAGCAGCCACGGCCAGGGCCCCATGACGCAGTGGTGGAGGTCACCGTGAGCGGGGTCAATTTCATCGACGTCTACCACCGAACTGGGATGTACACGGCGGCGTTGCCTTTTATCCCGGGCGTCGAGGCGGTCGGCGTCGTTCGAGAGGTCGGCGATCAGGTCACGCAGGTACGGGTGGGTGACCGGGTCGGCTGGGTGAAGATCCTGGGAGGGTACGCCGAGCGGGCGGTGATCCCCGCCGAACGATTGATTCCGCTGTCGCCGTGGGTGAAGGACGAGGAAGCGGCGGCGGTGCTTCTCCAAGGCATCACTGCTCATTACCTGACACACGACACCTACCGCATCAAGCCGGGGGATACCGCCCTGGTTCACGCCGCCGCCGGCGGGTTGGGCATGCTGCTGACCCAGGTGATCAAACTTCGCGGTGGTCGGGTGATCGGGACGGTCTCCAGCCCGGAGAAGGAGAAGCAGGCACGGGAGGCTGGAGCCGACGACGTGATCCGCTACACCGAGGTGGATTTCGCCGCGGAGGTGCGGCGGCTCACCGGCGGTGAAGGGGTGGCAGTGGTGTACGACGGCGTGGGGCGGGCGACGTTCGAAGGCAGCCTGGCCAGCCTGCGTCGCTGCGGGGTACTGGCGCTCTACGGGCAAGCCAGCGGGCCGGTCTCCGCCGTATCACCGAGTGAGTTGGCCCAGGCGGGGTCGGTTTATCTGACCCGACCTCGTTTGAGTCATCACATCGCGACCCGTGCTGAGCTGTTGGGGCGGTCAACAGCCGTGCTGAACTGGGTGAGCAGTGGTCAGCTCCAGGTTCATATCGGGGGACGGTACTCACTGGAGCAGGCGGCTGTTGCGCATCAGGCCCTGCAGGGCCGGCACAGCGTCGGCAAGCTCCTGCTGTATCCATAGACGCGTACGCGTACCCACACGTCATCCGTGATCTTCCGCGGCGGGCGTCTGACGCTGGGCCACGCCGCGGAAGATCACATCACCCAGAAGCTCACAGCGACTTAAAGGGGCCAGCCCACAGAGGTGAGGAGCGGTGGGGATCTGACCGGAAGCCGTCAGGGACGTTCGATGTGGGCGCCGAGAGCGGTGAGCTTGGCCTCGAAATCCTCATAACCGCGGTTGATCAAGCTGACCCCGTACACCCGGGAGGTGCCCTCCGCGGCCAGCGCCGCGATGAAGTGGCTGAAACCACCCCGCAGGTCCGGGATCTCCAGATCCGCCGCGTGCAGTTTGCTCGGGCCCGAGATTACAGCGGAGTGCAGGAAATTGCGCTGCCCGAACCGGCACGGGGTCGAGCCCAGGCATTCCCGATACAGCTGGATCGTGGCCCCCATTTTGACCAGGGCCTCGGTGAACCCGAAACGCTGTTCGTACACGGTCTCGTGCACGATCGACAGCCCACGCGCTTGAGTGAGCGCCACCACCAGCGGCTGCTGCCAGTCGGTCATCAAGCCCGGGTGGACGTCGGTCTCTAACGCCACCGCCCGCAGCTCACCACCCGGGTGCCAGAACCGGATGCCGCCCTCCGGGGAGTCGTCCACCTCGAAGGCGCCCCCGATGGTGCGGAAGACGTTGAGGAAGGTGCTCATGTCCACCTGGCGGGCGCCGCGTACATACACGTCTCCGTGGGTGGCGAGCGCCGCACACGCCCAGCTGGCGGCCTCCAGCCGGTCCGGCAACGGACGGTGCCGGTACCCGCTCAGGCTGGGGACGCCCTCGATCCGCAGCACCCGGTCGGTGTGCACATTGATGATCGCGCCCATCTTCTGCAGGACGCAGATCAGATCGATGATCTCCGGCTCGACCGCGGCGTTACGCAGCTCAGTGGTGCCCTCGGCACGCACCGCGGTGAGCAGCACCTGCTCGGTGGCGCCGACACTGGGGTAGGGGAGGGTGAGCTTGGCGCCTCGCAGGCCACGCGGCGCCGCGATGTGCAACCCTTCGGGGGTTTTATCGACGACCGCGCCGAACTCCCGCAGCGCGTTGAGGTGGAAGTCGATCGGCCTGTCGCCGATGCGGCAGCCGCCCAGGTTGGGGATGAAGGCGCGCCCGAGGCGGTGCAACAGTGGACCGCAGAACAGGATCGGGATTCGGCTGGAACCGGCGTGCACGTTGATCTCATCGACGTTGGCCTCTTCCACATTGGAAGGGTCGAAGATCAGTTCGCCGTCGGGTCCTTCGCTGACTCTGACCCCGTGCAGCTCCAGCAGGCCACGGACCACTTCGACATCCCGAATACGGGGAACGTCATACAGCCGGCTTTCCGACTCACCTAGCAGCGCGGCCACCATGGCCTTACTGACCAGGTTTTTCGCACCACGTACCCGGATCTCACCGTGCAGCGGTGTGCCGCCATGCACGACGAGGACGTCGTCGGTCATCGCTGTCCCCTCGCTTGTCGGGAAATTTCTGGATCCTGTGATCACGGGTGTCTTGTGAGGGCGTTCGGGCGGTCCGCGGAGCGAGGATAGCCCTTACCCCACCGGCGCGGGGTGCACACTCAGTTATCGGACAGTGGGGTAAGTCCTTCGCGAAGGACATCGTCGTCGTCCTGTCACATTTACCCCCACTGCAGTTCCCGCCCGGCTGCTCGTCCAGTGTCACGCCGGGGCGTACGTCGCAACCGTCCACCCCCGGTGTTCAACCTGCGGGACTACGGTGATCGGTTACTGATACTCCCCGAAGATCCGGATTTGCGGCTCAATTGATGAGGGAAAGATCACGAAAGAGGAGCGGGTGGGGCGGCGGGGGGAGCGACGTGAGGCGGTTCACTAGGGGACATGCGTGTGGTGATCTGCCCGGACAAGTTCGCGGGCACCCTGTCGGCTCCTCAGGCGGCCTCAGCGATCGCGGATGGTTGGTCCTCCGCGGCACCCACCGATGAATTGATCAGCCGCCCTCTGGCCGACGGAGGGCCTGGATTCATCGACGTCCTCGCCGACAGCCTCGAGGGCGAACGCATCCCGGTGTCCACCTGCGACCCGCTCGGCAGACCCGTCGATGGCGCCGTCTTCGTCACCAGGGACGGAACGGCGTATGTCGAAAGCGCCCAGGCCTGCGGGCTGCATCTGCTCACCCCCGAGGAGCGGGACCCCAAGCGGACGACGTCGTACGGTCTGGGCGTACTGCTCGTCGCCGCTGTCGAGACCGGGGCGCGGACGGTCGTCATCGGTCTGGGCGGCTCAGCCACCAACGATGGTGGGGCCGGGATGCTCACGGCCTTGGGGGTCACGCCTCTCGATGAGGCGGGGATGGCGTTGCCCTACGGGGGCGCGGCATTGGCGTTCTGCCACCGGTTGGTCGGCCTGCCCCGGCTCCGACAGGTGACGCTGGTGGCCGCCACCGACGTGGACAACCCGCTGACCGGCCTCCACGGCGCCTCAGCGGTCTTCGGGCCCCAGAAGGGCGCCACCCGCGAGGATGTGCTCACACTCGACGCCGCGTTGGAGCACTTCGCCGGGATCCTGGAGCGGGACCTACCAGGCTGCCCGCAGGGGATCGCACAGCTGCCCGGGGCCGGGGCAGCCGGAGGGATCGGGGCCGCGCTGTTGGCGCTCGGGGCTCGTCGGGAGTCGGGTCTGGGACTGGTACGCCGACTCGTCGGATTAGACCGGGCGGTGGCGGAGGCTGACCTGGTGATCACCGGGGAGGGCAGCTTCGACTTCTCCTCCCTCCGCGGCAAAGTGACGGCCGGCGTGGCGGAGGTGGCCACCGAGCACGGCGTACCCTGCCTGGTCCTCGCCGGTCGTGTCGAGATCAGCCGCCGGGAGGCCGCCGCGGCCGGGATCACCGCCGCCTACGGGCTGGTTGACCAGCCGGGAGGCCCGGAGCGCGCGCTGGCCGAACCGGCCGCCGCGTTGCGGGACATGGCTGCTCGAGTAGCCGCCGGGTGGAGCCGGTGATCCTACCCAACACCGGAGGGAGACAGATCACCCCTCTGGTCGGTGTGAGTGTGCGAACATGGGGAATGGCGCTAGGGGTAAACCTGTTCGCCTGGATGGGACACCTGACTACCCCGGCAAACAATCTGGCACGAGGAGCAACCACGTGACTGTTCAGCAGACCACCGAGCAGACCGAGCAGAGCCGCAGCATCGTGCTTACCGCTGCCGCCGCTGAGAAGGTCAAGGCTCTGCTCGCTCAGGAAGGCCGCGACGATCTGCGCCTGCGGGTGGCGGTGCAGCCGGGGGGTTGTTCCGGGCTGCGCTACCAGCTCTTTTTCGATGAGCGTTCGCTGGACGGGGACGTCGTGGATGACTACGACGGCTTTGAGGTCGTTGTAGACCGGATGAGCCTGCCGTACCTCACGGGCGCCACGATCGACTTCGTGGACCAGATCGACCGCCAGGGCTTCACCATCGACAACCCCAACGCCACGGGTTCGTGCGCCTGCGGCGACTCCTTCCACTGATCCTGGGTCTTTTACACCGTCATCAACGAACAAGCCGCGGACCTTACCCATGGATCCCGGACACGGATCCGCTACCCGATCGGTCCTGTCGGTCGGGAACGTGTCTTTTGAGGTTTTTGGAGGCCGCGTACCGCAGTGAGCAGATATCGACACTGGGGTACGCGGCCTTTGACCTGCCGGTGACCACCGAGTTGATGGATTCTCGAGTGGTAACGGGTACTCTGGCGCGGCCTTGTTCTCCGTTGACCAGGGGTTTGGAATGAAGATCGCAGTCACGGGCTCGATTGCCACCGACCATTTGATGCACTTCCCCGGCAGGTTCGTCGAGCAGCTGATCCCCGATCAACTCCACAGAGTCTCCCTGTCATTCCTGGTGGACGACCTGGTGGTGCGTCGGGGTGGCGTGGCGGCCAACATCGCGTTCGGTATGGCCCAGCTGGGGCTGCGTTCAACCCTGATCGGCGCGGTCGGAGCAGACTTCGACGACTACCGCTCCTGGCTGGAACGGCACGGGGTGGACTGCGAATCAGTGCACGTCTCCGAGGTGGCGCACACCGCGCGTTTCGTCTGCACCACCGACGATGACCTCAACCAGATCGCCTCTTTCTATGCGGGGGCGATGACCGAGGCGCGCAACATCGAACTGTGGCCCACCGCCGAACGGATCGGCGGACTGGACCTGGTGGTGATCAGCGCTAACGACCCTGAGGCGATGCTGCGGCACGCCGAGGAGTGCCGGCAACGCGGCTACCCCTTCGCCGCCGACCCCTCACAGCAACTCGCCCGCATGGACGGCGCCGATGTGCTCCGTCTGATCGAGGGAGCGGACTACCTGCTCAGCAACGACTATGAGAAGGGGTTGCTTGAGAACAAGTGCGGCCTGTCCGACGCGGAGGTCCTTGACCTGGTCCGCATCCGGGTGACCACCCTCGGCAAGCACGGGGTCGAGATCACCGGCAAGGAGATCGAGCGGATCCACGTCCCCAGCGTCCCGAACGTCAACCCTCAGGACCCGACGGGAGTTGGTGACGGGTTCCGGGCCGGTTTCTTCGCCGGGCTGTCGTGGGGGTTGTCCCTGGAACGCGCCGCGCAGGTGGGCAACCTGCTGGCGGCTTTCGTGCTGGAGACGGTCGGCACCCAGGAGTACACCATCAAGCCCAACGAGTTCTGCGAGCGCCTGGCTGAGGTCTACGGACCGGAGTGCGCGGCCGAGGTCGAACCGCATCTACCTGCGTGATCCAGGGCGGTTACCTGAACCCCCGTCCAGGGATGTGTAGTCAATCGAGTAGTCTCGCCTGCGGTGGTGACTGTGACTGTGCGGTCGCCACCAAACGGTGGCCGTAATCCTCACGGCCACCCGGCGAGGCAGCCCGTTGAGGAAGGCAGGCGCAGGTGGTCGCAGGTCCGTCACTTTCGACCCGTACCCGTCGTTCCTGGTCACGGGGGGTCAGCCTGGCCGTGACGGCCGCTTTCACGCTGGTGGCGCTGTCCGGCTGCTCGTTCTCCGACGTTTTCGCCTTCGGCTGGCCGGAAGGCATCACCCCTCAAGCCGAACGCATGTATGACATGTGGGTCGGTTCGGTGATCGCCGCGCTTGTCGTTGGCGTGTTCGTGTGGGGTCTGATCTTCTGGTGTGTGGTGCGCTACCGCAAGCGCGGTTCAGAGCTGCCACCCCAAACTCGTTACAACCTGCCGCTGGAGATCCTCTACACGGTGGCGCCGTTCCTGGTGATTGCCGTCCTGTTCTACTACACGGCGATCATCCAGAGCTACGTCGACGAGACCAGCGAGGATCCCGACGTCACTGTCGAGGTGGTGGGCTTCCAGTGGAACTGGGAGTTCATCTACACCGGCACTGAGGGCCCCGACGGAGAACCCATCTCGACCCTGGGAACCGACGACTACATCCCAGTCCTGGTGCTTCCGGCTAACCGGACGGTCCAGTTCATCGAGACCAGCCCGGACGTCATTCACTCTTTCTGGGTGCCCGAGCTGCTGTTCAAGCGGGACGTGATCCCCGGCTACGAGAACCGGTTTGAGGTGACACTCCAAGAGGAGGGCGCCTACGTGGGCCGGTGTGCGGAGCTGTGCGGTACCTACCACGCCCAGATGAACTTCGAGCTTCGGGTGGTCAGCTGGGAGGAGTACCAGCAGTTCCTGGAGTTGAGGGCCGAAGGCGCCAGCACGCCAGAAGCGTTGGAGGCGATCGGCGAGGAGCCCTACGCCGTCACGACCCGTCCGTTCGACACCGAGCGCGATTCGCGCGAAGCATCCTGAGAGTGAACCGATGAGAACCGAGGCGCGGATCTTCAATCTTGTCGCGATGTTCTTGTTCCTCGCGGCGGGAACGTACGCGTGGTGGACCGACGCCGAAATGGGCGAGGTCGACCTCATCGGGACCGTGGTCCTGATCCTCTCCGGGGTGCTGCTGGCCATGTGCGGCCTGTACTTCGGCTTCATCGCGCGTCGTATCGACCCTCGTCCCGAGGACCGGCCTGACGGTGAGATCGCTGAGGGCGCCGGCGAGATCGGCTTCTTCAGCCCCGGGAGCTACTGGCCGCTGGGACTGGCCCTCGCCGTCATCGTGGCTGGTGTTGGGGTCGTCTACTGGTGGCTGTGGCTGATCGCTCTCGGCCTGCTCGCCGTCATCATGGCGGCTGGTGGACTGCTGTTCGAGTACTACACCGGTACTCGGCGAGGCGTTCACGAGTGAGGCCGTAGAGGCGGAAGGACACCGCGTTTTAAGGACATAGGAACGCAAACAACAGGGGTACGCCCACCGTGACGGCGTGTCATGCCGCGGTGGGCGTACCCCTGTTTGGTACGCCGTGCCGTCACCCTCATCCTCACCCTCATCCATGGGTGAGGCGCCGCCCGCACCAGCAGCGACATGCCCACCTCACCATGGGGCGGGCGCCGTGGGCCGACACAGCGTCGGTGCTCAAAGGGTCAGGGCAGAGATGATGTCCACTTGACCGCCGAAGTCGTCAGGACCGCCGAAGCCGCCATCGGGGCCTGTCTGCTCGGAGGATGGGGTGGTCTCAGACGCATCAATCACCTGCACGTTGGCGGTCTCGACACCGCAGGCGTCATAGTGCGCCATCTGAGACCTGAGTAACAGTGAGCCGAGTCCGACACTCGTGCTGAGGTACAGCAGCGAGTGCAGCGGATAGACCGCGTCAAGCCGTCGGACCTCCTCGCTGTGGGCGCTCTGGGCGAGGGCGGCCCGCCGCCGCCGTGCGTCAAGCAGCCAATCCAGATCACGCGGCATATAAACCTCCCACGCCGCTGCGTGCGGACCTGACAGGGGAATCGGCTCCGAGCGCGATGCCACCGTTCCCACCAAACCGCCCACCGGGTCCGGCTTTATGTCCGTCCTGACAAGGCAGCCGCTCACAGGCTGACACACCAGTGCAAGGTAACCGGCAAAGCCCAATTGTCACGTGAGAAACACCCCCGCCCGACCGTGCCACAGCACGGCCGGGCGGTGTGGGAATTGCTCTGTCCTGGCGTGTCCTGTGTTTTCGTACGTCCGGCGCGGTTCTAACCGTTAGCGACCCGTACCCAGGTCTCCAGCGTGCGCGCCGCCGCGCCCGAGTCGATCGCCTCTGAAGCGCGTGCGATGCCGCGTCGCAGGTTCTCTTCGAGGTCGCCGTTCAGTCCTTCGTGGGCGGCCAAAGCCGCGGCGGCGTTGAGGACTACGGCGTCCCGGACCGGTCCAGGCTCACCAGCCAACACCCGACGGGCGACCGCGGCGTTGACGGTGCGGTCGCCGCCGCGCAGATCACCGGGCACCGAACGCGGGATCCCCAGATCGACGGCGTCCACCAGTCGTTCTTCGACCTTGCCGCCTGAGACCACCCACACCCGGGTGGGGGCGGTGGTGGTGAACTCGTCGAGCCCGTCCTCACCGCGCGCTACCAGCACCGAGTGGCCTCGTTCGGCGAACACCTCAGCCATCACCCGGGCCATCCGGGGGTCGGCACACCCGATAGCGCCGGCCGGCGGCTGCGCCGGGTTGGACAACGGCCCCAGGAAGTTGAAGAAGGTCGGCACTCCCAGCTCGCGCCGTGGACCGCTGGCGTGCCGCATCCCGGGGTGGTAGCGGGGCGCGAAGCAGAAACCGATGCCGGCCTCATGGACGCAGCGGAGTACCTCCTGCGGCCCCAGATCCAGGGGGATACCCAGCTCCTCCAACAGATCCGCGGCGCCGCAGCTGGACGACGCGGCCCGGTTGCCGTGTTTGACCACCGGTACTCCCGCACCGGCGACCACCAGCGCCGCCATGGTCGAGATGTTCACGGTATGCGCCTGGTCACCGCCGGTGCCGACCACGTCCACGGCCGGGATGTCCAACGGGACCCGGGTGGCGTTGGCCAACATCGCCTCGGCCAAGCCGGAGATCTCAATCGGAGTCTCGCCTTTAGCGCGCAGCGCGACCGCAAAACCAGCGATCTGGACAGGGGAGGCCTCACCGGCCATGATCTCGCGCATCGCCCACGCGGTGTCCTCAGCGGACAGCGAGGCGCCCTGTAACAGGGTGGACAACAGGCGGGGCCAAGTCCGATCGGCCATCGACCCCCTCCTTTTAACGACCGCTGGACAGCGCGCCGGCACGCCGACGCAGCAGGTCCGCGACGGTCTCAGCGGTCTCCACCGGGTCCAGCGGGTGCAGCAGGACAGCGTCGGCGCGAGACCAGGCCGCCAACCAACGGTCGGCTGCCCGGGCGATCACCACACAGATGGTGGGGCAGTCGGAGACCTCGTCACGCAGTTGACGAGCGATCCCCATGCCCCCAGCCGGCCACGCCTCAGCGTCGAGGAGCAGCAGGTCGAGGTCGGTGTCGTTGACCAGCCTGATCACCTCGTCGTGGGTGGCGGCTTCCACAAAGTTCACCCGGACATCCGAGGCGGGGCGCCGTCCGATCGCCAGGCGCATACGGTCCCGGATGGCGGCGTCATCGCTGTAGAGCAGGATGGTGTAGGTACGGGCCTCGGTGGCGCTCATGATCTTGTGCTCCCAGGCGCGTGCGGGTACCGGAAGGGGTACTGGAAATTCTGATATCCGGGAGCCTACTCGCCGCGGGGAGCGACGTCGTTCCGGCATGTCAGACCGGACCCCCGCGCGCCGGACCTGTAGCCACCCGCAATAATGACCAGCGTGACTGCGGCCCCAGCTCTTCCCCAGAGTCAGATCCACTCCCTGACACGGCCGAACATGGTCAGTGTCGGCACGATCGTCTGGCTCTCCAGTGAGCTGATGTTCTTCGCGGCGTTGTTCGCCATGTACTTCTCGATCCGCGCCTCCGAGGCCGGTCCAGAGATGTGGGCGGAGAACACTCAGCATCTGAATTTGCCGTACGCGCTGACTTTCACGTCCATCCTGGTGGCGTCGTCCGTCACCTGCCAGTTCGGGGTGTTCGCCGCTGAGCGGGGTGACGTGTACGGAGTACGGCGCTGGTTCACGCTCACGTTCGTGATGGGCCTGATCTTCGTGCTCGGCCAGATCAACGAGTATCGGCAGCTGGTGCACGAAGGCATCACGATCAGCTCTGATGGCTACGGCTCAGTGTTCTATCTGACGACCGGGTTCCACGGACTGCACGTCTGTGGTGGCCTGGTGGCCTTCCTGCTGTTCATGATCCGCACCACACTGGCTCGGTTCACTCCCGCGCAGGCGACCGCGGCGATCGTGGTGTCGTACTACTGGCACTTCGTTGATGTGGTGTGGATCGCGCTGTTCGGAATGATCTACCTGCTGCAGTAAGGCCTGAGCGCGAAAACTTCAGTGGCCTATCACATACCGCCGTTCGTGCTTCATCAGACGTCGTCACAACAGGTGCCACGCTCCGACCAGATTTCAAAGGTGAGGCCATGACCGTTGTTCCCCCCGACCGCCCCCGCGGCCGGTTCGTCCGGTGGCTGGGTGTGACCGCCCGGACGCGCCGTCGACTGGGTAAGGCGGCGCGGCTGGTCGCCGCCCTGGCCCTGGTGGGCGGCATCTACACGGCCTTCGCGCCCGGTATCGAGGCGCAGGAGACCGGCGATCTGTCGGCCGCCGCGCAGGCAGGCCGGGAGCTGTACGAGAACAGTTGCGTCACCTGCCACGGGGAGAACGCCCAGGGCGTACCTGACCGTGGCCCCTCCCTGATTGGTGTCGGGGCGGCTGCGGTGGAGTTCCAGGTCACCAGCGGTCGGATGCCGATGGCGCGGCAGGAGGCGCAGGCGGAGCGCAAGCCGCCGATGTTCACCGATGAGGAGGCGCGGCAGATCGCCGCGTACATCCAGGAGCTGGGCGGCGGTCCAGTGATCCCGGAGGGCGACCTGGCGGCCGGGGGTGACTTGGCCGAAGGCGGTCAGCTGTTCCGACTCAACTGCGCCCAGTGTCACCAGTACGCCGGTAGCGGTGGTGCGCTTTCATCCGGCGCGTACGCCCCGGACCTGTACGAGGCGACCCAGCGACAGATCTACGGGGCGATGCTCAGCGGCCCGCAGAACATGCCGGTGTTCTCCGACAGCCAGCTTTCTCCGCAGGACAAGGCCGACATCATCGCCTACATCCAGTTCATGCAGAACGAGCAGGATCCAGGTGGTTGGGGAATCGGTCGTCTGGGGCCGTCTACCGAAGCCCTGGTGATCTTCCTGGTCGGCATGGTGTCCCTGGTGTTCGCGACCCTGTGGATCGCTGGCAAGTCGTGACACGGGTGAGCGGTACAGTCATGAGAAATGCGGAGAAGTCATGACCACGCAGACGGCTGACAGGGTGATGGCCGGCGGCGCCGAGGCCACCGCCACGGAGCCGATCGACGTCAACGACCCGTCGCTGTCCCGCTTCGACCTGGTTCGAGAGGGGATGCGCCGGGACGGCGTTGAGATCGTTTACTACGAGCCGCGGTTCCCGGTCCCGGGTACCAAGGAAGAGAAGCGGATCGTTCGATTCATCGCCTTCTGCTTCCTGATGACCGGAGTGGCGTCGCTGGCATTCCTGGCGGCCTTCATCTGGTGGCCCTGGGAGTACGAACCCGGCGCGAACATCAACAAGTGGTACACGCCGGTGCTCGGCATCACCATGGGTGTGGCGCTGCTGGGTATCGGTGTCGGGCTCACCGTGTGGGCCAAGAAGTTACTGCCCGACGAGGTGGTGGTGCAGGAGCGCCACGATGGCCCGTCACCCGATGACGAGCGCAAGATCACCGGTGCCACCCTGCTGCACATCGGTGAGGAGACCGGGCTGGCCCGTCGACCCTTGTTGAAGGGGGCGCTCACGCTGGGGCTGGCGCCGGTTGGCCTGATGGCGGCTGCGCCGCTGGTGGGTGGTCTGATCCAGCGCCCTGGTGACCTGTTGGTCACCACCGGTTGGGGACCAGGGGTGCGTTTGGTCCACGAAGACGGCACGCCCGTCCGGCCCGAGGACGTCAGCGTGGGTGGGCAGATAACGGTGTTCCCTGGAGTGCCGGGCGGCACAAGGGGTGCGACCGCGGGTGACTCCGCGACCCTGCTGATTCACCTGCGTCCGGAGGACGCGGAGGAGACGCGCCGCAACGCGCTGCCGATCAACCGGGGCGCGCAGTGGGGGAACTTCGTGGCCTACTCCAAGATCTGCACCCACGCCGGTTGCCCCGCTAGCCTGTATGAACAGCAGAGCAACCGGTTGCTGTGCCCGTGCCACCAGTCGCAGTTCCTCATCACTGACAACGCCCGCCCGGTCTTCGGTCCGGCGGCCCGGCGGCTGCCGCAGTTGCCGATCGAGGTGGACGAGGAGGGCTTCTTCGTCGCCAAGTCCGACTACCTGACACCAGTCGGCCCGTCATTCTGGGAGCGGGAGTGAGCACACGACGCCGATTCAACCCGAGGCAACTGCCGGCCAACGCCGCGGGAGCGATCGATGACCGGTTCCAGGTCGCCTCACCCCTGCGGAACGTCCTGAACAAGGTGTTCCCGGACCACTGGTCCTTCCTGCTGGGTGAGATCGCCCTGTTCTCCTTCATCGTGCTGCTGCTCACCGGGACGTTCCTGACCCTCTTCTTCGACCCGTCGATGGAAGAGGTCACCTACAACGGCAGCTACACGCCCCTGCAGGGCGTCGAGATGTCTCGCGCGTACGCCTCCAGCCTCGACATTTCCTTCGACGTGCGAGGCGGGCTGATCATGCGGCAGATGCACCACTGGGCAGCGCTGTTGTTCATGGCGTCGCTCATCGTGCACATGTTCCGCGTGTTCTTCACCGGGGCGTTCCGCAAGCCGCGTGAGCTCAACTGGGTGATCGGTATCACCCTGTTCGCGCTGGGTCTGTTCGAGGGTCTGTTTGGCTACTCGCTGCCCGACGACGGTCTGTCGGGTACCGGTATGCGCGTCACCTTCGCTCTGATCCAGTCGATTCCGATCATCGGTAGCTGGCTGGCGATCTCACTCGCCGGTGGTGAGTTCCCAGGAACGCTGCTGATTCCGCGGCTGTACATCGCGCACGTGCTGTTGATCCCGGGTCTCATCCTCGCCCTGATCGCCGTGCACGTGGGCCTGGTGTTCAAGCAGAAGCACACCCAGTGGCCGGGGCCGGGCCGGACCGAGCACAACGTGGTCGGCTACCGGATGTTCCCCAACTACGTGTCGAAGCAGATCAGCTTCTTCATGATCGTCTTCGCGGTGACCGCGCTGCTGGGTGGTCTGTTCCAGATCAACCCGATCTGGCTGTTCGGGCCGTACAACCCGGCGGTCGTGTCGGCGGCGAGCCAGCCCGACTGGTACGCGATGTTCCTCGACGGTCTGGTCCGGATCTTCCCGGCGTGGGAAACCAGATTCCTGGGCTACACGATCTCGCCGCTGTTCTGGGCCGGTATCGTCGGAATGGGTCTGATCATCACGCTCGCGGCGATCTACCCGTTCCTGGAGGCCAGGTTCACCAAGGACAAGGCGCACCACAACCTGCTGGAGCGGCCCCGGGACAACCCCAACCGGACCGCGCTGGGCGCCATGGCCATCACCTTCTACATGGTCCTGCTGCTCTCCGGCGTCAACGACGTCATCGCCGAGCGCTTCAACATCAGCCTCAACGCGATGACCTGGGCGGGCCGGATCGGTCTGCTGCTGTTGCCGCCGCTGGCGTACTACATCACGCACCGGATCTGCCTGGGGCTGCAGCAGCACGACCGCGAGGTGCTGGTCCACGGTGTGGAGACCGGCATCATCCGTCGGCTGCCCGACGGCCGCTTCGAGGAGGTCCACCAGCCGCTGGGCCCGGTGGACGAGCACGGCCACGGGCAGTTGGAGTACGCCGGCTGGGCGGTGCCGAAGAAGATGAACCGGCTCGGTGCCTTGGGCGCCGCGGTCAAGGGCTTCTTCGTCCCCATCGAGGGACCCACGCCTGACGGCAAGGGCGCTCCGCAGGCAGAACAGGTGGAAGCCGGTCAGAAGCGAGAAGAGGTCACGACAGGTCGTTGATCTGAGCTGGCCTGACCTGGTGCGTTGCGCCCCGTCTTCCGGTGGTGACGGAAGACGGGGCGCTCGCGTTATCTGCTCGCGTTATCGCACGCCATGAGGCGTTGCTGAGGCGCCTCCTGTTCGACCATCAGGAAGCGGGGGGTACGCGGAGCTCCTTAATGAAACGCGCGATCCGGCGAGCCAACGCCTCCCCCGCGCGGGTCCAGCGGAAGTGGTCCAACGGGCCGCCGGCTTCTGCGGTGTCATAGTGGTGCCACCGCACCGACGCGCGCTTGAGGAACCCGCATAACCGTTGAGTGGTCGTCTGCGGGGTGAGCCGGTCATTAGCCACGGTGATCGCCAGAACCGGGACGTCCACCGCGGCGAGCCCAGCGGCTGGATCGGTGCCGTTGAGGTGGGGTAAGCGGCCGCGTCGCGCCTCATGCACCCAATCCCGCATCACGCCGTGCGATTGGCGCCCGCCAAAACCGATGCCGGGCCAGTACCCCACCACTGCGCTGACCGGGTTCACGATGAAGCTGAACCCCAGCACCACCCACCGGTACACCGGACCGAAGCACCGCCAGTAGGGCAACCCACTGGCGGTCAGGACGACACCGGCGATCGGAGCCGGCGGACGCCGAGTAGCCAGGTACAGCAGCGCGATATGACCACCGAGGCTATGGCCGAGCAGAACGACCCGCCGGCCGTCGAGCTGAACGCCAGGATGGCGCAGAACCGCGTCCAGGTCGTCGACGAGGTCACTGAGCCCGTAACGGGAGGAGCGGGTCGGGGCAGGCGTGCTCGCTCCAGTGCCCCGCAAGTCATACACCACGCTAGATAACCCCTGTCGGGCCAACGCCTCGATGAACGGGGTGTAGTACCGCGCGGGCACCCCCATGGCGGGGATGAGCATCACGAGGGGCGCGGTGGGGTTGGGGTCGAGGATCCGGAGGCTCAACCGCTGACCATCCCGGTCGAGCCACTCCTGACGAGCGGCTGTCGGAGATTCGGATCCCACCGGCTGCAGGTCGGGGCCTGGCGAGCGGGCCGGATCCGTTGAACGGCCCGCGGGAGACGGCGACTCCGAGGCGGCGGGATCCGAAGGCTGGCGCGTACCGTCGTCGATCCTCATGCCGGGAAGTGTAGGGCCGATGCTACTGGCAGGTAACTAAGGGAAGCTCCACAGACCCACGCAGCGGCCGCCCTACGCGCCGACCGTGCGGCCTCAGTCGGAACCTCTTAACCAGAGTTTCTTAGTCGGAGTCGGTGAAGCCGATGGCGAACGCCTCCTCCAGGTCATGCCGTGAGTAGGCGCGGAAGGCCACGTGCGAATCCGTACGAATCACGCCCGGCACCTTGCTGATACGGCCGGCGACGATGTCGGCGATCTGGTCAAACTCTCGGACCCGGACCACCGCGATCAGATCGATCTGACCGGTGACCGAGTAGACCTCACTGACCCCGGGGATATCGGCGAGGGTCTGCGCGGTCTCGGGAATCGAATCTGGAGCGCATTCAATGAGCACGATCGCGGTGATCACGTCACTTCCCTTTCCGCTTCCTTGCGTCTCCGTGACGGGCAGCCATCGACCCTAGTCGAGGCGGGAACACCATGATCCAGGAGCCCAGCTCGTCGGTGGTCTCATCCACCCGCTGGGCTCCGGCTGGATGCGCGGACGGTCACCGTGAGGCGGGGACGGTGACACCGTCGTTGATCCGGATCACCTCCACCAGGTCTTCCTGTGGCCCGACCACCGCGCCGGGCCAGATCACGCAGCGAGTCACCCGTCCCGCCACCTGCGCCCCAGGGCCGATGACGCTCTGTCCGCCACTGGCGTGCAAATTGGCGGCCAGATAGTCCGCGGGGGTCCCGCAGTCGAAGTAGACGCCGGGGTAGCACACCAATTCCAGCTCCCCCCGCGCCTCGGCGGGGCGCCAGGCCGTATGAACCAGCTCGCCGGCCTGCGGGTCCAGGTCGGCGATGACCCGCCACGGCAGCAGTGACATGCCGGCGAACCGGTGCCCGGAGAACCCGCCCTCGCGGGCGCCCGGTACGACCAGCAGGCGCACCCGCGTACCGTCCCAGTCGGTGAGCATGCCGGCCACGTCGGGGCCGGGAGGTAGCTCGGACGCCAAATACGCGTCGGCGTTACAGATCAACGCCGGGCGTCCCGCGATCCACTCCCTCAGGTGGACCACACCACCCGTGGTGCCCAGTGGCCCCACCGGAGGGGGCGGCTCCACCGACAGGTGGGCCCGATCCCCGACATGGGCGACGATCTGGTCCCCCAGGTAGCAGGCGTTCACCGCGACGGTGTCGGGCCCCTTCAGCCCCAGGGCCTCTAACCGTGCCAGGGTTCGGTCCAGCAAGGGCACGTTATTGATGGGGCAGAGGGCCTTGGGGCGGTACGTGGTGAGGGGACGTAACCGCTGCCCTTCCCCCGCCGCCAGAACTACTGCGCAGATCTGGTCGCTCATCAGCCCATCTTCCCCGCCAGTGGGCCCAGGCCGTAACGGGCCAGCAGCCGCGCGGTCGGCCTGGTGAGCTGAGGGAGCGTGTCAGGGGCGAACCAACCGGTTTCCCAGACCTCGGCACCGTCGACCTGGATGTTGTGCTGGGCAGGATCCACCGTGGCCTCGAAGACCACGTCCACCCACCGCCCACGGGTGTGGATCACAGCGTTGGGGACCGCCTGCCTTAACGCGTCAGGGGACAGCTTGATGCCGGTCTCCTCGGCGAGCTCCCGGACGGCGCAATCTAAAGGCTGCTCACCGCGGTTGAGCAGCCCACCGGGGATGGTCCACCCGATCCCGGGCGGCTGGCGCAGTAATAACAACCGTCCCTGCGGGTCCCACACCAGGACGACAGCCCCCACGATGTAGCTGGGGACGAACAACCGGACGAGGCGGCGGCGCAGACGCCGAGGAAGCCGGTAGAAGATCTGGTACCCGACTTTGCGGGCGGCCGAGCGGCGCGTCGTCATCCCGCAAGCGTAAGAGGTGACCGGGGCGGAGCGACATCGAACCGGGAAGTGTCGGTCAGACCTTATCGACGATGGCGATGAGGCGCTCCGCCACCTCTTGGGCGGCGATTCGGCCTTCGGTCACGGCGACCAGCAGCGATTCGACCGTACCGTGCCCCATCGTGACGGCCAGGCTCCGGAGGGGGGCGTCGTCGAACAGGACCCGGTCATGCTGCCGCAACGCGAGAGCGATCGCGAGCCGACCCGCCTTGATTTTCTTGGTGAGGGCCTCGGACCCCGCGCCGCGGCTGTCGAACCACTGCCTGATCTGCAGCCGTGCCTGGGGAGTGCGGACCACCTCGAGCCAGTCCTCAGACGGGCCGGGACAGTCCGGGTCTCGGGCTGTGATGATCTCGACGACGTCTCCGTCCTCCAGCATCGCCGTCAGAGGCGCCAGGCGTCCGTTGACGTAGGCGCCGATGAGGCGGTTACCGATGTTGGGATCCAAGCTGTACGCGAGGTCGATCGGTGTGGCCTCGGCCGGCAGGAGGACTTGGTCCCCACCCATGGTGAAGACCAGGATCTGCTCCTCGGACAGGTCACAGCGCAGGGAAGCCAGGAAGTCGGAGGGATCGAGGGCCTCGCGTTGCCAGGCCAACAGGCGGTTCAGCCACTCCAGTTCCTCACTGGAGGCGGTGGCGCTGTCGCGGCCACCGCGGCTGCGGTCCTGCAGGTGGGCGATGATGCCGTACTCGGCGATGCGGTGCATTTTGTCGGTCCGGATCAGCGCCTCCAAGGGCTGATCGCCGGGACCGATCACGGTGGTGTGGAGCGACTGGTACAGGTTGAACTTCGGGGAGGCGATGTAGTCCTTGAAGCGGCCGGGCACCGGCCGCCAGAGGCTGTGGATGGCGCCCAATGCGGCGTAACAGTCGGTGTACGGGCCGGTAATGGTGATCAGCAACCGGGGCGGGTCGTGGGGCTCCCGCAGGTTGCGCTCGAGCATTTCCCGGTAGATCGACCACAGGTGGCGGGGACGGTCGGCGACCACCGCCTGGATGCGGTTTTCACGCAACGCTTCGCGAACCGGTTCCAGGATGCTCGCCAGGTTGGTGCGTTGGCTGCGGGTCCGGGCGTACTCCTCGATACGCGCGTATTCGGGTGGCCGTAGCGCCTTGAGAACGAGGTCTTCCAGTTCCCGTTTGAGAACGTGGATTCCCAGCCGGTCGGCGAGCGGGATCAACACGTCCCGGGTGGCCTGCGCGATGCGGATCTGTGAGGGGCGGGATTTGAAGCCCAAGGTCTGCATGTTGTGCAGACGGTCGGCCAGTTTGATGATCAGGACCCGTACATCGCGACCGGCCGCTACGATCATTTTCCGGATCGTCTCGGGCTCGGCGGCTTGACCGAGGTAAGCCTTGTCTAGCTTGGTTACGCCGTCGACGAGGTGGGCTACCTCGGCGTTGAAGTCTGCCTCCAAGGCCTCCAGCGTGTAGCTGGTGTCTTCGACGGTGTCGTGTAGCAGCGCGGCGATCAGCGTGGTGGTGTCCATCCCGAGTTTGGCCAGGATCTCAGCCACGGCCAACGGGTGGGTGATGTACGGCTCGCCGCTTTTGCGGCGCTGGCCGGCGTGCATGCGGTCGGCGATCTGGTACGCGCGCCGCAGCTGCGTCGCGTCGCTGCGGGGATAGGCGGCCCGGTGAGCCCGGATCAGGGATTCGATGGGGGAGGGATCCGAGTCAGGGAACCAGGGCAGGACGGCACGGACGAACCGGTGGAGGGAGCCATCGCGGCCGTTTTCTGACGATGTGGAAGACGAAGAAGACGAAGGAGAGTCGGTGGAGGGATCGCGGGCCGCAGAGCGAGTGGAGCGTTCCTGGCCGGCACTGTCCGCGATGGACTCCGTGGGGGATCGGGCTGCGGTGGTTCCAGAAGGACCGTCCGTTGTGGAGGAATGGGATGAAGATTGAGGGGACGGTGTTCGGTGAGGGGCGGGCGTATGAGTCGTGTTGGTGTCTGTGGAATGGACAGCTGAATTTTCTCGGGGGGATGGAGTATCAGAGGGCTGGGTCCGTACAGGTGGCGATTGGACAGGTGTTACCGCCGGTGGGGCCGGACCGGTATCGAGTCCCATAGGCCACCTCCTTGACCGACCGGCTGCGGCGGTGGAACCCGAGAATGTCGTCTCGCACGACTCCCGCCACTACCGGTCCTGACGCATCGTCGAGCTTCGTGGAGCTGTTCGACACGGCATTCGACTTTGATACTAGTGTCCTGTCCCGGAAGGTTCACCGGTTAAGGTCTGCATTTATCGGCCTAGCCGATCACTGAGCCTTATTCACCTTATTCGGTGTCCTCTTGTCAACGCCCCAACCGGCTAGGGGACAGGCTCTAAAATGCGCGCACTGCACGAGCTAATACCGAGTTCTGGTATCACGATTTACCTTCTCTTATCGAGATGAATCAGTCCGACATGGACCATCTACAGTGATCACTGATGGGCCCTGACCGGTCTACACCGGACGGACGGGACGGTGCGTAGGGCGCGCCAAGCCATGCTCCCGGAGCGGGTCGGCCGCGTGAATCGCCGCCTCCACTTTGTCGAGCAGGAAACGCCATCGGCCGGCGCCGTGGACCGGACTCCACCAACCGGTGGTGGCTCGGACCAGGCGGGTCTCCGGTCGCTCCAACCAGGCCAGCACCCGTTCGGTCTCGGCGGCGCTGGCGCAGGGGGTGGGGCCCGGCCCGGGACGGACCGTCTCGGCGGTCGCCAGCAGAATCTCAAGCGTGGGATTAGGGTGCGCGCCCGGCGGGGAGCAGCCCGCCGCCACGAGCCGGCCGTGCCGGATCACGGCCAGCTCCCAACCACCCATGGCCGCGGGGCGCGCCGCCACTAACTCCGAAATCCTGGTCAGGGAGGTCAGCCGCTGAACCCGTATCACCGCCGAGACGAACGCCGTCAGGCGGCTGCGTGCCACGGTGGCCTCTTCATAGCGCAGCTGGGCCGCCAAGGAGCCGATTCGCTCCAGGGAGCGCTCCACGATTATGGAGGGGTCGCCGTTGACCGCGGCCCGGAACACCTCGGCGTACTTTTGATACTCCTCAACAGAGATGCGATGGTCGCAGGGCGCCGGGCAGCGGGCCATCTCGGCCAAAGCGCAGGCCGGGCTGGGGCGGCGTGGCGACAGGCGGGTGGTGCACTGCCGTAACGGGAGCGCATCGTGAACGGCGGCCATCGCTAACTCGGCCGAGCGGCGAGACCCAAACGGCCCCAGGTAGCAGCCGGCGTCGTCGCGCACCTGCTGCACCAGGGACAGGCGGGGGTAGGGCTCATCGGTGAGTTTGAGCCAGGTGACCCGTTCGGGGAATTTAGAACGTCGGTTGTAGGGGGGCTTATGGGCGGCGATGAGGCGTAACTCCCGGATCTCGGCCTCTAAGCTGTGGGCGCACTCCACCGCCTCTACGCGTTCGGCGGCCGCGAGCATCTCCGAGATCCGCTGACGGGTCTCGGCCGCGGTGAAGTAACTGCGGACCCGGTTGGCGATGTTGGTGCTAGTGCCCACATACAGCACCCGGTCGGCGGCGTCCCGGAACAGGTACACCCCCGGCGCCTGGGGCAGCCCGTCGGCCAGGTAGCGCTTCCGCCGCTGGGTGGGACTGACCGCGCGGCAGAACTCCATCAAATCCTCGAGGGTGAACACCCGGTACCCGGCCAGTCGCGCGATCAGGGCGTGCAGCACATCGGTGGTCGTACGGGCATCGGCCAACGCCCGGTGGCTGGGCTGGTGCGGGGTGCGGAAGTACTGGGCGAGGGTCGCCAGCTTGCAGTTGGGGACCTCGTCACGTGTCAGGACTCGCCGGGCCAAGGTAACGGTGTCCACCACCTGGAAGGCAGGCCACGCGCGCCCCGTGCGGGCGGCGGCGGCCTTGAGGAAACCCACATCGAAGGGGGCGTTGTGGGCCACCAGCACTGCGTTATGGGCGAATTCCAGGAAACTGGGCAGCACCTGTCCGATCGTCGGCGCTGACGCCACCATGGCATCGGTGATGCCGGTGAGCACTGTGATGAACGGAGGGATGGGGGTGCCAGGATTAACGAGGGTGGAGAATTCGCCCAGCACCTCGCCGCCACGAACCTTGATGGCGCCGATCTCGGTGATGTCCGCCGTGTCGGGCGTACCCCCGGTAGTCTCCAGGTCCACCACGACGAACGTGGTTTCACGTAGTGGTTGACCGATGTCGAAAATGCTGGACTGAATGTCGGTCCGACGACGTACCGACGGTACGCCGCGAGCCGGGCTGTCGGCGCCGCGGGAGGCGGCCAGGGGCGGTGACAAGCCCGGAAAGGGAGATAGATGAGGACCGGACATCGGCAGCACCGTAGGCAGACGGTACGACAGAACGCACTGCGCCACGCCGATTGCGCCCCGTATCCGGGGTCGGAAGATCGCATATCGGACAGGGTTCGGTGGGGAGGGGGAGGCCGTTTCAAGGTGACGGTGACAGACTGGTGAGATGCCGGTTCCAGGGACCACGAAGCAGCGCCGCCGACGAGTTCGTCGCAAGACACGCGTCGGTGGTGTAACCGTGCGCGCCATGACGACCCGGCTAGCAGTCAGCACGACGTGGATGGGTACGCCATGACGGCCGCCCAGGGAAGGCATGTGCGCCCGCCCAGGAAGCCCACCGTTCCCGAAGGGGAAACGGTGAGCGGGGAGGCGAACCTGAGTGTTGGCGATCCAGGACCGACAGCTGAGGAAACCGGTCAGTCCAACGCCTACCCCGGCGACCACCACGCGGGCGCTGACCACGAGGAGGCCCACGACAGTGAGCCCGAACCGGTGCTGCCTGAAGCGGTTCGGCAACGCGTGGTCACTTTGACCTCCGCCGCCATGACCGGGATGCCGGACAGCGAACTGCCGCCCCCCTTGCGGCGGATCGCCAGGTTCGCTCCGCAGCGGCGTGCCAAACTCGGCGCCGCGGCGATCGCTACCCACCTGACCAACGACCCGGTGTTCCGGCAACGCATCGCCGACCGGGTCTTGGCCGAGGCAGGGGAGTTGGGCGCCGCCGTAGCCAACGGTGACTTTCCCGCCGCGGCGGACCCGATCGAACTGGCGGCCCTGGCCTACCTGGCCCGCCCGATGGGTTGGGTTGAGCTGATCGGCAAGGCCAATGACGCCGTGCGGGCCGAGGCCGAGGCCGCCTTAATCGCCGAACGGGTACGCCAGGCCGAGCAGCGGGCCAGCCGCGCCGAGGCGGATCGGGACGCGATGACCGCGGAGCTGGAGCGGCTGCGGGACGAGGTGGCCGCGCTTCGGGAGCGCAACAACGGTCTGAGTATGGAGATCAAGGCCCTGACCAAGGCGCTACGGGACGCCGAGCACCGGGAACAGAAGGCGGCCGCGACCCTCGCCAGCGAGCGCGGGCGCATCGCGCGTACCGCCGCTGACCACGAGGCCGAGGTGCGTCGCCTGAAGGCCAAACTGGCCGACGCGGAGGCGGCGCTGGAGACAGCGCGTCAGGCCAACCGGGAGATACGCGCGGCCGGGGACGCCCGATTGTGGCTGCTGCTGGAGACACTGGAGCGCACCGCACGCGGGCTGCAGGCCGAGTTGGGGTTCAAACCGGTCGAGCGGCTCCCCGCCGACTTTGTGGCCGACACCGCCGCGGAGCGCCCGGACGCCGCCATGCCCGGAAGCCGGAAGGCCCGCGCGGCCGATGACCCCTCCTGGCTGGATGAGCTGCTGGGCATGCCCCGAGTCCATCTGATCGTGGACGGGTACAACGTCACCAAGCGAGGCTTCGGTGAGTTGTCGTTGGAGCAGCAGCGCCGCCGACTGGTCACCGGGCTGGGCGGGATCGCCGCGCAGACCGGAATCGAGGTGACGGTGGTCTTCGACGGGGCCGAACGGGTGCACGGCCTGCCCCCCGCCCCCCGGAACGTCCGGGTGCTGTTCAGCCGGAAAGGCGAGACCGCCGACGACCTCATCCGTCGCCTGGTACGCGCTGAGCCTTCCGGGCGACCGGTCGTGGTGGTCTCCTCCGATCGGGAGGTCGCCGACGGGGTGCGCCGCCACGGCGCCTACCCCGTCGCGTCGGACGCGTTACTGCGCCGACTCTCCCGGACCTGACCCGGGCCGGGTGGGCAGGCTGCTGAGGCGGGTCAGTAGGTGCTCGGCGATGGCCCGTGGGTCAGCCGCCACTCCTACCTGCACCGTTGACGGCTCCGCGGTGGCGCCATCCTCGGCCCGCAGATCCACCGCTGTGTTGCCCCGGCTGGGGCCGAGGGTGGTGTCGACCGTTACGCGCGCCGGCTGGACCTGGATCGAGCCGGGGAGCACCGCTTCCAGGACAGCCACGGCGTCGTGGACGGCGACCACCTCCAGGCCTAGGACGCGGCGGTAACTATCCAGGTACCGCTGGAAGGGATCGGCCAACACCCGCCCGATCCCGTCAGAGCGTCGCAGGGTGTCCAGATCGGCCGGGGTCAGGGCCGTGGTGAGGGTGACGTCCAGCCCGATCAGGGTGGTCGGCACCGGGCGCGGCAGCCCGGGCGCGGTGAGCACCCGGTAGGCGGCCTCCGGGTCGTGCCAGACGTTGAATTCGGCGGCGGGTGTGACGTTGCCGGCTCCGATGGAGCCACCCATCACCACGAGTCGGGCCAGGCGGGCGGCCAGGTCGGGATACAGCGCGTAGAACAACGCCACATTGGTCAGCGGCCCGACGGCCACCAGCGTCACCGGCTCAGGGGTGGCGCGTACGGTCGCCGCGAGGAACTCCACAGCGCCACGCGGGTCGGGGCGGGCATCCGAGTCAGGTAACACCAGGCCACCGAGGCCGTCGTCGCCGTGGATTGTCTGGGACCGGCGCGGTGCGGGGATGACCAGTGGGCGGGCCGCGCCCGGCGCGACCGGGATGTCCTGGCGGCCGGCCAGCGCCAGAATCCGGAGCGCGTTGCGGGTGGTGTGTTCGAGGCTGACATTGCCGGCTACGGTGGTGATCCCCAGCAGCTCCACCTCAGGGCTGGCGCAGGCCAGCAGGATCGCGGCCATGTCGTCGATCCCGGGATCACAGTCGATCACTAACGGGCGGCGTGTCTGGTGAGACTCCGTCATAGGCTGATCTTCCCCGGTGCGGGCGATCAGTCGGCTCTGACCGTCCCGGGGCCGGTCAGAGCACCCCGTGGGGTGTGGTCCGGCGACCGAGAAGGGGAGGCCACCGTGAAGGGAACGACCGTCATCGATACCACGGCCGGCGTGGGGACGGTGGCCGGCGACGGTGTGGCGAGCATCGGCGAGTCCGGTGAGGTCGGGATCGGAGGAGCAGGCCGATGACGCCCCGAACCGGTGCCGCATTGGCCCTGGGGGTCCTGGTGCTGGCGATCCTGGTGATCGCGATCCTGGCGGTGCCGTGGTCCCAGGCCACCCCATCGCGTGCTGTCCAGCAGGCTGCGGTCTCCACCCTCCCGGAGGACGCGGTGGAACGGGGCAAACGCCTGCACGCCACGCTCCGTCCCGGTAGTTACGGCTCCTTGCTGGTGGGATTGGCGGCGGCGCTGGCGCTGGGGTTGACTCCACTCGGCGCGCGGATCGTGGAGCTGGCCGGCCGGATCACCGGTGGGCATTGGGTGGCCGAGGCGCTCCTGGGAGGACTGGTGGTGGCCTTCGCCGGTCAGATCGTCACCCTGCCGTTCGCGGCCTGGCGCCATGTCGTGCTGCGCCGCTATGGGTTGTCGACCCAGGACTGGGGCGGGTGGTTCGCCGATCTGGGGCGGGCGGCTGGAGTCACCGCGGTCCTCGGGGCGGTGGCACTGCTGGGGTTTTACGGGGTGACCCGGCTGGCCCCGCGGTGGTGGTGGGCGTGGGCGGCTGGAGGAGCCGCTGGTTTAGTGGTGCTGTTTTCTTTTGTGTTTCCGGTCCTGGTGGCGCCGGTGTTCAACCGGTTCACGCCGATGCCGGAATCCCCACTGCGTCAGCAGCTGTTGGCGTTGGCGGAGCGGGACGGGATCCCGGTCCGGGATGTTTTGATCGCTGACGCCTCCCGGCGTACCACCGCCGTCAACGCCTACGTGGCCGGGTTGGGAGCGACCCGTCGGATCGTGGTCTACGACACCCTGTTGGAGGCCGCGCCACCGGAGGAGGTGGTTCAGGTGGTCGCGCATGAACTGGGGCACGCCAAACGCCGTGACGTGGTGCTGGGCACTACCTTGGGGGCGCTGGGGGCCGCCGCCGGCGTGTGTGCGGTGTACCTGTTGGGGGGTTGGAGCGGGCTCCTGCGCCGGGCCGGGGTGTCGGATATCGCTGAGCCCCGAGGAGTGGCGCTGCTGTTGGCGATCATGGCGGTGGCCGGGTTGCTGGCTATGCCTTTACAGAACGCAGTTTCCCGGCGGATCGAAGCGCGGGCGGATGCGTACGCCCTGGCGTTGACAGAGGACCCCGAGACGTTCGCGGCGATGCAGCGGCGACTGGCGATACGCAACCTGGCCGATGTGGATCCACCGCGCTGGGCGTACCTGCTGTTCGCCTCCCACCCCAGCACCGCCGAACGGATCGCGGCGGCGATGGAGTACGCCCGCCGCTGAGCGTGAACCGCCGGGCCCGTACCATCGCCGGGTGGGCCGCACCTTGTTGATCACCAATGACTTCCCGCCCCGCCCTGGGGGCATTCAGGCGTTCGTGTACGGACTTGCGGTGCGGCAGCCCGCGGATTCAGTGGTGGTATACGCCTCCACCTGGCGTGGAGCGGCGGAGTTTGACGCCGCTGCACCCTTCACCGTGATCCGCGACCCCAGTAGCGTGCTGCTGCCCACTCCTCGGGTGGCGCGTCGGGCCGTTGACCTGGTTGACCGGTTCGGATGCGACACCGTGTGGTTCGGCGCGGCGGCGCCGCTGGGACTGTTGGCCCCTACGCTCCGCCGGGCGGGGGTGAGACGTGTGGTGGCCCTTACCCACGGCCATGAGACGGGGTGGGCGACGCTGCCGGTCGCGCGCACCCTGCTGCGTCGGATCGGTCGGCACGCGGACGTGGTCACCTACCTGGGGGAGTACACCCGAGTCCGTTTGGCGCGGGTGCTCGACGACGTCACCTCCCTGCGCCGGTTGGCTCCCGGGGTGGACCCCACTGTCTTCTCCCCGGAGGCTGTTGAAGAGGGGCACGCCATCCGGCGCCGGCTCGGGTTAGCGGACCGTCCCGTCGTGGTCTGCGTGTCCCGACTGGTCCCCCGCAAAGGGCAGGACACGCTCATCCGGGCGTTGCCGCTGATTCGTCGACGGGTGCCGGAGGCGACACTGCTGCTGGTGGGTGGTGGTCCGTACCGCTCGACGCTGCGCCGCTTGGCGGTCTCCCAGGGGGTCGCCTCACAGGTGGTGTTCACCGGTTCGGTGCCCTGGGAGCAGCTGCCGGCGCATTACGCCGCAGGGGACGTGTTCGCGATGCCGTGCCGGACCCGGGGACGCGGCCTGGATGTGGAAGGGCTGGGGATCGTGTTCCTGGAGGCGTCGGCCACCGGCCTACCGGTCGTGGCCGGGAACTCCGGCGGCGCGCCCGACGCGGTCCGGGACGGGGAGACCGGCTACCTGGTCGACGGCCGCTCCGTGGAGGAGGTCGCCGACCGGGTAGCGGAGTTGCTGTTGGATCGACAGCTGGCGAACCAGATGGGTAAGGCCGGACGGGCGTGGGTGGAGACCGAGTGGCGCTGGGAGAGCCAGGCTGCCCGGCTGCGTGGCTTCCTCGACGGCACCGGTGACACCGACGACGCGGACGGCGTCATTCACTGAGCGACCGCCGGCCACCGGCTGCGCCGTGTATCCCCGGAGAGGGCCGAGAGCCGCACCCTGCTTACGCGGGCGTGGGCTTACCCGATGGCTCGAAACGAAGGGTGACAGGCTGCCCAGGGGTGGGGCGCAGCGTCAGGGAGCCGTCCGGATGGAGCGTGGCGTCTTGGGGCTCCACGGGCGGAACGGGGCGGGTGCCGGGGGGAGCGCCGATGACCAGCTCTGCGTTGGGGCCGGGGTCGATGACGGCCTCCACCCGCGTCGGTGACCAGGTCAACCGGCGTACCGTCACCTGGCCCCGGGCCGCCACACCCCGTACCTCACCCTGGGGCCAGGCCGTCGGCAGTGCCGGCAGCAGATCCAGCCGCGGGATTGGCGCCAGCCCGGGTTCCGGGTACGGGTCTGGGAGCGGGTACGCGGCGCCTGACCGCACCAGCATGGCCAGGACCAGCGCCGGCAGTCCGCCGCTGATGTCCACGTTGAAGATGGCGTCCAGGTTGTGGGTGGAGACCAGGGTGTCTCGCCAGTAGCGCGTCAGGCGCGTGAGGGCCTCGTAAGCGAGCTCGGCCAGACCGAGGTGAGCCGCGGCGATCCCGAGCTGCACCAGCCCGTAGGCCATCTCATCGGCGTCGGCGCTTCGCCAGAACTCCAGGCGGTGCCGGATCGCTTGTTCAGCGGCGGACCGCAGCGCGGGATCGGCGACAAAAGCGGGATCCAGCTCGTACCACAGGGGATACAGGTGGGAGGCGTGACGGTGCGCCGGATTCTCGGTCAGCTGCGGCCAAATCCATTCGGCGAGTGCGCCTTCTGGGGTGATCCGGTACGCCGGCATCCGAGCCAGCAGGGCCCGCCACTGTGGGATCCGTGGATCCTCCACCTTCAGCACCTGAGCGGCCACCAGCAGGTTGCGCAGCAGATCGCTGACGGCGGCGACGTCCATGGTGGCGTTGACGCAGGCCTGCGAGCCGCTGGAGGCCGGGGCGTTCTCGGGGGAGTACGACGGTGCGAAGATCACTGGGTCTGACTCAACCGACCAGGCCAGAAAGTCGGTGTAGAAGTCGGCGGCGGCGGTCATGAAAGGCCAGGCTCGGGTGGCCAGGAAGTCCCGGTCCCCCGTGTAGTGCCAGTAGTCGTAGTAGAGCCGTGCCAGCCAGGCCGCGCCGGCGGTCCAGAACGTCTGGCACCAGACCGGCCCGAAGTGGTTCTGGTAGCCGTGGGAGGCGATGTGGACGGGGGTGAGGATCCCCCGAGCTCCGTAAAGACGACGGGCGTTGACGCGGAAGTCGTCAAGCAGCGCGTCGAACAGATCGAAGACCGAGAGCATCAGCTCCGGGGTGCGGGTGGGAAGCAACCCGGCGACGGCGGCCTGCAGATTGCCGTCAATGGTGTACGCGCCTGACCACGCTGGCTGGTGGGTCCCGCTCCAGACACCTTGCAGGGTAGGGGGCAGGGAGCCGCAGGCGCTGATGATCGCGTACCGGCCGGCGTCGAAGAGACGCTCGATGAGCCCAGGAGTGACCGGGGCAGCCTGCGGGGACGGGGAGGCGGACGAGTCCGCGTCTGGTACCTCGTGTGTGGCCGAGGTGAGGGAGAGCGTGCAGCGCTCGAACAGCTCACAGTGGACAGCCGTGTGCGTCGCCAGTAGACGGTCCACATCAGAGGGAAAAGCGCGAAGTGCGGTCAGGACGGCGGCGGACAGATCCGAGGTCACGGCGGCGGCCGGATCCGACGCCGCCGAATCTGCAAGCGCCGTAGGCGCCGTGGTGGGCTCAGCGACCACGGTACGCAGCAGCAGGATCACCTCTCGGGCGCCCCGCAGCAGCAGGCGGACGCCGTCGACCTGGACTGTGTCCGCCGGGGCGATGACGCGGCACACCACCGCGTACCCCGGGCAGGCGCGGGGCCAGCGTCGGGGGAACCAGCCGCGCAGTATGAGGTGGTCCGGCGCGGCGGCGGTGGCGATGCTCAGGGGAGCCTGCGGCGTACCCTCGATCGGCCCTAGATGGATAACGCCGTCCAGCGGGCCGGTCAGGCGCGCCACCACGACGTCGTCGGGGCGGGAGACAAACAGGGTGGTGCTGATCTCCCCGGACCGGGTGCGCCACCACTGGCTGACCACTCCGGTGCTGAAGTCCACCGCGCGGTGGTAGTCCGACCCGGGCGACTCAGGGGTGTAGGTGAGGGTCGCCGCGCCGATGAAGGGATCGACCCAACGCAGGTCGCGATAGCCCGGCTGTTCAGCCGCGGCGAAGGCGCACACGCGCTCCGCGGCCTGCTGGTAGTGGCCTGACAGCAGCAGCTGACGCAACTCGGGAAGGATCTCGACGGTTCCCGGCGGCTCCAGGGGAGGGCACAGGGGCAGGAAGAGGCGCTCGTGGGACAGCGTGACCCGCCACTGTGAGGCATCGCCGTAACACAGCGCGCCTTGGCGACCGTTTCCGCTGATGAGGGCTTCTTCCCAGTGGTGCCCACCGGCTGCCAAGACGACGCCACGCTTCGGACTCCGAAGATCCACATCGGGAGTGTGGGGGGAGTAGCCACGGGCGTCAATGTCCGCTCCTTTCAGGGATGGTGGCCCAGGGGAGAGACTCAGGGGTAGGGCAGCGAGGCATAAGAGGCTTTAATGTTGGTTTGTATGCTTATGGCGCGTATTAAGTGGGATCAGGGTGCGGTGACGCGCCGTCCTATGTCCGCTGTCCTAGGTCGTGGCCCGGCGAGCGAATAGGTCCAGACAGCTTATGGCGCGATGTGGACTGCCTGGCTCATCGTGCTCGGTGGGGCGTCAAGCGCGGCGCCCAGCACGGCCGTCAGGGCGGGAGCAGGCACGGACGGTGACCGATCGCGGGATGGAAGACAGCGGTCATCATGATGAGCACGTGATGATCACGGCGATACGGTGTGCACCGTGCCTACCTCACGACCGTGGGAACGGGTGTGGTAGACCCTGCTCATCACTGGCGCACGTCGGAAAGCGGCGCGGGACCAGAAACGGATGACGATGAAACTGTCACGAGCGGTGACGCTGCGGCTGGGCGTGGTCGCGGTGGTGCTGACCGGCCTGGTGATGTGCTGGACGGCCATGCTCGTCTTGAGCTGGTTCAACATCCCTGGCCTGTCTGGAAGGCTGGATGAGGTGGTGGTGCTGGCGGACATTGTCACGCCACGCCATTTCACGGTGCTGACGCACAGCTACCTTGAGGTCGGTGGGATGGCGCTGCTGACCGGCCTGAGCGTCGCGGCCTTGGGGATGTGCGCCCGTGGGTTTCCACCGGCGCAGTTGGTGGTGGCCGGACTGGCCGGGGTGTTCACGGCGCTTTTGCTGCTTCCAGGCACCACACTCCTGATCAGCCTGTCAGAGTCGGATACCGCGGTGACGATGACCGGTTTGCTGTGGCTGCTGGTCGGATGCGGGTTGGCGGCGGCCACGGCGGTGACCATGTTCCAGGCTGGGCGTCGCAGCATCGCCCAGTCCGCCCCTGAGCAGCCGGCCCTTGACCCGGAACCTGCCTCTGAGGCCGAGCCCGAACCATCACCGACTGCGTCGCCCGCCGCGACCTCCACCAGCGTGGAGCGGTGGCTGGGCTGGGTGGTACTCGGGATGCTGCCCGCGGCCGCGCTGATCCACATTCTGGTGGTGTTGGATTTCTTCACGGCTGAGTTGCCCGCGGCGTTGGGGGCCTGGCTGCCCGTACCGGGCTATCTGGTAGCCGGTGCCGGTGTGGCCGGCGCTCGCTGGCTGCCTGCTGTGGAGTTCCAGCGGTCAGCGGCCGCCAGGGACGAGGTGGGGCTGTCGGTCCTAGACGACCCGGACGCCGTGGTATGGCAAGAGGAGGCGGACGACCTCACCGTGCAGGAGCTTGACGAGTCGGAGGCCACCGATCAGGAGGCCGACGCGCACAGCGACCGGAAGGCCCGCGGCGCCGAGGAGGCGGCTGATTCGAAGTCCGACGACTCGCAGCCCAACGACACGGAAGCCGACGCGGCGGATGGGGACGCCGCCCCGACGCCCGAACCCGCGGCGGCGCAGGAGGCCGAGACGGGCGCATCGGAGGCCGCGCGGGTCACGGTGAGCCACGACAATGAGGCCACGGTGTGACAAGGACGGGTAACGGCGGACGTTAGGGTGACCGCGTGGCGAGCTTATCGTGGGCGGAGTCCTACATCGGCCAGCTGCGGGCGCTGGCAGGGGACCGGACGTTGCTGTTTGTCGGAGCCCGAGGAGTCATTCGCGACGACGCCGGACGGGTGCTGCTGGTCAAGCGCGCGGACAACGGAGCCTGGGTGCTACCGGCCGGCGCGATGGAGGTAGGGGAGTCGATCACCGACTGCGCGGTCCGGGAGATCTATGAGGAGACCGGTCTGACCGCCGAGCGACTGACGCCGTTCGCCATCTACAGCAATCCGTCGGCGTACACCCTGACCAACATGTACGGCGATACCTACCAGCTGTTCATCGTGGCCTTCCGCATCGACGCCTGGAGCGGCCAGCTCCTGACGCAGACCGACGAGACAACGGACGCTCGGTTCTTCGCCGTGGATGAGGTTCCGGTCTCCCCAACCAGCATCACGCAAGAGACCCTCAATGATCTGGCCACCTTCGAACGCACCGGAACCTTGATCATGAAGTGACGGGCGGGCGTAGTGGTCCGGCCCGCCGACGTTACGCCGGCACCCGTTCCGCGGGCCGGCGAGAGGGCCGGACCCGCGTCACGGTGTGGGAGGCCACGTGGACCCGAACCGCGTCAGAACTTGGGGGAGTCGGGGGCCTCAAGTAATCCCAGTCGAAGCGCGGTCATGAGCGCCTGAGCCCGGTTGGCGGCACCCAACTTCTCGTACAGCTTCGAGATGTGGGTCTTGGCGGTGGACTCACTGACATACAGGCGCTTGGCGATACCCGCGACGCTCATGCCGTCGGCGAGCAGCTTGAGAACCTGCCCTTCCCGAGGGGACAGCTGGGGCCCACTGGGTGTCAGGCGTCGCTTCATGGCCTCGGCCAGGTCGGCCGCGGTGAACGAACTGGGGTTGGAAGCGGCGTGCCGCGCGGCGGCGACCACCTCGTCGGCGGGCGCGCTCTTGGGGACGAACGCGCTGGCACCTGCCTCCAAGGCACCAAACAGCTGATCGTCACCCGCGTACATCGTCAGCACCACGATGCCCATCGACGGATGGGCCTTGCGGAGCTGGCGGGTGGCCTCCAGGCCGCTTCCGTCGGGGAGCCGCAAGTCCATGATGACGACGTTGGGCTGAAGTGCGGCGGCCTGGCGGATGCCATCGGCGGCGGTTCCGGCCTCGCCGACGACCTCGAACTGTGAGTCACGCTCAAAGGCGTGCCGCAGCCCTTTGCGGATCAAGTCGTGGTCATCAACGAGGAGTACTTTGGTCAGTCCGTTCGGGACCGGGCTCGTTCCCATTGTCCCCGTTCACCCCCTTCGAGACGGGCGCGTTGTCGCGTCGGTGCGGAGTACCGAGTGCGACCGCGACGGTCGTGCCCCGTGGATGCCGATTGCGGATCTCTAATTGCCCCCGAATCCGTTCGGCCCGCTCCGCCATGATTGCCAGACCATAGCGGCCTTCCGGCTGCTGCTGATCGATACCCTGACCGTCATCGCTGACGACTACACGCGCGTAAGGTGGATCGACTTCGCACGATATCCAGAGGTTGCTGGCTTGCGCGTGTTTACGCGCATTGGTGATCGCTTCCTGAGCGATACGCAGTAACTCCGCTTCGACGGCCGCCGGCAGACGGGCGGTGGACTCATCCAGCGAGAAATGCACCCGCAGCCCGGAGGAGGCGGCGACCATCCTGGCGTAGTCGGCGATGGCGCTGGCGAGTCCGCCGTGCCGGTCGACTTCACTGCGCAGCTCGAACAGCGACAGACGCAGTTCAGTGATGACCCTGGTGACCTCGTTGCGGACGGCCCGCAGCTCCTCGGCGGCGGACTCGGCCTCGGGAGGTAACTGTGCCAGGGCGTTGTCGATGCCGTACCCGACCATCACCAGCTCCTGCGCCACCCCGTCGTGGATTTCACGAGCCAGGCGCTGGCGCTCCTCGTTGGTCGCCAACGACCGCACTTCATCAAAGAGCAGGGCTGCCTCCAGCCGCAGCGCGGCGGGGGCGACCAACTGGGTGACGGCGGACAGCGTCGACGGTGGGAAGGCGCCGGGCCGGTCGGCCTCCACCACCACCAGCCCGACCGTACGGACCCCGGCCACGAGAGGCACGATCAACGCCGACACGCCTCCGCTGTCCGCGCGGGATCGGGACAGGGAGTGGCTGGCCAGTTGCGGTTGCTGGCTCGCCCACGCCTCCGCGATCGGGGTGTCGGCATCCAAACTGGTTTCCCAGTCCACCCGGTCGGAGCCGTGCTGGGCCAGCACCACCAAGCGCCCGCCGCCGCTGGCGCCGAGCACCGCTCCCCGGTCGGCCGGCGCGGCCGCGCGTACCTCCTCCAAAAGATGCTCGGCGATACCGCCCGGGTCGAGGGTGCCCCCCGGCAACTGACGGGCAACCGTGCGCAGCTGTGTCAGGAGCCGGGTCGCCTGAGCGTAGGGGGGTGGGTCCTGAGGGGCACGCATGATGCTGCGCAGCCAGGTGCCCAGCCCGGCAGCGGCCGCGGCCACGCACAGCCACTGCAGCACAGGCAGGAACAGCTTGGCCTCGGTCAGTCGATCGGTGACCAAGCCACTCACGACGGCGACGACCGCGGCCAGACCCACCAAGGCGTAGCTCTCGGGCATCCCCCGGTGCAGCGCCGTGACCAGGACCGGCATCACCAGGTAGGGCAGGGTGGCGCTGTAGGGGTCGTCCAGCCAGACGGCGGCCGCGATGACCAAGCAGACCTCAGCGACACGGGCGATGCTTCCGACGACCGGGCGCGTCAAGGTGAGGACCGAGATCACGGCGGCCACCGTGAGCAGACCACACCACACCGCCGCGACGAGCCGCCCGGCCGGCCCGGGGGCCGCGAGCAGCACCGTCCACGCTAAGGTCAGCAGGCCTACCCGGATGATCAGGGTCAGGGGGGTGGGCCGGAGAGGAGGCACTGCCTCATCGGTCAGGGTCATGGCAGTGCCCTCACCGACGGGTACTGACCGCGATCTGACCTCAGGAGTAAATCGCCTCGATCTCGTCGGCGTAGCGACTGAGTACCACGTTCCGCTTGACCTTCAGCGAGGGCGTCATCTCCCCAGTGGCCTCGGAGAAGTCGCGGGGCAGCACCCGGAACACCCGGATCGACTCGGCGCGTGAGACGGCCTTGTTGGCCTCGTCCACGGCGGACTGGATCTCGGCCAACAGGTCCGGATCCTCGCGCAGGTCGGCCACGGTAGCCTCGGCAGGCTTGCCGTGCTGCTCCTTCCACTTGGGTAGGGCCTCCTCGTCCACAGTGATCAGGGCCGCGACGAACGGTTTCTTATCTCCGATTACCACACACTGACTGACCAGCGGGTGGGCGCGGATCCTGTCCTCCAAGACCGCGGGCGCCACGTTCTTACCCGCGGCGGTGACGATGATTTCCTTCTTACGTCCAGTGATCGTAAGGTAGCCCTCGGAGTCCAACTCGCCGATATCGCCGGACAGCAACCAGCCGTCCTTGAATACCTCCGCGGTGGCCGCTTCGTTATTCCAGTAACCGCGGAAGACGTGATCTCCCTTGATCATGATCTCACCGTCGTCCGCGATGCGGATCGTTACACCCGGAATCGGACGCCCCACGGTGCCGATCTTGAGGGCGTGTTCCAGGTTCACCGCGGTCACCGGCGAGGTCTCTGTCAGACCGTACCCCTCGAACACGGTGACACCGATTCCGCGGAAGAAGTGAGCCAGCCGCGCCCCCAGGGGCGCGCCACCTGAGATCGCTCGCTCACACCGGCCACCCAGAGCCGCCCGCAGTTTGCGGTAGACCAGCCGGTCGAATATCGCGTGCGCCAAACGCAGCCCCAACCCGGGGCCACCTTTGTCGAGGGCCTCGCTGTAGGCGATCGCGACCCGCTCGGCGCGGTCGAAGATGGCGCCCCGGCCGCTGGAGTGGGCCCGCTGTTTGGCCGTGTTGTAGACCTTCTCGAACACCCGCGGCACCGACAGCAGGAACGTCGGCTGGAACGTCGCGAGTTCGGCGACCAGGTTGGAGGTGTCGGACAGGTGCCCCAGCCGGGCCCGCGCGTGCACCATACCGACCTGGATGATGCGGGCCAAAGAGTGTGCCAACGGCAGAAACAGCAGCGTAGCGGCGCCTTCATGGAGCAGCGAGGACAGACCGGGCAGAGTGTTGTCGATGTCCCAGATCAGGTTGCGGTGCGTCAACACGCACCCTTTGGGACGGCCCGTGGTCCCGGAGGTGTAGATGATGGTGGCGATGTCATCGGCTTTCCGGGAGCGACGCCGCTTCTCCACCTCGTCGGGGTCCACCGATTCCCCAGCGGCCGTCAGCTGCCCGACAGCGTCGTTGTCGATCCGCCATACGTGCTGCAAGCCGGGGAGTCGGTCTCGAACTGAGGTGACGAGATTCTCGTGATGCTCGGTCTCCACGACACAGGCCACCGCGCCCGAATCGGACAGGATCCACTCCACCTGTTCGGCACTGGAGGTCTCATAGATAGGGACGGTCACCGCGCCTGCCGCCCAAATGGCGTAGTCGATCAGTGTCCACTCGTATCGGGTCTTGGCCATCAGACCGACCCGGTCGCCGACCCCGACACCAGAAGCGATCAGTCCGCGGGCGACGGCGATCACCTCGTCGCGGAACCGCGCGGTGGTCACGTCCTGCCAGCCTTCGGGGGTACGCCGGGAGAACTGTACGGTGTCGGGATACTTTTCGGCGTTGTTCCATACCGGATCGGTGAGATTCGTGTCGTCTGGGACGATCGCGACCGGGGGGACGGAGAACTCGCGCACGACTGCACTCCTCGCGCTCGCGCCTCCAGGCGTGCGGTGGCCTGTCTGGTTCGCTTTATCTTCCGTTTTTTCGCTTTTTTGGTTCCCGGCCGGTTCACCGGCCGGTTACCTGTGTGATGGGGGGCGATAGAGAACTTACTCGTTGAGTGTGCCCTGTGAATGGGACGCTGAACAGACACGCTGATCAGATATGACCTGGCAGGCTGACCCGGTGACCGGGATCAACGTGGTGGATGAGTGGTATTTCGCGGTCTCGCCCGCCGTCGCGGCGGCCCGATTGGGGAGGTTGAGCTTCGCACGCGCGCTTTGGCCGGATTTAGCGCTGTCGATCAGTGAGTACCGGGGTCTGGAGGGGATACGCCTGCTGGTGCACGCCCCGTGGAAAGGCACCGCCGAGATCTGGTTGGAGGCGTGTGGGGACGGGGTGATCGTGCACACCTACCTCCGCGTCACTCCACCCCGGCCGGAGTGGGCCACGCCCCGTCGACTTCGCCGAGAGGCCCAGCGGCGGAGCCGGTACGCCCGGCGGGTGCTGTGGTGTACCAGGGACATCCTGGAGCGGGACCGGCGACCCGGCGAGCCAGCGGTGGCGGGGCCAGCGTGAGAAGGTAGCCTCAGCGACCATGGCGGATTCCTCGATCCAGTCCATCGTTGTGGCCGCGCCCCCATCCGAGGTGGCCGCGGTGATCACCGATTTTCGGCGCTACCCCGAATGGGTGTCAGCGGTGAAGAGCGTTGAGGTGATCGAGGAGTATGAGGACGGGTACGCGTCTGAAGTGAGCTTCGTGCTCGACGCTGGGGTCCTCAAGGACTCCTACACCTTGCGGTACACCTATTCGAACGATCACAGGCGTATCGAGTGGACCCTGGCTGAGAGCTCCCAGATCCAGAAGGCCCAGCGCGGCTCTTACGACATCCAGGCCAACAGCGACGGCACCAGCACGGTGGTCTATGAGCTGTCGGTGGAGCTGGCCATCCCGATGCTGGGGATGCTGCGCCGCAAGGCCGAGAAGATGATCATGGATACCGCGCTGAAGGAGCTCAAGAAACGGGTAGAGAGCCTCACCGGCCCCAACTGAACCGATTCGGACCCAACACGACCCCCTGCCGGCCGTGAATAATGCTCTCTGAGCGGAGATGGAGCACGGCAGGGGGGCGAGGTCCTTGGGTTCCGGATCGGGGGGTCACGACGGCGCGTGGTCCCGAAGAGACGATGTCGCGTCGGTCCGTGAAGAGGCGGAGCGGCTAGTCAGCACCGTTCTCGCCATGGCCTCGCTGGCCGCCAAGAGCCTCGGAGAGCGCTACGCACCGACCAGCACCAACGGTGAGGTGTCCTGTGCCTGTCCGCTGTGCCGGATCATCGCCGCCGTGCGTGAGCCGCAGCCGGCGTTCGCGGCCGAGTTGGCTACCGCCGTCGGAGACGTAGCGGCGGGGGTGGCGGGTATCCTGCGTACCCTGTCCGACCCGGCCGGCCACCGACGGTCGGAGACCACAGCGTCGTCGACATCGGCTTCCCACGACGAGCCTGACTGGCTCACCACGTTGGGGACACTGACCGACATGGCCAGTCTGGCCTGGCGGTTGGCCCGTCCCGCCGGACGTTCCCAGGAGCGTTCCGACACGGGCACGTCCGACCCGTGGCGTACCGCCACCCGGCAGGAGCCGGCCCGGGAGGAGCACGCCCCGGACCCGTGGCGTGCCGCCACGCGCGCCCAGTCCGCCCGGAACAGCGGCGGAGCCAGGGGCGGGGAGGACATCGTCGACGCCGAGGTGGTCTCGGTCCCGCGGGATGACGCGGGGCCGGCGAGTGGATAGCCACCGGACGGCTCCCGGTGGGTAGCTTCCCGGTGGCGTCCAGGTGTGGGACGGTCCCATCGGCGGGCTCCACCGGCCACCACACCGGCGAGCGTCGCTGACGCCGCTTGTCCGGGTCTGGAGATTGTGGGATGCGGCCGCCGTGAGCGGTCATCAATGCGGAGGGGAGAGGGCGTGACACTGACAATCGGTGTCGACGTCGGAGGCACCAAGGTGCTGGGCGGGGTCGTCGATCCTGAGGGGAAACTGCTGGCGTGGACTCGCCGGAACACCCCGGCCCACGATGTCTCCCAGACGCTGGAGATGATCGTGGATGTCGTACGCGAGCTGGCCGCTAAACACGAAGTGGAGGCGGTTGGAGTCGGCGCGGCGGGCTGGATCGACGCCGAGCGCTCCAACGTGCTGTTCGCTCCCAACCTGGCCTGGCGGAATGAGCCACTGCGGGACGCGGTCGCCAGCGTGGTCGGATTACCGGTCGTGGTCGAAAACGACGCCAACGTCGCGGCCTGGGCTGAGTTCCAGTTCGGCGCCGCCCGGGACGCCCACACCAGCCTGCTGCTGACGATAGGCACCGGAATCGGAGGCGGGATCGTCCTCAACGGTGAGCTGGTGCGGGGCGCCCACGGGATCGCCGCGGAATTCGGGCACATGTTGGCGGTCCCCGACGGCCATCCGTGCGGCTGTGGGCGACGCGGCTGCCTGGAGCAGTACACCAGCGGCTCGGCCCTGGTACGGGAGGCCCAGATCCTGGCCAAGAACAACCCCGACTCCGCCCGGATCTTGCTGGAGCTCGCCGGTGGTGATCCCGGCCGGATCGACGGCCCCATGGTCACCCAGGCGGCGCAGCAGGGCGACAACGCCGCGCTGGCTGCCTTCATCGAGATCGGTACCTGGCTGGGCATCGGCATGGCGGATCTGGTGCAGATTCTGGACCCGCAGGTGATCGTGGTCGGCGGTGGCGTGATCGATGCCGGTGACCTGCTGCTGGCGCCAGCGCGGACGGCCTACACCCAGTCATTGGCGCAGCGGGCCCGCCTGGCGGTCGCCGAGATCCGCCCAGCTGAACTGGGGCCACGGGCCGGGGTGATCGGAGCAGCTGATCTAGCACGGCGACGGTGAGGGGCGATGCCTGTCCCTGTACGAGTGCTCACTTACAACGTGCACGGGCTGCGGGATGACGTGGCGGCTCTCAGCACACTGGTCCGCTCCCTGAAGCCGGACGCGGTGATGGTCCAGGAGGCCCCGTGGCGGCTGCGGTGGCGGTTTCGATGCGCTGACCTGGCGCGCCGGTGTGGACTGCTTGTCGCCTCCGGGGGCCAGCCCGCGCTCGGGAATCTGATCATGGTCAGTCAGCGGCTCCAGGTCCGCCGGGCCTGGAGCGTCCGCTTCCCGCTGCGGCCAGGGCATCACCTGCGGGGCGCGGCGTTCGCCCACTGCCGGGTGGTCGGCGCGGAGTTCATTGTGGTCGGCTCCCACCTGTCCACCGACCCCACCGTGCGGGCGGAGCAAGCCGTGCAGCTGCGGGCCGCCGTGGAGAAGCTGGACGGGGCCGTCATCCTGGGGGTGGACCTCAACGAGCCGCCAGGGCAACCTGCGTACCGAGAACTCGTGACCGCGATGACCGATGCAGGCGGTGACAGCCAAACGCCCACCTTCAGCGCCACCTCGCCGCGGCGCCGGATCGACATGGTCTTCACCGCCGGCCCGGTACGGGTCCGCGACTACCAGGTGATCGACACCCCGCAGGCGCGGCGGGCCAGTGACCATCTGCCGGTCCTCGCCGACCTTGAGGTGTGAGCGGGCCCGTGACAGCGGGGTAACCGGGCCGGCGCACGCCGGCCCGGCAAGACGTCAACGAAGCCGCCCCAGCGAAGGGCGAACGATACGGACTGCGGCCAACCAACGCTCCAAAGGCAGGGAACGACCCCGCACCGCCGCCGTAGCGGCGTCCTGCAACACAGAATCGGGGACCTCGCCGAGCAGCCTCACCTCAGGGCGGGCGAGGAACGCCGCAACGTCCTCCGGATCCCGGGACTCAGGATCGGTGCCGGTGAGCTGACACCACAACAGGTGGATCTCCTCGGCGCGGGTCCGTGCGTCGCGGGTGAGAGCGACCGGCATCACACACCTCCGTCACGGTCGACGTGCTTCAGCTTCGCAGTTCGGGGCTACAGGTTCTCCACTGTCAGATGACGACTCGGCGACGATTCCAGGGCGGACCACGCCGGCCCCGGACTAGACAACACACGCGGGGAGGCCGAGGATTCGGCAGATACGACAGGCGCGGGAGCGTCGTTCAGGACTCGTCCCCCGCGGCGTCGTGCTCAGCGACAGTCCAGGGTTCTGAATAATGCTCCCGGTACCGAAACAGGCTATCCACGCGATCAGGCTCCTTCCGTACCATGCCCAGGCATTGAACCTGACCGGTCCGTGTCCGGCGCGCGGCGCGCTGGGCGGCCCGTGACGGGCCGGCGCCGGACAGGTACGGTGGGCGCGCCAGCGAGGGAGGTACGCCGAGTGAGTTACGGCGACGTCGGTGTCGATGCGGGGTGGACCACGTCCACATGGGAGCGGACGGTCGATCCCGCCCCGCAGGGCCCGGATGATCAGGAATTCGATCTCGAGGTCCAGGACGTCTACGACCGGGGCGATGCGGTATGCGTCATCGGGGCGGGCTCGAGCGGCCTGGCCGCGGTCAAGAACCTCATCGAACACGGCTTCGCTGTGGACTGTTACGAACGGGACACCGGGGTGGGGGGTGCGTGGAACCGGCGGCACGACCGCAGCCCGGTCTACGCCAACACCCACTTGGTGACCAGCAAGCCGCTCACCCAGTACCCTGATTTCCCGATCCCCGACCACTGGCCGGACTACCCGCACCACTCGCGTCTGGTGGAGTATCTGGAGCGGTACGCCGACCACTTCGGGCTGCGGGAGCACATCTGGTTCGGTACCGAGGTGGTTCGTCTGGAGCCGGTCGGGGACGGCCGCTGGCACGTGATGATCCGCGCCCAGGGCAGCCGAAAGGCCCGGGTGTTGCGGTACGCCGCTGTGGTGATCGCCAACGGTCACAACTGGCATCCCAACATGCCTGACTACCCCGGGCAGCACGAATTCCTCGGACAGTTGATGCATTCCTCGGCCTACACGGACGGGTCGATCCTGCGGGACCGCAAGGTGCTGGTCGTCGGGTCCGGGGATAGCGGGACAGACATCGCGGTGGAAGCCGCTCAGCAGGCCCGTAAAACCTGGCATTCCAGTCGACGGGGCTACTGGTACACCCCCAAGTACCTGCTAGGGCGTCCGGCCGACCGGGTCCGCGACATGTTGTGGGCGCTGCGGATTCCTCTGTGGCTGCGGCAGCGGATCATCCAGCTGTTGATCCGGCTGACTTTGGGCAAACACGAACGGGTCGGCCTACCGCGTCCTGAGCACAAGGTGTTCGCCAGCCACCCGGTCGTCAACAGTCAGCTGATCCACCACATTCAGCACGGCGACATCGAACCGCGGCCGGACATCGCACGGTTCGTCGGTGATCTGGTGTACTTCACCGACGGCTCCTTCGCCGACCCTGACATCGTCGTGTTCGCCACCGGGTACCAGCCCCGGTTTGAGTTCATCGACGTCCGGCATCTCAACGCCGGCTCCGATGGGTTACCAAATCTCTACCTCAACATCTTCACGCCGGTTCACCAGACCCTGTTCGTTGCCGGGCTGATCCAAAGCGACTCGGGCCACTTCTCCTTGGTGCACTGGCAGACCGTGGCGATCGCTCAGTGGTTGCGGGTTCGCCGTGAGGCCCCGGACCGGGCCGCGAAGTTCTGGCCCAGGGTAGGGACCGAGGCCGAGCGGCGCTGGACCGTCACCAAGATGATCGACACGCCGCGTCACCGATACGAGGTGAGCCACCACATCTACCTGCGTGCACTGGAGCGGGTTATCAACGAACTGGAAGGTAGCAAGCCTTAGGCCTCGGCGCCGGGAGTTGCCCCGGATCCCGCACAGGGCTGTGACCAGCCAGCAGACGAGACGAAGGCGTGGGAAACATGTCCACTCTGACGAGGACGAGCAATCGACCGGGCCGACAGGTCCGGACCCGCGTGGTGCGGCCCCTGGACTGGGCGCTGCCTCCGGCTCCGGTGCGTCGCGAAGTGCTCAGCGAGCTTCCCGAGGAGGAGACCGGTCGACCACCCCTGCTGTTTGTGCCGGGCCTGCGGCACGCCGCCTGGTGCTATGCCGAGCACTGGCTGGCCCGCGCCGCGGCCCGCGGCTATCCCGCCTACGCCGTGAGCCTGCGCGGCCACGGGGCCAGTGGCCGGGCGCGGCGTCGACACACCACACTGCGGGCGTACACCCATGACGTCCAGCAGGTCGCCGCGTCGCTGCCGCGTCAGGCGGTGCTGATCGGCCACGGGCTCGGCGGCGCCGTCGTGGCGCGGGCTCTGACGCGGTACCCGGCGCGCGCCGGTGTCCTGGTGGCGCCCGTACTGAGCGGATGGCGTGTCTTTGGGCGCGCTCTGCTGCGTAACCCGTTCGGGACCCTGCCGGGGTTGATCGGCGGTGGGGTCCGGTTGAGTGCGGGGCAGCTGTTTAGCCGTCGCCTGGACCCGGAACTGGCGCGTCGGTACCGGTCCCGACTGGACCGCTCAGCCGCGATACCGCAGTACCAGGCCGTGCTGCAGCGTTGGCAGGGCCTGCCGATCGCCGGCGCGCCTGTGCTGGTCGTGGGAAGCCCGGACGACAAGATCGTCAGTCTGCGGGCGCTGCGGGCCGCGGCCGAACTGTACGGCACCGAGCCGCTGCTGTTCCCGGGTATGGGGCACGACATGATGCTCGACGAGGGGTGGGCGGAGCCGATCGACGCCATCCTGGACTGGCTCGACAAGACGCTTCCGCAGCCGACGCAGGCTAGCGAGGCGAGCAGTCTGCACTACTGACCCTGGTACGCCGAAGCAACGGTCGAGCCCGCGTCGCTTCCCCACGGCCGGCCCTGTGAGGCCTGAGGGTCGGCTTCGCCGCCGTGGCGTTAACCCGACCCGTGGACATGGCGAGACACGCTGCGGGGCGGCACGCCACCGCCCCGCAGCGATCGATTCCAGCGGCGGGCGACCGTGACCGTCACCGGGGTGCTCCTGCCTCTGTGGGCCGTCCACTGGAAAGCCGGGCAAGTATTTGAGACGTATCTCAGTGGACTGCTTTGTGTCAGAAGTGTGGATGGCAATGTTTATGTGATGTACCCACCTGAGTGGTGGGCGTCACAATATTTATCGATCTTTAAGGAATTTGGCTTTTGATTGACGGTCGCTATGCCCCTATCGACATTCAGGGTGTCGGTGTTCAGCTGCGTTGGATCGAGGGGTAGTAATCCGTTTACGTAGAATCCTGGTAGAAGTTGTGATCGAACTGATGAGGACCGTCTCTCTGGTTTCCCCCTGCCCATACTGAGGCTAGTTTCCCGTCATATCTGAGTAGCGTCCGCGTCGGCTTCTAATCTCGTGCCTGGTGCGACAACAGCCGGGATAACGTAAACGGATATGTTCATCTCCGGCTGTAACCGTTCCACTGTCGGGGTTATCGTGTGGTACGAGTGCACTGCTTGGCCGGATGAAGCGATCGCTCGAGGGGCGAGCAGTTGCCAAGGGTCAGGTGGACGTCTCTACTTCGGTGACCCAGGAGCCGGTGAGTACCACTTCAGTATTTCGCGGATCAATGGATCAACAAGTAGGTCGCTTACACTAAGTTCCGATATTGTAGTAGTCGTCTACTAGTGTAGAGTCAGAAAATCTATAAGGCGTGGTTAAGTAGGTTGGTCGACGAAGTGTTTAAGCGCTTCGTCGACCAACCTATGCTTCGTTTTCAATAAGGTAGGCGGTGCTCAGGGCGGAGGGCGTCAGCTTCGGCTATAGGTGGCGATGAAGTTGGGTTATCCAGAATCCTGATCTGGTCAGTTCCTGATCCCAGCAGAACGATTCTGCTAGGGCCGAACGGGGCGGGGAAGAGCGCACTGCTGGGTCCGGTGCAGCGGCCAACTTCCGCCGCGTGCTGTTGAACCTCCACCGTGTTGGCTGGTGGTGTCCACCCATGTTCGCCTGCCTGGCGATCCTGGCGTTGCCCCGGTTCACCGGTCGGATGCGCCAGCTCAGCTGCGCGGCGGTGGTGACGGCTGGACTACTGGCCGGAGCACGCGGCGGATGCCCATCGTGTCCTGGGGTGTTAGCGATGTCCAGCGGCGCCTACGCGACGCTGGGGTGCACACACCGGACACCTACAGTGAGTCGCCGCGGTTCCCTGTCGACGCGGCGCGTACCGACCTTCCGGGGGTACGCCTCGGGGACGGACGGACTGGCGTTTCAGCGTCGCGATGACGCTCCTGCCGGATCCCCAGACCTGCTTCGGTGAGGCGAGCGGGCCCGACGATCGTACGGCGTGGCGGACGTATCAACAGGTGCAGTGGTGGCTGCTGCTCCAGGCTGCTCAGGCGGAGTGGTACCACCAGCAACGACAGGTGTTGGAGGAGGCGTGTTCCTGACCGTAGGACCCATGGCGGAGGGAACCGGTGACGGTCTGGCTGAAGGACCGCCGGGTGCCTCTGATCGCGGGGTGGTCGGGACGGTGAGCGGACTCATGCTCCTGGTGGGGCAGCAGCGCGTGGAACTGCCCGCTCTCCTGGGAGGTGGGACGAGCTGGGCGCCCTACGCTGTCCTCCTTCCGGTACCAGTCACGATCGCGTCGGCCTACGGCCTGACCTCCCGCTCCCGGGCACGGGAACACGTCGCTCACCGTCGGGCTTGGGCTGCTCCCCGCGGAGACACGGCCGCTCGCCCACGGCGACGAATAGGTGCTCCCCGGGCGTACCCGGGCCCTTGACGCGTCCGCAGCGGGCGGGGCAGCCGGATGGCGAGCCAGACGGAGGCTGGTCAGACGACAGCGCCGTCGTCAGGGTCGATCTCCTCGTCCTCCTCGGTGCCGTCGCGGAGCCGTAACACCAGGCCGATGAAGCCTCCGATGATGCCGCAGGCCCCCAGGATCATCGACAGCTCCTGATCGATCCCGATCAGGCCGGGCCAGAACAGCAGCACCACGCCGGCCCCCAGCACGATGAGCGCGACGGTGGCCTCCCGGGACAGACGGGGCAGGGGAGGCGGTGGCGGGGGCGTGTACCCCTCCTCCAGCTCCGTTTCGGTGTCCGAGGTGCTGGCCGTGATCTGATCCCACCGTTCCAGGTGGTCCAACAAGGTGGGTTCGTCCTCGGCGGGAACAGCCCGACGTACCCGGATTATCGGTTCGGTCTCGGAATCCCGTGTCGACTCCGGCTCTCCGGTAGGGTCGATGTCCTCGTCGGCTGGCCACGGGCGGCTGTCCTTATCAGACGACGAGGCGGAGGAGGCGTGGAAGTCTGCGATGATCTGTGCCCATCGGTCATCTAGGCTCTCATCGCCAAGCATTTGCGGAGCAGGGTGGAGCTTGCCCTGTTCATTGAGCTGATCGATGAGTTTGCGTGCCTCGCTAAGCCGGGAACGATCAACGTAGAGCCGGTCGGTGGGGCGGCTGGGGAGAACGGTGTTACGGGTGATGGGGTGCTGGTCGTAGGTGGGACGCAGGTAGGCCGCGATTCCGGCCAAGGCCAGTGCGTCAAGCAGATGCTCGCCGACCCGGGGGTCGACATCGCCGGTCGGCGCGTACGCCGCCGCCGACAGGCCGTTGTCGCGACGCCCCCGCCGCCCCGGACCTGTGGTCATCGCCCTGTCCCCCTCAGCACCTCAGCTGGTCGCCGCTTTCACCATCCCACTCTCCGGATACACCCCACCGCAACCCGCCGTGTGGTGTATTCGGTTCATGGGTTCCAACTCTCGGGTATACCGGATCGTGGTACGCCCAGACACAACACGCAGACCTCAATGAATCGTGACACGCCCGCCGCTGTTCCGGGAGTTCGTTGTGGTGGTGACCGTTAGCTCCGTACGCTCTTGTACGGACATCGGGAGGACGTAGGTGCTCTACTGGCTTCTCAAGTGCTTCGTCGGGCCGTTTTTGCGGCTGCTGTGGCGGCCGCAGGTGGAAGGATTGGAGCACATCCCCTCCGAAGGGCCCGCCATTTTGGCGAGCAACCATCTGTCGTTCTCCGACTCCATCTTCTTGCCGTTAGTGGTCAAGCGGCGGATCACCTTCATCGCGAAAAGCGAGTACTTCACCTCCCCGGGCATCAAAGGGTGGCTGACCAAGCTCTTCTTCCAGGGAGTGGGGGCGATCCCGGTGGACCGCTCCGGTGGCCGAGCGGCCCAGGCGGCGCTGGACACCGGCAAGCGGGTGCTGGCGGAGGGGCGACTGTTCGGGATTTATCCAGAAGGGACCCGGTCGCCGGACGGCAGGTTGTATCGCGGTAAGACAGGGGTGGCGCGGCTGGCCCTGGAGACCGGGGTGCCGGTGATTCCGGTGGCGATGCTCAACACCCACGCCATCCAGCCGATCGGGAAGAAGGTGCCCCGGATAATCCCGGTCAAGATCCGGATCGGTAAGCCGTTGGACTTTTCCCGGTATGCCGGCATGGCCGGTGACAGATTCGTGGAGCGGTCCGTCACCGACGAGATCATGTACGAGCTGATGCAACTGTCGGGCCAGGAGTACATCGACATCTACGCCGCGAAGGTCAAGGCGGAGCTCAGCAAGGGAAAGCGCAAGACCACCAACAAACCTCCCACCGAGTCTGAGTCTCCCGCTCCCATCGTGGCGGCCTGATTCGGGCTCGACCGGCCCGATCGGTACGTGAGGGCAGCGCCGGACCGGCGCGGTCACGCTGGGGAGAGCAGATCGGCCAGTTTCGGTACGTGGTTGCGTGCAGCAAACGCCCGTACCGGTTCGGCGCATGTCTCAAAGGCGGTGGTGTCCCCGGCCAGATGCCAGGCTCGTGCCGCCCACAGCCGTGTCAGCACCGCGTCGCTGACAGAGCCAATCGCCTCGTACTCATCGGCGGCTCGGGCCAGCAGGTCCCCGGCGGTTTTGTACTCGCCGGCCAACGCGGCCCGTGCACCAGTGATGGTGGTGGTGGCCACCCGCGTCCACCGGGTGCTGCGGATCATGCTGTCGAGGATGTCCGCGACGATCCCCACCGCCTTGCGCGCCAGGGGTCTCTGGTCAGCGTCCGGGCTGGCGGTCGCCAACAGGGAGGCGGTGTGGAGGGCGGCGGTCAACCATTCGACGGTCATGGTGGTGGGTCCCTGGTGCCAGGTCCGGGACAAGGCCTCCAGGAGCGCCACCGCCTGCGGCCAGTCACCGGCCAACACCCACGCGAGGGCGCCGGTGGCGTAGGCGCAGAACTGAAGCCGGACGAAACCGGCCTGCTCGGCGAACTCTACGCAGCGCGCGATCTCCGCAGCGGGTGACTGGCCGGTCAGGGCACGCAGGCAGGCGCGGCGGCCACGCAGCTGCAGGTCCCAGTCGGTGGTTTCGGTGTCCTGAGCGTCAAAGTACGCGTCCGCGCTGCGTAGCAGCGTGACCCAGTCACCGCTGTAGTAGGCCTGCCACGCCTCGGTGTCGTAGCCGATGATGATGTTGACCCGGGCACCTGCGGCGGATCGGCTTTCGGCCAGGACAGCGGCGGCGCGGGACAGCTCACCCTCCTGTTCCAGGATCGTGCCGAGGTTGTTCAACGCGCGGCTGTAGGCTGGCAGGTGGTGGGCCCGGGTGTGTTCGACGACGCGTTCGAGCTCACTGACAGCGTCCGGGTCGGCGGTGAGGTACCGCATGGTGGCCTCGGTGATCCAGGCGTGGGCGGCGATATCGGCCAGCCCGAGCGGCTCGGCGAGGCGCCGTGCGGTGCGCGCCGCCTCGATGGCCTCGGTGATGCGGTACTCGAGCACATAAAGGCGGGCCAGGGCGCTGTAGGCCTCGGCCTTGGCGGCGCTGGGAGGCAGGTCCTCAAACAGCGACACGGCCCGCAATAGCCAGTCACGGGCGCGGTCATGGGCGGTCCGCAAGGATTCAATCTCGCCCAGCAGGGTGGCGGCGCGGGCTTCCCCGTACCGGTCACCGGCCTCCCGCATCCGTTCAGCCAGTCGGGCCAGCTCCTTCGGGCCGCCCTCACGGTAGAAGGTGTCCCGGTCGGCGAAGAAAGCCAACCGGTGATGCAGCAGCTCAGCGGCTCGACGCAGATCGGGTTCGTCGTCCCGGGGCCACAGACTCAGGGCCTGCTCGATGTACTTCAGGGCCGGTTCGACGGCGTACGCGGCGAACTCAGCTTCAGCGGCGGTGGTCAACGCGCGACGCGCGGCGCGGGCGTCGGCCGTGGTGTCTTCCCCAAGGTCCTCAGCCAGTTGCAGGGCGGCGACCCAGTGACGCGCGACAGCGGCGGCGAAGTCGGATCGACCAGTGGTGAGGACCTGCTCGAACCAGGTGGCGGCGGCGCGATGCAGCTGCAGTCGGACGTTGCGGGGGAGCCGGTTGTAGGCGACGGTCCGCAGCAGCAGGTGTCGGTAGCCGAACTCCGCTTCTCCGGCCAGGACCGAGGCGCGGTGCCGGACGAGCATGTCGCGCCGCTCCAGGCGGCGCAGCGCACTGTCCACCTCGGCGGGGTCCATGTTCAGCATCGAGGCGATAGCGCCGCTCCAGACGGTCTCCCCCAGCACACAGGCGGCCCGCAGCACGGTCCGTTCGCTTTGATCCAGCAGGTCGATACGGCTGGCGATGACGCCGTGCACGCTCTCGGGGATCTGCAGCTCGGCGCCCGGCTCTAGGTTGGAGTCGGCGGCCTGTTCGGCGAGCATCCAGATGTACTCCAACACGTACATCGGGTTGCCGCCGGTGATGTCGGCTAGCCGCTCCCGCAAGGACTGGGGCAGGCCGTGCCGGTCCAGCATGGTGCTGATCAGGGTCCGTAGCTCCGCGCCCCGCAGCGGGCCCAACGTCACGGTGAAGGCACCTGGGAGCGCCGTAGCCCAGGTGGGTTGCTGTTCAAGCAGGTCGGGCCGGTAGGTGGCGAGGACGAACAACGGAACGTCCGTGGCGCCCTCAACCAGGCTGGTCAGGAACCGCAGCATGGTCGGCTGGGCGAAGTTCAGGTCCTCCAGCACCAGTACGGTCGGGCTGCGGCGAGCCATCGCGTAGAAGACCTGCCGCCAGGCCGCCTCGGTCTCGTCCTGACCCGCCTCCCGGCCAGGAAGCCCCACTAACGGCCCCAACAAGTGGGCCAGTCGCTCCACCTCACCGGCGTCGACGAGTTCGCCCAGCGCCACGCTGAGCCGCTCTCGGACCTTTTCAGGCCCGTCGTTGTCCTGGACGTGGATGTCGGATTTGATGATCTCGGCCAGCGCGGCGTACGCCGACCCCTCCCCGTACGGCAGACACCGGCCGACCCGCCAACGCACAAGCAGGTTAGGGGAGTCGTCGACGCGGCGGTGCAGTTCACGGGTGAGGCGGCTTTTGCCGAGGCCGTGGGCGCCCACCACCGACACCAGATGCCCGTGCCTGCTTTCGATGCAGCGGGTCAGGAACGTGGTGAGCATGTCCAACTCATGCTGCCGGCCGATCAGTGGGCTCAGCTCATCGTCAGCCACTCTGCTGCGGCGCAGCGGTTCCTGAGCCAGCCAGATCTGGATCGGCGCTGACTTGCCATGCACCTTGACCAGCAGCGGCTCCTCGGCGTACCGGATGGTGCCCCGGGTCGCCCGCCAGGTAGCCGTCGACACCGCCACCCCGCCCGGCGGCGCGTGATGCTGCAACCGTGCGGCGGTGGCCACCACGTCGCCCGAGGCCACCGCCTGCCCGGCGTGACGGGCGGCGGACAGATCCACCAGGGCCTCACCGGTGGTGATCCCGACGCGGGCCCGCATCCGGTAGCGCCCCGCCAACGGCTTGTTGTCCAGGGCCTGTTGCAGATCCAAACCCGCCATGACCGCGCGCAACGCGTCATGTTCGGTCTCCACCGGAACCCCGAACAGCGCCATCACGGCGTCGCCAATGTACTTCTCCACGATTCCGCCATAGCGACGAATCGCGGCGCTGGCGGTGGAGAAGTAGGCGGTCTGCAACCGACGCAGATCCTCCGGATCGAGAGTTTCACCGATGCTGGTGAACCCGACCAGATCCACGAACAGCACGCTGATCCGGCGGCGCTCTTCACGGGGCTCGCCTGGGCCGGTCAAGGTGGGGTTGAGCAGTTGGCCGCAGCTGGTGCAGAAGTCCAGGTCGGAGGCCACAAGGGTGAAGCAGGAGCTACAGCGGGTGTACAGCGGGGAGCCGCACCGCCCACAGAACCGGTGACTGGGATCTGCAGTGAGGTGGCAGCGGAGGCAGACCTTTTCTATGACGACCTCCTACCGTCAGTAGCGCGTGTCAGTCAGCAGCGTGTCGTCGACCCGGTGACGGCGTCCGGAACACGGCACTCGGTGCCGTTGCGACGTGCTACTTATGGTCTCAGGTTTAGCGAGTAATGGCGATGATTACTCCTGGTTACGGGACTATAGCCCGAATGTCGGGTGAACCAGGGACTGTCAGTCGCCCGACAAAGCAATAGACACCCGAAGCGCAGCCGCTACGGTGACCTCGGACACCCTGTGGAGGGCGCACCCACTCTCCGGATCACAAGGAGGCTCATCACGATGAGTGATAAGGCTGCCGCTGAGAAGCCTCAAAACGAGGCGCCCGCTCCTCAGGAGCAGCAGGTGAACACCGAACCAAATCGTGACAAGCCGAACAACGAAGAGGTCGCCCCGCAAGGGCCCGGGATCCACTGACACTGACCCGGACCCTTCACGCGGGCGGTGCATACACGGACAGGTCGGGGACAGCGATCGAAGCAGCGCAGAGGCGTACACGGCCCCGTGAGCTGATCGAGAACACCCCGGCCTGTCGCTTTTCCAGTCGGGGACGGGCCCGGCACTGGGTGCAGGGCCGGGCCTGCAACAGGGGTGCGGTACGCCGGTTCACACGCCACCGCAGCCGTCAGGCCGGCATGCCGGCCCGACGGCGAAGCGCGGCCAAGTCGGTGAGCACGATCCGTCGGCCCTCGGTCCGCAACCAACCCCGACTGGAGAACGTGCCGATCGCCTGGTTCACGCTTTGCCGGGAGCCGCCGGCCAGCTCCGCCAGCTGGGTCTGGTTCAACTCGATGGTCACCATCGATGCTGGCGAGTCCCCTGCCAATCGCACCAAAGTTTTGGCCACCCGGCCGGGCAAGTCCAGGAATACGTAATCGGCGTTCTGCTCGGTCAGGCGTCGAATCAAGGCACCCAACGAGATCAAGACCGCGTCGAGGATGCGCGCATTGGAATGCACAAGATCGATAAAAGCCGCCCGGGATAGTGCCAAAGCTTGACTGTCCTCGATCGCTTCGGCCGAGGCTGACCGACCTGCACCGTCCAACAGGGACAGCTCACCGAGGACGTCGGGAGGACGAACCACCGCCAGCATCGCGCGTTCCCCCGTGGGGGCGGTCCGGAACACCGCCACTGCGCCGCGTCGCATCACGATCAGCGACTCGCCAGGATCGTTCTCAACGAACAGCAGTTGACCCTTGCGATACGTGCGGGGCACCGCGGCCGCCACGACCCGCTGCCTGACTTCCGGCTCGAGCCCAGCGAACAGTTCGACGCCGGCCAACGGATCGCTCGAATCGTTCAAACGCGCATCCATGGCCGCAACCTTTCAATAGCGTGTTGTTCCATTCTTACAGTCAGACACTTTTCCGTGAACATTGTCATCCTTACCGGGGCATCCTGGGCAGCCCGCTGAACCCTATTGGTCCGGGCGTCCAGATGTCGGCGAATCGCCGAATGCTGACTGGTTCAGCAACAGCAGCTCAGATCATGTCGGCTTTGTCGACGTCTGTACATCCCAGCTATCAGGCAACTGACAGACGGTGACAACCCCCGCTTGGGATGCTGGGCACGGCACGACTTGTAGGGGGGAGTTACGGGTCGTGCCGGCTCAGAGGGAGCGGCACGGGGGAATACGTGGGGGATATCTGGTGGAGATGGTCCGCGAGGCTCCACCATTGATCAATGATCGCGGGATGGGGACGAGGGGGCCCACCGCCCGGTGGGCCCCCTCGACGCCTACCAGTTGACGACATTGAGGAAGCTAGGTTTGTTGTCAGTTTGTTGTATGTCGTTGACTGGTACACACCGGTGCAGCGTGGCGTACCGGGACTGTGCGGAGTGGCGTACCCCCTCCGTGGTGTCTGGGAAAGGCGGCCCGTCGGCAATGAACCGAGCCGGCATGGGTGAGGATGGGACACGATGCCCTACCGATACTTCTACGACTGCGAGTTCATCGAGGATGGACGCACCATCGACTTGATCTCTATTGGGGTGGTCGATGAGGCGGGCCGGGAGTTCTACGCGGTCTCCACCGAGTTCAACCCCGACCGGGCGATCGGCTGGGTGCGGCGTAACGTCCTGGCCAAGTTGCCTTCCGCCGATGATGCCGCGTGGCGCAGCCGGGAGCAGATCCGACGCGATCTGTACGCCTTCCTCACCGCTCCTTTGCAGGGCGCTGACATGGAGCTGTGGGCCTGGTACGCGGCCTATGACCACGTGGCGTTGTGCCAGCTGTGGGGACCTATGCCGGCGTTACCGCGGGTCATCCCCCGTTTCACCAAGGACCTCCGGCAGCGGTGGGACGACCTGGGACGGCCACCGTTGCCGCCGGCCGGCGAGGATCAGCATCACGCTTTGGCTGATGCGCGTCACAATCTCGCCCGGTGGCGAGCCATGGAAGGTTCCTTGGCGAAGAAACTGTGAGGGGACTCTGACACGGGGCTGACACCCGCCCGTCACCGGCGACAGGCTACAGTTCGCAAACGGGACCGGGCCGGCAACGACGCCGACGTCAGTGCCCTGTTCACAGCCTCGAAAGCGGTGGCGGCTTGTCTCGTTGTGAACATCGCGGAAACAGACCTCGCGTCGGGGCGAGTTGACCATCTGGACGACCCCACAGAGGAAGGACGACACGATGCGCATTGGCGTGCTCACCGGGGGCGGGGACTGCCCAGGCCTCAACGCAGTCATCCGTGCCGTGGTGCGCAAGGGTGTCTCAGTCTACGGGCATGAGTTCGTAGGTTTCCGGGACGGCTGGCGTGGGCCTCTGGAGGGCCTGACCCGGCCGCTGGGCGTGGCCGAGGTCCGAGGGATCCTGCCGCGGGGTGGCACCATCCTCGGCTCGTCGCGGACCAACCCCTTCAAGATCGAAAACGGTGTGGAGCGGATCCGCGACAACCTCGCGGAGCTGGGAATCGACGCCCTGATCGCCATCGGCGGTGAGGACACGCTGGGCGTGGCGGCCAAGCTCCACGAGCACGGTGTCCACGTGGTCGGGGTTCCGAAGACCATCGACAACGACCTGGGCGCCACCGACTACACCTTCGGGTTCGACACCGCGGTGAACATCGCGACGGAGGCGATTGACCGGCTGCACACCACCGCCGAGAGCCACCACCGCACCCTGGTGGTGGAGGTGATGGGTCGGCACGCGGGCTGGATCGCTCTGCACTCCGGTCTGGCCGGTGGCGCCAACGTCATCCTGGTGCCGGAGCGGCCGTTTGACATCGAGAAGGTCTGCGAGTACGTCGAGAGCCGCTTCAAGACCCAGTACTCGCCGATCGTGGTGGTCGCCGAGGGCGCCCAGCCGGTGGACGGTGGCATGGTCACCCAGAGCGAGCAGCTGGACGCTTTCGGGCACGTCCGCCTGGGCGGTATCGGTCAGTGGCTGGCCAACGAGATCGAGAAGCGCACCGGTAAGGAAGCCCGTACCGTGGTGCTCGGCCACATCCAGCGGGGCGGTACCCCCAGCGCCTTCGACCGGGTCCTGGCTACCCGCTTCGGTCTGCACGCCATCGACGCGGCGCACGAGCAGGACTGGGGCAAGATGGTGGCGTTGCGCGCCACCGAGATCATCCGGGTGCCGCTGAGCGAGGCCACCCGGGAGCTGAAGACGGTCCCGCTGGAGCGCTACAAGGAAGCCGAGGTGTTCTTCGGCTGATACAAAGCCGACAAAAGCGGTGACCAGGCCCATCGGGTCGGAAGCCTTCGCGTGGACCGGGGCGCCCGGACGCGCCCCGGTCCCCATAAGTGGGGTGGGAGTAACTGATGTCCCCTGGGGTGCACACCGTCGCCATCGTCGGCGCCGGCAAGATCGGTGAGGCGCTGCTGTCCGGCCTGCTGCGTGCCGGATGGCCAGCCCACGCGCTGATCGCCACCGTGCGCCGAGAGGAGCGCGCCACGCAGCTGCGTGAGCGCTACGGCATAGAGGTGCTCGACAACGTCACAGCGGTCGCCAAAGCCGACGTCGTGGTGATCACTGTCAAACCACAAGACGCCACGACGCTGATGAACGAGATCGGGCCGGCGGTGCCTCCAGGCAAGGTTGTGGTGTCGCTGTGCGCCGGGCTACCCACGAGCTTCTTTGAAAAGCGGCTCCCGGAGAACACCCCGGTGGTCCGGGTCATGACCAACACCCCGGCGCTGGTCGACGAAGCGATCTCAGCGATCTCGGCGGGCCAGCATGCCACCGCGGAGCACCTCGAGCTGGCCGAGGAGATGTTCGCCCCGCTCGGGCGTACCATCCGGGTCCCGGAATCCCAACAGGACGCGGTAACGGCGCTGTCCGGCTCCGGTCCGGCCTACTTCTACTACCTGGTTGAGGCGATGACCGACGCGGGCATCCTGCTGGGACTGCCGCGTCAGGTAGCCCACGAGCTGATCGTGCAGACCGCCGTGGGGGCCGCGACGATGCTGCGGGACTCCGGGGAGCATCCGGTGCTGCTACGCGAGGCGGTGACCTCCCCAGGAGGGACCACCATCAGCGCTATCCGGGAGCTGGAAGCCCACCGGGTACGCGCGGCCTTCCTGGACGCCTTGGAAGCGGCGCGTGACCGGGCGCGGGAGCTCGCGGCCGCGGTGGAATGAACGCCTGACGGCGGACGTGACAAATCGGATGGAGACTCCGCGATTCACGCGTTCACTCACTTTCCCGAAGGGGTGTTATCGGGTTAGCGTCATCACAGTATGTAGCTGACCCGATACGAAAGGGGTCCAGCATGCGACAAATCCCCTTCGGACGCATCGCCGCCGCGCTCGTCGGCGGTCTGATCGCTGGTGTCGCGGTATCCAGCCCGGCGTACGCGTTCGCGCACGACCGGGTATCCAACCCCTACCTGCACGCCGTCCTCGACGTGCTCACCTTGGCTGTGGTCAGCGCGCCCCTGTGGACCGCCTATCTGTGGGGTGGGCAGCGGCGCGCGTACCTGATCGGGCTGGTGGCTCTGATACAGCTGCCCGTGGCGGTGATCGGCTTCACGCCCATCCTCAACCCGACCCTGCACGCCACCGCCCTCGTGCTCGCCTTGGCGGTGACCGCGGCCGCGATCTGGTACGTCAGGCGGGCCACCAGAGGCGCGCCGGCGCGGACCGTGGCCGTTTCACGTCACTAACGACTCGTCCCGGCGCCACGCACCCCCCAATGCCGCCGGGAACGCCCCGCCGATCCGTTCCTTCACCCCGCCGGAGGAACGCGATCGGCGGGGTCAGGGGGGACCTCACCACACCCACCGCGCAGCACGCCTCACGGGCTATGAGGAGCCGACCGTGTCGGCCAGCGGCGTGACCCGCGTACCGTCGTGATGAATCTCCCCGACGGTCGTCTGCACCACAAGCGTGACCGTGTCATCGTCGGGCCCGCACAGCACCCGAACCGGTGGGCAGCCGGGCCGCGGGCGATCCCAACCCCCGTCGGGTCGGCGTACCACCGTGTAGCGACAGTGCTCCTCGCCGACGTATCCCCAGGCTATGAAGATCGGGTGGCCGGCTAGCTCATAAACCCCTACGGAGACGATCCGGTCACCCTCCCGACGGCGATGAAACGTGGCCCGCAGCTGGGGCACAGGCACACCGTCCCAGTCGACGTTCTCGACGACTTTATGCAGGACGAACTCCGACAGGTCGGGTATTTCAACAGTCACGACACGCTAACGAGCGACGGTCTGTTCCGGTATCCCGCCTGTCGGAGCCCACGAGCCGGCCATACCCGTCGGTGACGACGCGTACCTGTGACGAATCTGGCGGTACGCCTGGGTGAGGTCAGACAGCCGGTGAGGTACGCCGCGAAAGCAACGGAGGACCAACGAAGGACGCCGCGAAAGCGCCCCAAGAGCGCTACCGCGGGGCCCAGAAGCGACGCTGGAGGGCCTCAGATCGCCGAGGAGGCCACCCAGTGCTCGAGTAGAGCGGTGTCCCCCTCAACGCGGAAGCGGGGGTCGTTGGTGTCCCTGCGCCCCCACAGCAACAGATACAGATCCGCCACGGCTCCCCGCACCGAGACCGAGACCAGCCCACTTGGCTGCTCATGGGTCTCCTGCCGCCACTCGTACCCCTCCGGGCGTAACGTCACATGCCAGCTGAGCCCGACGTCCTCCGCGGTCAAACGCAGCCCTTCACCATCCCCGCGCAGTTCGGCGACGCTGGGTGCCCACAGAGCCGCGTACGGCAGATTGACTAGGAACTCGCTGATCCCGTCCGCCGCCACCGCCGGATCTATCTCGGGCTCGACCCCCACCGTGACGGCCGCGTCGAAATGGTGCACCGTGGTCTCGTGCAGGGTCCGACGAGACCAGAACCGCACATAATGGTCAGGACCCCAGGCCCACACCGGGGTATCCGGGTCAGCGGCACGCAGCGTCATCAGCAAGGCTTCAGCACCGTCGGCCAGCCAATCGGGATAGGCGTACGGATCATCAGGCAACCCCAGCTGATCCTCAGGGAACGGCAGCCGTTCCGTGGGCAGCTTCTCCACGATCTGCGTGACCCACCGGTGCACATGTCCCATGTGTTTGATCAGACCGGCGAGGGTCCAGCCAGGGCAGGTCGGAACAGCCCGTTGCGGATCCACCCCCCGGGTCATCGCGACAAACTCGACGATCTGCTCGGCTACCGCGTCACAGCGTTCCTGGTGGCTCAGCGGTCTGACGCTCATGCCCCCATCGTGCCGTCCAGCCGCGGCGAGGACTGTGACCAGAACGACAGAGCCGGCCTGTCAGTTTTCAGCATCCGTGGATCTCTCCCAGTGCGCGGGACGCGGATGGTCCGTCACCCTAAAAAACTGACGGGACCGTACGCTGGAGCGGTGCGTCGCGAGTGGCATCAATTCCGGAATCCAGGGCTGTTGCACAGCCGTTCCGTGACCGACCCCGCCGAGATCGAGGCCCTAGGCCTGGATCGGTGGCGTGAGCTGCCACGTGACCAGGCGCCTCCCTGGCCGGACCCGAAGGCCGTCGACGAGGTATGCGCCGTCCTCGCCGAGGTCCCTCCCCTGGTGGCCCCCTACGAGGTCGACCTGCTGCGGAGCAAACTCGCCGAGGTCGCCGAAGGCAAGGCCTTCGTGCTGCAAGGAGGGGACTGCGCCGAAACCTTCGCCGACAACACCGAGGCGCACCTGCTGGCCAACGCCCGCACCCTGCTGCAGATGGCCGTGGTGCTCACCTACGGCGCCAGCATGCCGGTGATCAAGGTGGGCCGGGTCGCCGGCCAGTACGCCAAGCCACGGTCCGCGGAGATCGACGCCCTGGGGCTGCCCAGTTACCGAGGCGACATGATCAACTCGCTGGAGCCGACCCCGGAGGCCCGGGTCCCGGACCCGCAGCGAATGATCCGGGCATACGCGAACGCCTCCAGCGCCATGAACATGCTCCGCGCGTACCTGTCCGGAGGCATGGCCGACTTGCGCGCCGTCCACGATTGGAACCGGGACTTCGTGATGAACTCCCCGGCCGGTGAGCGGTACGAGGCGATCGGCCGTGAGATCGACCGGGCGTTGGCGTTCATGGCCGCCTGCGGCGTGGACGATGAAGCCCTGCACACCGTGACCCTCTTCTCCAGCCACGAAGCCCTGGTCCTGGAGTACGAGCGGGCCCTGACCCGGGTGGTCGGCGGCACCGCGTACGACCTGTCCGGACACTTCGTGTGGGTCGGGGAGCGGACCCGCCGCCTGGACGGCGCCCACATCGATTACGTGACCCGGATCGCCAACCCCATCGGGGTCAAGCTCGGCCCCACCACCACCCCCGACACCGCGGTTGAGCTGTGCGAACGCCTCAACCCCGCCAACATCCCCGGCCGACTGACCCTGATCAGCCGGATGGGGAACCAGCGGGTCCGAGAGGTGCTGCCCCCGATCGTGGAAAAGGTCACCGCCGCCGGATACAAGGTGGTCTGGCAGTGCGACCCCATGCACGGCAACACCGAAGAGTCCCCCAACGGCTACAAGACCCGGCACTTCGACCGGATCGTGGATGAGGTGCTGGGCTACTTCGAGGTGCACCGCGCACTGGGGACCCACCCGGGCGGCATCCACGTCGAACTGACCGGCGAGGACGTCACCGAGTGCCTCGGAGGCTCCCAGGAGATCGAGGCCCACCATCTGCCGGACCGGTACGAAACCGCCTGCGACCCCCGGCTGAACACCCAGCAGTCGCTGGAGCTGGCCTACCTGGTCGCTGAGATGCTCCGCGGCTGAACCCGCGCGGCATCGGCCACGCCGGAACGCCACCCGCGTCACCGCGCTGGGCGAACCGGCGTACCAGCCACTTAGCCAGCGGCCAGCCCGTCAGCGGCGACGACCACCCAGTATCCCAGGGGGCCGGGCCATCGCGGGGAGTGAAAGGGGAAACCACGCATGGTTGATCTCAGAAGCGACACGGTGACCAAACCGACCCCCGGCATGTACGAGGCCATGGTGCAGGCCGAGGTCGGAGACGACGTCTACGGCGAAGATCCCACCGTCAACGCCTTGGAAGCCGAGGTCGCCGCTCTGTTCGGCCATGAGGCCGCGTTGTTCACCCCCACCGGCACGATGGCCAACCAGATCGCCCTGCAGCTGTTGGTGCCCCGCGGCGGGGAACTCCTCGCCGACGCCGACGCCCACGTCGTGACCTACGAGGTCGGTGCGGCGGCCGCGCTCGGCGGCATCTCCACCCGCACCTGGCCCAGCTCCGGCGGGGAACTGGACGTCGACTTGGTGGCCTCCTACCTGCGCCCGGACGGATTCCACGCCGTCGCCACCAACGCCGTCGCGGTGGAGAACACCCACAACCGCGGTGGAGGTACCGTCCTGCCCTTGGAGGCGCTGCGGGAACTGCGGCGGGTGACCTTGGAGGCCGGGGTCGCCCTGCACTGTGACGGTGCCCGGATCTGGCACGCCCACATCGCCGACGGTGTCCCCTTGCGCGCCTACGGGGAGCTGTTCGACACCCTGGCCGTGTGCCTGTCCAAAGGACTGGGTGCCCCCGTCGGCTCTCTGGTGGTCTCCTCTGCCGAACGCATCGCGCAGGCCCGGGTGATCCGCAAACGACTCGGCGGCGGCATGCGGCAGGTCGGTGTCCTCGCGGCGGCGGGACGGTACGCGCTGACGCATCACCTTGAGCGCCTTGCCGACGACCATACGCGGGCCCGACGATTGGCTGACGCATTGGCCCCGTACGGCCTGGTGGACCCGGCTCGGGTGCGGACCAACATCGTCCCGTTGGACTTCACCAAGGCCAGCCTGGACGCCCTCAGCTTCGCTCGGGCAGCGGCGGAGCAAGGGGTACGCGTCTCTGTGCTCGGGCCGCGGATCGGGCGCCTGGTCACCCACCTTGATGTGAACGACGCGGACATTGATCGCGCCATCGAGGTTTTCACCCGCATTCTCGCCCGCTGAAGACTCGCTGTTGCCCTTGTGTGTCTCTTGTGAGGGTGTAGGTCGGGCAGGGAACGCCCGCCCGCGGGTCACACATGGGCGCTGTCGCCTTGGAGGGCGCATCGTCGCCTGCCCCTGCAGGGGATGACGTCTCCCGTGGCGGGTTCGTCACGGGCGGACCATACTCCGGTTCCCCGGTCCAGTAAGCGACGTACCAGAACCGCCGACGGGATCGCGAGAGTAGAGGAATTCCAAGACAATCACTATTCCAAGGCAGTCGTTGTCCGGCGGGTACTCGATCTCTGAGTACCCAGAATGATCTACATCCAGAACGCCGTTTCGACACTCCGGATCTCTTTGCGGATTTTTCTGGCGTGTGAAGTATTTCCGAAGCTGTCAAGCAGGTCGGCAAAGTTGTTGAGTGCCTGGGTCAGGTTAGAAAGGTAGGCATCGGGGTTAGTTTGGGCGAGGTTTCGGTAGATGGAAACGGCTTCTTCGATAGCGGTGAGGGCTTCTCAGTGGCGTCCGCCTTCGCTCAGGTAGACAGAGAGGGAGCAGAGTGTATTTGCAAGGTCGGATAGGTAGGCGCTAGAGTTAGCCTGCACTAATTCCCGATAGGCTGCAACGGCTTTCTGGCAGGTGGCTAGAGCCTTCTCAATTTCACCGTTTACGTGTAGGCGATCGAAGAGGATGCGTAGCTCAGCGGCGTGTTCGGCGCGTTGCTCTTCGGTTGCGTCTGGACCAGGTCGGGTGGCTGCCTCTAGACGTCGAGCCACCGCCACCGCAATAGGCGTGCTGGTGAAATCGGGTCTCATATCTACAAGCAGCACGTCAAACTGGTTGAGAGCATTAATGTCATACCGCTCATCGCCGATAGCGGTGATAATGACATTAGTGAATTCTTTCGGGGCAATCAGAGTTAAAGCTGGTACATACCCGGCCGGATAGTCGACGATGAGCTGCTCCAAAGCGGCCTGGATTCGAGCCTTACCCCGCTGGGAGCCTGAGGCTGACAAACACCGGTACAGCACCGTAGCAGCCTGCATGGCGTTCTCAAAACGATCAGTACCGGCTACCGCGGTGAGGTTAATGAGCCATTCTTGCTGGCTGGCTGCCTGGTCGGCCAGGGTGATCAGGTGAGTGGCGGTCAGACGGTCTGGGCGAGGGGCAGTCCACACCTGTTCGCCAGAGTCATCTGGATACAATCCCACCAGTGCCTGAGCAAGCTTCTCCCGCTCCTGCGCTGTCAAGGCCTGCAGTACTTGGACATCCCCTAGCGCGGTGGTGGCCTCCTTCAGCGTGGAGGCAGGGTGAAGTGCCACGGCCGCTACCGCCCAGTCCTGTGGCCTAGGGCTCAACGTCAGGTCGACAGCGGCTAGGCGGGAAGCGACTTGGTGCCTCATGGGTCCGCACTCGAGCGATCGGGTCCCTGTCCGCGGCTCCTACTGTTGTTCCTTCGGTGCTGTCAAGGACGCGCAGCAGGGCATCTGCATAAAGGTCCAATGTGGTTTCAGCTGACCGGGGTGGGTTATCCGTGTTCACAGCCCCGACTGGTAGTGGACCTGGCGGGCTCGGGCGACGAATGCCGCCACCGCTTCACGCCACACCCACTCCACCTGCTGCGGGGGCATGTGTTCGGTGAGGGACGACAACTGGAGTGGAGTGGGGTCAATCAGATTGCACAGGTAGTGTTCCTCGGATAGTTCTCGCCACCAATCTCCTGTTGTTCGGGCTAGCAGCAACACCCACACTCTGTCTGTGACGTCAGCGTCGTTGATTGTTTCCAGTAGTTCTCTGACGATTAGGTCGGTGTTTTCTGCATGGTCAACCACCAGCAGCCATTGGCCACCCACCGCGGGGATGGCGTGTATTGCGGCGATGATTTCCGGTACCCGTATCAAGGCGCGGTTCAGCCTAGCCGCGTTCTTTCCGGTTGTCAGATCCGCCAAGCTGAGTAATTGCCAGGACAGCGGTGGCTTCTTCATAAACCCGGTTGACCACCCCTCAGCCTGCATGATGCGGCAGACTTGGTGAGCCAGGAAGGTTTTACCTTGCCCGCTTGTTCCGCACACCAACCGCACCACAGGCCATTCTCCTGATCGCAGCCAGGCCACGACCGCGTCCTGTTCCGGCCACGGCTGTGGGATGACTACTCCCGCGTCAGGGCTCAACCATGACCCTACCAACGCCGACTCTGCACCCGGGGTGGAGCCGAACAAGAATCGTTCAGCCTCCTGCCAGCTGGTAGGGAACGGCACGGTGAGAAACTTCTGCTCGTCGACCCACAGGACAACATTGCGATCCTTGGTGACCGCTATCCTGTTGGTGAGCACAGTCCCGATCGGTTGATCTCTGGGGGGCGTGCATTTCCTCAGACGATCCATTCGTGCTCATTGCTTACCGGTTCCACGACGAGATCGTGACAGGCGCACCTGATTACGGTCCCCGGTAATCACTACACCATTGCCGGTGGCAAATCCCACCGATCGGCTCCCGGTCACACGCATATCACGAGAAGGTGGGGCAGCGCCGGGCTTTTTTGATCCGTCCACACTGGACTTAATCACGTTATCGTCTCCGGTGGCTACCGCATCGTTATCGGTTGCGATACCAATCGATCGATCCCCGGACACCTCATGCTTAGGCGACTGGCCGCTGCCGCTAACGGGGAAAAGCCATGTTCCGATCCCTACCAGCAGCGACCCCGCGCCCACAGCCAGACTCGCCACCGCGATCCCGTCGGAGCGGTTCAAGCCCCAGACCCATATCACGAACCACGCCAATCCGCTAATCGCTACTACTAACGACACACCCAAGATCACCCTGCGTAGCTGTGACATAAGGCCATCATCGTCGATGGCAACAACACCTATTCATATCTAACGTCTTGTATATGCTGATGATCGACATAAATGTCGGTAAGAGAATTTGCGGGACATAGATTATGAAGCGTGCGTACCGCCATCGTTAGTAACGGCCTTCACGGTATGCGGTGTCTGGAGCGAGGGAACCCACAGGGCGGTTGGCTGCGTTCGAGAGAACCGCGAAGGAAGGGGATGACTCCAAGGTGGGATCGGCTATGGAGCGATGTTGTGATGTCTCCGAGTCTTAAGCCCTAGGGGAGGATCACCGTTCGGGTGGCGCCGCTGGTGTTTGTGGTTATCTACTGCTCGCCGAGTTGTTCCCGGATGGCGTTGACTTCCTCGTGGATCGCCTGGGCGCGTGTGGCGTCTCCAGCCGTGTTGAGCAGGGCAGCGAAGGTAACGAGTGACCGAAACAAGTGAGGGAGATAGGCAGCGGGATTAGCCCGTGCCAAGTCACGGCGGATGGCAACGGCTTCTTCGATGGTGGTGAGTGCCGCCTGCTGGTGGCCAGCGTCAGCGAGACAGCTGGAGAGGTTGCTCAACGACAGGGCGAGGTCGGGGCGGTAGGCGGCGGGGTTGGTTTGTGCGAGGGCTCGGCGGATGGCGACGGTTTCTTCGATGGCCTCGAGGGCCTCGTGCCGCCGTCCCACCTTAGCTAGATGCGCGGAGAGGTTGTTCAGTGCTGTCGCAAGGTCAGGAAGGTACGCAGCGGGGTTGTCAGCGACGAGCCTGCGGTAGATGGTGACGGCTTCTTCGATGGTGGTGAGTGCCGCCTGCTGGTGGCCAGCGTCAGCGAGGCGGTTGGAGAGGTTGTTCAGCGTCATGGCGAGGTCGGGGAGGTAGGCAGCGGGGTTATCGGCGGCGAGGTTCCGGTAGGCGGTGACGGCCTCTTTGACCGCATCGAGGGCCTCGTGCCGTCGACCTCCTTCAGCCAAGTAGGCGGAGAGGTTGTTCAGCGACAGGGCAAGGGCGGGAAGGTAGGCGGCGGGGTTGGCTTGTGTCAGGTCCCGGAGGATGCTGACGGCTTCTTGGATCGCAGCCAGAGCCTCGTGTCGTCGTCCTATCTCACCGAGGTGTGTGGAGAGGGTGTGTAGCGCTGCCGCGAGGCTGGGGAGGTAGGCGGTGGGGTTAGCGGTGGTGAGGTTTCGGTAGGTGGTGACGGCTTCTTGGATCGCGGCGAGGGCTTCCTCCCGTTTCCCGACCTCGCCTAGGCAGTTGGAGAGGTTGTTGAGCGCCATCGCGAGGTTAGGGAGATAGGTAGTGGAGTTGCCGGCGGTAAGGGCTCGATAGGCGGCAACGACCTTCTGGCAGGTAGCTAGAGCCCGCTCCCTCTGGCCGTCCTGGCCCAGGCGGATGGAAAGGTGATGCAGTTCGATGGCGTGTCGGGCGCGTTGTTCTTCGGTCGCGTCAGGACCGGGACGGGTGGCTGCCTCTAGACGCTGAGACACTGCCACCGCGATGCGGGTACGAGTAGTGGCGAATCCCAACTCCCAAAGCTGTTTGCTGAACTGGGTAAGAGCGTTGAGGTCATACCGGTCATCACCGATGACAGAGACGATGACCTCGGTGAATCTCTTCGGATCGATCAGGGTCAAAGCCGGCACATACCCGGCCGGATAGCCGATGGTGAGCTGCTCCAAGGCGGAGCGGATTCGGTATTTGCCGCGCTGAGTCCCTGGGGTGGACAGGCAGCGGTGGAGCACGACCGCGGCTTGCATGGCGATATCACGGGTGTTGGTGCCGGTTAGGGCGGTGATATCGGTCAGCCACTCCTGCTGGCTAGCTGCTTGGTCGGCCAGGGCGATTAGGTGAGTGTCGATTAGGCGTTCTGGACGGGGAGCAGCCCACACCTGCTCACCGGAGTCATCCGGGTACAACTCCACCAGCGCTTGGGCGAGCCTTTCCAGATCCGCGGGTGTCGAAGTCTGCAGGGCGCGGACGTCTTCTAAAGCGGTGGTGGCTTCGTGCAGGGTGGTAGCTGGGCGGAGCGCCACGGCTGCTACCGCCCATTCTCGCTGATTGGAGGTCAGTTTCAGGCCGGCAGCGGCCAGTCGGGAGGCGACTTGGCGCATCTCATGGGCTCGTACGCGGGCGATCGGATCTCTATCCGGGATCCCGAGCATTGACCGGCTGGTGCTGTCAAGGACCCGCAGGAGAGCGTCTGCGTAAAGGTCCAATGTGGTCTTCGCTGATGTGGGTGGGGTGGTAGTGTCCACCTTCCCAATCGGGTAATGGTGCTGGCGGGCCCGGGCGGCAAACGCCTCAACCGCCTCATGCCAGATCTGCCTCACCTGTTGTGGGGATCGTTCCTCAGTCAGGGAGGACAACCGCAGCGGGATCGGGTCGACCAGATCATGGAGATAGTGCTCTTCGGACAACTCCCGCCACCACTCTCCTGTTGAGCGGGCCAGAAGGAGCACTCGCACCACATCCACCACGTCGGTGTCAGCGATCGTCTCCAGGAGTTCTCCGACGATTGGGGCGGTGTTCTCTGCGTAATCGATCACCAGTAACCATCGGCCACCCACCGCAGGGATCGCGCGTATGGCGGCGGTGATTTGCGGCATTCGCTGCAAGGTCCGTTGTAGCCGAGCCGTCAGGTCCGCTGGGGTCAGGGAGCGCCACATCGACGGTGGCATCCCCACAAACCCGGCTGACCATCCCTCAGCCTGCACGATGCGGCAGACCTGATGGGCCAGGAAGGTTTTACCTTGCCCGCCGGCTCCACACACCAGCCGCACCACTGGCCCGGATGTCGTGTGCAGCCATGCCATGATCGCGTCCTGTTCCGGTCGCGGTTGCGGGGTGACGACAGCAGCATCGGGGCGCAGCCACGACCCCACCAATGCCGACCCTGCGCCCTGGGCTGATCTGAACAACAGCCGCTCAGCCCGCTGCCGACTGTCAGGGATCGATACGGTGAAGAAGTCCTGCCCGTCGAGGCGCAGAACCACGTTGTTGTTCCCGGGGATCACCACGTCGTTGCCGATCGCGACACCGATCGACCGATCTCCAGGGACGTACACCGCCCCAAACAGAGCCGTCCCGCCTGTGCTCATCACTTGCTAGACCCACGACGACGTCGTGACGAACGCACCTGGTTGTGATCTCCGGTCACCACCACACCGTTGCCGATGGCGAACCCCACCGACCGGTCACCGTCCACCCGCACATCACCAGATGCCGGAGAGACAATGCTTGGTCTCCAATTCGTTGCTGTTGAGCTCAACGACGTTGCCATCGCCGGTGACCACTACGTTGGTACTAGCCGCAACACCAATCGACCGATCCCCAGACAACTCCTGCTGAGGCGGTCGGCTACCACCAGCGACAGGAAAGCGCCACGCCCCGACTCCTACCAGCAGCGACCCCACACTCACCGCCAGACTCGCCGCCGCAATCCCGTCAGAGCGGCTCAACCCCCACGTCCACACTACGAACCATGTCAGCCCGCCAATCGTTACGATCAGCGATATTGTCAAGATCACCGTGCGTAGTCGCGACATGACACTATCATCACCTATAGTGACAAGAGCGTCTATTATCGACCTAATATCTTGTAAACGCTGATAGTGATCGAAAGTTGCTTTAATAGATTGATAAATCGCATAGTGCGCAGTGGTCGTGTATCGCATCATGTGGTAACGATTTTCATGATGCGATGGTCTTGAAGCGTGTGGTACGCCTCGTAGATAGGGTGAAGACGGCCAAGGAGAACCCTAGGCGAAGACTCGTGCCAACATGGGGCAGCGGGTCATCCTCGTTGGGTGTTTTCAGCAGTGGCCTGCAGGTGCAGCTCCGCTGACCACGATGCGGCGACGGCGACTCTCATCCCTCAACAGCGCGTTCGCTGACTTACCTACTGTCGTTGCTGGGGGCCAAGATCGACCATGAGGTAGGGGTACGGAGGAAGGTTGGCTCTGATCCAAGCAAGCGGTGCTGACGCCCGTTCGTCGATCAATCACCTCGGTGATCGCTGATGCTTTTGTTGCCTCTTGCCGGTATGGGTGTTTCTAAAATTCCTATTTATTTGGGTAGTCGAGTGCTATAGAAAACTGCCCTGCCTCTAAATTTATAGCCATAGCGGTAGATTGTTTAACTGTACGTGGTACAGCGCTCGGTTCAGTTAGGCAGTGTAGATACCTCTGGGAAAGAGTAGGTATGGCAACAGGAAAGTTGGCTGCCCAAAGTAGTTGACTATGGAATGATCGCTGTCACCGGTCGTTTGGGCGATTGCCTACTACATGTTGAGCTCTCTCTGGAGAGCGGTGGCTTCCTCGCGAATCGTCTGAGCCCGTGAAGTGTCTCCGATGCGATCGAGCAGATTAGCGAATATGACAAGTGACCGAAGTAAGTGAGGGAGATAGATAGCGGGGTTAACCCGTGCCAGGTCTCGGTAGATGGTGACGGCTTCTTCGATGGCGGCTAGGGCCTCCTGCCGGCGTCCTACTGCACTTAGGCGGGATGAGAGGTTATTCAGCGACAGTGCGAGGTCGGGTAGGTGAGTATCAGGGTTGG